>LNFM01000233.1_pt1 | contig 206897 bp, 206 predicted proteins | sample 596031 | NCBI WGS metagenome assembly LNFM01 (sample SAMN04254537, study PRJNA301005) | activated carbon metagenome | isolation source: dual media filters at the Ann Arbor, Michigan drinking water treatment plant | place: USA: Ann Arbor
CTGTGGCTGCGCGCGCTGGTGGCGCGGCCCGACGGCTCGGAGGTGCTCGCCGCCGAGCGCCGAGGCGCCGCGCGCGACGCCCTGGCTTTGGGCGAGGATGCCGGCCGCGAATTGCGCGGCCGCGCCGGTCCGCACTTCTTCGAGGCGTGACCGTCATGCGCGTGCTGCAGACTCGATCTCCGGCCTGTCGATTTCGTTGTAGGTTGAAGGCGTCCAGTGAAAGTTCGCCCCGATGTTGCTGCCACCCGATCATCCTCGACGGATCGCCCTGAACGACGAGGTGCACGCGCGCCCGCCGGAGCCGCTGCGCGCGCCGTGCCGCCTGTCTTATGTTGCCTTGGTGTCCCCACCAGAGCGACGCGACGAGGAGTGGCGTGCCGTCGGCGCGCTCTGCGAGCGCTTCGGCGTCGCGACACCGCCTCATGCCCTCAATCGCTACACCGCCGATCTCGGGCGATTCCGCATGATCTTCGAAAGGCACACCGAGTTCGCCCGCTACACCTTCATCGCGCCATCGAGCGACGACACGCCCTTCGCTGAACCGGCGATCGCCGAGGTGCCGGCGGAGTGGCTCGCGGCGCTGCCCGGTGAGGTCATCGTCGCGACGCATGTCGCGTTGGTCCGCGATGGCGAAGAGGTGCCCGACCACGAAGTGGCGGCACGGTATTTCGGCGGCAATCAGTTGATCGGATCGACGATCGCTGGAGGCGCCGCGACCGCATTGACCGACTTACGCGTGCATGGAGATGGATTCGGGAGGCTGCTCGTCGCAGACCGAGCGCTAACATCCCGCCAAGCCGGACGGATGATACAACGGCTTCTGGAGATCGACACATACCGCTTGATGGCGCTATTGGCCTTGCCGATCGCCCAGGAGATGTCACCGTTTCTGACCACATGCGAACGCGAGCTGACAGATATCGCCACGGCGCTCGTCGGTGCCAGCGAGTCCGATGAACCGTTGCTGCTCGACAGGTTGACCGCGCTCGAGGGCGCCATAGCCAGCCGTGGCTCGGAGAGTCACTTCCGCTTTGGTGCCGCGGCGGCCTACTACGAGCTCGTGCAGCGCAGGATCGCCGAGCTCCGCGAAGACCGGCTTCGAGGCCTGCAGAAGTTTCATGAGTTCATCGAGCGCCGCCTCGCCCCAGCGATGAATACCTGCAGGTCGATCGGCGAACGCCAGGACCTACTGTCAAGCCGCGTCGCACGGGCCACGCAGCTTCTGTCGACCCGGGTGGATGTGAACCGTGAGAGGCAGAACCAAGCGGTCTTGCGCTCGATGAATCATCGAGCCGCGTTGCAGCTCAGGCTGCAGAGTACCGTCGAGGGATTGTCGATAGCGGCGGTCACCTACTACGTGGTTGGGCTTGTGGGCTACGCCGCAAAGGCGTTGAGTTCAGTTGGAATTGCCGTGAACGCCGAGATCGCTATGGGGATCAGCATACCGATCGTCGCCGCCATCATGGCGCTCGGCATACGCAGTATCCACAGGCTCATCGCCAAGCAACGCGGAACAGTTCCCGAAGGAAACTGGAATGGCTAACGACGACCCTCCCTGTTGACCGCGATTCATCAGCGCTCGCCCAGCGGACTTGTAAGGCTCCAGGCTCTAGCGGCTGATTGTCCTCTTCGAAGTCAGATCTTCTTCGGCATATCGCGACGCGTCCGCACGATCGGCAACACCTTTGACGACCTTGGGCTTGCTATTCTTTTCGACCCGAACGTAGTGCGCGAGCCGCGCGGGGGTGTCTTTACGCGCTTTGCTATGTCTGCCAGGAAAAGTGAATCAAAGTCCGCACCCGACTTGTCCTGAGAACGTGGAGCCTCGCCGACCGCATGGGATCGCGCGCGAAACCCGTAAGCAAGGCGATCCTCCCCTTCGGTGCTCGAGTTCTCTCGAACTCCTTGATGATCTGTTCATGGTCAGCCACGGACGTGTCGCGGCTCGATTACGACCTACACAGCCAACCTCGGTGGCAGGTTGCCGCAACTTAAACAATGATTGCAAAATCAGCCAAACGCTACGGGTGGCATCGCCAAGGCTTCTGGCTTCCGTAACCGCAATAGCCAAACACACCGAGAGGCGGAGGCGGCGCGAACGCCCGCTAGGGCGCCTGTGACAGTGCGCCTATCTGGTCATCGTGCTCGCCCTTCGGAAACGCCAGCGCCTCCCGCTTGAAGTCCTCAATCCAGTGGGTCCGCCTCGGTAGCTGAACAGCACCAGCATCAATTGGCGCGGTCTGCGCGGCCATGCCCATGACCTCGTCGTCCTCAAGCTGTACGGCGATCAGAGAGGTGTTCCGACACCGCGGATCCTCGTATCAGAGAACTTACCGCGCAGAACGGCTTGCCCCGGCCTGACTCCACGGCCAACCCGCCGCCTATCCGAGAATGCCCAGCCCCTTCAGCTTGGCGATCTCATCAGTGGAATAACCGGCGTCGCGCAGCACCATCTCCGAATGTTGGCCGACGGCGGGGGCGCGGGCGGGCGCGGTCTTGGTCGCGTCGTCGAGGTGGAACGGGCTCGCCACGGTCAGGCCCTTGCCGTCGGCGAAAGGCACGAGCGCGCCGATGTCGCGTGACTGCCGATCATCGGCCGCCTCATCGACAGTGTAGACGGCACCGAAGGTCACGCCCGCCGCCTCGAGGATCGACCGCCACTCCACGAGGTCGCGCTGGGCGAAGACGTCGTCCAGGATCGCCGTCAGCGCCATCGCGTTCTCGCGCCGCGCGGACTGCGTCGCGAAACGCGGATCGTCCACTAGGTGGGTCGCGCCGATCGCCGCCAGGAACGCGGCGAGCTGTCGCGCCTCGTTGTGCAGGGCCATCAGGAACCAGCGGCCGTCGCGGCAACGGTAGTGATTGGCCAGCGCGCTGGGCGTGTGGGCGCGCGGCGGCCGCGGCACCACGTGCTCGCCGAACAGCCTGTTCTGCACGAAGCAGGCGTTGGCCCAGAGGCCATTCTGTAACAGCGAGGTCTGCGCGACACCACCACGCCCGGTCCGCTCGCGGCGATAGAGTGCCGTCACGATCGCGGCATAGAGCGCGGTCGCGGTTGGATGATCGCCCATGCCCGGCATCGAGCGCGCGGGATCGGTGTGGGCGGTGGCCCGCACCATGTCCATCAGGCCGGTGCGCGCCCAATAGGCCGTCGCGTCGAATCCCGTCCTGGCCGCCTCCGCCCCGGCCTCGCCGTAGGCGGATATCGAGCCATAGATGAGCCGCGGGTTGACGGCGAGAAGGTCGGCCGCCACGATCTTCAGTCGCTCGCGTACGGGCAAGGGGAAGTTGGTGATGAACACATCGCTCGAGGCGATCAGCCGATAGAGCACGGCAAGGCCGTCACTGTGCTTGAGGTCGATCGCTAGGCTGCGCTTGTTGCGCGACGTCAGCTGCCACCAATAGTCGGTCGCCTTGCCGGGCACGGGCACCGCCGCGCGCCAGGGATCGCCGGCGCCCGGCGGCTCGAGCTTGATCACGTCGGCGCCGAAGTCCGAGAGGATCGTCGCCGCCGCCGGCCCGGCGATCCAGCTCGCGCAGTCGACGACCTTCAATCCGGTGAATATGCCCTCGGCCATCGCGGATACCCTTCGACCATCGCCACCCAGACGGCATACTAGCGCACGAAACAGGAGGAACGCCGATGTCAGAAACACCGACCTTCGGTCGCTACGCGGAAATTCCCTACGACCAGATGACCCCGGAACAGCAGGAGGGCTACAGGGCCATGCTCGAGGCCCGTGGTGGCCTGCCGGGCCCCGCGAAGATCTGGATCCATAATCCCAAGCTGGCGAAAGTCGTCGGCCCGTTCGGCGGACATTTCCATCCAGGCCGCTACTCGCTCTCCGAGCGCGAGCGCGAGATCGCGGTTTGCGTCATCACCAGTCGTTGGCATTCGGCCTACCCGACCTCGGCGCACGAACGGATCGCCAAGCGCGTCGGGCTGCCACCCGCCAAGGTCGACGCGATCCTCTGCGGCATGACCACCGCGTTCGACGACGAGCGCGAGCAGATCGTCTACGAGATGGCGATCGTGCTGTCGAATGCGCGCTGGGTGCCGCGCGGCCTCTACGATCGCGCGCTCAAGGCGCTCGGCCATGTCGGCATCACCGACGTCATCACCTTGATGGGGCACTACAGCAGCGTCGCGATGACGCTGGCCTTCTACGATGTCCCCGACGGCGCGACCGGCATGGCGCGCTGAGCGGGCGGGCGGGCGCGGCTACTTGTCGATCCAGACGTGCTCGAAGCGCCAGTGGTTGTAGATCGTGTTGACGGCGATGTTCACGCCCTTGACGTGAGGCTGCCAGCAGGTGCCGCCGCGCCCGTGCGAGATCACCGGGCGCGCGCCGTCCTCCTGCAGCTTCTTGTCGATCTCCCAGACCAGCGCGCGCCGCTTCTCGAAGTCGGTCATCTGCGACTGCTGGTGCATGAGCTTCTCGAGCTCGGGATTGCAGTACTGCGTATAATTGCGCTCCGAACCGCAGGCGAAGGTCTCGTAGAACACCACGTCGGGATCGTCGATGCCGACGCCCTGGACGTTCATGCCGATGCTGTAGTCCTTACGCAGCATCCGGGCGTACCACACCGGCGTGTCGAGCGGCTCGAGCTCGGCCTCGACATGGACCTGCTTGAGGTGGTCGATCAGGATCACCGCCGGATCGCGGTAGCTCGGGATGTTGCGGGTCGAGACCTTGAGCTTCAACGGCTTGTCCGGCCCGTAGCCCAGCTCCTTCATGATCTTGCGCGCTTCGTCGCGGCTCTTCTCGACATCGGGGCTATAGCCCGGCACGGCCGACAGGGTCTCCAGCGGCATGCCCCAGACGCCGGCGGGCGGCGGCAGCATGGCCCCGCCCATATCGCTCTTGCCTTCACTCAGGATCTCGATGAAGGCCTTGCGGTCGAGCGCGAGCGCCAGCACGCGACGGATCCTGGCGTCATCGAACGGTGGCTTCTCGCGGTTGACCAGCAGATTGGCCTGGGTGTTGGTCGACAGCATCTCGCAAACGGCATGGGGCGCCTGCTGCTGCAGCTCCCGCATGATCGGGACCGTCAGGATCGACGTGAAGGTCATGTCAAACCGCCCCGACACGAAGGCCAGTACCATCGTCGAGCGGTTGGGGATGATGGTGAACTCGATCTCGTCGAGATAAGGGAGGCCGGGCTTCCAATAGTCGGGGTTCTTGGCCAGCTTCATGCCCTCGTTCTGCCGGAACTCGACGAACTTGAAGGGGCCGGTGCCGATCGGCTTGGTGCGCATCGTCGCGGCGTTGACATGGCAGGGATAAACCGGCGAGAAGGCGCCGGCGAGCATGGTCAGGAGCGAGGGCTGCGGCCGTTCGAGGTGGAACGTCACCTCTTGATCGCCATTGGCCGACACCTGCTTGAGATTGAAGTACCAGGACTTGCGCGGGTTCTTGCGAAACCGCGCTTCGCTGGCGCCGATCAGGCCATCCCAGGTGCATTTCACGTCGGCGCTGGTAAATGGCTTGCCGTCGTGCCACTTCACGCCCGATCGCAGCTTGAAAGTCAGCGTCTTGCCCTCGTTGCCCCAGGCCCACGACTCGGCCAGCTCCGCGACGATCACCTCGGGCTTGTTCTGCTTGGTCTTGGGATCGAAGATCACCAGGTTGTTGAACACCGACATGAAGGGCATGACGGTGGAGATCGTCGCCTCCTCATGGATCGAGGCGCTGGGCGGGTTGTCCATATGCGTCAGGCGCAACACGCCGCCGGATTTCTGAGCCAGCGCCGCATCGGCGACCAGCGAAGCAGCGGCGAGCACGATGGCGGCTGCGATCATCGTCAGCGGACGAGACATCGTCGTTCCCTCCCGGCCGGCGCTTTCTCAGTTGGCGCGCTAAGCTCTCATCAGGAAACACTAGAGCACGGACGCACGCTTGTCGAAGGCGTCCGCGGATGGGCGGTGCAGGGAGTGAAGACAGCATGACGTTATTGGCTGGCTTCAATGTGGTGCAGATCGGCGTCGGTTCGGCCGCCGCGGTCTGCGGCCGCGTGCTCGCCGATGTCGGCGCGCACGTGACCTGCATTGGCGCGCGCGGCGACACCGCGCTCTTGGCTCATCTGAATCACGGCAAGGCCGTCGCTGCGCGCGACGATCTGGCGAACGCCCACATGATCGTGCGCGAGGGTTGGCCGGCGGGCCCTTACGACCTTGCCGGGCTGCGGCAACTCAATGCGTCGGCGACGATCGTCACGATCTCACCCTATGGCGAGACGGGGCCGCAGGCGAACGATCCCGCCAGCGATCTGACGCTGTTCTTCGCCAGCGGCATTGCGCGTCTGCTGACCGGACAGATCGACGATCTGTCGGAGGCACCCATTCGTCCAGTGGGCGAGCAATCCGCCTTCATCGCGGGACTGGCCGCGGCCTGCGCCGGCATGCATGCGTCGCAGGGCAATCAGCCCGGTGCCTCCATCGACGTGTCGATCCAGGAGGCCCTGGCGACGCTCGCCATGACCGAGCTCGCGCGCGTCGGCCTCGGCGGCCGGAGCTGGGATCGTAAACGTGCCGGCGACGGCAACGGCGCGACGGTAACGATCCTGCCGGCGCGCGACGGCCATGTCGCGATATCGCCGCGCGAGGAAAAGCAGTGGACGTCGTGGCTGAAGGCGATGGGCTCGCCCGCCTGGGGCGCCGATCCGCGATTCCGCGCGAAGCCCGATCGGGTGAAGAACTGGGACGCCCTGCATGCGCTGATGTCGGAATGGAGTGTGCGGCACGACAAGCAATGGATCGCCGACACCGCGCAGCGTGCCCATGTCCCGAGCCTGCCGCTGCGCGATATCCACGAGCACCTCGATACGCCGCAGATGCGCCATCGCCAGTACTATCAGCGCCGCGATCTGGCGGGGACGACGCTCCAGGTGCCGGGCACACCGTTCGGCCTCGGCATCGCGCCCGCGAGCCTGAAACCGCGCGCGCCTGATGGTCCGATGCCGTTGTCTGGCGTGCGCGTGCTCGATTTCAGCTGGGTGATCGCCGGCCCGACAACGACGCGCTACCTCGCCGCGATGGGCGCCGACGTGATCAAGGTCGAGGCGCCCGGCAGCGGCGACCCGGGACGCGCTTCCGAACTGCATACGGTGCTCGGACAGGCGAAGCGCGCCATCGTCCTCGACCTCAAAAGGCCGGAAGCGTTGGAGATCGCACGCGCGCTCGCCTCAAAGTCCGACATCCTGATCGAGAACTATGCATCAGGCGTGATGGACCGGCTCGGCCTCGGCGCCGAGGCGATGAAGGCGATCAATTCGGATCTCATCTACATCTCCGCATCGGGGATGGGTCGCACCGGCCCGGATTCCCAGGCGGTGGCGTACGGGACGCTGCTGCAGTGCTACGCCGGGTTCGCCGGGCTCAATCGTCACCCCGGCGTGGCGCCGCGTATCGGCTTCGCCTGGCTGGATCCCATGTGTGCGCTGATGCTCGCCTTCGTCGCGGCCGCGTCGCTGTGGCAGCGGCGGCATGCCGGCGGTGTCGCGCGGGTCGACTTCTCGATGATCGAGGCGATGCTGTGGACCATGGCCGAGCCGCTGCTCGCGACCCAGCTCGGTGCGCCGGTGAGGCCTGCGGGCAATATGTCGACGCGGTATGCACCGCACGGTGCCTGGCGCTGCACCGGCAACGACGACTGGATCGGTGTCGCGGTGCGCACCCAGGCCGAGTGGCGAACGCTGTGCGGCCTCGTGCCGGGATTGTCGAGCATGGCCACGCTCGATCTCGCCGAGCGCATGGCCAAGCAACGCGCCATCGACGCGGCCTTGACCGCGTGGGCCGCTGATCAGACGGCCTCCGTCGCAGCCAGAACGCTGTTGGATGCCGGCGTTCCCTCAGCCGCGCTGGCACGTTCCGATGACTTGCTGAAGAGTCCGCACCTGGCCGCCCGCGGGTTCTGGGACAGTCACGGCACGGGTATGCTGCCGGGGTTGCCCTGGCGCGCCAGCTTCGGCCGAACGATCGGCCCGGCGCCGGCGATGGGCGCGCATACCGATGAAGTGCTCGTCAGCGTCCTCGGGCTGACACCTGAACGCATCGCCGAACTGCGGGCGAGCGGCGCGCTGGGTTAGACGCTCAGAACTCACCGCTGCGATAGGCCTCGTCGAGGCGCTTGGCGTCCTCTTCCGACAGGTCAGGCCAGGCCTCGCCGCGCTTGCGCAGCTTGCCCTTGAAATTCGGCTTGCGTTTGGCGTTGAACGCCTGCCGGCCTTCCTCGCCGTCGATCGTGGTCTGGATCAGGAGCGAGTTGATCAGGTTCTGCACGTGCCACGCCTGGTCGGTCGGCAGGTCGCCGAAGCGCACCACGAACTCCTTCATCATGCGCACCGCCACCGGCGGCAGGGTGCAGATGTGCCGCGCCATCTTTTCGGCGCGCTCCAGCAGCTGCGCGTGCGGCACGACCTCGTTGATCAGGCCGATGCGCAGCGCCTCCTGCGCGTCGAACGGCTCGTCGGTCAGCAGGATCTTCATGGCGTCGATGTAGCGCAGCTGCTTGGCGAGCAGGCTGGCGCCCGGCCCATGGCCCAGCCAACCCTGGGTCAGCAGCGCGAACTTGAAGCGCGCATGCTCGGCGCTGGCGATGCGGATGTCGGTCGAGGCGAGCAGGATGTAGAGCCCGGCGCCCGCCGCCCAGCCGTTGACCGCGGCGATCACCGGCTTCCAAACACGGGGATAGTGATCGCCCATGCGCCCGTCGACGCCGGTCCTCTGGCCGTGCACGGTGCCCGCCAGCGGCCAGAAGATGCGCTGGGTGCGCAGGAGCTCGCGCTCCTCCTCGGTGATGCCCTTGCGGGGCGCGAGGTTGTGGCCGCCGCAGAAATGCGTGTCGCCCTTGCCGGTAAGGATCGCGCAGCGAATCGCGCGATCCTCCCACATGTCGATCCACGCCTCCGAGATCGCGTCGGAGGTCGGCTTGTCCAGGATGTTCGCCTTGCCGGGATTGTTCAGCGTGATGTAGGCGACGCCGTCACGCTTCTCGTAGTCGATGGCCACGCGAACCTCCTCCCCACCTTTTTGTCATCCCGAGCGCAGCGAGGGATCTAGGGCGATCCTGGATTCCTCGCTCCGCTCGGAATGACAGGCGGTTACTAGCGCGGCCGGCTGACCTCGGCGCGGCCCACCACCATGTGATGCACCTCGTCCGGACCGTCGGCGAAGCGCAGGTGCCGCTGGTGCTGGTACATCTCGGCGAGCGGCGTCCAATGCGAGATGCCGGTGGCGCCGTGGATCTGGATCGCCTGGTCGATGATCGTGCACACCTTCTCCGGCACCATGGCCTTGACCATGCTGACCCACACGCGCGCCTCGCGGTTGCCCAGCACGTCCATCGCTTTGGCCGCCTTCAGCACCATCAGGCGCATCGCCTCGATCTCGATGCGCGCGCGCGACACGGTCTCCAGGTTCTTGCCAAGCTGGATGAGCTGCTTGCCGAAGGCGGTGCGGGTCGAGCCACGCTTGACCATCAGGTCCAGCGCCTTTTCCGCCTGGCCGATCGAGCGCATGCAGTGATGGATGCGGCCCGGCCCGAGGCGCAGCTGCGAGATCTCGAAGCCGCGTCCCTCGCCCAGCAGGATGTTCTCCGCCGGCACGCGCACATCGTCGAACTTGATGTGCATGTGGCCGCGCGGCGCGTGGTCGTGGCCGAAGACATACATCGGGCCGAGGATCTTCACGCCGGGCGTGTCGATGGGCACCAGGATCTGCGACTGCTGGAACTGCGGCGAGGCGTCAGGGCTGGTCTTGACCATGGTGATCATGATCTTGCAGCGCGGATCGCCGGCGCCCGAGATGAAATACTTCTCGCCGTTGATCACCCATTGATCGCCGACCAGCACGGCGCGCGTCTCGATGTTCTTGGCATCGGACGAGGCGACGTTCGGCTCGGTCATGGCATAGGCCGAGCGGATCTCGCCATTGAGCAGCGGCTTGAGCCACTTCTCCTTCTGCGCCGGCGTGCCAACACGCTCCAGCACTTCCATGTTGCCCGTATCGGGGGCCGAGCAGTTCAGCGTCTCCGACGCCAGCGGCTGCTTGCCCAATTCGGCGGCGATGTAGGCGTAGTCGAGGTTGGTCAGGCCGCGGCCGATCTCCGAGCCGGGCAGGAAGAAGTTCCACAGGCCGGAGGCCTTGGCCTTGTTCTTGGCGACCTCGAGCAGTTCGAGCTGGCCGGGCGCCCAGGACCACGGGTCCTTACGCCCCTCGCCCAGGCGAAAGAACTCTTCCGCCATCGGCTCGACGTTGTCGGCGATGTGCTTCTTGACCGCGTCGAAGAGCGGCTGCGACGCCTTCGACATGGCGAGGTTGTTGAGTTCGGCTTCGAGATCGGGGCGGATTGGGGTGACCGCGGCGCGCTGGCTCATCGGGGTTTCCTCGGTTGGTGCGACTGGCTTTCTCGCCGCCCAATCCCGACAGACCCCGCCTGCCCGGTCAATCGCGCAGTTGGCACTAGCGGGCGACAACGTCGTGTAGCGAAACCGGCGTGGTTCGGGGCCAGTTCCAATCGGCCGGTGACGCCGAGCTCCGATCCTCGTCCCGATAGGGCCGGGTACCGGTCGGCGGCCTCACGCGCCACGTCGATTCATCTGGTAGAGTAGTTGGATGGCGGACTAACGAGCTTCTGCCAGCTATCGGGAAATCGCCATGGCCGAAATCCTCGCTTTAGGCATCTCGCACTATCCGCCGCTGTGGGGTCCCGACGACCGCATGGCCTGGATCCTCAAGCGCATGATGCAGAATCCCAACCTGCCGGAGGCGCTGCGCACGCCGCGGGGCTGGCCGGCGCCGATGCGCGACGAATGGGGCAACGACGAGGGCGCTTCCGCCGCCGCGCGCCATCGCGCCGATCTCGTCGCCCAGCTGGCACGCACGCGCGCGGCGCTCGACGCCTTCAATCCCGATTTCGTGCTGATCTGGGGCGACGACCAGTACGAGAACTTCAAGGAGGACATCGTCCCGCCCTACTGCGTCAGCGCCTATGATCGCTTCAAGTTCGCCGTGCCGCCGGGCAATGTCTGGGGCGAGTCGGACAAGGTCTACGATCTGCCAGGTCATCGCGCGGCGGCCAAGATGCTGGCCAGCCGGCTGATCGAGGACAGCTTCGACACCGCCTACGCCTACAAGCCGCTGCACCATCCGCTGGGCCACGCGTTCAGCAACGCCGTCATGTACCTCGACTACGCGCGCACGGGTTTCGGCTATCCCATCGTGCCCTTCGCCATCAATTGCTATGGCCGGCGCGTGCTGGCGCAGCGCGGCGGCCTGCCGGTCTTCGACCGCGTCATCGCCGACGAGGATCTCGATCCGCCGGCGCCGACGCCGAAGCGTCTGTTCGATCTCGGCGCCGCTACGGCGCGTATCCTCGCCGAGTCGCCCTACCGCGTCGCGCTGCTGGCCTCGTCGGGCTGGTCGCACGCCTTCCTGACGGCGAAGAATCATTTCCTCTACCCCGACACACCGGCCGATCGGCGGATGTACGAGGCGCTGCGCAACGCCGACTGGCCGACCTGGCGCGGCTATTCCGGCGCCCAGGTCGAGGACAGCGGCCAGCAGGAGATCCTGAACTGGATGTGCCTGGCCGGCGCGCTCAGCGAGCTCAAGCGCGCGCCGAAGGAGACCGGCTTCGTCGACACCTGGATCTTCAATTCGTCAAAGGCGTTTCTGATCGCCTGAGGCCTGATCGCCCGCGCCGCGCGCGATCCCGCCGCCCAGCACGCGCATCAGCTCGTCGGCCACGTCGTCGGCGCTCATCTCGCCCTCGGGGTCGAACCACTCGGCCGCCCAGGTGAGCGCGCCCATGGCCAGCATGCGCACCACCGACAGGTCGAAGCCTGGGCGCAGCAGCCCCTTGCGCTCGGCTTCGCGCAGCAGGCCGGCGAAGATCGCGGCGTATTCGCGTTCCTGCGCCATGTGCTGCTCGCGCAGCCGCTTGGGCAGGCGGCGGATCGACCTGAGGCGCGAGGAGAAGTGTTCCCTGAGCGTGTACTTGAAATGCGCGCCCAGCCCCGCGCGCAACCGCAGCAGCGGCGAGCTGTCGGCGCCGGCCTCCTCGATGGCGCGCATCACCGCCTGGCGCGCGCCATCGACGCCGCTTTCCAGCACCGCGCGCATGATCTCGTCGCGCGAGGCGAAGTGGTAGTAGATGCTGCCGGCCTCGATCTTGGCCGCCGCGGCGATGGCGCGCACCGTCACCTCGTCCGAGCCATGTTCCTGGAACAGGCGCGTGGCGACCTCGATCAGACGCGCCCGGGTCCGCTCGGCCTTCGTGATCTTGGTCTCGATCAAGGGCGCAGCCTGCATCAGACGATGATCGTCAGCTTGCCCGGGTACAGCATGTCCATGTCGAGGATCGAGCGCTTGGCCTTGATCTTCCATGGTTGGCGGGCGCAATCGATGCGGTAGACGTGCTTGCCGTAGTAGGTGTCGACCATGCCGCGCTTGGCGCGATAGGTGACGAAATTGCAGGTGACGTCGGCGACGCCGTCGCTCATGCCGGTGATGCGCACGTTGCTGATCATGTGGCGCTGACGCGAGCGGGGAAACTCCGAGTGTGCTTCCTTCTTCGTCAGGCGCACGACACGCTCGCGCAGCCGCACGTAATCATCCGCGATGTAGAACAGCGAGGTCGCCGGATCGGTCTCGCTGCCGTCGCCCGTCGGCGGCACCTCGTAGGTCGCGCCCTCGGCGAACATCGCGAACCATTCCTCGATACGCCATTCGTCGAGCAGCTCGGCTTCGAGATAGAGGAAGTCCTCGATGCCCGCGCGCAACACGCCATTGGCAGCAGGCAGACCTGGCGCCGAGCAGGCATCGGGGATCATCGGCCGCCCTCCATGCGGTCGCGCCACTGACGCCAGAAGCAGCGCATCTGCTCCTCGTCGTCGTTCATCGGCGGGCCGGAGCGCGGCATGCCCTTGGAGATGTCGTTCCAGCCGACCTCGCGGGCGTTGGTATAGCCGCGCTGGCAGTTCTCCAGCGCTTCCTGGTCGTCGGGCGTAGCGAAGCCACCTGGCCCCAGGAACTCCAGGAAGTTGAACAGGCGTAGCTTGCGCAGATCGGCATCCTCGCCGCGCGACCCCAGCGCCCAGGCGCTCACGGTCATCTTGTTGGGCGCCGCGGGCATGAAGGTACGGATCGTGATCGCCATGATGTCGTTGATCACCAGGTTGGGGAAGATCAGCATGTTGCGGCTGAACTCGGCGATGCGCGTGCCGCGCTGCTCGCCGAAGCGCTTGATCAGCTCGACACGCAGCGCCTCGACCACCGGCTTCTTGTCCTCACCCCAGGACGGCACCCAGCGCGCCACCGGCCTGCCCCACGGCGAGGGATACTCGATCACCGCGTGGCCATTGCCGAGATCGGTCATGCCGCTGGGGGCGAAGGTGCCGGCGCCGCTCTCCATGCGCAGGCTGCCGATGTTCTTGAGATAGTCGAAGTAGGTGTTGTGCACCGGGAAGCCATGGAAGGCGTCGATGCTGTTCTCGGCCAACAGCTTCCAGTTGGCATTGATGATGTATTGCTGGCCGGAGCCGACAACCTCCATGCCGGCCTCGGCATGGTCGGCGACCAGGTCGATATAGTCCTTGGCGCCCGCCAGATAGTCCGACAGGGACACGGCGTTGCGGTCGAAGTTGACGAACCAGAAATCGCGGTACTGCTCGAGCCGCGGCACCTGCGTGAGGTCGGCGCAGCCGCCGCCATAGTGCTCCTTGCCGTAGTTGCCCTCGTCGAAGCGCGACGCGAAGCGTCCGTTCACGTTGAACGACCAGCCGTGATAGAAGCAGCGGAACGACAGCGCGTTGCCCTTCTTCTCGCGCACCACCATCGCGCCGCGATGCGGGCAGGTGTTGAGGAAGGCGTGCACGGCGCCGCCGCGATCGCGGTTGAAGATCAACTCGCGGCCGCCGACGGCACGAGTGATGAAGTCGCAGGTGTTGGCGATCTCCGAGCTATGGCCGACATAGAGCCAGCAGCGGTCGAAGATCGTGTCGCGTTCGCCCGCGAGCACGTCGTCGTCGGTGAAGGCGCGGCGGGCGACACGGAACAGATGGCGCTCGCGATCCTCGACCACCAGGCCATTCATGGATTTCGCCTGATGTGCGACATAGGTGTCCATTCGGGCGTCCCTCCCAGGTCTTGCCGAACGCGGGGCGCTTCAGTATCTAACGCTTGTTCGAAATCCTATACCCCGCGCGACGGGGCGGTCAATCGGGTGGGAGATGGCGAAGATTACGTTCGAGACGGCCGACGGCAAGGAGCGGACCGTCGATATCGCAACCGGCCAATCGATCATGCTGGGCGCGGTGCAAAACAACGTGTCAGGCATCGACGCCGATTGCGGCGGCGCGCTGAGCTGCGCCACCTGCATGGTCTACGTCCCCCCCGAATGGGCCGATCGTCTACCGCCCAGGACTGGCGACGAGGACGGCATGCTGCAGTTCTCGCCGCACGTGAACGACACGTCGCGCTTGTCCTGCCAGATCACGGTCGACGATACGCTCGACGGCCTGCGCGTGAAGGTTCCGGCGAGCCAGCATTAGCCCGCGCCGAGGAAGCGCCGCGCGTTGCCCGACAGCAGGAGGTCGCGTTGCCCGGTATCGAGTCCCAGCGCCTCGATCGCGCCCACCGGATCGCGCTCCTCGATGGTGAAGGGATGGTCGGTGCCGACACAGAGCTGCGTGACGCCGAAGCGCTCGATCAGGAAGGCGAGCGTGCCGCGGTGGTAGACCAGGGTGTCGTAGTAGAGCCGCCGCGCCTGCGTAACAGGCGACTCCTTCACGGTCTCGCGCATGGCGGGAATCGCGTTCCAGCCATGCATGACGCGTGGCAGCACCAGGCCGAAGACGCCACCGCCATGGCTGAAGGCGATGCGCAGCCCGCGATGCCGCGCGATCACGCCAGCCATCATCAGCGAGACGATCGCCGTCGAGGTCTCGCAGCCGAACAGCGCCAGCGCCGGCATGGTCGGCGGTCCGATCAGCCGCTCGGTGCCGGCCGGATGCAACGCATGCACGAAGATCGCCGCGCCCGACGCTTCGGCGACTTCGAAGAAGGGCGCGAAGCGCTTGTCGGCGATCGACACGCCGTTGACATTGGTGCCGATCTCGACGCCGTGGAAACCGCCGCTCCGCATCAGCAGCTCCAGCTCGCACGCGGCCATGTCTGGATCCTGCAACGGCACCATGCCCAGGCCGCTGAACCGGCCTTTGCCGTCGCGCACCATCGTGGCGATGGTGTCGTTGACATGTCGCGCCATCACCCGCGCGTCCTCGGGCTCGAGCCAGTAGGACAGCAGCTCGGGCATCGGCGACAGCACCTGGCGGTCCACACGGCAGGCCTCCATCACCTCGAGCCGCCGTTCGATGCTCCAGCTATGGTCGCTGACGGTACGGAACACCTTGCCGGCGATCATGACGTTGCAATGATGGCAGTCATGCGCCGGCTCCATCGACGGCCAGCGGGCATTGGCGTGTCGGCCGGCATAGGCGGGGAAGCTTGCCGGCACGATATGCGTGTGGATGTCGATCGCTCCGCTGGTCAATGGCCGGCCCTCGCTGTCCATACTCGTCCGGCCCTTTATTCGTCATCGACCCGGACAGGTCCAGAGCAAGGGGGAACGCCATGAAGCTCCAAGGCAAGGTCGCGCTGGTCACCGGCACGAGTCCGAACATCGGTGGCGGCATCGCCGAAGCGCTGGCGGCGGAGGGTGCCGCCCTGATCTGCGTCGACGCCGCGCGCGCCAACGCCGAGGATTGCGCCAACGCGATCAAGGCCGCGGGTGGCCGCGCGACGGGCAAGGTCTGCGACGTGCTCGATCAGGACCAGGTCAGGCGCACGGTGGAGGAGGCCTGCGCCGAGTTCGGCCGCATCGACGTGCTGGTCAACAACGCGGTGATCTTCAACAAGAAGGGCGTGCTGAACATGCCCCTGGCAGAATGGGAGAAGCAGATCGGCGTGATCCTCACCGGCGCCTTCCTGTTCACCAAACACGTCGCGCAGTCGATGATCGATCGCAAGACCAAGGGCGTCATCATCAACATCATCTCGACGGCGGGACATCAGGGCGAGCCCGGCAACATCGCCTACAGCACCGCCAAATGCGGCATGCTGAACTTCACCCGCTCGGCGGCGATGGAGCTGGTGGGCCACGGCATCCGCGTCAACAGCCTCACGCCCACCGCCACGGATCCCACTGAATCGGACGTACGGGCGGCGCGCTGGGGCCGCGCTGTGCCAAGCCCCAACCCGGCGCGCGATGCCGCCTTCGACGTCTTTCGCCGCGGCGTGCCGATGCAGCGACTGCCGCGGCCCAGCGACTACGGCCGCGCCGCCGTGTTCCTCGCCAGCGACGACTCCGACATGATGACCGGTACCGACCTGCGCATCGATGGCGGCGCGGTGGCGCGCTACTGGGCCTGGAACCCCGCGCGGGAGAACGTCTGAGACCGCTCAAGAAACCGATTTCAGTATCGTGATGTCTGCGCGGTTGCGCCCCCGCTGACATCACCGTACCCTCTTGCTCGACAGGGAGTTGCCCGTCGTACGCGCGTGATCCGACAAACCCGCGACGAGCGAGACGCAAATGGCCGAGCCGGTTCTGACGCTGGACGACCTCACCGTGCGCTTTCGCCTGCGCCGCGGCGAGTTGACAGCTGTAGATGGCGTGTCCTTCACCGTACATCGCGGCGAAACCTTCGGGCTCGTGGGCGAATCGGGATCGGGCAAGTCGGTGACCGCGCGTTCGATCATGCGGCTGATCCCCGAACCACCGGGCGACATTCCGCGCGGCCGCATCGTCTTCGAGGGTCGCGACGTGCTGGAACTGAGCGATGCGGAAATGCGCGCGCTGCGTGGCCGGCGCATCGCCATGGTCTTCCAGGAACCGATGAGCGCGCTCAATCCGGTGTTCACCGTGAGCGCACAGATCTCCGACGCGCTGCGTACCAATCTCGGCCTGTCGAAGCAGGACGCGCGCGAGCGCGTCGTCGAGCTGCTGACGCTGGTCGGCATCCCCTCGCCGCGCAAGCGGCTCGACAGCTACGTGCACGAATTCTCCGGCGGCATGCGCCAGCGCGTCATGCTGGCCATGGCGCTCAGCTGCAATCCCACCTTCCTGATCGCCGACGAGCCGACGACGGCGCTCGACGTGACCATCCAGGCGACCATCCTCGAGCTGATCACCAGCATGATCGAGCGGCTCGGCATGTCGCTGATCTTCATCACCCACAATCTCGGTGTCGTCGCCCATGCCTGCGACACGATCGGTGTCATGTACGCCTCGCATATGGTCGAGCTCGGCGCCACGCGCGAGATCTTCCGCAACCCGCAGCATCCCTACACCGTCGGCCTGCTGAACTCGATTCCACGGCTGGACACGCAGGCGAAGTACCTGACGCCGATCACCGGCACCGTCTGCAACATGATGGATCCGCCGCGGGGCTGTAAGTTCCATCCGCGCTGCGCGCACGCCATGGAGATCTGCAAGCGCGAGATCCCGCCGCTGCGCGAGGTCGCGCCGGGCCATCACGCCGCCTGCCACCTGCACGGACGGCAGTGATGCCCGCGACCGACACCCTGCTCGAGGTCAAGGGGCTGACCAAGCACTTCGCCCTGCATGCCGACATCTATTCCAAGTTGGCGGGCGAGAAGGCGCAGCTCCTGAAGGCGGTCGATGGCATCGACTTCCATATCCGCCGGGGTGAAACCTTGGGGTTGGTGGGCGAGAGCGGTTGCGGCAAGTCGACCACGGCGCGGCTGGTGACCCGGCTGATCGAGCCGACCTCCGGCGAAGTGAAGCTGCGCGGCGAGGATCTGCTGGCGTTCTCGTCCGCACGCATGAAGGAGGCGCGCAAGGAGATCCAGCTGGTCTTCCAGGACCCCTACTCTTCGCTCAACCCGCGCAAGACGATCATGCAGATCCTCAGCCGGCCGATGGAGATCCACGGCCTGGCCAAGAGCTGGACCGAGAAGCGCGGCCGCGTGCTCGAGCTGCTGCGCCGCGTCGGCCTGGGCGTCGAGCATATCGACCGCTATCCGCACGAATTCTCCGGCGGCCAGCGCCAGCGCATCGCCATCGCCCGCGCGCTGTCGGTCGATCCCGACCTGGTGATCGGCGACGAGCCGGTCTCGGCCCTCGACGTATCGATCCAGGCGCAGATCCTCAACCTGTTCCGCGACCTGCAGGAAGAGCTGGGGCTGACCTACCTGTTCATCGCCCATGACCTCAGCGTCATCCGCCACATCAGCAATCGGGTCGCGGTGATGTATGTCGGCAAGATCGTCGAGACCGGGCCGGCGGCGGCGATCTTCGAGAACCCGCTGCATCCCTATACCAAGGCCTTGCTGGCGGCCGTGCCGGAGGCGGATCCCGACAAGCCGCCGCCCAAGCTGACGCTCAAGGGCGAGATATCGACGCCGATCGACCCGCCCCCCGGCTGCCGGTTGTGCGGCCGCTGCCCGCGCGAGACGACCATCTGCGCACAGGACGCCCCGCCGCTGGTCGACGTCGGTGGCGACCGCCAGGTGGCTTGTCACAACTTGTGACCCGACCTCATGCTGAGGAAACTGCCCAGCGGCCGTCTTGAGGCATGGGCAACGGACACCGAGCGGATTGCCCACCCTTCGAGACGCCCCCTGCAGGCGCTCCTCAGGGTGAGGTTTGACTCAGCGTTCCGCCAGCCTGGGATCGAGGATATCGCGCAGGCCGTCGCCGAAGAGATTGAAAGCGAGCACGGTGTAGCAGATGGCGAGGCCGGGGAAGGCCGCCATGAGCGCGTGCGTCTCCATGTAATCGCGTGCGGCGCTGAGATCGGCGCCCCAGTCGGGCGTCGGCGGTGGCGTCCCCAGGCCCAGGAAGGATAGCGCCGCCACGATCAGGATGACGGTGCCCAGTCGCACCGTGGCGGTGACGATCAGTGGCGACACGATGTTGGGCAGCACCTGGCCCAGCGCGATCCGCACCGACGAATCACCCATCGCGCGCGCCGCCTCGACATACTCCTTCTGTTTCTCAGCCAGCACCGAGCCACGCGCAAGTCGCGCCTTTTCGGGCATGCCGGCGAGGCCGAGCGCTCCGATCAGCACGATGTCCATCATCACGCCTTCGAGCTTCCAAGCCTGCGCGACCGTCACGAACAAGAGATAGAGCAGCAATCCGGGAAAGGCGAGCAGTCCGTCGACGAACCTCATCCCCAACGTATCGGCCATCCCGCCCCAGTAGCCCGCCAGCACGCCGAACGGCACGCCCACCAGCATCGAGACCGCGACGGCCAGGACCGCGATCGTCACAAGCCGCCGCCCGCCATACAGCAGCCGCGAATAGATATCGCGCCCCATCCGGTCGGTGCCCAGCAGATGCTCCGCCGAAGGTGGCGCGAGACGGGCGCGGTAGTTCTGCTTGATCGGATCGTGGGTGGCGATCCACGGCGTGGCGATGCAGGCACTGAACAGCAGCACAAGCATCACCGCGCCGATGGTGGCGGTACGGCTCTTGCGCAACTCGTACCAGGTGTTGGAGAGCGCGGCCATGGCGCGCTTGAGAAGCGGCGGCGCCGGCGGCACGCGCCGTTCGTCGGCGATATCGACCAGCTTGCCGGCATCCAGTTCGGTCATGTCGGGCCACCTACGCCAGTTTGACGCGTGGATTGAGAAGCCGGTACGTCAGGTCGACCAGCAGGTTCATGACGACGACCATGACGCCCAGGACGAGCACGCCGGCCTGGATCAGCGGATAGTCGCGCTGCAGGATCGCCTCGAAGATCGCGCGGCCGATGCCCGGCCAGGCGAAGATGGATTCCAGCACCACCGTGCCGCCCAGCAAGTTGGCGAGCTGCAGGCCGCTGATGGTGATGGTCGGGATCATGGCGTTGCGCAAGGTGTACCGGAAGATCACCCGCCGCTCCGGAAGGCCCATCGCGCGCGCCGTATCGACATACTCCTTGCTTAGTTCATCGAGCATGCTCGACCGCGTGAGGCGGGTCGTGAAGGCGGCCTGGCGAAAGCCGATGGCCGCCGCCGGCAGAATGAGGAACTGCAGGCTGCCCCAGAAGTCCTCCAACGGGCTGACGTAGCCGGATGAGGGCAGCCAGCCGAGGTAGAGCGAGAACAGCAGCACGCAGAGGATCGCGAACCAGAACTCGGGGATGGATATCCCGGCCAGCGACGTCACCTGCGCCGAATAGTCGACCGCCGAGTTGCGACGCATGGCGGCGAAAGTGCCGAGCGGCACGGCGATCAGCATGGAGAGCGAGATGCCGACGACGGCGAGGTACATCGTCGCCGGGATGCGACTCAAGAGCTCGGTCGAGATCGGCCGCCGCGTCACCAGCGACTTGCCGAAATCGAACTCGGCGACGCGGACGAGCCACAGGGCGTAGCGCTCGTAGATCGGCCGGTCGAGGCCATACTCCTTTCTGAGAATCGCACGCGCTTCCTCGATGTCGCCACCCTCGGTACCGACCAGAGTGTCGACGATCGAGCCCGGCAGCGCCTCGACGAAGCAGAACACCACCACCGTCAGCACCAGCACGACGGGGACGAGCTGGGCGATGCGGCGCAGGATGTAGGCGAGCATCGCCCGAGCCGCCTCAGGCTTCGATCCACGTGCGCCGCATGCCGGCGCCCGCGTAGCTCCATGGCCCCGAGAAGGACGGCACGTAGCCCTTCACGCGGGTACGATGGCCGGCCATCATCAGCGGCACGTAGTGCGTGTACAGCATCGGCAGGTCGCGGTTCACCAGCGCCTCGACGTCGGCGTACATCTGCCGGCGCTTGGCCCGGTCGCGCTCCTGGCGCGCCGCGAGGATGATCTGGTCCGCCTTCTCGTTCACGTAGCCGTTGCGGCGGCGGTTCTCCGGCGCACTCGACAGGATGTTGCGTCCGTACCAACCGTCTGGGTCGAGACGGTAGGAGTTCGCCGTCGAGTCGATGTTGTAGTCGCCCTTGCCCTGCTTCTCCAACATCACCGGCGACGGCAGGATCTCGAGCACGACGTTGAAGCCTGCGTCCTTCAGCATGGCATGCACGAGTTCGCCGGACTGTTGCATGTAGGGGAAGGTGTCGTTGGCGATGATGGTGAGCCGCTCGTCGCCGCCCTTCGCCTTCTTGCGCAGCGCCTTGGCCTTGTCGAGATCGAACTTGGACGACGGCTCCATGCCTTTCGGGTGCCATGGGCTGGCTTCGCTGTAGAACCCGTTGGCGATCGAGCCTATGCCGTTGAACACCGCCTGATGGATGCCTTCGCGATCGATGGCGTGGGCGATGGCCTGCCGGAGCAGATGGGCGTCGGGATTGTCCTTGTTCGACAGCAGGCCGTTCTTCAGGTTGAAGTACATCATGGCCGTGCCGACCTGCGGCACTGGCCAGGTCTCGAACGTCTTGCCGTGGTCCTTCTTGAAGGCCGCCGCGTCGGCGTAGGCGACGTTGTCGATCAGATCGAGCTCGTTGGCGCGCAGGGCGGTGAGCCGCACGCGGTCCTCCTTCTTGGGCATGCCGATCAGCCCATCGAGGTAGGGCAGAGAGTTGCCCTCGGCGTCCGTCTCGTAGAAGTTCTCGAAGCGCACAAGCTCGCACCGGTCGTGGCGGCGCCACGACTTGAACTTGAACGGCCCGCAATTGACCGGCTCCGTATCGGCCTTGTCGGCGGCGCCCGGGGCCATCAGGTTCACCGGGTAATAGACGAGGTTGATGTCGAGCGCGACGTCCGGTTCCTTGAGGTGGAAGCGCACCGTGTGCTTGTCGTCCACCGTGACGCGCTCCACGCCCGACACCACCGAACGCGTGAAGGCGTGGCTCATCTTGGGATCTTTGATCCGCTCGATGTTCCACTTGACCGACTCGGCGTCGATCGTCTGGCCGTTGTGGTATTCGGCGCCGCGCCTCAGCTTGAACGTCCAGGTCTTGAGGTCGGCCGAGGTGTCCCACGACTCGGCGACGGCGGGCTTGGGCTCCATCTTTTCATCGAAGTCGACCAGGCCGCCGGTGATGCCCGTCAGCGGATGGGACACGAAATAGATGATGTTGCGATGGGTATCGAGGCCGACCGAGTCGTCGCGCGTGCCAAAGCGCAGCATCCCGCCCCGTTTGGGGTGCTTCTTCCCGGCCGCCGCCTCCTGGGGAGGCAGCCCGACCATCGCTGCGCCTGCCAGCGCCGTGGTCGATGCGAGAAATCTACGCCTACTTTGTTCGATGCCCTTATTGTTTTCGCCAGTCATGGACGAAGCCTCCCTGAACGAGGTTTTTTCGGGCCGAAAGCGGCTATGTGGTCAGTCGACTAATCGATGCTGGTCTCCGATGGGAACTACGCGACGCCGATTCCGTCAGTCGGGAATACGCCAATGCGCGAACTGTTCGAAGCCTGACGACATTGGCGGGAAAGTCAACGCCCGACCGCTCACGATCGCATCAGCCGCCTTCGGCCAGGCGTCGATCGTCCTCGGTCTGGTATTGCGGCGAGGTATCACGGGGCATGCGCGTGTCGTCGCCGCGCGTGGCGGCGGCCTGCGCGCGCCAGGCATCGTCGCCCCACGCCGCGTCCAGCCGCACGATGCTGCCGGCGCTATCGATCGTCTCGAACGCCCGCAGCGCGCCGCGCAGCACGCGCATTTGGTCGGCGCGGTCGAACGGCTTGCCGGTGCTGTGACCCAGCGGGTAGTCGACGAATACCGAGCGCGGTGGCGCACCAGATTCAAGGATGTCGAGCGCGCTGCCGAGGCAGAGCGTCGGAATGCCGAGGGCTTCGAGGTGACGGGCGGCCAGACTCACGGTCTGGTGGCAGACAGGTCACATCGGCACGAGCAGCGCGACGTCCACGGCCTGCTGCTTGAAGACTCCCTCGACCTGCGGGATCAGCTCCTCGCGCACGCGGCGCTGCGAATAGATGCCGCCCATGCAGGAGATCGCCGAGTCGGCCAATTCACCGACCACGCCCTCGTCACGCAGCGCACGCAACGCCGTCAGCGGCACGAGGCACTCGGGATCGCGCCGCGCGTTGACGAGGTAGTTCTCGGTGATGTGCGAGAAGCGCAGGCGATCGGTGGGCGTGTCCATCGGGATCAGCCGGATCGAGGCGTCGTCCTTGTAGTGATAAGCCACCTGGCCCGCGACGTAGCAACCCGAGGTGGTCAGCACGCCCAGCCGCGACTGCGATAGCGGCTTCTTCAGCGGTGCGAAGGGCGGCTTGTCGTCGGCGACGTACCACCGATAGGCCGCGTAGCCCAGGCTGGCGTAGCGTTGCGTGATGGCGTCGATGTAGCGGACCGGTTCCATTGCTTTAGTCCGTCTCGATCGGCAAAGACGTGTCCTTCGCCCACTCGCCCATCGAGGCGTCGTAGAGCGTCAGATCGTCGTAGCCGAGCTGGTGCAGCAGGAAGAGATCGAGCGTGGCGGAGATGCCGCCGCCACAATAGGCGATGACTTTCTTGTCCTGTGACACGCCTGCCGCCGCGAATTTCGCCTGGGCGTTGGCCAGCGACGTGAAGCCCTTGGTCGCGGGATCGATCAGGGTCACGGCCGAGACGTTGACGCTGCCCGGCACGCGGCCCGGCCGGCCGTAGCGGCTGGGCGTCAGACCGGCATGGAACTGCGGCCCCAGCGCATTGACGGTCACGATGCCGGCTTTGCCGATCGCAGCCCGCACGTCGTCGCGGCCGACGAACAGGCCGGCACGCGGCGCGGCCTTGTAGGTCGCAGGCGGATAGCCCTTGGCCGGCCCACTCTCGACCGGCCGACCTTCGGCCTTCCACTTGTCGAAGCCGCCATCGAGCACCGCGACCTTCGGGTGGCCCAGCGCGCGCAGCATCCACCAGAAGCGCGTCGCCCACATCATCGTGCCGACGCTGTAGAGCACGAGCTGCTTGTTCGCATCGACACCATGCCGACCGAACGCCGCCTCAAGCTGCGCGACATCAGGCATCATGAACCGCAGCCGCGTGTCGGCGCGCGAGAACTCGCCCTGGAGGTCGAGGAAATCGGCGCCGGGGATATGCGCCTCCTCGAACGTCTTGCGGCCGGGCACGGCGATGTAGGGCTCGTCGACACCAGGCGGCGGCGTCTCGAGATAGGTGGTGCAGTCGAAGACGCGTAGATCGGCCTCGCCCAATCGCGCGGCCAGCGCCTCGGTGCTGATCAGGGCCTGTGGTTCGCGCATCGGGTCATCCTCATGGGCCGGTCATCGCCGCGCCGCGTTCGTCGTAGGCGGCCGCCAGCCGGCGCGCTGGATCGCGCTCGACCAGCAGCGGGCCGGTCCGCCGCTCATACCATGCGAGCAGCTTGGCTTCGATATCGGCGTGCGGCGCGCGACCGCCATCGGCCAGCAGATGCACGATGTCGGCGCCGCGCGTCGCGAGATGGCGCGACACGAGGACGGTGCGGTGGCAATCCAGCGGCTCGCGCTCGGCGCACATCAGGGCGAGTGGCCGTTGTGACGCTTCCGCCAGCACCGCGTCGAGTGCCGCGGCAAACGCCGGCGTGCGCGCCGTCGCGATGTAGTCGGCGGCGCCGCCCCGCGGCTTGCCGCCCAGCGCATCGCCGAAGTGGCGGTAGTCGATACCGGCAGCCTTCAGCGAGTCGCTGAGGCGCTCGCGGCCGAATTGCGGGAAGCGGCGCGAGTACGGCGTCGAGCGCACGTCGGCGAGCAGGCGCACGCCGGCCTCGCGCAGCAAGGTCACGAAACGCTCGATCGGGTGGTTGGAGTGTCCGATGGTGAAGATGGACATCGTCGCTGCGCTTGCCTAAAGGGCGGGCATGAGCGTACCGCCAGATCACGCCGCCCGCGAGCGTCCCGCGCCGACGCCGGCTCCGCCGCCCGACGGCTTCGTCCAGCTCACCGGCCGCGGCGGCTACACCACGCATAACGGCCCGTGGTACGAGAAGCACGACGAGACCGGCCGGCTGATCCGCGGCTTTCGCGTGCTGCCGCACCATCTCAACGCGCTGGGCATCATCCATGGCGGATTGCTGAGCGCCTTTCTCGACACGACGATGGGCAGCGCCGTGTGGTTGGCGACCCGGCGGCGCGCGGTGACCTTGCGGCTGCAGCTCGACTATCTCCACAACACGCGGCTCAACGACTGGGTCGAGGGCACCGCCGACTGCACCGGCTTCGACGCCGATGTGGCCTATGTCACGGCCCGCCTTTATTGTCGGCGCCACACATTGGCGACCGGCCAGGGCGTCTTCGCCCTGCTCAGCCCGCGCCGCAAGGATTGAGCCGCAGAGGATCCATGAGCATCGCAGAGACCCAGCCGCCGGCGCATCCCGGCTTCGGCGGCGAGTTCCGCACCATTCCGGTCGATCCGCCGCAGGGCTTCAAGATGATCGACTTCCAGCGCTTCAACGACTGGCGCAACTTCAACACCCATATCGGCCCGCTGTATTTCCGCCGGGGCGAGACGGGCACGCCGGACGCCTTCGTCATGGGCCTGCGCGTGCAGCCCTATATGTGCAACCCCGCCGGCACGATCCATGGCGGCATGATGATGACCGTGGCCGATCTCATCGGCGGCATGGGCGCGATCACGGTCGCGGGCATCAAGGGCAAGTTCGCGCCGACGGTGAGCATGAGCTTCGATTTCCTCGCGCCCGCGCGCGAGGGCGACTGGGTCGAGGGACGGCTGGAGCTGATGCGCCAGACGCGTTCGATGCTGTTCTCCCACATCTGGCTCAGCACTGGTGAGACCAAGATCCTGCGCGCCAGCTGCATCGTGAAGATCCCCTCCGAGGGCAGCTGGGCGATGCAGAAAACGCGGCCGGCTGACAGCCCGCCGGCCTAAGCGTCCGCCACCTCGGCGCGAAACACTTTCGCCAGCGCCTTCTCGCCCGACGGCGTCAGATCGACGGCACGGCCGTCGCTGCGCCTTCGCGCCCAGCCGCGGCTGAAGAACAGGTCGGCGATCGCGGAACCCAGCGCGCCGGCGATATGCGGGCGGCGCTCGCTCCAGTCCAGGCACTGGCGCGCGAAATGGCGGCGGCCTGACTCGGCCACGCTGCGCGCACCATCGATGTCGACACCGACCTTGCGGCAGAACAGCTCGCCGCGCGCGGTAACCAGCCAGTCCTTGCCCGGTGCCGCCTCGATGTGGCCGCTGCGTGAGAGAGAGTCCGCGATCGCCATGCCGACCTGGCCTGCGAGATGGTCGTAGCAAGTCCGGCAGCGCCGCAGGCGCGAGTCGCGCCGCCACGCCGCGTTGGCCGGCGCCGGCTTCGTCGGCGTCTGCGCCGCGCGCGCGGCGACCGCCATCACCGCCTCCAGCGCCTCCGCTACCGTGGGGTCGGCGAGGCGGTAATAGCGATGCCGCCCCTGCTGATCGACCGCGAGCAGGCCCGCGGCGACCAGCTTGGACAAATGCCCGCTGGTGGTCTGCGGCGTCACCCGCGCCTGGGCGGCGAGATCGGTCGCCGGGCGCGGCTTGCCATCCATCAGCGCCAGCAGCATCGAGGCGCGCGCCGGATCGCCCATCAGGGCGGCGGTCTCGGACAGGCGATTGGTCGTAACCATGCTTCGGCCTCCACCGAATTATGTCCGTGAGTATACGCCGTCTATTCCGGTTATGTTTCGGCGCCCGCCGAACCATCGGCAGGATCGAAGGAGAGCGGTGCGTGTCGGAACGCTGGCGGGCGATGGGCTGGATCCTGGTGGCCCGCGTCGCCTATGGCGTGCAGCTGCAGGCCGTGCCGTCGACCGCGACGACCCTGGGCCGCGAGCTGTCGCTGTCCTTCGCCGATATCGGCCTGCTGATCGGCCTGTTCATGCTGCCGGGAATCATCATCGCCGTGCCGGCCGGCCTGTTCGGCCAGCGCTTCGGCGACCGGCGCGTGGCGCTGATCGGCCTCGTCCTGATGATGCTGGGCGCCATCACCGGCGCGCTCGCCAACGGCTTCATCATGCTGGCGGCGGCGCAGGTGATCGCTGGCATTGGCGCGCTGCTGATGGGCGTGCTGACCACCAAGATGACCGCCGACTGGTTCGCCGGCCGCGACCTGCCGCTGGGGCTGGCCGTGATGCTCAACGGCTTCCCGGTGGGCATGGCGCTGGGCCAGGCGCTGTTCCCGGCGCTCGCCGAGGCCGCGAGCTGGCGCGCCGCCTTCATCGCCGGCGCCATCGGCGCGGCGCTCGGTTTCCTCTCACTGGCCCTGCCCTATCGCCGTCACGCCAATGATCGCGCCGCGCGCGGCGCCGACGCGCCCTCGACCCGCCTGTCGCGCGGTGAGCTGGCGGCGATGATCGTCGCCGGCATGATCTGGGCTGCCTACAACGGCTGCTACATGATTCTCGCCGGCTTCACACCGGTCTATCTCGCCAGCATCGGGCTCGCGCCCAACACCGCCGGCCTGTTCGCCAGCGCGACCACCATGGCGAGCGTGGTGGGCGTGATGGCCGGCGGGCTCTTCACCCGCCGCCTGACGAACCCCGACCGATTGATCGCCGCGACCGCCATCCTCTGGGCGGCGTTGCTCGTGGCCGCGCCCTTCACCAATCCGGCGATCATGCTGGTGGTCGCGGGCTTCGTCGGCGGCATCCCCGCCGGCCTGATCTCGGCGATGCCCGGCCAGGTGCTACGCCCGCAGACGCGCGGCCCCGGGCTAGGTGTGTTCTTCACCTGGCTCTATATCGGCTTCGCCGCGATGCCGGCGCTGGGCGGCTGGATGGCCGACCTGCTGCATCGGCCCGAAGCGCCGCTCTACACCGGCGCCGTCTTGCTGCTCGCCGCGCTGCCGCTGCTGGCGGTCTTCGGGGTGATGCGCAAGAGACTGGCGCCGGGTTAGCGCCAGCGCGGATTGGCGATGGCGATCTTCTCGGCGATGGTCGCGCGCAGGTGATCCATCAATGCCGCGTCGCGCTCGTCACGCTCGCCGGCGCGGAGCTGACGGCAAAGCTCGGCGTTGAGAGTCGGCAAGTCGCCGTCGCGGCCGAGCAGCGCCTTCAGCCGTTGCAACTCCGCGGCATCGGCCTGCGGGCCGCGCTGCCATTCGCGACCGAGGATGGCCAGCGAGTTCAGCGCCACCTTCACCTGAAAGGCCAATCGCGCATCGACGCCTTCCAGCGCCGGCAACGCCTCGTTGCGCAAGAAGCCGGAGATGGCGTCGAGCAGCTCGGGGGCGGTGGGACGGTCCTGGGCCATGGCGACTAACCGAGCAGCTCGAGCAGGTCGACTTCGGTCTCGACCGCGCGCCGTCCGATGCTGGCCAGCTCCATCGACTCCTCCGCGCCCGAGAGATGCTTCCACGCCTGCGTCATGCAGATCACGCCCCAGCGCGCCGTGCCCAGGATCTCCCACCAGCGCGCGTGGTCGCGATTGACCTTAGCGCCGCCGGCCGCCTCGTAGGCGTCCCACAGTTCCTCGCGCGAGCCGAAGCCGCCGGCCGGCTTGTCGACCGCGCCGAAGCGCCAGGACTTCACGCAGAGCCAGCCGAGATCCTCCAGCGGATCGCCGAGATGGGCGATCTCCCAGTCGAGAATCGCGGTGACGCCGCTCTCGTCGGCGAGGTAGTTGCCGGTGCGGAAATCGCCATGCACGAAACCCGGCGTGGCAGGCATCGGCGGCATGCGCCGCTCGAGCCAAGTCAAGGCCAGCTCGAACACCGGATGCGGCTCGCGCGTGGTGTCGAGCGCGCGGCGCATGGTGCCGATCACGCTCTCGGCGGAGCCGATATTCAGTCGCGGCAGCGCTTTCAGCGGCACGGCGTGCAACTTGGCCAGGATCGTGCCGAGCTGGCCGGCGATGCGGCCGCGCGCTTGGTCGAAGCGCGGCGCACGGAGCAATTCGCGCGCGATCGCCGTGCCGCCGACGCTCTTCATCACGTAGCCGTCGCCTACGCCGTCGTCGGGCTCGGCGATGAACAGCATCTGCGGCGCGGGCACGCCGTGCTGGCCGGCCGCGCGCATCACCGCGAACTCGGTGGCGCGATCGATCGCCAGGCTGTTCTCCATGGTCTGCGGCGGCGCGTCGGCGGCGCGCGGTGGATCGCGGCGCAGGACAAGTTTCTCGACCGTGCCGTCGTCGAAGATCGCGTCGAAACCCCAGGTCTGGCGCGAGGCGCCGCCAGAGTGGCGGAACAGCCCGGCGATCCGCACCGCGCGACCGAAATGGCGCGAGCAGGCCTTGGCCAGCCCGTGCGTCAGCTCGCTGCGCGCGTCGCCTTCGCGTGCGCCGTCCATTCCCGTTTCCCCGTTTGGCCGCTCGACATGAACGCCAATTCATACCAGCACGGGAGGCGGCGCCAACGCCAGATCGGCGTTCCGCCGCGCGGCTGAGCCGGTTTTCCGGACGCGCCCGCGCGTGCTATGCCCGCGCCACCGAGAAACGGGGGGATTGTGCGTATGGCCGACACATCGCTCTGCCGCCTGAGCGCGGTCGAGACGGTCGATCTCTTGAAGAAAAAGAAGATCTCGCCGCTCGAACTGATCGACGCCGCCGAGGCGCGCATCGCCGAGGTCGACGGCGCGGTCAACGCCATGGTGATCCGGACCTTCGACCGCGCGCGCCAACGCGCGAAGACGCTGAAGCTGCCCGACCCCGAGACGCCGGGCTGGCTCGGCGGCCTGCCCTTCGGCGTCAAGGATCTCAACGACGTCGAGGGCGTGCGGACGACCTTCGGATGCCGTGTGCACAAGGACAACGTCGCGCAGCGCACCTGCATCTCGGTGCAGCATCTGGAGGAACTCGGCGGCCTGGTTGTCGGCAAGACCAACACGCCGGAGTTCGGCGCCGGCGCGCAGACCTTCAACGAGGTCTTCGGCATCACCCGCAATCCCTGGGACACGCGCATGACCTGCGCCGGCTCCTCCGGCGGCGCCGCGGTGGCGCTGGCCACGGGGCAAGTCTGGCTGGCCACCGGCTCGGATCTCGGCGGCAGCCTGCGTACGCCCGCCAGCTTCTGCTCGATCGTCGGCTTCCGCCCCAGCCCCGGCCGTGTCGCCTGGGGTCCGGGCGCCCTACCGCTGAACGGCTTCTCGCAGAATGGCCCGATGGGCCGCTGCGTCGCCGATGTCGCCCTGATGCTCGATGCCACGGCCAAGCATCATCCCCTTGATCCGCTGTCCTACCCCGCGCCGTCGGTGCCATATGCGAGATCGGCGTCCAACCCCGTCGCACCTAAGGCCGTGGCCTGGGCCGGCGACTTCGGCGGCGCCTGCACCTACGACGCCGAGGTCGAAGCGATCTGCCGCGCGGCCGCCGAGCGCTTCAAGGAAATCGGCGCCACGGTCATGGAGAAGGCGCCCGACCCCGAAGGCGCGCGCGACTCGTTTCAGATCTTCCGCGGCCATCACATGGCTGCTGGCAACGGCAAGCTGCTGGAGAGCCATCGCGCGCTGCTGAAGCCCGAGGTGATCTGGAACATTGAATACGGCCTGTCGCTGACGTCGGAGGATCTACGCCGCGGCCTGATCCTGCAGGCGGGCGTACAGCAGCGCTTCGCGCGCTTCATGGCCGATGTCGACATCATGTGCATCCCGGCCGCGCCGGTGCCGCCCTTCCCGGTCGAGATGCGCTACGTCGAGGTGATCAACGGGCGCAAGATGCCGAGCTACATCGACTGGGTGCTCGGCGCTTCGATCGTCACCATGTCGGGCCTGCCGGCGGTGTCGATGCCCTGCGGCTTCACCAAGTCGGGCCTGCCGGTCGGCCTGATGCTGGTCGGCAAACCGCGCGGCGAGGCCGGGCTGATCTCCGCCGCCAAGCTCTTCGAGGACATCATGGGCATCGCCAAGCGCCTGCCCATCGATCCCGTCGTGCGTCACTGATCGCGAATTTCCGGGAGTGAAACCATGAGCATCCTGCAGCCGATGCACGGCTACTACCTCGAAGATCTCTCGGTCGGCATGTCGGCGGTATTCGGCAAGACCGTCACCGAGGCCGACATCATGGCCTTCGCCGGCGTGTCGGGCGACACCAACCCGATCCACCTGCACGCCGATTTCGCCAAGGCCTCGCGCTTCGGCGAGCGCATCGCGCACGGCATGCTGAGCGCGGCCTTCATCTCGACCGTGGTCGGCACCAAGCTGCCCGGGCCGGGCTCGATCTACGTCTCGCAGTCGCTGAACTTCAAGGCGCCGGTCAAGATCGGCGACACGGTGACGGCGCGCTGCGAGATCGTCGAGATCGTGCCCGATCGCAAGCGCATCAAGCTCAAGACCGAATGCCTGTGCGGCGACAAGGTGGTGCTCGACGGCGAGGCGGTGATCCTCGTGCCGACACGGCCGAAATCCGTTTGAGGCGCAACGGATGAGCGGCATCCCCGTCTTCGAGGACTGGCTCGATGTGACCGTGCCGTGGCATGGCGCGGTCGTGCCGCTGGGCAATTTCGACGGCGTGCATCGCGGGCACCAGGTGCTGATCGGCCACGCCGCCGAGGCCGCCAAGGCGCTCGATGCCCCCGTGGTGGCGCTGACCTTCGAGCCGCATCCGCGCACCTTCTTCGTCAAGGACACCGCGCCCTTTCGCCTGACCTCGCCGGCCGCCAAGACGCGGTTGCTGGCGCGCTTCGGCGTGCAGGCGGTGCTGGCGCAGCGCTTCGATCCCGATTTCGCCGCCGTCGCCGCCGAGGATTTCGTCGACGGCATCCTCGTCGCCGGCCTGCGCGCGCGTCACGTCGTGTGCGGCTACGACTTCACCTTCGGTGCGCGCCGCTCCGGCAATGTCGACATGCTGCAGCGCCTGGGCGCCGAGCGCGGCTTCGCGGTGACGGTGGTGCCGCCGGTGATGCGCGAGGGCGAGATCTATTCCTCGACACGCATCCGCGAGGCGCTGCGCGCCGGCATGGTGCGCGAGGCGGCCGACCTGCTGGGCCATCCCTGGGAGATCGAGGGCGCGGTCGAGCAGGGTGACCAGCGCGGCCGCACCATCGGCTTTCCCACCGCCAATGTGGCGCTGAGCGAATACCTTCGCCCGCGTTTCGGCGTCTACGCCGTGCGCGCCGCGATCGAGGAGAACGGCGCGTGGGTATGGCGCGACGCCGTGGCCAATCTCGGCCGGCGCCCGACCTTCGGCAAGCTGCGGGAGAATTTCGAGGTCCACGTGCTGGACTTCGAGGGCGACCTTTACGGGCGCATGATGCGCGTCGCCCTGGTCGACTTCATCCGCCCGGAGATGAAGTTCGCCGGGCTGGACGCGCTGAAGACCCAGATCGCCGCCGATCGCGACGCCGCGCGGGAGATCCTGCGCGCCGGCTGAGCTTGGCCCTTCTCCCCGCGAAGGCCAGGGCGATCGCATATGGATCGTTGGCTGCCTTCGGGCCGCGCCGCTCCAGCGGCGCTCATGATGCGTCGCTGGAGCGACGCGGCCCGAAAACAGTGAAAACCGCTGTCAGGTCGGGGCGCGCCACTCCAGTGGCGCGTCTTCTCGTTCGTCCGCCGCGCCACTGAGGCCATATGCGATCGCCCTGCCGCGAAGGCGGGGAGAACGGACACCTGCACGAATTCCGCTGGAATTGGTCATCGCCACGACGCCGCCGCGCGTCAGCATCGGCGCCATGAAATTCTGGCGCACAACCTGGACCGTTTGCGTGCTGCTGGCCGCGCTTGGACTGGCCGTGTTCAGCGCGACCGCGTTGTTCCGCTCGGACGCGTGGCTCGCCGATCTCATCGAAAGCTTTCGGCCGCATCTGCTTGTCGCCGCGGTCGTGTGCTTGCCACTGGGCCTGACCGTCCGCGATGCTTGGCGTAGAGCGGCTATCGCGCTCTTCGTCGGCTGCATCGTCGTCAACGGCGCGACGATCCACAGGACGGTGCGGGCGGCGACCCCGCCGCCGCAGGAAGCGCGTGGCGGCATCCGACTGACAGTCGTCTCGGTCAACCTGCTGTGGAGCAATGCCCAACACCAACGCTTGCGCGACTGGCTGCGGACCGAGGCACCGGACATCGTCGTCACGCAGGAAACCACCAGGCGCTGGGCGGCGCAGCTCGACAAGCTCGATGGCCTGCTGCCCTATCGCCGCCTTCCCGGGCCGACCGACGACCTCGCGATCCTGTCGCGATATCCCTTCGAGATGGCGAACGAAGTCGACATTCGCGCTCACGGCACGCTCGCGATGGCGATGCTATCGATCGGGCATCGGCGCATCGACCTGATGGCGCTGCACGCCTCGGTGCCGCTCAGCCCGGCCTGGCAGGTGGCGCGCGACGCGATGTTCGACGACATCGCGCGTTTCGCTCGGCGCTCGCGCCATCCCTTGATCGTCGCCGGCGACTTCAACGCCACGCCGTGGAACCGCTCGATGCGCCGGCTGGTGCGTGAATCGCCGCTGCGTCACGCACCGGGCTTCTGGCGTCCCACCTGGACGGCCTATGTCCCGCATTGGATGGGCATCCCGATCGACCACGTGCTGGCCGCCACGGACTGCCGCGTCGTCGACCGGCGCGTCGGGCCAGACATCGGTTCGGACCACCGGCCGGTCATCGCGACGGTCGACTGCCTGTAACGGCCGGATACCACTTGCCCCGAATCCGCCGGATTCGATCCGGCACTATGCCATGAGAAACCCGTTAGTAGCGGGTGAGGCCAGCTTAGGTTCGGACCCGGAAGCCGGATGGCTTGGCCCAGCGAGGAAACCGATGATCCGTCAGATCGCTGCCGCCGCTCTCGCCGTTGGCGGGCTTGCGGCGTGCGTTCCCTACCAGGACGGCTACGCACCCTACTCGGGTGGCTACAGTCAGCCGTCTTATGGCTACAGCCAGCCCGCCTATGGCTATGGCCAGCCAACTTACGGCTACAGCCAGCCGTACCGGCCCGCGCCGGCGCCGACTTATATCTACAACAACGCGCCGCCGCGTCCGACCTACGTCTACAACCAGCCGCCGCCGAACGATCGTAACCGCGACGGCGTCCCCGATTGGCGGCAGCGCGACCGCAACCGCGACGGCGTCGCCGACTACAAGCAGCGCGACCGCGATCGCGACGGCATCCCCGACCGCCGCGATCCGGACCGCGGCCGCGGCTGGTACCGCTAGACGCCCTGTCCCCAAGGCTCCGCGACGGCAGGCTCGTCCGTCGCGGAGCGAGCAGGGCTCTTCAAGGAGGCGGCCGGCAATCGCCGCTCTCCTTGACCCCCCGCACCCCCCTCCGTATGTTCGCCGCGATGCAACACCGTCGCGACAGAGCGGCTCCCGCCGCTTTCGGGGAGCGAATTATCGGCCCGGTCCGCTGACCGGCGGCCGGGTATTGCGCTGTTCCCACCGTGCTGCGCCCTAGCCGCGCCGCGACGTTCCCCGAGATTTCCGTCCGACGAGCCCCGCCGTGACCGCCGACTACCGTTCCACCGTCTTCCTGCCCGAAACCGACTTCCCCATGCGCGCTGGCTTGCCCAAGAAGGAGCCGGAGTTGCTGGCGTTCTGGGCCAAGCTTGGCCTGTTCGAACGCCTGCGGGCGCAGAGCAAGGGCCGCGAGAAGTTCATCCTCCATGACGGCCCACCCTACGCCAATGGCGACATCCATATCGGCACGGCGCTGAACAAGATCCTCAAGGACGTGGTGACCAAGAGCCAGCAGATGCTGGGCAAGGACAGCCACTACGTCCCGGGCTGGGACTGCCATGGCCTGCCGATCGAGTGGAAGATCGAGGAGGAGTATCGGCTCAAGAACAAGGACAAGGATCAGGTCCCGATCAACGAATTCCGCCAGCAGTGCCGCGCCTTCGCGGAGCACTGGATCGGCGTACAGCGGTCGCAGTTCAAGCGGCTGGGCGTGATCGGCGACTGGGACAATCCGTATTCGACGATGGCCTTCGAAGCCGAGGCGGTGATCGTCGCCGAGCTCGGTAAGTTCCTGATGAATGGCGGCCTCTATAAGGGCGCCAAGCCCGTGATGTGGTCGGTGGTCGAGAAGACGGCGCTGGCCGAGGCCGAGGTCGAGTATCACGACCACAAGTCGGTAACGCTGCATGCGCGCTTCGCGGTGCGCAAACCCTCGCGACCGGAACTCGAGGGGGCGTCGATCTTGATCTGGACGACGACACCCTGGACCATCCCGGCCAATCGCGCGCTCGCCGTCGGCGCTGACATCGACTACGGCGTCTTCACCGTCGAGGCGTGCGGCGAGGGCTCCGGCGCGAAGCCTGGCGAGAAGCTGGTCTTCGCCGCGGCGCTGAAGGACGCGGTGCTGGCCGCGGCCAAGATCACCGACGTCTCGCAGGCCGCGAGCCTGAAGGGCGCCGATCTCGTGGGCACGACCTGCGCCCATCCGCTGGCGTCGCTCGACAAGTTCTACGGGCGCGACTCCGAAGTCTTCCTCGGCGATTTCGTGACCATCGATGCCGGCACGGGTGTGGTGCACATCGCCCCCAGCCACGGCGCCGATGACTTCGAGCTGGGCCGCAAGAACGGCATCCAGGCGGAGGACTACGTCGCCGACGACGGCACCTTCTTACCGCGCGTGGCGCTGTTCGCGGGCAAGCGCGTCTATACCGAGACGGGCAAGCCGGGCGATGCCAATGGCGCGGTGATCGCCCGACTGGTCGAGGCCGGCACCCTGCTGGCCAAGGGTTCGCTGACACACTCCTATCCGCACTCCTGGCGCTCGAAGGCGCCAGTGATCTTCCGCTGCACGCCGCAATGGTTCATCGCCATGGACGAACCGATCCAGGGCATTCCCGGCACACTGCGCGAGGTAGCGCTGAAGGCGATCGACGAGACGCGCTTCGTGCCACCGGCCGGCCAGACACGACTGCGTTCGATGATCGAGCAGCGGCCCGACTGGTGCGTTTCGCGCCAGCGCGCCTGGGGCGTGCCGATCGCCGTCTTCGTCGACAAGGAGACCGGCCAGCCGCTGCGCGATCAGAAGGTAATGGACCGTATCGTTGCCGCCTTCCGCGAACAGGGCGCCGATGCCTGGTTCGAGAATCCGCGGCGCTTCCTGGGTCCCGACCACGATCCGGCGCGCTACGAGCCGGTGATGGACATCCTTGATGTCTGGTTCGACTCCGGCTCGACGCATGCCTTCACGCTCGAAGGCCGGCCGGATCTGAAATGGCCGGCCTCGCTCTACCTGGAGGGGTCCGACCAGCATCGTGGCTGGTTCCATTCTTCGCTGCTGGAGAGCTGCGGCACGCGTGGTCGCGCGCCCTACGATACGGTACTGACCCATGGCTTCACCATGGACGAGCATGGCCGCAAGATGTCCAAGTCATTGGGCAACACGATCGCGCCGCAGGACGTCTGCGACCAGTTCGGCGCCGACATCCTGCGCCTGTGGGTGGTCGGCTCCGACTATGTCGAGGACCAGCGCATCGGCCCGGAGATCCTGAAGCTGCACGCCGATGCCTATCGCCGGCTGCGCAATACCTTGCGCTACCTGCTGGGCAATCTCAGCGGCTTCAGCGACGCCGAGCGCGTCACCGCGAAGGACATGCCCGAGCTCGAGCGCTGGGTGCTGCACCGCATGGCCGAGCTCGACGCCGAGTTCCGCCAGGCCGTCGATGATTTCGACTTCCACCTGATCTCGACATCGCTGCACAATTTCTGCGCCGTCGATCTGTCGGCGCTCTACTTCGACATCCGCAAGGACGCGATCTACTGCGACGCGCCCGACACACTGCGCCGGCGCGCGGCGCGCACGGTGCTGCACGAGCTGTTCTCGTTCATCACCGCCTGGCTGGCGCCCTTCGCCTGCTTCACCGCCGAGGAAGCTTGGCTGGCGCGGCCCAGCGCCGCGACCGACGGGCTCGAGGAATCGGTGCATCTGCGCACCTATCCCCGGATTCCGGCGGCGTGGCGCGACGAGGCGCTGGGCGAGAAGTGGCGCACCGTGCGCGCGCTGCGCCGCGTCGTGACAGGCGCGCTTGAGATCGAGCGCAACCAGAAGCGCATCGGCTCCTCGCTGCAGGCGGCCCCCACCGTGCACGCCACCCCGGACTATGTCGCCGCGCTGGCCGGGCTCGACCTGGCCGAGATCTGCATCGTCTCCGACGCCAGGCTGATCCAGGGCGAGCCGCCGGCCGGCGCATTCACCCTGGCGGAGGTGCCGGGTGTCGGCGTCGTGCCTGGCAAGGCCGAGGGCGAGAAATGCGCCCGCTGCTGGCAGGTGCTGCCCGAGGTCGGCCGGTCGGCGGCCCATCCGACGCTCTGCCTGCGCTGTGAATCGACCGTCGCCGGGTTGCCCCAGGCGGCGCAATGACCGAACAGCAGGCGCCAAGTTCGTCGAAAGGGGTTCCGCCCTTGATGCGGGCTGGCCTGATCCTGGCGGCGATCATCATCGTCGCCGACCAGGCCAGCAAGTGGCTGCTGCAGGACATGCTGCTGAAGCAGCCGGTCATCGAGGTGATCCCCGGTTTCTTCAACCTGGTGATGGTGTGGAACCGCGGCATCAGCTTCGGCATGCTGGGCGGCGCCGGCGCGCTGCCGCCCTGGGTGCTGTCGGCCATCGCCGTGGCCATCTGCGTCGTGCTCTTCCTCTGGCTGCGTGCGGCGCGCAGCCGCTGGACCGCCTGGGCCATCGGCCTTGTCATTGGCGGGGCCATCGGCAATGTTATCGACCGCGCCCGGTGGGGCGCGGTGTTCGATTTTGCCGACTTTTACATCGGGCGCTGGCACTGGCCGGCGTTCAACGTCGCCGACGCGGCGATCGTCATTGGGGTGCTGGCGCTGCTCGCCGAATCCCTGATGCCGGGCGCAGCCAAAGAACGGCGATGACGGTCGAACGAGGACGGGAATGATTGGACAGATCCTGAAGGTGCTCGGCCTGACTGGTGCCATGGCCGCGCTAGGCGCGTGTGGCGTGATGGAGAGCATCGGCGGCAGCAAGAAGGTGTCGCCGGATGAATTCAAGGTGGTCTCGCACACCCCCCTGACCATGCCACCCAACGCCGATCTGCGCCCGCCGCGACCTGGCGCGGCACGTCCAGGCGATCAGACGCCGCAGGCCCAGGCCCGCGCCGTGCTGACGCCGGCGCCGACCGCCACCGGGCGTGGCGGCCGCCCCGCCACTGGACCTGTTGCCGCGACCGGCAGCGCCGCGGAATCGCAGCTCCTGGCACGCGCCGGTGGCGGCGTTGCCCGCGGCGACGATATCCGCACCCAGCTGAACCGCGAGAGCCGCATCCTCGCCGACAGCGATCGCTCGCTGATCGACGCGCTGATCTTCTGGCAGGACAAGCCGCCGCCGGGCGTCATCCTCGACCCGGTGCGCGAGCAGGCCCGCCTGCGCGCCGCCCAGGCCCAGGGCACCGATCCAGGCGGCGCCACGCCGCAGATCGAGCGCCGCAAGCGCGGCATCTTCGAGGGCATCTTCTAAAGTCAATTTCCGCCGCTACGCGCGTCGAATTGCCCCGGGAATGCCAGGCGGGGCGGCCACTGCTCGCGCCTCTACCGGCGCCCGGTCGCCTGGTGCGACCCTGTCAAACCATATCATTTTGATCGCGCTGGCCGCGTGGCCGGGCGCAACGCGACATCCGGCGTAGACTTCGCCATGACCTCGCCATGTCTTTGCCGCTAGACTGATCGCATGATCTCCCGACGGACCGCGCTCAGCGGCTTGCTCGCGGCGGGCGCGCTCGCCACGCCGCGCATCGCTTCGGCACAAACCACCATCACCCTGCCGCTGCCCGGCCGCTTCGGCGTCGAGACCTTCTCGCTGTCCAATGGCCTGCGGGTGATCGCGCTGCCTTCGGCGCGGGCGCCCGTCGCGCTGCACATGGTGTGGTACGAGGTCGGCGGTGCCGACGAGCCGGAAGGCCAGTCGGGCATCGCGCATTTCCTCGAACACCTGATGTTCAAGGGCACGGCCAAGATCCCGCCCGGCGAGTTCTCCAAGATCGTCGCGCGCTCCGGCGGCCGCGACAACGCCTTCACCTCGCACGACTACACCGGCTACCACCAGACCGTCGCCAGCGACCGGCTCGAGATGGTCATGGAGCTGGAAGCCGATCGCATGACCAACCTCGTGCTGACGGAGAAGGAGGTCATCCCCGAGCGCGACGTGGTGCTCGAGGAGCGCCGCTCGCGCATCGAGAACTCACCCGCCGCCCTGCTCGACGAGGCGGCGCGCGAGGCGATGTTCGGCCGCCGCGGCTACGGCATCCCGGTCTCCGGCTGGCCGGACGAGATCCGCAAGCTGGGCGTGCCCGAGGCGATCGCCTTCTACCGCCGCTTTTACGCGCCCAACAACGCCATCCTGATTGTCGCCGGCGACACCTCGGTCGAGGCCGTGCGGCGCCTGGCCGAGAAGCACTACGGGCCGATCGCCCGACGCGATGTGGCGCCCCGCACGCGCCCGACCCAGCACGGCGAGTTGCCGCGCCTGGTGGTGCGCCGCGATCAGCGCGTGCGTCAGGCCCAATGGGGCCGCGATTTCCTGGCACCGTCCTATCGCATGGGCGAGACGCGCCACGCCTTCGCGCTGCAGGTCGCGGCGCAGATCATCGGCGGTAGCCAGATCAGCCGGCTGTACCGTTCGCTGGTGGTCGACAAGAAGATCGCGGTCGGCGCCTATGCCGGCTACTCCGCCGGCGTGCTCGGCCTCTCGAGCTTCGGCTTCGGCGCCACGCCCGCGCCGCAGGGCGATATCGCCAAGGTCGAGGCGGCGGTGATGGAAGAGATCGACCGCTTCCTGCAGGGCGGCGTCACCGAGGAGGAGATCACGCGCGCCAAGCGCCGCCTGGTCGCCTCGACGATCTACGCCCGCGACTCGCTGGCGAGCGGCCCGCACATCTTTGGCCAGGCGCTGACCACCGGCCGCACCGTCGCCGACGTCGTCGCCTGGCCCGAACGCATCATGGCGGTCACCGCCGCCGAGATCGAGGCCGCCGCCCGCGCCGTGCTGGTGCCGACGCGTGCCGTGACGTCCCACCTCCTGCCGGCGGAAACCTGATGATCAGCTTCGCGCGTCCGCTGGCCTGGTTGCTGGCCGCTCTTGTCTCGCTGGCCGCGCCCGTGGCGCAGGCGATCGACATCAAGCCGTTGGTGAGCCCCGGCGGCATCCGCTACTGGCTGGTCGAGGACTCCACCGTCCCGATCATCTCGATCACCTTCTCCATGGCCGGTGGCGCCGTCCTCGATCCGAAGGGCAAGGAAGGCGCGGCCTCGCTGCTGGCGAAGGTGCTCGACCAGGGTGCCGGTCCGCATGACGCGGCGGCGTTCAAGACACTCCAGGACGACGCCGCGGCGCGTCTCGGCTTCTGGGCCGGTGCCGAGCGCTTCGGCGGCTCGCTACGCATGCTGCGCGACGCGCGCGTCCAGTCGGTCGACCTGCTGCGGCTGGCTCTGACCGAGCCGCGCTTCGACGCCGAAGCGATCGAAAGACAGCGGCGCGCCACCGCCGCCAACCTGCGCTACAACGAGGAATCACCCGGCGCGATCGCCTCGCGCGCGCTCAATCGCGCCACCTTCGGCGAGCACCCCTATGGTCGTCAGGTCGACGGCACGGCCAGCAGCGTCGGCGCGGTGACAATCGAGGACCTCAAGGCGCTCGCCGCGCGCCAGCTGACGCGCAACCGACTGATCGTCGCCGTGGTCGGCGACACCAACGCGCAGGAGATCGGGCCGTTGCTCGACCGCGCCTTCGCCGCCTTGCCGGCGGGCGAGTCGGTGCCCGAGGCGCCGGCCTGGACACCGCAACCCGACAAGCCGGGCGGGCGGCTGCTTGTCGTGCAGCGCGCGATGCCGCAGACCCTGGCGTTGATGTCGCTGCCCGGCATCAAGCGGGACGACCCCGACTGGTACGCCGCGACGGTGATGAACTACGTGCTCGGTGGCGGCGGCTTCAATTCGCGTCTGATGAACGAGGTGCGCGACCGGCGCGGGCTGGCCTATGGCGCCTCCTCGCGGCTGTCGTACTACGCCAAGGGTGGCGTGTTCACCGCCTCGGTGGCGACCATGAACGAGCGCGTCGCGGAGTCCATCAGCATCATCCGCGCCCAGTTCGCCTTGATGGCCCAGGACGGCGTCTCCGATCGCGAGCTGACCGAGGCCAAGCAGTTTCTCATCGGCTCGCTGGCGCTGACGCTCGACTCGACCGCCTCGATCGCCGGCCTGCTGCATCAGATGCAGGTCGACAATCTCTCGCCGGACCACCTGCCGCGGCGCAAGGAACTGCTGGAGGCGGTGACCGCCGACGACGTGCGCCGCGTCGCGCGCCGCCTGCTGCGCGAGGACGCGCTGACCATCGTCGTCGTCGGCCAGCCGGTCGGCCTCACGGCGACGGAGTAGGTTCTTTCTCCCTCTGCCCGCTCGTGGGGAGAAGGTCGGGGTGAGGGCGAGCTTCAGGTCGCGCACCGGTGAGCAAAAGCCTGTGCCATCTGCATCGGAGGCCCCAGTTCGACGCTCGTAGCGGCGGAAATCGAGGACTTCGGCAAGCGGGCGTATCCTGGTCGGTATGACCGAGCACACCGCCTCTCTCTCCGCCCGCCATGAGCGCTCCGTCCCAAAGTTCCTGAGCGACGGCAGCGCTGTCCGCGCCGACCGCCAGCACGTCGACCCAGGTCATGGAGCCGAATGTCTCTCCACCCATAGGAAACGAGAGCAATCGGTGAACGTGAAGCCGGCAAGCCGCGGGCGTCGCCCGGCACGACATCCTGCGCCGGGGCGGCAGGTTCACAGGACCATAGAAAACCATGCGAATCGCTATCCGCCGGCGCGCGTTTTCGATAGCGCACCCCCAACCTCGAGGGCCATGCGCGATAACCCTGTCCTCACCCCGCGAACGCGGTGTCGGCGATCCATTCCGCGCGCACCGACTCGTCGGTCTCCGCCGCTAGTCGCGACGATCTCTCGATCTCGAACCGGCTCGGCGCCAAGCGTCCCAGCGCCCACACCGCCGCGCCGCGGATGGTGGCGCTGGGATCGTCGAGCAGGCGTGTCACCGCGGCGATCGCGTGCTCGCCGCTACCGCTGTTGCCCAGCGCGATAGCGACGTTGCGCACGAAGCGCTCGCGGCCCATGCGCTTGATCGCCGAGCCGCTGAAGCGCGCGCGGAACGTCGCGTCGTCGATGGCCGCGAGCTCGACCAGGGTCGCGTTGGTGAGCGCCGTGCGCGGCACGAACGCCGCCTCCCGCGCGGCCTGGGCGAACTTGTTCCACGGGCAGACGGCGAGACAGTCGTCGCAGCCATAGACGCGATTGCCCATGGCGACGCGGAACTCGCGCGCGATCGGCCCGGCGTGCTCGATGGTGAGATAGGAGATGCAGCGCCGCGCGTCGAGCTGGCGCGGCGCGGGAAAGGCTTTGGTCGGACAGATGTCGAGGCAGGCGCGGCAGGTGCCGCAATGATCGACCTCGGGCTCGTCCGGCGGCAGCGCCAGCTCGCTCAGGATCTCGCCGAGGAACAGCCACGAGCCATGTTGCCGCGACACCAGGTTGGTGTGCTTGCCCTGCCAGCCCAGCCCGGCGCGCATCGCCGCCGGCTTCTCCATCAGCGGCGCGGTGTCGACAAAGACCTTCAGGTCGCGACCCCACCGATTCCACATCCACAGGCCCAGCGCCTTGAGCCGGCTCTTGAGCACCAGGTGGTAGTCGCGGCCGCGCGCATAGACCGAGATCGCCGGAAGCGACCTCTCGGCCAGGACCGCCAGCGGGTCATCCTCGGGCGCGTAGCTCAGCCCCAGCGCGATCAGGGTCCGCGCGCCGGGCCATAGCTGCGCCGGATCGGCGCGGCGGCCGATATCCTCGGCCATCCATCCCATGCCCCCGTGCCGCTCCAGCTCGACGAAGCTCGCCAGCCTGTCTCGTTGCAGCGCCGGCGCGGCAGCCGCGGCGAAACCCACGGCGGCGAAGCCAAGGCGCAGCGCCTCGGCCCGGATCTCTTCCTTGATCAGAGCCGGATCGGCGGGCGCCCGTCGCTTCAGGCCGGGCTTGGGATGGCTGGCGGCCACGGCCTCTAGATGCCCATGACGGGCGCGCCGCTCAAGCGTATCCTCCAGCCCATGAAACGACCCCTCATCGGCGTCACCCTCGACGCCGAAAAGCCCGGCGGCTATTCCAAGTTCCCCTGGTATGCGCTGCGCCAGAACTATTGCGAAGCGGTCGTCGCCGCCGGCGGCCTGCCGGTGGCGTTGCCGCACGAGCCTGAGAACGCCACCGCCTATCTCGACACGATCGACGGGCTGGTGGTGACCGGCGGCGCCTTCGACGTCGATCCCTCGCTCTATGGTGACGCTGACCGCCACGACACGGTGATCACCAAGGACCGCCGCACCGCCTTCGAGATGGCCATGACGCGCGGCGCGCTCCGGCGCGACATGCCGGTGCTGGGCATATGCGGCGGCCAGCAGCTCTTGCACGTGGCGCTGGGCGGCCGGCTGATCCAGCACATCCCCGATGCGATCCAGGACGCGCTCGCCCACGAGCAGCCCAACCCGCGCAACGAGCCCGGCCACGACGTGGCCGTGGCCAAGGGCACGAAGCTGCACGCCATCGTCGGCAGCGACACCCTGGCGGTCAACAGCGCCCACCACCAGGCGGCGCGCGACGAGCCCACGGGGGTCGTGGTCAATGCCCGCTCGCCCGACGGCGTGATCGAGGGCATCGAGGCGCCGGGCTACCGCTTCTGCCTGGGCGTGCAGTGGCACCCGGAGTTCCATATTTCAGAGGGCGACCGGCGCATCTTCCGCGCCTTCATCGAAGCCTGCGGCGGCTGACAGCGCTCGCTTTCAGGCCCGGCGCGGCGTATGTGTCCGCGCATGGACGAGACCGCCACCACAGCCGGCGAACGCATCGCCAAGCGTCTGGCGCGCGCCGGCATCTGCTCGCGTCGTGACGCCGAGCGGCTGATCGAGCAGGGCCGGGTGAAGGTCGACGGCGTGGTCCTGCAGACGCCGGCGACCCTGGTCACCGCCGCCAGCCGCATCGAGGTCGACGGCCAGACGGTCGCCGCGCCGCAGCGGCCGCGTATCTGGCTGTACCACAAGCCGCCCGGCCTGGTGGTGACGGCGCGCGATCCCGAGGGCCGACCGACGGTGTTCGACAACCTGCCGCGCGACATGCCGCGCGTGGTCTCGATCGGCCGCCTCGACATCGCCTCCGAGGGCCTGCTGCTGCTGACCAATGACGGCGCGCTGGCGCGTCGCATGGAGTTGCCGGCGACCGGCTTCGACCGCCGATACAGGGCTCGCGCGCATGGCCGCGTCGATCAGGCGATGCTCGACCAGCTGGCTGACGGCGCCACGGTCGACGGCGTGCGCTACGGCCCGATCCGCGCCCGGCTCGAGCGCCAGCAGCGCAGCAACAACTGGATCACGATCAGCCTGCGCGAAGGCAAGAATCGCGAGGTGCGCCGGGTGATGGAGCATCTCGGGCTGGTGGTGAACCGGCTGATCCGCATCGGCTACGGCCCGTTCAACCTCGAGGCCCTGCCTGAGGGCGAGGCGGTCGAGGCCAGCGCCCGGCAGGTCGATCTGGTGATGGGCGCCGAGGGCTACGAGGCCGACGGCCGCAAGCCCGGTTGGGCGCGCCCCGCCCCCAAGCCGCACGCCTATGGCCGGCACAAGCCGCCGAAGGACGGCGAGCCGGCGGCCGCGCCGCGCAAGCCCGAGGGCTGGCGCGGCCCGACGCGGCCACGCCGCACCCTGACGACACAGGCTCGCGACAAGACATGAGCGCGCCGCGTATCGCCGGCGGCCGCCATCGCGGCCGGCCGCTCGTCGTGCCGGAGGGCCGCGAGGTGCGACCCACGGCGTCGCGAGCGCGCGAGGCGCTGTTCAACATCCTGCTGCATGCCGGCTGGGGCGATGGCGGCACCTCGCCGCTGCCCGGCGCGCGCGTGCTCGACGTCTTCGCCGGCGCCGGCATCCTTGGACTGGAGGCGCTGTCGCGTGGCGCGGCGCATGCCAGCTTCATGGACAAAGCACCCGACGCGGTGCGCGCCGTAGGCGATAACGCGCGCACCCTGAAGGAGGCCGACGCCGTCAAGGTGATGCGCGCCGACGCGACGCAGCCACCGGCCGCGCCACCCACGGCGGCTTGCGACCTGGCTTTCCTCGACCCGCCCTATCATTCCGGCCTCGGTCCGAAGGCGCTCGCCGCGCTGGCGCGCGCCGGCTGGCTGGCGCCGGGCGCGATCTGCAGCCTGGAGATCGCGCACAACGAAGACGCCGCCGCGCCCGAGGGCTTCACGCCGCTCGACGAGCGACGCTACGGCAAGGCCAAGCTGCTGTTCTTCCGCTACGGCGCCGCGCCGTGAACGCCCATCCCGTCTTCCTCTTCCGCCACGGCGAGACCGAGTGGAATTCGGTCGGTCGCATGCAGGGCCGGCTCGATTCGCCGCTGACCGCGCGCGGCCGCAAGCAGGCGAGCGCGATGGGCCTGGCGCTCAAGGCGACCGTCGGCACGGCCTGCGCCGAAATGCTGCTCTACGCCAGCCCGCAGGGCCGCGTGCGCGAGACCCTGGCCTTGGCGGCCGAGGCCGCCGGGCTCGACATCGCCGCGTGTCGTTTCGAGGACACGTTGCGCGAGATCACCTGGGGCGACTGGGATGGCCTGACCCGTGCCGAGATCGATCGGCACACACCCGGTGGCCTGGCCGAGCGCGAGCGGGCCAAATGGAGCTATACGCCGCCGAGCGGCGAGAGCTACGCGACGCTGGCGCTGCGTGTACGGCCGTTCCTCGACGCCGTGCTGGCACACGCGGCGGAGCGACCGGTGGCGCTGTTCAGCCATGGCGCTGTGGGCCGTGTGCTGCGCGGCCTGTACTTGGCCCTGCCTGGCGAGAAGATCGTCGACCTCGACGAGCCGCAGGACGCGTTCTACCGCCTGCAGGCCGGCGCCGTGGCGCGCATCGAGACCGCCGGCTAGGGTGACGCCATGGCCAAGGGAAAGTACGCACATCTGACGCAGCTCGGCCGCGAGACCGCACTGCCCGCCTCGCCCGATGCGGCGCATATTGAGACCGTGCCCAACCCTCAGCCGCGCGAGACGTATCTCGTGCGCTTCACGGCGCCGGAGTTCACCTCACTCTGCCCGATGACCGGTCAGCCGGATTTTGCCCATCTGGTGATCGACTACGTGCCGCGCGCGCGGCTGGTCGAGAGCAAGTCGCTGAAGCTGTTCCTCGGCTCGTTCCGCAACCACGGCGCCTTCCACGAGGACTGCACCGTGGTGATCGGCAAGCGGCTGAAGGCGGCGCTGGCGCCGCGCTGGCTGCGCATTGGCGGCTACTGGTATCCGCGCGGCGGTATGCCGATCGACGTGTTCTGGCAGACCGGCCGCCCGCCTGCCGGTTTGTGGCTGCCCGACCAGGGCGTGCCGCCCTATCGCGGCCGCGGCTGACGATCATGAAGGCCTCGCCGATGGATCTCGCGCTGGAACAGGCGCGGCTTGCCGGCGCGCGTGACGAGGTGCCGATCGGCGCGGTGATCGTCGCGGCGGACGGCACGGTGCTGGCGGCCGAGGGCAATCGAACCGAGGCGCTCCGCGATCCCACCGCGCATGCCGAGCTGCTGGCGATCCGCGCCGCGGCGGCGAAGCTTGGCGCGCCGCGCCTGGTCGATTGCGATCTCTACGTCACGCTCGAGCCCTGCCCGATGTGCGCCCAGGCGATCAGCTTCGCGCGCATCCGGCGCCTGTACTATGGCGCCGCTGATCCCAAGGGCGGTGGCGTCGACAACGGCGCGCGCATCTTCACCCAGGCGAGCTGCCATCACCGGCCAGAGGTCTATTCCGGCATCGGTGAGAGCGAAGCGGCGGCGCTGCTGCGCACCTTCTTCCTGGAGCGCCGTTAGTTTTTTTGGGACCGCCGGCGCCCCCAAAGAATCACGAAACCGAGTTGATCCGCGCCTCGGTCGCGACCTTCTCGCCCTTCGTCAAGCAGATCGCCGTCCACTTGTCGCCCTTCTCCTCGACGCGAATCGTCACCGTGTCGTCCCAAAAGATCGGCCGACGGAAGTAGACCTCGATGTCGAGTGCCTTTGGCACGAAGCGCCGCCAGATCTCGGCCATCAGGTACCGCACACCCATGCCGCCGCCGATGATCGGCGCGCGGAAGCCGGCCTTGATCGCCGCCTCGGGTACCGAGTGGATCGGGTTGATCGCTTCTGAGTCGTAACCCTTCACCATATCGGGCGTCAGCGTCACGTCGCGCAACGCTTTCAGGGCGCCGACATCGCCCACCACCGGCGGCGCCACGTCGCCTGCGCCGCGTACGCCTGCCTTGTCGGGGTCGGGCCGCAACGATCGGCGCCCTGCCATCACCGTGCGCTTGCCGTCCCCGGCTTTGAACCACGTCTCGCTGATCGCGACCTTGCCGCGCGGCACGGGGCTGACGTCGATGACACGACCGCTGACCGTGAGCGGCTCATCGAGGCGCAAAGGCGCGTGCTGCACCAGACGCTGCGCCATGTTGACCGTGCCGTTGGCGTGCACACCGTTGCGCACCCCCTCGGCGATGGCGCGCGAGATGAAGGTCGTCGGATCGACGATCGTGCCGTAGATCGCCGGATCGATGCCGCAGGTGGTGAGCGCGCGATGCTCGATGGCACTCTCGACCGTCATCGCCCGATCAACGAAGGTCAGGCCGGTATAGGGTTCGATGAACGCGCTCATGCTCTACTCCAGAAATCGTATGGCGGCGGCAGCGACATCGCTGGCGCGTTCCCAGGTCATGCAGAATCGACCACCGGGAACGATCTCAACCCGCACATCGGCGAGCTTCCCGCTGACGAGGGCCCGGTGCTTGCCGTAGATGAAGTGTTCACCGTAGAGCATCAATGTCGGTTGCTTCACCCGCGCCGCGGTGCCGAGCGTATCGAATTTCGACAGCGCGCCCATCGCTTGCCAACGGTCGCGGCCGATCTCGAACTGCGCCACGTTGATGCGGTCCATCCAGTCCTGCGTCGGCCGCATCGGCGCGTGCTCGGGGTCGTTGGTCAGCAGGTAGTCGATGCTGCGCGGCGCCGGGAAGCCGGTCGCGTCGGTCGGTCGCACACGCTGGATGTCGGCGATGTCGGTCGTGGCGTTGGTCGCGTCGGTGAAGTACGGCGTATTCACCAGCACGACCTTGTCGATGCGCGGCGCATGATTGGCGGCCAGCGCCAGCGAGGTCGCCGCACCCACCGCTTCGCCCATGGCGTGGAAACGCTGGATCTTCAGCGCATCCATCACTTCCAGCGCGGCGCGCGCGTAGTCCTCGATCGCCGGCTGCCAGTCGATGTGATCCGACATGCCGTGGCTGGGATAGTCGATCGCCACCACCCGGAACTTTGGCGCCAGCGCGGTGATCAGCTCGATCATCAGCGCCGAGCTCTGCTGGTTGATGTGGGTGAGCATGATCGCCGGCCCCTCGCCGGCGGTGCGGTAATGGATCTGGCCGGCGAAGGTATCGGCCAGCCCACGTGCTATCTTCATGGCGCTTCCTCGTTCGGATGGGTTCTAGCATGGACAGCAAATGGACCGCGCCCGGTTCGGCGCTGATCGTGATCGACGTGCAGAACGACTTCTGCCCCGGCGGCGCGCTCGCCGTGCCGCGGGGCGACGCGATCATTCCCGCCGTGAACAGGCTGATCGCGACGGCCGATCTCGTGGTGCTGACGCAGGACTGGCATCCACAAGGGCACGGCTCCTTCGCCTCTTCCCACGCCGGCCGCCAGCCCTTCGAGACCATCACCGTCGCCTACGGTCCACAGACGCTGTGGCCCGACCACTGCGTTCAGGGCACGGCGGGCGCGGCGTTCCACCCGTCGCTCGACGCGACGCCGGCGGCACTCGTCGTGCGCAAGGGCATGCGCGCCGCCGTCGACTCCTACTCCGCCTTTTTCGAGAACGATCGGCGCACCGCCACGGGCCTCGACGGCTGGCTGCGCAGCCGTGGCGTGGATCGCGTGCTGCTGTGCGGCCTGGCCTATGACTTTTGCGTGGCCTATTCGGCGCTCGACGCGGCAGGGCTGGGCTTCGCCACCGCCGTCGTGGAGGATGCCTGTGCCGCCATCGACCTGGAGGGCAGCCGGGCTACGCAACAAAAGGCCATGCGCGACGCGGGGATAAGCCTGCTGACACCCTGACCGCCGCGATTGCGCCGGAATCCACAGGCACAGAGCCGACCCCCGGGCCTTTCGCCCGCCCGGCGCCTGCTCTACTCTGCCGAAAACGGAAGCCCCCGATGTACTACCGTCAGGAACTCGACGATCTGTTCGCCGACCGCGTCGGCGATCGTGGCCTCACGCGCGCCGCCTACGCCGCCGAGCTGGATCGCGCGGTGCCAGCGCTCGAGAAGCTGCGGAAGCGCCACGCAGATGGCTCGCTGCCGCTGCTGCGCCTGCCGGCGGCGCGCGATGATCTCGCGGCGCTGAAGCCGCATGCGGCGCATCTACGACAGTTCGAGCACGCCGTGATCCTCGGCACGGGCGGCTCCAGCCTCGGCGGCCAGACGCTCGCGGCCATGACCGATATCGGCTTCGGCCCGGCACGCGGCGGTCCCAAGCTGTGGTTCATGGACAACATCGATCCGGACACGTTCAACGAATTGTTGACCCGGCTCGATCTGAACAAGACCGCCTTCATCGCCATCTCCAAGTCCGGCAGCACGGCCGAGCCGCTGTTGCTGCTCTTCACCGCGCTCGAGGCTTTGGAAGCCAAGCTCGGCAAGGCCAAGCTGGCCCAGCACCTGATCGCCATCACCGAGAACACCGACAATGCGCTGCGCCGCATCGCCACGCGCATCGGCTGCCCGATCCTCGAGCACGACCCCAAGGTCGGCGGCCGCTATTCGGTGCTGTCGCTGGTCGGCCTGTTGCCGGCCATGGCCGCGGGCCTCGATGTCGCGGCGATCCGTGAGGGTGCGGCCAGCGTGCTCGATCAGGCGCTCAAGGCCAATGCGCCGCAGGACAGCGCCGCCGCCGCCGGTGCCGCCGCCTCGGTCGGCCTGTGGCGCGAGCGCGGCATCCACACCACGGTGCTGATGCCCTATGTCGACCGCCTGGCCTATTTCGGCCTGTGGTACCGCCAGCTCTGGGCCGAAAGCCTGGGCAAGAACGGCATGGGCACCACGCCAATCCGCGCCATGGGCACGGTCGATCAGCACAGCCAGTTGCAGCTCTATCTCGGCGGCCAGGCCGACAAGATGTTCACCGTGCTGATGAAGGATTCCGCCGGCGAAGGCCGCAAGGTGCCGAAAGCGGCACTGGCCGGCGACACATCGCTCGACTATCTCGGCGAGCACTCGCTGGGCGATCTGCTGCTGGCCGAGGCCGAAGCCACCGCCACGACGCTGGCGCGCAACGGCCGCCCGACGCGCCGCCTGCGCTTCGCCAAGCTCGATGAGCGCGTCATGGGCGCCCTGCTCATGCACTACATGCTCGAGACCATCATTGCCGCCGATCTGTGGAACGTCGACGCCTTCGACCAGCCCGCCGTCGAGGAGGGCAAGGTCCTGGCGCGCGAGTATCTCGGCCGTCGCACATGACGGCGATGCCGTTTTCTCCCTCTCCCCGCCAGCTGCAGGGGATGCGCGTGTGGCTTGTCGGTTGTCTTCGGGCCGCGCCGCTCCAGCGGCGCTCAAGATGCGTCGCTGGAGCGGCGCGGCCCGAAGACAACCGACAAGCCACACGCGCATCCCCTGCAGCTGGCGGGGAGAGGGAGAAAACTGGCGCGCCCCCAGCCTTGAACGCCATATGCGGATCCCCTGCCGCAAGCGGAGAGAAGGTAGGAGTGAGGGGCCGCATCAAGTGGCGCACCACCGCCGCACGCAACCTGGGACTCCCCCTCACCCCAACCCTCTCCCCGCAAGCGGGGAGAGGGAGTGAAGCCATGATCCACCGCCTGCCATCCACGCTGGTCAACCGCATCGCCGCCGGCGAAGTGGTCGAGCGGCCGGCGTCGGCGGTGAAGGAGCTGGTCGAGAACGCGCTCGACGCCGGCGCCACACGCGTCGCGGTGAGCCTGGTCGAGGGTGGCCGCGCGCTGATCACCGTGGTCGACGACGGCTCGGGCATGACGGCTGAGGAGATGGCGCTGGCGGTCGAGCGTCATTGCACGTCCAAGCTCCGCGCCGGCGACGACCTGCTCGATATCCGCACCCTGGGTTTCCGCGGCGAGGCCTTGCCCTCGATCGCCTCGGTCAGCCGCTTCGCTTTGACATCGCGCCCGAAGGGCGCCGACAGCGCCTGGACGCTGCGCATCGATGGCGGGGCGAAGAGCGAGCCCGTGCCCGCCGCCCATCCGCCGGGCACGCGGGTCGAGGTGCGCGATCTCTTCTACGCCGTGCCGGCGCGGCTCAAGTTCCTCAAGGAGCCACGCAGCGAGGCGGCGCAGGTCGCCGACGCACTCAAGCGGCTGGCGATGGCGCATCCCGGCATCGCCTTCAGCCTCGAGGACGAGGGCCGCATGGTCTTCTCTTATCCCGCCATCGCACCGTCGCTGGTCGAGGATGGCGAGGACGGCGCGCGCCTGCAGCGCCTGGCGGCGGTTATGGGCCGCGAGTTCGCGCAGAACTCGCTGCCGATCCGCGCCGAGCGCGAGGGCTTCGTGCTGACCGGCCATGTCGGCCTGCCGACCTTCAACCGCGGCACGGCGCAGCACCAGTACCTGTTCGTCAACGGCCGGCCGGTACGCGACAAGCTGCTGGCCGGCGCGGTGCGCGGCGCCTACCAGGATTTCCTCGCGCGCGATCGCCATCCGCTGGTGGCGCTGTTCCTCGAAGCACCCAAGGGTATGGTCGACGTCAACGTGCATCCGGCGAAGACGGAAGTGCGTTTCCGTGACGCCGGCGTGGTGCGCGGCTTGATCGTCGGCGCCATCCGCCACGCGCTGGTCGGCGCCGGCCATCGCGCCAGCACCACGGTGGCGCAGGCGGCGCTGGGCGCGGCACGCCCGGTCGGCGGCTTGCCGATCGGTGGTGGCTGGTCGGGCTCGTATGGCGGCGCCATGCCGGCGCGGCCCTCGCCCGGTCTCGCCGAGGCCGCCGCCACGTTCTTCGCGCCGCAGGCGCCTAGCGGCCAGGCGGCCGCGGCGCAGCCTGCACCGGTTGAAGATCTGCGCACCTATCCGCTGGGCGCCGCGCGCGCGCAGGTGCACGGCACCTATATCGTGGCGCAGACCGAGGACGGCGTGGTGATCGTCGACCAGCACGCCGCGCATGAGCGGCTGGTCTACGAGCGCATGAAGGACTCGATCGCCGCTTCGGGGGTAAAGCGCCAGAGCCTGCTGATCCCGGAGATCGTCGAGATGGACGAGGATTCGGTGCGCCGCCTGGTGGCGCGCGCCGACGATCTCGCCGAATTGGGCCTCGTGCTCGAGGGCTTCGGCCATGGCGCAGTGGCGGTGCGCGAGAGCCCGGCCTTGCTGGGCGACACCGACATATCGGGACTGGTGAAGGATCTCGCCGACGAGCTGGCGGAGTTCGGCGAGCACCTCTCGTTGAAGGAGCGGTTGGAAGAAGTCTGCGGCACCATGGCCTGCCACGGCTCGGTGCGTGCCGGCCGGCGCCTGTCGCTCGACGAGATGAACGCGCTGTTGCGCCAGATGGAAGCCACGCCGCATTCCGGCCAGTGCAACCACGGGCGCCCGACCTATGTGGAACTCAAGCTGGCCGATATCGAGCGGCTGTTCGGACGGCGGTGAATGAAGCGTTTCCTGTTCGCGGCCGCGTTGTTGGCCGCCGCCTATCCCGCCCTGGCGCAAACCCGCGCGCCCGCGCCCACCGACCGCATCGTCGCCACGCCGTTCGATGGCACATGGGCAGGGACGGCCGCAGCCGTGGGCTCGTGCGCGGCGCTCGACATCCGGCTCATCATCGAGGGTGGCGCGGTCGACGGCACGGCGTCGGAGCCCGAACGACAGCGCGCGGCGGTCACCGGCAAGAGAGGCGAGACCCTGCCGTCACCGCCCGCGCTATGGCAATTGCACGGCCGCGTGCAAACCGACGGCACGCTGAAGCTCGCCGCGTTGCGTTCGATGAAAGAGCGCGAGCGGCAGAACGCGAGCTGGAGCGGCCGTGCCGCGGCGAGCTCGATCACGCTCACCGAGTCCGGCGGCTGCTCGCGCGCCGCGACGCTCGCCCGCGGTCGCTGAGGCGCGTCAGCCGGCGATGGCGCGCGTCTCGACGATCAGCTCGTCGAGACGCTCGAGACCCGACGCGTAAGAACCGTCCGATACGTCGCGCAGGATCGTCGTCACCCGCTCGGCGAAGGCTGCGGGCTTGCGCGCCAGGCGCGTGACACCAGCGACGGCGCCCTTCTCGTTCAGCAGGTAGACGCCGTTGATCGCGTACAGGCTCTGGCACAAGCAAGCGACAGAACGGAAGACGCAGCCCGCGATGTAAACCGTGTCGCCGCGCGCGGTCGATTTCTCGGCGTTCTCCAGCGAGAAACGCGCCTCCCATTCAAAGCGCTGACGCAGCGTCGCCTTCAGTGCCTCGGGATAGGGCGTCGTACGCGTGCGAAGCGCGGCCAGTGCGCCATCGGGGTCGTGCAGCGTTCTGCACAGCGCCACCTCGCCCATGTAGATCGACGAGACGAAGGCGTGCGGGTGGCCTGGCTGGTACGCGACCTCGACGCGGCCAGCATGGCAGTCGTCGATCACGCGGCCGACGCGCGCGAGGTCGCGGTAGAGCAGATCGACGCGCATCTCCTCGATCACCAGCCAGCCGCCGCCGTCGATCCATGGCCCCCAGCCGCCGATCGGCGTCACAGCCGCTTCGTCGCCCCGATCGTCGATCTCGGCGGCCACGCGGCCCAGCGCCATCACGTCGAGCGGCGCGGCACAGTCGTAGTAAAGGCCGATGTCGTAGTCCGACCGCGGCGTCGCCGTGCCCCGCGCCCGCGAGCCGCCCAGGGCGATGGCACGAACACCAGGCACCGCCGAGAGAATCTCGGTCAGCTCGCCCAACAGTCGCTCGTCATTGGCCACGCTCATCTCGCGCCTCAACGGGATTCCATGTCGTTTCAGGATCGATTAAATTTCTCGCCGTGCGCGCCGGTGCCGAAGGACATGGCGGCGCGCGGGTGAACGTACATTGTTGGGGGAGAGTCATCCATGCGCAGGTTTCTGGCTCCGCTTCTGGCCTTGACGGCCTTGCTCAACGTCGGCGCAGCCAATGCCGACGTGATCCAGCGCTATACGACCGGTTCGTGGGACATCGAGGCCAACGCGACCAGTGGCTCGTTCCAGAACTGCACCGCGACCGGCCAGTACGGCGGTGGCGCCTCGGTGATGTTCATGTTGACGCGCACCTTCACCTGGGGAGTCGCCGTCACCAACCCGCGTTGGGACTGGAAAACCGGCACCGAAGGCGACATCACCTACTGGGTCGATTCCTACCAGCGCCGCCAGGGTCGGGTCCGTGCGCTGGCGCCCACCGAGCTGATGGTCCTGCTCGCCGACTCGCAGCAGCTATTCCAGGAGATCCGCGCCGGCGACACGATGTACTTCGAGCCGCGGGGCGTGGACCGGTTCTCGATCACCCTCGTCGGCACGTCGGTGGCGCTCAACGAGCTGCTGGCCTGCGTGCGGCGCCATCGCTAAAGCGCGTCGATATCGCCCCGCGCCTGCTGCTCGGCGAAGCGCTCGATCCAGTCGGCGAGCGCGCCCGCTTCGATCGCCGCGCGCAGGCCGCGCATGACGTCCTGGTAGAAATGCAGGTTGTGCCAGGTCAGCAGCATGGCGCCGAGGATCTCGTCGCTGCGGATCAGGTGATGCAGATAGGCGCGGCTGTAGCCGGCGCAGGCCGGGCAGGCGCAACCCTCGACCAGCGGCCGCCCATCGTCGCGGTGACGCGCGTTGCGCAGGTTCAGCTCGCCACGCCAGGTGAAGGCCTGCGCCGTGCGGCCAGCGCGCGTGGGCATCACGCAGTCGAACATGTCGATGCCGCGCGCGACGGCGCCGACGATGTCGGCCGGCCGGCCGACGCCCATGAGGTAGCGCGGCCGATCGGCCGGCAACGCCGGCAAGGTGACGTCGAGCGCGGCGAACATCGCGTCCTGCCCCTCGCCCACCGCCAGCCCGCCGATGGCGTATCCATCGAAGCCGATATCGGTCAGCGCCTTGGCCGATTCCAGGCGCAGGTCGGGATAGACGCTGCCCTGCACGATGCCGAACAGGCCGTGGCCTTCGCGCTGGACGAAGACGCGTTTGCCGCGCTCGGCCCAGCGCATGGAGAGCCGCATCGACTTCGCGGCCTCCTCCTCGGTCGCCGGCCAGCTCGTGCATTCATCGAACGACATGGTGATGTCGGCGCCGAGCTGCCGCTGGATATCGAGCGAGATATCGGGCGTCAGGCGGTGCGCCGAGCCGTCGATATGCGAGCGGAACGTCACGCCCTCGGCATCGAGCTGCCGCAGCTTGCTCAGCGACATCACCTGGAAGCCGCCGGAATCGGTGAGGATCGGCCCCTTCCAGTTCATGAAGCGATGCAGCCCACCCAACCGCTCGACGCGCTCGGCGCCGGGTCGCAGCATCAGGTGGTAGGTGTTGCCGAGCACGATCTCGGCGCCGGTCGCCGCCACCGACTCCGGCAGCATCGCCTTGACCGTCGCCGCCGTGCCCACGGGCATGAAAGCCGGCGTCTCGACCGTACCATGCGCCGTCACCAGCCGCCCGCGCCGCGCCGCGCCGTCGCGCGCGATTACCTCGTAGCCGATGCTCATCCGGACTTGTTCCGATGCAGCAGGCTGGCGTCGCCGTAGGAATAGAAGCGGTACTCGTGCGCGACAGCGTGGGCGTAAGCCGCCTGCATGCGCTCGAGCCCGGCGAAGGCGCTCACCAGCATGAACAGGGTCGAGCGCGGCAGATGGAAGTTGGTCAGCAGCAGGTCGACGACGCGGAAATCAAACCCTGGCGTGATGAAGATCGATGTCTCGCCAGACCAAGGCTCGACACGGCCGTCATGCTCCGCCGCCACGCTTTCCAGCAAGCGCAGCGGCGTCGTGCCGATCGACACGACGCGGCCGCCGCTCGCGCGCGCGGCCTTGATCGCATCAACGGTCTGCGCGCCGACCTCGCCCCATTCCGCGTGCATGACATGCGCCTCGGTGTCGGCCACACGTACCGGTTGGAAAGTCCCGGCCCCGACGTGCAGCGTGACCATGGTCGTCGCCACGCCCTTGTCGCGCAGGGTGGCGAGGAGTTCCGGCGTGAAATGCAATCCAGCGGTCGGCGCCGCCACCGCGCCGTCGCGCGCGGCATAGACGGTCTGGTAGTCGGCGCGGTCGCGCTCGTCGCCGATTCCGCCACGGATATAGGGCGGCAGCGGCACGGCGCCGTGCGCGTCGAGCAGGCGGGGCAGGCTCGTGGCGTCGGCGTCGAAGACAAGGTCGAGCGCGCCCTCGTCTGTCTTGCCGCGCACAGTGGCGGTGAGATCGTCGCCAAAGCGCAGCGTGTCGCCCTGCTTCAGGCGCTTGCCCGGCCGGCAGAAGGCGCGCCAGGCGCCGTCCGCAAGGCGACGCACCAGCAGCGCCTCGAACTCCACGTCGCGGCGCGCCTCGGGTCCGTCGCCGCCGTCGCCCGGTCGTATGCCGTGCAGGCGCGCGGGGATCACGCGCGTGTCGTTGAACACCAGCAGGTCGCCCTTGCGCAGCAGCGCGGGCAGGTCGCGCACGATCCGATCGACGGGCGCGCCGGCGCCGACCTCGAGCAGCCGTGCCGAATCGCGCGGCTCGGCCGGACGTTGCGCGATGCGCTCCGCCGGCAGCTCGAAATCGAACAGCTCGACGCGCATCGCGCTCAGGCGGTCCGCGGCACGACGACGTTCATCAGCGCGCGGAACGGCGCGAGGAAGACCAGCGCCAGCACCAGCTTCACCGCGAGATCGCCCACCGACAACGTCACCACCGACGGACCCTGCGCCTGCGGCAAGAACGGCATGACGCCGATGAAGGCGATGCCGAAGAACAGCGCGGTGTCGATGACCGAGCCCAGCGCGGAGCCAATGAACGGCGCCTTCCACCAGCTGGCGCGGCGCAGGCGGTCGAAGACGTGGATGTCGAGAAGCTGGCCCACCAGAAAGGCGATACCCGAAGCCAGCGCGATGCGCCATGGCGCCAGCACGCCCGACAGCAGCACGCCCGCGATGAAGCCGACATAGACCACCTGCCGCGCCCGCTCCGAGCCGAAGGCGCGATTGGCGAGATCGGTGACGAGGAATGTAAGCGGATAGATCAACGCGCCCCAGGTGAGCCAGGCGTTGACCGGGAACTGCACGGTATAGTTCGAGGCCGCGACGACGACGACCATGGCGACGATGGCCAGCGCCATCCCGCGCGAGATGTTGGACATATCCGATCCTCCAGCCCTCTCCGGCGACACAGGCCGACGGGCGCGCGGGCTTATACGCGAGGCGGTGGAGCTTGGCGAGAGACTCTCGCCCTGGGCGAAACGGCTGACCCGGCGGCAATCGCGGTCACAACAATGCGTCGTATCGTTCACATCACCGCGCCGGCCGCCGCTTTCGCTCGGGGCGACATCAGGGGTACAAACGCCGCGGACATCAGCGAGGGCCAGCTATCGTGCGCGCATACAGAATCGCCGCCATCCCCGGCGATGGCATCGGCAAGGAAGTCATTCCGGCCGGTGTCGAGGTGCTGACCAGGCTGTCGCGGATGACCAACGATTTCCGGCTCGACTTCACCGAGTTCCCCTGGGGCTCCGATTTCTATCGCACCACCGGCGCGCTGATGCCCGAGGACGGGCTGGAGACGCTGAAGCCTTTCGACGCGATTTACTTCGGCGCGGTGGGCGACCCGCATGTGCCCGATCACGTCACGCTGTGGGGCCTACGGCTGAAGATCTGCCAGGGCTTCGATCAGTACGCCAATGTACGGCCCACGCGCGTGCTGCCCGGGCTGAAGAGCCCGCTCGCCGACTGCCCGCCGGGCAAGCTCGACTGGGTGATCGTGCGTGAGAACAGCGAGGGCGAATACGCCGGCCAGGGCGGCCGCTCGCATCGCGGTCATCCCGAGGAGATCGCCACCGAGGTCTCGATCTTCACCCGAGTGGGCGTCACCCGAATCATGCGTTTCGCCTTCATGCTGGCGCGCTCGCGGCCGCGCAGGAAGCTGACGGTGATCACCAAGTCCAACGCGCAACGTCACGGCATGGTGCTGTGGGACGAGATCGCCGCCGAGGTAGGCCGCGACTTCCCCGATGTCAGCGTCGACAAGGAGCTGGTCGACGCCGCTACGGTGCGCATGGTCAATCGACCGGACAGCCTCGACACCATCGTCGCGACCAACCTGCATGCCGACATCCTGAGCGACCTTGCCGCGGCTTTGGCGGGCAGCATCGGCATCGCGCCGACGGGAAATGTGAATCCCGAGCGCAAGTTTCCCTCGATGTTCGAGCCGATCCATGGCTCGGCCTTCGACATCATGGGCAAAGGCCTCGCCAACCCCATCGGCACCTTCTGGTCGGCTGTCATGATGTTGGACCATCTGGGCGAATCGGAAGCGGCGGCGCGCCTGATGCGGGCGATCGAACGCGTCACGGCCGAGCGCAAGACGCTGACCCGCGATCTGGGCGATACGGCCGGGACCGCCGCCGTGACCGCGGCTATTTGCACGGCCCTGGAACAAATCTGAGCATTTGTTCATCTCCCGGTAAATGTCGTGTAGCATCGGTTTGGAAGCCGGTTCGGGGGAGCGGGCGTCCGGCTAGGCCGCGCCTTGCGGTGCTGATCGGGTCGGAGACGATGCCGCGCAGGAAGAACCAGGTACCCCCGCCATTACCGGGCGAGAATCCCGATGGCCGGCGTCGGCGCGGTGATCGCACCCACCAGCGCCTGTTCGAAGCCGCCGGCGCGTTGATGCGCGAGCTCGACGAGATGCCGACGGTGGCGCAGATCGCCCAGCGCGCCGGCGTCGTGCCGCGCACGCTCTACCAGCACTTCCCCGATTCGGCGGCGCTTTATGGCGCCACCTTCGACCATTTCCTGGCCACCGCCTTCGCCAGCCTGCCCGAGCTGTCGTCCGCGGGCTCTCTCGAGGCGCGCATTCATGGCTTCGTCGAGCGGCGCGCGCGCATCTGCGAGGACTGGCTGCCGCTGTGGCGCGTCGGGCTGCGTTTCGCGCGCCGCGACAGCGCCTATCGCGCGCGCATCGAGGCCGCCGTCGACGGCCTGCGCATGCGCATGCGCATCCTCTACGAACCCGAGTTCGCCCGCCTGTCGCCCGAGAACCAGCGGTTGCTGACCGACGCCGTGACGACAATCACCGATCACGAAGGCTGGGCGCATCTGCGCTGGATCTGCGGCTACGACTTCGAGAAGTCCTGCTCGGTGTGGCGCTTCGCCATCGCGGCGCAGTTCGCGGCGATGGCGAATAGAAGCTGACGCGCGCCGCCCAGCGTGCTGATCTTCACGCGCCGGGCATGGGAGGGCGCGCATGGGCAGCGACTACGATCCGAAGCGGATTGCGGCCATGGGCCGGCCGCGGGGCATGCCGTTTCGCATCACCAAGATCGGCCACGTGGTGCTCAACGTCGCCGACCTCGAGCGCTCGGCGCGCTTCTATACCGAGGTGTTGGGCTTCGAGATCTCCGACGTCTATCTCAAGTCCATGATGCCTGGCGGCATGGTCTTCATGCGCTTCAACGGCGATCACCACGGCATCGCGCTCGTCGGCGCGCTCGAGGGCGCCTCGACCAGCACCGAGCTGCACCATCTCGCCTTCGAGGTCGGCTCGCTCGATGAGGTGCTGCTGGCGGCCGAACGTATCCGCGCCGCCGGCGCCACGATCGACTTCGAGGGCCGCCGCCGCGCCGGGGTGCAGATCGCGGTCGAATTTCGCGATCCCGACGGCCATCGGCTGGAGATCTACTGGGGCCTAGACCAGATCGGTAGCGACGGCCGCGCCCGTCCATCAGAGGAATGGAAGGGCGCGCGCAGCTTCGCCGAGGCGATCAACGATCCGGTGCGCGGCCAGGACACCACGCTGCGCGATCCGTCGCTGCTGAAACCCTAAACGACGTCCATCACCTCGACCGTATCCTCGGCGGGGGCGACCGTGTCGGTGAGCGGTACGGCCACGAATTGGTGGACGCCCTGGGCTGTCGTCACGCGCCGCACCAGGCCGCGCGACTCCAGGCAGTGCAGATGCGCCAGCGTCTCGCCGAAGGCGAAGACCACCTGGTTATTGTCGAGATGGCGCGCGAACAACACCGGTACCATCTGCCAGCAAGTCGCGCCCTTGTCGCCGTAGCCGACGATGGCCGCCAGCATCTCCGCCAGCCGCGCCTCATGATGCGCCACGAGCTGATCGAGCCTCGTGTGCAGGCCGACGAAGGGGAAGCCGTGGCTGGGCAGGACCAGCGCGTCGGCAGGCAGGCGACGGAAACGCACGAAGCCGGTGAGAAACCAGGTCAGCGCATCGGCCATCGGCTCGTTCGGCCACACGCCGATATTGGTGCTGATCTTAGGTAGCACCTGATCGCCGGAGATCAGCAGGTTCAGGTCAGCACACCACAGCGAGACATGCTCCGGCGCGTGGCCGCGGCCAACAATCACCTGCCAGCGATGGCCGCCCAGCGACACGCGATCGCCATGCATGATGCGGTTGAAGGCGGCCGGCAGCGGCCCGACGCCCTTGGAGTAGCCGCCGCGATGCAGGTGGAAGGTCGCGACCTTCTCTTCCGGCACGCCGCCGCGCCGCAAATGGGCGGCGCGCGATTCGTTGTCGTCGACCAGCCCGTTGCGGATCGACTGCGCGCTCATGTAGTCGCCCAGCGACATGTAAAGCGGCGCCTGCCAGCGCGCGCACAGCCAGCCGGCGAGACCGACATGGTCGGGATGCATATGCGTGGCGAGCACCGCCTTGACCGGCTTGCCCTTCAGATACGTGGCGAAGATGCGTTCCCAATGCGCCTTGGTCTCGTCGAGCTGCATGCCGCAATCGACGATCGTCCAGCCGTCGGCCTCTTCCAACAGGTAGAGGTTGATGTGGTTGAGCTGGAAGGGCAGCGGCATGCGCAGCCAATGGATGCCCGGCGCCACCTGCTTGAGCTCGCCCGAGGGCGGCGCGTCGCCGCAGGGGAAACGCAGCTGCGCTAGCAACCGCTGGGCGTGTTCAATGTGGTCGGGCATCGATCCAGTCCGAATGAATGGGCGTTTATGGTGCGATGCAGCAACCTACGCATCGGCCGCCGTTCTGTCACCCCCGGGGCGCGAGGGCCCGCCATGCGATATCGCGGCGGCAGAAGCCTTCCGGCCAGTCGATGGCGTCGACTGCGGCGTAGGCCCGCCGCCGCGCCTCCTCGACCGTGGGCGCCATAGCCGTGACGTTGAGGACCCGCCCGCCATTGGCCAGGACGCGCGCGCCGTCGCGCTTGGTGCCAGCGTGGAAGATGGTGACCCCCTCGACCTTGCTCGCGGCGTCGAGGCCGCGGATCTCGGTGCCACGCATCGGGTTATCAGGATAGCCCTTGGCGGCCATCACGACCGTGAGCGCTGCTTCGTCGTGCCAACGCAGATCGAAATGCGCCAGGCCGCCATCAGCGCAGGCCAGCAGCGCCGGCACGATGTCCGACTTCAAGCGCATCATCAGCACCTGGCACTCGGGATCGCCGAAGCGGCAGTTGTACTCGATCAGCTTCGGCCCGCTTTTGGTCAGCATCAGCCCGGCGAACAGGACACCACGGAAGGGCGCGCCCTCGGCCTTCATGGCGCGCACGGTGGGGTGAATGATCTCGTCCATCACGCGGCGCGCGATCTCGGGAGTCACGCAAGGCGCCGGCGAATATGCGCCCATGCCGCCTGTATTAGGACCGACATCGCCGTCGCCCACCCGCTTGTGATCCTGCGCCGCGACCAGCGGCAGCACGTTCTCGCCGTCGACGAGCGCGAAGAAGCTTGCCTCCTCGCCCTCCATGAATTCCTCGATCACCACCGAGCTGCCGGCTGCGCCGAAGCGGTTGCCGGCCAGCATGTCCCTGGTCGCCACGATCGCCTCGGCCTCGTCCTTGGCGATGATCACGCCCTTGCCGGCCGCCAGCCCGTCGGCCTTCACCACGATCGGCGCGCCCTTCCAGACGTTGCCCTGGCGGCGGATATAGGCCTCGGCCGAGTCGATCTCGGTGAAACGCTCGTACGTTGCGGTGGGAATGCCGTACTTGCGGCAGAGATCCTTGGTGAAGCCCTTCGAGCCCTCGAGCCGCGCCGCCGCCGCCGACGGTCCAAACACCTTGATCCCCGCCTCCGTCAGCCGGTCCGCCAGGCCGGCGACCAGCGGGGTTTCAGGGCCAACGACGACGAAGTCGATCGCCTCGCGCTTGGCCAAATCGACAAGGCCGGCAACATCCTCCTGGCCGACCGCAATGCATTCAGCGACCTCGGCGATGCCGGCATTACCCGGCGCGCAGATCAGCCGGTCGCACAGCGGCGAGGCCGAGATGGCCCAGCACAGCGCATGCTCGCGGCCACCGTTTCCCACCACCATGATGCGCATGAAGCCGCTCCCCGACGCTTGAAAACAGGACCTCGCAAGCCTAATATGACCATGGTCATGACCATAGTCACAAAGGAGGTGCCGCCATGACTAAAGTCATGAAGGCATCGGAGTGCAAGGCGAAGTTACTCGCCGTGCTCGATGAGGTCGCCGCCACCGGCGAACCGGTGACGGTGACGAAACACGGCAAGGCAATCGCCCAGATCGTGCCGGCCATTGAGAAGCCGAAGACGCTCTACGGGGCGCTAAAGGGTTCGGTCAAGATCTACGCCGACATCGTCAGCCCGCAGGAACCAGACTGGGACGAGGATCGCGAATGGAAGATCATTTCCGGACAGCCCTATGACGACGATCCTGGACAGCCACGTCCTGCTCTGGCTGATAAACGGCAACCCGGAGCTGGGAAGAAAGGCACGGGCATTCTGCGAAAGCGCGCATCAGGATGATCCCGTAGGCGTGTCGGCGATCAGCTTCTACGAGCTCGCCAACGCCCACCGGAAGGGTCGGATCGCCCTGACGCCCGATCCGTGGCAGTGGCGCGCCCAGATTCTGAACTTCGGAATTGTCGAGTTGCCGGTCGATGCTGGAATCGCGATCGAGGCGACCGGACTCGTCGACTTCCATCGCGATCCGATGGATCGGTTGATCGCCGCGACCGCCCTGAGACATGCGGCGACGCTGATCACAGCCGACAGCACGATCCTGCGCTGGGCTGGACCGCTTCGCAGTGTCGATGCCAAGCTATGACGGCATGACAGACGCCGCCGCCGAAACCACCGGCCACAATTCGCCGGAGTTCACCGTCTCGGAGCTGGCCTTCGCGCTCAAGCGCGAGGTCGAGCAGGCGTTTCCGCGCGTGCGGGTGCGCGGCGAGATCTCGCAGCCCAGCTTCCCGCGCTCGGGCCACTGCTATTTCCGGCTCAAGGACGTCGACGCGGTGCTCGAAGCGGTGTGCTGGAAGGGCAGCCTGCCGCGCCTGGGCATGAAGATCGAGGACGGCCTGGAGGTGATCGCCTCGGGCCGCATCACCACCTATCCCGGCAGCTCTAAATACCAGATCGTCGTCGACCGGCTGGAGCTGGCGGGCCAGGGCGCACTCCTGAAGCTGCTGGAGGAGCGGCGCAAGAAGCTCGCTGCCGAGGGCCTGTTCGCCGCCGAACGCAAGCGCGCCCTGCCCTTCCTCCCTGATGTGATCGGCGTCATCACCTCGCCCAGCGGCGCGGTGATCCGCGACATCCTGCATCGCCTGGCCGACCGCTTCCCGCGTCACGTGCTGCTGTGGCCGGTGTCGGTGCAGGGCGAGCGCGCCGCCGGCGAGGTCGCCGCCGCCATTGAGGGCTTCAATCGTTTGCAGCCCGGCGGCGCGGTGCCGCGGCCCGACCTGCTGATCGTGGCGCGTGGCGGCGGCAGCCTGGAGGATCTCTGGGCCTTCAACGAGGAGGTCGTGGTGCGCGCCGCGGCGGCCTCGGCGATCCCGCTGATCTCGGCGGTGGGCCACGAGACCGACACCACGCTGATCGACTTCGCTTCGGATCACCGCGCGCCGACGCCCAGCGCCGCCGCAGAAAAGGCCGTGCCGGTGCGCGCCGAGTTGCTGGGCGACCTGCGCGAGCACAACGGGCGGCTGCTCAACGCGCTCACCCGTCGCCTGCGCGAAGCGGAGACCGAGCTCGCCGGCCTGGCGCGCGGCCTGCCCGACCCGCGCCGGCTGATCGAGGAGCGCGCGCAACGAGTCGACGAATCTGGCGAGCGCCTGGCCAAGGCCACGGTCAATCTCGTGGCGCTGAAGCGCTCGGGTTTCGACGGCTTGAGCGGCCGCCTGCGCACACCGCACGAGGTCATCGACCGCAAGACGCGCGAGCTGGCCGAGGAATGGCGTGTGCTGCTGGGCGGCCTGCGCCGCTACGCCGGCGAAACACGCCAGACGGGCGAGCGCCTGACCGATCGCGTGACGGGCCTGGGAGAACGCCTGTCGCGCGCCATGACCGGCCTGGCCGAGCAACGCACGACTCGCCTCGACTCGCTGTCCAAGCTGCTCGATAGCTATTCCTTCAAGGGCACGCTGGCGCGCGGCTTCGCGCTGGTGCGCGACGCGGCGGGCACGCCCATGCTCAGCGCTGCGGCCGCGACACCTGGCGCGGCGGTGAGCATCGAGTTTGGCGACGGCAGGGTCGGGGCGGTCATCGACGGCGAGCCGAGGCCGCCCGCGCCTCGGCCGACGAAGCCCGCCGCGAAGCGCGGCGGCACGCAGGGCGATCTCTTCTGAACGCTACTGCGTGAAGCCCAGCAGCCGCGGCAGGAACAGGATGATGCCGGGCAGGAAGGCGATGATCAGCAGGGTCGCCACGATCGCCGCCAGGAACGGCAGCAGCGGCTTGACGAGTTTCTCCATCGGTAGCCCGCTGATCGCCATACCGACGAACAGACACAGCCCGACCGGCGGCGTGATGTGGCCGATCGCCGAGGCGATGACGCAGACCATGCCGAAATGGATGGGATGGATGCCGATCTCCTGCGCCACCGGCAGCAGCACCGGCACCGTCACCAGAATGATCTCCGAGGGCGTCAGGAAGGTGCCGAGGATGAGGTAGAGGATGATCACCAGGATGATGAACATCCACCACGCCGGGTGGATGGCGACGATCGCCGCGGCGACGACGAAGGGGAACTTCGAGTACGACAGCACCCAGCCGAAGGCGCCGACGAAGCCGATGATCATGCCGATCACGCCCGACAGGCGCGCGCTGTCGGCGAAGATCTTGGGGATCTCGCGCAGCGCCGGCTCGCGATAGAAGATCGGCGGCACGATCAGCGCGTAGACCACGGCGACCGCGGCGGCCTCGGTCGGCGTGAAGACGCCGAACATGATGCCGCCCATGATAATCACGGGGATGATCAGCGCCGGCATCGCGCGCACGAAGGAACGACCGAACTCCGGCAGCGTCGGCGGTTTCTCCTTGGGGTAGTTGCGCTTGCGGGCGATGACGAAGACGGGCACCGCCATGCCGAGCCCGATCAGCAGGCCGGGCACGATGCCGGCGGCGAACATCGCCGCCACCGATTCATCGGCCATCCAGGCGAAGATCACGGCGATGATCGAGGGCGGGATGATCGGCGCCACCACGGCCGTGGAGATGGTGAGCGCGGTCGCGAAGTCGCGATCATAACCCTTGCGCTCCATCTGCGGGATCAGGAAGGAGCCCAGCGCCGAGACGTCGGCCACCGCCGAGCCCGAGATGCCGCCGAACACCATGCTGTCGACGACGTTGACGTAGGCCAGGCCGCCGCGGAAACGGCCGACCAGCGCCGTGGCGAAATCTATGATCACCCGCGCCACGCCGCCACGCGCCGCGACATTGCCCGCCAGGATGAACAGTGGCGCCGACAGCAGAAGGTAGGAATCCGAGAGCAACCCGACGAAGCGCGTCGGGATGATGATCGGATTGAGCGCCGGGATCATCATCGCGGTGGCCAGCGCCGCCACGCCCAGCGCCGGACCGATCGGCACGCCGGCGACGATGCAGATGACGAACACGATCAGGAGTGTTTCCGCCATAGCATCCTCAGGCTGAAGTAGACGTTGCGCACCATGGGCGGAATCATCAGGGCGGCGCCGAATGGGATCGCCGCGAAGACATAGTCGAGCGTCAGCCCGAGGCCCGAGCTGGTCTGGTAGCCGGCGTTGGGCACCAACGTGATGCTGAGATGGATCAGGTAGCCGAACAGCACGACGCCGGCGACGTTGACCAGCGCCACCAGAAGCGCGCGCGGCGCCGGCGGCAGCAGGTTCTGGAAGTAGTCGAGCGTGGTGTGCTCGTTGCGCCACATCGCGGCGGCGCCGCCGATCATCACCAGCCAGACGAAGAGATAGCGCGGGATCTCCTCGATGCCGTCGATGCCGGTGAGGCCGAGATAGCGCAGGACGACCTGGGCGAAGACAGCCGCGGTCATGGCGGCGAGGATCACGCCGCCGACATAGCCCAACAGGTCGTAGAGTCGTGCGCCGGCCGAGGGCGCCTTGGCGGCGTCCTCGAGCTTCTCCCCCGGTGGAGCGGCCATCGGTCGATCCGGCTGCCGGCTACTTCACGCCCTGGATGTAATCGACCATTTTTTTGGCGTCCTTCCCGGCGGCGGTGGCGAAAAACTCCGCGTAGACGCTTTCCGTCGCCTTGAGGAACGGCGCCGGATCGGGCTTGGTGATGGTGACGCCCTTCTCGCGCACCTGGTCCTGGATGCTCTTGTCCTCGTCGAGGATGAACTTGCGATTGAAGGCGCGGGCATGCGCGTAGGCGTCCATGATCGCCTTCTTGCCCGCCTCGTCCTGCTTCGCCCACGATGCCTTCGACATGATCAGCGCCACCGCCTGGTGCGTGTGCCGAACGTCGGCGACGTACTTGACGATGTCGTAGAACTTGTTGTGGTAGAAGGTGTTGACGCCGCCCTCGGCGAAATCGATCACCTTGGTCTGCAGCGCCGTGGCAACCTCGGGGAAGGCGATCGGCGTCGAGATCATGCCCAACGCCTTGAAGGTCGCGACCAGGATCTTGTCCTCCTGCACGCGCACCTTCTTCCCTTTGACGTCCTCGAGCTTGTTGATCGCGCCGTGGCCGTAGATGCCGCGATAGCCGGCCGCGAAGAAGCCGATCAGCTTCAGGCCCTTCTTGTCGAGCACGGCGTCGTAGTACTTGGTCAGCGTGTCGCTGCCGTCGAGCGATTTGAACAAGTGGTCGTAGTCGCGGAAGATATAGGGCAGCTGGAACACCGACATCTCGGGGATCAGCGTCGACAGCGGCGCGGTGGTGATCGGCCCGAAGTCGACGGCGCCGAGCTGGATCTGTTGTGCCACCTCGCGCTCCCCGCCCAGCGCGCCGGAATGGTGATGCGCGATCTTGAGCTTGCCGCCGGTCAGCTCGGTGAGCTTGTCGACGAATTGCTGCGAGGCCTGCGACGTGCCGTGCCGCGGCGGATTGACGTTGCCCATGCTCAGGTCCTTCGCCTGGGCGAAGGCGACGCGATCCGCGGCCAGCGTCGCGGCAAGAGCCAGAATCGACGCGGAAATCAGCTTGCCTATTGTCATAGGGCCGTCCCTCCCTGGGTTGTTCCGCCGCCGCCCGCGGCGCATGCGGTTGATTCTTGGCGGCATCGAGGGGAAAGCGTCGCGCCGCTTTTCGATCCTGAGTAGTGTCGGGGACCGGCGTCAAGGCCGAATGGCCGGACCGATGCGCCCGATTGATCGTCGGCCTGCGTCGCGGAGGCTCGGCCCGGCAGAGAGTTCGTGGAGGAGACGATATGAGCGCGGTGAAGTTTCAGCAGCTCGGCGCCGAGACTATTCAGCAGCTGATGTATGCCAGCACAGCAACGGTTACCATGCAGCTGATGAAGCGCGGGCTGCGTACCATGGCGATCAACCTCAAGGCGGTGAACCCGTCGGCCACGCGCATGGTCGGGCCGGCCTACACGCTGCGCTATATCCCCGCGCGCGAGGACATCGACCTGCCGCCCAAGCCGACCGATCCCGAGAACGCGCAGAAGCACGCGGTCGAGAACGCGCCGCCGGGCAGCGTGCTGGTGGTCTCGACCGGTCCGGAGCTGCGTTCCGGCACTTTCGGTGACATCCTCGTGGCGCGCATGCAGGTGCGCGGCCTCGCCGGCATCGTCTCCGACGGCGCGATGCGCGACGTGCCGGTGGTCTCCAACATGAAGCTGCCGGTGTTCTCGGCCTGCGCCGCCGCGCCGCCCAGCATGACCACGCTGCATCCGGTCGACGTGCAGCAGCCGATCGGCTGCGGCGGCGTGCCGGTCTATCCCAACGACGTCATCGTCTCCGACGCCGACGGTGTTGTCGTGATTCCACGCCACATGGCGGTGGAAGTGGCGCGCGATTCCTTCGAGCAGGAGCGGCTCGAGAAGTTTGTCGCGATGCGGGTCAAGCAGGGCCATACCATCCCCGGCCTCTACCCGCCCAACGACACGAACAAGGCGCTCTATCAGAAGTGGATCGAAGCGGGCGAGCCGGAGAACGGCTGAGCGCTACTCCGCCGCGCGGGTGATCGGGACCAGGTTGCTGAAGAACATCTCCGCCGTGCGACGCCAGGAATAGCGCGTGGCGTGCACGCGGCACTGGCTGCGATCGAGCGTGAGCGCGCTCAAGGCGGCGGCGCGCAGATCGGTATCGAGCGCGGCGACCGGCGTGCCGCCCAGAACGTCGAGCGGACCGGGTACCGGGTAGGCCGCGACCGGCAGACCGGAGGCCAGCGCCTCGAGCAGCACAAGGCCGAACGTGTCGGTGCGGCTGGGAAAGACGAAGACGTCGGCGGCACGGTAGAGCGCGGCGAGCTCCTCGCCGTGTTTGTGGCCGGTGAACCGGACATCGGGATAGCGCGCCTCTAGCTTGTCGAGCATCGGCCCGCCGCCCACGACCCATTTCTCGCCCGGCAGGTCGAGCTCAAGGAACGCCTTGATGTTCTTCTCGACCGCGACACGGCCGACATAGAGGAAAACCGGCCGCTTGGCGTCGTCGGGCGTTGGGCCAGGCTCGCGCGGCGTGAAAAGGTCGAGATCGACGCCACGCGTCCAGGCGACGATGTTCTTGAAGCCGCGGGCGGCGAGGTCGGCGCGAATGGTTTCGGTCGAGACCATGATGGCGCGCGACGGCCCGTGGAAGCGGCGCATGATCGCGTAGGTCCAGGCCAGCGGGAAGAACATCCTGGCCCGCACATATTCGGGGAAGCGCGTGTGGTAGGCGGTGGTGAAGGGCAGCTTGCGGCGCAGGCACATGCGACGCGCGGCGCCACCCAGCGGCCCCTCGGTGGCGATGTGGATGGCGTCTGGCGCGAAACCGCGGATCAGGTGTTCAAGCCGGCGACCGGGAAACAGGGCGAGGCGAATCTCGGGGTAAGTCGGGCATGGAATTGTCGTGAACCGGTCCGGTCCGAAGACCTCGACGATGTGTCCCATCGCCACCAGCTCGGCGCGCACGGTGTCCAGCGTGCGCACCACGCCATTGACCTGTGGAAACCAGGCGTCGGAGACGATCGCGATGCGCAAGGCTTCCCCGTCGTTGTTATTCGGCGGCCAGCCGCGGTTCCTGGGCGCGCGTGGTGATGGTCGCGGCGGACTGCGCGGTCCAGCGCAGGATCGACATGCGTCCGTCGAAATCCTCGACCAGCGCCGTGCAGCTTTCGACCCAGTCGCCGTCGTTGCAGTAGGTCACACCGTCGATCGTGCGGATCTGAGCGTGGTGGATGTGGCCGCAAACCACGCCGTCGACATGGCGACGCTTGGCCTCGGCGGCGACAGCCTTCTCGAAATCGCCGATATAGCTGACGGCGTTCTTGACCTTGTACTTCAGCCACGCCGACAGCGACCAGTACGGCAGGCGCAGCGCGCGCCGCACTGAATTCATCATCACGTTCAGCTTGAGCGCGAAGGCATAGGCCCAGTCGCCGAGGATCGCCAGCCAGCGCGCATAGCGCACGACCGCGTCGAACTCATCGCCGTGGATGATCAGGAAGTGCTTGCCGTCGGCGGTTTCGTGGACCGCCTCGCGCACCACCTGGACACCGCCGAAGGTCAGCCCGCAATAGTCACGCGCCGCCTCGTCGTGGTTGCCGGGCACGTAAATCACATGCGTGCCCTTGCGCGCCTTGCGCAGGACCTTCTGCACGACGTCGTTATGCGATTGCGGCCAATACCACCAGCGTTTAAGGCGCCAGCCATCGACGATGTCGCCGACGAGGTAGAGGTGGTCGCTTTCGTTGTGCTTGAGGAAATCGAGCAACAGCTCGGCCTGACATCCGCGCGTGCCAAGATGGATATCGGAGAGGTATATGGTGCGCCAGTACTGAACCATGACACGCCATTAGTTGCGTCAGCCTGTGGATACTCCTTCGTCGTGATGCTTTGATGACGCCCGCCCCATCGCTCCGTTTCATCGTCATCCGCAATCCGGTGGCGGGACGACGCAATCCGACGCTGTTGCGCGACACGCTGGCGGCGCTGCGGGCCGGCGGTCACGAGGTGGTGGTGCACGACACGGCTCGACGCGGCGACGCAGAACGTCTGGCGCGAGACGCGCCGTCCCGCCCCGATCTGCGCATCGTCGCGGCCGGTGGCGATGGCACCATCAACGAGATCGTCAATGGCTTGATGTTACGAAATGATGACATCGTGCCGCCGCTCGGCGTCCTGCCGCTGGGCACGGCCAACGTGCTAGCCGGCGAACTCGGCCTGCGCATCAAGGCGGCGTCGGCCGTGGAGGCGCTGACTTCTCCGGCGCCGACGCTGGTGCATGTCGGCCGGCTCAGCACGGCATCAGGCGCCGTGCGTCATTTCTCGCTGATGGCCGGCGCCGGCTTCGACGCCAAGGTGGTGGCCGGCGTCGATGGCGAACTCAAGCGCCGGCTGGGCAAGGGCGCCTATGTCTGGCGTTCAGCTGTCGAGATGACGCGGCCGGTCGATGCGCGCTACGCCGTCGATATTGATGGCGTGCGCCATGAGGCGGCCTCGGTGATTGTCACGCGCGCGCGGCACTACGGCGGGCCTTATCAGATCGCGCCCGAGGCCGACCTACGCACGCCTCGGCTCAGCGTTTGCCTGTTCGAACGTGGCGGCCGCTACAATGTTCTGCGCTACGGCGCGGCGCTGGTCCGTGATCGCCTGCCACATACCGCGGGTTTCCGCGTGCTGCCGGCGACCTCGGTGCGCATCGTGCCGCTGATCAACGGACACGGACAGCGCGAGCCGGTGCAGCTCGACGGTGACGACGCCGCCGACCTGCCCGTCACCGTCGATGTCGCGCCGCGCCAGCTGCGCTTGCTGATGCCGGGCTAGGGGGCCGCGGCGCGCAGGCGGGCCTGGGTCTCCGGCGAGGGATGGCCGTCGGCTATCAGGCCGGAACGGATCTGGAAGGCGCGAATCGAAGCGCGGGTCTTCGGACCGATCAGCCCATCCGCCTCATCGGTGTAGAGCGAGAGCCGGATCAGCCGTTGCTGGAGGTCGATTGCCGCCTCTCGCGATAGTGGCTGGTCGTCGGCCGGTGGCTCACGCAGCAGGCCCGGCTCGCCGCCAATCTGACGCGCCAGCACGCCGACCGAAATGGCGTACAGCACCGAGCGATTCCAGATCATCACCGTCTTGAAGTTCGGCAGCATCAGGAACGCCGGGCCGCGATGGCCGGCGGGAATCGCGATCGCCGCCCGGTCGGCGAAGTCCGGCAGCGGTCGGCCGTCGGACTGCGTCACGCCCAGCGCCCGCCACTCGCGCGCGCCGCGCTCCTCGTTGAGGTCGATCTTGTCGTAAGCGAAGCCTTGCGGCAGCGTCACCTCGATGTGCGAGTGCTGGCCCCGCTTCCAGCCGCTCTTGTTGAGGAAATTGGCCGAGGAGCCGAAGACGTCGGGCAGGTTGCGCCACAGGTCGATGCGGCCGTCGCCGTCGCGATCGACACCGAAGCGGGTGAAGGTCGAGGGCATGAACTGCGTGTTGCCCATCGCGCCGGCCCACGATCCGCGCAGTTGGGCCGGCTGCATCTGCTGCGCGCCGAGAATACGCAACGCCTCGACCGCTTCGCCGGCGAAGAACTGGGCGCGGCGCGTGCGGCAGGCCAGCGTCACCACCGAGCGCAGGACCGGGAAATCGCCCATGAACGTGCCGTAGCCGCTCTCCAGCCCCCAGAAGGCCACGAGGTATTCCGGCTGCACGCCATAGTCGCGCTCGACCGCCTGCAGCAGGGCGCGATGCTGGCCCAGCATCTGCCGGCCCTTGGCGACGCGTTCGGCCGAGATCGCGTTGGTGAGATAGCGCCCCAATGTCAGCGTGAACTCGGGCTGACGCGCGTCGAGGTCGAGCACGCGCTGATCTGGCGTCAGCCCCTCCAGCGCAGGGCGGGCGACGGCCAGCGGGATGCCCTCGCGGCTGGCCATGGTCAGGATGTTCTGGACGCAGCCCGGGAAATCGGCGGCGTGGATCTGCCGCACGGCATCGGGCGGCGAGTTGACCGGCGCGGGCGGCTGGTTCTGCGCCTGCGCCGTGCAGCCGGCCAGGCCGGCCAGCAGCAGCAGCGACAGGAGCGGATCGGGGGAACGCGTGGTTTTCATGGTGGCGCGCACTGTAGTGGGGAAAGCGCGCCGAGGGAATCCTCGGCGTCCATGCGGGCGATGCGCCATTCACGCGGAGCGGATCATCATGCATGATCGACGCAGGGAGGACAGCCAATGGGCGCCTTGACGGCTGACCAGATCGCAACCTACCGCGAGCGCGGCTACATCGTGCTGCCGCATGTGCTGTCACCCACGCAGCTCAGCCGGCTGCGGCAGGTGCTGGCCGAGATTCTCGAGCGCGCGCGGGGGCTGACGTCCAATGACGCGGTGTTCGATCTCGAGGACAGCCACCGCCCCGACCGTCCGCGCGTGCGCCGAGTCAAAACGCCGCACAAGGTCGATCCGTTCTTCATGGAGCTGGTGCGCTCGCCCGCGATCCTCGAACCCGTGAAGGCCCTGCTCGGCCCGTCGATCCGCTTCCAGAACAGCAAGCTCAACCTGAAGAGCGCGGGCTTCGGCGCAGCGGTCGAATGGCACCAGGACTGGGCCTACTACCCCTACAGCAACGACGACGTACTGGCGGTGGGCGTGCTGCTCGACGACATGACGCTCGACAATGGGCCGATGCTGCTGCTGCCGGGTTCGCATCGCGGGCCGGTCTACGACCACCACGTCGCTGGCCGCTTCGTCGGCGGCTTCGACCCGCTGAAGGCCGGGCTCGACGTCTCGCCGGCCGAGCCGGTGATCGCGCCGGCCGGCTCGATCAGCCTGCATCATGTGCGGCTAGTACATGGCTCCGATCTCAACCGCTCTGGCGCCGATCGCCGTTTCCTGCTCTACGAGCTGGCGGCGGGCGATGCTTGGCCGCTGGCCGGCGGCTACGCGCACTACGCCGACTGGGACGAGTTCAACAGCCGGCTGATCTGCGGCACGCCCACCAACATGCCGCGCCTGGCCGACGTGCCGGTGCGCATGCCGCTTCCGGCGGCGCTGGATCCCAGCTCGCTCTATCAGGCGCAGAAGGGCTTGGAGCGACGCAGCTTCGAGAGCTACGTCGATCCCGGGCTCAGTATTCCTCGTCCGAGCTGAAGCCGCCGCCGCTGCTGTCGTCCCAGCCGCCGGCATCGCCACCACCGTCGCTGCCGCTATCCCAGCCGCCGTCGGCGGGCGCGGCCGTATCGGAACCCTGGTCGCGCCCACCGTCAGTATTCAGGGCGGCTTGCTCACCAGCGCTCCCCTGCGGGTTACCCCAGGGCGACGCGCCGGCCTGCTGCCCACCGCCGCCCAGGAAGCTCTGGCTCGCGCCACCGGCGCCATGACCGCCGCCGCTGAACATCGAGGAGATCCCGTGATAGAGCAGCGCGCCGCCAGCGACGCCGGCCGCGGCCATCGCCGCCGTGCGCAGGAAGCTCGAACCGCCGCCGCCCACCGGACCCGCCTGTTGCGGCTGGAAGCCCTGCTGCTGCGGCGTGAAGCCCGGCGGGGGCTGCTGGCCATAGCCTCCGGTCTGCGGCACGGAGCCAGGGCGGCCCATCGGCTGGGCCGGCTGCGGCGCCGGACGGCCACCACCGCCCAACAAGCCACCGAGGAAGCTGGTGGGCTTGGCCGCCGATTCCTTGGCTTGCGCCACCTCACGCTCCAGTTCGGCGATGCGTGCCTGGGCGCCTTCCAGCGACATGGTCTGGATCAGCGCGGTCTGAACGAGGACATAGGGAATATCAGGCGTGGCCTGGACCGCCGACCTGATCAAGGCTTCCGCCTCGGGGTCCTTGGGCTGCCCGCCGGCCTGCTTCAGGCGACCGAGCAACTGGGTGATGAGATCTTTCTCCTGCGGCGTCATGGCTTGGCCTTTCGCATGGGAGTCGGTCGCATCCCGACCCCCGATATTTTGGGGAGCAAGACGCGATTTGCGAGGAGAGTTACGCGACAATTCTTACGGCGACGCTGCACCCGGCCGGCGCCCTAGCGCTTGGGCGAACCGGGACCCTTGGCCTGCGGCTGGGCAAAGGGCGACGCGCTGCCGCCCTTCTCCTTGGCCTTGGCTTTCTCAGCGGCGGTCTTCTTCGGCTTCTTCATTTCGCGGTTGGACCGCATCTGTCCCTTGGCCATGGCGAGCTCCTCGCCGGACAAGCCGGCGACACCTTGTACCACGTCCGCGCCGAATGACTGGAACTATCACTCCCCGGCGATGGTCATGCCGTCGACGCGTAGCGAGGGCGCGTTGGTGCTGCTCTTGAAGCGCAGATCGTTGGCCGGCGTGATGTGGCGGAACATGTCCTTGAGGTTGCCGGCCACGGTCACGCCACTCACCGGCCAGGCCAGCTCGCCCTTCTCGATCCAGAATCCCGACGCACCGCGGCTGTAGTCGCCGGTAACGCCGTTCACGCCGAAGCCGATCAGGTCGGTGATGTAGAGGCCGCGCTTGATGCCGCCGATCAGCGACTTCACCGACTCCTTGCCCTTCTCGAGGTAAAGATTGCTGGTGGTCGGCCCCCCGCCCCAGGCGCCATGGCCGGTCGGTTCCAGGCCAAGCTGGCGGGCCGAGTTCAGGTCGAGCAGCCAGGTGGTGAGCTTGCCATCCTCGATCAGATTCGTGCGCTTCGTGGGCAGGCCTTCGCCGTCGAATGGCCGCGAGCCCGAGTGCCGCTTGCGGTGCGGATCGTCGATCACCCGTAAGCCCTTCGAGAAGACCTGCTTGCCCAGTTTGTCGAGCAGGAAGGAGGTCTTGCGCGCGATGCCGCGTCCATTGATGGCGCTGGCGAGATGACCCAGCAGACCGCCGGAAATGCGCCGGTCATAGATTACCGGGTAACGCCCGCTCTTGATCTTGCGCGGGTTCAGCCGCTTGACCGCGCCGCGCCCGGCATTTCGGCCCAAGGCCTCGGGCTGGTCGAGATCATCGGTATAGACCGCCTGGGTCCAGTCGTAGTCACGCTCCATGCCGACGCCCTCGCCGGCCAGCACCGAGACGTCGACGCCGTAGCTGCCATAGCTGTATTCGCCGGCGAACCCGTTGCTGGCGGCCAGCGCCACGCGGCCGCGCGACCAGCCGGCATTGGCGCCCTCCGAATTGGTCACGCCCTTGACCGCGCGCGCGGCGTCCTCGGCGCGATCGCACCAGTCCTGCAGCGTGGCGACGCTGGCCTCCTTGCCGTCGTCGAGGTCGAGCTCGGGCCAGTCGCGCGCGATGCGGTCCTCCGGCGCCAGGCCGCAATAGGGGTCCTCCGGCACGACGCGCGCCATCGCCGTCGCCCGCTCGGCCAGCGCCTTCAGACCCGCCGGATCGAAGTCGGTCGAGGATACGACGGCCATGCGCTTGCCGATGAAGACGCGCAGCGACAGATCGCGGCTTTCGCTGCGCTCCAGCTTCTCGCGTACGCCCAGCCGGATGCCGACCGAGAGCTGCGCGCTCTCGGCGACGTAGGCATCCGCGGCATCGGCGCCGGAAGCCTTGGCCCAGCGCAACAGGTCGTTGAGCAGGGTGGTGTCGATCGCAGTTGTCTTCTTCGCCGGTGCTTTCTTCTTCGCCGCGATCTTGCGCTTCGCCTTGGCCATGAATTCCTCGTACGCTGGTTGCGGCGATCCTAGGGCACGCGCCGGTTGGAGTCTTCTGGGACCGCCGGCGTTCCGCCGGCATCATGGTGTCGCATCGACATCGCCATGAGTCGGCGGGACGCCGGCGGTCCCATCAACTGCGCACGCGCTGCACGGCGGCGCGCCAGCTGGTGTAACGCCGGTCGCGGCTGGCGGTCTCCTCGTGGGGCGTGAAGGCGCGATCGAGCGCCCAGCTTTCGCCGATAGACTCCAGCGAGGGAAACAGGCCGGCCTTGAAGCCGGCCAGGAAGGCGGCGCCCAGCGCCGTGGTTTCCGTGACCGTGGGCCGCTCCACCGCGACCCCCACCGTATCGGCCAGACGCTGCATCAGCGCGTCGTTGACCACCATGCCGCCATCGACTCGGATCGAGGCGACCGTCGCGCCGTCGGCCTTCATCGCCTCGATCAGGTCGCGGGTCTGGTAACAGACGGAATCCAGCGTCGCGCGGGCGATCTCGGCCGGGCCGGTGTCGCGCGTCAGGCCCAGGAGCGCGCCGCGCGCCTCGGCGTCCCAGTAGGGCGCGCCTAGGCCAACGAAGGCCGGCACCATATAGACACCCGAGTCGGGGCGGGCAGCCGCCGCCAGCCCTTCGACCTCGGAAGACTTGGCGATCAGCCTCAGCCCATCGCGCAGCCACTGAACGGCGGCGCCGGCGACGAAGATGCTGCCCTCCAGCGCGTACGTCACCTTGCCGTCGATCCGATAGGCGATGGTGGTCAGCAGCCGATTCTTCGACCGCACCAAGGTCGCGCCGGTATTGAGCAGCGCGAAGCAGCCGGTGCCGTAAGTGCTCTTGATCATACCCGGCTTGAGGCAGGCCTGACCCACGGTCGCGGCCTGCTGGTCGCCAGCCATGCCGAGGATGGGCAGTGGCGCGCCGAAGAGGTCGGGCGTCGTGGTCCCGAACTCGTAGGCGTTGTCGACGACTTCGGGCAGCAGGGCATAGGGCACGCTCAGCGCGCGCAGCAGGTCGAGATCCCAGCGCTGATGACGAATATTGTAGACCATGGTGCGGCTGGCATTGGTCGCGTCGCTGCGATGCGCCTTGCCACCGGTCAACCGCCACAGCAGGAAAGACTCGATGGTGCCGACCGCGAGCTTGCCGGCCTCTGCCGCGTCGCGCGCGCCGGCGACGGCGTCGAGGATCCAGGCGATCTTGGTGGCGGAGAAATACGGGTCGAGCAGCAGGCCGGTGCGCTCGTTGACCTCCGGCTCCAGCTCGGCCGCGCGCAAGCGCGCGCAGATATCGGCGGTGCGGCGGTCCTGCCAGACGATGGCGTTGTGGATCGGCTTGCCGGTGGCGCGCTCCCACACCACGACAGTCTCGCGCTGGTTGGTGATGCCGATGCCGGCGATGCCCGAGGCGTCGAGCTTCGCCTTGCTGAGCGCGTCGCGGCAGACCGTAACGGTCGCGCGCCAGATCTCCTCGGGATCGTGCTCGACCCAGCCCGGCGCGGGATAGATCTGCTTCAGCTCCTCCTGGGCCGAGGCCACCGGCCGCGCGCGCTCGTCGAAAACGATGGCACGCGTGCTGGTCGTGCCCTGGTCGAGGGCGAGGATGTGTCGCGCGGCCATGGTCAGATCGCCGCCATGCCGCCGTCGATCACCAGCTCCGAGCCGGTGACAAAGCGCGATTCATCCGAGATCAGGTAGAGGACGCCATAGGCGATGTCCTCGGGCCTGCCCAGCACGCCCATCGGCACCCAGTTAGTCGCCCGCGCGCGGCCTTTCTCGGTGGTCATCATCTCGCCCGCCATCGGCGTGTCGATCACGCCCGGATGAATCGAGTTGCAGCGGATGTTGTAGCGCTTGCGCGCGCAGTCGATCGCCACCGTCTTGGTGAACTGCCGCACCGCGCCCTTGGACGCGCCGTAGGACGGCAGTTCGGGCGTACCGACGAAAGCCGCCAGCGACGACAGGTTGACGATCGAGCCGCCGCCGCCCGAGCGCATCGCCGGCACAGCGTGCTTGCAGCCGAGGAAGACGCCCTCGACGTTGACCGACAGCATGCACCGCCATTCCTCCAGCGTCTCGGTCTCGAAGCGGGCGGGATAACGGCCCATGATGCCGGCGTTGTTGACCAGCCCGTCGAGCCTGCCGTGCTTGTCCATCACGTCGGCGATCACGCGCTGCCAATCCTCTTCCTTCGAGGTGTCGTGCTCGATGAAGCGCGCCTGGCCGCCGATGCGCTGCACCGTCTCGAGCCCGCCATTGCGGTTGATGTCGGTGACGATCACCGTGGCGCCCTCGCCCGCCAGCACCGTCGCCGTGGCGCGGCCGATGCCCGAGCCGCCGCCGGTCACCACCACGACCTTGCCCGCTATGCGACCCGTCATGACTTGCTCCGTGCTCTTTGTCGGTGCGGCGTGCCGTCCTTGCGCGCGTAGACGTAGTTGCCGCTGGCATCCATGCTCGCGCGATTATCGATGTCCGGGTAGCTGATCTCGTCGCCTCGCGTGCGATCGCCGACCACGAGCAACAGCACGTCGGCTTTGGACCGGTTGACGAAACGGTGGGCGTTGCCGCCGCCGGCGGGAAAGCCGACGCACACGCCGGGGCGCATCGTCTCGGCACCGGCATTGGTTTCCAGCACGACCTCGCCCTGCAGCACGTAGATGAACTCGTCCTGCTTCGAATGCGTATGGCGCGCCGAGGACTGACCGCCGGGGATGATGCGCGTGATGTTGACGCCGAAATTGCGCAGGCGGGCGTGGCTGCTCAGACGGCGAATCCAGCGCTTCTGGTTGTCGGCGCGGAACTGCGCGGGATAGCGCGTGGCGTTGCTCTCGGGCAGCGTCAGCGGATCAAAGGCGACAGGCTGCTTGCTCATGGTGTACGGGCATCCTCGTCGAACCGCGCAAAGATTACCCCTCGTTTCGTCGCCGTGTCCGCATCCATTCGGCGAAAGCCTCGCGCTGGGCCGGGCTCATATGCAGGCCCTCCTTGGTGCGACGCCACAGCACGTCCTCGGGCTCCTGCGCCCATTCGTAGCGCATCAGGTGATCGGCCTCGCGTTCATACAGATCGCCACCGAAGTGTTCGCCCAGATCGGCCACGGTCTTCGCATCGCCCAGCACGTCGGCGCTACCCGCACCATGACGGCGCGCGAGGCGATGCAGGAACACCGGCGGCATCTTCGGATAGGCCTGTTCTAGCCCCGACACGAACAGCTCGAAATCGGCATACGGCATCTCGCCATCGGGCAGCGGCTCGCGATGCGTCCACGCGCCACCCATCTTCGGATAGTAGCCCCGCAGATCCTCCAGCGCGTGCTCAGCCAGCCGCCGGTAGGTCGTGATCTTCCCGCCGAAGACGCTGAGCAGCGGCGCCTTGCCGGCCTCGTCAGCGGTCTCCAGCACGTAGTCGCGCGTCACCTCGGAGGGATCGTCGCTGCCGTCGTCGAACAGCGGGCGCACGCCGGAATAGCTCCAGCTCACATCGGCCGGTGTGATCTTGCGCGCCATGTAGTGGTTCGACAGGTCGCAGAGATAGGTGACCTCCTCGGGCGAGATCGTCACAGGTCCCGGCTCGGCGCCGTCGAGCGCGATGTCGGTGGTGCCGATCAGCGAGAAGTCGCGCTCGTAGGGAATGACGAAGACGATACGCTGGTCGCTGTTCTGCAGGATGAAAGCGTGATCGCCGTCGTGCAGCTTGGGCACGATGATGTGACTACCCTTGACCAGCTTCACCCGTTTACGCGTGGCGACGCCTTCGACTGAATCGAGCCAGCTCTTCACCCAGGGACCCGAGGCGTTGACAAGGCCGCGCGCGCGCAGGCTCTTGCGCCGCCCGGTCGTGACCTCTTCCAGCTCGACCTGCCACAGCCCGTCGGCTCGGCGCGCCGAGATACAGCGATGCCGGGCATGGATCTCAGCGCCGCGATCGCGCGCGGAGCGCAGGTTGCCGATGACGAGGCGCGCATCGTCGACCCAGCCGTCGGAGTAGACGAAGCCCTTGCGGAAACCCGGCTTCAGCCCCGCGCCGTAGGGGCTGCGCGCCAAGTCGACCGTCTCGGTCTTGGGCAGCCTCATCTTCAAGTTGAGATGGTCGTAGATGAACAGGCCCAGGCGCAGCATCCAGGCCGGCCGCAGATGCGGCTCGTGCGGCAGCACGAAGCGCATCGGCCAGGCGATATGCGCCATCTTGGCCAGCAGCACCTCGCGCTCCATCAGCGACTCGCGCACGAGGCGAAACTCGTAGTGCTCGAGATAGCGCAGGCCACCATGGATCAGCTTGGACGAGGCCGAGGACGTGGCGCTGGCGAAATCGTTCATCTCGCACAGCCCGACCTTCAAGCCGCGGCCCGTCGCGTCGCAGGCGATGCCGGCGCCGTTGATTCCGCCACCGACGACGAAGAGGTCGAGAATGTCAGACATCGATCTCGACGAAGAGCGGCCAGTGGTCGGACGCCGGCGTGGTGTCGTCGATCCAGGCGCGCTTGACCTTGCCGCGCAGATCGTGGGTCACGAAGACGTGGTCGATGCGGCCCTCGCCGGCGAAACTCTCGCGGTCCTCGGCGTTGCCGGCGGCGGTCCAGGCGTCGCTCAGCCCGTCGGCCGTGGCGATGCGGCCGAACAGCGGATGTTGCTCGCCGCAGATCGAGACGTACTCGACATCGTTGGCCGTGAAGTTGAAATCGCCCATGACCACGGCGGAAGCCGGCACGGGTTGCGCCACCTCCGTGAAAACGAAGCTGTCGGAGGCGTGGGAGTCCCATGCGCCACCCCGGCGCGGCGCGTCGAGCACGGTGTCGAGCAGCGCCTCGATCTGCGGCAGGCGCTGGGCATGGGTGATGTGCGAGAGATGGATGCTGTAGACGCGCAGACGGCCCTTGGGCGTCTCGATCACCGCCTCGACGAAGCCGCGCTGCAGGTCGAACTGGGTCGGCAGCGCCGTCTTGGGCAGCAGGTGGCCGCGCGCCTCGACAATCGGCCAGCGCGACAATACGGCGTTACCGAAGGTGCGGCGGCGGTTGACGATACGGCCGCTGGCCTCGACCGAGCTGGCGTCGGCATCAAAGGCGCCGTGGAACCAGACGTAACGGTTGAGCCGCTCGGCGATCTCGCGGGCCTGATCGGCATGCGCGTTGAGCGCCCAGCCCTGCACGACTTCCTGCAGGCAGACGACATCGGCCTGGGCCACGACATCGGCGATACGCGCGACGTCGTAGACATTGTCCGTGCCCAGACCGAAATGGATGTTGTAGGTGGCGAATAGCATAGGCGCAGGTGTAGCCCAGCTTTGAGGCCGGACGCTATGCGATCTCGACGCGCGCGCCGCTGCCGTCGTCGAACAGGTGCAGATTGGCGGGATCGATGCTGAACAGCCGGCGCGAGCCGCTGGCGGCCGTGACATTGCCCGGCAGGCGGACCGTCAGAAGCTCGCGCCCGACGCCATAGCGGCCGTGCAGCAGGGTGTCGGCGCCCAGCGGCTCGACCATGTCGACCTGCAGCGGCAGCGTGCCTTTGTCGTCGGTGGTCGGCAGCATGTGCTCGGGCCGCAGGCCGAGCGTCACGGCGGCGCCCGCCGCCGAGGCCGCTTGGCCGGACAGCTTCAAGGTCAGGCCGTCGCCGATCTCGACCGATCGGCGGTCGGCGCCGACCTTGCCGTTCAGAAAATTCATCGCCGGCGAGCCGATAAAGCCCGCGACATAGGCCGTGGCGGGCTTCTCGTAGACCTGCATCGGCGTGCCGATCTGCTCGGCGCGGCCGGCGTTCATCACGATCAGGCGGTCGGCGAGCGTCATCGCTTCGACCTGGTCGTGAGTGACGTACACGCTGGTTGTGCCGAGATCGCGCTGCAAGTGCTTGATCTCCAGCCGCATCTGCACGCGCAGCTTGGCGTCGAGGTTGCTCAGCGGCTCGTCGAACAGGAACACCGCCGGCTCGCGCACGATGGCGCGGCCCATGGCGACGCGCTGGCGCTGACCGCCGGAGAGCTGGCGCGGGCGGCGCTGCAGCAGCTGGCCGAGCTCGAGGATCTTGGCCGCCTTCTGCACCCGCTGCTCGATCTCGGCCTTGCTCTTGCCGGCGATCCGCAGGCCATAGGCCATGTTGTCATACACGCTCATATGCGGATAAAGCGCGTAGTTCTGGAACACCATGGCGATGTCGCGGTCCTTGGGCTCCAGATTGTTGACCACGCGTTCGCCGATCGCGATCTCGCCGCCGGTGATTCGCTCCAGCCCGGCGATCATGCGCAGCAGGGTGGACTTGCCGCAGCCCGAGGGACCGACGATGACGATGAACTCGCCGTCTTTGATCTCCATGTCGATGCCATGGATCACGTCGACCTTGCTGTCATAGGTCTTCTTGACGCCGCGCAAGCTCACGACGGCCATCTCACTTCTCCGTATCGACGAGGCCGCGCACGAACTGGCGCTGCATGAACACCACCACGAGGACCGGCGGCAGCATGGCGAGCATCCCCACGGTCATGATCAGATTCCATTGCGGCACGCCGTCGACGACGTTGGCCTGGCGCGAGAGCGTCATCACCACCGTGTAGAAATCCTCCTTGGTGGTGATCAGCAGCGGCCACAGATACTGGTTCCAACCGTAGATGAACTGGATGACGAAGAGCGCCGCGATGCTGGTGCGGCTCATCGGCAGCAGGATGTCGCGGAAGAAGCGCACCGGCCCGGCGCCGTCGACGCGCGCCGCCTCGGTCAGCTCGTCGGGCACGCTGAGGAAGAACTGGCGGAACAGGAAGGTGGCGGTGGCCGAGGCGATCAGCGGGATGATCAGGCCGCTATAGGAGTTCAGCATGCCGAAATCGGCCACGACCTTGTAGGTCGGCACGATGCGCACCTCGACCGGCAGCATGAGCGTCATGAAGATCAGCCAGAACGCCGTCATGCGGAAAGGGAAGCGAAAGTAGACGATGGCGTAGGCGGCGATGATCGAGATCGCGATCTTCCCGATGCACACGCCCAACGCCATGATCAGGCTGTTGAGCAATACCTTCCACAACGGCGTGCGCGAAGCCTGGGCGAAGCCCTCGGTCAGCACGATGGTGTAGTTCTCGAGCAGATGCGGGCCGGGCAGCAGCGGAATCGGCGATCGCAGCATGGTGTCCGTGTCGTGCGTCGAGGCGACGAAGGTCACCCAGATCGGGAAAGCGATCAGCGCCACGCCCAGGATCAGCACCACGTGGGCGAAAACGGTCAGCCAGGGGCGGTTCTCGATCATCGCGGCCGCCTCAGTAGTGCACGCGCCGCTCGATGAAGCGGAACTGCACGATGGTCAGGACCACGACGATGAGCATGAGGATCACCGACTGCGCCGCCGAGCCGCCGAAATCGCTGCCGCGGAAACCGTCGTTATAGACCTTGAAGACCAGGATGGTGGTGTCGGCGCCCGGCCCGCCCTTGGTCAGCGCGTCGACCACGCCGAAGGTACCGAAGAATGCGTAGATGATATTGACCACCAGCAGGAAGAAGCCGGTGGGCGACAGCAACGGGAACATGATGGTCCAGAAGCGTCGCCCGGGCCCGGCGCCGTCGATCGCCGCCGCCTCGATCAGCGATTTGGGGATCGATTGCAGGCCGGCGAGGAAGAAGATGAAATTGTAGCTGATCTGGTTCCAGCAGGCGGCGAAGATCACCAGCCACAGCGCCTGGCTGCCGTTGAGCTGGTGGTTCCACTCGAGGCCGAACCGATCGAGCCAGTAGGCGAAGATGCCGACGCGCGGATTGAACAGGAAGCCCCAGAGCACGCCGGCCACTGCCGGCGCCACGGCGTAGGGCCAGACCAGGAAGGTCTTGTAGACGGTGGCGCCGCGCAGGGTGCGGTCGGCCATCACCGCCAGCAAGAGCGCCAGCGCCAAGCCGATCAGGGTTACCATCAGGCTGAAGAACAGCGTAATGCGCGCCGAATGCCAGTAGGCCCTATCGCCGAACAGGCGCTCGAAATTGGCGAACCACACGAAGCGCGTGTTGCCGCCGAAGGCGTCTTCGGTAATCAGCGACTGCCAGATCGCCTGGCCCGACGGCCACAGGAAGAAGGCGACCGTGATGAAAAGCTGCGGCGCCAGCAGCATGTACGGCAGCAGCTTGTCGTCGAACGTGACGCGCTTGTGCATGGTGCGGTGGTCTTGGAAAGAGAAACCCCTCTTCGCCGGAGCGGAGAGGGGTTCCGATGCCTACTTGTTGGCGGCTTCGAAATCGCGCAACAGGCGGTTGCCGCGGCTGGTGGCGTCGTCGAGCGCCTGCTTGGCGGTCTTCTTGCCCGACCACACCGACTCGAGTTCCTCGTCGACGATGTCGCGGATCTGCACGAAGTTGCCGATGCGCAAGCCCTTGGAGTTGTCGGTCGGCGGGTTGAGCGTCAGCTGCTTCACCGCGATGTCGCGGCCCGGGTTCGTCTTGTAGAAGCCGGCCTTCTCGGTGATGTCGGCGGCTGAGCTGGTGATCGGCACGTAGCCGGTCTCCTGGTGCCATTTCGCCTGCACGTCGCCGCGCGACAGGTAGGTGAAGAGCTTGGCGACGCCGGCGTACTCCTCCTTCGGCTTGCCCTGCAGTACCCACAAGGTGGCGCCGCCGATGATCGAGTTCTGAGGCTGCGCCCTGACCTTCGGGTCATACGGCATCATGCCGATGCCGACCTTGTCGTTGCCCAGCGCCCTGGTGATCGCCGCGGCCGACGCCGACGAGCCGATATGCATCGCGCAATCACCGGCGTTAAAGATCGCCGTCGAGCGGCCCTCGCGGCCGCCATAGACGAAGACCTTGTCCTTGCCCCAGTCGGCCAGCCGCTGGATGTGCGCGACGCGCGCCGGATCGTTGATCTTCAGCTCGATGTCGAGGCCGCCGAAGCCGTTGGCCTTGGTCGCGAACGGCAGATCGTGCCAGGCGCCGAAGTTCTCGATCATGGTCCAGGTCTGCCATTGCGGCGTGAACCCGCACTTGGCGCCAGCCGCGACCAGCTTCTTGCCCATCTCGCCGACCTCGTCCCAGGTCTTGGGCGGCGTGTTGGGATCGAGCCCGGCCTTCTGGAACAGCTCCTTGTTCCAGTAGAGCACCGGGGTCGACGAATTGAACGGCAGCGACAGCAGCTTGCCATCGGTGGTCGAGTAGTAGCCGTAGACCGGACCGATGAAGGACTTGGGATCGAACGGTTCCTTGGCGTCTGCCATCAGCTGATGCACCGGGTAGACCGCGCCCTTGGCGGCCATCATGGTCGCGGTACCGACCTCGAAGACCTGCACGATGTGCGGATGCGCGTTCTGCCGGGCGCGGAAGGCCGCGATCGCCGCCGTCAGGGTCTCGGTGTACGAGCCCTTGAACACCGGCACGATCTTGTATTCGCTCTGCGACTTGTTGAACGGCTCGATCAGCGCGTTGACCGCCTCGCCGAGATTGCCGCCCATGGCGTGCCAAAGCTGGATTTCCTTCTGCGCCCAGGCGGGGGAAACCGCCAGAATCGCGGCAACAGCCGTTGCCATCGTCAGATGCTTCGTTCGCATGATGTCTGTGCCTCCGTCGGGATCGGGACGGCACCCGTAATCCGTCCCTGTTACCGTGCCGTGTCACACCGGCCTTGCAATCAACGTAGAGGGATCGCCCGCAGATCGGAAGGGGGTTTTGTCACGAATCTGTCATCTCAACCGATCGCTGGCGCGATTCAGCCGCTCGACGCCGCCAGAATCACGTCGGGGGAGTCGGTGATGACGCAGTCGACGCCCATGGCGACAAGCGCCCGCGCCTTGTCGGGGTCGTTGATCGTGTAGACGCTCAGCAGATAGCCGGCCGCCTTGATCTCGGCCGCCATGACCGGCGCGAGCTTCTTGCCGTTGGTGTTGACGCCAACGGCTCCCACCGCCTCGGCACGGGCACGCCAATCGTCCTTCAATTCGTCGATCAGGATGGCGCGCGGATACTCGGGCGCCGCCTCGAGGGCCGCGGCCAGCGCGGCGTCCTGGAAGCTCGACAGCAGGGGTGTCGGCAGGCGCGCCGGCCAGTGCTTGCGCAGAGTCTCGACCGTGGCCCGCGCCGTCTCCGCCTCGCGGCCCGGGCAGGGCTTGATCTCGACGTTGGCGCCCAGCCCCTCCTCGCCCAGGCAGGCGATCGCCTCGACGAAGCTCGGCACGCGCTGGCCGACGAAGCGCGGCGCCATCCACGCCCCGGCATCGAGGCTCTGGATCTGCGACCACGGCGTAGCCGACGCCAGGCGATCAAGGCCGGCGGTGCGCTTCAGCGAGTCGTCATGCATCAGCATGGCCACGCCGTCGCCCGAGAGCTTGACGTCGAATTCGACCCAGGTCGCGCCGCGACGGCGCGCCTCGCGCAACGAGGCCAGCGTGTTCTCCGGCGCGTAGGTGGCGGCGCCGCGATGGCCGACGACGCGTGGCAGCTTGAGAGGTGGCGGCGACATGCCTCGGACACTAAGGGAATGCCGCGGGTAACGTCCATATAGCGCTTTGCCTTTGGCGAACGCCTTCCCTTTAATGGCGCGGATGACAATCCTCGACCGATTCCGCCTCGACGGACAGATCGCGCTGGTGACCGGCGCGGCGCGCGGCCTGGGCTGGGAGATGGCACAGGCGCTGGCCGAAGCCGGGGCGCGGGTCATCCTGCACGGCCGTACCAACGCGGCGATCCTGCCGCGCGCGGCCGAACTCGCGAACCGTGGCCTGGCCGCCGACACGATCGGCTTCGATGTGAGCGATGCCACCGCGGTCGAGCGCGCGATGGACGCGCTGCTGGCGCGCCATAGCCGTATCGACATCCTGCTCAACAATGTCGGGGAGCGCGACCGGCGTTCTGCGCAACAAGTCGCGCCGGAGGATTTCGACCGCCTCGTCTCGGTCGACCTCGGCGCCGTCTATCGCCTGATCAAGCGGGTGATGCCTGCCATGATCGAGCGTCGCCACGGACGCATCATCTCAGTCACCTCGATCGTCGATCAGCTCGCGGCCAACGGCTCGCCCTCCTACACCGCTGCCAAGGGCGGGCTCGCCGCGCTCACCCGCGCGCTCGCTGCCGAGCTCGGCCAGCACAACGTGACCTGCAATGCGATCTCGCCGGGCTTCTTCGCCACGGAAACCAATCAAGCGCTGACCCTGGGCGATTCCGGTACGCAGCGCGCCAGGCGCGTGCCGCTGAACCGCTGGGGCCAGCCGTCGGAGATCGCCGGCGCCGCCCTGCTGCTGGCCTCGCCGGCCGGCAGCTACATCAACGGCCACACGCTGGTGGTCGACGGCGGCATCTCCGCCACCTATGACATGCTGTGATGAGCGATCCGCGTCACATCGAGACCGCGCGGTTATCGCTGCGCCCGATCGACGAAGGCGATTTCGCCGAGCTATCGACGCTGATGGCCGATCCCGAGGTCGGCGGCCTGCTGCAGCACGGCGTGCTCGACGCCGAGGCGACGCGGCGCATGCTCGACGGCTACCGCGCGATCTGGCGCGACAAGGGCTATGGCATGTTCACGCTGCGCCGCCGAGGGGACGGCCGCTTCGTCGGCGTCTCCGGTCTGTGGGACCATCACGACGGCATCGGCGTCGCCAGCCGGGTGGCCATCGCGCGCTGGGCCAAGGGCGAGGGTTACGCGCCCGAGGCCGGCATGGCCGTGCTCGGCTTCGCCTTCGAGACCCTGGGCCTCGACACCGTCTGGGCGGTGACCCGCGAGAGCAATCCCGACGCGCAGCGCGCGCTGGCCAAGATGGGCTGGACCCTGAAACTGCGCTACGACAGCGACGGCAAGGCCCTGCTGCGGTTCAACATGACCCGCGACCAGTGGTCGGCGCGAGGAAACGCGACATGAGAATCAGCTCCTTCATCCTGGGCCTCGCCATCGCGATGGTCGCAACGCCGGCGCTGGCGGCCGGCGGCGCACCGCATGTCGAAGGCGCGAAGCTGGGGCTGATCTGGATTCTGCCCTTCGCCGGCATCCTGCTGTCGATCGCGCTGCTGCCACTGTTCGCGCCGAGCTTCTGGCACCATCACTACGGCAAGGTGTCGGCCGCCTGGACGCTGGCGTTCGTCGTCCCGTTCGCCGCGATTCATGGCCTGCCGACCGCGGTCTACGAGGTCAAGCACACGCTGGTGCTCGAGTACGTGCCATTCATCATCCTGCTGCTGGCCTTGTTCACCGTCACCGGTGGCATCCGCATCGTCGGCAACCTGCAAGGCTCGCCGTCGATGAATACCGCCCTGCTGGCGATCGGCACGGTGCTGGCCGGCTGGATGGGCACGACCGGCGCCTCCATGCTGCTGATCCGCCCACTGATCCGCGCCAACGACGATCGTCGGCACAAGGTGCACGTCTTCGTGTTTTTCATCTTCCTGGTGTCGAATATCGGCGGCGCGCTGACGCCGCTGGGCGACCCTCCGCTATTCCTCGGCTTCCTCAAAGGCGTAAGCTTCTTCTGGCCGACCACGCATCTCTTCAGCGAGATGCTGCTGTGCTGTATCGTGCTGCTCGGGGTCTTCTACGCGCTCGACAGCTACTGGTATCGCAAGGAAGGCCATCTCAACAAAGACCCGACCCCCGACTCGCCGATCCGTCTCCAAGGCGGCGCCAACATCGTGCTGATGATGGCGATCATCGGCGTCGTGCTGATGAGTGGCACCTGGAAGCCGGGTGTCACATGGACCATCTACCATGTCGAGGTCGAGCTGCAGAACGTCGTGCGCGACGTGGCGCTGCTGGCCATCACCGTCGCCTCCGTGAAGCTCACATCGAAGGCCACGCGCGAGGGCAACGGCTTCACCTGGGCACCGATCCAGGAGGTCGCCAAGCTGTTCGCCGGCATCTTCCTCACGATCATTCCGGCCATCGCCATCCTCAAGGCTGGCCGCGACGGTACGCTGGCACCACTGGTGTCGCTGGTGACGCGGCCCGATGGCACGCCGATCGACGTCTGGTACTTCTGGCTGACAGGCGCGCTGTCGAGCTTCCTCGACAACGCGCCGACCTATCTCGTGTTCTTCAATTTAGCCGGCGGCGACGCGGCGCAGCTCATGGGGCCGATGGCCTCGACCCTGGCGGCGATCTCCTGCGGCGCGGTGTTCATGGGTGCCAACACCTATATCGGCAACGCGCCCAACTTCATGGTCAAGGCGGTGGTCGAGGACGCCGGCATCCGCATGCCGAGCTTCTTCGGCTACATGGCGTGGTCCTGCGCCGTCCTAGTGCCGCTGTTCGTGCTGGTGACGCTGGTCTTCTTCCGCTGAGCACACTGTCGTCCTGAGCGCAGCGAAGGACCTCGCGGTGGTGCGAGCGGCCACGGCGCCTGTATGTGGCGGCCGCACCGCAGGGTCCTTCGCTACGCTCAGGACGACGGGCGTGTCTCAACGCAGATTGTCGTAGATCGCCTTGGCCAGCGGCATCAGCTCGGCGCGGTCGATCTCGCCGCTGATCGCATAGCCCAGCGGCCCGTCGAGCCAGTAGAACGAACGCACGGCCCCCTCGGTGCGGAACAGGAAGGCCGTTTCGCGATTGTTGGGATTGCGCGTCATGTAGACGGTGATGCGCCGGCCGGCGCGATCCTCGTACATCAGCTGGCAAGCTGGTCCGTCGATCGCCGACAGCAACCGGCCACCGACCAGGTTCCAGCCGATCGCCGACAGATCGGGCGCCGACACCTTGGCGCCCATGCGGCGCGACAGCCAGGTCACCAAGTGATCGCGCTCGTTGGCCGCGACCTCGACGGGGTGGCGCTTCTCGACGACGAAGACGCGGTGCGCCAGGACCGCCTCACGCGTCAGCGCCACCTCGCGCCGGGTTGGCGGCGGCTCGAACCAGTGCGCGCCGAACCAGCCGCCGGCCGCGCCCACGGCCAGCAGCACGACCGCCGCGGCCGCCTGCCACCACCGCGACGGCCGCGCCGTGCGGCCGCGCGCCTCGGCGATCACCTCGGTCAATCGCGACGGCACGGGCTCGTCGAGCGCCGGATCGTAGAGCGTGCCCAGCAGGCGCACCTGCTCACGCCAGGCGGCGACCTTGGCGCGCGCCTCGGCATCGGCAGCGAGATGCGCCTCGACCGCGCGCCTGCGCCGCACGTCGAGCCGATCGTCGACATAGGCGTGCAGGTCGGCCTCCTCGATCGGGCCGTCTCCTGTCCGCTCCCGCGAACTCATACGCCACTCCTCGGCGGGGCATTCCGCTCGCCGCCCGTCATCCTCAATCGCTCCCGCGCCCGCGACAGGCGCGACATCACCGTGCCGATCGGCACGCCCAGCACGCCGGCGATCTCGGCGTAGGACATACCTTCCAGCGCCACCAGCAAGAGCACCTGGCGGTGCTCCAGCGAGAGGTGACGCAACGCCGTCAGCATCTCGCGCGCCGCCATGCTCTCGATCTGCGACGCCGGGCGCCCCGGCTCCATCACGTCGTCGATCGACGCCGCGCGCGGCCGCGACGCCGCGCGGCGCCGGTCGTTGGCGTGCAGGTTGTGCATGATCGTGAACAACCAGGCGCGCAGATTGCCGGGGCGCCGCCAGAGGTGCGCCCGCGACAAAGCCCGCTCCAGGCAGTCCTGCACCAGATCGTCGGCCTGCTGCACGTCGCCCACCAGCGCGCGCGCATAGCGGCGCAGCGCGGGCACGTGTTGCGGCAACAGATCCGGCAGGGCGTCCACGACCCGATACAACCCGACCGGTGGCCGGCGCGTCCAGCGAATACCCGGCGCGTCAGGCCAGTTACCGATTCAACACTACCCCGGGGCGGCTATTCCCAACCCATGAAACGATGCCGCATCCAGACAGGAGCACCCGTCAGTCTGTAAGGTCGCCGGCATGAAAATCCTGCCGCGCCCGCCCAGCGCCGTCGCCTTCGACATGGACGGGCTGCTGTTTGATACCGAACGCCTGTACCAGGAGGCGATCCTGGCCGCGGCGGCCGAGCTTGGCGTGCCGATGACCGTCGAGGTCTTTCGCAGCCTCATCGGCGGATCCTGGGCGATCAATCGCGCTCGCATGGTCGATGCCTATGGCGAGTCCTATCCCTGCGACGCGCTGCGCGACCGATGGAGCGCCCATTTCCAGCGCGCGATCGAGCACGACGTGCCGTTGAAGCCCGGGGCCCAGGAACTGCTCGACCTGCTCGACACGATGGGGCTGCCGCGCGCCATCGCCACGTCATCATCGCACGGAACGGCACGCCACCACCTCGCGCTGCATCGACTCGACGGCCGCTTTCACCATGTCGTTGCCGCTGGCGACTATCAACGAAGCAAGCCCGCGCCCGATCCGTTCCTCGCCGCAGCCCGGCTACTCAACGTGCCGCCCGAGTCTTGTATCGCGCTGGAGGACTCGCACAACGGCGTCAGGTCCGCCGCCGCGGCCGGCATGATGACCATCATGGTTCCCGATCTGCTGCCGGCAACCGAGGAGATCAGGAGCCTGTCGGTCCATGTCGCTTCGGACCTGCACGAAGTCCGGCGGCTGCTTGCCGCCTGATCACGCCACAGTCGGTAACGCGGCGGTGATGATGATCTCGATCAGATCGCCCTCGGGCATGATCGACTGCACGAAGGATCGCACCGGGCCGTGGCCATCCGGCATCCAGCTGGCCCACGCCTCGTCGAACGCCGGCTTGTTGTCGTGGTCGGTCACGACGATCTCGGCCTTGACGATGCGCGTGCGATCGAGCCCGGCATCCCCGAGGTAGCCGTCGATGACGCCGAGCGCGCCCAGGGTCTGGACGCGGATGTCCTGGGCGCGATCCGGCGACGTCGCCACCGCCCAAAGGAAGCCGCCGCCGCCCGGCAGGCGATAGACCGCCACCGACGACTTACTCGGCAATTTCCTGTTGGGCACCCGGCTGATGTCGGTCACGCTCCTGGCTCCTACTCCAGGCGGATGCCGGCGTCGGCGATGACCTTCTTCCAGATCTCTGTCTCGCGGGCGATATGGGCCGTCGCGTCGGCGGCCGTGCTGGCGAGCGTCTCCATGCCCTGCTTGGCATACGCATCCCGCACCTCGGGCGCGTTCAGCGCCTTGGTCAGGATGCCGTTGAGGGCGTTGACAATCTCAGGCGGGGTCTTGGACGACACCACGGCGGCGTACCAGTTGGTGGCGGCATAGCCGGGGAAGCCCTGCTCCGCGATGGTCGGAATGTCGGGGTCGAACGGCGAGCGCTTGGCGCCGGTGACGGCCAGCGCGCGGATGCGACCGTCGCGCATGAAGGCCGTCGCGGTCGGCGCGCTGGCGATCAGCGACGGCACATGACCGGCCACCAGGTCGTTCATCGCCGGGCCACCGCCGCGGAACGGGATATGGTTGAGCTTCACGCCGCTGCGCGCCTTCAGGAGCTCGCCGGCGAGATGGCCGGCGCCGCCGATCCCTGAGGAGCCATAGTCGATACCCTCCGGCCGCCGGCCCAGCGCCAGGTACTCCGCGAGCGTCTTGGCCGGCACGCTGGGATGCACGACCACGACGTTGGAGAAGTCGACCGCCAGCGTCACCGCCGCGATGTCCTGCGGCTCGTAGCCAACATCCTTCATCGCGTAGGGATTGACCGCGAGCATCCCGATATTGGCCAGCAGAACGGTGTGACCATCGGGTGGCGCGCGCAGCGCCTCGCGGGTGGCGATGTTGCCGCCGGCGCCAGGCTTGTTGTCGACCAGCACCGACAGCCCGGCGCTCTTGGTCAGCTCCTGCGCCAGCACGCGCGCGACGATGTCGCCACCGCCGCCAGCGGCGAAGCCAACGATCAGCCTGAGCTGCTTGGACGGGAACGACTGCGCCCGACCCACGACCGGCGGCAGGCCTGCGATGACCGCGGCGGCGGACAAAAGCAGCGAACGGCGATACATGCGATCTCCTCCCGGACCGGCACCCTTCGAGCAACGCTACACTAGGGGCGCATCAGACGACGCGGAAGTTCTTGAACTGCCAGGGGTCCTTGCGATCGAGATCCTCGGGGAACAGTCCGCCGCGATCCTGCAGCGGCGTCCAGTCGCTGTACTTGCCGACGACGGGGCCGAGATAGGGCATGCAGATCTCGAGATGGCGGTCGAAATCCATCTCGTCGGCCTCGACGACGCCGCGATTCGGGTTCTCGATCGCCCAGATGATGCCCGAGAGCACCGGCGCGCAGACCTGCAGCGAGGTGGCGTTGTTGTAGGGCGCCAGCTTGCGCGCCTCTTCGATCGAGAGCTGCGAGCCGTACCAGTAGGCGCCCTTCTTGTGGCCCATCAGCAGAACGCCGAGCTCGTCGATGCCCGAGTCGATCTCCTCGACGATCAGGCGCTGGCGCTTCTGCTGCCGCAGGTTCTTCCCCGAGATCTCGTGCATCGACATGATCGCCTGGTCGCAGGGGTGATAGGCGTAGTGCACCGTCGGCCGGTACACCGCCTTGCCGCCGCGGCCGCGCAGGGTGAAGTAGTCGGCGATCGAGATCGCCTCGTTGTGGGTGATGATGAAGCCGTGGAACGGCCCCTCCTTCGGCGTCCACGTCCGCACGCGGGTGTGCAGGCCGGGCCGGTTCAGATAGATCGCCGCGTCGCAGCCGAACTTGTGGCGCGCGCCATCACGGGGCAGCGCCTTCTCGTGCGTGCCCCAACCCATCTCGGCCGGCTGCGAGCCTTCGGAGACGAAGCCGTCGATCGACCAGGTGTTGACGAACTCGCCGATCTCCTTCGGCTTGGGCGAGACCTGGGTGTCGCGCTCGGCGATGTGAATCACCTTCACGCCCAGGCGCTGGGCCAGCTTGCCCCAGCCTTCGCGGTCCGTCGGGGTCTTCGCCTTCAACCCGGTGTCCTTCGCCAGGTTCACCAGCGCCTGCTTGACGAAGTGGGAAACTAGGCCCGGGTTGGCGCCGTGGGCGATCACCGCCGTCGGCCCGCCGCGGTACCTCGGGCGCAGCTTCAGCGCCGCCTCGCGCAGGGCGTAGTTCGAGCGCTGGGAGACCGAGAGGTTGGGGTCGGTGTAGCCGCCCGGCCACGGTTCGATGCAGGTGTCGATGTAGAGCGCGCCCTTCTCCTGGGCGAACTCGATCAGCGCCGTCGAGGCGACCTCGACCGAGAGGTTGACGATGAAGTCGCCCTTGCTCACCAGCTTCGACAGCTCGGCGCGGTAGTTGGCGCGCGTCAGCCGCTTGCGGATGAAGGTGATGCCGTACTGCTCGAGCTCGGGCAGGCCGCCGCGATCCTCGGCCGAGATCACGGTGATCTGGCTCGGCTTGATGGCGATGTGTCGCAAAATCAAGGGCATCACGCCCTGGCCGATCGAGCCGAAGCCGATCATGACCATGCGGCCGCCGAAGGCGACCTCCTTCTTCGATTTGCGGGGAGCGGCCATCGAAGTTCTCCAGAAACAGCGGTGAACAGGAAACTGAAACGCCGACGGGGCCTTTTTCAAGGCCCCGTCGTCATAGACCGTGTGGGCTACCGTTTAGATGCAGTAGGTCTTCAAGGGCGCGAAGCCATTGAACGCCACCGACGCGTAGGTCGTGGTGTAGGCGCCGGTCGAGAGGATCTCGACCTTGTCGCCGACCTTCAGCGCCAGCGGCATCTTGTACTCGGTCTTCTCGTACAGGATGTCGGCGCTGTCGCAGGTCGGACCCGCGAGCACGACCGGGCCCGAGCGGCCGCCCGTCGGGTACGGCGTGGTGATGCGGTACTTGATGCTCTCGTCCATCGTCTCGGCCAGGCCGCCGAACTTGCCGACGTCGAGATAGACCCAGCGCTTGCGGTCGTTGGCCGACTTGCGCGAGATCAGCACCACTTCGCTCTGCAGCACGCCGGCGTCGCCGACCATCGAGCGGCCCGGCTCGATGATCACTTCAGGCATGCGGTTGCCGAAATGCCGCACCAGCGCGCGTTGCACCGCCTCGCAGTACGCCTCGACCGGCGCCACGTCCTTGCGATAGCGCGCGGGGAAGCCACCGCCGAGATTGACCATCTTCAGATCGATGCCGGTCTCGGCGAGCGCGTAGAACATCTGCGAGACCTGGGCGAGCGCGCGGTCCCACTGGTCGAGGTCGGTCTGCTGCGAGCCGACATGGAAGGAGACGCCGTAGGCCTCCAGGCCCATGTCGTTGGCGCGCTTCAGCAGGTCGCGGGCCATCTCGGGCGCGCAGCCGAACTTCTTCGACAGCGGCCACTCGGCACCGCCGCAATCGACCAGCACGCGGCAGAACACGCGCGCGCCGGGCGCCGAGCGGGCGAGCTTCTGCAGCTCCGCCTCGCTGTCGAAGGCGAACAGGCGGACGCCGTTCTGGTGCGCCCAGGCGATGTCCTTTTCCTTCTTGATCGTGTTGCCGAAGGATACGCGCTCGGTGCCAACGCCCTGCGCCATGCACAGCTCGATCTCGCCGCGGCTGGCCGTGTCGAAATACGAGCCGAGCTTGCCCAGGCGCGCGAGCACCTCGTTCGCCGGATTGGCCTTCATGGCGTAGAAGATCTTCGCCTGCGGCAGCAGCTCGCGCATGCGGCGGAAGTTGAACTCCACCACGTCGAGATCGACCACCAGGCACGGGGTCTCGGGCTGCTTGTCGGCGAGGAATCGTCGGATGCGGTCGGTCATGTCGAAAGAACCAGTCTCAAACGGAGTGCGAAAGGCTGCGTCCCAGCGCCAGGCGCCAGAGCACAAGAGGCCAACACTCCCGGGTCATCCCTGCGGATGCCTTACCGGGAGCGGCACATACTCGAGAGAGGGTTCTTCCGGCCGAACAGCGTGCCGTAGCCCGAAGGCTCGAGCGCGAAGATCAGTCCGACAATAGGCGGGTGCTTCCGCCCCGCACGGATCGTATGCATGACAAAGGTCCCTTTCGGCGCCGGTCTTTAGCCGGCATTTCCAAGAAGGACGCTTTCCGTCGTTGCATAACCACAATGGGCCATAGGCACGTGCGTGGGCGTCTGGGTTTGGTAAATACGCTCATTGCGCCGCAACGCAAGTGAGAATCGACTCACATCTGTAACTTTTTTGATCCGACGTGGCGCAATCGCAACACGGCGCGCTCAGTCACCGCGCGCCGGCGTGCTGGCGGCAGGCAGTCGGATCGCCGCGGCGAGTCCGGTCAGCACCACGAGCAGGAAGGCGGCGCAGGCGAGCGCCCAGGCGGTGCCGACCTGCGAGGCGACGACGCCCCACGCCGTCTGGCCCACGGCGAGGCTGCCGAAGAAGACCAGCTGGTGCACCGCCATGCCCCGCGCCCGCACCCAGGATGGCAGATGATGCTGCGTGGCGACGTTGTTGTTGGCGTTGACGATCATCCAGCAGCCGCCGGCCAGCGCCAGCGCCAGCCCGACGACGATGGCGTTGGCGATCATCGCCGAGATCCCCATGCCGAAGGCCACCGCCAGCATCGCCGCGAGGTTGGCGCGATCCGGGCCGAGCCAAGCGTTGAGCCGCGGGATCAGCATGGTGCCGATCACCGCGCCGACACCGAAGCTGGAAAACAGCACACCGTACTCGGCGGCATCAAGATGGAGCCGATCGCGGCCCGTGAGTGGCAGCAAGGTGGCGAAGGCACAGGAGGGAATGAAGAAGCACACCGCGCGCGCCCAGATCGCCCACAGCGAGGGCGTGGCGCGGATGAACTGGATGCCGCTGCCGAACGCGGCGATGAAGCCCTCGCGGCGCTGCGCCGCGCTGGCCTCCGGCGGCCGCTTCCAGGTGACGACGGCGAAGATCACGCCGGCGAAGGTCGCGGCGTTGATGGCGAACAGCGCGAAGGTGCCGGCCAGACCCTGCAGCACCTGGCCGACCACCGGGCCGATGGTCCGGCCGAAATTGAAACCGGCGCTGTTGAGCGCCACGGCTCCGGGCAGGTAGCGTCGGCCGACCATTTCAGGCACGACGGCGTGCCAGACAGGCCCGTTCATGGCGTTGCCGATGCCCATGCAGAACATCATCGCGATCAGGCTCCAGGCGCTCAGCAGCCCGGTGAAGGCCAGCACCGCCAGCACCGCCGACGACAGCATCATCCAGAGCTGGGTCGCGATCAGGTACTTGCGCCGATCGAAGCGGTCGGCGAGCACGCCGGCGAGGAAGCCGAACAGGAAAACCGGGCAGGTGCCGGCCGCCGCCAGCAGCGCCACGAACATCTCACGGTGGTCGCGCGGCGCCAGATCGGTCATGACCCAGCCGGCGCCGGCGGTCTGCATCCAGCCGCCGATATTGGAGAGCACGTTGCCGCACCACAGCCGACGAAACGCCGGAATGCGCAGCGGCGACCAGTACGTCAATCGCTCTTCAGGCACCGCGGCGGGGACCGATCCGGAGTCGGGGGTGGCCATGCCGGGTCGAGACTCGGCTGGGGAATCGGGCGGCATCGCGGTGATCAGGCAATCTAGCCGCCGCGCCCCGCCCTGTCATGGCTGGCCGCCGCATGGCGGCCCTGAATCATGGAGCTGAGCGCCGTTATCCTGGCTGCCGGACGCGGTGCACGGCTGGCGCCACTGACCGACCAGCGGCCCAAATGCCTGTTGCCCGTGGGCGGCCGCGCAATCCTCGATCGCCAGCTCGAGGCGCTGAAGCGCGCCGGCGTCGGCGAGGTCGCGGTCGTCACCGGCCACGCCGCCGACTTGGTCGAGGCGCAGCTCGTCCAGCGGCCGGGTGTCCGCAGCGTGCGCAACCCGAGGCATTCGACGACGGACAATCTCGCGAGCTGCCACGCCGCGCGAGACCATTTCGCCGGCGAGGCGACCCTCCTGCTCAACGGCGACGTGCTGATCGAAGATGGCGTGCTCGGCGATCTGCTGGCGGCCGGACCGGTGCCGATCCTGATCGCGATCGACCGCAAGCCGCTCTACGATGCCGACGATATGAAGGTCACGACCACCAACAACCAGCTTCACCGCATCGGCAAGCACCTGGCCCAGCCCGACGGCGAGGCGATCGGCGTCACGCTGTTGCGTGGCGCGGGCCGCGGCCTCTTCCTGCGTCAGGTCGCGGCGTGTCTCGCGGCGCCCGGCGGCGAGCGTGCGCTCTATCCCGAGGCGCTCGACGCGCTGGCCCGGCAGGACCAGATCAGCGTGCGCTCGATCCACGGCCGGCGCTGGATCGAGATCGATACCGCGGATGATCTCGCCGCCGCCGAGGCCATGTCATGGTGATGAGTTCATGGTGATGAGTTCATGGTGACGAGTTCATGGCGATGAACCGCAAGGAGCGCCGACGCGCCAAGGCGATGGGCGGCCCGGTGCCGACGCGCGAGGATCGCCAGGTCTCCGTCACGGTGGGCCCGGCGACCTGGAGCATCCGGCTCTTCGCCCTGTTCGGCGCGCTGGGCGGTTTGGCGGTCGGCGTGTCGCTGTTCGGCGGCGAGCTGACCTCCGGCTCGCGCGAGATCGTGGCGGAGGCGGCGGGCAAGTGCCTCGGCGCGGTCGTGCTCGGCGCCATCGCCGGCGCCTTCATGGCGATCGGCCGCAACGTCGCCCAGCGCTGAGCCTGGCGCGCACCAGCGCCAGATCCTCCGGTGTGTCGATATCGATCGCCGCATCGGCGTCATCGAGCACGACCGGCGCGATGGCCGCGCCGGCGTGCCGCGACAGCAATGCGAAGGCGGCCGCAAGGTCGAGGCGGCGCAGGGCGTAGCGCAGCAACGTCGTCGGACCGATCCGCGCGGCCAGTCGCACGGGGCTCTTGCGCTCCGCCTCGAGCCCGGCCCAGAAGGCCGCCGCCGCCGCGCCGCGCGCACCCACAAACGCGTATAGGTTGGCGCCGCAATAGTCGTCGTCGGCAAGGCGATAGAAGGTGCGACGCGCCGGCCGACAGGCGAAGGCGCGGCGCGGCACCACGGCGGCGGCGACGTCGCAGGCGAGCGGCACGCCGGCGCAGAAGGTCTCGATGAGTGCCGGCGACAGCGACCCATGATCGGCGGTCGTGACCAGCAGCGATGGCGTGGCGCCCAGCACCCGCGCCACGGTGGCGGCGGGCGACGCGGCGGTCGGCACGATCGTGAAGCCCTCGGCCGCGCGCGCGACATCGCTTTCGTCGGTCGCGACGATGATGTCGGCGACAATACTGGCGTCGCGCAAGGCGTCGAGGACCCAGGCGATCAGCGGCCGTCCATCAACCAGCGCCAGGGCTTTGTGGGCGATGCCTTCGGCAGCGGCTACCGGATCCATGACCCCGCGCCTACCGGCCAGCACCAGCGCGGTGTAGCGTCTGGCCGTCACACCCGCTCGACGCGCATCAAGACGCTGCCGCCGACGCTGGCGAAGGCCAGCACCGGCGTCCAGGCGGCGACCAGCGGCAGGATCGCGCCGCCCTCGCCCAGCGCCAGCGCCAGGCCGTCGGTGATGAAATAGAGAAAACCCATCGCCAGGCCGATCACCAGCCGGCCGCCGATGCTGGCGCCGCGCATGCGCGCCTGGGCGACGGGCGCGGCGAGCAGCAGCATGACCACGATCACGGCCGGGATCGCCAAGCGCCGCTGCAGCCACGTGTCGTAGACATGCGGCTGGCGCGCGCCGACCGCCTGGCCGTCGCGCAGCGCGATCAGCTGTGCGGCGGTGAACTGCGCCGGGCTGGCCGTCAGATTGTTGAAGTCACCCGGCGCAAGCGTCGTCGACCAGAAGCGCTCGGCCAGCTGCTCGCTGCGCGGCGCCACCGGATCGAGGGTCTGGACGACAACGTCGATCAGCCGCCAGCCGCCGATCTCGGGACGCGCGCCGCGGGCGAAGATCCGCTCGACCAGGTTGCCCTGGGCGTCGCGCCGCATCAGCGAGATATCGGCGAGGAAGCGGCCCTCGCGGTGCACCGCCTCGACGCGCACCAGATAGGGCGTGTCGCGAAGCCATACGCCGCGGCCGACTTCGGCCGTCGCGCTACCGGGCCGCTCGAGCTCGTGTGCCGCCAGCGTGGCGCGGCCCCACGGCACCAACTGGTCGCCAATGACAAAATGCGTCGCCGCCACCACCGCGGCGGCCGGCAACAGCAGCACGACGATGCGAACGAAGGACAGGCCGGCGCCCTTGAAGGCCAGGATCTCGTTGGCTTGGGCGAGGCCGAGCAGGGTGATCAGCGCCGAGACCAGGACCGCCAGTGGCAGGATGGTGTTGGCGTGCTCCGGCAGACGGCAGATCATGTAGCGCGTGACAGAGGCGAGATCGTAACCGTAGCGCTGCTCGATCGTGTCGATGGAGTTCAGCGCGTCGAACAGCACGATCAGCAGCGCCGCGCCGCTCAGCACCAGCGCAAAGCGCGACAGGAAGCGGCGGCAGAGATAGCGCAGCACGACGCCCATCACGCCCGTCCTGGCCGGCGGCCGAGCGCGCGCAACGCCGCCACCGCGTCGCGGCGGCGCCGGTCGATGGCGGCCAGCAGGATAGAGATCGCGTTGTCGCGCGGGCTCTCGGCAACGACGCGGAAGGCCCACACCGCCAGCCCCGCCATCGCCAGGAAGGGCAGCCAGACCGAGATAAGGGGCGAGACCTTACCGAGATCGGCGGCTTTCTCGCCGAAATTCAGCCCGTAGTGGAAGATCGCGATCAGGGCGATGCCGCAAGCCACCCCCGCGACCCGCTGGCCGCGCGGAGCGGCGAGGCCCAGCGCCAATCCGAGGATCGGCATGAAGAACGTCGAGATGGTGCGCACCAGCCGGGCATGGATCTCGGTCTGGATACGGTGCGGCTTCACATCGAGCGTCCGCTCGCGCGCCTGTTCGAACAGCTCGGGCAGGGTCAGTTCGCGCTCGGCGTTGCGCGGTCGGAAGGCCGCCGCGCCGGTCAGCTCCAGCGGGAGATCGAGACTGTCGAAGGACAGCACGCTCAGCCGGCCGGCGTCGGCCGGCGTGTCGAGCCGGCGGCCGTCGCGCAGCTTGAGCAGGACGCTGAAATCCTCCGGCACGCGCGCCGCGGTGCCGCTTCGGGCGGTCATGATTTCGATGCCGCCCTGCGGCGTGACCCTGTGGATGAACACGCCCTTCAGGGTGAGCCCGCGGTCGACGATGTCGTCGACGACGATGGTGTAGTCGCCGAAGCGGTTGAAGGTGGCGCCCTTCTCGATCGCCAGGTCGACCATCGACGAGGTCGCGACATAGAGCAGCGCGCGGTACTGGTAACGCGTGTGCGGCTGCAGCCAGCCGGTGGTCGCCAACATCGCCAGGCTGAGCACGAAGGACAGCCCGAGCAGCGGCCACAGCAGGCGGTTAAGGCTGATGCCCGACGACTGCAGACCGTCGAGCTCGCCGTCGGCGCTGAGCCGCGTCGCGGCGATCATGACGCCCAGGAACAAGGCCAGCGGCAGCGCGACGCCGAGATAATGCGGCACCAGATTGGCCAGCAGCTTGAGCACCAAGACGATCGGCCCGCCCTGGTTCACCAGCATGTCCATGATGCGGACCATGCGCTCCAGCAGGAGCGCCAGCAGCGCGATCAAGAGGGCGGCGCTGAGCGGCATCAGGGTGCGCGCCAGCACGTAGCGGTCGAACACGGTGGCCGACAGCGGCCCCCGCCGCCCCTTGCCACCCGTCGCGATGCCCATGACCGTCATGGTCTGCAGTCTACCTCATCTCCACCGGCCCCGATCATTTCCGCCGCTACGAGCGTCGAAATGAGATGGTTTGAGATGGTTAAATCAAAAGTATAGAGCGATGAAATATGTTTACTATCAACGACTTATGGTTAATTTGACAGGCAAGCCACGCTCTTCGCTTTGTCAGGCCGCGAGCGCGGGCGGCGGCGAGCGCAGATGGAAGCGGTTGCCGGTGTCGCAGCCCGAGAGGTCGGCCCGGATCGAGCGTACCTCGACGTCGAAGCGCCAGCCGCCATCGGGATCGCGCTCGACAGCGATCATGTTGTAGCCGCCGGCACCATACTTGCTGGCGGGATGGGCCGACGTCGAAGCCACACCCAGTACCGGCACCGGCCCCAGCGGCGACTCGATGCGGCCCAGCATGGTGCGATGCATGTGGCCATGCAGCACGAGGTCGGCGCCGACCCGGGCGATCGCCTCGCGTACCGCGCGCTGGTCGCTCAGCTCCTTGTGCCGGCTGGCGCCGCCGACCTGCGGCGGGTGGTGGATCAGCACCACCCGGCACAGGCCGCGGAGATCGCGCATCATGGCCTCGAAACGCGCGAGCTGACCGGCGCCGACCTCGCCCGTGGCCATCAGCGGCGCACGCGGCACCGCCGTGCTCAGCCCCACAAAGGCCACGGCGCCGCGGCGGCGCAGCAGCGGGAAATCATCGCGCGAGGCCGGCGGCGGAGCGCCGTCGCCCGCCATGTAGGCGCCCCACAGACCCAGCGACGTCGACCATGAGACGGGCACGTAGGCGTCGTGGTTGCCGGGGACCAGCGTAACATCCTCTGGCCGGCCGAGCTCGCCCAACCAGGCCGCGGCCTGCAGGAACTCCGCCGCGGTCGAGATATTGGCGATGTCGCCCGTGACGGCGACATGGTCGGGCGCGGCGCGGCGCAGATCGGCCACCGCGGCCGCCAGCGCATCCGGCGCATGGATGCGTCGCCGCTGATAGCGCCACGACAGCCAGCCGGTCACGCGCTTGGACAGCAGGTCGCGCATGCGCACGCCAGGCAGCGGCAAATGCGGGTCCGAGAGGTGCGCGAAGCGAAACATAGGGGCTAGATCAGGTGCGCCGCCTTGCGGGTCAAGCGCTTCTTGCCTACAGGGATTCCAGGCAAACGATCCGGGGGCCCTTGAACGACGTCAGCTTGACCGTCCGACTGATCGGCGCCGAAGGGCCGCGCCTGTTCGCGCGCACAGCGCTGGAACGCGCCCAGCGGATGTTTCCCGACGTCGACGTCGCCGGCGCGTCGGCCCCGATGCCCGCCAGCGGCCGCGTTGTGTTGATGCGAGCCGATCACGTCCTCGACGACGCGCTGGTCGGGCCGTTGTCGGCGGCCAGCGATCTCGCGCTCTCATCCTCGAACACATCGGGCATCGCCGCGATCGTCGTCGATGCGACGCGCGCGAACCAGCAACAGGCTTTGCTCGACGGGACGCCCAACGACTGCGCGCGCGCCGGGCTCGCCGTTGCGGCGCCGCAACATCTGGCCGGTGCCTATCGCGCGAGGCTGCGCAATCGCGTGCCGCCCTACGCGCTGTCGACCCGCGCCATGGCGCCGCGCGAAGTCGAACGCGTCATGTACGACGCGACCTACAAAGGCATCACCGACATCGTGACCAAGTATGTCTGGCCGACGCCAGCCTTCTTCGTCACACGCTGGTGCGCGGCGGCGCGCATCACGCCCAACGCCGTGACCGTCGTGAGCTTCCTCTGCGTGCTCGCGGCGACGGCGCTGTTCGCCAGCGGCTGGTATCTGCCTGGACTGCTGGCGGCCTGGGCGATGTGCTTCCTCGATACGGTCGACGGCAAGCTGGCGCGCGTGACGCTCACCGCGTCGAAGCTCGGCGATGTGCTCGATCACGGCACCGACCTGCTGCATCCGCCCTTCTGGTGGTACGCCTGGTACGCCGGCCTCGGCCCGGCGAACCCGCCGTACATGGACGTGGCGGTCTGGATCGTGATCGCGGGCTATGTCCTGGGCCGCGCGCAGGAAGGCCTGTTCCTCGCCACCTTCCGCTTCGAGATGTTCGGCTGGCGTCCGCTCGATGCGCGTTCGCGCCTGATCACGGCGCGCCGCAATCCCAACCTCCTGCTGCTGAGCGTCGCGACGCTGGCTGGTCGGCCAGACCTCGGGCTGGCGGCCGTCGCCGCCTGGACGCTGCTCTGCCTGGCGTTCCACGGCGTGCGTATCGCGCAGGCCTTCGTCACACGCGCCACGGGTCGCGCCGTGACGTCTTTCCTGGCGGACGCGTGATGGCTGCTCGCGTCCTGGCCGCCGACCGCGAAGAGGCGCGCGCGGCGTTGCTGCGGCTGGTCGAGACGGAAGCCGAACAGCGCTTGAGCGAGGCGGCCACGGCCATCAATCAGGCACTGCTGGCACGTTTCAAGGGCGGGGCGTTGGCGACCTTGTTCTATGGCTCCTGCCTGCGAACGCCGGCGACCGGCGCGGGCGATGATCGCGTCTACGATTTCTACGTCGTGGTCGACGACCTGCGCGCCGCCAACGGCAGCGCGCTCGGCGCGTGGGGCAATCGCGTGCTGCCGCCCAATGTCTTCCGCCTCGAGCTGGTGACGGATGCGGGTACGCTGCGCTGCAAGTACGGCGTCGTCGGCCTGGCGCAGTTGCGGCACGCGGTGTCGTCGGATGCCCGTGATTCCTACTTCTGGGCACGGCTTTGCCAGCCGACCGCGGTGCCCTTCGCGCGCGGCGCGACATTGCGGCGCGAAATCGTCGCCTTGCTGGCCGAGGCGGTGACGACGGCGGTGGCGGCGGCCGCGCCGTCCTTTGGTCGGCGTTTCTCGTCGCGCGAGCTGTGGCGGCGCTTGCTCGCCGACAGCTATGGCCGCGAGCTGCGGCCCGAGAGCGCCGAGCACGTCGCCTCGCTGCACGACCTGCAGGCGTCGCGCTTCGCCGTCGTCACACGCTTCGCGCTCGACGCCGCGGGATTCACCGTCGAACAGAGCGACGATGGCGGCTTCCGTCTCCTGGGGATGCCGCCATCGCCGCGGTTTTCGCGCGCGCACGGAAAGTTGCTGAGCGTACTCAGGCTGGCGAAGGCCGCCTTCACCTTCGATGGCGGCGCCGATTATCTCGTGTGGAAGATCGAACGCCATGCCGGCCGACGGCTGGCGATCACACCGTGGCAGCGCCGGCACCCGTTGCTCAGCGCCCCGTTGCTGGCGTGGCGTTGGTGGCGACTGGGCGCCTTCCGCTGACCTCGCGCCGAGGAGGCTGCGCGGCGGCCTCTTCAGGGTGTGGTCGGATGTCTAACCGACGGCGGCGCGCTTCTGCGGCTTGAGTAGGCCAAAGCTGGTGCCGAGCCTGACGAAGGTGTCGACCACCTGCTCGAGTTGCGCCTTGCTGTGTGCCGCCGACAGGCTGCAGCGCAGCAGCGCCACACCGCCGGGCGTGGCCTGCAAGCCGGCGATATTGACGTAGACGCCCTCGTCGAGCAGCGCGCGCCACACGGTGATCGCGGTAGGCAGGTCTGGCAGCTGAACCGCGACCACCGGACCATGCTGCGGCCCGAGCTGGAAGCCGGCGGCGGCGAGGCCGTTGTATAGCGTGGCGACGTTGGCCCAGAGCTTCGTCTTGAGCTCCGGCCGCGACTGCACGATCCGCAAGGCGGCGCGCACCGAGGCGACGATCGAGGGCGGCAGCGACGCCGTGAACATGTAGGCCCGCGTCGCCAGACGCAACACGTCGAAGCCGTCGTGATTCGACACCGCGAAGCCGCCGATGGCGCCCAGCGTCTTGGAGAAGGTGCCGACCACGAAGTCGACCTGGTCGAGCACGCCCGCCTCTTCCACCAGGCCGCGGCCATGCTCGCCAAGCGCACCCAACGAGTGCGCCTCGTCGACCATGATGTAGGCGCCGTGGCGCTTGGTGACAGCGACGAACTCCTTGAGCGGCGCGGTGTCGCCCAGCATCGAGTAGATGCCCTCGACCACGACCAGCTTGTTGCCCGGCTCCTTGTCGAGACGGCGCAGGCGCGCCGCCAAGCTGGCCGGATCGTTGTGCTTGAACCGGATGATCGTCGCCTGGGTCTGCTTGCAGGCATCGTAGATCGACGCATGGCTGTCGGCGTCGATGATCAGGTAGTCGCCCTCGCCCACCAAGGTCGAGATCAGGCCGAGATTGGCCTGGTAGCCCGTGGTGAAGACCATGCAGTGCTTCATGCCGTAGAACTCGGCGAGCTCGCGCTCCAGGTCGGCATGGTCGGTGTAGCTGCCGTTGAGGATGCGCGAGCCGGTCGTGCCCGTGCCCTCTGCCTTGGTCGCCTCGACGGCGGCCTCGATGCAGGCCGGATCGAAAGTCAGGCCGAAATAATTGTTCGTGCCGACCAGAAGGGTGCGCTTGCCGTTGATAATCGCCTCGGTCGGCGACAGCACGCGCTCCATGGTGACGCCGATAGGATCGGCGCCGCTGGCCTTGACCCCGCGGTAAAAGTTCAACAGCTGCGCATGGCGATCGAACAGACCCATGATCAGCGCTCCCCGCGGATCTTCAGGACCGTATCGGTCAACTCGTCGACTGTGTGGATCTCGGCCACGACATTCAACGGAATCGAGATGTCGTAGGTGTCCTCGAGCTCCATCACCATGTCCATCACGGCGAGGGAGTCGATGTTCAGATCTTTGGTGATCACGGTGGCGCCGGTGATCGACCGGGCATCGGTGCGGAACGGATCGAGCCGCCGGCAGATATCGGCCCGCACATCGTCGCGCGAGACGGCAGGCGCATCACTCATGGCTTCGTCCGTGAACTCGTAAACCTTGAACTTATGGCTGGCGCGCATTTCGGCCACTCCGGAGAGGGGTTCATTTCCGACATAGGACAAAAGCTCGCCGAATCAGGCCACTAACATATTATTAACCGTTATTACATCGGTTAATGGGAAGGGCTTCGCTCACAACCAGCGGTGTGCGCGATACCACTCGACAGTCTCGGTGAACCCGGTCCTGAGGTCGATCGCCGGGCCCAGCTGCAGCCAGGCAGCCAGACGGCGGTCGCGCACGGACCAGTCCGGGTGCAGGAGCTCCCGGACTTTGCCCGATGACACTATCGCGGGCTGTCCGCTCAATCGAGCGGCAAATTGCTGCATCGCAGCATATCCCCTCAACACCCGATGTGGTAGTTTTGCTATGCGAACCTTGCGGCCCATCACCTCGGCCGCCGTCGCCGCCATCGAACGCAGGGTATGGCCGCCCTCGGTGCCGTCGTCGATCTCATAGACACCATCGGGCGGCGGCCGTTCGATGATGCCGACGAGCGCCGCGCAGAGGTCGTGGACATGGATCATCGCCACCCGGCCATCGGTGCCAGCCGGCACCATCGACCAGCCGCGCGCGGCGGCCTTGAAGAACACCAGGGTTTCGCGGTCGCCCGGCCCGTAGACCGCGGGGGCGCGCACAATGACGTGCCGTTGCCGCTGTCCGAGCGCCGCCAGACCATCTTCCCCGGCCCGCTTGGTGGCGGCGTAAGTCGACAGCGCCGGCTCGCGCGCGGCGAGCGAAGATACCAGCACGAACTGCGCGTCGGGCCGGGCGTGACGCGCCGTGGCTTCGGCGAGCGCGGCGACGGCGTCGACGTTGACGGCGCGGAAGTCGGAGTCGGCCAGCGCCTTGATCGCGCCGGCGAGGTGCAGCACGACGTCGGCGCCCTCGACGAGGCGCGCGAGCGCGGTGCGGTCGCGCAGATCGCCGGGCTGCAGCTCGACCGGCGGATCGCTCGCCGGCAGCGACGGCAGGCCGCGCACCAGCAGACGCAGACGATACCCGCGCGACGCGAGCTGCCGGATCAGGTGCTGGCCGATGAAGCCGGTCGCGCCGGTGACCGCGACCAGGCGACTCATGTCGCGGCGGGCACCGGCCGGCGGCTGCCGTCGACGTATTCGCCGGCGAGATAGCGGGCGCGGGCGCGCGAGCGACTGAGCTTGCCCGAGGAGGTCATCGGCAAGCCGATCGACGGCGACAGCAATTGAACGACGCAGTCGACGCCGACGGTCTCCTTGACGATCTGATGCGCGGCGCCGATGAGCGCCGTGCGCGCCTCTTCCTTCGCTGGCCAGGCGTTGACGACCACGACGATGCCCTCGGCGCCGTCCTCGGCATCGATCGAGAAGGCGCAGACGTCGCCGCGCCGGAGCTGTGGCAGCTCCTCGACCGACCACTCGATGTCCTGCGGCCAGATATTGCGGCCGTTGACGATGATCAGGTCCTTGGCACGGCCGGTGATGACGAGCTGGTCGTCGAGCCAGTAGCCGAGATCGCCGGTGTCGAGCCAACCATCCTTCAGCGCCTCGGCGCTCGCTTCGGGCGCGTCGAAGTAGCCGGCCATGATGCTCGGGCCCTTGGCGAAGACACGGCCGACGCGCCGCTCGGGCAAGCGGTTGCCGGCTTCGTCACGGATCTCGACGAGATGCCCTGGCAATGGCAGCCCGCAGAGCACGAAGGCACGCGAGGACTCCGACTGGGGCACCGGCATCGCGATGCGTTCCTCGGATAAACGCGCGCGCTCGACGTGGTCGATATGAAAGCCGTCGCCGATCTTGCCGAAGCTCAGCGCCAGGCAGACCTCGGCCATGCCGTAACTCGGCAAGAAGGCACTCGCGTTGAAGCCGGCGGGGCCGAAGCGCGCGGCGAAGCGACTGAGCACACTGGCCTGGATCATGTCGCCGCCGATGCCGGCAACGCGCACGCAGCTGAGGTCGAGCCCGTCGATCGCCTGGGTTTGCGCGCGACGCGTCGTCAGGTCATAGCCGAAGCTCGGGCTGTATGTGACCGTGGCGCGTCGTTGCGACATCAGCGACAGCCATTGCAGCGGCCGCCGCGCGAAATCGCGCGAGCTCAGGTAGTCGATCGCGCGCTGCGATGCCAGCGGCGCCAGCATGAAACCGATCAGCCCCATGTCGTGATAGAGCGGCAGCCAGCTCGTGAGGTGGTCTTGCGCGACGATTGCCAGCCCGCCATCGCCGACCTGGCCGGCGATATTGGCCATCAGCGCATCCTGCCGGATGTCGACGCCCAGCGGAAAGCGCGTGCTGCCGGAGGAGAACTGCAGATAGCAGCGCTCACCCGCGCCCCAGGGCCGCAGATCGACCGGCTTCTCGGGCAGCGCCTCGAAGGCGCTCATTGGTCCCACCAGCCGCGCGGCCGAGCCTTCGGCGGCGGTCGTGAGGTAGCCGGCAAGCTCGTCGGTCGCCAGCGCCGCCACCGCGCCCGACGCCTGGAGCTGGCGCCGCAACTGGTCCAGATAGGCGTCCTTGCCGCCCAGTCCCGCGGGCAACGAGACCGGCACGGGCAGCAGCCCGGCGTACTGCGCGCCGAAGAACGACACCATGAAGCCCGGCCAGGTGTCGGCGGTGATCAGCAGCCGCTCGCCGCGCGCGAAGCCGGCGCCGATCAGACGACGCGCGAAGACGTGGGCGCGCTCGCGCACCTCGCCCCAGGTCATCGCCGCCGTGAGACGCCCGCGCGGATCGAAAAAGTTCACGCCGGTCTGGCCGCGTGCCGCGTAGTCGAGCATCTCGGGCACGCTGGCGAATCCGGCGCGGCGGTAAGGCAGGGTCGTATTGGCCGTGGCGGTGGGGGTCATCCGCACTTCGTTTACAGATTGGGGACACGCCGAGCGGCGCAGTTGGCGCCGGGCGAAACGGCGCGCGGTGTAGCAGATGGGCCGCCGAGCGACAAGGCGAGCCGCACCCGCGGCCCACGACGCGTTTGTTTCAGTTTATTTCAGCGCGAGCGCGCGGATGCGCGCCAGAGCCGGCGGCAGATCATCCGGCGGCGCCACCCGATGCGCTGGCTCGGCGCCGCCGAGCAAGCCGACATGCCCACCCGCCAGCAGCGCGCGCCACAGGCTCGGCATATCGCGCGGCCGCTCCCACAGCCCAGCGGACTGCGCGGCCGTCACCAGCGCACGCGGCAGCGTCGCGTCGAGCCCGCGCGTGAGCAGCGACAGCGGCGTGCGGCTGAACGGCAACGGCGCGATGTCGACTGGCCGGCCCGACGACAACGCATCGGCGATCATCGAGGCGCTGTCGCCGGTCACGATGAGGTGCGCCGCCGCGGACAGCGCCTCGGCGTACGTCACGTCGGCCGCTCCGAGCATAGCTGCGACGGCAAGCGGCGTGCGGCGCGAGGCCACGACACGCAGCTTCATGCCCAGGCGTGCGGCCAGCGCACGTGCCTCCTCGCCGATGCGTCGTGCTTCGGCGACCCCAAACGCAAGAGGCGGCGCCGGCCCACCAACCAGCAGCACGACATGGTCGCCGGTCCGCTGATCGATGCGCTGACGATTGAACGGCAATCGCGCGGCCAGCACGTTCGATCGCGGCGGCGCGCGGTATTGCGGCATGCCGATCACCAGATCGATCGCGCCGTAGGGCGCCCACGGTCGCCCGAGATTGACCAGCCGCGCGCGACCGCCGCTCGCGCGCCGGATCCAACGCGCGATCGGCGTGCCGCGACGCCCCGCCCACAGCACAAGGTCGGGCCAGGGCGGCGCGAGCGACACGCGCGAGGACAGCAGGCTCTCGCCGAGCAGCAGGTTGGGCAGGTCGCGCCAGCGATTGGTCTCGAGCACGATCTCGCGCGCCGGCCAGCCCAGCGCCTCGCCCAGCACGCGCAATTGCGCGGCGTCGCCGGCCTTGTCGCCGATCAGCAGCCAGACGCTGGGCGTCGCCTCGCCCACTACGTCCCGGGGGCCGCCAACGCCTTGCGGATGGCGTTGTCGATCGCCGTCGAACCCGGCCCGGTCATCGCCGAGTACCACTCGACGAGATTGCCGTCGCGGCCGACGAGATACTTGTGGAAGTTCCACTTCGGCGTGCCCAACGACCCGACCTGCGCGGCGATCCACTTATAGAGCGGATGCGCTTTGTCGCCTGTGACCACCTGCTTGTCGGCGAGCGGGAAGGTGATGTCGAACTTGGACTCGCAGAAGGTCTTGATCTCGGCCTTGCTGCCCGGCTCCTGGCCGCCGAAATCGTTCGACGGCACGCCCAGCAACACGAAGCCCTCGTCCTTGTAGCGCCGCCACAACGCTTCGAGCCCCGCGTACTGGTCGGTGAAGCCGCACAGCGACGCCGTGTTCACCACCAGCACCACCTTGCCCCTGTACTCGGCGGTGGGCAGCAGCCCCTCGCCGATCGAATCGAGTTTCACGGTCGTCCAGTCGATCGGTACGCGCGACCCGGACTGGGCCAGGGCGACGCCGGGAATAGCCGCGACGATGCCGGAGATCACAAGGGAGAGAAGGTGCAAGACCGTTGACATGAGAGGCCTATCGAATGCAGGCAGGCGAAACGCACCCTGATACCGAAGCCGGCACCCGTCCACCACAGGGACAAAGTCAGAACAGCCGGCCGTTGACATGAAGCGGCCCTGTCCGGATAGTGCCAGCGCGGCGCCTCCCGGCCGTCGGCAGTGACCGACCGTTGGGGCGTCGCGTGTTTTTTTGCGCGGCTGGATGGTCCCGTCGCGTGGGCTCCGCATGGAGGATCGATCCGTGGTTACGGCCGTGATGCCGACGTACGCACGTAAGGACGTCGTTTTCGAACGTGGGGAAGGCTCCTACCTGTTCGCGACCGACGGCCGACGTTACGTCGACTTCACGTCGGGCATCGCGGTGAACAACCTCGGCCACTGCCATCCGCAGCTTGTGCGGACCTTGCAGGACCAGGCGGCGAAGCTGTGGCACACCTCGAACCTGTTCCGCGTCGGCAACGGCGAGAAGCTGGCCGAGCGACTGGTGGCGAACTCGTTCGCCGACACGATGTTCTTCTGCAACTCCGGCGCGGAAGCCATCGAGGGCGGCATCAAGCTGATCCGCAAGTACCAGTACGTGACGGGCAAGCCAAAGCGTTACAAGCTGATCTGCTTCCAGGCCGCCTTCCACGGCCGCCTGCTCAACGCGCTCGCCGCGACCGGCAACGAGAAGTATCTTGAGGGCTTCGGCCCGCCGGCCGCCGGCTACATGCACGCGCCGCTCAACAACACCAACGTCGTGCGCGACATGGTGGACGACGAGACCGCCGGTATTCTGGTCGAGCCGATCCAGGGTGAAGGCGGCGTGCGCGAGGCCAATTCGGCGTTCCTGCGCGAGCTGCGCTCGATCTGCGACGAGTTCGGCCTGCTGCTATTCTACGACGAGATCCACACGGGTTTCGGTCGTACCGGCAAGCTGTGGGCCTACGAGCACTCCGGAGTCGCGCCCGATGTCATGGCGATCGCCAAGGGCATGGGCAACGGCGTGCCGATCGGCGCCTTCATGGCGACCGAGAAGGCCGCGCAGGGCATGGTGCCTGGTACGCACGGCTCGACCTATGGCGGTAACCCGCTGGTCACCGCCGTGGCCAATTCGGTGCTCGACGTCCTGCTGGCGCCGGGCTTCTTTGAGGGCGTGCGCGAGCGCGCGGCCTATCTGCGCCCGAAGCTCGAGAAGCTGGTGAAGGATCATCCGACCGTGCTCGCCGAAACGCGCGGTACCGGCTTCCTGCTCGGCCTGCGATGCCACGTCCCGGCGGGCGACATGGTGCTGAAGCTGCAGGAGCTCGGCATGGTCGTGCCGATCGCCGGCGAGAACGTCGTGCGCGTTTTCCCGCCGATCAACACGCCGGTCAGCGTCCTCGACGAGGGCGTCGCGATCATCGACGCGGCCTGCCGCGACTTCGAGAACGCGATGGCGAAGGCGAAGGAAAATGCCTGAGCCCAAGCACTTCCTCGATCTCGACAAGATCGAGCCGGAGTTGCTGCGGCGTATCCTCGGCAAGGGCGCGGAATACAAGCGCGCCCGCGCCAACGGGGGCCACGGACAGCCGCTCAGCGGCAAGACTCTGGCGATGATCTTCGAGAAGCCCTCGACACGCACCCGCGTGTCGTTCGAGGTCGGCATGCGCGACCTCGGCGGCGAGATCGTCATGCTCGGCACCAACGACACGCAGCTCGGCCGCGGCGAAAGCATCGCCGACACCGCGCGCGTGCTGTCGCGCTATGTCGACATGATCATGATCCGCACGACCACCGAGCAGAAGCTGCTCGACATGGCCTCGTACGCGACCGTGCCGGTGATCAACGGGCTCACCGACAAGACGCATCCCTGCCAGCTCATGGCCGACGTGATGACTTACGAGGAGCATCGCGGATCGATCAAGGGCAAGGTCGTCGCCTGGTCGGGCGACGGCAACAACATGGCGACGAGCTGGATCCACGCGGCGGCGCAGTTCGATTTCGAGCTGCGCATCGCCTGCCCGGCCGAGCTCAAGCCGCCGCAGGACGTGCTCGACTGGGCGAAGAAGAAGGGCGCGCGGATTTCGGTCACGCACGATCCCGAGGCGGCGGTGAAAGACGCCGATTGCGTCGTCACCGACACCTGGGTGTCGATGGGCGACGAGGATGCCGCGTCGGCCGGCCGACGACACAATCTGCTCAAGGCCTACCAGGTCGACCAGCGCCTGATGAAGCTCGCCAAAGGCGACGCGGTCTTCATGCACTGCCTGCCCGCGCATCGCGGCGAGGAGGTCACCGCCGAGGTGATCGACGGACCGCAATCGGTGGTGTGGGACGAGGCCGAGAACCGACTGCACGCGCAGAAGGCGATCATGGCCTGGTGCCTCGGGCACGTCTGACATGAGTGGCCAAGGCACAGGCGCGCCGCACCCCGGCGCGCCTGTCGCCGACGATCTGGCTTTGCCGTTCGCGTTGTCCGAGCTGGGCGCGCGCGGCCGCATCGTGCGCCTGGGTCCGGCGGTCGACGCCATCCTGCATCGCCACGACTATCCACCGCCGGTCGCCGCCCTGCTCGGCGAAGCGCTGGCGCTCTGCGTCGCGCTGGCCTCCTCGCTGAAATACGAGGGCATCTTCACCCTGCAGATGCGCGGCGATGGCCCGGTGCGCCTGCTGGTCGTCGACCTGACCTCCGACGGCGCGCTGCGCGGCTACGCGCAGTTCGATGCCGACAAGGTCGCGGCCATGCCGGTCGAATCGGCCAACGCCGTGCCGCGGCTGCTCGGTCGCGGCCACCTAACCTTCACCGTCGACCAGGGCGCCGACACCGAGCGCTACCAGGGTGTCGTGGCACTCGAGGGCGCCAGCCTATCGGACTGCGCGCATCACTACTTCCGCCAGTCCGAGCAGCTCGCCACCGGCATCAAGCTCGCCACCAGCCGGGACGCAGCCGGAAGCTGGCGCGCCGCCGGGCTGATCCTGCAGGCCCTGCCCTCGCAAGAGCTCATCGCCGAGACCGATGCAGAGGAACGCGACGAGCGCTTCCGCACGGCGCTGATCCTGATGGGCAGCGCGCGTGAATCCGAGATGCTCGATCCCGCGCTATCGGCCGACCGGCTGCTGTGGCGCCTGTTCCACGAGCATGCGCCCAGCGTCTTCGAGCGGCGTGACGTGGCCGATCGCTGCCGCTGCTCGCGCGCGCGCATCGATAGCGTGCTGCGCTCGATCCCGCGCGAGGAGCTTCTGGGCATGCGCGATTCGCGCGGCCTGGTGGCGGTGCGCTGCGAGTTCTGCGGCACCTCCTACGACTACGACGACGCCCAGCTCGCGGCGCTGGATAGCCGCAATCCCGCCTGATTGCGGGCGCCAGACTCCGCGTCATGAACTCACCGCTCTGCCGCCGCGCGCTGCTGCCCCTGGCCGCCGCGATGCTGGCTGCGCCACGCGCCAGGGCGCAACCGGCGCGCCCGGCTGTCGATTTCGCCATACCGAATTTGGGCGGGCCGCCACTGCGGCTGGCCGCGGGACGGCTGATCGTCACTCGCGCCTTCATTCCGGTGATCCAGCCACCGCGCCATGAAGGCAGCATGATCGTCTCGGCGAGCGACACGCTCGCCGGCTGGGCGACCAAACATCTGCTGGTGGGATCGCCCGGCAGTCCGCGCACCGCGGTCTTCACCATCCGCGAAGCCAGCCTGGTTGGCGAGACCCTGCGCATCGAGAAGGGACTGGGCGACCTGTTCCGCAAGCAGGCGGCCGAGCGCTACACGCTGAAGCTCGCCGCCGACCTCGAGTTCCAGCACGAGAGCGGCCAGTCGCTGGGCCTCGCCATGGCCGAGGCGACGTCGAGTCAGAGCCTCAATGAGGGCGCCAAGGACGCCGACCGCCAGGTCGCGTGGCACACCATGCTGATCGCGGCGATGGAGCAGTTCGTGCCGACGTTCGAAGCCACCGTGAGCGGCCAGCTACGCCATCACCTCGCCGGCGGCTGAGTCTTTACCGGCCGCTCGAGGCCCACTCGACCATGCGGTTCATGAAGGCTTCGCAGGCCTTGATCTGCGACAGCAGAATGAACTCGTTGGGCTGATGCGCCTGGGCGATGTCGCCGGGGCCGCAGACCACCGTCGGCACGCCGCCGGCGTTCTTGAAGATGCCGGCCTCGGTGCCGTAGGACACCGAAGTCACCACATTGCTGCCCGACCAGCTCTGCACCAGCTTCACCGCCTCATCATTGCCCTCCGGAGGGAAGGGCGGCGTGCCGGGCCCAATCTCGAACTCGATCGCGGCGTCGGGATGCTTGCGCTTCATCGCCGGCAGCAGCGTTTCCGCGACATAGGCCTGGGCACGGGTGACGACTTCCTGGTCGTCGGCGCCGGGCAGCGCGCGATACTCCCAATGCACGACGCAGTCGCGCGCCAGGATGTTCGCGGCCGTGCCGCCATGGATCGTGCCGACGGTGATCGTGCCATAGGGCGGCATGAACTCGCTGTCGGCGGTGGCGCGCGTCTCCAGCTCGTCCTGCAGACGCAGCAGAAACACCACGAACTCGCAGGCGAAGTGGTTGGCGCTGACGCCCAGATGCGTCATGGACGAGTGCGCCTCGACGCCCCGGAAGTGCGTGTGGTAGCGCCGCGTGCCCTTGTGCGCGTGCACCGCGCTCATCATCGTCGGCTCGCCGACCACGACGAGACGCGGTCGCGGCACGTCGCCCATCAGCCGTTCGGCCAGCGCGTGCGCGCCGATGCAGCCGACCTCCTCGTCGTAGCTCAGCGCGAAATGGATCGGCACCTTGAGGTTGGCGCGCTTGAGCGTCGGCACCATCGACAGGCCGATGGCGGAGAACGCCTTCATGTCCGACGTGCCGCGGCCGTAGAGTTTGCCGTCGCGCTCGGTGACGACCCAGGGATCGGTGTCCCAGGGCTGGCCGTCGACCGGCACGACATCGGTGTGGCCCGAGAGCACGACGCCGCCCGGCACCTTCGGACCGATGGTGGCGTAGAGGTTGGCCTTGGTGCCGTCCTCGCTAGGCACCAGCTCGGAGTCGACGCCGTGTGACTTCAGGTAGTCGCGAACGTAATGGATCAGCTCGAGGTTGGAGTTGCGGGACGTCGTGTCGAAGGCGATCAATCGTCGCAACATCTCCAGTGAAGTGACCGTCTCGCCCGCCATGGTCCGTACCCCTTGAAAACAATCGGGCGCGATCTTCGCCGCGCCCGCTTTCATACTCTAGCTCATCCTGAAGAGGCCGCGCAGCGACCGTCTTGAAGGATGGCGACACCTCGTTCGTTGCCCACCCGTCGAAACCCGCGCGTTACGCGCTCCTCAGGGCGAGGTTCTTGATCAGCCGTAGCCGCCCGTCGTCTTGCCGATCATGGCGAGGAACTCCTTCCGTGTCGCTTCATTCTCGCGGAAGGTGCCGAGCATGCGGCTGGTGAGCATGGTGACGCCGGGCTTGTGGACGCCGCGCGTGGTCATGCACTGGTGCGCCGCCTCGATCACGACACCGACGCCGCGCGGATCAAGCACCTCCTGGATGCAATTGGCGATCTGCGCCGTCATCTTCTCCTGGATCTGCAGCCGCTTGGCGTAGGCCTCGACGACGCGCGCAAGCTTGCTGATGCCGACCACGCGGTTGCGCGGCAGATAGCCGACATGCGCCTTGCCGATGATCGGCACCATGTGGTGCTCGCAATACGATTCGAGTCGGATGTCCCGGAGGATCACCATCTCGTCGTAGCCGTCGGTCTCCTCGAAGGTGCGCGCCAGCATCTCGCGCGGATCGCCCTCGTAGCCGGCAAAGAACTCCTCGTAGGAGCGCACGACGCGGTCGGGCGTGCCGACCAGGCCCTCGCGCTCCGGATCGTCGCCTGCCCAGCGGATGAGCGTGCGCACCGCGGCCTCAGCTTCGGCACGACTAGGCTTGCCGGCGGACCGTGCCTGCTCGGCGGAGAACGCGCCGGGTTTGATGACCTTGTTCATGCGACCACCACTCAGTTGATCGATCGGGAGCCCTGCGGGCTATCGAGCGAAAACATAGGAATACGGATATCGAACTTCTCGCCGCTCTCCGTCACCATCTGATACGTGCCGGTCATGAAGCCGGATGACGTGTCGAGCGGGCAGCCGCTGGTGTACTCGAACACCTGGCCGGGCTGCAGCACCGGCGTCTTGCCGACCACGCCAGGGCCCTTGACCTCTTCCATACGCCCGCGCGCGTTGGTGATCTTCCAGTGGCGGCTGACCAGCTGCACCTTGTCGTTGCCGCGGTTCTCGATGCGCACGGTGTAGGCCCACACCCAGCGCGCCTGCTCGGGCTCCGACTGGTCCTCGAGATAGGCGGGTCGCACGCTGACGACGATCGATCTGGTCTCGGCCGTGAACATGATCTCACCGCTGACAAATGGGGCCGGTCACACCGGCCCTCGGCGCCATATTACGCGCCTCGGTGCGTCACCGCCAAGACGAGGTCTAGGCACGGCTCACGATGACGCCGCAATAGGTGGTGCGCGGCCATCACGAATCAAGGAGCGGTCAGGGCGTGAAGATCATGCAGGTCGTGCTGCCCCAGGCCAGGAGACGCCCCTGCGCGTCAGTCAGGCGGCCCTCGGCCAGGCCGACCCGGCCGCCGGCGTTGATCACCTTGCCCTCGGCGCGCACCACGCCGGTCTTGTGCGTCATGCCGCGCGTGTAGTTCACCTTGATCTCCAGCGTGGTGTAGGCCTGCCCGGCCTTGAGCACGCTATGCACCGCACAGCCCATGCAGGAATCGAGCAGGGTCGCGGCGTAGCCGCCGTGAACGCTGCCGATCGGGTTGTAGTGATCGGGGCCGGGCGTGCCTTCGAAGACGACGCGGCCCACCTCGGCTTCCACCAACCCGCCATTCATGAACTTGCCGATCGGTGGCGCCGGATAGCGGCCTTCGATCCAGCCACGCAGGAAGTCGACGCCGGCCATGCTGGTGAGCGTCGCCGCGTCGACGACGCCGAAGGTCCGATCCGCGGACGAAGACATCACAGGACTCCCGCCAATAGGTGCATATGCACTTTAGTATTCCCCGGCGCGGCGGTCGCGGCTATCCTCCCGCCATGCGGAACGACAAACCCTTACCGATGCCGGAAGGCGGCTGCACCTGTTTCCAGGTTCGCCGCGCGGCGCGCAAGATGACGGCGATCTACGATCGCCACCTCGCCGATGTCGGGCTGACGGTGACGCAATGGGGCCTGCTCGCCAACCTCATCGGCAAGCCGCCGATGCCGATCGGCGCCTTCGCCGAGGTGATGGCGATGGACCGCACAACGCTTACCCGCAACATCAAGCCTCTGATCGCCTCTGGGCTGATGACCTTGTCGCCCGGCCCTGATCGCCGCACGCGCGCGCTGTCACTGACGGCGGAGGGCAAGGCGACGGTGCGGCGTGCCTATCCGACCTGGCGCGCCGCCGAGATGGAAGTGCGGGAAGCGCTGGGCGCGAAAGCGACCAGCGCGCTACACGACACGCTTCGCACCTCGATGGCACTGCTCGACGCCATGTAGCGAGGGCCGGCCTCCGGGGACTACACTTCGGGCATGAGCGGCACAGACAATCTCGGCGTGACCTCGGGCCTGACGGCCGGCGGACGCGATCTCTCTGGCCTCGAGCGCTTCATGCGCGACACAGTCGAGGGCTTCCGCGGGCCGATCGAGCAGGTCGAGCGCATAAATGGCGGGACGTCGAACCCGACCTATCTCGTCGGCGCCGGCGGCGCGCGCTACGCGCTTCGGCGCAAGCCCTACGGCAAGCTGCTGCCCTCGGCGCACCAAGTCGATCGCGAGTATCGCGTGATCTCGGCGCTCAACAAGACGGACGTGCCGGTGCCGCCGGCCCTGGCGCTGTGCCAGGACGATGACGTGATCGGCAGCGCGTTCTACATCATGCGCTTCGTCGATGGCCGCGTGCTGTGGAACCAGTCTCTTCCCGGCATGAGCCCAGCCGAGCGCACCGCGATCTGGGACGACATGAACCGCGCCATGGCCGCCCTGCACAAAGTCGATCCCGAAGCAGCGGGGCTTAGCGACTTCGCGCGGCCCGGCAACTACATGGCGCGCCAGATCGATCGCTGGAGCAAGCAGTACCGCGCCTCGCAGACCGACGACATCCCGGAGATGGAGCGGCTGATCGAGTGGCTGCCGCGCAACGTGCCGCCGATGGCGCGCACCACCATCGTCCATGGCGACTACCGGCTCGACAACGCGATCTTCGACGAGCGCGAGCCGACGCTTCTGGCGCTGCTCGACTGGGAGCTCGCGACCCTGGGCGACCCGTTGGCCGACTTCGCCTATCAGTGCCTCAGCTACTACACGCCACCCGATACCAAGGGGCGCGGCCTCGCCGGCCTCGACCTCGCCGGCACGGGCATCCCGACCGAAGCGGAGTTCGTGCGCACCTATGCGCGACGCATGGGCATGGACAGCCTGCCCAACTGGGACTTCTACATGGCCTACAACCTCTTCCGCGTCGGCGCCATCGGCCAGGGCGTCTACAAGCGCATGCTCGACGGCGTCTACGACACCGCCTCGCGCGGCGAGAACATGGTAGATCGCGTGCGCGTCCGCGCTCTGGCGGGGTGGCGGATCGTGGAGCGCATGTTGGCGCGGGCGTGATGCTCGGCCGCCGGATCCTGCTGGGCGGCGTGCTCGCCGCCTCGATGGCGCGACCGGGCCTCGGCCAGCCATCCGCTGCGATGGACCTGCTGCCGAGCTTCTGGCCGATCTACGACTCCAGCCGCAGCGAGCCGATCGAGGCCCGCGCCCGGGCTCTGATCGCCGGCTACTTCCAGCCGCACGTCGCGGTCCACCAAGGCGCCGGCATCGGCCGCGTCGATCTCGCGCGCTGGCTGGCGATCTTCGATCCCATCGCCGACGAGGTACGCCGGCTGTCGACGGCATTCCCAGCGATCTGGCGCGAGCAGGTCGAGCGCTTCCGGCGCCATCTGCCGGATGCGGCGAGCGACGCACCCGTGACAATCATGCTGTCGTTCATGAATTTCGACGCACGCGTGCGGCTGTGGCGCGATCGGCTGGTGTTGTTCGTCGGCCTCGACGGCGTCGTGCATATCCACGGGCGCGGCGCCGATCTCGGAATCCTGCTCGATCACGAGTGCTTCCACCTCTATCACCACCAGGTGAACCCCAGCCTGATCCTGCCGGGCGGCGACACGATCTGGGTCGGCATCTGGAAGGAAGGCCTCGCGGTCTATGCCTGTGGTGTGCTGAACCCCGGCATCACGCGCCAGCGCATGCTGCTGGGCGACAGCGACCTCGCGGCGATCACGCCCGAGCTCCTGCGCAAGATCGCGCGCGAGCTGCCACCGGTTCTCGCCGCCACCGACGGGCAGGCTCGCGCCCGCTATCTCTCCTACGGCTATCGCGGGGATATCCCGGCGCGAAGCGGTTACGCCCTGGGCCTCGCCATCGCCGAGCGCGTGGCACGCGGCCTTAATCTCGGCGAGTTGGCGCGCATCCCCGCGGCAGAGATCGAGAAGATCGTCCGCGCGGAGGTCGCGGCGATCGCCAGTTAGGTGTTGACGTCGAAGAAGCCGTACTCCAGCGCCATCGCCCGGGCGTAGTTGGCGCGCACATCGGGCGAGTCGGTGGCGTGCCGATCGAGCAATTCCTCGAGCCGAGCAGCAAGCGACTCGAAGCCCGGATCGGCATAGATTTTCACCCACTCGGCATAGAGCGGTGCCACGTCACCCTTGGCCAGGCTTTGGCCGAGCCAGGCATAGAGCCGCATGCACGGCGTCATGGCTGCGATGGTCTCGCCCAGCACGCCGCGCTTGGCGGTGTCGAGCAGGAAATCGGTGTAGGCCCGCGTCGCCGGCTCCGGTGTCACACCGACAAGATCGACGTTCCAGCGCTCGGCATAGCCCTTGTGCAGCTTGAGCTCGTCGATCACACCGCCGATCAGCTCGGCGAAGCCGTAGAGATCGTCGCGCGCCGTCGAGTGCGCGAGGCAAAAGGCGTAGGCGCGCGCGAAGGCTTCGAGGAAATACGCATCCTGCGCGACGTAGCGTTCGAAGCTGGCGCGCGGCAGGGTGCCATCGCCCAGGCCGCGCACGAAGCGATGCGCCAGGATACGCGTGGCGCCGTCGGCGTTCGCCGCCCACAGCGTCGCCGATAGCGCCATCAACCGGCCAGCGCCTGCGTCAGGTCCTCGATGATGTCCTCGACATCCTCGAGGCCGACGGAGATGCGCAGCAGGCCGTCGCCGATGCCGAGCTTGGCGCGCTCGACCTCGCCGATACGCTTGTGCGTCGTGGTCGCCGGGTGGGTGATCAGGCTCTTGGCGTCACCGAGATTGTTGGAGATGTCGACCAGGCGCAGGCGGTTCAGCGTCTCGAACGCCGCCCACTTGCCGGCCTTCAGGTCGAAGGCGACGATGCCGCCGGGCGCACTGAGCTGCTTCATCGCCAGCGCGTGCTGCGGGTGATCCTTGCGACCAGGGTAGATCACGCGCGCCACGGCGGGATGCGCCGCCAGCTCATCGGCGACGCGGGCCGCGTTGGCGCAGTGCTTCTCGACGCGCAGCTGCAGGGTCTCGAGGCCCTTGACCATCACCCAGGCATTGAACGGGCTCATGCTCGGCCCGGTGTTGCGGGTGATCGGCTGCAGCTCGTCGAGGATGTACTTCTTCTGCCCGAGGATCGCGCCGCCCAAGGTGCGGCCCTGACCGTCGATGTACTTGGTGGCGGAGTGCACGACGATGTCGACGCCATACTCGATCGGCCGCTGCAGGATCGGCGTGGCGAAGGCGTTGTCGAGCACGACGCGCGCGCCGGCGGCGTGCGCCAGCTCGGTGACGGCCTTGATGTCGACGATGTCGAGCGTCGGGTTGGAGGGCGTCTCGAACAGGACGGCCTTGGCCGGCTTCGACAGCGCCTTCTTCCAGGCGTCGAGATCGCGGCCGTCGACCAGCTCGTGCTCGATGCCGAAGCGCGGCAGCAGCTCGGTGACGATGTAGTGGCAGGAGCCGAACAGCTGGCGCGCCGCCACGATGCGATCGCCTGCGCGCAGGAGCGAGAGCAGCGCGTAGAACACCGCGCTCATCCCCGTGGCCGTGGCGCGGCACGCCTCGGCGCCCTCGAGCGCCGCCAGCCGGTCCTCGAACATAGTGACGGTGGGATTGCCGAAGCGCGAATACTGCAGCCGGTCAATCGTGCCGGCGAAGGCGGCCTCGGCTTCCTCGGCGTTGGGATAGACGTAGCCGGAGGTCAGGAACAGCGCCTCGGACGTCTCCTCGAAATTCGAGCGCTTCAGCCCGCCACGCACCGCGCGCGTGGCCGTCCGCCAGCTCTTCTGGCTCTCCTTGCGCGCCGCCGCGATGCGCGCCTTCTGATCGCCGTCCATAGCCTCACCCTCCTGCGCGGCAGCGCCGACGCAACGAAAAAGCCCCGACCGTTCGGTCGGGGCTTTTTCGTGGGCCTCCGACCTTTTAGCGGTTTTTAACGTGGCCGCAAGCTGGTCGGCTCAAATCCCACGGTGCAGTCGTGCTATACCTCGTGGCGCCGCCGGTCAAGCGCGATTATGATGGGCGGCGCGAGGACGCGATGCCCGATACCGTCATCTACAAAGCCGACGAAGCGCTTTCCAAGCTCATCGAGCGCGCGCGCGCTGCCGGCGATCAGGTGATCGTCACGACTTCCGACGATCACCAGATGCGCCTGGTCCCCGTTGAGGATGATGCCACACACGTCGAAAGCAAGGAGCCGCGCAAACTGGGATTGCTGCGCGGCAAGATTTGGATGGCGGACGACTGGGACTCACCCGAAACCAATGCCGAGATCGAGCGCCTGTTTTATGAGGGCGACAAGCACCCACCCGACAAGACGTGAGGTGCCTTCTCGACACGAACGCGCTGCTTGTTTCGTCTTTACCCCGGCATCATCGAGATCCTTTCGATCGCTTGCTGATCGCCCAAGCGATGATCGAAGACCTGACGCTCGTGACACGCCATGCCGTACCGCCACGATACGGCGTGCCGATCCTGATCGCCTGACATCAAAAGGAACACTCAGTGAGCTTCGAGACGCTGGACTACGTCGTGCGCGACCGGGTGGCGGAGATCACCATGAAGCGGGCGCCGGTCAACGCCATCAATCACGCGCTGGTCGACGACCTACTGGCAGCCTACGCCAAGGCGCGTGACGACGAGGGCGTGCGCGCGGTGATCCTGACCAGCGCCTTCGATCGCGCGTTCTCCGGCGGCATGGACCTCGCGATGATGCACGGCGGCGACGGCATGCGGCTGCGGCGCTTCCTGGAGAAGCTCTATTTCGGCGTCCACGACATGCAGTACCGCATGGGCAAGCCCACCATCGCGGCGCTGACCGGTCCGGCGCGTGCCGCCGGCGTCACGCTGGCGGTGACGTGCGATGTCATCGTTGCTGCCGACACCGCGAGCATCGGCTATCCCGAGATCCAGGTCGGCGTGATCCCGGCGATGCACTTCGTGCACCTGCCGCGCCAGATCGGCCGGCACAAGGCGTTCGAACTGCTGTTCAACGGCGATCCGATCAGCGCCGTCGAGGCCGAGCGCATCGGCATCATCAACCGCGTCGTGCCCCAGGCAGAGGTCAAGGAGACGGCCCGCGCGCTGGCCCGGGACTTCGCCAAGAAGTCGCCGCTGGTGATGAAGCTGGCGCGCGACAGCTACATGCGCATCAACGACTTTGAGTATCGCCGCGCGATCGAGGCCACCGTCGAGACGATCTGCAATATCATCGCGACGCCCGACGCACAGGAAGGCCTCAACGCCTTCAACGAAAAGCGGCCGCCGCGCTGGTGATCAGACGGGTACCGTTCCCTCGATGATGGTACGCAGCATGTAGCGCCGCGCGCCTGCGGGATAGTCGGCGTTCGCCTTGTGCATGGTGCAGCGGTTGTCCCAGACCACGATGTCGCCCTGCCGCCATTTGTGCCGGTACTGGTACTTCGGCCGCGTGGCGTGCGCGGTCATCGCGTCGAGCAGCGCGTCACTCTCGGCGCGCTCCAGCCCGACCACGCTCTCCATGCGATTGGGGTTGAGGTAGAGCGCCTTCCGTCCTGTCACCGGATGTGTGCGCACCATCGGGTGAGTCACATCGGGCATCGCCGCCATGTCCTCGGCGGTACGCTTGGCGATCTTGTTTTCCTTGCGGCTGGAGTCGTACTTGTGCACGACGCGCAGCCTGGTGATCCGCTGCTTCGTCGCATCAGGCAGATCATCGTAAGCGGCATACATGCTGATGAACTGTGTATCGCCGCCTGTCGGTGGTACCTCGACACCATAGAGCGTCGTCAACGAGCACGGCACCGCCCTGTAACTGTCGTCGGTATGCCAGGCGGCGCCGACGACGATGCGCTTGCCGTCGCCCAGCACGTCGCGGTCCTCGCTCGACAGGACCAAAAGATCCTTCACCACGGGATGGTTCGCGCTGGCGCTGGGCTGCGGCATCCGCTTGCCGAACACACCCATCGCATCGAAGTAGGCCTGCGGCTCCAGATTCTGGCCGCGCACGCAAAGCACGAGGTTGTCGAGCAGCGCGGCGCGTAGGACGTCCGCGTCGTTCGCTTTCAGCGCGTTCAGATCGACGCCCTCGGCTACGGCGCCGAGGCGATCGCCCAGCTTCGAGATCGTGAGCGTCATGGCGCGCCTCTATTGCTGCTTCGCGGCGTGCGCCTCGCGCATCTTGGTGATGGTGGTGCGCGAGTTGATCTGCTCAAGGCTGGTCTTGACGTGGATGATCGAGGCCACGTTCGAGGTCAGGCAGCGCTCGAAGGCCGGCGCGAACTCCGCGGTCTTCAGCACCGTTTCGCCGTGGCCACCGAAGGCGCGCGCATAGGCGGCGAAGTCGGGGTTTCGCAGCTCCACGCCGTGGCCGCGGCCGCCATACTCACGCTCCTGGTGCATGCGGATGGTGCCGTACTGGCCGTTGTCGATGACGACCACCACGAGGTTGGCGCCGAACTGCAGCGCGGTGGCGAACTCCTGTCCGTTCATCAGGAAGCAACCGTCGCCGGCAAAGGCGACGACGATGCGGCGCGGCTCGACAATCTTGGCCGCCACCGCCGCCGGCACGCCGTAACCCATGGCGCCGCTGGTCGGCGCGAGCTGGGTACGGATGCCGCGATACTGGAAGAAGCGATGGACCCAGCCGGCGTAGTTGCCAGCGCCGTTGCAGACCAGCGCGTCGTCGGGCAGGCGCGTATTGAGCCAGGCGACGATCTCGCCGAGATCGACGTCGCCCACCGAGCCGGTCGGCCTGATGCTGGCGAGATATTCCTGATGCGCCGTCGTCACATCGCCGGCCCAGGGCGTGTTGCCCACCGGCTTCAGCGCTTTCGCGGCCTTCGCGAAGTTGGCCATGCCGCTGTTGATCATCAGCGTGGCCTCGTAGACGCGGCCCAGTTCGTCGGCGCCGCCATGGACATGCACCAGGGGCTGCTTCGGCACGGGAATGTCGAATAGCGAGTAGCCGGCGCTGGTGATCTCGCCCAGGCGCGGGCCGATGGCGATCACCAGGTCGGACTCCTTGATGCGCCTGGTAAGCGACGGCTCCGAGCCCAGGCCGACATTGCCGATATACTGCGGATGGCGGTTGTCGATCAGATCGGCGTTACGGAACGCCGTGGTCACCGGCAGCTTGTTGACTTCGGCGAAGCCGCGGATGTCGTCGCAGGCCTGCTTCGTCCAGCCGCCGCCGCCCAGCATGATCACCGGCCGCTGCGCCTTCTCCAGCATGCCGCGCAGCCTCTCCATGTCCTCCGGCGCGGGCGCACTGCGCACGACGGTGTACTGGCGCGCATCAGGCACCTCGACCTCGTCAGTCAGCATGTCCTCGGGTAGCGCCAGCAACACCGGGCCCGGCCTGCCCGACACGGCACGATGGAACGCTTGGCTCACCAGCTCGGGAATGCGTCGTGCGTCCTCGATCTGCGCCGACCACTTGGTCAACGGACCGAACATGCGGCGGTAGTCGATCTCCTGGAACGCCTCGCGCTCCTCCTGCTCGCGCGCCACCTGGCCGACCAGGATCACCATGGGCGTGCTGTCCTGGAAGGCGGTGTGCACGCCGATACTGGCGTTGGTGGCGCCCGGTCCGCGCGTGACGAAGCAGATGCCGGGCTTGCCCGTGAGCTTGCCATAGGCCTCGGCCATGTTGGCCGCCCCGCCTTCCTGCCGGCAGATCACGAACTTGATGGCGTTGCGCTGGTCGTAGAGCGCGTTGAGCGCGGCGAGATAGCTTTCACCCGGCACGCCAAAGATATGGTCGACGCCGTGGATCCGCAGCTGATCGATTAGAACCTGGCCGCCGGTGCGTCGCACGAGGCCGTTCGATGTAGGAGGAGTGGCGGACATGATGGCGGTCCCGATGCGCAAGGAGTCGATGAAGGTCGATTCGATAGCACGGCGGATGCGCGTCGTGTCAGGCCCAAGGGCCGGGCATCGCCATGCGGAAACGGCGGGACTCGCGAGAGCGACGCTTGCAGGTGCGCGCACGGCCGGTCTTCAGATCGCAAATCAGATGTGATTCCGCGTTAAATCCGCCACTTACAGTCTCGTACCGTTCCCGAATCGGCAGGGCGGCGGGTGGACTTTGGGGCCGGACCGGGCCATACTGCACCCAGTGCCGTTACGTCCGGCGGGCTTAGGAGAGTGAGTCCGGCCGGCAAATGTGCACTCGTTTCGGTTGTTGCCTCGGAATCGTCCTGTATTGAGCGAGAGCCAGTCTTCCCTATCCGACACCGATTCGCGCGGGCGAGTCGGGACCCTGGTGGCACACCCGTCCGTTCCTCCGTCAATCCCCGTCTAACGAGCCCAAGTGGAATGAGTCGTAAACTTTTCGTAGGCAACCTGCCCTACACCTGCAGCAACGAGCAGCTCACCGAGATCTTCTCGCCCTATGGCGAAGTTGTATCCGCGAAAATCGTGATGGATCGCGAAACCGGCCGCAGCCGTGGCTTCGCGTTCGTCGAAATGTCCGCAGACGAAGCGGGCGCCAACGCCATGACGGCGCTGGATGGATCCCAGTTGGGTGGTCGTGCCATCGCGGTACGACCGGCAGTGGAACGGGCACCCGGCGGCCCGCGTGGCGGCGGCGGTGGCGGCTTCGATCGTGGCCCGCGTGGCGGCGGCGGTGGCGGCTTCGGCGGCCCGCGTGGCGGCGGCGGCGGCGGCTACGGCGGTGACCGTGGCGGCGGCGGTGGCGGCTACGGCGGCCCGCGTGGCGGCGGTGGCGGCTACGGCGGCGACCGTGGCGGCGGCGGTGGCTACGGCGGCGACCGTGGCGGCGGTGGCGGCTACGGCGGCCCGCGCGGCGGCGGCGGTGGCGGCTACGGCGGGGGCGGCGGTGGCCGCGACGCCGGCGGCTACGGCGGTGGCGGTGGCGGTGGCGGCGGCTTCGACCGTGGTGGTGGCGGTCGCGGCGGTTATCCGCCGCGCGTCGGCGGTTTTGACCGCGGTGCACCGGCTGCTCCTCCGCCATCGGATGATCGCCCCCGGCGCGACTTCGATCGTGGCGACCGCAAGCGCCGCGACGACGACGGCGACGACGACAACTGATCGCCGCGCGTTCCCCGTGAACGCGCTATCCTGATCATTTCCTGGGAAAGCGCTGCTACCGCGCGGTGGCGGCGCTTTTCCTTGTTCACGGTCCATTGTCCAGGAGTCGCGCGGTGCGCAGCTACATCACCCATCTCGAATGCGGCATGACCGGCGAGAAGCTGGCGAAGGACACGCTGCACAATCTCTCGCCCAAGGGCTTTCCGATCGTCGTGCGCTACGACCTCGAGGCGGCCAAGCAGGCGGTGAGCAAGGAGGCGCTGAAAGACCGGCCGCAGGACATGTGGCGCTTCCGCGAGCTGCTGCCGGTGAGCGAGAGCCGCAACATCGTCACGCTGGGCGAGATGTGGACCCCGCTGGTGCCGCTGCCGACGCTCGCCAAGCGGCTGGGCGGCGGCGAGATCCTGGTGAAGGACGAAGGTCGCCTGCCCACCGGCTCGTTCAAGACCCGCGGCCTGGCGATGGCCGTGAGCATGGCCAAGGAGCTGGGCGTCAAGAAGATCGCCATGCCCACCAACGGCAACGCCGGCGCTGCGCTCGCCGCCTACGCCACGCGCGCGGGCATCGAGAGCATCGTGCTCTGCCCCGACGACACGCCCGTGATCAACATGGCCGAAACCGAGCTGCAGGGCGCCCGGCTCTACCGCGTCAACGGCCTGATCAACGATTGCGGCAAGATCGTCGGCACGGGCAAGGCCCAGGGTGGCTGGTTCGACTTCTCGACCCTGAAGGAGCCCTATCGCATCGAGGGCAAGAAGACGATGGGCCTGGAGCTCGCCGAGCAGCTCGGCTGGGACGTGCCCGATGTCATCCTCTACCCGACCGGCGGCGGCACCGGCCTGATCGGCATGTGGAAAGCGTTCAACGAGCTGGAGGCGATGGGCTGGCTGAAGCGCAAGCCGCGCATGGTGGCGGTACAGGCCACCGGCTGCATGCCGATCGTCAAGGCCTACGAAAGCAACGCCCGCCACGCCGAGCTGTTTCAGAACGCCCGCACTGTGGCCGCCGGCATCCGCGTGCCGGTGGCGATCGGCGACTTCCTGATCCTCGACGCGGTGCGCGACTCCGGCGGCTTTGCCATCGCCGTCGACGACGAAGCGATCGAGCAGGCGCGTATCGAGGTTGGCAAGGCGGAGGGCCTGCTGCTGTGCCCGGAGGGCGCCGCCACCTACGCCGCCTACGTCAAGGCGCTAGGCGACGGCCGCATCCGCAAGGACGAGCGCGCCATGCTGTTCAATTGCGCCACCGGGCTGAAGTATCCGATGCCGGAGCCGATGGCGCGGCTGAACAAGGACGCGCCGATCGACTACGCTGCGCTATAGCTTGGCAGCGCCAGCGCTCCCGACATACTTCGCGAGGTTGGCACGGATGCGGTCGAGCACCGGCGTCGGCTTCGCCGGTACCGTAAAGCCACGCCCGGTGATCATTTCGAAGGCCTCGATATAGACACGCGCCGCCTCGAGGATCACCGAGTCGGGAATCACCGGCACCGGTTCCTTGTAGGGATCGCAGCGCGCCGTCACCCACGTGCGCACAAAGTCCTTGTCGAAGCTCTGCGGCCGCTCGCCGGAAGCGAAGCGCTGGGCATACGAATTGGCGAACCAATAGCGACTGCTGTCGGGCGTGTGGATCTCGTCGGCCAGCACGATGTTGCCGGCCTCGTCGAAGCCGAATTCGTACTTGGTGTCGACCAGGATCAGCCCATGCTTCGCGGCGATCTCCCGGCCACGAGCGAACAGCGCCAGCGCCAGCCGCGTCGTCTCCCGCCACTGCGCCTGGGTCAGCAGGCCGCGCCCGACGATCTCATCGGGTGTAAGCGGCGCGTCGTGCGCGCCGTCCATGGCCTTGGTCGTGGGGGTGATGACGCTGGCCTCGAGCTTCTGGTTCTCGCGCATCCCATCGGGCAGCGTGACGCCGTACATCTTGCGCTTGCCCGCTTTGTACATCGACCAGATCGAGGTCGAGGTCGTGCCGGCAAGGTAGTCACGCACGACAATCTCCACCGGCATGATCTTCAGCCGCCGGCAGACCAGCACGTTGGGGTCGGGATATTCGATCACGTGATTGGCGCAGATGTCGCGCGTGGCGTCGAACCAGAACCGCGCCGTCTGGGTCAGCACCTCACCCTTGAACGGCAGCGCCGTGAGGATGATGTCGAAAGCGCTCAGCCGGTCGCTGGCGACGAGGATCCGGCGCCCGTCGGGCAGGTCGTAGTTGTCGCGCACCTTGCCGCGGTAGTGGTTGGGCAGTTCGGGAATCGTCGCGTCCGTCAGGACAAAAGGCAGGAACGGCGCGAGCAGGCTGGTATCCACGAGACGATGCTTTCCTGTCGAGGGTCGCCTTCCCCTATCACGCGACCTTGAGATCGGCCACCTCACCGGCGGTCAGCGTGACCAGCTCGGCGGCGGACAGCCGAAACACCGCCACCGGCGTGCCGGCCGCCGCCCAGATCGGATCGAGCGCCAGCAGATCGGCGTCGATCAGCGTGCGGATCGCGCGGTCGTGAGCCACGGGCGGCACGCCGCCGATGACGAAGCCGGTGACGGCGCGCACATATTCGGCGTCGGGCCGCGCGATCCGCTCGCCGACCAACGCCGCCAGTTTCTTCTCGTCGACGCGGTTGACCCCGCTGGCCACCACCAGCAACGGCGCGCCGCTGTCGCGGCCGCGGAAGATCAGCGACTTGGCGATCTGGGCGACGGTGCAGCCGATCGCCGCGGCCGCCTCGGCCGAGGTCCGCGTGCTTTCTGTCATTTCCCTGACACGGCCAGGCAGTCCGCGGCCAGCCAGCCAGCTCTCCACCCGTTGCGCGCTTTCGCTCAGTGGCATCACTCTTGCCTTTGCCTAGGACACGGTTTGGCGGAACATATACGGCGAACGACCCGGAGGGTCATGCGGATGATGCGTCGTCAGATGATGCGCGCGACGGCCGGCGCGGTGCTTGTCCCGCTCGCTGCGCGCGAGGCCCTGGCCGATCCGATCGACGTCGATCTGCGGCTGGTAATGGCGGTCGACGTGTCGCGTAGCGTCGATGCCGAAGAATATGAGCTACAGAAGGACGGTTATGCGCGCGCGCTGACCGACCAGCGCATCGTCGACGCCATCACATCAGGCCCGCTGCAACGCATCGGTCTGTGTTACGTCGAGTGGGCAGGGCCACAGATGCAGCGCACGCCGATCGACTGGACCCTGGTCGACAGCAAGGCGGCCTGCGAGCGGATCGCGGCCAGGATCTCAGGCCTGCCCTATGAGCCGCATAGCTGGACCGGCGTCGGCGCGGCGATGCGCTACGCCGCCGGCAAGTTCGAGAGCGGGCCCTTCAACTCCCGCCGCATGGTGATCGACGTCTCGGGCGACGGCCGCAACAACAACGGCCCGCCGGCCGACATCGTGCGCGACGAGCTGGTGGCCAGGAACATCGTCATCAATGGCCTGCCGATCGTCAGCGACAAGCCCAACTTCGGGCGCCCGCCAGAACGAGATCTCGACCGCTGGTACGAGGAGAATGTCGTCGGTGGCCCGGGCTCCTTCATGATGGTGGCCAACGGCTTCGGCGATTTCGCCCGCGCCGTGCGCAACAAGCTCAGCCGCGAAATCGCCTGAGTCTCTAGACTCCGAGGATTTCCTTCAGCCGTCCCAGCGGCCGGTCGTCCCGCATCATCGCCACCGGCATCGTCAGATGGCCGACACGCAGCTCAAAGACGTTGCTCGCCGGCACGTTCCACGCCCGCGTCAGCTCCAGCCCGGTCGCGAAGGGCAGCAGCGTGTCGCCGCTGCCCAGCACGGAGACGATGCGCTCGGGCGGCAGCGCCAGCGCACCCCCAGGATTCAGCAGCGCTTCCCAGCGCAGCAGCTCCGGGCGCGACCAGCCCGCCGCGTCGAGCTCGGCGTTGAGTCCCAACGTACGCACCAGCGCGCCGTTGAACGTCACCTCTTCGATGCGGCCGGAATGGCTGATGAGCACGATCGCGTCGGGCCGCATGCTCTGCGGCCAGTCACCGCAGCGCACCGCGGTCTGCTGCGCCACGAACGAGGTCAGCGAGATGCCAGCCAGGGCTATCGGTCCGCCGAAGTGGCGACGGCACCAGTCGATCAGGACCGCCGTCTCGAGCGTCTGGCCGATGATCAGGTCCATCGTGCCCAGCGGCGCGGTGGCGAAGAACGGCTCGCCGCCATAAGAGCCGGCCGGGCAGCGCAGGCCGTGGAACGGCGAGATGATCTCGACGACACGAAAGCCGGTTCGGGCCAGCAGATTGGCGCTGTCGATGGAGCGCCACAGCAGGTCCGTCTCGAGGCAGAGCCCGCTGCCGACCACAAGCGTGGGCACGTGCGCATCGGACGACGGCTCGACGATGCGCGCATAGACCATGTCGGTGCCCGGCATCGCCGCCAGTCGGGCGTGCGGCGAGCGATAGCGCAGCCAGCGCTCGCGCAGCCCGGGACCGGCGGCGGGATGCGACAGCTCCACATCCGTCAAAGTCTCGGGCACGCGATAGGCTGCGGCCGGATCGTCTCGGACTGGACCGTAGGCCGCCTCCACCGCGTCGCGCGAGGCCACGTGCCAGCGCGCGATCGGCGGTCGCGCGGCGAAGAGCAGCGGATAGAACAAAGCGCGCGTGCCGAGATGCGCGGTCGCGCGGCGGCGCCGATCGTCGTCCAGCGCCGCCAGCGCCTCCGGCGTGATCGCCGACTCGCCGAACGCCGCCTGCTCCCACAGGCCGCGCGCTGTGATCGCGCGCCGCCGCGCGGCCTCGTGGCGTTTGAGGATGGTCTCCAGATAGCGCACCGACCAGCGACCGTAGTCCGGCACCGCACCACCAATCGCGGCGCGGAAGGTGTCGGTTGAGCCATCGGCGATATTCGCGGCCGCCCAGAGCCGTGACAGCGGGAAATACCAACGCTTCAGCGCCGCCAGCCCGACCGGATCGACCCAGGGACGGGCGATCAGGTCGCCGACGGGCGAATGGATCAGGCGATCGACCCACTTTCCGGGAAAACCGGCAGCGTCCAGCGTAATGGCCCCTGTCATCCGTGTCCTCCGGCTGGCGATGGGGCCGCCCTGATACGCGGCCGAGATGACAAACCAGTTAATGAGTCCATGCTCAATTACAAGACCTGTGCCGCGCGATTTGTCGGTTTTCACTTGGGCATGTCGCGCCCCTCAGGAAAGATGCGCCATCTCGTAGGAGGACGCGCAAAGATGACCCGGCATGATCCGATCACCCAAGCCAGGATCGATCTCACTGCGGCGCTGCGCTGGGCCTCACGCCACGGCTTCAGCGAGGGCATCTGTAACCATTTCAGCATGGTGGTGCCCGGCCACGACGACCGCTTCCTGATCAACCCACAGGGCCTGCACTGGTCGGAGATCACGCCGGCCGACATCGTCATGACCGACGCCACCGGGCGGATCATCGAAGGCCGCCATCCGGTCGAGGCCACCGCCTTCTACATTCATGGCCGCATCCATCTCGGCAATCCCACGGCCAAGGTCGTGCTGCATACACACATGCCCTACGCCACGGCGCTGACCACGCTGCAAAGCGGCAAGCTCGAGATGTGCACGCAGAACGCGTTCCGTTACTACGAGCGCATCGGCTACGACGAGACCTACAACGGCCTGGTGCTCGACAATGAGGAAGGTGACCGTATTTGCCGCGCCATGGGCGACAAGCCGGTCATGTTCCTGCGCAACCACGGCATCATCGTCGCCGGCAAGACGGTCGCCCAAGCCTACGACGATCTCTATTACCTGGAGCGAGCGGCTATGGTGCAGGTGATGGCGATGCAGACCGGCCGGCCGTTGGAGATCATCCCGACCCAGGTTGTCGAACGCACCGCGCGCCAGATGGCCGGCGAGAGCCAGCAGATCGACTACCACTTCGCCGCGCTCAAGCGCCTGCTCGACCGTGACGAGCCGGGCTGGGATCGGCTGACATGAAGACGTCGGTCGCGTTCCTCTTCGCGGCGCTGCTGGCGGGCGGCGCGACCGCGCACGCCCAGTCGCCGGTCGGCAATTTCGAGGTGCGCACCACGCGCGGCATTCCCGCGGGCAAGATCGCAGTCGACCTGTCGCCCGACAGCGAGCTGGGCCGCGACCTGCGCCGCCTGGTGATGGAGAAGCTGGCCAAGACCGGCCACGAGGTCGGCTTCAGCGGCGGCCATATCCTGAAACTGCAGGTCAATCTGCAGCGCGGCCTTCCGCCCGCCGCCAGCGGCCGCGGCGACGATCCGATCGACCGCCGCACCGGCATCGATGCGCAGCGACCGACGCCGCAGGGTCCGGCGCGCGCCTTCGAGCAGCCGCGACCGGGCGGCAGCCGCAACGATCTGCTGTCGATCTCGATGACTATCCACGGCCTGCAGTCGCGCGAGCTTCTGTGGTCGGCCAATGCCAGCTGCCGGGTCGGCGCCAACGACGCCTTCGGCGCCGGACGCAACATGATCGACAACATCTTCGCGCAGCCCAACGCCAGCCGGAAAGGCGAGGCCGACTGCCCGATATGATTCCCGTCATCGCGGGCGCGGAGAATCGGCGCCGGCGGCCATGTTCGCCGTAGCCGGCGGTATGCTTGCCGATCCCCATCGCTCGCGCCAGAACGACGCCAACTATCCATAGGAGGAAACGTATCCATGCGTGCACCACCCCGCCTGCCGCCGCTCGACATCAACAAGCTCACGCCGGAGCAGAAAGCGGCGGCCGAGGGCATCATCAAGGGGCCGCGCGGTGGATTGCGCGGCCCGTTCGAGCCGTGGCTGCGCAGCCCGGCGCTGGCCGATCGCGCGCAGCGCCTGGGCGAGTACTGCCGCTTCAACAACTCGCTGCCCAAGGATCTCAGCGAGCTCGCCATCCTGCTGGTCGGCCGCCGCTTCAAGGCGCAATACGAATTCTACGCCCATGCCCGGCTGGCGAAGGAAGCTGGCTTGGCGCCGGAGATCGTCGAGGCGGTGCGCACCTATCAGTCACCGCCGTTCAAGCGCGAGGTCGAGCGCGTGGTCTACGACTTCGTCAGCGAGTATCTCGCGACCAACCGCGTCTGCGACGTCAACTACAAGCGCGCCATCGACGCCTTCGGCGAGCAGGGCGTCGTCGATCTCGTCGGCGTCAGCGGCTACTACATGCTGGTGTCGATGACGCTCAACGTCTTCCAGATCAACGTCCCGGCGGAAGAGCCCGAACCGCTGGCGTAAGCGTCGTCCCGGGGACCGTCGGCATCCCACCGACGGTCTCGATATCATTCGTCGAAGATTGCCACCGCCCTCGTCCAGCCGGCCGAGGCACCGCGGATCTTGTGCGGGAAGCACGAGATCATGAATCCGTCGGGCGGCAGCGCCTCGAGATTGTGCAGCTTCTCGAGGTGGCAGTAGCCGATGTGGCGGCCGGCCTTGTGGCCTTCCCAGATGATCGAGGGATCCTTGGTCTCGGCGTATTTCTGCGCCGTGAAGTAGAACGGCGCGTCCCAGCTCCAGGCGTCGGTTCCCGTCAGGCGGACGCCGCGCTCGAGCAGGAACATGGTGGCGTCGTAGCCCATGCCGCAGCCGGAATTGACGTAGTCGTTGTTGCCATAGCGCCCGCCGGCGGCGGTGTTGACGACGACGATCTCGAGCGGCTTGAGCTCGTGGCCGATCCGCTTGAGCTCGCCCTCGATGTCGGCGACCTGCAGCACGTAGCCGTCGGGCTTGTGGCGGAAGTCGAGCTTCACGCCCGGCTGGAAGCACCACTCCAGCGGCACCTCGTCGATGGTGATGGCGCGCTCGCCGTGGTTCATCGTCGGGTGGAAGTGATAGGGCGCGTCGAGATGCGTGCCGTTGTGCGTGCTGAGTCGCACCGTCTCGACCGCCCATCCGGCGCCATCCGGCATGTCCTCGGGCTTCAGACCCGGGAAGAAGCCGGCGATCTGGCCGACCGTGTTCTCGTGCTTCATGTATTCGATCTTCGGCCCGAACGGCACGGGATCGGAGATCACATCGTTCTCGAGATAGATCGACAGGTCGACGAAGCGACGTGGCATGGCGCTACCTTCCACGAAATCGAATGAGACGATTGTAGCCTTACCTTCCCCTGGAGGGGCAAGGCTACCGCTCATGGGCTGGCACGCGGCGCCGGATGGGATGCCTCAATGCGCGAGGCGGTCGGAGTCGACGTCCCCCTTGGCCCGCCGGGCGACGGAATGGATAGCCAGATGGTCCGACACCGCCTGCAATCCCGATAACGGCTGTCCGGTGGCGCCGGCCTGGCAGACCGCGTCGATCGCCGGCAGCACGTCGCGCTGCAGGTCGTGACCTTCGACTAGCCAGCGCGCCATCCAGCGTTCGAGGTCGTGCGGCGGCCCGCCCGGCCAGGACTTGCCCAAGCGAAAGCGAATCGCCTTGCGCCAACGCGATGACACCCTGACGCCGTCGGTCGTGGGGGCCGCGGCTCGCGGCGGCGCCGCCGGCTCGACCGGCACCGGTTTGGCGGGATCGGCCGGATAGCGATGCCGCGCCCGGCGGCTGACCCGCTGGACCTGCTCCCAGTGGATCACCGACAGGTAGTCCTGCTCCTCGACCGTGAAGATGCGCACCAGCCCACGCGTCACCAGCTCCTCGATCAGGGCGCGTACCGCGCTCTCATCGATCGGATCACCGGGAAACACCTGCATGCGGATGGTGCGCGGGCGCAGCGGCTGCACGCCGTGATCGTCGGCGAAGTTCCACAGGCCGAGGAACAAGAGGCGGGCGGTCATCGAGCAGTCGATGACCGCCTCCCAGGTCCAGAAGTCCGAAGGCAGGGTGCGGTCGCGTGACATGCGGGGCTCCGATCGGAATGACTGGAGCAGGTGTACAAGAACGTTTCGCCGTCTTCTATTTCCGCAGCTACGGGCGCCGAATCGGGGCATCCGATGCTTGTGGCTCAGGGGTTTCTTCCTGCCGCTACGGCTGTCGCGAGAGGCTGGACGCGCGCCACTTCAGCGGCGCGGCCCCAAAACAGCCAACAAGCCACAGGCGACAGCCCCACCCTCTCGGGGCGGGATCGCGGACATCGCTATCGCTTGGGCCGCACCGAGCCGGTGGCGCGGGAGAGGACGATGCGCTCGATGGCTTTGGCGAGCAGCTTTCCAATGCACTTCTGGCCGAAATCGTTCAGGTGAAGGCCGTCGGTGGTCATGAAGTCCGACCAGGTCATATTGTCCTTGTCGTACCAAGACTTGGTGATGTTGAAGCGCTGGAACAGGCCGGCGCCGTGCCGGAGCGCGGCCTCGCGCATCGCCGCAACATAGATCTCCTCGTCAGGCAGCGAGATCACCGCCGGCGCGTATTGCAGGTCCATCAGCACGACATCGGCGCCGCCGGCGCGCGCGCGCTCGATGCCGAGATCCAAGCGGCGGGTGAAGCGCTCGACCGGGATGCGGCGCAGCGCGGCGTTGGTACCTGCCTGGAAGATCACGAGGTCGGGCTTCTCAGCGATCACGTCGCGCTCGATGCGATCGGCCATCGCGTCGGTATCCTGGCCGCCGACTCCGCGGTTGAAGACGACGATCTCGACACCTTTCAGGGTCTCGCCCAGCCGCTTCATCACCTGGGCCGGATAGGAATTGCCGGGCGCGGCGCCATAGCCCTGGGTGGAAGACGAGCCGATAGCGACGATGCGCAGCTGCTTACGCTCCATCGCCGCCTTGTGCGTAGCGTCGAGTGCGATACCGAGGTCGAGCATCGGGCCGTCGGTCTTGCACGCGGCCATGTCGCGCGCCTGCGCGACGGTCACCGTCGCGAGCGACACAAGCAGCGCCATGGCGCCGCGGCGAATCCATCCGGCGGTCTCAACCATTCCCCGTCCCCGCCGCCACAGCGACGCGCGGCGCCGGTGACGATTCGCTTCTCTTGTACCAATGCGCCATGTAGGCGAAGGCCACCATGATCAGGATGCCCACCATGCTGACAAAAATCTGCGACCAGATGGCATTGCCATAATACTCCGTCACCAGGTGCGCGGTGAACGACAGAAGAGTACCGAGGCAAAAAACCTGGAGAGAGTGCTCACCGCACCGCCGCAGGGGTTCAGCAATCCGCCAGCGCAACCACTCCGCGCCGATCGGAATGAACGTTTGTACAACATAAGCCAGGGCAAGAATATGGACCACACGAAGTACGTCCACATTGGTCTTGTCGATTGGATAGATCACTCGCCCCAGCCAGTCCGGTACAAGCCCCGACAAAGCCTTGATTTGCCATGACATTACGATGAAGAAGCTGAACACGAGATAGGCCAGGGTGACCGGCACCAGCCAGTGACGAAACGCCGCCAGCCGCTCGCCCATCCGGCCCGCCGCGGCGAACGAGGCGCCTAGGTAGAAGACCAGCTGCCACGCGAAGGGATTGAAGAACCAGACGTTGTCGCCGGGGCTCGCCGGCAGGTTCCAGCCAAAGACGCGGCTGGCGACGTAGAGAGCCAGCGAAGCCGCCAACACCGCCCAGGGCCATCGCCGCAGCGCCGGCAAGGCCAGCGGCAGGCTGGCCAACAGCACGATGTAGAGCGGCAGCACGTCGAGATTGATAGGCCTGAACTTAAGCAGCATGGCGTCGACGAAGCTGCGGAACGGCTCCTCCATCAAGCCCAGCAGGTTCATCTCGGCGATCAGCGCCTTCTTGTCGTGGGTCACGGCGAAATAGGCGATCTGTGCGACAAAGGCGACCAGCAGCACGATATGCGCGACGTAAAGCTGCCAGACGCGGCGCACGATACGGGCGGCCGCCATCAGCCAGCCGCGCCGCGCCATGATTCCGCTATAGGCGATCACCGCGGTATAGCCCGAGATGAAGACGAAGACCTCGGTGGCGTCGCTGAATCCGTAATTGCGCATCGTCAGCCAGCTGACGATGTTGTCGTAGATGTGGTCGACGAAAATGAACCACAGCGCCACGCCACGGAAGAAATCGAGGCGCAAGTCACGCCCGCTTCCCTTTGCCGCCGTGCCCGTCGCTCCGCTCACATCACGCTCCGCCCCGGACCTGCTCCGCCATCTTGACCTTACCGACCCATGACGATCATCACCACCGCCACGGTGGCCAACCCCAGCCCGGCGATCTGCGCCAGCCGCAACCGCTCGCCCAGCGCCACGGCCGCCAGGAACACCGTGCTGGCCGGGTAGAGCGAGGTCAGGGTGGCGACGACCGCGAGGTTGCCCTCTCGGCTGGCCAGCAGGTAGAGCGCGTTCGCGGCGCTGTCGAACAGACCGGAGAGCGCCGCCCATCGCCACAGCACGCCCGCCGGCGCGGCGACCCGACGCCAGCGCCGCAGCATCGCCAGGGCGGTCAGCGCGAACAGCGCGGTCGACACACCGCGCGCCGCCACCAACGGCCACAGTCCCGAAGCCGGGTCGGTGCGACCCATGGTGACGTAGAACACGCCGATGCCCATCCCGGCGACGACCGCCAACGCAACAGCGCCGAAGGCCCCGGTCCGCGATGTGCCAGCGCGGTCCGGCTCTCGGCTGATCAACGCCACGGCGAGCGCGGCCACAGCGATGCCCGACGCCGCCAGCAGGCTAATCGTCAGCCCGACGACGAAGGCGAAGGCCACCGGCACCGCCAGGGCGCAGAGCGCGGTGATGGGCGCCACCACGCTCATGCGGCCTGTCGCCAGCGCCTTGTAGAGCAGTGTGATGCCCACGGCGGTCGACAGGCCGCTGACCGCGCCCCACCACAGATCGGCCGATCGAACCTGTTCAGCAGGCAGCACCAAAGACACCGCGGCGAGACCGACCAGCCCGACCACCTGGCCGACACCGACCACGAACAGCACCGACACGCGCCGCGCCGCGAGGCCGCCGACGAAGTCGCCGGCGCCATAGACCGCGGCGGCGAGCAAAGACAGCACGATCCCCGTCATGCATGGTCCTTGCCCGACCATTTGGCCGTCCGCAAGCCGAGTGCCGCAGCAACATGCCGCTGTGACGATACCCTTCCAAGCTCACAGATGGTCTAATCGCGTGAGACACAGAGAGCGCAAGATGCCCCTGTTTCGACGGACACTTTGGCGCCTGGCTCCGCTTGCCGTCTTCTTGCTGGCGGCAGGCATGGTTCCCACTGCCCGCGCGCAGCAAGGCGCGACCATCGATATGGGGGCATCGATCGAGAAGGCCTATGACTTCCTGCGCTGGCAGATGGACCGCCACCACGCGCGCATGAAGCTTGGCGCGGATCCGGAGTTCTCGTCCTACCATCCCACCGGCAAGATGGGCGACCTCGGCGCCGTCGAGATCGAAGCCGTTGATGTGCTCAATCCGGCAACCGGCAACGCCGGCGTGCGCATCCGATTCCTTCCGCAGAAAGCGGTCGCTGGTTGGGCGGGCGTGGTCTTCCAGTACCCCGAGCACAACTGGGGCGAGAAGCGCGGCCGCGACCTCACGGGCGCAAGGGAGATCACTTTCTGGGCAAGGGCCGACCAGCCCATGGAGGTCGGGTTTCGCGTGGGCGCTACCCGCTCGGGTGTTTTTCGCGACTCGATCTCTCCGCTCGATCGGCAGGTGAGGCTTAGCGAGCAATGGCGGCAATTCACGATCTCGCTTAGTGGGGCGCCGCAACCCGATCTGTCCTCAATCCTCGGCGTCTTGTCGGTGACGGTGAACTTCGCGGCCAATCCTCATCCCGCCAGGATCGACATCAGCGATCTGTCCACCGACATCTCCCTGCTCCACCAGCCTCGCTTTGTGCAGAGTTATGTCGCCGACGGCTGTCGGCTCGGCGCACCGCGAAACATCGCCCATTTATACGACCAGGCGCTGACCCTGCTTGCCTTCCTCGCGCGCGGCGCCGACGACGATCTCCATCGTGCCGAGCTGATCGCCCGAGCGATGGTGGTCGCTCAGGACAAAGACCGCACGTTCAAAGACGGACGGCTGCGCAACGCCTATGCCAGCGGTGAGCTGATCGATCCCGGCTGCGATTGCACGCGCCTTCCCGGCGAATCGACCGGCGCTCGTCAGAAATTCGTCGAGGACGAAGCGGCGGCAGGAACCGATACCGGCAACATAAGCTGGGCAGCCATCGCGCTCCTGCAAGCCCATCGGCGGTTGGGCGCCAGAAGCGATGGGCGATACCTCGCCGCCGCCACTAGGCTCGCGCAATGGATCGTGGCGCACGCCCGTGTCGCCGACGAATTGGGCGGCTTCAGCGGCGGATATGAAGGGCACGAACGGGCCGCGGGTGACCCGGCGGGCCAGGCAAGGGCCGATTGGCGCAGCACGGAGCACAACATCGACGCCTACGCACTGTTCCGACAGCTCGCCGCCACGGTCGCCGCTCGCTCGACAAGCGAGCGCGACTATTGGCTTGGCCAGGCGCGGCACGCCCGCATCTTCGTCGAGCGCATGCGCAGCGCCCAGTCGGAGCCGTGGCATCTGTGGACCGGCAGCCAGCCCGGCGGCACCGCAATCAACCGCTCGCCAATCCCAGTCGACATCCAGGCGTGGGCCGTCCTCGGCATGGGGACACCCACGGCCTTCGCGCCGGCACTGGACTGGGCAAACGCGCAATGCCGCGCCGGCAATCCGCCCAACGCTTTCGACTTCAACTGCCTCGACGGCGATGGCGCTTGGTGGGAGGGAACCGCCCAGATGGCCGCCGCCTTCAACACGCTTGGCCGCGCGGGCGAGGCAGATCTTCTCCTCCATCATCTGCGGCTGGCGCAGTCGACGACCGGAAGACCGGCCGGCGCACTGCCCGCGGCGTCCAAATGCGGGCTGACGACCGGGTTCAACAGGACATGGCCATCCACCGGCGAAACCAAACCCTGGTTGTTCTCCAACAGCCCGCATATCGGTGCAACCGCCTGGTATCTGTTCGCAGCGCAAAAAAGGAACCCGTACTATCTGGTGCCGATCCAAGATTGATGCGCGCATGCAAACGGCGCAGCGCATTCCTGGATCATCCGCAAATCTTGCCGCCGGCGAGTAGACGGGAGAAGGTGCGCGACGTGTCGGGGGGAGACGGACGGGTGGCGAAAGAACCACTGATCCTAGTGCCGGGCGTGCTGTGCGACGAGGATCTCTATCACGATCAGGCTCCGGCGCTCTCCGCGCACGCCGATGTCAGCATCACGATGGAGCAGACCCGGCACAACACGGTGCCCGACATCGCGCGCGCCATCCTCGACGCCGCGCCGGCGCGCTTCGCTTTGTGTGGCCTGTCGATGGGCGGCATCACCGCCTTCGAGATCATGCGCCAGCAGCCCGCGCGCGTGAGCCGCCTGGCGCTGCTCAACACCAACGCCCGCGACATCCTGGCCGAGGAGCGCAAGGTCCGCGAAGGCCGCATGCGGCTGGTGGCCAATGGCCATGTCGACGTGATGGTCGGCCTGCAGCTCTCGCGCTTCATCCCACTCACCCGGCTGGGCGACGAGGTCCTGGTCGACCGTGTGCTGAAGATGGCCAGGCGCATCGGCGCGGCGACCTATTTGCGCCAGGAAAGCGCACTGCTGCGGCGCATCGACAGCCGGCCGTCGCTCGGCGCCATCTCCTGCCCCACCCTGGTCCTTTGCGGTCGCGAGGACGCGGCCACGCCGCTCGCCATGTCGCGGGAGATCGCCGCGGCGATCCCCGGCGCCGAACTCGAAATCGTCGAGGAATGCGGGCATCTGTCGACCATGGAACGGCCCGCCTCGGTCAACGCGGCCCTGCTGCGCTGGCTTGCCGTGTAACCGCCGATGTCGGGCCGCTGATGTCGAGAGAAAGGCCAACGACGCCGCCATTTCGCCCGATTCCCCAGCCAGTTTCGGCTTCTAAGCCGGGGCGTGGCGGAGGAACCACGCATCAGGCGATGGAACGGGAACACTTACGGTGAACCACAGCACGCTGGTCAGGACGACGCTCACGGGAGTGCGGCCGTTGGGCGTCCGTGGCGAGCCGTTGCACCACGCGCAGGAGCAGATTCGCGGCGCGATCCGCCGCCGTCTCGGCCCGCGCCACGCGGCGTTGCTGGCCGAGCCGGTGCCGCACGATCTCGGTCGCGCCATCGACTGGTACGCCGACGCGGCCGGCGAGGCCGTGCCGCTCAACGCCCTGCCGGTCGACCGTCAGCACAGCGTGCTCGACGAGGTCGAACGCCTGCGCAGCGACATCGAGGTGCTGGCCCAGCGTTTCGAAGCCGGCGACACCCAGGACGCGCGCCTGCTGGGCAAGGCCCTGCATCTCGCGGTGCGGCGTCCGTCGAACGACTACCTCTTCCTGGTCGGCGATCAGCCGGTGATCGTCTGCTGGGGCTACGAGCCCGAAGCGGCGGGCGCGGTGCTGCCGCCGCCGTCTTTGCCTGCGCCCGCACCCTTCACCCCAACGATGCCGATGGCGGCGATGGTGCCGGCGACGCTGCCGCCGCGCATGGCGGCCGGCGCCGCCGTGCTGCCGGCTAGCGCCGCCTTCCCCTGGGCGCGCGCGCTGCTCGTCGGTCTGCTGACCATCGCGCTGCTGCTGATCGCATCGTGGCTGCTGCGAGGCTGCACGCCTGTCGGCCCGGCGGTCAGCGTCTTCCGCGAAGCGCCACAGCGGCAGCAGCTGAGCCGGTCGGTGGTGCCGATCGCGCGCGATCAAGCCGCGACATTGACCGACGAGCTGCGTGACCTTCAAGCGCGCGAGCGCAACCTCGACGTCGAGCTCGCCTCGCTGCGCGAGAGCGTGCGCCGCGCCGTCGAACTTTGCCCGCCGCCTCCCGCGCCGCCCGCGCCGCCCGAGGCCAAACCGCCGGCGGTCGCCAGCGTGCCGACGACGCCGCCCGCGGCCGCCTCCTCGGCGCCGCCGCCGATCAGGGCCGCTGCGGTCAAGCCGCCGGCGCCCAAGCCGGCCGACTGCCCGCCGCCGCCGGCCGCCGGCAAGCCGCGCACCGAGGTCATGGTGGTGCTCGACGGCTCCGACAGCATGAACCTGCCCAGCGGCTTCACCACGGCGCAGGAAGAGGAAATGATGCGCCGCGCCCGCGCGGGCGATCGCGGCGCCATCATGGAGCTGCGCGCCATGTTGCGCGGGCCCGGCCAGAAGCGCATCGACGACGCCAAGCAGGCGGCGTCGCGCATCATCCCGCGCCTGCCGGGCGACGTCGATGTCGGCTACATGGTGTTCGAAGATTGCCGCTCGGTGCAGGACCATGGCTTCTTCGGCGCCGCTCAGCGCGGCGACCTGGTCGGCCGCATCCAGGGCACCATCGCGCGCGGCGGCACGCCGCTGGCGCGCGCCGTGCAGCAGGCCGGCGCCCGGCTACGCTCGGACGATGGCGTGATCATCGTGTTCTCCGATGGTAAGGATTCGTGCGGCGGCAACGTGTGCGCGGTGGCACAGCATCTGCACGCGATGAAGCCAAAGGTTAAGATCCACGTGATCGACCTCGCCGGCGGCACCAGCGAGGCGGCCTGCCTCGCCACCATCACCGGTGGGCGGGTTTATCCGGCGACCAGCGCGCAGGCCGTCACCACGGCGCTGTCGCAGGCCACCGCCGGCGTGCAGGTGCCGGCACATTGCCGCGCGCCGGCGCAGTGAGCTGGAGGGATCGAGAATGGCATCCGGACCCTTCCTGATCGGCGCCGAGCTGTCGCGCTACGGCGCGCGGGGCGTCGCGGGCGAGCCGGTGTGGCGGCGCGCCCAGCAATTGCGCGCCGCCGTCGAGGCACGTCTTGGCGGCCGACACGCCGATCTGTTCGCCATCCCGCAGGTCGACGAGATCGGCAACAAGATCGACTGGTACGCGCCTTTCGACGGCGTGGCGCGTAGCTGGAACGACCTCTCGGAGGCCGAGCGACGCACGCTCGAAGGTCGCGTCACTGAACTCAGGCCCGAGCTTGAGCGTCTGGTGGCGCGCCTCGACTCCGAAGGACGCGGCGAGGGCGAGCGTGCCTTCGGTCGCCTGCTGCGCGAAGCGCTGGTGGCGCCGGGCAGCGAGGCGCTGTACTCCGTCGGCGGCCGTCCGGTCTTCGCCTTCTGGGGCTTCACCGGCGAGGCCACGACCGCGCAGCATTTCATGGGCATGCTGCCGCCCACCGCCAGCACGATCATTCCTGTCGCGGCTGCCGCGGCGGTCGTCGCCGCGCCGGCCGCCGCCGCCGCACCACCGCCGCCGCCAGCACCGGAAGTCCCGCGCGAGGCCGTGCTGGCCAGCACGGCGACGGTCGCCGGGCCGGCGTGGTGGAAGTGGATGCTGGTGGCGTTGTTCCTGCTGATCGTGCTCGCCGTCGCCGCCTGGTTCGTGCGCCCCTACTTGCCGCAGTGGGCGTGGGATGGCCGCACGGGCCTGCCGACACAGGATCGGCCGGCCCCTGGCCCGACCACGACAGCGGCGGTCGATGATTCGGCGCTGCGCGCGCTGAAGGATCGCGAGACGCAGCTCGCCGCCGCGCTGGCCGGCCTGCGCGATCAGTTCGTCGACAAGCGCAAAGCCTGCACGCCGGGCGCCACGGGTCGCGTCGCCCCCGACACGACGGTTCCCGACACTCGGGCCGATGGCGGCATCGTCGTGCTGCCCGACGGCCGGCGCGTGCGTCCGGACGGCGTTGTCGTCGATGGCGACGGCAAGCCGGTGCTCGGACCCGATGGCCGCCCGGTCGTTGTCGATCGCGACCGACAGCGCACGGCGACGGCGCCGACGAAGCCTGACGTGACAAAGCCGGACGCCGCCAAGCCCGACGCCCGTCCGCCAGCGGCGGTCCCGAGGGCGGACACGCCGAAGGCCGATACCGCCAGGCCACCCGCGGCCAAGCCCGATGTCGCGGCCCGCCCCGACACGACGAGGCCAGATGCGGCCAGGCCCGACACGGCGCGGCCGCCGGCCGGTCCGGCGCGGCCCCCGGGCTCGGCCTCGACCGAGAAGCCGATCGAGCCGGTCAAGGTGCCGCCAGGCAAGGGCGTGGACTTCATGGAAGGCACGTGGCGTTCGAACACCGATCTGACGACCCAGGGCAGCGACGAGGTCGTGCGCCCGCAATACAGCTTTGACAAGAACGGCAAGGGCAAGACCCGCATCATCCAGAAGAACGGCGTGGTCTGCGAAGGTCCAGCCTCCGCCCAGCGCGACGATCAGGGCCGGTTGGTGATCCGCGAGAGCGAGCCGCTGAAGTGCAGCGACGGCACCTCCTACGCACCCTCGACGGTGACGTGCCAGACCGACGCCGCAGGCCGCTCGACATGCAGCGGCAGCAGCGAGGGCGGCCCCGGCTACGTCGTGACCTTGGGCCGCTGACGCGAGGCCGGTAACGCGGGGTTGCTACCGGTTACACCGGGCCTCTAGACTGACTATATTGGCGATGCGCTCCTCTACAGCGCCCACACGTCCTGTTGCATGAGCGATCTCGCACCACTTCCTCGCTACCCCCAGCCAACGACGCTCATCGCCAAGAGCGGCGTGCAGTTCCTTGATTTCGGCCTCGAACCATCGAAGCTGGTGGTCAAGGAGTGGCGCTTCATCGACACGGGCCAGAAGAAGGGCGCCGACGATCTGGTGCAATTCGAGTACGACGCCACGCGCGGCATCTACGAAGTGGTCGAGAACGGCCGCCGCGTCGAGAAACCGTCGAACCTCGACATCGGCATCAAGGATGCGCTTGTCCCCTTCATCGACAAGTGGGTGCCGGTGCCGTTCTTCCAGGTCCGTCCCGGCCGCGCCTTCAAGGATGGCCCGGGAGACTGGGCGCGCGTGCGCGTGGTCGACCTCGAACTGCGCCACGGCGAGGGCTTTCGCGACGAACACGGCTTCCGCTACCGTGTCGTGCTCGCTTTCGATACCGGCCTGCTGCCGGAAACCGAGGGCCGCGCCTATCTGGCGCCCTCGGCCAAGGACGTGGCCGCCGGCGCGACCTTCACCTTGGCGCCGCGCCAGGCCGACAATCACTGGTTCCTGCGCCAGGACTGGGTGCGCCAGTGGGTCGACGAACTGTTCCGCGAACTGTATCCCAAGCTCACCGCCGAGCAGATCGAGACCGACGTCAAGCGCACGCCCGAAGAGCCGATGGGCCGCTATCTGGCCTTCATCGGTCTGCTGCACGAATCGGGCATTCTGCCGCCGGTGAAGCTGGTCGGCGACGCCGAGCGGCCCGGCCGCGGCGCGATCGATGTCGACCTCGTGCTCGATGTCGGCAACTCGCGCACCTGCGGCATGCTGATCGAGTCGACCGGCGACGGGCCGGCCAACCTCAACGACTCCTACGAGCTGGCGCTGCGCGACCTGACAAACCCCGAGCGCGTCTACGCCAAGCCGTTCGAATCGCGCATGGAGTTCGCGCAGGCGACCTTCGGAAAGAACCATCTGTCGCGCCAGGGCGGGCGCACCGACGCCTTCATCTGGCCGACGCTGGCGCGCATCGGGCCGGAGGCGACGCGGCTGGCCTCGCGCCGGCGCGGCACCGAGGGCAACACCGGCATGTCCTCGCCCAAGCGCTATCTCTGGGACACCGAGCCGCAACGCCGCGAGTGGCTGTTCAACAACTCGGCGTCGGGCGAGGCCGCGGCATCGGCGGCCAATAGCGGCCCGCTGGCTCAGCTGGTCAACACGCGCGGCGAGGCGCTGCATCGCCTGCCGCCGGGCGACGAGGACGATCTGCCGGTCTTCGAGCCGCGCTACTCGCGCTCCTCGATGATGACCTTCGCGCTATGCGAGATCCTGCTGCAGGCGCTGGCGCAGATGAATTCGGCCGCGCAGCGTGGCCGGCGCACCCACGCCGAGGCGCCACGCCGCCTGCGCCGCCTGGTGATGACGGTGCCGCCGGGCATGCCGCTGGCCGAGCGCCAGATCTTCAAGCGCCGAGCCGAGACCGCGCGTGATCTGGTGTGGAAGGTGCTGAACTGGCGGCTCGACGATCCCGAGGCGCCGGCGCCCGAGGTCTTTCTCGAATGGGACGAGGCCAGCTGCACCCAGCTCGTCTACCTCTACACCGAGGTGGCGCGGAACTGGGGCGGCGACGCGCGGGCCTTCTTCGAGGCGCGTTCGCGCCGGCGCGGCGGCGATGAGCTGGGTCTGCGCGTGGCCAGCATCGATATCGGCGGCGGCACCACCGACCTGATCATCAACAACTACACGATCGAGGGCCGCGGCACCTCGGTGACCCTGCATCCCGAGCAGAATTTCCGCGAGGGTTTCAACAAGGCCGGCGACGACCTGCTGCTGCGCGTGATCCAGCAGCACGTGCTGCCGCCGATCGAGGCCGGCATGCATGCCGCCGGCGTCGCCAATCCCGATGACCTGCTGGCCGAGCTGCTCGGTGGCGACCGCGGCGGCGAAGACGTCGAGCAACGCAACCTCCGCCGCCAATTCGCGTTACAGATCGCCATGCCGATCGGGCTGGCGATGCTGTCGGCGGCGGAATCCTACGCGCCGCTCGACGGCGTCGCCTCGTCGGAGGCCAGGCCCTTCGCCTCGTTCTTCGACGCCGCGAACCAACCTTCGAACGAAGTGGTCGCCTTCATCAACGACGCCGCCAAGCGCCGCGGCGCACGCGACTTCAACCTGCGCCAGATCACGATACCGGTCGACATGGTCGGCATCGACGAGACCATCCAGGCCGAGCTCAAGAACGTGCTGACGCCGCTCTGCGAGCTGATCCACGTCTACGCCTGCGACGCCCTGCTTCTGACCGGCAGGCCATCACGCCTGCCGGCCATCCGAACCTTGATCCTGAAGCTGCTGCCGCTCACTCCCGATCGCGTCATCACGATGCACGATTACCGGGCCGGCGCATGGTATCCGTTCCGCGACGCGCGTCTACGCGTGGGCGATCCCAAGACTACGGTCGCGGTCGGCGCGATGATCTGCGCGCTGGGCCAATCGCAGCTCGCCGGCTTCGCCTTCCGCAGCGACAAGCTGATGGCGCGCAGCACCGCGCGCTATATCGGCAAGATCGAGGGTGGCGGCCGCCTGCTGCGCGAGGACGTCTACTACCAGGACGTCAATCTCGACGACCCCGAGTACATCCTGCCCGAGGACCGGAGCATCCCCTTCCGCGGGCCGATGAACCTGGGTTTCCGCCAGATCGATCTCGAGCGGTGGCCGACGACCAGGCTTTACGCGCTGGAGTACTCCAGCAAACAGCACGGCGATCGGCTGTCGCGCCGCACGCCGCTGCAGATCGGGCTGCGTCGCGCGCGTCCGAGCGAGAAGGGCGGCGTCGACGTCGAGAATGTCGAGATCGTACGCATCGTCGATGCGACCGACTCGCCCGTGGATCGCGCCGCGGTGGTGCTACGATTGCAGACGTTGGCGCATGCCGAGGGCTATTGGCTTGATACCGGCACGCTGAAGACGGTGTGAGGGGATGGAAGAGGTCGATCTGAAGCTGTCCCAGTCCTGCGACTCCGCCGCCGACGCGGCGGGGCGCGCCATCGCGTGGATCCGCGACGTGGCGCCGGGGGCCGCCAGCATCGGTCAGCAGGCCGGCTCGCTGATCGCCGAGATCCAGAAAGTGCGCAACCAGAGCCGCAAGCTGGCGCGCGCCGCGCGGCGCAAGATGTGCGTCGGCGTGTTCGGGCCCAGCCAGGCCGGCAAGTCCTATCTCGTCTCGATTCTCGCGAGCCGCGAGGGACGGCCGCTGACGGCGCGTTTCGACGGCAAGGGCTACGACTTCCTGCGCGAGATCAATCCGCCTGGTGGACGCGAGTCGACCGGCCTGGTGACCCGCCTGACCACCGATCCGGGCGACGCCCCGCCGGGCTTTCCGGTCCAGCTCCGGTTGTTGACCCAGACCGACCTGGTGAAGATCCTCGCCAACTCGTTCTATCTCGACTTCGATCACGACAAGGCCGATTTCAGCCCGCCCGACGCCGAGGCGATCCGCAAGCGGCTGGCCGAGTTGCGGCCCCAGGCCAAGCCGGCGCCGGTCGACGCGCTCTCCGAGGACGACGTGCTCGATCTGATCGAGTATTTCGACTCCTACTTCAAGGGCAAGACGGCGGTCTTCCACGTCGATTTCTGGCGCGAGGCGATCAACCTGGCGCCGCGGCTGAGCGGCGCCGATCGCGCGCGGCTGTGGTCGCTGCTGTGGTACGACTTCGAGCCATTCAACAAGCTCTTCGCCATCCTGTTCGACGGGTTGCGCAGGCTGGGCTTCGCCGACGAGGCGTTCTGCCCGATGAACGCGCTGCATCCGCGCGAGGACAGCATCATCGACGTGCTGATCCTCGATCGCTTAGGGACCGACAGCACCGATCTCTTGAAAGTACGCCCGCGCCTCGCCGGGGCTGCCGACGCCGACCTGCCGCGCTCGCTGGTCTGCGCGCTCACCGCCGAGCTGCGTATCGCCATCGGCGAGAAGCCCTGGCCGTTCTTCGATCACACCGACCTGCTCGATTTCCCCGGCGCGCGCTCACGCCTGAAGCTCGAACAGCTCGAGGACGCCGGCAAGAACGCCGACGGCACGCGCGCCGCCAACCCGCTGCGCGAGCTGCTGCTGCGCGGCAAGGTCGCCTATCTGTTCCAGCGCTATTCGGCCGAGCGCGAGATCTCGGCCATCCTGCTGTGTATCCCCGACGGCGTGCAGGAAGTGCGCGACCTGTCGCCGATGATGGAGGGCTGGGTCAACGCCACTTTCGGCGAGATGCCGGCGACCCGCGCCAAGCAGCAATGCGGCCTGTTCCTGGTGCTGACCAAGATGGACCGCGAGTTCGAGCAGAAGGCGGGCGAGGTCGGCGACGATATCCGCATGCGCTGGACGGCCAGGCTCAACAACTCGCTGCTCAAGAACTTCCGCGGCGAGTGGCCGACCAACTGGGACGGCCGCCCGTTTCGCAACACGTTCTGGCTGCGCAATCCGACGGTGAAGGACGAGCGCCTGATGCGCTACGGGCCCGACGGCCGCGAGGCCGGCATCGCCGAGACGTTCACCGAGCGCAGCACCAAGCTGCGCCAGTTTTTCCTCGAGAACGAGGTCGTGGCGCAGCACTTCGTCGAGCCGGCGCGCGCCTGGGACGAGGCGTTCCGGCCCAATGACGGCGGCCTGACCTACATCGTCGAGAAGCTGACGCCGGTCTGTGATCCCGCGATCAAGCGCGCCCAGGTGCAGGGTCAGCTCGAGACCCAGATCTCGCGTCTGGTCGATCGGCTGGTCGGCTTCCACAACGGCGATGACACCGGCGCGCGACAGAAGAAGCAGGTGCTGGTGCAGCAGGTGCTGCGCGGTCTGGCGGGCTGCATCAAGGCGCAACGCTTCGGCGAGTTGATCGACCGGCTGCAGATCGCCGAGGAGGATCTGCGCGGCATCTATTTCCGCGCCGCCACGGCCAAGGCTGACACCACCAAACCCGGCGCGCAGCGCGACGAGGCGGTGGGTGCCGCGGTCGATCTCGGCGACATCTTCAGCTCGGTGTTCGGCGACGCCAGCACGATCAGCCGGCCGGTCACCGGCTCTCTCCAGGATCGCGCGCAGCATTTCGCCTACGACGCCATGCAGCACTGGCAGGAAGGGCTGCGCCGGCTGGCCGGCGACGAGCGCGCCGCTTCGCTGTTTGGCATCGACCGGCAGCATTTCGGCTGGCTGGTCGACGAGCTGGTGGTCGGCGCCAACCGGCTCAAGGTCGCCGATCAGCTCGCGGGCAGAGTCCGCGCGGTCGAGAACAACGCCAACGCCAAGTGGGAGGACGTGGCCGAGCGCCAGGTCCAGGCTACCGCCGCCATGATCAACCGTTTCGTCGACTGGCTGGGCTTCGACGCCGTGCCGCGCGATGAGCGGCCGGGCCTGCCGCCCCAGGCGCCAGTCCGGCGCGTCTTCGATCTCGCCGCGCCGCCTGCCGGCGCGGCGCCGCAGCTGCGCGAGGAGCCGATTCCGATCTACAATACCTTCTGCGCGGACTGGATGCGCGCTTTCCTTCAGCTGGCGCTCGACAATGTCGGGTATGAGGGTGGCCGCGACATCACGCCGGAGCAGAACGACCGGCTGGGCATCATTCTGAGACAGGCGGAACTGGCCCGGCAACCGGTGTAGGCTGCGGCAACAATTCCCGCCGGCGGCGACCAAATTGGCGCCGCAATCCTGCACCTATAGAGTTGAGCGATGCGCGCCGAGGTCTTTCCCAAGCCCGAGTTGCCTGGCCATGCCGTGCTGCGGCTGTACGGCACCGATGCCTCTCCCGAGGGCATGACCCTGCTGATCGAGCGACGGCAGGGCCCCGACCGATTCCTGTCGGAAACCGGCTGGCAGCGCACCGAGAGCTGGCTGCAGCCGCAGCGCATCGACCCCTTCAACGGCGGGCTCGACCTGCATGTCGGGCCGCGCGTTTGCGATCTCGTCGCCGGCATGACGGTGCGCCTGGCGATCCGCGAGCCGGATGTCGGCATGGTCGACACGACGGTGGCGGCCTGGCCGGCGATGCAGACCTCCGGCGCGCACGATCCCGACCGCCACACCTCAGACGACGCCGCCGGCCGCACCGACAAGGATATGCGCCAGGCCCGGCCGCACGACGAGCAGGCCACGGTGATCGCGGCGCGACCGGTGCAGCCCGAACCAGAGCCCGAGCCTTTCATCGAGCCGACCCTGCCGGCCGCCTTTCCATCGCCGCAGCCACCGCCTTCGCCGCCCGAGCCGATCGAGCGGCCCTCGGTGCTAAGCCAGCGTGAGACGCAGAAATCGAACCTGCCGCTGATCCTCGGGCTGGTCTTCGGCATGATCTTCCTGATCGCCGCCGCCGGCGGCGCCTATTGGTGGTTCGTCGTCCGCGACAAGGGCACGACGATTGTCGAGAAGCCCAAGCCGCCCGACGTCAAGCCGAAGCCACCGGACGAGAAGCCCAAGCCGCCGGACGTCACCCAGGACAAGCCGGACTACTCGACGCCCGTCCGCAAGCAGGTCGAGGACTTCCTCGCCACCAATCCGACGCCGGAGCAACTGGTCGAGCGCGGTAAGCGCTTTGTCCGGCTCGGGCAGATCGAAGGCGCCTTCCTGGTCTGGCGTGTGGCGGCCGATCAGGGCTTTCCGCCGGCGGCGTTCGAGCTTGCGACTCTCTACGACCCGATCAACCCGATCCCGAACTCGCCGTTCACGCTCAGAGCCGAACGCGCGGCGGGCCTCTACGAGACCGCCGCCAAGGCCGGTATCGTGCCGGCCATGACGCGGTTGGGCATCCTATATGCCAGGGGCGCCGATGGCTTCCCGCCTGACAAGGCCAAGGCGCGCGACTGGCTGAAGCAGGCAGCGGACAAGGGCGACGCCGAGGCCAAGAAGGCGCTCGACGCGCTGTAACAGGAGTGTCCAGGCAATGAACGCAATCGCCCGGATCGCCGTCGCCGCCGTCGTGGCCGCCGCCACGATGTGGACGACGCTCGAGTCCGTCAGCGCGCAAAGCGGCACGCGCGCGCCGCTGCTGATGGAGAAGAAGAAGACCCTGTTCCAGCGGGTGCTGACGCGGCCCGAGGCCAAGCTGCACGACAAGCCCGGCGGCACGCCCGGCGCGGCGATGGCGCCGATGAGCGCGCTCTATGTCTATGACCGCAAGAGCGACGCCGCGGGCGAATGGCTCGAGGTTGGCCCGGGCAGCGATGGCAAGACCACCGGCTGGCTGAAGGCGGTCGACACGGTGGCGTGGAAGCAGACCCTGACGCTCGCCTTCACCAACCCGGCGAACCGCGAGCGCACGCTGTTCTTCAAGGAGAAGGCCGAGCTGCAGAAACTGCTCGAATCGGAACAGCGCGCCGAGCAGGCCGCGGCGCTGCGCCAGCGCATCGTCGATCTCGGCCAGCTGCCGCCCGATTTCCCGGTGATCTCGATCGAGCCCTCGACCCATATCGACATCGCCAAGCAGTTCTACCTACTGCCCATCCTCGAGGCGGGTGAGACCTATCTGTCGAACAACATCAAGGCGCGCATGTTGCGCGTCGCCTCGCTTTCGCTCAAGGACGAGGCCGAGGATCCGCTGCGGCCCAAGGTGCGGAAGAACCTCTACGACTCGCTGAAGGACTTCCGGTTGGGCGTGGTCTTCGTCGTCGACACCACGACCTCGATGGGCCCCTATCTCGACCGCGCGCGCGAGGCGGCGATGAAGTTCTACGCCTCGATCGAGCGCGCCGGGCTGAAGGCCAATTACGGCCTTGTCGCCTACCGCAACAGCACCGAGAAGACCCCAGGCCTCGAATACCTCACCAGGATCTACGTACAGCCGAAGGAAGCGCCGGATGCCGCGACCTTCACCGCCAAGCTCAAGGAGCTGAAGGCGACAACGGTGTCGAGCCACAGCTTCGCCGAGGATTCGATCGCGGGGCTGAAGGCGGCGATCGACGAGATCGACTGGTCGCCCTTCGATGGTCGTATCGTCATCCTGATCACCGACGCCGGCGCGTTGCGCAGCAACGATCCGGCCTCGTCGACGGGCCTCGACATCGATCGCATCCGCGATCTCGCCGACACCAAGAAGATCCACATCATGGCCGTGCATCTTAAGACGCCGGTCGGCCGCCCCGATCACGGCACGGCCGAGAAGGACTATACCGGCCTGACGCAGGGCAAGAACCTGCCGCGCGCGCTCTACTACGGCATCGACGCCGGCGACCTCGCCGAGTTCGGCCGCGGCGTCGACGGCGTGGCCGAAGGTGCCACCACCCTGCTGAAGGCCTTCGCCGCCGGACAGGCCCCGCCGCCACCACCCCCGCCGCCGCCGCGCGCTGGCACTGGCGCGCGCATTCAGCGCGACTTCCAGATCATCGGCAACGCCATGGCGCTGGCCTATCTCGGCTCGCAGCAGGGCACGCAGGCGCCACGCATGTTCGAGGCCTGGGTGGGCGATCGCGACACCGCGACGCCGACCTCCACCGTGTTCGACGTCCGCCTGCTGCTGACGCGCAACCAGCTCTCCGACCTTCAGGAAACGCTCAAGCGCATCATCGCCTCGGGACGACGCAGCCAGATCCGCCCACAGAGCTTCTTCGACGAGCTGCGCAGCGCCGCGGCCGCGATGAGCCGCGATCCGGCGCGCATCGGCCGACGCGACACCGCGCGCCTGGCCGAGATCGGCCTGATGGGCGAGTACCTCGATGACCTGCCCTATCGCTCCGAGTTGATGGGCCTTGATCAGGACACCTGGTCGAGCTGGAGCGTCGCGCAGCAGGAGGACCTGCTCGACCGGCTGGAGGCCAAGATCAAGCTCTACCAGCGCTTCCACAACGAGGCCTCGCTGTGGATCCAGCTCGGCGGCCCCGGTGCGCGGCCGGGCGACGCGGTCTACCCGGTGCCGCTCGACACGCTGCCGTGAGTTTTCGTTTTCACTCTTACCCTCCCCCTCCGGGGCAGGGGATTCGCATATGGCTCCCACCTCACCCTGAGGAGCGTCGCGAAGCGGCGCGTCTCGAAGGGTGGGCAACCCGCGCGGTGCCTGTGGCCCATGCTTCGAGACGGCCGCAAGCGCGGCCTCCTCAGCATGAGGTCGGGGTGTACCAAGGCCATATGCCAATGCCCTGCCCTCCGGGGGAAGGGACTTCGTAGCGCAACCATGGCTCTCGAGAGCGGCGGCGACACACCGGTCATCGCACTAAGCGATCTGACCAAGCGGCGCACCGCATCCGGTGCCACCTTCGAGCTGTCGGTCCCCGCGCTCACCGTGCCGCGCGGCGGCTGTTTCGCGCTGTGTGGCGAGAGCGGTAGCGGCAAGAGCACGCTGCTCGACATCCTCGCGCTCGCCTCGCGGCCCGACTCGGTCAAGTCCTTCGCGCTCCACGCCCAGGCCAGGCTGCGCAGCGACATCGCCGCGCTGTGGGCGCGCGGCGGCACCGATTCGCTGGCGCCGCTGCGCGCGCGCCATCTCGGCTACGTGCCGCAGACCGGCGGCCTGTTCGCCTTCCTGCGCGTGCGCGACAACATCGCCCTGCCGCGCCGCCTGTTGGGCCTGCCCGACGACGGCACCGTCGAGCATCTCGCCGAACGCCTGGGCGTCGCCGACCAGCTGCGCAAGAAGCCATCGGCCCTGTCGGTAGGTCAGCGCCAGCGCGTCGCGATCGCGCGGGCATTGGCGCATGGCCCGGCCCTCGTGCTGGCCGACGAGCCCACCGCTTCCGTCGATCCCGCCACAGCCGAAACCGTCATGGCGCTGCTGCTGGAGCAGGCGGCACAGAACGGCGCGGCGGTCGTGGTCGCGTCGCACGACTGGGCGCGCCTCCAGCAGCTCGGCCTGCCACGCTTGCACCCGCGCATCGAGCGGCACGCCGAGGGCGACACCACGATCGTGCGCTCGATCTTCGACCAGGTGCGGCGGTGAGCGAACAGCCTCGGCGCGTGCGCGACATGCGCCGCATCTTCGGTCTGGCGCTGGCCGACGCCGCGCATGAATGGCGCTCGACGCTATGCCTGGTGCTGGCGCTGGCCGCCGTGCTGGCGCCGCTGCTGATCCTCTTCGGCCTGCGCTACGGCGTGGTGCAGACGCTCGCCGACCGCATGACGCGCGATCCACGGAACCTGGAGGTCGTGCCGATCGGCGCCGGTCGCTTCGATCAGGCGTTCTTCGACAAGGTCGCGGGCTGGCCGGACGTGGCCTTCCTGATCCCCAAGACGCGCTCGATATCGGCCACTATCGACATCTTCCGCGACGGCGGCTCGCCGGTGGCGGCGGAGATGATCCCCACGGCATCGGGCGACCCCCTGCTGGCTGGTGTCCGCCTGCCGGCCTCGCCTTTTCAGGTCGTGCTGTCGGCCGACGCGGCGCGCAAGCTGGGCAATGTCCAGGCCGGTCAGACCATCAGCGGCATCGTCGGCCGCAGTATCGACGGCCGTCCCGAGAATGTGCGGCTAAAGCTCGAGGTCGTGGCCGTCCTCCCTGATACGGCCCTCAACGGCGAGGCGGTCTTCCTGCCGCTGCCGACCTTGGCCGATACCGAGTCGTTCCGTGAGGGCTTCGCTGTATCGGCCTTCAACGCCGATGGCCCGCCGCGGCCATCCGATCCGCGCCTCTACGCCGGCTTCCGCCTTTACGGCCGCACGATCTACGACATCCCGGTCCTGCGCGACCGGCTGCTGGCCGAGCGCATCGAGACCTTCACGCGCGCCGCCGAGGTCGAGCAGATCCAGTCGCTCGATCGCAACCTCGGCATCCTGTTCTGGCTGGTGGCGGGGATCGGCGCCGCCGGCTTCCTGCTGTCGCTGGGCGTCAGCCTGTGGGGCGCGGTCGAACGCAAGCGCCGCGACCTTGCGCTCCTGCGTCTGCTGGGCTTCCGCGCCCGCGCGACGGTGCTGTTTCCCGTCACCCAGGCGGCGCTTGTCGCCTGCCTCGGCGTCGGCCTTGGCTGGGCGGCGCAGGCCGGCGCGGCCATTGTGCTCGACCGCTACTTTGCCTCAAGCGTCGGCGCCGGCGAGGCGGTTTCGCGCCTGCTGCCGGTGCACCTCGCCTCGGCCGCCGGGACGACCCTGCTCTGCGCCCTGCTGGCCGCCGCCATCGCCAGCGCCCGCGCCGCCCGTATCGATCCGTCCGAAGGCCTGCGCGAGTTGTAGACGGCGCCTACCGCGCATTACCCCAGGCGGCCAGCAGATCCGGCCGCGCGGTATCGGCGCCCGAGGGCAGGCGTGCCGTCTTGTCGGAGAGCCAGGCCAGCACGTCGGCCCGCGGCTTGGCCGCGTCCAGGTCGCGCAGCAGCATGTGATAGCCCTTGGGATAGACCGCGATGCGCGAATCCGCCCGTACCGGCATCTGGCCGATCGCCGCGCGCATCGGGCCCTCTGGTACCAGTCGGTCGTTGGCGCCGTACAATAGCAGGTAGGGCACATCGATCGTCGCCGTCGCCGCCTTGGCGCGGTCCATCAGATCGAGCAGACCCCAACCCATGTCGAGCCGGTACTGACGCAGCACCTTGGGATCGTTGGCGTACCGCCGCAGCATTTCCTTGTTGCTGGACGGCTGGAAGTCGATCGATGTCGGACCCGTCGGCAGCCATGGAATGGTGTGGGCGAAGAACCATGCGCCCGCGCGGGCAACGGCGCCCACCGTGTCGCGCGAGCGCACCGCCGGGCCGATCAGGATGGCGCCGGCCAGCTTCGGCTCGACGGCCGCATTCCGGGCCGCCTCGCCCAGCAGTGCCAGCGCCACGGCGCCGCCCATGCTTTCGCCCATGAGGTACAAGGGCACGCCGGGATGGCGCGCCGCGATCAGCTTCAGCGCCGTGCGCGCGTCCTGGATCAGGGCGTCGGTCGCGGGCCAGCGGCCGCGATTGGGGCCGTCGCCGAAGCCGCGCTGATCGTAGGCGAAGGTCGTCACGCCCGCCTCGGCCCAGCTCTTGCCCGGCTCATCGAAGGCGTTGGAATAGTCGCCGAAGCCGTGCAGGGCCAGGATCACGGCGCGCGGCTTGCCGTCCTTGGCCGGCCACGCACGCAACGGCAGAATCGCGCCATCGGCGGCGATGATCCGCGCATCCTGCAGGCTGGGCGTGGTGGTCGGCGGTCCGGCCGGGATCTCGACCGGCGCGCACGCCGCGGCCGACAGAACGCAGAACAGCGCGACAGTCCCGCGCTTGATCGGCGGGCTACCCGGTCTATGATCCGCGCGGTTGCGGACAAGGAACGAGGCGATGGCGGCGCAGGCGGTTGAGATCATCGAGGTGGAGACGGACCGGGTCGGCTGCGATGGCGGCGGCGGGGCGCTGGGCCACCCCAAGGTGTACCTCAATTTGGGCAAGGATGGGCATATCGACTGCCCCTATTGCGGCCGCCGCTACGTCCTGAAAGCCGGCGCCAAGAGCGGCGAGCACCACTGATGCGCACCCTCGGCGGCGGCATGTACTACACCGACCTCAAGGTCGGTGAGCGTTTCCAGACCATCGGCCGCACGATCTTCGAAGCCGACCTGATCAACTTCATCACCTGCACCGGCCTGCAGGAGGGGCTGTTCAACAGCCTGGAGTACATCGAGAAGCACTCCCCCACCGGCAAGCGGCTGGTGCCGGGCGCGCTGGTCTACAGCTTCGCCGAGGGGCTGCTGGTGCCGGTGACGATCCAGGGCACCGGCATGGCCTTTCTCGGCATGACGCTGGATATCAAGGCGCCGACCTTCGTCAACGACACCATCCATGTCGAATGCGAGGTCACCGAAGTGCGGCCGACCTCGAAGGATCCGACGCGCGGCCTGGTGCGCACCATGAACCTGGTGAAGAACCAGCGCGGCGAGACGGTGCTGACCTACGACCCGCTGCGCATGATGCGCGGCCGGCCCTGACGGGAGGCGGCGATGGCCAAGGTCCTGGTCGACCGGTCGGGCACGACCACCATCGTCACCATCAATCGCTTCGCCGAGGCGCGCAACGCCGTCGATCCTGAGACCGCCGTGTCATTGCGCGAGGCCTTCCTCGCCTTCGACGCCGACGACAGCCAGTCGGTGGCGATCCTCACCGGCGCCAATGGCGCCTTCTGCGCCGGCTACGATCTGAAGAGCGCGGCCCAGGGCAGTGGCCTGCGCTATGAGCCCGAGGGCGTCGGCCCGATGGGTCCGTCGCGCCTCCTGCTCGGCAAGCCGGTGATCGCCGCCGTCGAAGGCCACGCGGTGGCAGGCGGGCTCGAACTCGCACTGTGGTGCGACATGCGCGTGGCCTCGGCGACGGCGAAGTTCGGGGTGTTCTGCCGACGCTGGGGCGTGCCGCTGGTCGATGGCGGCACGGTGCGCCTACCGCGCCTGATCGGCCAGAGCCGCGCGCTTGATATGATCCTCACCGGCCGCGAAGTCGGCGCCGAGGAGGCGCTGGCCTGGGGGCTGGCCAATCGTCTCGTGCCGGCGGGCCAGGCGCTCAGCGAGGCGCTGACCTTGGCCGAACAGCTCGCGAAGTTCCCGCAGGTCTGCATGCGCAGCGACCGGCTGTCGACCTACGAGCAGTGGAATCTCGACATCGTCGAGGCGTTGAAGAACGAGGGAAGGCGCGGCCAGCCGGCGATCTTGCAGGAGACGCGCGCCGGCGCGTCGCGCTTCGCCTCGGGCAAGGGCCGCGGCGGCAGCTTCCAGGATTTGTGAGATGATCACCGACAGAGACGTTCAGCATTACCAGGAGGACGGCGCGGTCTGCCTGCGCGGCCTGTTCTCGATGGACTGGATCGATCGCCTGCGCCGCGCCGTCGACGACGACATGGCCGCGCCTGGTCCGATGAAGCGCATCAACACGCCCGAGGGGAAGCCCGGCCTGTTCTTCGTCGACTTCCAGCTCTGGCAGCGCCACACCGATTGCCGCGCCTTCGTCTACGACTCGCCCGCCGCGGCGATCGCCGCGCGGCTGATGGGCTCGCGCGAGGTCGTCTACTATCACGACCATCTGCTGGTGAAGGAGCCGGGCACCGCCGAGCGCACGCCATGGCATCACGACCAGCCCTACTATCCCGTGGACGGCAAGCAGATCGTCTCGCTCTGGCTGCCGCTCGATCCCGTCGCGCGCGAAACCTGCGTCGAATACGTGCGCGGCTCGCATCGCTGGGGCCGCTGGTTCCAGCCAAAGTTCTTCCGCCAGGGCGGCGTCGACCTGCAGGTCGAGGATCCGCGCTTCGAGCCGCTGCCCGACCTCGACGCCGAGCGCGGCCGGCACGAATTCCTCGCCTGGGACATGGAGCCGGGCGACGTCATCGCCTTCCACGCGCTCACCCTGCACGGCGCCGCCGGCAACACCTCGATGCAACGCCGCCGCCGCGCCTGGGCGACGCGCTGGTGCGGCGACGACGCGCGCTACGCCGCACGCGTCGGCCAGATCTCACCGCCGATCGAGGGACACGGGCTGAAGCCGGGCGACGCGCTCGAATGCGCGACGTTCCCGAAGGTCTGGCCGCGCTGAGCTACAGCCTGCCGTAGCTGCGCACCAGCTCGCGAAACAGCGGCAGTGCCTGGTCAAATTGCGCCTTGGTCCGCCCCAGCAGCATCATTTCGGCGACCACCGAGCCCTCGTCGATGAAGGCGATCGCTTCGGTATCGCCCGAGGGATTGTTGCCGAGGATATAGAGCTCGGCGCGCTTGCGGTTCGCCAGCGGTAACGGCGGCTGTTTGGCGATCGAGAACTCGGGATGGCGCTGCTTGCGTTGCTCGCCGATGTTGGCGAGCTTGGCGGCGATGTCGGGAGCGCGGTCGTTCTTCACGAAAGCCTCCAGCGACACGAAGACATCGGCGCTCGAGGAGCGCGGCTGGCCCGGTGGCGTGACGATGACGAAGACGTCATCCTTGCCGCCGCTGCCAGTGTCGGTCGACCAGTAGGCGGTGGCGACCCAATCGCGCGGCGATTTGACGGCATAGCGCAGGCCCGACAGCTCGACGACCACGCGGCCATCGGGCAACGTTTGCGTCACCGGCGCCGGACGCGGTGGCGGCGGCGGCGGTGCCGGTGGCGCAGCCGGCGCCGGCGGTGGTTTCTTGTCGCCGCATCCCCCGAGGATCGCCAGCGACGCGATCGAGAACAGCCGACGCTTCATGGCGATCACGCGTTGGGATCGAGCGCGGCCTTGCCGACGACCTTGCGGTCCTCGATCAGCCGGAAGGCCGGCACCCACTGGTCGAGCGGGAAGACGCCGGCCACCGGCGGCTTGAGCTTGCCCTGCTCGAACCAGCGGAACATCTCCTGGAAAGCGTCGCGCACCATGCCGCGGCGGCGCGCCACGTCGGCCTCGTCGAACACCTCGCCCGGCCGGCCGGTCCAGCCGTTGTAGTAGCCGTAGTAGAAGCCGATCACCGTGACGTTCTTCACCAGCAGGATATTGGCCGGGATCTGCGGGATCTTGCCGCTGGCGAAACCCATCGGGATCATGCGGGCGTTGGGCGCGACGCAGCGCAGCGAGGCGTCCCAGACATCGCCGCCGACGGGATCGTAGACCACGTCGACGCCACGCCCGCCGGTGATCTCCAGCACGCGCGCGCGGATGTCCTCGCTGCGTGAATCGATCAGGTGGTCGGCGCCCAACTCCTTCGCCAGGGCGAGCTTGTCGGCGCCGCCGGCGGTGGCGATCACCGTGGCGCCCATCGCCTTGCCGATCTCGACGCCGGTGATGCCCGAGCCGCCGCCCGCGCCATGCACCAGCAGGATCTCGCCGGGCTGCATGTTCGCCTTCCAGCGCAGCGCGCCATAGGCCGTGGGATAGAGCGTCGGGAAGTTGGTCGCGGCGGCGAACTCCAGTCCGGGGGGCATACGATGGATGTTGGCCGCCGGCGCCAACGCCTCCTGCGCGAAGCCGCCGCTCGAGGCCGGGCCGACGACACGGTCGCCGACCTTGTGCTCGCTGACGTCGGGCGCGACCTCCAGCACCACGCCGGCGACCTCGTTGCCGGGGATATAGGGCAGCTTGGGCTTGTTCTGGTGCTTGCCCTGCACGCCCAGCATGGCGGCGAAGCTGACGCCTGCGGCGCGCACGCCGATGCGGACATGGCCCGGCTTGATCGCCGGGCTCGGCACGTCGTCGATCCTCAGATTCTCGTACGACCCATACTCGTGACAGACCAGCGCGCGCATGCCTTGAAACCCTGGGGTGCGAAGGCCCGCACCCTAGGGTCAGGCTCTGCGCGCGGCAAGCGGCGCGGGCCGCCATTCATGCTTGGCCGCGGGCTTCAGCCAGTCGAGCAGCGGCACCAGCGGCGTGAGCAGGAACAGCGCCCAGACCGGACCGTTGGGAATGAACAGGTGGTACTGCCAGACATAGGCGAAGGCCGCGATCAGCGCGGCGTAGACGAAGCGCATGCTGCGATGATTGGGCGTGGTCATCGGATCGGTGATCATGAAGAAGGTGAACACCAGCAGCGCGCCGCTGGTGAGCTGGTTCTGCAGCACCGGCGTCGCCTGGCCGAGGATCATCATGCGCCCGACGAGCAGTGCCACCCAACAGAACAGGAAGGCGAAAGCGATGTCGAAGCGATTGGCGCTGGAGGTCACCGTGATGCCGAACAGCACGATCCACAGGCCCAGCAGCACGTCGCTGCCCCATTGGCCGGGCGACGCCCAGGCGCCGGGCGACACGGCGATGGCGAGGATCACGCCGAGATTGGCGGGATTGAACAGATGCTTGCCCCGGATGCGCACCAGGAACTTCACCGACAGCACGACGCAGGCCAGCAGCGGATGCACCCACAGCGAATCGGCGCGCACCAGGATGCTGAGCCCGATGCAGGTGACCGCGCCGCTCAACATGCTGTGCATCGGCAAGCCCTTGGCATAGGACCACGCCGCCTGGGTCACCAAGCCGACGGTGAAGGTCAGCGCCACCTGTTCCCAGCGCAACGCGAAGTCGCGTACCAGCGCGCCGAACAGCAGCAACGAGCCGATCGACAGGATCTGCAGCCAGCGCGCGTCGACCTTCTCACGAAACAGCCGATACAGGTCGGAAAGAGAGCGGCCGGAGGCGCCTGAAGCGGCAATGTCGGTCACCGTCGCCTCCTACTGCTTGATCCGTCTGCGGATGTCGTTGATGTCCCAACCGGTGAGGTTGGCGAGAGACTGCGCCTCCTGTTCCTGGCGCTGGGCCAGCGAGCGGAAATACTCGCGCGCCGCCGGGCAAGCGTCCGGCGAGCCCTTCCAGGGATTGCGCAGCACGTAGCGCGTCTGGAAGTTCTGCCGGTCGGCGGTTTCCTGGAAGACGAGATCTTCCGGGAAAGTCTCCGGCGTGTAGCGCACGTGCAGGCGCGTCAGCATCACCGGCTGTGCGCCATCGGGCACCGGGCGCGCACCCGGCGGCGGACGGCGCGAGTCGACCCAGCGCACGCCGGCGGTCTTCAGCTCGTCCGGCGTCAGCGGATCGGCGGCGCAAGGATCGCACCAGCCCATGTCCCAGAAATACTCGGTGAAGACCGCCTTCATGCCCTCGCGCTTGGCCGCCTGATCGAACATGGCGCGATAGAAATCGGTGAAGGTGGTGCCCTGCTTGAGGTAGGGCGGCAGGTTCATGTTCGCCGGCAGCTTCACCGTGCGGTAGTTGGTCGACTCGACACGGCCGTTGCGGGTCAGCGCATAGACGATCAGGTCCTGCGGCCCGTTGGCGTTGAGCATGCCCAGCCGCATCGGCAGCATGAAGCGCGCGCTCTCGAACTCGAACTGCAGCGGTCGCAGGCTGGAGAAGCCGGCCTTGACCTGCTCCTTCAGGTTCACCTTGGCGACGAAGAACTTCATGTTCTGCACGATGTACGGTCGGAGCGCCCGGCTGGCGCGCTCCGGAATCCGGTAGCCGTTCTGCCGCAGCCAGATCTCCAGCCCGTCGGACTCCGAGGCCGAGAGGATGACGATGTCGTACTCGCCGACCGAGAAGCTGTCCTCGACCTTCACGCCCAGCGCCGCGTCGCCGCGCCGGCGCGCCATGTCGAGGGCGCCACGCGTCGGCGCCGACGACATCATCGGCGGCGGTATCGGCGCGCAGGGATCGCGGTCGAAGTATTCGGCCAGGCGCGGCGAGGAGTAGCCGTCGATGCGCTCGAAGATCTTCTTGTCGACGACCCTCACCTGTTCGCGCTTGAGCACGACCGGTACCGGCACGACCAGCGCGAACTCGGTGAGGTCGCCCTTGTAGTCGTTGAGCATGGTCAGCACGGTCTGGTTGCCGTCGCGCACCAGGATGACCTGCGAGGCTTGGTTGAACAGCGAGGCGTCGGCCTTGCCGACATAGAAGCCGCAGAAGGCGCTGACCTCCGCCGCGGGCAGGGCCAGAACGGGCACGAGGAACGTGGCCGCGAGCAGGGCACGCTTGAGCATGATGTGAAGGACTCCCCGGTAGGACGCGTGAACTCTCGACCGCGATTTCGACATCGCGATTGCCGCCTGGCGGCGATACAGGGGCAACAAGGGCAGCGGGATTGCCCTGTCCGTCAGGCTCCGAACTTGCCGTGCCGCCCGGCACCGGCGGCGAAGCGCGCCGCGCCGGCTTGCGCTTCCTGCCGCCGCGCCTCGAGCGACAGCTCCATCTCGCGCCGGATCGCGGCGGCCTGGTCGAGATCGAAGCTCTCGTAGGTCGAGCGCCGGTCCGAGCCCATGGCGATCCGGGGAAAGCCGGCGATCTGGCGCGCCAGCGCCTCGGCCTCGGCGCGTGTCGTGCCGCGCGCCACCTTGCGTGTCGCAAGACCCATGGTGATGGCCTCGTCGGCGCCTACGGCGCGGCCGGTCAGCAGCATGTCGAGCGCGCGGCCCATGCCGACGATCCGCGGCAGGCGCACCGTGGTGCCGTCGCTCATCGGCACACCCCAGCGGCGCGAGAACACACCGAAGGTCGCCGTGTCATCGACGATCCGGATGTCGCAGAACAGCGCCACGCCCAGCCCGCCGGCGCAGGCATGGCCTTCGATGGCGGCGATCACCGGCTTCGACAGCGGCGCGCGCAACGGCCCTTCGTCGCTGCCCGCCCAGGGAAAATAGTCGACGCCCGAGCCGAGCTCCTTGAGGTCGGCGCCGGCGCAGAAGGCGCCGCCAGCGCCGGTCAGCACCGCCACGCGCGCGTCTTCGTCGGCATCGAAGGCCTTGAACGCGGCGGCCAAGGCATGCGCCGTCTCGTTGTCGAGCGCGTTCTTCACCTTGGGCCGGTTGATGATGAGCGTAGTCACCGGCCCGTCGCGCTCCACTAGCAACGTGTCGCTCACTTCACGCGCTCCACTTCCTCGATGAAATCGGGCTCGGCCTTGCGCGGCTTGCGGAAGTACCACCAGTTCGTCTTCGCTGACCACTTCTCGCGCTTGGCCGTCTTGCGGCCCCACAAGCATTTGCCGGCATCGACCGTGTGCAGTAGGAAGAAAGAATCGGCGCGCTTGATCATCGCCTCGACCTCGGCCCTCTCGTCCGGCTCGTAGAGCGCCCAGCCCTCGTGGATCAGCTGGCGCAGATCCATGTCGTTGAGCCAGTCGTCGAGGTCGAAGCGCCAACCACGCTCCAGCGAGTCGACGATCTTCGCCCAGCGCGCGACGCGTTCGGCGAGGCTCTCGCGCTCCTCGGGGATCGGTGGCGGCGTCTTCATGTTCAGCGCTCCGCCTGGCGACGGAAATATCGCTCGCCGTCATTGGGCCGGAAGCACGTTCGGATCGTGCCATCGCGGTTGAAGGCGACAAAGGTGCCGTCGCGCCGGTCGAATCGCGTGCTGACGCCGTCGCGGCGAATCTCCTCGAGGATCGGGCCGCCGACGCGCGCGTCGCGCAGGGTCTGAGCGATGCGCAGGTAGTCCGCCTTGCTGGCGCCGGCGAACTCCGCGCCGTGCTTCTCGTAGTGCTCGTCGAGCGAACGGCGGCTGGTGAATCCGATCTGGGGGCCGAAGACCTTGCCCGGCTCGCGCGCTTCGACACGGCCCGGCTCGGCGCCGATCGGCGGGCGCTCCGGCCCACGGCCGAAGATCGCCGACAGCACGACCGCCACGAGCACGAGGCCCGCCATGAGCAGGCGTCGCGGTGTGATCCCGGAACGGAAGCCGATCATGGCGGCGAGTCTAGCACGAACACATCCGTCATCCCGAGCGCATGGCCGATTTGACGTGGCCTTACCTTCCCCCGGAGGGGGAAGATGCCCGAAGGGCGGAAGGGGGATGTCGAAGACGGACACAGAGCGCGCTGAGGCATCCCCCATCCGTCGCGCTGCGCGCGCCACCTTCCCCCTCCGGGGGAAGGTAGATCCGAAGCCCATGTGCAATGTCCGTGGGACGACACGGCGGCCTACCGAATCGGCGCGCCGAGCTTGATCCAGCGGGCGATGGCGTCGCGTTCGGGCGCGGTCAGCTCGGTGATGTTGCCGGGCGGCATCGCCTTGGTGTGCCAGACCTGCTGCAGGATCATGGTGGCGTAGGCGCGCATCTGCCCGGGTGTCTCCAGCATCACGCCCTTGGGAGGCGCGGCGAATCCCTCGCGCGTCGGCTTGGCGGCGTGGCACCCGGCGCAGCGCTCCGAGATGATCGCGGCGACCTTGGGGAAATCGACATCGCCCGCCGCCAGCGCCGGTTCGTCGGTGGCGCTGCGCGGCGCCAGCGCCAGCGCGGTCGCGACCAGGATCACGAGGCCGGCGGCGAGCACCAGCGGATTGCCCTGATGCGTATGGCGCTGCACGAACCACAGCCGGACCAGTCCGCCCGACACCGTGAGCCCGATCAGCGCCAGCCAGTTCCAGTGATGGCCGGTCGCGGTGGCGTAGTGGTTGCTGATCATCGCGAACAGCACCGGCAGGGTGAAGAAGGTGTTGTGCACCGAGCGCTGCTTGCCCATCGCACCGTACTTCGCGTCGGGCACGCGGCCTTCCTGCTTGGCTTTCACCAGCTCGCGCTGGCCCGGCATGATGACGAAGAACACGTTGGCGACCATGATGGTGCCCAGCACGGCGCCGAAATGGATGAAGGCGCCGCGACCGGAAAACAGCTGGCATAACCCCCAGGCCATGGCGGCGATCAGGATGGCGAGGACGCCGGCCAAGACCATCGCGTCGTCGCCGATCGGGCTCTTGCACAGCAAGTCGTAGACGATCCAGCCGCCGGCGATGAAGGCCAGGCCGATGCCGATGGCCTGCCACGGCGAGAGATCCCGTACCTGCGGATCGATCAGCGCCACTTCGGCGCCGAGATAGTAGATCAGCCCCATGAGGAACATGCCGCTGATCCAGGTGGTGTAGGCCTCCCACTTGAACCAGTGCAGCGTCTCGGGCAGCGCCGGCGGCGCCACCTTGTACTTCTGTGCGTGGTAGAAGCCGCCGCCGTGGATCGACCAGACCTCGCCACCGACGCCCCGCTCTTCGTCGGCCGGGTTCTTGGGCTTGAGCAGCGCGTCGTCGAGCCAGATGAAATAGAACGACGCGCCGATCCAGGCGATGCCCACGATCATGTGCGCCCAGCGCCCGATCAGATTCAGCCATTCCAGCAGATACGCCCAGTCCATCGCCTCACTCTATCTAGCGGCAGAACAGCCGCAAAGCGTCCTCCCTTCCCCCGGAGGGGGAAGGTGCCCGAAGGGCGGAAGGGGGATGTCGAAGACAGACACCGTGTGCGTTGAAACATCCCCCATCCGTCGCTTCGCGCCACCTTCCCCCTCCGGGGGAAGGTAAAGCGAGGAGTGGTTTGTGCCCCCGGGTCCGCGATCCTTTGCCATTCCGGGGCACGGAATCGCTACACCCCGGCCCGACCCTGCGCTAAAGCAGAGGGAGATCAAACAAATCCGGTCCGAGGGAGTGTCGCATGGCGATCGTGGTGCCAGCAGGCGTGGAGATCAACGGGGCCATCAAGCCCGGCTTCGAGACGGTGCTGACGCCCGAGGCCGTGGCCTTCATCGTCGACCTGCAGCGCCGATTCAACCCGCGGCGCGAGGAGCTGCTCGCGGCGCGTGTCGAGCGCCAGAAGAAGCTCGATGCCGGCCAGAAGCCGGACTTCTTGCCCGAGACCAAGGAGATCCGCGAAAAGGACTGGACGGTGGCACCGCTGCCCAAGGACATCCTCGACCGTCGCGTCGAGATCACCGGTCCGGTCGACCGCAAGATGGTGATCAACGCGCTGAACTCCGGCGCCAATGTCTTCATGGCCGATTTCGAGGACGCCTCGACGCCGACCTGGGCCAACATGATCGAGGGTCAGTTCAATCTGCGCGACGCGGTGAAGCGCGCCATCACCTTCACCGACCCGGCCAGCGGCAAGAGCTACGCGCTCAATCAGAAGACCGCTGTCTTGTTCGTGCGTCCGCGCGGCTGGCATCTCCCCGAGATGCACGTGATGGTGGACGGCACGCCGATGTCCGGCTCGCTGTTCGATTTCGGCCTGTACTTCTTCCACAACGCCAAGGAAGCGCTGTCGCGCGGCACCGGCCCGTATTTCTACCTGCCCAAGCTCGAGAGCCATCTCGAGGCGCGGCTGTGGAACGACGTGTTCGTCCACGCGCAGAAGACGCTGGGCGTGCCCCACGGCTCGATCAAGGCCACGGTGCTGATCGAGACCATCCTCGCGACCTTCGAGATGGACGAGATCCTGTGGGAGCTGAAGGACCATTCGGCCGGGCTGAACTGCGGCCGCTGGGACTACATCTTCAGCTTCATCAAGAAGTTCCGCGAGCAGGACTGGGCGGTGCTGCCCAATCGCGGCGAGGTCACCATGACCAGCCACTTCCTGCGCAGCTACAGCCAGCTGGTGATCAAGACCTGCCATCGCCGCGAGGTGCACGCCATGGGCGGCATGGCGGCGCAGATCCCGATCAAGAACGATCCGACCGCCAACGACGCGGCGATGGAGCGCGTGCGCGCCGACAAGCGGCGCGAGGCCGGCGACGGCCATGATGGCACCTGGGTGGCGCATCCCGGCCTGGTCGAGATCGCCAAGGCCGAGTTCGACGCCGTGATGAAGGAGCCCAACCAGATCGCGCGCAAGCGGCAGGACGTGCATGTCAGCCCGGCCGACCTGCTGACCATGCCCAGCGGCGGCAAGAGCGAAGCGGGCCTGCGCCAGAACGTGGCGGTGGGCATCGGCTATGTCGAGGCGTGGCTGCGCGGCGTCGGCTGCGTGCCGCTGTTCAACCTGATGGAAGACGCCGCCACCGCCGAGATCAGCCGCGCGCAGGTCTGGCAGTGGGTGCGCCACGGCCAGAAGCTCGACGACGGCCGCGCCATCACCAAGGAGCTCGTGCGCCAGATCGTGCGCGAGGAGAACGACAAGGTGAAGGCGCAGATTGGCGCCGAGCGCTACGCCGCCGGCCGCTACGAGGACGCCGCCCAGCTGATGATCGACCTCGTCGAACAGCCCGTGTTCCACGAGTTCCTGACCCTGCCCGCCTACGAGCGCATCATCGCCGACGAGAAGAAGGCGGCTTAAGTTTTTCCTTCCCCCGGAGGGGGAAGGTGCCCGAAGGGCGGAAGCGGGATGTCGAAGACGGACTCCTGCGTTCGTCTTCAACATCCCCCTTCCGTCGCTGCGCGCCACCTTCCCCCTTCGGGGGAAGGGAAGACTATCCGCCAGTAATCCCGCGCAGCTTGGCGATCTCGTTCCAACCCTCCTTCTGCGCCTTCAGGAACGCACCCAGCTCGCCGGGGCTGCTCGGCGCCGGTTCGATCGCGGTGGCGGCGAATGCCTGGCCCAGCGCGGGATCGGCCAGCGCCGCGCGAGTCTCGCGATTGATGCGCTCGATGATCGGCGCCGGCGTACCTGGCGGCGCCACCAGCGCGAACCACTGGAAGGCGTCGTAATCGGCGATGCCGGCGGCCTCGGCGATCGACGGCACATCGGGCAGCGCCGCCAGCCGTTGCTTCGTCGACACCGCCAGCCCGCGCAACCGGCCACCTTTGATGTGCGGCACAAGCGGTGCCGCGCCCAGCATCGCGAACGGCACCTGCCCCGCCACGAGATCGGTGACCGCCTGGCCGCCGCCTTTGTACGGGATGTGGTTGAGCGTCACGCCCGATCGCTGCGCCACCAGCTCGGCGAAGAGATGCTGGCCGCTGCCGATGCCAGAGGTCGCGTAGCTGATGGTGCCGGGCTTCGCCTTCGCCTCGTCGAGCACCTGCCGCAGGCTGGTCCAGGGCGAGCCCGCGGGCACGGCGAACATCGTCGCGCCCTTGGCCAGCAGGGTGACCGGCGCGAAGGCGGTGTAGGTGTCGACCGGCGGATTGTCGACGAAGTTCGGCCCCGCCAGCATCAGCAGCTGATGCCCGTCGGGCGGCGCTTTGGCGACGAGCTGGGCGGCGATCATGCCGGTGGCGCCGGCCTTGTTCTCGACCAGCACCGACTGACCGAACGCCTTGGTCAACCTCTCGGCGATGCCCCGTGCGACGATGTCGGTCGTGCCGCCGGGCGGATAGCCCACCATCAGCGAGACCGATCGCGTCGGCCACGCGGCCTGCGCGTTGGCCGCACGGCCGACGACCACGGCGCCCGCGGCCGCCTGAACGAGTGCCCGGCGCGACAGTCTCATCGACGCCTCCCCTGTTTGTGTCGACCAGTATAGCATCGCCCGTCCATCAGGAGCGCCCGGCCGTGCCATCCCTTCCCAATATCGTGCTGATCCTCGCCGACAATCTCGGCTGGGGCGAACTGGGCTGCTACGGCGGCGGCGTGCTGCGCGGCGCACCGACACCGCGCATCGACGCGCTGGCGGCCCAGGGCATGCGCTTCCTCAACTTCAACGTCGAGAGCGACTGCGTGCCGACGCGCGCCGCGCTGATGACCGGCCGCCAGGCGATCCGCACCGGCGCCTTCCAGTCGACGCCGGCCGGTCTGCCGCAGGGCCTGACGCGCTGGGAAATCACGATGGCGCAGCTGCTGTCGGGCCGCGGCTATGCCACCGGCCATTTCGGCAAATGGCATCTCGGCGACATCGAGGGACGCCTGCCCAACGATCGCGGCTTCGATGAATGGTACGGCATCCCCCGCACCAGCAACGAATCGCAATACACGACCTCGATCGGCTACGACTCCACCAAGGCGCCGCTGCCCACCATCATGGAGGGCATCGCCGGCTCGCCGTCGCGCAACGTCAAGCTCTTCGATCTCGACTCCCGGCGCACCATCGATCGGGAGATCGCCGACAGAACGATCGGCTTCATGCAGCGCCAGAGCGCGGCCAAGAAGCCGTTCTTCGCCTACGTGCCGATCACCCAGATCCACTTCCCGACGATCTGCCATCCCGACTTCAAGGGCCGCACCGGCCACGGCGAGATGGCCGATTCGCTGGCCGAGATGGACCACAATGTCGGCCTGATCCTCGACGCGGTCGACCGGCTGGATATCGCCGAGAACACGATCTTCCTGTTCGGCTCCGACAACGGGCCGGAATTCCGCAAGCCCTGGCGCGGCACCGCCGGCTACTGGCGCAGCACCTATCACACGGCGATGGAAGGCAGCCTGCGCGTGCCCTTCATGCTGCGCTGGCCGGGCATGGTGCCATCAGGCGTCGTGACCAACGAGATCGTGCACATCGCCGATCTCTTCCCGACCGTCGCGCGCATCACCGGCGCCGAGGTCCCGACCGATCGCGCCATCGACGGTATCGACCAGCTCGATTTCTTCACCGGCAAGCAGGCGACGTCGAATCGCGAGGGCTTCGTCTTCTACATCAAGCAGGAATTGCGCGCAGTGAAGTGGAAGGACTGGAAGCTGCACCTGGTCTGGGAGCCCGAGGTCAATGACGGGCCGATCAAGCTGGAGTCGCCCTACCTCTTCAACCTGATCCAGGACCCCAAGGAAGAGACCGACATCGCCACCGCCAATTCCTGGGCCAGCTCGCACATGCGCCGCATGCTGCTCGACTTCCAGAAGAGCCTGCAGGATTACCCGCCGGTGCCGCCAGGCACGAAGGATCCCTACACGCCGCCGGGGCGACGCCCGTAGCCGCTCGCTTAAATAGCGGGCGTCGCAGGGATACAACCTGCGGCCACGCCCGTGTGAAGGGTGTGGCGCGCGGCGGTTAACTCTTGTGCCGCCGTGCCTTTCTTTCTGGGGCTTGTCCGGTCGTGTCAAGTTCATGCTGCTCTCTGTCTTGCAGAGACGAATTCCAGCAGTGATGACCCCCAAACCGAACTTCCATAGATTGAGCCTGGGCAATTTGCACCGGGGGGCGGACATGAGCCGGAGCGGCGGAGAAGTACAGGAGAGTGGCGGTATCGGCTGGCGATTTGTGGTCGGTCTGTTCGCGTTCATTTTCATCACGTGGACCGCCACACCGATCGTGCTCATTGCGCTTCATGACAAGCTGGAAGAGCGCGGCCAGTTCGGCGATCAGTTCGGCAGCGTCAACGCCCTATTCACCGGACTAGCGTTCGCAGGATTGATTGTGACAGTGCTCCTGCAGCGAAAAGAGTTGACCTTACAGCGGCAGGAGCTGGCCCTCACTCGCCAAGAGCTGAGGCGTTCGGCGGACGCACAGAATGCCGCTCAGGAGTCCTTGAAACAAACCCTCTACGCTCAAAGCTTTAAGGTCGCACTCGAGATTCTCGAGGATGACAAGGTCCGGCAAGCGCGATTCGACCTTAGTCAACTGATCAACCGATATGGCTACCCGAACGACCTTCAGCTCGAAACCGACCACCGTATCGCTGCTATCACAGTCATGAGAACGTTTGATGCCGTTGGTACTATGGTTCGACGTGGAATGCTCCCGGCCGAGTATTTGATCGATGCATGGAGTGGCTCAATCACGCACGGGTGGGCGCTCAGCGAGCCGTTCGTAGTGCAGATTCGGAAAGAGCGAAGCGATCCAACAATCTGTCGGGACTTCGAGCAGTTATCCCGGATGGCATTCCAGTATCTCTCACAAGAGCGAGCCCGCAGTAAGTCCGAGGGTCGTGCTGCTTAGTGATCGTTTGAATTCGAGCGCTTTCGGGTGACGGCTGCAAAGCCAAACGGCAGATTCACGATCGTGTTGCCTATCGAGCTGCTGTCCTCGATCACTTAGTTTTCGACCAACACCGCCTCCGACTCCTAGATGTCGGCCTTGGCAATCACCGACCTATCGCAGTCGAGTCGGCGCATGGCGGTGGCGAAGCCGTGACCAGTGCAGCATCTCTGAACCGGCACCTACGACCCCGCCCGTGTGAAGGGTGTGCTCACGCCGCCCGGTTCCCGACCTGCCGGCTCCGAAGGAACTCAATAATCTGTCGGCCGAGGTGTTCGCGGTCGGTCGGCCCGCCGATGCTCGCCAGCGCCGCGTCGGCGACGGGCACCGGAATAGAGCCACCACGGCGACTGGCCACAAGGTCGCGCACGAAGGCGTCGGCGAATTCCGGATGGGGCTGGAAGGAGAGCGCCCGGCCGCCGTAGTCGAGGCCGGCCACCGGACAGAACTCGGAGCTCGCGATCACCTGAGCGTCGGGTGGTACCTCGATCACCTGGTCCTGGTGCATCGCGGCGACGGCGATCTCGCCGCCGTCGCTCAAGCTATAGCGATGCACGCCGCAGCCCCAGCCGCGCTCGGATTTCACCACCTTGCCGCCCATCGCCTCGGCGAGAATCTGGTGGCCGAAGCAGATGCCGACCACCGGCACATCCCGCGCGATCGCCCGGCGCAGGAAGTGCTTCAGCGTGCGCATCCACGGCAGGTCCTCGTAGACGCCGTGCTTGGAGCCCATCACCAGCCAGCCGTCGGTCGCGGTGACCGAGTCGGGGAACACGCCGTCAACCACGCGCCAGGTGCTGAAGCGCAGCGACGGGTCGAGCGGGCCGAACAAGCGCTGCGCCATCTCGGGCATGGTGCCGTGCTTGTCGAGCAGGTCCTCGGGCGTGACGCCCGGTTCGAGGATGCCGATATGCATGGTTAGGCCAGGTGCCGCGCCATTTCCGGCCGCGCTTTCAGCTCGCGGCCCTGGCGCGCCAGAAGCTTGGCGATGCGTTCCGGCGCGAAGTTCATGTCGACGAAGCCGGTCGCGCTGTTGGCGACCTCGTGGTACTCGGCGATCAGCCCGTTCTCGATGCGCATGATCGCCACGCCCTCGAACATCGCCCGCGCGTCTTTCGCCTCGGGCAGCTTCGAGCGGTAGCTGAAGGTGTAGCGCGCGTAGAGCGTGCGGCCGTCGAACACCGGTTCATGCATATCCCAACGAAACGTGTCGGCGGTCTTGTAGAACCAGTCGACGAGCAGCTCGGCGACTTTGGCACGGCCCTTGAAGGTACCGTAGAACACGTCGTGATAGACGCCATCCTCGGTGAACAGCGCGGCCAGGCCGGCGCCGTCCTTGCGCTCCACCGCGTCGCAGAATTTCCGCAGCATCGCGGTCACGTCCATCGTCTTCGTCCCCTTAACGTAAGGCCGTGATGCTAGCATGCAGGCCATGCTCAGAACCATCATCGCAGCCTTGCTTGTCCTGACGAGCGCCCCGGCAATGGCGCAAAGCTTCGACCTGCAGGGCCATCGCGGCGCGCGCGGGCTGGCGCCGGAGAACACGCTGGCGGGCTTCCGCAAGACGCTGGAGATCGGCGTCACCACCATCGAGACCGACCTGGCGCTGACCCGCGACGGCGTGCTGGTGCTGGCCCACGATCCCCGGCTGAACCCGGATCTGGCCCGCGGACCGGACGGCAAGTGGCTGACCAGCTGGGGCCCGCCGATCCGTTCGCTCAGCAAGAGCGAACTCGACACCTACGACGTCGGCCGCCTGAACCCCGAGGGCCGCTACGCCAAGCAATGGCCGCAGCAGGTCGCCGTCGACGGCGAGCGCATGCCGACCTGGCAGGCGCTGGTCGCACTCACCCGCTCGATGGGCCGCGACACGGTGCGCTTCAACATCGAGACCAAGCTGACGCCCGACCGCCCGGACGAGACCGCCGACCCGCGGACCTTCGCCCGCGCCGTGGTCGAGGCGATCCGCGCCGAGGGCGTCGCGGCGCGCACCACGGTGCAGTCCTTCGATTGGCGCACCCTGGTTGAGGTCAAGACGCTGGCGCCGGAGATCGCCATCGCCTGCCTGACCATCGAATCCGGGGGCATGGATACCGTGCGCCGGACCTCTACGCCCTCGCCCTGGCATGCCGGTCTCGATCTGGGCGCACAGGGCGGCTCGCTGCCGAAGCTGGTGAAAGCGGCCGGCTGCGGCACCTGGTCGATGTTCTGGCGCAATCTGACGCCGGAGCTGGTCAAGGAGGCCAAGGCGCTGGGCCTGACGGTCGTGCCCTGGACGGTGAACGATCCCGCCGAGATGGGCCGCCTGATCGACATGGGTGTCGACGGCATCATCACCGACTATCCGGACCGGCTGCGCCAGGTGATGTCGTCACGCGGACTGAAGCTGCCGTAGCCGGCGGACACATTCGGCTCGACGTGGACCTCGATTCCATCACAATCCCGGGCCACACTGGATGATGGCGGCAGGCGGGGCCGGAAGCCCGTGTCGCGCGGAGGGTCTAAGGTGACGGTCGAACGGGACCGGGTTGGGGAGCGCAATCCGAAGCGGGCGGTCGCGCGCTGGGCGGTCGCCCTCGCGCTGGTTTCGCTCGCCCTGCCGGCATTCGCCCAAGCCCCCAAACCCGCCGCGCCGGCGCCCTGGCCGGAGCGTTTCTACAATCCGCAACCGTCGCCCGACGATCTGATCCTGCCGATGCCCTGCGGCGGCGCGATGGCCTTCCGCCGGATCGACGTGCCGCACGAGCGGATGCTGTCGGACCGCAAGATCGTGATCGGCGGCAGTGAGGAGCGCTTCGCCTACGCCGAAGGCAGCCGCTACGAGTACATCGAGGGCTCCTTCGCCGATCGCGCCGACCCGCGCCGGCGCTTCTACTATCTCGCCAAGTACGAGACCACGGTGCTGCAGCTCGACGCGATGTCGGGCGAGTGCAAGGAGGCGACGCGGGCCGGCCTGCGCCCGGCGACCGGCGCCACCTGGTACGACGGCATGCGCGCGGCGCACCTCTACACGGAGTGGCTACTGAAGGAGGCGAAAGCCAAGTTGCCACGCGAGGACGGCTTCCCGGGCTTCCTGCGCCTGCCCACCGAAGCGGAGTGGGAGTTCGCCGCGCGCGGAGGCGTCTCGGTCTCGCCGTCGGAATTCGAGGCCAAGACCTTCCCGATGGCCGACGGCATCGAGAAGTACGTCTGGTTCCGCGGCACCAAGTCGTCCAACGGCGAAGTCCAGCTGGTCGGGTCGTTGAGGCCCAATCCTGTGGGACTGCACGACATCCTGGGCAATGTCGACGAGATCGTGCTGGAGCCCTTCCGCCTCAACAAGCTGGCGCGCCTGCACGGCCAGGCCGGCGGCTTCGTCGTCAAGGGCGGCAACTTCCAGACCTCGGAAGAGGACGTGCGCTCGTCCTATCGCAACGAGCTGCCGCCGTTCGACGACAACGGCCCGCGCCGCTCGCCCATCGTCGGCTTCCGCCTGGCGCTGGTGGCGCCGGTGATCTCCACGCCCGGCCGGCTGGAGGCGATGCGCAAGGCCTGGGCCGAGCTGCCCAAGGTCGAGACCCTGCGCCCGGGCGATGCCGCCCAGGGCGACCCGCTGGGCGAGATCCAGAAGCTGATCGCCGCCTCGGCCGATCCGGAGGTGCGCAGCCGGCTGACGGCGCTGCAGCGCACCTACGCCGAGCGGCTCGACGACGAGATCAACATGCGCAACCGGGCGGCCAAGAGCCTGTTGCGGCTCAGCGCCTTCCTGATCGACAAGATGCGCGTCGACCGCCGGCGGCTCAGCGTGCTGGAAAGGAGCCGGGACACGCTCAAGGGCATGGGCAGCGACACCAGGGTGGTGGAACAGCAGCTGCGCGAGCAGACGGCCGCCTTCCAGGACAATGTGCGTTACTACGCCGACACCGTGGTGCAGATCGCCCAGGATTTTGCCGACTCCACGATCGGTCAGCAGCTTGGTACGCTGCGCATCGAGTTCGACAAGACGAAGCTTGGCCATCTGGAGCGCTACGCCCAGCTTGCCGCCAGGCACGCCGCCGCCTATCGCAAGTCGGGTGCTACCCAACCGGACGCCTGGCTGAAGGAAATATTGGCTTTGCCCTGAGGAGAGGCTGATGCCTGGATTGATGCAATCGCGTTCGCTGCGCGCCGTCATGGCCGGCGTGCTGTGCGCGCCGCTGCTGCTCGCCGGCTGCGACAACGGCGCCAACGATCCCGGCCTGTCGCCGGAGCAGCGCCGAATCCGCGCGCAGCGCGCCGAGCAGGACCGCACGGTGGGCGGCGGCGCCATCGCCGGCGCGGTGGTCGGCGGCCTGATCGGCCTGGCGGTGGGCGGCAGAAACCGCGGCGCCGCGGCGGCGATCGGCGCCGCTGCCGGCGCGGCGGTGGGCGGCGCGGCCGGCTACTACGTGGCGCGGCGCAAGCAGCAATACGCCAACGAGAACCAGCGTCTCGACGTCATGACCAACGACGTGCGGGCCGAGAACCAGCAGATGGCGCAGTTCGTGGCCGACAGCCGCGCCGTGGTCGCCCAGGACAAGGCCGACCTCGCCCGGCTGCGCGGCGAGTACGCCAACCGCCGCGCCTCGCGCGCCGATCTCGATCGCCGCATCGCGATCGCCGAGCAGGACGCCCAGGCGATCCAGCAGCGCATCAACGCCGCGCGACGCCAGCAGGGGGAATTCATCCAGGCGCGCCAGCAGACTCCGGGCGCCGCCGGTGGACAGATGGACGCCGAGATCGCGCGGCTCAGCCAGCAGATCGCCCAGCTCGAGGCGCAGCTCAACGATCTCAACACGTCGATCGCCATCACGCGCACCGGCTGATCGGCGACGGAGGAGAGCATGCGCAATCTGCTTGGCACGACCGCGCTGGCGCTGGCGCTGGCCGCCTGCAACACTACCGACCCGAACCAGGGCGGCTTCTTCGGCGGCGTCGGCGGGCTGGTCAGCGGCAATTACGAGCGCGACACCCAGGCGCGGCGCGACGCGCTGGCCGCCGAGCGGTCCCGCAACCAGCAACTGCGCGACCAGGCGTCGGCGAGTCAGGCCGAGCGCCAGCAGGTCGCCTACGAGCGCGCCAGCCTGCAGCAGCAGGTCGCGGCGCTGAACGGCGACATCAACCGTCTGCGCGGCCGGCTCAGCGCCGCCGAGGCGCAGAAGCGCAACGACCCGCAGCTCGCCAACCTGCGGGCCGAGCTCGAGGCGCTGGAGCGCAGCGCGCGGCTCGCTGGCAGCGATAACGCCGGGCGCGACGCCGCGGCCGAAGCCGCCAAGCGCCGTCAGATAGAGGAATTGCAGCGCAAGCGCCAGCAGCTCGAACGAGCCATCGAGCAGGCTGCGCGATCGTAAGCCCTATTTCGGGCAGGCGGCGTCCTGCCACTGGAAGCCGACGCCGCTGGCCTTGAGGAACTGCGCCAGGCCCGAGGAGCCGATGGCGAAGCCGCCGCCCTGGCCGGCGGCGGCCTGCGTGACGAAGGTGTTGATACCGACGGCGCGGCCGCACATGTCGACCAGCGGCCCGCCGGAATTGCCCGACGAGATGGCGGCGGTATGGGCGACCGAGGGCAGGCCGCGGTCACGGTTCTGCACCGCGCTGATCTCACCGCGCGTCAGCACGACCTCGGGCGAGGCGCCGAGATCGCCGCGCGCCAAGGCGTCGAAATTGCGATCGTTCTGGACCACGGCGCCGGGATATCCGGCGGCCACGACCTCCTTCAGCGTCGCCGGCTCGGGCGCCAGGGGTAGCACCCCGACGGTCGGCGGCGCGCCGTCGACCAGCCGCACGACGGCGAAGTCGCTGCCGCCGGGCGTGCCGCCGCCGACGGCCGCGATCACCTGACCGATCTGGGCCTTGCCCATCTTGCGCGACGTCACGATCACCTTGTCGCCTTCCCAGGCGCCGACGATGACGTGGCGGTTGGTGATCAGGATACCGGGCGCGACGAAGAAGCCGGTGCCGGTGCCGCGCTGCGACAGGATCAGCGCGGTGGTGCTTTCCAGCAGCGGCGCGAGATCGGCGGCGCGGCCGGCGGGCGCGGCGGTGGTCGGTGCACCGGGCGGCGGCGGCGCGGGCACCGGCGGCGTGGCGGCCGCCGGGACGACCGGCGTGCCGGGATTGGCATCGCCACTCTTGCCCGGCGGGACCGGCGTCATCGGCGGCGCGCCCGGCGCTCTTGGCGCACCACCCGGACCGAGCAGGCCGCCCGGATCGGTGATCGTGCAGACATTGCCGGCCAGCGCGTCGCGCAGCTTGGCGATCTGGTCCTCGATGTCCTTGTTGCTCTTGCGCTGCGCCTCCAGCGCCTTCTCGAGCGCGGCGACGGCGGCGGGATCGGGCTTGGCCGGTGGCGGTGGCGGCGGCGCCGGCGGCGCCTGCACGGTGACGCTGACCAGCGGGCGATAGAACAGGTACCAGCCGAGGGTGAGCCCGAGCAGCAGCAGCAGGATGCCGCCCGCGACCAGACCCACGACCCTCAGCCCGCTACCCTGGGGCTTTTCTTCCGCCATAGCCGTACCGCCTCATGCGCTCGAACGCGGGCACCATCATAGCCTGTGGCACGGCCGAATTATGGCCGATCCCCGGCCGCAAGGCGACACTCCGTGTCAGCCCGCGACACGCCCGAAGCGGCGCAGGATCTCGACCAGCTCGGCGGCCTTCAGCGCCCGGACCGTCTTGCCCGGCGGCTTGAAGCTGGGCGTGTCCTCGGCCGCCAGCATGGCGTTGAGCACCGCCTCCTCGACCGCGTCGATCACCGCGAGATAGACCGGATCGAAGCGGTCATCGTCGAGCGCCTGGAGCTGCCACAGCGGCGGCGCCCGGCCCGGCAGCTCCATCGGGTTGGCGGTGCTGATCGCCAGGAAGAGATCGCCCGAACCGTTGCCGCCATAGGTGCCGCCACGGCCGATGCCCAGCGCGCCGCGCCGCGCCACCCGGCGCAGCTGGTGCGGCAGGATCGGCAGGTCGGTGGCGATGATGCCGATGATCGAGCCGCGCTCGCGCGGGAACAGCAGGTCGTGGCGCAGATGGGCGCCCACCGGCACGCCGCGCACGGTGAACTGATCGCGCCGCCCGTGATTGGCCTGCACCAGCACGCCGATGGTGCCCGACACGCCCTCGATCGAGACCGTGCGCGAGGCGCTGCCGGTGCCGGCCTTGAACTCGTAGGCGATCATGCCGGTGCCGCCGCCGACATTGCCCTCGGCCACCAGCCCGCCCGTGGCGCTATCGAGCGCGGCGAGCACGTGCGCCTCGCTCACGTGCTGGCCGTTGATGTCGCTCACGGTGCCGTCATAGGTCTCGGCGACCACAGGCATGGCCCAGAGATGGTCTGACGCGAAGCGCGGATACCTGCGGATCATCCACCGCACGGCGGCGTGATGCACGATGCCGACGCTGTGCGTGTTGGTGATGCAGATCGGCCCGTTGACGTAGCCGCCATCCTCGATCCAGTGGCTGCCGGTCATCTCGCCATTGCCGTTGAAGCGGTGGATCCCAGCCCAGACCGGGCGCATCGCCGCCTCGTCGGCGCGCGGCACGATGGCGGTGACGCCGGTGCGCGCGTCGCCTTCGACGATGGTCGTCAGTCCGACGGCGATGCCCGGCACGTCGGTGATGGCGTTGAACGCGCCGGGCACGCCGTCGAACGGCACGCCCGCTTCCCGCGCGCGGGGCTTACGCTCTTTGCTCACGCGATCACCTTCTGAATTCGCTTGTCGACCGCTATACAGACGCACGGTTCGCGAGGGAGGGAAAGACCATGAAGGTGTTGATGACCGGCGCCGCCGGTGGCGTGGCGCGCATGACCCGGCCGATGCTGCGCGAGCTCTATCCCGATCTCGTGCTGAGCGACGTCAAGCGGCCCGACGATCTGCGCAACGACGAGACCTTCGCCCCGGCCGACCTCACCGACCTCGCCGCCGTCGAGGCGATCACGCGCGGCATCGACGGCGTGATCCATCTCGGCGGCGTCTCGGTCGAGCGCCCGTGGGACGAGATCCTGCCCGCCAACATCATGGGCTGCCACAATCTCTTCGAGGCGGCGCGGCGCAACGGGGTCAAGCGCGTGATCTTCGCCTCGTCGAACCACGCCATCGGCTTCTACCCGCGCACGCGGCGCATCGGCACCGACAACGCCGTGCGGCCCGACGGCTACTACGGTGTGAGCAAAGCCTTCGGCGAGGCGATCGGCGCACTCTACGCCTACAAGCACGGCATGCGCGTCACCAGCCTGCGCATCGGCAATGTCGGCGACAAGCCGATCGACCTGCGCCGCCTGTCGATCTGGATCCACCCCGAGGATCTGGTGCAGCTTTTCGTCATCGGCCTGGAGCACCCCGAGGTGCGCTGCGAGATCCTCTACGGCATGTCCAACAACGCGCGCGGCTTCTGGGATAACCGGCGCGCCCTCGAACTGGGCTACGATCCCGCACATGTCGCCGAGCACCACCGCGACGAGGCGCTGGCGGCGCAGGCCAAGCTGCCACCCGATCCGATCGGCGACTGGTTCCAGGGCGGCACCTTCTGCGCCGACGGCTACGACAACAAGGACGGCCTGCCGCGCACCTGAGCACAAGCCTCACCCTGAGGAGCGGCGCGCAGCGACGCGTCTCGAAGGGTGGGCAATCCGCTCGGTGCCTGTTGCCCATGCTTCGAGACGGCCACTTCGTGGCCTCCTCAGCATGAGGCTGGGGTCATCACACTGATGCTCCGCGGGCAATGGTGCCTGCGCGGCCGGCGTGGCATGGTTAGTGCAACCCGGGAGGGCGAGGAGCCATCATGACCAGCCGCATCAATCCGAACCGCTTCACCACGCGGCCGGAGATCGAAGGCACGTTCGGTGTCGTCACCTCGACGCACTGGATCGCCACCGCCGTCGGCATGGGCATCCTCGAGCGTGGCGGCAACGCCTTCGACGCCGCCTGCGCCACCGCCTTCACCTTGCAGGTCGTCGAGCCGCACCTCAACGGGCCGGGCGGCGACGTGCCGGTGATCGTCCACGACGTGCGCAAGGGGCGCACCGAGGTGATCTGCGGTCAGGGTCCGGCGCCGGCGGGCGCGACCATCGCGCATTACCGTGGCCTGGGCCTCGACATGGTGCCCGGCACCGGCCTGCTGGCGGCTTGCGTGCCCGGCACCTTCGGCACCTGGATGCTGCTGCTGCGCGACTACGGCACGATGAAGCCGCGCGACGTGTTGGAGGCGGCGATCGCCTATGCGCGCGACGGCCACGCGATCGTCGAGCGCGTCTCGGCCACCATCAACACGGTGAAGGACCAGTTCGCGCAGCATTGGAAGACCTCGGCCGACCTCTACCTGCCGGGCGGCAGCGTGCCCAAGCCCGGCACGATCTTCCGCAACGTCACCATGGCCGAGACCTACACGCGCATTCTCAAGGAGGCCGAGTCGGTGGGCGGCAATCGCGAGAAACAGATCGAGGCGGCGGCGCGCGCCTGGTCGCATGGCTTCGTCGCGGAGGAGATCGACAAGTTCTGCCGTACGCAGGACGTCATGGACACCAGCGGCCGCGCACACAAGGGCGTGCTGAACGCCGATGACATGGCGAGATGGACGCCGTCGGTCGAGGCGCCGACGACCTACGACTACGGCCGCTACACCGTCTGCAAGCCCGGCCCTTGGAATCAGGGTCCGGTGATGCTGCAGCAACTCGCGCTGCTGAAGGGCTACACGCTCGACGGCATGGATCCGACCAGCGCCGAGTTCATCCATCTGCTGGTCGAGGCCTCGAAGCTGGCCTTCGCCGACCGCGAGAAATTCTACGGCGATCCCAACTTCGTCGACGTGCCGATGCAGACCCTGCTGTCGGACGCCTACAACGCCGAGCGCCGCAAGCTGATCGCAGACAAGGCCTCGATGGAGCTGCGACCCGGTGAGGTCGCGGGCTTCGGCGGCGTCGTGACCTTCCGCAAAGCCGACGCCTCGCGCAGCGCCGTGGCCGCCAGCGGCGCCGGCGAGCCCACCGTGGGCCGTCTCGGCGAGGCGCGCGGTGACACGGTGCATTTCGACATCATCGACCGCGACGGCAACATGGTGACCTCGACGCCCAGCGGCGGCTGGCTGCAGAGCTCGCCGGTGATCCCCGCGCTCGGCTTCCCGCTGGGCACGCGCGCGCAGATGTTCTGGCTCGACGAGGGCAAGCCCGGCACCCTGGCGCCCGGCAAGCGGCCGCGCACCACCTTGACGCCGACCATGGCGCTGCGCGACGGCGAGCCCTATCTCGCCTGGGGCTCGCCCGGCGGTGACCAGCAGGATCAGTGGATCACCCAGTTCTTCCTGCGCCATGTCCATTGCGGCATGAACCTGCAGGAGGCGATCGACGCGCCGGCCTGGCACAGCGAGCACTTCCCGATCTCGTTCTTCCCGCGCACCGCGCGGCCGGGCGTGCTGGTGCTGGAGGGCCGCGTGCCGAAGGAGACGGTGAAGGAGTTGGAGAAGCGCGGCCACCTCGTCGAGGTCGGCGACGACTGGTCGGAAGGCCGCCTCACCGCCGCGTCTCGTGAAGGTGTGCGCCGCAAAGCCGCCGCCAACCCGCGCGGCATGCAGGGCTACGCGGCCGGACGATGAGGATCAGGGCAGCTTTACCTTCCCCCGGAGGGGGAAGGTGGCGCGCGATGCGCGACGGATGGGGGATGCCTCAACGCACGCGGTGTTCGTCTTCGACATCCCCCATCCGCCCTTCGGGCACCTTCCCCCTCCGGGGGAAGGTAGGTACGGCATGACCTGGTCGATCGTCGCGCGCGATCCCTCGTCGGGCGCGCTGGGCATCGTGGTGGCGACCAAGTTCTTCGCCGTCGGGGCGCGCGTGCCGCATATCGCCACCGGCGTCGGCGCGGTGGCGACGCAGGCGATGGTCAATCCGTTCTACGGCACGCGCGGCATCCGATTGCTCGGCGAAGGCGTGCCGGCGGCCGAGGTCATCACGCTGCTGACCAAGGACGATGACGGCCGCGACTCACGGCAAGTGCATCTGATGGACTCGGCAGGCCGGTTTGCCGCCCATACCGGCGCGTCGTGCGTCGACTGGTGCGGCCACCTGATCCGCGACGGCTTCAGCGTCGCCGGCAACATGCTGGCGGGCGCCGCCGTGATTGAGGATACGGCAAGGGCTTACGAAGCGAATGCCGCCCTGCCCTTCGCGCAACGGCTGATCGCGGCGATGAAGGCCGGCGAGGCGGCGGGCGGCGACAAGCGCGGCAAGCAATCGGCGGCGCTGCTGATCCACGGCACGCAGGATTACTCCGACCTCGACCTGCGCGTCGACGATCACACCGATCCGCTGGCCGAGCTGACGCGGCTCGAAGCGGTGAGTCGCGAGCACTGGACGATCTTCCGCCAGTTCATGCCCTCGCGCGAGAAGCCTTCGGGTGTGTTCGACCGCGCGGTGATCAACTCCGCCGTCGCCAAGGCGCAATCGGAACGCTGATGGCCACGCCGATCCTGGAGGTCGCCGATCTGCGTGTGAGCTTCGCCGGCGACAACCGGCGCGACACGCTGGCGGTCGACGGTATCGGCTTCAGCCTGCAACGCGGTCGCACCCTGGGCATCGTCGGCGAATCGGGCAGCGGCAAGAGCGTGACCTCGCTCGCCATCATGGGTCTGCTGCCCAAGGACACCGCGCGTGTCGGCGGATCGGTGCGCTTCGACGGCGAGGAACTGCTGCGCGCGCCGGAGGCGACCTTGCGCGATCTGCGCGGCGATCGCATGGCGATGATCTTCCAGGAGCCGATGACGTCGCTCAACCCGAGCTACACGATCGGCGACCAGATCGGCGAGGCGGTGATCCGCCATCGCGGCGCGTCCAAGCGCGAGGCGCGCGCGCGGGCCATCGAGATGCTGCGCCGCGTGCGCATCCCCTCGCCCGAGCAGCGCGTCGACGACTATCCGCACAAGCTCTCCGGTGGCATGCGCCAGCGCGCGATGATCGCCATGGCGCTGGCCTGCGATCCACGCCTGCTGATCGCCGACGAGCCGACCACGGCGCTCGACGTCACCATTCAGGCGCAGATCCTCGATCTGCTGCGCGACCTCCGCGCCGAGGGCGCGGCCTCGATCATCCTGATCACGCACGATCTGGGCGTCGTCGCCGAGCTGGTCGACGAGGTGGCCGTGATGTACGCCGGCCAGATCGTCGAGCGCGCGCCGGTCGAGGTGTTGTTCAGCCAGCCCCAGCATCCCTACACGGTGGGCCTCCTGGGCTCGCTGCCACGCCTCGACCAGAAGCGTGAGCGCCTGGCGGCGATCGACGGCGCCGTCCCCGACATGACCGCGCCGCCGCCGGGCTGCCGCTTCGCCGCGCGCTGCCCCTTCGTCGAGCCGGCCTGCCGCGAGGGCGAGATGCCGACGATCGCGCTGAGCGACACCCACCTCACCCGCTGCCGCCGCGCGCCGCTGGAGCGGCTGGTGGGATGAGGGGAGTCATGTTCATACCTTCCCCCGGAGGGGGAAGGTGCCCGAAGGGCGGAAGGGGGATGTCGAAGACGAACTCCTGCGTTCGTCTTCGACATCCCCCTTCCGTCAGCGCTTCGCGCTGCCACCTTCCCCCTCCGGGGGAAGAATCATGACGCCCCTCCTCCAGGTCGCCGACCTGTCCAAGCAGTTCGTCGCGCGGCGCGATGTGATCGGTCGGCCGACCGCGACGGTGAAGGCCGTCGATGGTGTGTCGTTCGATCTCGCCGCCGGCGAGACGCTGGCGCTCGTCGGCGAATCCGGCTGCGGCAAGTCCACCGTCGGCCGACTGCTGCTGCGCCTGATCGAGCCTAGCGGCGGCACGATCCGCTTCGACGGCCAGGACGTGCTGTCGACCGGCAACGCCGGCGCGCGTCGCCTGCGCCGCGACGTGCAGCTGATCTTCCAGGATCCCTACGCCTCGCTGAACCCGCGCATGACGGTGGGCGAGATCCTCGGCGAGCCGCTACTGCTGCACAACGTCGTGCCACCGGACCAGCGACGCGGGCGCGTGGCCGAGCTGCTGACCACCGTGGGCCTGCGCCCCGACTATCACCGCCGCTATCCGCATGAATTCTCCGGTGGCCAGCGCCAGCGCATAGCTATCGCTCGCGCGCTCGCGGTCGAGCCCAAGCTGATCGTCTGCGACGAGCCGGTCTCGGCGTTGGACGTGTCGATCCGCGCCCAGGTGCTGAACCTGCTGCGCGACCTGCAGCAGCGCCTGGGGCTGGCCTATCTCTTCATCTCGCACGACCTCGCGGTGGTGAAGCACATCGCCACGCGTGTCGCCGTGATGTATCTCGGCCGCATCGTCGAGATAGGCGAGGCCGCGCAGGTCTTCGCCGAGCCGCGCCACCCCTATACGCGCGCGCTGCTCTCGGCGATTCCCGTGCCGGCGCCGGGCGCGCGGCAGGAACGGCGCATCCTGCAGGGCGACGTGCCCAGCCCGATCGCGCCGCCGCCCGGCTGCCACCTGCACACCCGCTGCCCGCACGCGATCGATCGCTGCCGTGTCGAGCGGCCACCGCTCGATCTCGGCGGCGGCCATGGCGTGGCCTGCCATCTGTGGCGGCAACTGCCCCCGGCCGGCGAGGCGCTGCCCAAGGAGCTGGCGCCCAATCCTGTTCTGGAGAAGCTGCAAGCGGCCTTCGTGCGGCGGGCGGAAGAAGTAGTTTGACGGCGCGTTTCTTGCGTGGCGGGGCGCGACTGATCGGAGGCATCATCGCGGCCGATCCACGATTTTGACGGAACGACAGGGAGGGGTGCCATGAGACTTCGCAACACCATCGCCATCGCGGCAGTTGCGTTGGGTATCGCGAGCGCGGTCCAAGCGCAGACGACCCTGCGCATCGGCCTGGCCGAGGATCCCGACGTGCTCGATCCGACCTTGGCGCGCACCTATGTCGGGCGCATCGTCTTCTCGTCGATCTGCGACAAGCTGTTCGACATCGACGCCAACCTCAAGGCGGTGCCGCAGCTGGCGCTGAGCCACGAGACCTCGGCCGACGGCAAGACGGTGATCATCAAGCTCAGGCCCAACGTGGTGTTCCACGACGGCGAGACGTTCGACGCCGAGGCGGCGAAGTACAGTCTCGAGCGCCACATGACCATGCAGGGCTCGTTCCGCCGGCCGGAGCTGGGTCAGGTGGCGAGCGTCGAGGTGGTCGACCCGCTGACCATCAAGCTGAACCTCAAGGCGCCGTTCTCGCCGCTGATCGCCCAGCTCACCGACCGCGCCGGCATGATGGTGTCGCCCAAGGCCGCGAAGGAGGCCGGCGACAAGTTCGGCAACAAGCCGGTTTGCGCCGGGCCCTACCGGTTCGTCGAACGCGTGCAGCAGGACCGTATCGTCGTCGAGAAGTTCGATCGCTACTGGAACAAGGACAACGTGCACATCGACAGGATCGTCTACCTGCCGATCGTCGACAGCACGGTGCGCCTGGCCAATCTGCGCTCCGGCGCGCTGGAGCTGATCGAGCGGCCGCTGGCCACCGACATCAAGACCATCCGCGCGATTCCCAAGGTCAAGCTCGTGACCGCGGTCGAGATCGGCTATCTCGGGCTGAGCATCAACCTCAACAACGGCCCGGCCGCCAGCACGCCGCTGGCCAAGAATCCCAAGGTGCGCAAGGCCTTCGAGCTGGCGCTCGACCGCGACGCGATCAACCAGGTGGCGTTCAACGGCGAGTTCGTGCCCGGCAACCAGTGGGTCAGCCCTCAGCATCCCTTCTACCAGCAGAGCGTGCCGATCCCGAAGCGCGACGTGGCGAAGGCCAAGGCGCTGCTCAAGGAAGCCGGCATCACCGACAAGATCACCATCGACTTCATGGTGCCCAACAACCCGGAGGCGCGGCAGGTCGCCGAGCTGATCCAGTCGATGGTCGGCGAGGTCGGCTTCGACATGAAGATCCGCGTCACCGAATTCGCGACCTCGCTGAAGCAGGCCGAGGACGGCAACTTCCAGGCCTTCCTGATCGGCTGGTCGGGCCGCACCGATCCCGATGGCAACATCTACGTCTTCGCCACCTGCAACGCGCCGCAGAACAACTCCAAGTACTGCGATCCCAAGACAGACGCCGATCTCAACCGCGCACGCGAGGTCAGCGATCCGGCCGAGCGGAAGAAGATCTACGAGGCCGTGGCACAGCGCATGATCGGTGCCAACGAAGGGCACGTGGTCTACCTCTATCACCGCCGCGTGCTGATCGCTCACCAGGAGCGCCTCGAAGGCTTCACCCAAATGCCCGACGGCCTCGTGCGCGTCGTCGGCCTGAAGCTGAAGTGAAGGTAATCGACCAGATACCTTCCCCCGCTGGCGGGGGAAGGTGGCGCGAAGCGCCGGATGGGGGTGGCTGGTGCGACAACCTCACCGGTCGAGACTGACCGCTATGCCCACACCCCCATCCGCCCTTCGGGCACCTTCCCCCGCAAAGCGGGGGAAGGTACTCGGCCCATGCTGAGCTTTCTCGGCCACCGGCTGCTGCAGCTGATCCCGACGCTATTCTTCGTGTCGGTGATCATCTTCGGCCTGCAGCAGCTGCTGCCAGGCGACCCGGCGCTGATCATGGCCGGCGAGGAACGCGACCCCGAGGTGCTTGAGCAGATCCGCAAGCAGTACCGCCTCGATCAGCCGATCCCCGTGCAGTACTTCTACTGGATCAAGGGGGTGCTGTCGGGCGACCTCGGCGAATCGATGCGCATCAAGAAGCCGGTGGCCGAGCTGGTGCTGGAGAAGCTGCCGGTCACCCTGCAGCTCGCCTCGATGGCCATCGTCATCGCGCTCACCATCGGCATCGGCGCCGGCGTGATCTCGGCGGTGAAGAAGGACACCTGGCTCGACTACGCCGCCAATGTCTTCGCGCTGTGGGGCATCAGCACGCCGAATTTCTGGCTCGGCATCCTGATGATCTTCCTGTTCTCGGTGCAGCTGGGATGGCTGCCGGCGTCGGGCTACGTCAGCCTCTGGGAGGATTGGCGACAAAGCCTCGCCACCACCATCATGCCGGCCTTCGTGCTGGGCAACGCCATCGCCGCCATCCTCATGCGCCACACCCGTGGCGCCATGCTGCAGGTGCTGACCAGCGACTACGTGCGCACCGCGCGCGCCAAGGGCCTGGTCGAGCGCGTCGTGGTGATCAAGCACGCCATGCGCAACGCGCTGACGCCGATCATCACCTTGGGCGCGCTGGAGCTGGGCACCTTGCTGTCCGGCGCGGTGCTGACCGAGCAGATCTTCACCATTCCCGGCTTCGGCAAGCTGATCGTCGACGCCGTGTTCAACCGCGACTACGCGGTGGTGCAGGGCGTCGTGCTGGTCACCGCCACCACCTACATCGCGCTCAACCTGCTGGCCGACATCGCCTACGTGCTGGCCAATCCGCGGCTGAGGGGCTAGCGCGGATGTCGACATTCCCTTTCCTATCGATGATGGCCTCACCCATACCTTCCCCCGGAGGGGGAAGGTGGCGCGGAGCGCCGGATGGGGGATGTCGAAGACGGACTCCTGCGTTCGTCTTCGACATCCCCCTTCCGCCCTTCGGGCACCTTCCCCCTCCGGCGGAAGGGAAGACTGACTACTTCAACGGAAAGCCCAGCGCGTTGAGCCAGGGGCGCATCTGCTCGCGGCCGGTGACGGCGGCGATGCGCTGCTTGATGCGCGCGGTCCAGGAATCGGTCGGCAAGTTCTGGCGGCGCGAGAAGGCGCCCAGGACCTCGTCGTAGCGCGCGATGTGCTGGGCTTCGCCGGCCTGCTTGTACGTCTCGTAATGCAGGATGGCCGCTTGCGGCAGGCGCGGCTTGACCTCGGCGTTAGCGGCGGGATCGGCGTAGCCGATGCACAGGCCGAAGATGCCGAAAGCGCCCGGCGGCAGGTCGAGCAGCTTGGCCACCGCCTGCGGATCGTTGCGCATGGCGCCGATATAGACCATCGACAGGCCCAGCGACTCCGCCGCCGTCACCGCGTTCTGCGCCGCCAGCGCCGCGTCGACCGCCGCGACCAGGAATGTCTCGGTCCACGGCAGGCCATTGGTGCCACTGCCGTGCTTCTCACCGATGCGCTCCAGCCTCGAGAGGTCGGCGATGAACACCATATACAGCGGGCACTCCTCGATGTGCTTCTGGTTAGCGGCGATGCGCGCCAGTTCCTTGCGCTTGGCCGGATCGTCGACCACGACCACCGACCAGGCCTGCAGGTTGGAGCTGGTCGAGGCCGACTGCGCCGCCGCGATCATGGTCTCCAGCGTGCCCTCGGGCACCGGCGTCGGCAGGAAGCGGCGCACCGAGCGATGGCCGAGCATGACGCCGATGGTCTCGTTCCATAGCGCAGCCGGCGGCACGGCGTCGGCGCCGTAGCGCGCCGCCAGCGCTTCGCTCCTGTCGTCGGCCACCTTGGTGATCGTGTCCATCCAATGCGTCTCCGTCGTCACTCCGCCGGCGTCGCGGCGGGTGCGGGTTGTGGTTTGGGCCGCGTGATCACGGTGAACATCGCCAGCAGGATGAAGACCGTGACCAGCGCGAAGACCATGCGCGGCTCGCCGCGATCGAGCAGCCAGGCGTAGAGCAGCGGCGCGATCATGCCGCCGATGTTGAAGCCGGTGGAGACGAAGCCGAACACCTTGCCGAAGGCGCCCGGCGGCGTGACCGAGCGCACGATCATGTCGCGCGAGGGCTGGATGATGCCGTTGAGGAACCCGCCCAGCGACATCGCCGCGATCAGCGCCACGGCGCCGAGATCGCCCCAGCCCACAGCGACGACCATGGTCGACGTGGCGAGGAAACCGGCCGCGGCGATGCGCTCGTGCTTCGTCGTGCGGTCGGCGAGGATGCCGCCCGCCAGCACGCCGGCGGCGCTCATCAGCAGATAGCCCGACAGCGCGATGTTGGCGATCGAGGCCGGCGTTCCGTTGATCTGGCCCAGCGCCACCACCGAGAAGGTCTGGATGCCGCCGCCCGACAGCGCCAGCAGGATGAAGAAGAACAGGTTGCGCAGGATCGGCGCCGACAGCAGCAGATCGAGCCCGGCCTTGCCGGCGGTCTGGCTGTTGCTCTCGCGGCGCGTCGCGGCGCTGACCGACAGCGGCGCGCCCCAGATGGCCAGCGCCGCGACCACCAGCGCCGCCATCGCCGCGGCGACGTAGTAGGCGCCCTGCCAGCCGGCATAAGCGGCGCAGAACAGCACGCAGGCCGGCGCCACACCGGAGCCGAAGAAGCCGGAGAAGGTGTGGAAAGAGAAGGCGCGGCCAGCCTTCTTGGCCGGGATCGTCGAGGACAGGATCGCGTAGTCGGCGGGGTGATAGACCGTGTTGGCCAGGCCGAGCAGGGCGTAGGCCGCGATCAGCATCCAGTAGCTCGGGAAGGTCGCGGCCAGCAGCAGGGCGACCACGCCGATCGTCATGCCGCCGATCAGCATGGGCCGCGCGCCGACGCGGTCGACCAGGAAGCCGGCGGGCGTCTGCAGCAGGGCCGAGATCACGTTGAAGGCGGTCAACACCGCGCCCAGCGCGATGTAGCTGACACCCAGCTCGGTCCGCACCACCTCGAACACGGGTGGCAGGAGCAACAGGTGATAATGGCTGATGAAATGCGCGGAGCAGACCAGGCCGATGATCCTGACCTCCCGGCCCCTGCCCTCCGCTCGCTCAGCCTCAGCCATACGCCGTCGTGCCCTCCGCCGGCGAAACCTAATGCAGGCGCGTCCATCTCGCCAGCCGTGCGCGGCATGGGTGCCCGGCGCCTCGGGCATGTCGCGTCGCCCGGTTCGGCGGACTATAGTGCCGGTGTCAGCAAGAGGATCACACGCATGGACGAGAACAAGCGGGACGGGCTGGGCTTCGCCGCCGAGTACGACCGGCCGATCCCCTACATGCAGCGCATCCGCGACTATTACGTCACCTTGGGCTACGGCACGCCCTATCGCTGGGCCAACTACGCCGAGGTGCCGTTCACCAGGCTCGCCAAGCCGCTATCGAAGAGCCGCGTGGCGCTGATCACCACGGCGGCGCCCTACCAGCCCGACAAGGGCGACCAGGGGCCGGGCGCCGCCTATAACGCCGGCGCCAAGTTCTACAAGGTCTACTCCGGCGACACGTCGGTCGACCACGATCTGCGCATCTCGCACATCGGCTACGACCGCATCCACACCACGGCCGAGGACAGCAACACCTGGTTCCCGCTGCCGGCGTTGCGGAAGGCGGCCGCCGCCGGCCGCATCGGCGAGGTCGCGCCGCGCTTCCATGGCGCGCCGACCAATCGCAGCCACGTCACGACGCTCGATGTCGATTGCCCCGAGTTGCTGGCCAGGTGCCGCGCCGACAATGTCGACGCGGCGATCCTGGTCCCCAGTTGACCCGTCTGCCACCAGACCGTGAGTCTGGCCGCCCGTCACCTCGAGGCCAACGGCATCCCGACCGTGATCATGGCCTGCGCCAAGGATATCGTCGAATTCGTCGGCGTGCCGCGTCTGCTGTTCAGCGACTTCCCGCTCGGTAATTCCGCCGGCAAGCCCAAAGACGTGGCATCGCAGGATCTGACACTCGAGCTGGCGCTCAGCCTGCTCGAGAGCGCCACCGGCCCGCGCACGACAATGCAATCACCGCTTCGCTGGAAGGACGACGCCTCGTGGAAGCTCGACTTCTCGAACATCGAGAAGATGTCGCCCGAGGAAATCGCCCGCCGCCGCGCCGAGTTCGATCGCCAGAAAGAAATCGCCAAGGGCGTCCGCCAGGGCGATTCGAAGGCGGCGGATTAGTCTCCCTTCCCCCGGAGGGGGAAGGTGGCAGCGCGAAGCGCTGACGGAAGGGGGATGTTGAAGCCGAACGCAGGCGTCCGTCTTCGACATCCCCCTTCCGCCCTTCGGGCACCTTCCCCCTCCGGGGGAAGATAAATGACTCCGTCCCATCACAACTGCCGCCGCTTGGGATCGTAGGTGTCGCGCAGCCAGTCGCCGATCATGTTGGCCGACAGGCAGGTGATCATGATGGCGATGCCGGGCATGGTGATCGCCCACCACGCGTTGGTGATGTAGTTGCGCGCGTCCGACAGCATAAGGCCCCAGGACACATCGGGCGCCTGGATGCCCAGGCCAAGGAAGCTCAGCGACGCCTCGAAGATGATGACCTGGCCGACCTGAAGCGTGGCCAGCACCAGCAAGGTGTTCATCACGTTGGGCAGCAGATGGCGAAAGAAGATCGTGGCGGTGTTGCAGCCCGCGACCCTGGCCAGCGCCACGTAGTCGCGTTCCTTCAGCGACAGGATCTCGCCGCGCACGATGCGGGCGTACCAGGTCCAGTAGGTTACGATGATGACGATCACCACTGTGTCGAAGTCGGCGCCGAACACCGCGGCGATCACCAGCGCCAGGGCCAGCGCCGGGATCGACATCTGGATGTCGACCAGGCGCATGATCACGGCGTCGACGATGCCGCCGAAGTAACCGGAGATCATGCCGATCAGCCCGCCGATGGCGCCGGCGAAGGCGATGGCGTAGAGCGCCGAGACCAGTGAGACGCGCGCGCCAGCGATGATACGGCTGAAGATGTCGCGGCCGAGATTGTCGGTGCCCAGCGGATAGATCCACTCGCCCTTGGCCTCCCATAGCGGCGGCCGGAAGGCGGCGGCGAGGTTCAGCCCGTTGGGATCGTGCGGCGCGATGCTTTCGCCGAAGAGCGCGGCGATCGCCACCAGGGCGAGGATGATCATCGAGATCCAGGGCAGGCCGCGGCCGCGCAGGCGCGACAGCAGCCCGCGCGGCGGCAAGCTCGGCGCGAGGGTGGCGTCAGCGGTCATAGCGGATACGCGGGTCGATGAAGCCGTAGGACAGGTCGACCAGCAGGTTCGAGGTCACGAACAGGATCGAGGTCAGCAGCACGCCGACCTGCACGACGGGGAAGTCGCGCGAGAACACGGCCTCGACCACGGTACGGCCGACACCAGGCCAGGCGAACACCGTCTCGACGACGAAGGCGCCGCCCAGCATGGCGGCGAAGTAGACGCCGAGGATGGTGACCAGCGGGATCGCCGCGTTGCGCAGCGCGTATTTCCACACCAGCACGTGTTCCGTCGCGCCCACGGCGCGGCCCATGCGGATGTAGTCGCTGTCGAGCACGTCGAGCATCGCCGAGCGCACGATGCGCGTCTGCGCCGCCACGGGATACCAGCCCAGCGCGATCGCCGGCATGATGATGTGCGTGGCCGAGCCGGTGCCGTAGGCCGGCAACACGTCGAGATGGATGGCGAAGATCAGGATCAGCAGCAGGCCGACCCAGAAGTTCGGCATGGCCTGGCCGAGCATGGCGAAGCCCTTGCCCAAGGTGTCGATCCACGAGCCGCGATAGACCGCCGATAGCACGCCGAAGGGCACAGCGAGCAGGATCGAGAAGGCGAGCGCCGCCAGCGCCAGGCCGATGGTCGACGGCAGGCGGTCGAGCACGAGCTGCAGCGCCGGCATCTGCCAGCGATAGGATTTGCCGAAGTCGCCACCCAACGCCTTGCCGGCGAAGATCAGGTACTGCTTCCACAGCGGCTCGTTGAGCCCCATATCCTGCCGCACCTGCTCGATCAGCGCCGGCGGCGCCTCGGTCGGCAGCAGCAGCACGATCGGATCGCCGCTCATCCTCGAGATGACGAAGATCACGATGCTGGCGCCGACGATGCTGATCAGCCCCTGCAGCACACGGCGGAGGAAGTAGCCGGTCATGCCACCACTCCTTCTCCCCGCGAAGGCGGGGAGAAGGTGCCGAGCGCCACACCGTTGATCGTTGCACGAGGAAGCCCCTCATCCGCCTCGCTGGCGCTCGGCACCTTCTCCCCGCCTTCGCGGGGAGAAGGAAGAACCGATCATCGTCACTTCTTCACGACCACTTCCTGCATGCCGCGCCAGTAGCCCGGATACGGCCAGCCCTTGAAGTCGAGCTTGTCCTCGCGCCAGGCGAAGGTGACCATCGGCCGGTAGGTCGGCACGCCGCCCAGCACCTTCTCGTGCTTGTAGCGCGCGATCTTGCGCGCCAGTGCCGCGCGCTTCTCGGGATCCATGGTGAGCTTCAGCTCGGCGATCATCGTGTCGGCCTCGGTGTCCGACGTGGTCGAGTAGCTGCCCCAGCCCTTGCCCGGCACGAAGGTATGCACGTGACCGGCCCAGGCGGTGCCCGGATCGCCCGGCAGGTTCTGGCTCCACATGTGGCTGAACACGCCGTCCATTTCTGGCGGCGCATTGCGGCCCATGCGCGCGAGGTTGAGCCACGCGGCGTATTCCAGGCCCTGCACCTTGCAGCGGATGCCGACCTGGGTGAGGTAGGCGAACATCGCCTCGCCCACCTCTTTTACATTGGGCTCGCGCGGCGTCGTGAGGTTGTAGCAAGGGATATCGAAACCGTTGGGGAAGCCCGCCTGGCGCAGCAGGTCGCGCGCCTTCTTCGGGTCGTAGGCGTAGGGCTTCAAGTCAGGGTCGTAGCCGACGCCGCCCTTGCCGACCTGGACGTAGCGCTCGCCCTGGCCGAACAGCACGCTCTTGATGATGGCGTCGACGTCGATGGCATGCGCCGCCGCCTGACGTACGCGCACGTCGCGGAACGGCGACTTCTCCTGATGCGTGTTGAAGTTCAGGAACAGATTGTTGCCGGTGACGACGGTCATCGTCTTCACCCCGCGCATCTTCCGGAACTCCTCGACCATCGACAGCGGCACGGCGTCGAGAAAGTCGATGGCGCCGGTCTTGAACGCCGCCACACGCGTCAGGTCCTCGGGGATGACCTTGATCACCAGCCTGTCGGCCTTGGGCCGATGGTCCTTGTTCCAATAGTCGGCATTGACCTCGAATCGGATCTCGTCCTTCACCGTGCGCGAGACGAACTTCCACGGGCCGGTGCCGACCGGCGCCTTTCCGAACTCCACTTCGCCGACGCGTTCGTAATAGGCCTTGGGCACCGCCCAGAGTTGCAGGAAGTTGGCGATATAGTTGCCGTCGGCTTGCTTGAAGTGGATGCGGAAGTGATGGTCGTCGACGATCTCGAAGCGCTCGACCTCGGCCTGGTTGTGCGACCAGCGCGAGATCTTGGGATCGCGCATCTTGTTGTAGGTGAACTCGAAATCGGCCGAGGTCAGCGGATCACCGTTGTGGAACTTCACGCCCTTGCGCAGGCGCACATCGATGATCGGCTTGCCGTTCTCCTCCTTGACGCTCCACGACTCGGCCAGCCAGTTGACCACACGCTGCTCGGGGTTCACCCGCACCAGCTGCTCGAACATCTGGCCCATGAAATAGTGGTCGACGCCGGCCGAGTACTTCACCGGGTCGAGCATCGTCGATTCGGCACCGAAGCCCGCGGTGACCGTGCCGCTTCCCTGGCCCGATGCCGCCATTGGCGCGAACGCCAAGGCCACCGCGAGACCGAGCACTCGCCTGCGCGACATCCGTTTCCTCCATTGTTTATTGTGATGACGGCAGCACGCGCGGCGAAGGGGTGTCAAACACCTATTGCCGACAATTCTACGATGCGGCCTGCATGTTCACGCATGGCCTCCATGCAGAGCCGCGAGCCCGCGCGCTGGAGAAGCGCGGCCTGGTCGAATTGTTCCCTCGGCGCGGCGCCCGGGAAGTGGACATCATGCCAGATGCGATCGCCGACATTCTTCAACAGATGCGCGACGTTGCTCGGCCTCACCGCGGGCAACGTCGCGGCACGTCCCGGAATATCCGAGGTGGTCGCGGCGACACCGAGCCACACCGCCGACCTGTGCGCCCAAGCGGCGATCGACGACATCGACCCGGTGACCTCCGCGCCGCGGCCGCGGCCCGGTGCCTCTTGCATCCGACGCCTTCGGAACCACTTTTTGTGGCGACCACAACCCACACGGAAGCCATGACCTCTGACGCGATCAGATCCGCCACGCCGCGGGACGAGGCGGTCGTCGCCGACGTCCTGACTCTGGCCTTCAGCACCGATCCCGCCGCGCGTTGGAGTTGGCCGGATCCGCGAACCTATCTCGCGCACTTCCCGCGCTTTGTCCGCGCCTTTGCTGGCCAGGCGTTTCCGCGCGGCACCGCTCATTTCATCGAGGGCTACAAGGGCGCCGCTCTCTGGCTACCTCCTGGCGCCGAACCCGATGAGGCGGCGTTGGGTGCGCTGATGCAGGATTCCGTCGACCAGCACGCGCTGCACGACGCCAGCGAATTGATCGAGCGGATGGCCGGCTATCACCCGACGGAACCCCATTGGTATCTGCCGTTGATCGGCATCGATCCCGCGCATCAGGGCAAGGGATTGGGGAGCGCGCTCATGCGGCACGCGCTGGCGGAATGTGATCGCGAGGGCAGCCTCGCCTATCTCGAATCGAGCAGCCCGGCCAATGTGCCGCTCTACCAGCGTCACGGCTTCGAGCTGCTGGGCACGATCCAGGTCGGCGGCTCGCCCGAGATCTTCCCTATGCTGCGCAGGCCGCACCAGTGAAACTGATGCTGAAAAGTGGTCGCCTCCGCTTGTCGAGCGGTTGGTAGCCACGGACGGCCGGCGGCGGGCTTCCCGCACAGCGGCATTGCGGTGCCGGCGCTTGCGACTCCCGGCGCGGGGCGGGATAGGATGCGCCCGATACAGATCACTAGCGGGAGGGAACACAATGAGCGCGGAACCCGTGAAGGCCGGAGCGGCCAAGCAGGACATCGGCATCAGCAGCGAGGGCCATGTCGGCATCGTCGAGATCCAGCGGCCGCCGCACAACTACTTCGACAACGCGCTGATCAACCAGATCGCCGACGCCTACGAGGCGTTCGATCGCGACGACAACATCCGCGCCATCGTGCTGTGCGCCGAGGGCAAGTCGTTCTGCGCCGGCGCCGATTTCGCCAACCGCCCGCAGACCGGTGCGGCCGAAAGCGGCAAGCACCTCTATAAGGAAGCCACGCGCATCTTCCGGGCGAAGAAACCGCAGATCGCCGCCGTGCAGGGCGCCGCGATCGGTGGCGGGCTGGGCCTGGCGCTGTCGGCCGATTTCCGCGTCACCTGCGAGGAGGCGCGCTTCTCCGCCAACTTCACGCGCCTGGGCTTCCACCCCGGCTTCAGCCTGACCTACACGCTGCCGCGCCTCGTCGGACAGCAGAAGGCCAACTTGCTCTTCTACACAGGCCGTCGCGTCACCGGCAGCGAGGCGGTGGCGATGGGCATGGCCGACGTGCTGGTGCCGCTGGCCGATGTGCGCAAGGGCGCGATGGCGCTGGCCAAGGAGATCGCCGAGTCCGCGCCGCTCGCGGTGGAGTCGACGCGCGAGACCATGCGCCGCGGCTTCGCCGACGCGGCCGAGCGCGCCACCGAGCGCGAGCTGGTCGAGCAGGACTGGACACGCAAGACCGCCGACTTCAAGGAAGGCGTCAAGAGCTGGGCCGAGCGGCGGCCGGGCAACTTCCAGAAGCGGTAAGGGACTCGCTGTCGTCCTGAGCGTAGCGAAGGACCTAGCGGTATGGCGGCCACATCAAGGCGTGGCGCGCGCCGGCAAGACCGCTCGATCCTTCGCTGCGCTCAGGATGACAATCGGGAGGAGACATCATCATGGGTCAGGTCGACGGCAAGGTCGCCCTCGTCACGGGCGGCGCGTCCGGTATCGGCGAGGCTTGCTCACTCACCTTGGCGCGTGAAGGCGCGCGCGTGGTCATCACCGACATCGACGATACGCGCGGCAAGGCGCTGGCGGCGAAGATCGGTGGCGGCGCGATCTATCTGAACCACGACGTGGTCTCGGAGCCGCGCTGGATCGAGGTCGTGGCCGAGATCGATAAGCGGTGCGGCCGGCTCGACGTGCTGGTGTCCAACGCCGGCATCGGCATCGCCACCTCGATCTTCGACATGTCGCTGGCCGACTGGCAGCGCCAGCAGGCGATCAACCTCGACGGCGTGTTCCTGTCGGTGAAGCACTCGGTGCCACTGATGCGCAAGGGCGGCGGCGGGTCGATCATCATGATGTCCTCGGTCGCCGGCCTGCGCGGCGCGCCCGGCCTCGCCGCCTATGCCGCGACCAAGGGCGGCGTGCGGCTGTTCGCCAAGTCGGTGGCGCTGGAGTGCGCCGCCGCCGGCGACAACATCCGTGTCAACTCGATGCATCCCGGCATCATCGCCACGCCGATCTGGGGCAAGATCCCGACGGGCGCCGGTGGCATGGGCCATAACGCGCCGATTGACCCCTACGAACGCGCGAAGGCCACTGTGCCGCTGTCGCGTGCGGGAGAGGCGCAGGACATCGCCAATGGCGTATTGTGGCTGGCGAGCGACGCCTCGAGCTACGTCACCGGCATGGAGATGGTGATCGACGGCGGCATGATGGCCGGCGGACCGATGCGTCGGCCCTAAGGCAGGAGGACGCGATGGCGGCCGAGGTCGGCGACATCAAGGACTGGCACGCCCACGTCTATTTCGACGCCGGCAGCAAGGACGCGGCGCTTAAGCTGCGCGGCACCATCGTCGCGCGCTTCGTCGCCGAGATGGGCCGCGTGCATTCCCGGCCGATCGGCCCGCATCCGCGCTGGAGCTACCAGGTCGCCTTCCCGCCGACGATGTTCGCCGAGTTCGTGCCCTGGCTGGCGCTGAACCGCGGCGACCTCGTGATCCTCGTGCATCCCAACACCGGCCGCGACCTCACCGACCACCGCGACCGCGCCATCTGGCTGGGCGAGAAGGTCGATCTCGAGCTGTCGATCCTGAAGGACTGAACCCATGCAGGACCTACTGCCCATCGCGACGCGCGTCGGCGAGCGGCTGAAGGCGCGCGGCGAGACGATTTCCGTCGCCGAATCCTCGATCGGCGGGCTGCTGTCCGCCGCGCTGCTCTCGGTGCCCGGTGCCTCGGCTTATTATGTCGGCGGCGCGGTGGTCTACACCCGCGCCGCTGGCGACGCGCTGCTGATGATCCCGCCGGAAGCGCGCGTCGGCCTGCGCGCCTCGACCGAGCCCTATGCCCTGCTGATGGCGCGCACCATCCGCCAGCGGCTGGGCACGACCTGGGGCATCTCTGAGACGGGTGCCAGCGGCCCCACCGGCAACCGCTACGGCGACGCCGCCGGCCACGCTTGCGTCGCGCTCAGCGGACCCACCGAGCGCAGCATCACCATCGAGACCGGCCAGCCCGATCGGGTCGACAACATGCGCGCGTTCGCCGCAGCGGCCTTGGCGCTGTTTTACGACGAACTACGCTAGAAGCATCACTTCATATTGTGGTTTAAGTCTTGAAAGTCCACGAGAATTAGAATTTATCCAGCCTTTCTTGGTGGTTAGCGGAAACTCCTTGCCTTGACGGTAGAATCACGATATACAGCTCTCGTTAACGTTTGATTATATTCAAATCAAATTTCGGCAGAGGAGATACCACAATGACCATTCTCAAGAGCCTTCTTCGTGACGAGTCCGGCGCTACCGCCATCGAGTATGGCCTGATCGCCGCCCTGATTTCGGTCGCCGCCATCACCGCCTTCACCACGGTCGGCACCAAGCTCAGCACCATGATGACCAACACCGCCAACAAGCTGAACTAGTCGGACGCGGAACGCCGCGCCGAACAGTCTGGGGAATTCTTTTTCTGTATTCCGAGAGCTGGCGCCACGAAGGTGGCACCAGCCTCGCGCTCTGGAAACCTTCCACGGAAAAATATTCTACAAACTAATGATGTAAGGGGGATACCTATTATGCATATTCTGAAGAGCATTCTTCGCGACGAGTCGGGCGCCACCGCCATCGAATACGGCCTGATCGCCGCCCTGATCTCCGTTGCCGCCATCACCGCGTTCAGCACGGTCGGCACCAAGCTCAGCGACTTGATGACGAACACCGCCAACAAGCTGAACTAGCAACAAGCCAAGCACCGAACCGAACGAACGTGCGCGTTCGTTCGAGCAAGCGGAGGGCTGGTACCACGACGGTGGTACCAGCCTCGCTTTTTTGGGCCGTCTACACGCGCGCGTTGCGGCGGCGGTCGTCGTCCCACATCAGGTAGTGCGGACCCAGCGCGGCGAGATCGGGCGCGCCGATCTGCGCCATCACCAGATCGACCTCGCGGCGGAAGATGCCCAGCGCCTTGGTGGCGCCGGCGGTGCCGCCGGCGGCCGCGCCGTAGAGCGTCGGCCGGCCCATGAAGATGAACTTCGCGCCCATGCACAGCGCCGTGATCACGTCCGCGCCGCGGCGCACGCCGCCGTCGAGCATCAAGGTCATCTTGTCGCCGACCGCCTCGACCACCGCCGGCAGCACATCGAGCGGCGAGGGCGCGCGATCGAGCTGACGCGCGCCGTGGTTGGACACCATGATGCCGTCGACGCCGATCGACTGTGCGCGCAGCGCGTCGTCGGGATGCATGATGCCCTTGATGACGAACTTGCCAGGCCACAGGCGGCGGAAATTCTCGACGTCCTTCCAGGTCACCGAGGTCGGCGTCTGGGTGGCGACGAAGGCGGCGACGTCGTCGGCGCTGGCGCCCTTGGGCGCGTAGGGCTGCCAATTGGAGAACATCGGCGTGCCGGTACGCATGTACTCCATCATCCAGCCGGGATGGCGCAGCGCCTCGAACTTGGTCGCCCAGGTCATGCGCAGCGGCCGTGAGAAACCGTTGCGCGTGTTGCGTTCGCGGTTCGAGCCGATCGGCACGTCGACGGTCATCGCCAAGGTCTTCAGCCCGGCGTCCTTGACGCGGCGGATCATGTCCTCGGAGATGCCGCGGTCCTTGGCGGTGTAGAGCTGGTACCAGCCGTGATCCGGCGCGAGCTTACCGAGATCCTCGATCGAGCCGGTGCTGGCGCCCGACATGATGAAGGGCACGTTGGCGTCGCGCGCCGCCTCGGCCAGCATCAGATCGGCGCCGGGGCGGAACAGGCCGGCGAGGCCCGTGGGCGCGATGCCGAAAGGGCTGGAATAGACGCGGCCGAACAGCACCGCGCTCTGGTCGCGCTTGCTGACATCGACCATGTAGCGCGGCACCAGCTCGCGGCGGCGGAAGGCATTCTCGCAGCCGTCCAGGCCGGCCTCGTCGTCGACGCCGCCCTCGATGAAGTCGAAGGCGATCTTGGGCAGGCGCCGCTTGGCCGCCTTGCGCAGATCCTCGATGTTGACCACGCCGTCCACGCGCGTTTCTCCCGTCGGTTTGTTGCGCCATTCTTGCCCGGACCGGCCGGCCCGTCCAAGGGGGGCGAACGCATGGGAGCCAACGGCCCGCGTCTTGCGTAAGATCGACCCCGGACGGAAACATCAGGGGTCCGATGTCGATCGCCAGCCCGATCGTGTCGATTGCCGATGACGAGGCGGCAACGCGCGCCGAGAGCATCCGCCGGCGGCTGGCCGATGAGATCATCACCGGCCAGTTGGCGCCCGGCACCCGGCTGGACGAGGTCGGCACGGCCGAGCGCTTCGCCGTGTCGCGTACCCCCGTGCGCGAGGCATTGAACCAGCTGGTCGGCATCGGCCTGGCGCAGCGCCAGGGCCGAGGCGTGGTGGTGGCCGTCATGGCACCCGCCGTGGTCAGCGAAGCCTTCGAGTTGATGGCCGATCTGGAGGCCCTGTGCGCCCATTACGCGGCGCGGCGCATGACGCCGGTCGAACGGCGCCAGCTGGCGGACATCCACGAGCGGGCGGGCGAGGCGATGCGGCGCAGCGTGCGCGAGGACTACGACGCGCTGAACACCGAGTTCCACGCCGCGATCTACCGCGGCGGCCACAATCGGCCGCTCGAGGAAACCACCCACGCCGCGCGCCGCCGCGTGGCACCCTACCGCACCGGTCAGTTCAACGTCGCGGGACGCCTGGCGAAGTCCTTCGGCGAACACGCGCTGGTGGTCGAGGCGATCCAGCGCGGCGACGCCGCGAAGGCGGCCGCCCACATGCGCGCCCATGTCCACACGGTCAGTGACGCATCGCTCGCCTATGTCGCGGAGGCGCGCGCGAGATAACCGCGCCAGCCGCCGCAGGCCGAGATGTCCTCGGCGCCCTCGACGGCGGCGGCTTCGCAGAGAAAGCCCTTCACCTTGCGGCCATCGGCCAGCATGACGTCGCCAAGGCCAAGCGGCGAAGGGATACGCGCCAGGAAGGCGCCGACGGCCTCGGTGGGCAGCCGCCAGACCTCGCCTTCGATCGCGACACCGTCCCTGGCCACGCGCACCAGCCCGGGCCGTGCGACGCCGGCGCCCGGCAGGCGGTAGAAGCGATAGGTCGCAGCCGTCGTGCAGGCCGAGTCGAAGCGCGCGCCCAAGGCCTGGAGCTCGCGATTGAGCGGCAGGTCGTGCATATGCGCGCCGACCACGACGATCGGCATCTCGGGATAGCTCGGTGCGGCGCCCGTCGGCTCGGCCGGCGGCAGCGCGACACCGGTGGCGCCCATCGTGCCGCCGACATCGCGATGGAAAGCCTCGCCGATCGCCGCGAGGCGACCCTCGCGGAAGGCCGGCGCGATCAGCGTGATGCCCGCGGGCAGGCCATCGGCGCGAAAGCCTGATGGCACGGCGAGCGCCGAGAGATCGAGCTGGTTCACGAAGTTGGTGTAGTGGCCGAGATTGCTGTTGAGCCGCACCGGATCGGCCAGCACCTCGGCGACGCGATAGATCGTGCCCGAGGTTGGCACCGCCAGCACCTCGCAGTCCGCGAAGATCGCCTCGGCGTGACGGCGCAAGCCGCGCAGTCGATCGCGTGCGCGATAGACGTCGACCGCCGTCGCCTTGCGGCCGCTGTCGATGATGGCGCGCGTGACGGGGTGCATGGCCTCGCCGCGCTCGGCGATGAAGGCGTCGATCGCCGTGGTGCGCTCGGCCGCGCCGGCCGGGCTGTAGAGCACGGCGGCGGCCTCGGCGAGCGGTGCGTAGTCGATCTCGACAAGGGTGGCACCCAAGCGTTGCAGTCGCTCGAGCGACTGGGCGTAGATCGACGCGGCCTGCGCATCGCCGAAGAACTCGCGTTGATCTGGCCTCGGCACAGCACAGCGGAAACGGGCGGGTGGCGCGGTGAGATCGGCGACGAAGCCCGCCGGCGCGGCACGCGAATAGATGTCGGCGGCGTCGAAGCCCATGGCGGCGCGCAGCACCGCAAGGCTGTCGCCGATGGTGAGGGCGAAGATCGAGACCACGTCGAGCGCGCGGCAGGCCGGCACCACGCCCGCGGTCGACAGCAGGCCGATGGTGGGCTTGAGCCCGACCAGGTTGTTGAAGCCCGCCGGCACGCGGCCCGAGCCGGCGGTATCGGTGCCCAGCGCGAAGCTCACCAAGCCCGACGACACCGCCACCGCCGAGCCCGCGCTCGAGCCACCCGGCAGGTAGTCGGCGTTGAACGGATTGCGCGCCACGCCATAGGGCGAACGCACGCCGACCAGGCCGGTGGCGAACTGGTCGAGGTTGGTCTTGCCGATGACCAGCGCGCCGGCCGCCGTCAGCCGCTCGACGACGGTGGCCGATGTCGTGGGCGCATAGGCGAAGGCCGGGCACGCCGCCGTGGTCGGCAGCCCGGCGACATCGATATTGTCCTTCACCGCGAAGGGCACGCCGAACAGCGGCTGGCGATCGAGGATCGTCGGATCGGTGGCCAAGGCGCGATCAAGGCTGGCGGCGGCCGACCGCAACGCCCCGTCCGCGACGCGGCTGATCCACACCGCGTCCTCGCCCGCCGCCGCGATCCGCGCGAGCACGGTCTCGATGACGGTCGACGGCTTGCGCCGACCCTCGCGGTACTCCTGGCGCAGGCGCTGGATATCCAGGCTCTCTCGCACCGACGCCATGACGCCTCCCCCTCGAACTGCCGCTTCCCTAATCAAGCCCTGTGCCACCCCCAAAGAACGCCATGCGCCTCGGGTATGACTAAAAAATAGTCATTTGACGCCTGATTGTATGCAAATTGTCCGCGCAGGTATCAGACAACCCTGTGAATCAACGTGCGAGGGGCTGGCACATCCCTTGCTGCCTGTGTGTCGGGGCAGACGGGAGATCCAGCATCATGAAGCGCCGCAGTTTTCTCGCATCTTCGAGCGCCTTGGCCACGTCGATGGCGGCGCCAGCAGTGTTCTCGCCGCTGAAAGCGCAGTCCCGGCAGGAGACGCTGCTGATCGTCGCCGAGAACACGCCCAACATGATGGACATCCATGGCGTGGGCGCCAACCGGCCGTCCTACGAGGTGTCGTGGAATACGCATGACCGGCTGATGACCTACGGCGTGAAGAAGGACGCCACCGGCCAGGACCACTACGACTATTCCAAGCTCGAGCCCGAGCTGGCGACCGACTGGAACGTCACGCCGACCTCGGCGACGTTCAAGCTGCGCAAGGATGCGAAGTTCCACGACGGCACGCCGATCACCGCCAAGGACGTCAAGTGGTCGTTCGATCGCGCCGTCACGGTGGGCGGCTTCCCGACCTTCCAGATGCGGGCGGGCTCGCTGGAGAAGCCGGAGCAATTCGTCGCCGTCGATGACCATACCTTCCGCGTCGACTTCGTGCGCGCCGACAAGCTCACCATGCCCGACATGGCGGTGCCGGTGCCGGTGGTCATGCACTCGGAGCTCGCCAAAAAGAACGCGACGGCGACCGATCCCTGGGCGATGGAGTGGACCAAGAACAACCTCGCCGGCGGCGGCGCCTACAAGATCGAGCGCTGGCAGCCCGGCCAGGAGGTCGTCTACGCGCGCAACGACGAGTGGAAGAACGGACCGCTGCCCAAGATCCGCCGCGTGATCCTGCGCATCATCCCCTCCGCCGGCAACCGCCGCGCGCTGCTGGAGCGTGGCGACGCCGACATCTCCTTCGATCTCGGTTCGAAGGATTTCTCCGAGCTGAAGGCCTCGCCCAAGCTGACCATTGTCGGCACGCCGGTCGAGAACGCCATGCAGTACATCGGCATGAACGTGAAGCAGAAGCCGTTCGACAACGTGAAGGTGCGGCAGGCGGTGGCCTACGCCATCCCCTACCAGAAGATCCAGGACGCCGTGATGTTCGGCCAGTCGATCCCGCTCTACGGCGGCGCCGACAACAAGGCCAAAGGCACGGGCTGGCCGCAGAAGCACGGCTACACCACCGACTTGGCCAAGGCCAAGGCGCTGCTGGCCGAAGCGGGCTACGCCAACGGCTTCGAGACCACGCTGAGCTTCGATCTCGGGCTCGCCGGCATCAACGAGCCGCTCACCATCCTGCTGCAGGAAAGCCTCGGCCAGATCGGCATCAAGGCGACGATCAACAAGATCCCCGGCGCCAACTGGCGCGCCGAGCTCCTGAAGAAGAACATGCCGATGATCACCAACACCTTCGGCGGCTGGCTGAACTACGCCGAGTATTTCTTCTTCTGGTGCTATCACGGCCAGAACGCCGTCTTCAACACGATGAGCTACCAGAACCCCGCCATGGACGCGCTGATCGACAAGGCGCGCTTCTCGACGGGGCCGGAATACGAGGCGGCGGTGAAGGGCTTCGTCGACACCGCCTTCGAGGAAGTGCCGCGCATTCCGCTGTTCCAGCCGTTGCTCAACGTGGCGATGCAGAAGAACGTCACCGGCTACCGCTACTGGTTCCACCGCCAGCTCGACTACCGCCAGCTCGTCAAGGGCTGAGGATCCGGCAAGATGCTCGGCCAGATCCTGTCGCGGCTGGCGACGGCCGTGCCGAGCGTCATCGGCGTGGTGATCGTCACCTTCATGCTCACACGCCTGCTGCCGGGCGACCCGGCGGCGTATTTCGCCGGGCTGGCCGCGACACCGCAGGCGATCGCCGAGATCCGCACCAAGCTCGGCCTCGACAAGTCGCTGCCCGAGCAGTTCATCGTCTATGTCGGCGACCTGCTGAGCGGCAATCTCGGCACCTCGCTGTCGACCGGCCAGCCGGTCGTCACCGAGATCGCCAACCGGCTGCCCGCCTCGGCCGAGCTGACCCTCGTGGCGCTCATCGTCTCCGCTGGCATCGCCATCCCGCTGGGCGTGCTGGCGGCGGTGAAGCAAGGATCGTGGATCGACCATCTCTGCCGCGTCGTCACCACGGCCGGCGTCTCGCTGCCGGTATTCTTCACCGGCCTGCTCTTCGCCTATGTCTTCTATTACCTGCTGCAGATCGCGCCGGCGCCCACCGGCCGGCTCGACATCTTCGTCTCGCCGCCCACCCACATCACCGGCTTCTACCTGATCGACAGCGCGCTCACCGGCAATGGCGAGGCGTTCTGGGGCAGCCTGCGGCAGCTCGCATTGCCGGCGTCCGCGATGGCGATCTTCTCGCTGGCGCCGCTGGCGCGCATGACCCGTGGCTCGATGCTCTCGGTGCTGGGCAGCGACTTCATCCGCACCGCGCGCGCCAGTGGCCTGGCGCCGCGCACCGTCGTGTTCACCTACGCCTTCCGCAACGCCGTGCTGCCGGTGATCACCACCTTGGGCATGGTGTTCTCCTTCCTGCTCGGCGCCAACGTGCTGGTCGAGACGGTGTTCGCCTGGCCGGGCATCGGGCTCTACGCCGTCAACGCGCTGATCACCTCGGACTACGCGCCGGTGCAGGGCTTCGTGCTGACCATGGCGGTACTCTACATCACGCTGAACCTGATCATCGACATCGTTTACGGCCTGGTCGACCCACGCGTGAGGCTCGACACGTGAGGGAGGCAGTCTCCTTGTCCCTTCCCCCGGAGGGGGAAGGTGCCCGAAGGGCGGAAGGGGG
>LNFM01000502.1_pt1 | contig 206441 bp, 137 predicted proteins | sample 596031 | NCBI WGS metagenome assembly LNFM01 (sample SAMN04254537, study PRJNA301005) | activated carbon metagenome | isolation source: dual media filters at the Ann Arbor, Michigan drinking water treatment plant | place: USA: Ann Arbor
TGTCGAACGGCCTCACAAAGTTCGGCCCGTTGCCACGCTGGTCAAATCCGTTGGCGACAAAGTCAAATCCCTTGTCGATCGCCGAACTCACACCCGTACAGCTAGCATCCGGCACTCCAGCCGACGTGCACAACGCATGCGTTTGAGTCGGACCGCCATTGTTCGCCAAAGGAGCCAAAAGCGGATCTGTATTTATCTGGTCCGCGGTCCCAGTCAGGAACCCGCCACCGTTATCCGTGCTGAGGTTATAGCCTTGCGAGGCGATGATCCCCAGTGCCGGAATCGTAGCATCGGTATATACGCTCATATTGGGCGTCGCGGTCGCTGGACTGCCGCCGACTATCGTATTTTGTAACGTGACCGTCGATTGGAAGCCGAAGTTACCTGAGTAGATCTCGTCGGCTGTCGGATCGGCGGTTGCAGTATGCTGATTTCCAAAGAAAGTACAGCCCGTCAATGTAGCATTGGTAATAAATCCTGCCGCGACGTTCTCAAGCCCGCCTCCGCCGCCAGTCGGGTCTGAGACGCTGGCGATATTTCCGGAGACCGTCGAGTTGGTCATTATCAATGTCGCTCCCTGATTATGAATGCCTGCTCCTGATCCGGCGATATTGCCTGAAAGCGTACTTCTCGTAATCGTGAGGACGGTCGCGGGGTTACCAGCAAAGCGGATGTTCTCGATCGCTCCGCCGAGGACGGCCGTATTCCCGCTGACAGTGCTGTCCGTAATGGAAAGTGTACCGCCGCGGTTATAGATACCGCCACCGATACCGGTCACCGTGTTTCCGTTAATGACCGATGAGGTGATCGCAACATTGCCGCCTTCGTTACGAAGAGCCCCGCCATTGCCAGATTCCGGGGCTCCGACGCCGTTTCCATTCGTCAGCGTTAAGCCGCTGATATTGACCGTGGATAACGCTCCTACGCTGAAGATACGGCTGTTATTATTACCGCTGATGGTCAGCGTGCCGGTGCCTGGCCCCGTAATGGTCAGGTTCTTGTTGATAGCGATCTGGCCGCTCGTAAGCGTTATTGTTCCCGTTACTGGGGGGGCAAATGTGATCGTCGAACCCGGACACGCATCGTCGACTGCCTGACGCAGGCTACCTGCACCGCTGTCCGCGTTGTTAGTGACGATCGGGTCGGTCGTACACGCGGTCGTGAACGTCATCACGAAGTTGTCGCCGCCCGTTCCATTGCCGTCGCCGTCGAGTTGGTTCCCGGGGATGTCGGTGATACCCATAGAAACACCGGTCACCGTGCAGAGAACTCCCGCCGGAAGTGTCGCTGTCGGGTCGATCGTTATCGTCGTCACGCCGTTCTGTGGCAGCGTCGGCGAGAATGCCTGGACACCGCCGCAATTGAGCGTGATGCCGCCGGCGGCAATATTGACCGTTTCTGAGAAATTAAGCGTGATGTTGCCACTGCGGTCAACGCCGGTCGCTCCCTGGACTGGTGTCGTGCTCGTCACCTGCGGCGGGACATTGTCTACTGTAATGACAGCGTCATTTCCTGTGCCGCCCGTGTAGCTGATCGTGGCGTTCACGCCCAGAGCCCCGAGGAAATTCAGGATCGTCGCCCCCTCGGGCAGGCCATTGAATGTTCCAGCGATCGCGTCGGAACCGTCATTATTGACAATGGTGAATTGCTGCCCCGCGGTCGGCACATGACTGCCGCTCAGCACGAGCGAAACTCCTGTCAGGTTTACCGCGCCGACTAAGTTGAGTTGGGTGTAGTCAGTGTCAACGGTAGTGCCGTTGATCACGACCGCGAGATCGCTGCCGAATGACAGAGTGCTGGCCGTGACATCGGTCGCTGCTTTGGTCGGCTTGACCGCGAAAGGCGAAACGCCGGGGTCGAGGAACAAGGTTCCGCCGCCCGTATCTATCTGGCCGCCGCTGATCAGGACATCGCCGCCGCTCACCAGGCTCATATTCGTGCTGGCCGGACGGGTGATGTCGGCGCTGACGGTGATCGTCCCGCTAGGGTTGTCGCCAATGGTCAGCGTACCCGCCGTGACCTGATCCAGTTCCGTATCGGTCAGCCCCAGCGTGAGCGGACTGCCCGTCAGCACGTCGGCCCCGCCGAGATCGATGAGCGTCCCCGCCGTGCGCGGCCTGAGCACCACCGGATTGGTGCCGGCGTTGATCGAGGGCGTGGACAGGAATTCCATCGAATCGCCTATGAGCGTCACGGTCGGCGTGCCGGTGGTGCCAACGACCTGACCGGTGCTTTCCAGCCGGATGGCCGGACTGCTCGCTCCGCCCCCGCTGGCGCCGATAATTGAGATTGCGCCGCCGCTCGACCTGATCTGCGGGTTCGTGTTGCTGACATACACGCCGTAATTGATCCCGCCTGTCCCAGTGAGATTGCCGCCGAAGCCCTTGACCGTCACCGTCGCCGCTGCGCCCGTGCCTGCATTCGTGATCACACCACGCGAAAGGACGTAGACGCCGTGGTTTCCGGCGCTCGTCCCCGCTCCGCCGCCAGTGCCTTCGACCAGCACCGCGCCGCCGTTCGCCGTGATCTGCGCGTTCGTGTTGTAGACATACACGCCGTAGTTTGCGCTGCCGGTCCCGGTAAGGTTGCCGCCGAAGCCTCTGACCGTCACCGTCGCCGCTGCGCCCGTGCCCGCATTCGTGATCACGCCGCCCGATTCGACCGCAACGCCGAGGTTGTTGGAACCCGTCCCCGCGCCGCCGCCGGTGCCTTCGACCAGCACCGCGCCTCCGTTCGCCGTGATCTGCGCGCCCGAGGCAACAAGGATGCCGGGGTTGCCTAAGCCGGTCCCGGTGAGGTTGCCGCCGAAGCCCTTGACCGTCACCGTCGCCGCTGCGCCCGTGCCCGCATTTGTGATCACGCCACCCGCAAAGACAAAGACGCCGTAGTTGCTGTTGCTCGTCCCCGCGCCGCCGCCGGTGCCTTCGACCAGCACCGCGCCGCCGCTCGCCGTGATCTGTGAGTTCGGGTTGACGACCACGACGCCGTAGTTGCCGCCGCCGGTCCCGGTAAGGTTGCCGCCGAAGCCCTTGACCGTCACCGTCGCCGCTGCGCCCGTGCCCGCATTCGTGATCACGCCGCCCGATTCGACAAAGACGCCATAGTTGCCGGTGCTCGTCCCCGTGCCGCCGCCCGTGCCCTCGACCAGCACCGCGCCGCCGCTCGCCGTGATCTGCGTGTTCGTGCCGCTGACATACACGCCTAAGTTGCCGACGCCGGTCCCGGTGCCGCCGAAGCCCTTGACCGTCACCGTCGCCGCTGCGCCCGTGCCCGCATTCGTGATCACGCCGCCCGATTCGACTCGGACGCCGTAGTTGTTGATGCTCGTCCCCGCGCCGCCGGTGCCCTCGACCAGCACCGCGCCGCCGCTCGCCGCGATCTGCGCGTTCGTGTTGACGACAACCACGCCAATGTTGGTATTACCGATACTGTTACCGCCCCTGCCCTTGACGGTCACATTGCCCGCACCTGTTGCCCGAATTACGCTGTTGTCAACCACAACACCTTGGAAGCCATCCGCAGTAGGGATCGCCTGTTGGTTCGCCTCAACAATAAGGTTGCCGTTTGCGGTCTCAAAACTCGAACCGCTCGCCATCGCGACGTTCCTGCTTGCCCTGACGTTGATAGTGCCATTTCCTGAAGCGATCAGATTGGCGTTCGCACCCGTAGTGACCGCATCGACACCGGGTGATGCGTTATCATTTTGCAGGTCAAGGTCTAGGCTGTTCCCACTTGCAAAATTAATATCCGCGTTTAGGTTGACCGTGTCGTCTCCTGTTCCGCCGTTGATCGTCAGCGACGCGGTAAATCCGCCGCCGCTCGTGCCGAAGCCGTTGACGTTGATCGTATCGTTACCTGTGTCGCCGCCATTGATCGTCATCGAGGCTGTCGGGTTGAGGAACGAAACCGATTCGCCGCCGACGTTTGAATCCACCTTTGTCAGCGTTGCATCTCCCCCGTCCTGAGTAACGGTGATGATCTCGGTCGTCGTGCTGTAATTCAGGACAACATTTGCCGCGGTAACCGTCGAACTGACGGGTTCGAGACCGGTGTAATTGATCGTTCCCGTACGCGATCCGCCGGCGAGGACGACACTGCCGTCGTTCTCATTTGTAAAATTAAAAGTCTGCGTCGTCGTCGAGCCGCCGATGATCTTCAATGTATCGCCGGGCGATCCGCTCTGGCTGCCGCCGTTGTAGAACAGACCTCCGGCCGGGATAAATCCGCAGCCGGTTAGATCCAGCGTCAGCGTGTCGTTGCCGCCGAGCGTATTGACCGTGATCGAACCCGTTACATCTATGATCGGAATGGTTTGATTCAAACCGGTGCCGGGGTCTGTGATCGTGATGTTTGGAGGCGTGCAAGCTATCGTGATGTTGTCATTCGTGATGCCGCCGTTGGTATCGGTTATCGTCAGATTCCCGCCGCTTAACGTAACGGTCGTTTCGTCCGCGTAGGTGTAGAGCGTATTCGGAGCATTCGTGCCGCCCGGGGTTGTCACCTCGACACTGACGGCACCGGCCGCATGAGCCGGGGCGGTCGCGGTGATCTGCGTTGGGCTATCGACCGTAAACGCAGTCGCGTTGTTTCCGCCGAATGAGACGGCGGTCGCACCAGTAAAATTGGTTCCGGTGATGACAACACTGTTGCCGCCCGCAGTCGGGCCGAATGTTGGATTGACTGCGGTAACGGTCGGCGGAGTCGCAACGTCAAAGTCTACACAGGAGCTCGAATTGGCCGAAGCTGGGCCCGCTGTGTAAACCGATGAAAGACTTGCGCAGTTTTCGATATTCGTTCCGCCAGAAACTGGCCCGCCGTTATTAGCAGGATTTATTACTCGACCCGTGACAACCGGCCTGTTGACGGACGACATGCCAACCGCCGCCTGGCCAAATTCCCACCTTATCCGGGTTATGTACTCACCAACCCCAAGGCCTGGGGGCGGAGCAGTCAGTGTTGTATTAGTCGTCGTGTTTGGCGACGATCCCCACAGCGTGAAAACACCAAGTGCGGTATTTTTTTCAAAGGAAACGCGGACACCTTCGCCGGCGCCAAAGTTCGCCAGGTTGCTGTACGATCCTGTTCGAACCGAAATGACCTGTAGTTCGACCGGAAGCGTGTCGATAACGACCATATTATTGAGCGGCACATCTCCGGTGTTGGAAACTTGAAGCTCGTAATCGAATACCTGATTAATAGCGATCGGGGCTGTAGAAGTGGTTTTTACCAACGAAGCCGCTGCCGAAAAGCAGGTTCCGAGACGGATCGACACTGAGTTCGCTCCGATGCTGGCATTTGCTGTGGCAATATCCTGTCGTCCGTCACCGTTAAAATCACCGACCGCTACCGAAAATTGGCCGGTGCCCACGTTTACCTCGGTCGTGCCCGTAAAGCCTCCAGAACCGTCGCCGAAACGGATCGAGACCGTGTTTGAGTTGCGGTTTGCAGCGGCGATATCCTGTATGCCGTCACCATTAAAATCACCGACCGCGACTGAGATAGGATCAACGCCAACGCTGACATTGGTCGTGCCGGTAAAGCCGCCAGAGCCGTTGCCGATTCGGATCGAGACCGTGTCTCCGTTAAAGTTTGAGGTGGCAATATCCTGTACGCCGTCACCATTAAAATCACCGACCGCGACTGTCCATGGACCAAGGCCTACATTAACCTCGGTCGTGCCAGTAAAGCCGCCAGAACCGTCGCCGAGACGGATCGAGACCGTGTTCGCGGCTTGGTTTGCGGTGGCGATATCCTGTATGCCGTCAACATTGAAATCAGCGACCGCGACTGACAAAGGGCCTACGCCCACGCTGACATCGGTCGTGCCGGTAAAGCCGCCTGAACCATCGCCGAGACGGATAGAGACCGTATTTGAGCTACCGTTTGCAGCGGCAATATCCTGTATGCCGTCACCGTTAAAATCACCGACTGCTACCGAAGCTGGCGCGATTCCCACGCTTACATCGGTCGTGCCGGTAAAGCCGCCAGAACCGTCACCGAGACGGATAGAGACCGTGTTTGAGTTATAGTTTGCGGCGGCGATATCCTGCTTGCCGTCACCATTAAAATCACCGACCGCTACGAAAAACGCGTTGGAACCTACGCTGACATTTGTCGAGCCGGTAAAGCCGCCCAAACCGTCGCCGAGACGGATCGACACCGTGTTTAGGCTTTGGTTTGCAGTGGCGATATCCTGTATGCCGTCACCATTAAAATCACCGACCGCTACCGATCTCGTAGCGTTTCCGATGCTGACGTCGGTCGTCCCGTTAAATCCCGATGTCCCGCCACACGCAGTAGTCGTTACCGTCAAATTAAATGTCGCCGTCGTCGTGCCGCCCGGCCCGAATGCCCGGACCGTGACCGGATATGCCCCAGCGGGGATCTTCGCAAGGTGGGCATTCGTGATGCTCACCACGCCCGTCGCAGGGTCGGCTGTCAGCTCGCCGATAAAGCTCGTCGGGGCCGAAACGGTGATGCTGGTCGTATTCGTCGGCGTCGCACTCGGCGTGACAGTTACGTTATCGCTCAGGTCCACCGTCGTCGGCGGATACGTTCCTAAGGTCGGCGCCGCATTTACCGTGACGTTTGCCGGCGCGGTTGTCGGCAAAAGATTTCCAGCCGAATCGGCATAGAAACCGGCCAAGTTACTGAATGAGGCAGTTGCCGGGTAAACTCCCGCGAGCGGGAACGTCGCGCTGACGGTGGCGACCCCAGAGCCATTAGTAGTGCCATTTTGTGCCGCTATTACGCTTGAATAGTCAAAATTGACGGTTTCACCGCTGATCGGTGCATCTCCAGGGACCGCCGTCAGTGTCGCGCTAAGGGCAATTGGGCTTCCCTGTGCGCCGCTGCCGCCGGCGAAAGCGAGCGACGTACGCTGATAGACGTTGACCGTCGGCGTGTTCGACGACGAGGCCGCCAGCGTCGAATTGCCCGCAAAGCTCGCATTTATTGTATACGCACCACGGGTCGCGAACGCCGAAAAATTCACGGTGGCGACTCCCGATCCGTCCGTCGTACCGTTGAGTACGGTCGCTGGGCCGGATGGCGGCGTCAGAGTAAACGCAACGGTCGCCCCCGCAACCGGTCCCGCGGGCGCAGTCGTCCGCGTCAACGTTGTAGTAACTCCAAGCGTACCGCCGACAAACTCCGTCGTATTCACTGTCAGATCCGCCAGCGTCGTCGTCGCCAGCACGTAAGTGAATAACGTATTCGGAGCGTTAGTTCCACCCGGAGTCGTGACGTCGACGCTGATCGCTCCTGCGGCGTGGGCCGGAGCGGTCGCGGTTATCTGTGTATCGCTGTCGACGTTAAATGTGGTTGCTGGCGTTCCGCCAAAAGAGACAGCTGTCGCTCCGGTAAAGTTCGCTCCAGTAATTGTGACAACCGTGCCACCCGTCGTCGGGCCGGATGTCGGATTGACAGATGTGACGGTCGGAGCCGGAGTTGTGCAGGTTCCTGTCAGGATAGAAACGATGTTCCCTGAGTCATATCCGAGCGAGATGTCCTGGATGCCGTCCTGGCCGAAATCTCCTACCGCAAGAGCTGTTGGCGAAAACGGAAGGGCATAGTTCACCGCCGTCTCAAATCCGTCGTTCGTCGTGTTTCTGAGGAGGATCGATACATCATTGCTCGTTACATTGCCCGTCGCGATGTCCTGTTTTCCGTCGCCGTTAAAATCACCAACGGCCAACTCGACGGGCGTCGTGCCGACGGCAAAATTCGCGGCTGGTTCAAATGCAAGTGCGACCGATGTGGTCCGGATCAGGACCGAGACGCTATTGCCTCCACTATTTGCCGTGACGATGTCGATCCTTCCGTCGCCGTTAATATCGGCAAGAACCAAACCCTGCGGCGAAGATCCGACGGCGAAATCAACGGGAGATTCAAACCCGGTGTTCGAAGGGTTCCTGAGCAAAACAGCGACGTTGCCTCCAAATTTGGCGACTACAATATCCCGCATGCCGTCGCCGTTTACGTCGCCGATCGCCACGCCCCTGGGTTGGGCTCCTATACCTAGATGAACGACCGGTTCAAAATCGGGAACTCCAACTGGGGTGCGTATCAAAACCGCCACGGCATTTATAGTTACACCCGCATTTCCCGTAACAATGTCGTGTCTGCCGTCACCATTCAGGTCACCGACCGCGATCGACCTCGGCTGTTGCGAGGCCGGGCCACCGACGGACACGGTCTCGACAACAGTAAAGGTGCTCGGGCCCTTCTGGAGGATAGTCAGCGTATTATCAAAAGTGCCCCCATTGGGGACCGCCAGGTCCTGCCTGCCGTCACCATCGAAATCTGCCGAAGCGACAGCCTCGGGCATACTACCTACGGTGAAAGGCCCTAGGAACTCAAACCCCGTATTTGCGGCGTTTCGCGGCAACACGGCGACATTGTTGGTGTTTGTTCCGACCGATGCCAGATCCTGCCGTCCATCGTTAGTAAAGTCAGCAACGGTAAACGCTTGACGCCCGTTTGAGTTGCCGACGCCACCGCCCGAGAGGGTAAAGCCCGGCGTTCCGCTGCACGCTGTTGCCGTCACCGTTAGGTCGAACGTAGTTGTTGTGATCCCGCCGGGCCCATAGGCGCTGACAGTCACAGTATGCGTACCGACCGGGTGTGCGTTCGTGACTCTGACGATTCCTGTCGTCGGCTCAACCGTTAAAGTCCCGGAAAAATCTGAGATCGTCGATGCTCTTGTAAACGCGGTCTGTCCCGGCGCCACGGTTGGCGTCACGGTCGTGTTGCCGCCCAGCATGACAGGCGTGTTTGAATATGTACCGAGCGTCGGGACCGGACTCCATCTGGCGTAAAGCGTCACGTTCTCGTTGATGGTGAATGTGCCGCCCGGAACGCGAACAAATCCAGATCCGTCGGGTTGGGTATTCCAGGAGTTAAAGCCAAATCCCGTTCTTTCAAGATCCCCCTTTCCGAGAACCGTTACCGTCGACCCAGCCGTATAAGGACTGCTTGCGTCAACCGGAGCGCTTCCGCCGGTATTACCGTTTCCGTCGTAGGTCACCGTGTAAGTCACAGCCGAGGTCGCCTGGCTGTTTGGGTTGTTTGTTGCAGTAGCCGTATTGAATACAACGGTCGAGGCGGAGCCGCTGGCTTCGTAGACTCGGAAGTGGTACGTCGTCGAGGGCGAAAGGCCGGTGATGTTTACGGTGTTGGCGGTGCCGTTGTAGACAACCTGCTCGCCAGCGTTTGCCCACGCCGCGTTGGCCGTCGGGTCGGTGCCGTTGACCGGATCGGTGAAGGAATTCGAAGTATTCATCTTCACGATCCGCTTCGCGCCGGTCCCGTTAGTCCAGTTCACGGTCATCGAGTTCGCCGTGACGGATGAGAATGTGATGTTCGAAGCTTGTGTTGTCGGCGGCAGAACGTCTGCGTGAGTGTATGAAAATCCAGCGGAGCAAGGGGAGACGTTATTGGCGCCGTCTATTGAGTGTGCGTAGATTATCGTCGTCGCATTGGTGGGCACAGGAGCAGTGATGGCAAATGTGCCGCCCGCGGTCGCAAAGTCGCCGGCAAGTATCCCGGTCGTGCAATCAGAGCTGGTAAAGAGGTTGACGGTACTTTGTGGCTCAGCGGTGCCGTTTATGACCGGGTTGGCATTGTTGCTTGGGCTTGTCGGCGTACTGCCGGTGATGACCGGAGCGGCCGGAATGGTCCGGTCGACGGTGTACACCTCGCCTACGAACGGCAGAGTATTGGAAATACCCGGCGTCACGCCCGTCGCGTTGACCAGATTGAGTCCGAGCGTGCCGCTACCCGTGCCGGAATTGGCAGTCACGTTCCAGTTCGCGGATGGTGGGCCTGCCTGAGGCACGGCACTTTGTAGAGACGGACCGGTCAATCCACCGTTGACAAGAGCAAAATTGCTCACCGTCAGGCCGTCCACAGGGGCGGCAAAGGTGATCGTCCAAGTGACATCGTTCCCATTCGACGGGTTCGCGTTCGCACGCGCGATAGATGTGATCGTTGTGGGCGGGGCATCAACGTTTAGAAAGAGCTCGCCGCTCGTCAACGCAAGTGATGCAGTACAACCCGCACATATCCCGCTGCCGCCAACCGTTAGCGAAGTCGGTGTTCCGGTAACGTTCCCAGTGCCCTTGGCGATCAACTTATAACTGCCTACAGCGAGCTGCGTCGTTGTATTTACGGTAACTGGATTTCCGGTTTGAAGCGCTAATGTACCAGCTCCAGATAACGTTAATGGAGGAGTGGTACCATTAAAAGCGGTAAACTCTATCGGGCTGTTAGAGGCCGTTGTCAAACCGCGATCTAGAGTCGTGCTGATAATTGCAGACGATGTCGTTCCCGTAAGCCTCAATCCCTGCCCGCTACCAAGAGAAACCCCAGCTGAGGGTCCAGTAACGTCAAGTAAGGCACTACCATCAATTTGAATAACTGAAGACAAGGAAATCGACCCGCTTGATCCAATCTTTAGATTTCCTCCAGCAATTTTGGTTACGCCGGTATAGGTATTGGGGCGGCTTATTAGAAGGAATCCAGTACCGACTCCCGCTTTGGTCAGGTTCCGCCCGCTTCCCGTGATAATACTCGCTATGTCTATATCGCCCGTACTATCAATGCTTATTACGTTATCAGTTGAATTACCAAGTTCCAGACTCATCGTCTGATTTCCGGATCCCTGGGTATTACGTATGGTCAATATCCTTGAACTGTTATTTCGAAGAATAACGTTATCCACTCCATTTACTGTCTGTCCGAGTGGACGAAAAGTGCCTGTTGCTCCGGCAGTTCCAGAACTATTTCCGATGATCATGTCAGCTCCAGTTCGTGCGGAAGTCACTTCAACCGCTCCAACTTCCTGTATCCGCTGCCCATTGACCTGAACTCCAGCGTTCGTCGTATTCGCGAAGTTGATGCCCGAGCCAGCGGCTCCTGGATTCGTTCCAAATTGCGCAATATCGCTTCCAGTTGGAACGGAACCGCCAGTCCAGTTCGAACCTGTTAGCCAAGCCGTTCCTGAAGTACTCCACAAAATCAGAGCCTGAGGTGCCTGAGGCTCAGGAGTCGCTGCCGGTAAAGGTTTGCTTTGCTCGACATTAGAGTAGCCTAACCACTCTCCGACCGATTCTATAAACGCAAATCTCCCGCTTGCTCCGGCGCTTTGGGCGCCTAGGGTGATGGCTGTGAGGACTAGGGCGACGAGGACAATGAGAATCAGGCGCCGAGCGCGAGTGGATCTGAGCATATAGACGGGTGGCTTTGTTACGGCGCTTCGATGGCCGTTCGGTGACTGTGATGGCCGCACCGGGATCAAGGCGATCTGGAGGGATGCTTGTCGTATAACCCGGCAGCGGACGAACCGCTCCTAAAGTAAATTAACTAAAATATGCTGCAAGTATAGACTTAATAAGGCCTTTGTCAAAGAAAAAATATTCCCGCGTTAACAAAACCTCAACAAAACCCCAAAACTCCCCTCCTTAACCACGAGGCGTGCCCGCTTCGGGCGGGGTGGTTGAATGTTTTAGACACCACGAACTCCTGACTCCCCTCCTGGACCGCGAGGGGTGCCCGCTTCGGGCGGGGTGGTTGAGTAGTTTAGACACCACGAACTCCCGACTCCCCTCCTTGACAGGAGGGGTGCCCGCTTCGGGCGGGGTGGTTGAGTAGTTTAGACACCACGAACTCCCGACTCCCCTCCTGGACCGCGAGGGGGTGCCCGCTTCGGGCGGGGTGGTTGAGTAGTTTAGACACTTCGAACAATCCCAAGCAAGAGAGACGCCGACTACGTGCGTACCGCTAACATCATCTCAACCACCCCGTCAGCCCAAAGCGGCTGCCACCCCTCCTGTCCAGGAGGGGAATGGCTGAGCTAAATCCCCTCCTGAACAGGAGGGGTGCCCGCTTCGGGCGGGGTGGTTGAGAAGCTTAGGCACCACGAACAATAACAGCCGCCGCGAACACCGAGACGCAAAGCGACAACAGCACGACCAAATGCTCACTCCCCAACCCCTCAACCACCCCGTCAGCCCAAAGCGGCTGCCACCCCTCCTGTCCAGGAGGGGAACTAAGCGAAAACAGAGGGGTGCCCGCTTCGGGCGGGGTGGTTGAGGCGTTTAAGCATCGCGAACGATCCCAGGCACCATACACTCCGACTATGATTTCTTCTCCGCCTTCCACCAGCCAAAATGGAGAACGATCCGTTCGATCAGTAGGATAGGCTCGTTAAAGACGAACTCATTCTCAAACCTGATCACCTTAATACCCTGTTCGTTCAGGTAACGCTTGCGGGCTCGATCGTGAATCTGGCTTAGTTCGTCCAGATGGACCTCGCCGTCGAGTTCGACAGCCAAACGCTCGGCCGGACAGTAAAAATCTAGTACATACTTCCCAACGCTATGCTGGCGGCGAAACTTACGGCCTTCGACGCCGGATTTTCTCAGAATGCCCCACAGGGCAGCCTCAGCAGGCGTGAGATTTCGTCTCAAATGCCTCCTAAATCCCTTCTTTGCAGGAAGGTTGTGGATCCTGTCGGGCGGTGCGATTTTCACGACGGAATAGTAAAGCCAAAAGCACATTAACCACAAGGTCGCGCAAACACCACGCAAGCCAAGCAAGTCCCCTCCTGGACAGGAGGGGTGCCCGCTTCGGGCGGGGTGGTTGAGTAGTTTAGACACTTCGAACAATCCCAAGCAAGAGAGACGCCGACTACGTGCGTACCGCTAACATCCACCCCGTCAGCCCAAAGCGGCTGCCACCCCTCCTGTCCAGGAGGGGAACCAAGCGAAAACTCCCCTCCTGGACAGGAGGGGTGCCCGCTTCGGGCGGGGTGGTTGAATGGTTTAGACACCACGTACAATCCCAAGCACGCCAGACGCCGACTACGTGCGTACCGCTAACATGAGCATTCCCCAACATCTCAACCACCCCGTCAGCCCAAAGCGGCTGCCACCCCTCCTGTCCAGGAGGGGAATTAAGCGAAAACTCCCCTCCTGGACAGGAGGGGTGCCCGCTTCGGGCGGGGTGGTTGAGGGGGTTAGACACCACTAACAATAACAGCCGCCGCGAACTCCGAGACGCAAAGCGACAACAGCACGACCAAATGCTCACTCCCCAACCTCTCAACCACCCCGTCAGCCCAAAGCGGCTGCCCACCCCTCCTGTCCAGGAGGGGAATTTCGTGAGTACTCGCATATCGGCCAAGGAATCTTTTTTCTTGACAGTTACGCAACGTTGTGCTATGCTTGCAACGCATAAGTGCGATCTCAATGTCTAGCTGCAACAAAAGCCTGTATTTACGGTACTTCCGGACACAACCGATCGCGATCTCACTCACAGATCGCCCGCTTTCGCGCCGTGTCCCGGCCTGCGGGTGTTTTATTTAGGTGGGACAGTGGGACAAGCTAGTGGGACAAGGCTAACTGGTTCTTTGACAATTAGTTACGGGAAGAAACTCGTGTCCCACAGTTGTCCCACGTGGGACAAACCTCGCGGGACGGGACACGAGTTTGTGTCGATGTTTACGTTCTCCTGGTTCGAGCCTATTGGCAACCTACGCCGCGACCGCGTCAAAGGCTTTTATCTTCCATATCGCGGCCTCTTTGACCCAAAGCAGCCGTAGGATGCCGCCTTTGCCGCTGTCGAGGATGAACCGGAACTTTGTGACGTAATTTTGCCCGTAAACCCGGGGCCGGTCGTGCGGCGTATCGTTTGTACTCTCCGAATTTGCCGAGGAACAAACAAAATGGTCGCGATCTCCGTCGGTTATTGTCGCGAGCGTATAGGTGTGTTTCTGGAAATGATCGACCTGCTTGATGAACGGATCGATAGGAGGGACGGCTAGAAGGACCTCCTCGAGAGATTTTGGCTTTTTCAGCTCCTTATTTGCGGCCTTGAGCATATCCAGAAAGAGCAGCTTTTTCCTCGACTCCAGCAGGCGCTTCTCTTTGGATTCCTTCATGTTGGAACAGAAGGCCAGGTCTTTACTGAGAAACGCGAGAGCTCCTGGTACGTCCCGGTCCATGAGCCACGTCTTGAAAAAAAGATCCGCCGTCGTGCCGACGACCGTAGCCTCCGGCGCATTGTCGAGGAACGCCTGCACCGGTATCTCGGCCTGCCTCACGCGGGATCGTATTTTCGCGAATTCAGCCACCAGATCAGGAAACTCGGTCTCCCACCAATCGATCAGGCCGGGCCAGCGACGAAGGTGGGTCGGATAGTTCCCCGAGGCTCGGACATCTGAGTTCGATGCGCTGAGGTGTCCGTTAAAAAGGGCCTTCGGAAAGCCGCTTGAACGGTAGTCGACATCAATATCGGCCCTGATCTTGTCCAACGCGATCGAGAATTGCATCGTCGGAGAAGACCCATTTTGGCGATAGTTGATCGGGTAGCCTTTGTGGAAGATGGTGTTATCTTTTCCGCGATGAAACTCGCGGCTTGCTTCGAGCTTATCGATAGCACCGGGCTTTAGCCTGATATAAAGCCGGAACTGCTCGGAGCTTCCTTCGCCAGGTTCCTGTCCGGCGATCTCTTCGAGCGAGTCGATCAGATCCATGACAACTCCCAGCGGCCGCCCCTTGGCATCGGTCATTCTCGTATACAAGAGAGCATTGGTTACAGCCGCAAATGTCGACCGTCTCGAGATCGGCATCGTCTCAAAACGCTCGCGGGGTGTAATGGTGCGGCCCTCACCCATGACTTTCGCGTTCGACCAGTTATCAAAGAGCTGCCGGGGCCGCTCCTTCATCTGCCCGTACTGCGTCGCCCGCTGCTGCCCGACCAGGTTGTAAGCAGATCCGCCGAGGGAAACCAAACCGATGACCACCATCGCGATCCTTAGAGATAGTTGATTAGACATTCTTGTTCACCTGAATACTTTGCCGCCGAAAGGTGTTCGCTATGGCGACGAATTCTAACAAATAGCGGACCGGACGCTTACGCAGCGGCCTAAGGTTTGTCCTTGTGCTCGATAAAGTGAATAAATTTCTTCCCGCCGCTTTCGAAGGTATGAATAACAGCCGAAAACTCCTTACCCGCCTGCCTCCCTACCTCTTTAGCCCCGTGGCCGATCGTCTTACCTGTATTGACCACGGCGTGCTCCGAAACGTCAAATATCTCACGAGCCTCGTTAGCGACGGCAACGCCGACCTTTTTCCCATTCTTCTCCACATAATGCACCGTCGCTTCCGTAACTTTTACGGCTCCGCTGCCAAACCAGTGAAGGCCCTTGATAGTATCTTCCCCGGCTATGGTCACAGCCCGCACAACGACATGAGCTCCGACGTGTGCGGCACGATCTGTCCAAACCGCCGCCGACTTGATGCCGTGCGTTGTGGTCTTTTTCGTCCACTTAAATGCTTTAACGACGCCATCTTTTGACTTGACGTAGATCATTTTCGCCTCGGCGTCTATCTTTTCGACGGTGCCGACAAAGGCGTCTGGGGCATTGGTTGACTGGGCTCTGACCGGCGAGGTGCCGATGAACGCTAATACGGCCATCAACGCGATGGTGCATGCTAAAGCTTGAAATTTCATAACAATTACTCCCTTTTTCGGCTAAATAGCCTCAATTTCTACTTAAAGATGTCACCCCGCTTCAGGTCCGAGTACGGATTACCACGCAGCCATGCGGGCATCGAATTCGCCTGTGCGATTCGATATCCCAGAATTCCCATCATGTCAGCGACGGTCTTGGCGCCGGGCCAATACCAGTTTGCGTAAACATCATCTGACGGCTGGTGATACTTGGTCTCCTCAAACTCGTTGAAGCGTTTGACGAAACCCTGCTTTGTAGATTCCGGAGAGCCAACGAGCATAAGTGCAGGAACCCCTCGCGTAACGAACGGATAGTGGTCCGAGCGGCCGAAAACACCCTGCTCGGGTATCGGATCGTCCATCGGGGTTATCTTGTATGAACGTGCCACATCGTGGAACATCTGGCCGAGCGTGGAATATTCTGCACCGAATGCAACCATATTCTTGATCGGCCCCATTATCTCTGTCCCAATACCGTCAAGGTTTAGATTTGCGGCGATCTTGGTTATGTCCCATTTGGGATTCTGCGCAAAGTGGTAGCCACCCAGAAGGCCATATTCTTCAGACGTAGTAGAGACAAAGATCAGCGAGCGCCTTGGTTTGCCCCTCATCTTAGAGAACGCCTCGGCAACCGCCAGCATCTCGCCATTGCCGATGGCGTTGTCCGCAGCGGCATTGTAGATCTTGCCGTTGAGCAGCCCAAATCCATCATAATGAGCGGTAAATACAACTGCTTCGCTCTTGAGAATTGGGTCGGATCCTTCGAGATACCCGACCACATTCTTAGAGTTCGCTTGGGTCTGCTTTGCCTTCAGGTTGATCTTTATTGTCGGCTTGAGATCCATCGGCAGAAACTCAAGATCCGACGCGTCATCCATCGCCTCGGCCATAGTCATCCCGGATCCGGCAAATAGCTTGGCTCCCGCCGCTTCGCCGAGAAACATAAGAGGCAGAGGAAACCTCTCTCTTGCTTTATCGATAGTCGAAATGTTTCGTCGCGCGGTCTGATCAACGATAAAATCGTGCTTGTACAATTCGCGGCCGTTACCAACCAAAAGAACCCCGACGGCTCCGCGCTGAATAAGAAGCGGGATCGCAGAGGTCTTGTCTGTGATCTCCTTCCATTGTTCGGCCGTGTACTTTAGCGGCGGCCCGTCGATCAGCACCGCGATCTTCCCCTTTAGATCAGCGTCCTTAAGGTCATTTCGGCCGAGTTCATCAGAGACCATTCCGTGACCGACAAAGACCAGCTTGCCCTCACCCTTCATGTCGGCTAGAAGCAATCCGGCACTCCAATCCTTTCCGTAGTTAAGCTTTTCACCATCTAGCAAGACCTCGGTCTCGTCCGTAAAAGCAGTCTCTACAAGAGGCAAAGATTGGAGATATGTCCCATTGTCACCAAGGGGCTTGAGGCCAATCGCCCTCATTTGATCCGCGATCCAGCTCGCAGCCATATCGCCGCCGCGCTGGAGCGTGCCCCGGCCTTCGAACCTGTCATCTGACAGCTCACGCGTAATGCGCTCGATGGTTCTAAGCTTGATCGCTTTGGTTAGATCCTTTTCATTCTTAGATAGGCCGCTTTGGGCAGGAATGTTTACAACAAAAACAGTCAGTAGGGCCAAGCCAAGAACTGAGCGTTTTATGAGGTTCGACCGAAAAGAACTTACATTCATATTGCTTCTTATACTGATGGGATTCTACTTCTCCACTTTGGTCACAAGACAACCTACGAAACTCGGCCCGATAGGTTAAAACTCTGTTACTTTGTCTACAATTAGCTGCCACGACGCCTCTCCGGGCTTGAGTTTGTAATGGATCTGACGGGTCTTCCCGGTCTTCTTCGCATCCGCTGAAGCACCTTCATATACCGGGAATCTCCGTACAAGCGAGTTCTCAACGACCGCAAATTCATCGCCGCCCTTGAACCCGACGAGGTCTTTTGAGCTCGGATCATAAGCCGGGATATTTATCTCACTCAACGATTTCTTTTTGTTCGCCGAGTATGCGATCAACCTCGTCTTATTGTTATTTCCGGTTTCGCGAGTGTAGATATAGACCTCAGGCGATTGATCGACATTGAGATCGCTGATCTCAGCACCGTAGACCTCACCGCTGACGGATTTGGTTTGGACCTCATTCGAAACTTCGAGGCCCGACGGTGTTATTCTGACGGTATTGCCTGCTGCCAAATTAGGGCTTTCGACGACAAACTTGATGCCGTGAAGTTCCATGGTCTTGGAAAAAGACTTCGTCGCAATCGAAGCGTTCACGTTTGTCGTACTCGACGAATTCACCATGCGGTTAGCGTTGATCTGCGCGGTGTTAGCTGTATTCGTGGGGCTATTCGCGGGAACCGTCGAACCACATCCGGCCAAGAACGATCCGATTGAGAAGACAGCACCTATTTTTGAGTACTTTTTCATCATTTTGTTGAATTGTGCGGAGGTCGTCCCCACACTGGCCGATAGATAGTGCGATCTCTGGAGCGTCTAGGATCGGTCCAACAACTCCTCGCTGGTCTTTGAGCCAACGCCGCGAAGCAACCAAAGTGCGTACAGAAAATTTGGCAAAACGAACAGGATCGGCAGCATAAACGAAATCACGGTTGGCTCAGCGGTTTCTGACGGTGTTGCATTGTGTCCATTCCGCGAGCTAACCGTGAAAATACCAAAATCCCACAGCCAGTGAACGATCATTGCCGGTATTATGGAGCCTGTTCGGATAAGAATTGCGATGAACAAAAGACCTGACATTCCGGCCGCAACGGCCTGCACAGCAGCCGAGCCCCACTCGCCCGTGGTAACCCCATTGAGCACATGTACGGCGCCAAATATGATGGACGTGATCGTGATCGCTCCAATGGGCCGTAGTGCCGATCGGGCACCACTAAACAAGATGCCTCGGAACGCAAGTTCCTCGGAGATGCCAACGAGCAGCGTATTTATCCCCACAAAAATAATTGCCTGGAGCGGAGGATAACCCAGCAATAATCCAAGCGAAAAGAAGCCCAAAATAAATAGACTAGGAAGCCAGAGGATCAACAGGCTTTTTGTACTTCGGATGGGAGTAAGACCCGAATCGGAACGCCACCCGAAGATGCCAACTGCTCCGACCAAAAACACAAAACCAATGATCAAGCTGATCGAGATCCGGCCGCTAACCATCTCAGACTGGCTCATGGTTCCGTCGCCTATCTCGAGCTTTGCCCCGAGCAATATTATCGCTAGATAAATAACTAGTACGACGAGAGAGATAACAAACCGTCTATTCATAAGGTCCTCTACTTCCAGAAATTTAAGGTGAGGGCCCGGGCATTATGCCCGGGCTACACTTAGGTCACTTACAGTTATTTGCGCTGCTGCGAATAATGGATCCTACCTTGCCATTCCTGACCGCAACTTGAACGCATTGTGCCGTGTCATCGTTCTTCCAGTATGTATAACTCGTCGAGCCAGCCCGTCGGCTCTTGACGTTGCGGAATCCACGAGACTGCATTTCAGTTTCGGCACCTGCGGCTCTCGCACCGACGAGATCTCGTAAGTCAACCTGTGAAGATCCACCTGTTGAAGACCCGCTGCCCGAGGTGCAGTCCGCCTCCGGACCGGAAATGATCGAATTATATCGGCCGTCGACCGTGGCAACGGTCAAACAAGTCCTGCTCGACGCCTTCCACCAATTTGAGTAAATTGTGCCGTCTTGTTTGACCGTTTTCACAGACTTAAATCCGCGGCTCTTTAGTACCGATTCCCCGCTGGAAGCACGAACTCCCACCAAGTCCTCGAACTGTTCCGATCCCCCTCCGGAGGTCGAATCTGAACCGCCGCCCTTCTCACAGTCCGGAACGGGAGCCGTAACGATCGAATTGTACCGGCCCTCAACCGTTGCGACGGTAACGCAGGTTCGCGAGGAAGCCTTCCACCAGTTAGACCATTTCCGATCTTCACCTTCGGTCGTCTTCACAAATTTATAGCCCAAACGCTGAAGCGTTGATTCCCCGCTCGATGCGCGGGCTCCGACAACACTTCTAAGTTCGTTCGGGGTGTCTTGGGCCTGCACACTGCCGATGCCAAAAAGAATGGCGGTAAACAATAGTAAAAATCGTAGTTTCATAATATTCTCCTAAAAAGTCTGTGTTTTTTTGACGCAAGAGCGGTCAAAAACGGCGGCTATTAACGACCAGTGATCGGAAATAGCCGCCCATGAATCCTAGCGGGAATACCGCAGAGATCCGCAGTTCGTGACGACCTCCCGCTATTCGAGAAGGGACTTCCAGTCCGTTCCGTCGAACCAATAATCTCTCTGTTTCTCAAGCCAGCCGTTCCGCTCGTAATATCGGATCCACGTGTTCAGGTAGTTGAGGAAATCGACATCGCCCTTGCGGATGGCCAACGCTTCGTCCAACTCACCTAGCGGTTTGCTGAACGGACGATATATCTTGCCGTTCGAGTGTTTAACCGCGAACTCTGGACCCGGCTTTGAGGCTATCGCGGCCGATATTGTTCCGTTTGCTACGGCTTCTATCATCGATGCTTCGTCATCAAACAGCTGAGTTTTCGCCTTCGGAAATTCTGTCATCGCAAGGAGCCCATAAACTGATCCGGAAATAATGCCAATAGTCACCGAATCATCATCGAAATCCTTCCGCTCATCCTTTCGCACCATCTTGTCGCGGCTGGCTATCAATTCGATCTTTGATGTCGAATACGGATCGGAAAAATTAGCCAGAAGGGCTCGGCTGGGCGTGGGGTACATGCCCGTGATTAAAATGTCATAACGCTTATTCGTCAGATCGGTAAGCAGCGACACATGACCCGCCGGCATGATGTTTAGCTGGACGCCGAGATCAGAGGCTAGCCGCTTTGCCACCTCTACGTTAAAGCCAATAAGGTTCCCATTCTTGTCGTGCATGGCCCATGGGATGAAATTTGCGAGGCCGACATCAAGCCTATTTCGCCGCCGGATGTTCGTTAGGGTATCCTCGTTCGCCAACACCGCAGCGGCTGGTGCGGGCATCTTTGGCAGCGTAGCCTTCCCGGTTCCCTTTCTCTGAGCTTCCACCCCGTTAGCAGCAAGCAGAGCCAAAGCCACGAGGAGAACTAGTCGTTCAATTTTAATTATGCTTTTCATTACATTTATCTCCTGCCCGTTACCTGATGCGAACGTAGCTGTACGCCGTTCCATCGCTCTGACGGGCCATAAATCCATCGCCGTCTCGTTCGACCTCGTACCTTCCCCAAGGCAACCTGATGAAGCCGTTGTCATAACGCCCATTCTCATAACGTCCATTTGAGTTTCTGATCGAGATCACCCCACTAGGCCCGACGGTCAGGTCAGAGTATGCGTTTAGGTTCGGATTCCAACCGCGAAATACACCAACGAGATATGACGGCACATATTCATGACCGCTGTCCCAGTTATCATTATTCGAAGACTCTTCCTCTTCACTTTTCTTCTCGGCATCCTTCTTTCTCTTTGCGGCGATAGCTGCTGCAAGGACTAGCCCACCAAGTACGGCCGTTCCGGCGATCGCAGCCGTTTTGCCCGAACTGCCGCCGTATGAGAATTCAGCCCGGCATCCGTTGTTGACCCAAATACCTCTCCCGTCGTAGCCCCAGTCGTAACCATAGTTGCAACTGGAGAATGAGAGCTTTCGTTCCAGACGAACATTATTTCCGGTGTTAACACGGCAATAATTGTAGTTATTGTTGTTGCTGCCGCAGGTTATATAATTTGACTGTGCGAGTACCGGCATGACCCCAAATGAGGTAAGCATGACGACCGACGCCAACTTCAGTGCAATGACTCTTCTAAGCATTTCCATTTCGATCTCTCCTAATATGTTGGGCGATTACCGGCAGCGAGGATGGCTTCCTATGTCGTTGACAGAATCGTAACGACCGCTGGCGACTGTTACCTGCACGCATTGGTTGCTGTTCGATCTCCACCAGATGGTATAGGTCGTCCCGCCCTGACGCATCGTGTCGACCAGACGAAATCCACGGGATATCAGCCGCGCGTTACCTGTAAGTGTTCCGAGTCCAGCGAGATCGTTGATCTCTGCTGCCGCCCCGTTCCAGTTGCCACCACCACTATTGTTTCCCCAATGACCGCTGTTGTTGTTTCCCCAATTGCCGCCGCCGTACGCCCTCGTTACTTCTATGTAGGACGCCTCATCGTTGAGCCGCAGATTGTACCTTCCTGTACCGTATTCATCACATTTGCCGCTGCCATTTCCGCTGCCTTCGCCCTCGCAGAACCGCACTTTATATCCGTTGAGAACTAAGACAGAGGACGCCTCGTCATTTCGCAGAGCCCCCAACTGCCCGGCGTTATTTAGGTATCGTCCTACGCCAAACGATTGAGAAGTGCCTCGAAAATTTCGATCGTCATAGACCGTCACGCCGGGTTTACCCAGTCCGGGCACGTTGTTTGGCTTACCACCGCCCCATCCCCAATTGCCATTGTTGCCACTGTTATTATTGTTCCATCCGCCGCTGTTCCAACCGGCGTTGTTGCCAGAAGATGAACTCCGGTTACAATCCTCGGCCGGTCCGCTGATGATGGAGTCGAAAACTCCATTGACCGTTGCGACCGTGATACACATGCGGGTCCCGTTATTCCACCAATTTGCCCACTTGACGTCACCGCCTGTGGTTGTTTTTACAAAGGAATATCCGCGGCTCCTAAGCTGGGAATCACCCGAAGATGCCCTTGCTCCGACCAGGTCTTGAACGTTGTAAGGTGTACCCTGAGCCATGACCCACCCTGAAAAGAAGACAGTCAGGGCCACTATTAATAATTTGTTCTTCATATTCTCAATCTCCATTTCAGCTATTCGTCTAGTTTGAAGCCCACTTGTTATCCGCCGGATTCGCATCCAAAAATATTCCACCGTTAAGCGCCATCGACTTGACGGCCTTGGACTGGCCGATTCGTACTTTTGCTTCCTTCATGTTCATTCGCCAGATATCCGGCCCCAGACGGATCGTCTCGGTCGAACCGTCGTTGAAAGTCACGACAAGATCAGCCGGAGCGGGAAATCCTCCGATGTTCTTAATGGTCACCATCGTGCTGCCGTTCTCAGCCTTAACGTGGGTGATAGCGTGGTCTATATAGCCGTTCGAAAAGAACCATGCGTTCCAGAACCAATTAAGGTCTCTGCCGGTATGCGTGTTGAACGAAAAGAACATATCCCACGGAATCGGATGCTTGCCGTTCCAGTCGTTCATGAAGCCATGCAATCCTTTTCGAAAATCGGCATCTCCTAATAGTTCTTTCAGTGCTAGGTACCCGAGAGCAGCTTTGCCGTACTTGTTGTCTCCGTATGCCGGCACGAGCCCAGAAAATGCGTGTTCAGGCGTCATTATCGGCAGATCAGTTGCAGAATCGGTACCAGTGATCCAGCCGTTGACCCGGTATTTAATGAAGAGTGGATCAGCAAATTCCTTGCCAAATCGTTTCACGTTAAACCCGTATTCGAATGCAGTCGTCCATCCTTCCTCCATAAATGAATAGCGACGCTCGTTAATTCCCATGTAAAACGGAAAATAGGTATGCAGAATCTCGTGCGCAGCAATGAAATGCTGCATCTTTGGTTCCTCCTGAGAACTATCATTTGCCATCATCGGAGCCTCCATATCGGCAGTTCCGCGGAAGATGGTCATTTTAGGGTAAGGATAGGGAATTCCCGGCCAATCGTTCGAGGCATAGTCAAGAGCGGACTTGATATAGGTCACCATATTGGCGAAATTCTTCGACGGCTCGTCGTATGCGGCCTGAGTACTGGCTCGTCGACCAGTTTTCTTATCAACAATGAGGCTGCTCGCGTCCCAGATGTAGTGGTCGCTGAGTCCGTAGACGACGTCTGAAACGTTCTCTGATCTCCACTTCCAAGTCACGGTCGGCGTTTGAGCCGTTACCGTTCCAGCCTTTACTTCGGCAAGCGACGCGACGTTAATGACCTCATCGGATGTAAACGAACGTTTGAGTCGATCAGCATGCCTTGGCTGCAAAACTTCGTCAACATTAGTCAGGTTTCCCGTTCCCCAAACAATGAAATTCTTCGGCACCGTGACCTCTACGTTGTAGTCGTTGAAATCGCCAAAAAACTCGTGGCCACCCAGCAAATGCTGGTCAGCATCCCATCCGTCAACATTGCTCAGAACGGCGACGCGCGGATAGAAGTAGGCTATGTAAAAGGTTGTGGAATCGATCGCACCGTCGCGATCGGGACTTTCTGCAAGTTCGTAGTGCCACTTGAATGACAACGTCGTCGTACCACCGGGCGGAATCGGCTTCTCGAGACTGATGGCGTTAAGCGACAATCCTTTAATGTCGACCAGCGGTTTCCATGGACGTCTCACGCCATTTTCTGTGAATTCGGCAATCACAACGTCCGCAGTAAGTTGTTTTGTGTCGACGTTCTTTTCACGAGCAGATTCCGGTGCGTGGGCGTTCATTTCGAGTCTCAAAATGAGTCGATCAAGCGGAGCTGGGCTGTTGTTCTTGTACACGATTTCTTGTGAACCAAAGACACTTTTACTCGGCGGATTTACGGAGAGCTTGATATTGTGAATCGATTTGTTCTGGAAGTACTTCGGGCTTGGCTTGCCGTCCATTGAACGTAGGCCGGCCTTATAGGCAGCCTTAACATTTCGCGGCATGTAGAGATCCTGTGAGTATGTGTTGATCGACCATAAAAGGACCAACAGGCCTAATAAGTATTTGACTTTCATGATTCACCTAAACCCAAAGCGCAAAGTACCTTCCGTGGCCTAAACGAAAACCACGTTCAGGCGCAAAGCTTCCACAAGATTTTTGAGGATATAGACGAATTGAATGCGTCTTGGAGGGGTGCCTCGTAATATCCGAGAGCGAATGCGTTCAATTTCTGTTCAATATCGAGCCAATTTGGGAACTGATCCCATCAATGACCGAAAGCAAGTGAGTTGGAAATAGAAAACCTACTTGCTTCTTCTGCTTATATTGAAGAGAGTAAGCGAAAGAAAATGGGTGTGGAATACGAAGCTCTACTGAAACTCATACGTAATACTACTTATTTTCAAGCGAGTAAGTTGATCTCATGCTTATGCTGAATAGCAAATTTGAAGAGCGCGTTCGGACCATTTAGATTGAGTTTGGTACAGATATTGTAGCGGTGGGTCTCTACGGTCCTGACTGTAACAAATAGTTCGACGGCGATCTCTCGGCTGGTTTTGGATTCTGTTACAAGCTGCAGCACCTTGCGCTCAGCTTGTGAGAGTGTGCCTATAAGTGGGGTTAGTTCGTTTCGTTTCGTATCTTCCACATTTTCGAGGATAAGATCGTTCAGGGCCGGGCTCAAATAGGTATTTCCTGCCGCAACTTTGTTTATACAACTGCCGATCTCGTTCAAGGCAGAATCCTTCAGAACATACCCTTTGACACCGAGCGACCTAAGTGAACGTAGAATCGAGTTGTCTTTGTGCATTGTCAGAAAAACAACTTTCGCAGGTAAACCGAGGGATTTAAGCTCACGAGCGGTCTCAATGCCGTCCCTGATTGGCATATCGATGTCCAGGATCACGACATCAGGTTGAAGGCTTTTAGTCAGCTTGAGAGCTTCCTCTCCGTTCTCTGCTTCTCCAACCACCCTTAGATTCCTATTTTTTTCAATAATGACGGATAAACCCTGCCTAAATATTGGATGGTCGTCTGCAATGAGTACTGTTATTAGGTTGGCCATAAATTACTTCCAGAGTCTAATCCGTATAGCAGTCCCTTCGGAATCCCTCGATTCAATATTGAACTCGCCACCCAACAATTTCACCCTCTGAATGACACTCTGTACGCCAAAACCGCGAGTTGGTCCGCCTGGGTCGGAAAACTGCTTTGGCGCAAACCCTTTACCATAGTCAACTATGACGATGGAGACTGTATCACCAGCCCGGGTTATCGAAACCCTGCCTTTCGGGCTTTCCGAGTGCTTGATTATGTTGTTCAGGCACTCCTGAACGATCCTGAAAATGCTAAGCTCTGCCTCTTCCGGAAAAAGCCCATCGATATTCTCGACGTTCCGCTCAAATAGCACCCCGGTCGCACTTTCGATCTGTTCTATCATGTTAACGATCGCCTCAGTAAGCCCAAATCTCCTGAGATTCTGCGGCGATAGATTTCTTACGATCGCTCGCGTTTCATCGATAGATTGAGCTGCCGTTTCCGAGATCTGTTTTAAATGCTCTTGAGCTTCGGCGGGGTCGTTGGAAGCTTCAAGGCCAAGTTGTGCCCAGTTCTTTATAATAAGCAGGTTTTGCCCAAGCCCGTCGTGGAGTTCCGTTGCAATGCGCCCGCGTTCACTCTCTTGTGCATTCAGCAATTGCTTGGAAAACTCGACTTCTTTCAAGCGGCGAGATTCGAGCTGACGAATTCTGAACCGATAACCGGCTATCGCTACCAATGACAGAGCGAAAAACGTCGCAACCGTAAATTCAGGGGTCTGTAAAAAATACTTATCTACGACGATAGTGAGGGCGGCCGTGTTCTCACTCATGATGCCGCTTGCGTTTACGGCTCTAACCTGAAAAGTGTAATTTCCTGCCGGCAGATACGGATAGATCGCTGATCGGCGTGTGCCCGCATCCGTCCAGTCGTCGTCCAAGCCATCCAGTTTATAATAGAAGCGTATCTTTTCGGGTTTGGTGAAGCTTAGGCCCGTAAACTGAATCTCAAGGTCCCTTTGCCCCGTCGGTATAGATATTGCATTGGTTGAGTTAAGGTCCGCCGCAACCGGAGGTGATCCTGCATTTTGAGACCGTGAGAATGCACCTTCGATGACAACGCGTGGGAGCCATCGATCCGTGTTCGCGGGGTTGATGATAGCGGTATCCTTTATCATTGGAAACCAAAGCCGCCCGTCCTTCGATCGGATTCCGGCGGGCTGATGTCCCCCACTAGCTTCGCTGCTCTCCATTCCGTCCGCGACGCCATAAACAGATCCAACCACCGAGTTTTTCGTCTTGTCTGCGACGGCATTCAGTTCGTCCCGATGGACAGCAAATACTCCAAGGTTGCCCAAGACCCAAAACTTGTTTTCATCATCCAGGAGTATTCTTGACACAAAATTATCGTTGAGCCCCTGAGCCGTAGTAATGGCATTTATATTCCCGTCACGTAAACGATTTATCCCGCCGCCATAGGTTCCGATCCACATTGTTCCGTCGTTGTCCTCGAGTATTTCGCGAACATAATTGCCTGACAGGCCATTCTCAGGAGTGATGTTTTCAAATTTGCCGTCTTTGAATTTGCTGACCCCGCCAATCGTGCCGATCCATATCGTTTCATCTTTGGTCTGGGTTATGAAATGAACACTATTGCCGGCCAAGCCCTCGTTTGTAGTGAAATGGGTGTACTCCCCATCCTTTAGATGCCAGATACCATCGGCAGTGCCGATCCACAACGTTGCCTGCCTGTCGAAGAATAAAGAGTTGATCCGATGAGGGCCAAATGACCGCTTGAAAGTGACTTTTCTGTCATTCACGGTGTATAGCCCTGCCAGCCCTCCGGCCCATAACACATTATTCAAGTCAAAAGCTAAGGCAGTAATTAGCTCTGGGCCTCCCGAAGGAGGCGAAATATCAACCTTTTCGACTTTGTCGCCCCGTACTTTGAGAAGATTATGTGCGGATAACCACACAGCTCCAGTCGAGTCTTCTGCGATCGCATACCGGCCCCACACATCAAGATCGGTTAGATCCCCCACAAGAGATATCTTTCGTCGGGTCAGTCGTACCAGCCCGTCTGCTTCTGTCGCAAGCCAAATGTTGTTCTCATTGTCAAAAAATATAGCCCGCGAACCTGTGGTCACAAATTCCCCGAGATCATAACTTATTGTCTCGCCGTCCTTAATCTCATGTAGGCGGCTCCCTTCCTGACACCAGAGATCATTTTGTTTGAACGCGGGTGTGCACTCGCTAAGACTAACTCCGTCTTTCGCAGATTTGATCGGCGAAAACTCTCCCTTCTCAAACCACCCCACTGCTGAAGTGGTCTGAATAAGCATTCTTCCGGTTGAGTCGAAATCAATCGCGAGAATATTAGTGGGCAGCAATAATCCTAGCGAGTCAGCCCTCAACAATTGGTCGCCTTCCACCAGAAACGCCCTTCCGTTTGATGTCCAAATGGTGTTATCGGGGCCCTTAGCAAGTTTGAAGCATCTTTGTCTGGAGATAATTTTGACCGACTCGGTTATTATCGAGCCATCTTCCCGAAAGTCCAGCCGCTCTAACCCCGAGTCCGATGCAATATAAAACCTTCCATTATCATCCTCAATAAACTCCCATACGGTCGTCCGCTTGAACCCAGGCTCTGATTTATGTTCAATAAATTTTCCGTTGAGGAGCGTATAGATCTCGCCCGTCTCCGTACCAACCCATAGCCTCTTCCAACGATCTTCATAAAGCGACAGTACACGGTTACTGGCCAAACCCGTGGCGTTCGTGGTGTCGAAAATAGTAAATTTGACCCCATCAAATCTGGCCAGCCCCCCAAACGTACCAAGCCAAAGATACCCATCAGCCGTCTGCAAGATAGAGGTTACTGTGTTCTGAGGCAGCCCCTCTTCAGTAGTCCATTTTTTTATCAGAAACGGGAGGGTTGCGGAATCCTTTTCTTTAGCAAAGATGATGGAACCGAATATCGGTAAAGAGCACAAAATGAGGATGGCTATTCGATAGAGTTTCGTCCTATCGGCAGAAGAGAACACGAATGCAGGATTGGTTTGCAAAACACTTGATTATTGCTTGGAAAGTTCCTGAATACAAGACCTCAACTTAGCAGATTTTCATAGCGATTCTAGAACTGAGTTTCGTCAACATGAACGAACCCGAAAATCCTACGCGGTGCCAGCGCGTAGGCGTTAAATAGTCAATCTTTTTGGAAAAGGTTATAATTCCGGTCAACCAGAGATTGGCAACCCGCTCACACATGGCAAAATCGACGGAATTGAATTCGGAGATATTCGAGCATCTTCTCGCACTTTTATCGCCTGACAGGGATGAGGCGGGGCGTGTTTATGAGCAGCTTCATAGTGGTTTGATAAGGTTTTTTTACTACCGCGGCTGTTCTGAAGCGGAAGCCCTGGCAGACGAGACGATCAACCGCGTGGCGAGCAAGCTTGAACTCTACGATCCAGTTCGTGCTCCACGGATCTCCTCGTATTTTTATGGATTCGCGTCGAAGGTCCTGCTCGAGCATCGACGGGAACAAAACCGTCTCATCCAGCTCGATGAAGAGGCCATAATTACGGCGGAGGAGGCCTCTACTGACGGCAGTTCAGACCGAGTCGACTGTTTACGCGAATGTCTATCAGCGCAGGGACGTTCGGAGTTGAAATTGATCGTGGAATATTATGGAGACTTTAGTGCGGATCGGAAGGAGGCTCGCCGGGTGATAGCTGCAAACGCCGGTCTCTCGCCGGGAGCTTTGCACACAAAAGTGTTTCGAATAAAGGTTGGCTTACGGGATTGCGTTGAAAAATGTTTATCAGGCCGTAAGATTTAGGGTATTAATCGCAATAAAAGTAGGAGCTAGGATTTGCAGGTTGATGCAGAAAACAGAACTTTAAGGAATTACCTTCTAGAAACCCTCCCCGAGAGGGATTTGGAAGAGATAGACCTGCGAATTATCGAAGACGAAGATTTCTCTCATCGCCTCGCTCTCGCAGAAGAAGAACTCGTCGAAGATTTTCTTGACAACAGGCTTTCCGCCGATGAGGTGGCGGCGTTTCAGGCTCATTTTCTGTCTTCACCCGCAAGGAAGCAGTTGATCACTGAGATAGTGTCGTTTCGAGACCTCGCTAGATCGGAAGCGAGAAACACAACGGAGAGCGGCACAGCGACGGAGGTGCAGCCAGCTAAAAAGCAAAGTTGGTTTTTTCGTCCGATGGTTCTGATCCCTGCGTTCGGCGTAGTGATCTTGGGCGGATTTCTCGTTTGGCAGTTTATCGCCGTTGGCAGCCTGACACCTTTAGAAAAGGAGTTCGCAACCCTGAACGAACGCGAACTTACGGATATCTCGAGTTTTCCACCCAATACTACTGTAAACCTCGTCGGCGGGACCCTGAGAGATGGGGGCGGCACGCTGAAGCGAAAGATCACAGATCTTTCGGACCCAGCTCTGATCCGAATCGGCCTTGCCCCAGGCGAAAAAACCGAGAAAGGTTTTGCTCTTCAGGTTGTCAGGGGAACAAATGTAATTTTCAGGCTAAACAACCTCCGGTCTTATCAAAACGCAAACGGCAACGAAGTTCGCGTCCTGCTACCTCGATCAATCTTCTCGACCGGCCAGTTCCAAATACGACTCGAGAATAGGTCCACTGGCACCACAACCAACTATCCGCTTGTAATCGAATAGTCGTCGAGAATGGGCGGTTCTCTGCGACCGGCCATAATTCACCTCTACTTCACTGCCCTAAACACTCGAAAAAGATAGAATCCGAGCAGTAGAAACATAATGGCCCCGACAATAGTCGAGTGCCGTGCATATCTGGTTGATATCTGCGGGACTCTGTCGTAGTCGCCATGCATGGTGAAAGCGGCCCAGTAAAACGGGGATCGGTATCTAGGATCGTTGTAGAGTTTTATCTGCGCCTGACGGAGTGCGGCCGAGACAGTCAGGCCTTCTTCGGCCATGCCGCGATAAAACTCGGTCATAAGTTCCTTTGTCGCCGCGTCATCGACCTTCCAAAGGCTCGATACAACCGTCTTCGATCCCGCCTGAAGAAAAGCATTGGTCAAGCTCATCAACCCCTCGCCCCGCACGTCTTTTCCGATACCCGTATCGCAAGCACTCAGCACCACCAGATCCGAGTTAAGGTTCATCCCATAAACATCCTGCAGCCGAATAAGCCCGCCATCATTCCGCTTGCCTTCCCGGTCATACAACGACAACAATATCCCCGACAACTCCGGCCACTCCTCATCAATCACCCCATGCGTTGCAAAATGAAGCATCCGATAATCCCCCAAATCCGCACTCAACACCGTTGTCCGATTCGCATCAAACCCCGACTTTATCGAAATACTAAAACCACCAACCGCCCGGGCGATCGTGATGGCTTCCTCATTTGAAGATTCAAGCCGCGGGAGTTTGTCGAGGGATTGGGCGGAACGAAAAGTGCCTGGAATACCTGCAAAATTCAACGAATCCATTTTGATTCCGGTCAGTCGAGTATCGTTATTGGAGAATACCGGATCAGAGAAGACGAGCAGATCGCTACCTGCCTGCCGTTCACTCTGATTCTCCAGTCGAATCAATTGCAAAACCGAGGCTGAAGGTGAATAAAGGACCTCGTTGGTAGAAATTATTGGCTCATCACTAGTGTCACCCGGCCAAGGCAACGCTCCCAGCGGGAAAAACTGAAGATCCCCTTGCGCACTGAGCACAATTCGTTTGCCCTTCAATTTGTCAGCAACCTGTCCGAAGAGATCGCGACTTAGTCGCTTGGCTACTCTTTTGTATTCCGTATCAAGATCGGCTGTGCGAGATCGGTATTCCTCAATGGTTTCGTTGGCATTCGCCTTGTTCTCTGCAAGGACAACCCGTAGCCGTTCGATCAAGGGTATAACCTGCGTTCGGCCCGGAGTGACATAACTCTCGATCGACTCGGGGCTCACTAACCATAAGTAACCGGATTTCTCCCCTAACACGAAGCTCATAAAAACCAGGTCGCTTGCCAGACCATTGCTTTTCCAGGTCTGCACATTAAAATGGGAGGCGGTTCGGGAGGCAGTGTATACTGGTAACATCTCTGCCAGTCGGAACCGTATCTTTTCCAGATCATCAGATAGTTGATTGAGTTCTCTGCGAACTGTAAGAGATTGTTCTACATTTCCGTCCTTCAAGGCGTGAGTCAACTCGTCGGCTTTGGAGCTAACGGTTAGGCTTAAATTTATCTCCCGCTCGAAGAGCTCACCCGGTTCGCCCTGCAGTTCCGGTTCCGCAGCCATAATCGCGGAGCGCAGAAAACGGGCTTTCGCACCTTCTGACAAATTGAAGGCCTCGATCATTTTGGATTCGTTCTTATTAGACGAATAGTCGCTCATTAGCCGATCTATCGCTCTTTCATACCGTTCTTGAATTGTGGAAAAGAACGATGTGCTCAAGGCGGCACTGCGAAACTCATTAGCCGAAGATTCACCGAGTCTGATGGATTCAATATACCGCTTCAGAGCCTGATCTTTATTCCCGTCAATTTCGTCCAACAGCCCGAGACGAAAGACCGCCTCGCCGATCAAATGCCCGTCTTCAAACTGCTGAGCCTTCTCGAGGCCGATCTGGTAGTGGACCCTCGCGTTCCCCACATCGCCCATTTTCTCGTACACCCTGCCTAATGAAAGCTCGATCTCTGGAAACTCTACATTAAGCTCCGTGTAAGCTCTCCGAACGTCTTTCAACCTAGTGAGCGACTCGTTGAACAGCCCGTCGTCGGCAGCCGCCTCCGCAAGCATCTGGTCGATCGCGGGAATATGAAGCCGGCTACCGAGCGCGATCGCGTCCCGCCTTGCTTGGAATAACATTTCCGCGGCGGCAGCCCGATCGCCAGTCCGATACTTCATCCTCGCGAAACTCGGCAGTGTTGCCATCTTTCCAAGCGGGAAATTCGCTTTGGAATAAAAGGTATAGGCTCGCTCATAATTCACCTCCGCCAGTTCGAAAACCTTCATTTCCTCGAAGACGGCCGCTATATTTGCATACAGCTTTCCCTTCTCTATCCATTCAAAATCATTCGGATACAAATGCTCGGCTTCAAGGTAGTATTTCAGAGCCAAGGATTTCCGACCGCCTAGCAAGGCGACGTACCCACACCCGAATAAGGCGAGAGCTTTCTCCCGTACCAAACCTGCAGACTGTGCTGAATTGACCGCTTTTCGGAGAATAGCCATGGCTTCCCTTGGCCTTCCTTGTCGAGCGTGACCAAAGCCTATCGTCCAGTTCAGGACGATCTGGAACCTAACATCACTGGTGGATTCGGAAAACGCCGAGGCCTCCGCAAAGGACCGCATACTTTTGTCTAGATCACCCGTATAAAACTCAAGCATCCCCTCAGCGAATAACGCGTAAGCTAGTGCTTTCGCGTCGCCAGACAGTCTCGCTTGCTCAAGGGCGGACGACGACAGCTCGACAGCTTGAGGTCGCTTTCCCTCTTCACGGTTTAGCCCCGCTAGAAGCGAATTCGATATTGCAAGCCCCGCAGAGTTTCCACTGCCCTTATCCAATTCGATAGAACGTGTAAGTGCTTTTACGGCTTTTCCGTTTTCCGACAGTAACAAAAGAACTTTTGTAGCCTCACGGAGGCAATCCGCAGCCCGCTTAGGGTCGCCCAGAGTGATCCACGCCTCTGACGCTCTAAGGAACTCGCTCGCCGCTGACTCGTAACTACTTCGAGACCAAACGGAAAGGAAACGGTTTGCGGAGACTTCAGCATCTTCTGCCGAAACTTGAACTGGGGGAGCGCTGCCGAAAAGCCCACATACGCTCAGCATGAAAATCGTTAGAGCAGCCCCAAATCGTTGTAGACTATTGTTATGAGCCTTCATCTAATGACCTGTTTTCACGGTCGTCGCCATAGGCCTCAGGAAGTTCCGATAGCCCGGAAACATCCCAAAAAGTTTGGATGTTCTTCCACTCCATGATGCTCTGGATCATCTGTCCTGTACTGCCGAACATTCGGGTTGCGGCGTTGTCCGGTATTTTGTTTGTTAGCCCCCTATCAAGAGCCGGATTGATCGGTGTTTTCTCTGATGGGTTGATGGGTGACCTATCGAGTACCGGGTTTAGCGGCGTTCTGTCTACACGTGGATTAATGTCAGTCTTGACGACTATCTTGCCGCCAGAATCTATCGAGACCCCTTTACTGACCTTAGGATCAACTTCGGTACGGGTGTTGACCGCTAGTCCGTCTTTATCGATCTTGGGGTTGATTTCTGTTTTGGTAAGGCCCTTACCAACAGCTCCGACTGACGCCATCTCTCCAAAATTCTGGTTGTAGTAAACGGCGCCAGAATCTACGAATCTATCCTCAAACTCGACCGACGGCCTCAGCGTAACTTGAGACAAGAATTTCCACAAAAACTGGATCCAACCGTTCTCACCGATCTCCCGGGATAGATCGAGCGTAGCGTACTCCTTTTTTGCCTCGTTAAACGTCGATAGCGACCAGGGGAAAAACAATGCAGCGCCGTTCGAATACTGATACTTGCCGCCACTAAAGCCGTGAACTAGAATAACGCTCCGAACCTGTTCTGCAAGGTTCTTGGCAGCATCCTCAACTTTAATGATCTCGTCAGGCAAGTACTTTGTTTCCGCTCGAATCGAAGCTATCTCTTCACCCAAAAGTTGGCAGAAATCTATAAGATCAATGTTCTGTTCGAATAGATACGATTGGCTCCGCCAGTGAACATAGGTGAGAAGGCGGCGCGTAAACTTGTAAAGGCTCGATTCTGGTTTAACGAAGCATCCGAGTAAAGCTACGGAGAACTCCTTGAGAGCCTCCCGGACGGTATTCTCGGCAAACTTGGTTAGATCCCAGGCGGCAATATCGACGTTTACGCCCCCAAGGGTATGCCGATCCTGATTGAGTATGAAACTCTGAACAATGGTTTTCGCTATATAGTTTGTCTCCATTTCCTTGTCACTGTTCGAAAGACAACCTAGAATCTCAGCGTACGACCATCCGGCTGCGGGAATGCTGCCTTCCGAGGCGATCATTGTTTTTGCAGAACGCCTGAATTGATATGCAACCTCGAGCATGCCCATCAAGCAGCTGTCGAAACCAAGTAGATCAAATTTTTGCCCGAGAATGCCGAGGGGAAGATTTTTATATTGATCCGATGTACTTATTTCTTGGTTCTCTTCCTCTGCCTTTTCTTTTATATATACTTCCCACTCGTCCTCCGTCATCGTAAGCCTGTTGAGAATCATTCGGACATTTCTGAATGTAAGTGAGTTCCCCGAAGTCTCGTCACGAAGAAACCCCTCACGGAAAATCCCGGAAGAGTGCCCGGAGAAAATCAGCGCATATCTTTTCGCCTTTCGTCCGCGCTCTACGATCCCATTTTCTTCATATTCCGCCCGGTTTACACACCAATCGACAAAGTTGGCAATCGATTTTATATTTGCAGAATTCTCGTCACCGTCACCTTCGCAGGTCCGAAGTATGCGATCAAGTTTGCTAGCGTTGTAAAAACAACCGCCTGAATTGACGTCGGAAAAATCGCAGTATAAGGTCGGTACTCCGGAAGCCGCTCCGTCGAAATAAACAAACAAATTCATGTTTGCATCACTCTTGATCGATTGTCGAATCTTCTCGATCGAATATGCCATGTCGATGCTCAAATTGTTTTCACCCGACATGTAGATCATGACGGTCCACTCTTTCAGAGTTGCTTCTGGTCCCTTAGACATACAAAATATCTCCTTAAATAACCAATGAATAAATAACCAATGAATTAGAGCGGGTAAGATAGGATGGAACGACGTTACACCAACTTCGGCTCTGATGTAAATGATTATTTTCGAAAAATCTTACAGGACTTTTTCAGACGATACGGATAGTCGGTAAGTGGGGAATCCTAGTGTCGAAAGTTCTTACGTCGCCCTCGAACTCCAGCGTTTTTCGCGACCTGACTTCTCGTACTTGCATATTTCCGGTTATCTTTTCCGTTATGGGTGAAAATGGGGTCGAAATCTCGATATAAGGGACACAATGGTTTATGAGAATTTTAGTGAGTATTTCCTTTTCGGTAGACGAGTTATCGACATCCGTGGCTATCGTTGAATATAGGTGCAATGGTCTCGGGGGGCGGCTGTTAACCGAAGTGTTGTAAGTTCGAGTCTTACCTGCGGAGCCAATCTTTACAACAACTTAGCGGCAGTCCCCAAGGACTGCCGCTTTCTTTTCCCAATTATTTTTCCTGTTATCGAAAGACTGATCTTTCGACTGTCCGGGGGCACGGACTAAGCTCAGGACCTTCTTAGGTCGGTGAGCGGCCCTGCTGGTGAACCTTGCCGATCACTCTAGCCCGACAAGGTCGATAACAATTGAGCTATCGAAAACCTGAGCATTCTGCGGAGCAAATCGATACCTGCTCGAGCGAACGGACACAATATACGGTTCGCCTACAATCAGATTCCCGAAACTGTATAAGCCAAATGACCCTGTTGTCACCTCGCGCCTATTCAATTGAGAATCCGTTAGGGTCACTCGTGCATTGCGAAGTGCGAGTCCGGACGGCGTTCGCACCTGACCTGATATGGTGAGGGGGCCGGCGCCTATGACATGCGATCCGTTGACAAAGTTTGCAGTGAGTACGGTTCCGAAGCCATCGGTAACCCGCAAATTTGTTGGCAAATTCACGAATTCGAGGGGATAGTTGCCCGCGGGGGTTCCCGGCAAGACATTCCAAGTCATAGTTAGCAACTGACGAGCTCCCGAAGCAAACGAAGTCGGCGAGTTCACCGTGACACCAATGCGCCCGGCCCCGGCATCGTTCGTGTCAAGGATCAACGCGGATCCAGACGGAGGGTCATTTCCCAGTGCTGCGCCAGACATGGTGAAGCGAGTTTGATCGAACGCGATCGAGAAGGCGACTGTCGAAACATCACCTGGTGTTTCCAACTCAAAGGATGCCGAAACCTCGGTAGACCCGCCATTCGACCCGCCGAGTACCCTAACAACCCTAGTCTCAGGGGTAGGAGTCGGGGTGGGCGTCGGTGTTGCGGTTGGAGTCGGTGTCGGTGTCGCTGTCGGCGTCGGCGTCGGAGTTGGCGTCGGCGTCGGTGTCGGTGTCGGTGTCGGTGTCGGTGTCGGTGTCGGCGTCGGCGTTGGCGTTGGCGTCGGGGTTGGCCCGGCGGTAAAGTTCGCCGTCACTGTGATGTTCGACGTTACGTTCGCGTCGGTTCGCGGATTGGCGGAGGATCCGTCGCTCCAGTTCAAGAACAGGAATCCCAGATTGGGTACTGCGGTGACGGCCGTTCCGGTACTGCCATAATTAACCGTCTGCGGCGTCGTTCCCGTTATCGAGCCTCCCGCTGCTGCCGTGTACGTTAGGGTGTAGGTCCTTATTGCGAAGTTCGCGGTGACCGAGATGTTTCCGGTTACGTTCGTATCAGTGCGCGGATTCGCGGTCGAGCCGTCACTCCAGTTGACAAAGTCATAACCAAGACCAGGAGTCGCCGTGACACCGGAACCCGTTCCCCCGTGTGCTACCGTCTGCGACAAAACCCCGGCGATCGTGCCGCCAGGTCCGGCCACATAGGTCAATGTATAGTTTCTAACAAGGAAACTGGCAGTCACCGAAATATTTGCTGTGACATTCGAATCGGTTCGAGGATTTACTGTCGAGCCATCGCTCCAGCTAACAAAATCTGAACCCACGTTTGGGACTGCCGTCACGGCTGTGCCGCTCGCCCCGTGGTTCACGGTTTGAGGCGACGTGCCGGAAATCGAGCCGTTCGCTCCAGCTGTATAAGTCAATGTATATGTTTTGATCGCAAAGTTCGCAGTCACCGTAAGATTAGCTGTAACGCTTGAATCCGTTCTTGGATTCGCGGTGGCGCCATCACTCCAGCTAACAAAGCTAAATCCCACGTTCGGTACTGCCAGTACTGGCGAACCACTGCTTCCATGGTTGACTGTCTGCGGAGATGCTCCGTTTATCGAACCATTAGCACCGGCAATGTACGTCAGCGTGTAGGTCCGGATTGCAAAGTTAGCGGTTACCGAAATGTTAGCTGTCACATTGGTATCCGTTCTCGGGTTTGATGTGGAACCGTCACTCCAATTCACAAAGACGTAGCCGACGTTTGGCACTGCCGTGACGGGAGTTCCATTTCCGCCCGTCGCGACCGTCTGAGGATTGACGCCCGTTATGGTGCCATTTGAACCCGCAATGTAGGTAAGTGTAAAGGAACTCACGCCAAAATTAGCGGTCACGCTGAGATTAGCCGTGACGTTCGTGTCGGTACGTGGGTTTGCGGTCGAGCCGTCACTCCAGTTGATAAAGTTGAAGCCAGCATTGGGCACCGCCGTTACGGTCGACCCGTTGGCTCCGTGATTCACCGTTTGCGGCGAGACGCCAGTCACCGACCCATTGGCTCCAGCCGCGTAGGTTAGCGTGTAGGTGCGAATGACGAAGTTTGCGGTAACCGAGAGGTTAGCGGTTATGTTTGCGTCCGTTCGAGGATTCGCCGTTGAGCCATCGCTCCAATCTAGGAAATTGTAACCAACATTTGGCACGGCCGTTACAGCCGTTCCGCTCGCTCCATGATTGACGGTTTGTGGTGAAACGCCAGTTATCGTACCGTTTGCCCCTGCCGTGTATGTGAGGGTGTAGGTTCGAATAACAAAGTTTGCGGTAACCGTTATGTTCCCGGTGACATTGGTGTCAGTTCGCGGATTTGACGTTGATCCGTCGCTCCAGTTTAGGAAATTGTAGCCGACGTTCGGCACCGCCGTGACTGCCGTACCGTTGTTGCCGTGACTGACCGTTTGCGGTGAAATCCCGGTGATAGATCCATTTGCACCAGCTGTGTAGGCTAACGTGTAATTGTTCAATGCGAAATTGGCGGTTACGGATAGGTTCGCAGTCACGTTGGAATCGGTGCGAGGATTAGCTGTCGAACCGTCGCTCCAATTCACAAAGCTATATCCAATATTCGGGACTGCAGTAACCGCCGTTCCGCTACCGCCATGGCCAACGGTTTGCGGCGAAGTGCCGCTTATAGTCCCGTTTGCACCCGCAGTATACGTCAGTGTGTAGGTATTTAAGGCAAAGTTTGCCCGAACTGTCGCATTCCCGGAGGTCAAGGTTGCTGTCGTACTCAAACCTGCGGCAGCCGCGATCGAAGCGGAACCGATAGACGTCGTCCAGCCAGTAAACGTATATCCGGGATCGGCAACGGCAGTGATCGGAGTCGCTACCCCATGATCTACCGTAGTTGGCGAAACCGCAGGAGCCGTGATCGATCCCCCTGTAGTTGATATAACCGAGAGTTGATAAGTATTAAGCACAAAACTCGCCGTTACCGTTATGTTTGCCGTAACGTTCGTGTCCGTCCGAGGATTCGCGGTCGAACCGTCACTCCACTGAGAGAAACTGTAGCCAGTGTTTGGTACTGCCGAGACTGCAGTTCCGTTCGCTCCGTGATTAACCGTTTGTGGCGAGGCACCCGTTATGTTTCCGTTCGGACCCGCGGTGTAGGTGAGCGTGTACGTGTTGATCGAAAAGTTTGCCTGAATCGTAGCGCTCCCCGAGGTCAGAGTTGCTGTCGTACTTAGACTCGCTGGAGCCGCGATCGACGAGCTTCCCGTGGGTGTTGTCCAACCAGTAAACGTGTATCCTGGATTAGCGGTTGCTGTGATTGGCGTCGCTGCTCCGTGATTCACAGTTACCGGTGAAACGGCCGGAACGGTGATAGTGCCGCCAACCGTCGAAATAACCGAAAGCTGATAGGTATTGAGTGTGAAACTGGCCGTGACCGCGATATTGCCCGTCACGTTGAGCTCCGTACGAGGGTTGGCGGTAGAACCATCGCTCCATTCGGTAAAGCTGTAACCTGCATCTGGAACCGCCGTAACTGCTGTGCCGTTTGCCCCATGGTTCACGGTCTGCGGCGAGGTTCCTGATATTGTTCCGTTTGCGCCGGCCGTGTACGTCAAAGTGTAGGTGTTTATTGCAAAATTAGCCCGAACCGCAGCATTCCCCGACGTCAGAGTCGCTGTTGTACTCAAACTTGCAGGAGCCGCGACCGAAGCACTGCCGGTTGGCACTGTCCAGCCCGTAAATGTGAAGCCGGGATCGGCCAGCGCCGTGATTGGCGTCGCCATGCCGTGGTTAACCGTAACCGGAGACGTGGCCGGAGCAGTGATCGTACCGCCGGTCGTCGAAACTACTGAAAGCTGATAAGTGTTGACGGCAAAATTAGCTGTCACCGACAGATTCGCCTGGACATTGGTGTCCGTACGCGGATTTGCCGTCGAACCATCGCTCCAATTAACAAAACTGTACCCAGAATTCGGAACCGCAGTCACCGCCGCCCCGTTCGTCCCACAATCCACAGTCTGCGGCAAAGGACCCGAAATCGTCCCATTCGCCCCCGCAGCATACATCAATGTATAAGTCCGTATCGCAAACGAAGCCGTTATCGTATGCGGCGTCGTCACATTAGTAAACGTATAACTAGGTACGGCCCCCACAGACCCACCATCCACCACCACATCCGCGATCTCATAACAAGCATTCGGCGTAATAGTAAATGTCTGATTCCCCCCAATCGGCACCGAAACCGTCCCCGGCGCAATCACCCCATTCGCCCCCTGCGTGACGGTGATGGTGTTTGCACTTGCGGTTAAAGTTACCTGACCGTTTATCGGGGTCGTTGTAAGCGAGCCCGCTGCACCGAAAACAAATACACTCTGCAAAGTCAACGGCGAAATATTGCCCGCAGTAGCGCCTGCATCGGTCGTGAACGTGAGATTCATTACGGTTCCGGAACCCGATGCGATAGGGGTAAGACCGAAGGCTGCGACTCGCAACACACCAATTGTTGTAATGTTACAAACAGGGCTTAAGCCTGCTGCGATCGTGCCGACCGTTGAACAACCGAAATTAGGTCCTGAAGGATCTATCACCGCCGGATCGTAAACAACGTCGAATTGAAATGAGTCGACGCCGTCGCCCGTTATGTCGCTGAACGTTATTGGAATTGTAAATGTCGACGGAACCGGCTGAGAAACAGTTGGAGCAGTGACCACAACCGGTGGCACAAGAATATTTGAAAGAGCCTCGCTGCCTGAATACGTCAGATCGGTGAGCGAATTTACCCCTGAATAAGGGAACGCAGCCCCCGAACCCGCCGTAACAATGATTGCGAGTGCTAACGTAAGAATAAGGCGGCCCGCAGACGAAATGTGAAGATACATATCTCCCGACAAGTGCTGTAGTTTGCTAAACATAAATCTAACTCCTGAGAGAGAAAATCGACCGGGACCCGACCCGCTTTTGATGATGGGATTGCGAGCGAGGCCATGGCGGCCTCGCTCGCAGTTGACCGAATGTGTGGCTACTCTTGAGCTATAAGCTCGAGATTGGCCACATTATCGTTGAGAACGACGTTCACCGGTGCGAACCTGAAGCGACGCGACTGTACGCTCACAACATAGGTGCGACCAACGGTAAGTTCGCCGAATTGGAAGTACCCAAAGGTACCGGTTGTTGCGAACACGGTTTCACCCGAATCACTTGTAAGAGTGACTCGTGCGTTCCTCAGCCCGCTTTCGCCTCCAGGAGCCAACACACGCCCGCTAATGGCAACACCACTAGATGAACTTACATTGATTCCACCATCGAAAGTACGGGCAGTAACGGATGCGTCATTGAACATGAATTCCTGGATCGAAAGCGGTGAGCTTGTGCCCATTGCTCCGTTGACAGAGAATTTCAGATTCACATAGACTCCATCGCCATTCGCAGGCAATGCTCCGTAGACACCGACCTTGAGCAAGCCTGGCTCGACGACGTTGTACACCGCAAGCAGGTTTACCCCAAGAGTCCCAGTCAGGTCGGCCGCAACCGCATCCGGTGTGACTACCGCCGGGTCATAGACGATATCGAACTGGTAAGATTCGACATTCGCACCCTTCAGATTGTCGATCCTGAACGGAACAACCACCGAAGAACCCGGTAAGGCGTTAATGGTGCCTACCGTTGCGCGAGGGGCATCCTCACCGATCGCTGGTCTGGCGGTCGCTGAGATCGCATTGCTCCAGTATGGTGCTGTCACGTCACCGACCATGATGGCCGTGTAATTCTCATCGGTGTAATCGAAACCAATAAGACTGTTGTACGTGATGTTCTGGATCATGTCGGTTGCCGGTAATGCGGTACCTACCGTCCCGTTTAAGCTGGAGGCATTGAATCTCCATTTACCTGCGTTGTTAAACGAATTGGAACAGTTGCCGACAACACTCTGAGCGATCAAAGCAGCATCCTGCGCCGTTGGTATTGGCGAACCAGTAACCCTTGCAGCTGTTAATGCAGGACCTGACAAGGTGACCGCACCAACCACATGCTTCGCCACCTCGGTAGCGTCATTAATGAAGACTCCGTTTAGGGAACCGCATACTTGACGCTGCTTGGATGGAGTTACCGTGTAAGAACCGGCACCGAAGTTGACTAACGTGTACTGCGGTGTTGATACAGGAACAGGGAAGACCGTCGTCGTTGATGTCGGCGGTGTGCCAACAGCACTCAGAGTCACTCCCGGCACCTGCTTAGGATCGACACCGTACATAACGTTACCCGATACCGTTCCAGATTCGATCTCAAACGATCCCGCGGTTGAGGAAACGTCGTAGTTTGACTGATTGGGTCCAACTAGGATCGAGTTGATCACGTAGACATTAGGAGCGGGGCCGACGCTGGATGGATCGTTTGTACACGTCAAGCCATCGATATTGGCGCCAGTTTGAACACTGACAACGCAAGGCGACGGTGAGTGCGTGACCCCATCGTAGACAGCGTAACCACTGCCACCTGTTTTGGTAATAAAGGCCTTGGTCACGGTTAGTTTTCCGCCGCCAGTACCTATTGTCGTCAGGTAGGTGATGTTATAGTTCGATGCGGTTCCCGCAGAGAAAACGGCGGAACTCGGCACTATATCGTAGTCGCCAATGGACGCCGTGTTTACCGTTCCAGCACTGGTCAGCGTCACATCAGAGATCGCGTCGCCATTTAAGAGCTGAGTTGGCGAAACGATGCTGAATTGCGTCGTGCCTAATCCAAGCGTCAGGCCGTACACCTTTGTACGATCGTCCGCTCTGATCGTAAGATCAGCCGCACCAACCGTCAGCTTGCCGCCACCGGTGCCTATGGTCGTTAGGTGCGAGATCGTGTAGTTGGACGCTGATCCCAAAGAGAACACCGCACCACTAACATCGATGTCGTAATCACCAACCGCCGCCGCCGCTACGGAACCAGCGCTCGTCAACGTCACAGCTGAAATCGTATCTCCGTTGAACAACTGGGTGGGCGATACGACGCTGAATAAAGTTGTGCCCATTGCTAGCGTCGAACCGTACGTCTTCGTACGATCATTCGCCTTAATGGTTAGAGGCGCCGGGTCAACAACAAGTTCACCACCGCCGCCAGCGACGGTACTTAGATACGTAATCGTGTAGTTAGACGCCGATCCCACACCGAATACTGCGGCACTCGGCACGATATCGTAACTACCAACCGATGCAGTCGCGGCCGCACCGGCGCTTGCCAACGAGACACCAGTGATCGTGTCACCATTGAACAGCTGGGTTGGTCCAACGATACTGAAATCCGTCGTTCCTAGAACCAAAGCCGCGCCGTACGTTTTCGTGCGGTCATCTGCCGTAATGGTCAAAGGAGCCGGTGTCACAGTGAAGGCTTGGTCAACTGGTAGTGCCGCGTTGTAATTGCCATTGCCGCCCTGTGAAGCGCGGATGGTACACGTTCCGATCGCATTTATGTGAACGGAATTCCCAGTAACACTACACACGGTGTTGTCGGGGAAGCTCGCGAAAGTCACCGCTAGCCCTGACGAAGCCGTTGCACTGACGGTGAAATCTGCGTCTCCATATACCTTGTCACCCAACGGGCCGAAGGTGATCGTCTGGTTAGCCGGATCCACCTGATGCGAGTAGTACGGAGAATCACCGCTATTGCTCGCAGTGAAGTCCAGATTTCCCAGATAGTACGCCCGTACCGTGTGGGCCCCACCTGCCAATGCCGAACCCGGCAATGCAGGAGTGGTACAAACGGCCTGACCCGATCCATTGACAGGGATAGCGTTTGCTCCAGAGCAAGCCGGATAAAGCACTCCATCTATCTCAAAATCAACACTTCCGCTGTTGACCGGAACTCCCGGTGGCACCGAGACAACCGAAGCCGTAAACGGAACTGCGTCTCCATAGACCGAAGGATTCGGTGCAGAGCTAACGGTTGTAGCCGTAGTGGTAATAACGACCTCCAATACACCATCAACCGGAGGTGATGTGCACGCGCCGCCAAACAGCGGATCGCCGTTAACAAGTACACCATCGAGGTCAAGGTCTACATCGTCGTTACCGGTTAGGGCTTCGACATGCATCATTACATTGGTTAGCGTGCCAGCACCGATCAGCGTCGCCCCGCTTGCGGTCGTGAAGATCGTTACCCTCACTGTATCCTGACCTGGTAGCTTGGCGGCATATACCTCGAATGTTCCCGAGGAAGCGGTTATTCCAGATCCGGGCTGAGTAAGAATAAACCCCGGATTCCCCGGATCGGGTACCGGCGTTAGTTCTGCCGCGTTGTACTTAATATCGAACTGCACCGACTGAACGCTACCCGGCGTCAGATCAGTTGCGTTAACAGGTATTGCCTTGTCAACCTCAGTTGCCGACGTAAGGTTCGGAATCGACAGAGTCGGACAGAAGTCGATCAGGAATGTTTCCGTATCATCGTCTGCCGTGTGATTGAGGTCACCTGCGTACTCGAAATACGCAGTTGCCGTACCCGGATTTGTGTTGTTAGTGTATCCACCGGTAGGAACATCAAGTGGGCCAATTGCTGGGTCTCCGGGAAGAGTGACCGTATAATCGCAGGGCTCCTGCGCCGTCGCGTTATAGGTTACGCTAGCTGGACACGTGATATTAACCGTTGATGGAGCCTTAGCAATAGTGATCGCAACAGAACCGCTGGCGTTCGTGTAGTTATCACTTGTAGGATCAAACGTCCAATTAGCCGTACCACCCGGGAAGTCTGTGAACGTCGACCCGTAATTGTATGTACCTGCTACGTCACACGTTCCACTTGCCCCATGCGGAAGGCCGTCATACATACCGCTGTAACCAACGATATTACAAGTCGGAGCGATCGGCGTTATTTCGAATGTCTCCGAATCGCTGCTAAGACTAAAGTTATCGTTTGAGAACGATGCACTTGCAGTGACCGTTCCAGCGTTAATGTTGTCTGGGGTGTATGTCACTCCAGTCGGATATTGCGTTACGAACCCGTCGTCTGAACGCGTGTAGTAGGCACTGCAGATGTTGTGCGGACCGCCATTGTAAGCAACAGAGGGAACCGAACAAGTAACAAACGTCTGTGACGTGCCCTGCTCGAAGTCGAACATTCTCACGGTGCTTGGGAACGTTGGACTGTTCGCGTTAACGCCCACGACGAGCCGGTCAACGTAGGCGAGGCTGCCCGGATCGGTTCTGAACAACAGTCCGAAGCTAGTCGCTCCGAGCCGTATGGACATTTCCGGGTAAGCAGTAAGTGCATCCTGCAAGGTACATACAGGGCCTGGAGGAGCCTGAATGGGACAAATGGCATCCCCGGGTGCTCCGGAGAATGCCCATCGGCCTTGATCAGAAAGTGCATTCCATCGTTGCCATTCGCCACTTGCGATGCCCACTGTAGGCAAGAACATTGCCCTTCCCTGGAACCCACCCGATCCGGCTAGTGGGCCGTCAAAGTCAACGTCAAACTGAAGGTAAGGCACCGATCCAGTCTGGAGATAGGTATCGTAGCCCAAGCTAGTAATGTCCGCTACGCGGGTACCCAGATATAGCTGGCTGGCTAACGCAAGTTTAACGCTAGGCGTTGACCCTTGCAGCCGTGCGCTGCCGTCACCGGCAGCCGGATCTTCAGGACCAGCAACGAAATCATCCTGAACCGCAGCTGGAACATTAAGATCGTCATCCCAATTGCCCCATGAACTGTTGCCAGGCTGTACGATAACCGGGGTGGCAGCGACGATTACGAAGTCGCCAGCCGAGACACCGGTGACCGAATTATAGTTAACGGCGTCATCCGGTACAAATGTACCAAACACCGCAGTCGTGCCGGTAATCGGACCCGGAAGTCCAGGCGTTGTGACAACTACCGTCCCTGGAGTCGTACTTGAGCTAACCACAACATTCGGCATGTGCGGATTTCCGTCTTCTGCTGTTGGCGAATTCGTGATCGCAAGGGTCGCGCTAGGTGTCGCCTTGGCGATGGTTACGTTCTGCGTAGCAGAAGTCGCGTTGAAGTTCGCCGTTTCAGCACCGGCTGCTTGAACGACACAGGTTCCTGCTCCACTTGAACTTAGTGTTGCAGAATTACCTGTCTGACTCACAATCGCACAGGGTCCTGACGAAACGCTGAACAGCACCGTAGTGAGATCAGTGTTCGTAGTCGTTGCCGTAACTGGGAAGTTGCCTCCCAAATACGTTGGGGTTGGAGGTGCACCGAAGGTAACGATTGGGTCGGCTTTTAAGATCGTGAAATTGGCTGTTCCGGTGCTGCCTGCGTGATTATCATCACCAAGGTATGTTCCGGTTGCCGTCGCCGTTCCTGCGGCGGTGTTGTTCGTGTACGACACCGCTGCGCTTCCGGTCTCTCCATCTGGAGAGGTTAGATAGCTCGCGGTACATGGCGGTACGATTGGGCCGCCTGTGTATGTGAAAGGCCCTGCTGGACAGTTCACCGTTACACTTGAGCTCGCCTGCTCGAAATTAAACGTTCTGTAGGTGTTTGGCAAAACAGGACTGTCGCCGTTGATACCTATTACCACGTTGTCTACACGCGTGTCGTGACTTGGTTCCACGCGGAACAAAAGGGCTCCAAATGGATCGCCAGGGCTGTTGTCGGGGAGTTTGACCGAGATACGAAGATTCGGGTAGTTCTCGCGTACGAAAGCAACGCTACATCCAGCACCTGAGATGGGGCATGGATTCGCACCGACGAGCCATGGATTGCCCGATACGTGGCCACCGTAAGAGAACTTCAAGTTCCCGGCCAACACATCTCGTGTTACCCACGTGCCGGTTGCGTCCGGATTAGGAACTACAAACTCTACTCGACCTTGCCAATTCGGGGCATCATTTGTGTCAAAGTCGGCGTTGAACTGAAGGCGTGGAGGCATCGTTCCGCTGACGAGGTACGTTTCATATGTAAGTGTCGTGATGTCCTTGAAGCGTACGCCGTTCAAAAGCGTGGTTCCAAGAGTTAGCTTCGATTGTGGGAGCGGAGAGGCCGCTGCCATAATTCTCGCGCTACCAGGGCCCAGTGTTGGAGCTACCGGACTTCCAACAAAATCTTCTAACGATGTGAGGAAACTCTCGGGAGCCACGTCGTCATAGTAGAACCAATTTAGCGTGCTCGGCTGTTCAAGAATTACGTTTGGATCTACGATTGCAAAGTTTCCTGCAGATACCGTAGTCGCGTTGTAGTTTGTACTAGCCGCACAAGCGACTGTCGTCGCATAGGTTCCGACGATCGTGCCGACGCCGCCTGAGTTAATTGACGCCGCGCCGCCGCCGAGGCATGCAACCTGAGCCGTCTGTTCAGAGCCCGTGACAAGACTCGGACTATTTGTGATCCATGCCGTCGGGGCTATTTTGTTGACCACAAATGGGTCGTTTAGAGGTACAAGCCCACTTTCCGCATTGTAATTCGCGCTCGCCGCGCAATTTACGGTTGCGGTGTATGAACCCGCATTGGTACCTGTGCCGCCAGTAGCCAGAGTGGCCGCTCCGCCACCGAGGCAGGAAACGGTTGCCGTTTGCGGCGTGCCATTGTATGTCGCAGGTGTGTTGTCAATCGTAGCCGTTGGTGTTCCCGGGTTGACCGTCAACGTTGCCTCGGTCGTAGTATCTGTACCACAGGAATTCGTAAATACAGCTCGATACTGACGACCGGTGTAAGAAACGGGTGGGTTAACCAGTGTGAGCGTAAGGTTCGTTTCACCGAACATCGCCGTAAACGGTGCCGCTCCTATTTTTTCTTCCCATTGAACTGCTGGGGCTGTTCCGGTGGCCGCTGCCGTAAAGACAGCATTATTATCGTAGGTTACGGTAACGTTGCTTGGATCCGACGTTACTACGGGAATATCGCATCCATTTGTGATAGTGACCGTGGCACCAAGTGCGGAGGTGTCGACGAGGTCTCCGGGATTGCCGCTATCGACTGCCTGAATCACGATTGAATGAGGACCATTGATTGCGGCAGTTGTGCCGGTCAATGTCAAAGTCGACATCTGCGAGGCGGCTCCGCCCGTGAAGCTCAACGTCGCAGGGCTGAACATTGCGGAAACATTGCTGGGCAATATCGCTGCGCTAAGATTTGCAGTAAACGCTCCACTTCCGCCGAGGCTGTTGACGGTGACTATATAAGTCGCAGACCCGCCTGGGACATTAAGCCCCTGGTTGAGCGGGCTGATGCCGATCGACCCGAGGTTTGGCGACATTGTAGCCGCTGGAGCCGTTTGCGAGATTTCTATGCCGAAGAAGCTCTTGACGGAATCAAGGAACGACATTGAGGCCGCGTTGGTGGTGGCGGCGGTGGTGGCGATCAGGGTTATTAGGGTGATCGCGGTTAGTAGTTGGACGTGGGTCCTAAATCTTTTTTTGGCCGGGCTTGGGGGCTTTTGGTGGCCTTTCGCTGGCTTAATTCCGTTTGTTTCGGACATACAAATTTCTCCTTTTCATTTCAAAGTCAGGGGTCAGACGTTGGGTTCTATGTAACCTAGCGGCGCCCGAGCCGGGTGGTAAAACGTTCAATCAGCAATTGATAAAAAGAAACGGAATGTCCTAGGATGGAGTCGTACGGTCGCATCGGCCGAGACATTCCGTTTCGGATCGGTGTACCGCCTCGGCCGGTGATTGCAGTCACCGGCCGAACTATTTCAGTACACCGCAGCTCACTACTGAGCCTTGTCAAATTCGACAGAGTTTCAAGGAGTAAAGATCAACCGGGGGGCGGTTGATCGATCCGCGTGCTAGATTCCGAGCCCTGCTTAATTGGCATATCGAAACCGTTCCACGACGAATCTAAAAAACTACTTTGGTTCTCTGTCTATCTCGTATTGACCAAAAACCGAAAAATCTTACACTTGGCAAAATATTTTCGGCCGTCTAAGTCATTACGAAACCCTATTTGCCGCGGTCCACGTTTTATCGCGTAGGCCCACTAGGCAGATCCTTTCAGTAAACGAGCGGCTGTAGAGCCGCATTCTAGTTGTTCCCTTCTTCTCGTGAGCCCACGCTGGCCGGTGATTGCAGTCATCGGCTAGCGTTGTATTTGAGCCCATTTGTTCCCTAGAAGAGTCGCTCTACCGAAAATCTCCAGAGGTGCATTTACGCACATATCTTTAAGCCACTCCAGTTCCAATTCGAATCCCGGTCGCTGATGGTCTTTTTAATGGATATGGGGCCAAAGTGGCTTGTAGAGGGATCTATTGGGACCCTCCGCAGACTTCGGTTTTATTGCACGTGCCTTATAGTGGAATAATATTTGGGAATAGTCGTCACCCATTTGGGGTACAACAAAAATAAATGTTCTTCCAGTATTCAAAGGTTTTCGACGTGGGGAATATTCATAATCAGGGCGACCAGCTCACTCTGGCGACTAGTATCGGTCTTAGAAAAGATCCGTTTTAGATGGGTACGCGCCGTATTTTCCGAGATCTGCAAAGGAACAGCAGCCTCTTTGAGCGACAAACCTTTTGCAATAAGAAGAGCAAACCTTGCTTCGGCTTGTGTAAGTCGAAAGATATTGATGAGGGTTTCCTCCGACGCACAGGATCTCTGCTCTGGATCGGTCACCAAGATCATCGCCATTGGCTCCTCGGCAAAGATATCAAGCTCGTTTTCGGCAAATGGAACGATCTGTAGTTGAAGTGATCTTAGGCCCGAGCTACGTTCGATCTGCAACAGCCCGCCCAACTCTGCTCCACTGCCGCCCATTATTGGATTAAAGACGCTAAATACGCGGCGGAGCAGCTCGGCAGTTTCCTGCGGATAGTTCGCTCTTAACAGCCCACGCCGGTCAACCTCGATTCCGTCACCAGTTCGCAGCACGACCTCAGCCGCCGCGTTGCTGAAGACGATCTTTCCTTTTTGGTTGATCAGTATTACGCCCTGCTTGATGTGATTCAGCGTCTCGATCATGCGAACGTTCAAGCCGTTTGCCTGATTCAGAACAAGATAGAACTGAAATCCACGCTGCAAGTGCGGAATTAGATGCTTTATCACTAGGCGTTCCTGTTTTGAGAATTGCTTTCGATTGGGCGGCCGCGAGAACGATAGTCCGCCGGTCAGATTGTTGACGTCGCACAGAGTGTGGTACTCATACTCGTAAATGTCCTGTTTTCGGAAGTAATCTCGATAGATCTCCGTGGTTTCAAACACATCGTCATCCATCGTCTGGCTGCGGCTGAAATACTGTCCAGGCCGCATTTTCGCGACGATGTCTCGAAACGGACTCACGTGCTGATAATGTTCGTCGTATTGCTTTACAAGAGCTGGGTCCAGGGTGCCAGCCAGAATTCGAAAGGTGTCCGCATCGGTCATGTAGAGGCTTATGCCCCCAGGACCAGACGATAGCATCGCGGAAATTGCCTTATAGATCCTTAACCAGGATTGAGGTGAGCCGTTCTTGGCATTGTCATAGATCTCACCTATGATGTGGAAGATCTTTCCATCCGAGATAGTTTGCATAGCTTTCGCGTCCTTTAGAAAAGACAGATAGTCCAATTAGGAAAATGTTCCTACGTTTTCCCAGATCGGAACTTTCCGAGCCTGCAAACTGCGGAAGTAGTTCGTCCCGTTACTCTACTGCATTATCGCTCGGCACAACAGTTAACTTTATTGCAATTGCACCATCGTGATGTATGGCATCTGGATCAGAAATCTTACAGACGACATGCGAGGGACCTTCATCCAGTCAATCTTCTTCGAAAAGGTATAAACTCCGCCACCAAAGATTGGCAATCCGCTCACAAATGGCAAAGTCGAGGGACTAAACTCGGAGACCTTGATATGCCCTGTGCTGTCAGTTTGGTGCCACGAACTTCGGTAATCAGAACGGTCCGGTCAGGGCTTCGGCGGCGACGGTAAACGATCGTCTCTGGGCCAATCCGTAGCGGGTTGTCGGAGTCTACAGGAGAATAGGCCGAGTGTCAGACACAGAGAGTCTGGCTGAACAATTAGAGAGGTTCGCCGAGTAATCAGGAAGATTCGACGAGCACGTAGGGACGTTGGTCGAGTGCTCGGGGAAGTTCGCCTAAATCGTGCAATCGTCGCGGCCTTTCAACACTTTGAGAGCCGGGCTGAGGGATGGCTAATGTGCAATGAGTTAGACACTCGCGATTGTTGAAGCCAGAATAGAGCTTGCCGTGGCAGAAAGCGTAAGGACAATCCGTTTGTGGCAGATGATCTACCTGGGCAAAGGTGCGTCCGTCGTTCGTCAGGTCATCCACGCGATCATCAGCATCGCTCTTCGGTTGTTTTTCCGCCGCATCGAGGTCGTTAACGTCGAAGGCGTGCCGCGGGACGGAGCTCTGCTGTTTGTTCTCAATCATCCGAACGGCTTGGTCGACCCCGCTCTCGTCTTCGTCTCGATGCCGCGACGCGTTTCCTTCCTCGCCAAGTCAACGCTATTCGACAACCCTATCGGGGCGTTTTTGCTGCGGACCTTTGAGATACTCCCCGTTTACCGCCGCATCGACGCGGGCGCCAAGTCGGAGAGCAATGCCGTTACTTTCGAAAACTGCTATGAACTGTTGCGGCGCGGTCGCTGCATCGCGATCTTCCCCGAGGGCATCTCGCACGACGAACCGCAGCTGCAGAAGATGAAAACGGGCGCCGCTCGCATCGCTCTCGGCGCAGTTTCTGATCCGTTCGCGTCGACCAGCCTGAAGATAGTCCCGGTCGGCCTTTATTACACGTCCAAGACCTCGTTCAGGAGCGAGGCGTTGATCCGTTACGGCGAAGCATTTGATGTTGAGCCGGTCGAACTCGAGTCTAACGGCGAAGCTCCGCGGGAGGCGGTCCTGCAGCTGACCGCGAAGATAGAAAGGGCCCTCCGCGATGTGACTTTGAATTTTGAGACCGAGACGGACCGCGACACGGTCTTAAAGGCCGAGGCTCTGTTTTCGTCGGTCTTTGAGAATCTCATCTTTAAACAAACTCTGACCCAAACCGTCAAAAGGCTCCAGGATTTGGCGGCAAAGTACGCACTGCTCGAAAAGAACGACCCCCAACGGATGCTCGAGCTGAACGCGAGGGTCACGCGGTACGAGAACGACCTCAAAGCCAGCGGCATCACCGCCGAAAGCTTGTCGGTCCTCCAGCATCCGACGTTGTACGTGTTCCGCTATTTGATACTGCGGGTTCTTTTTTTGATCGTCTTCGCACCTCTGGCGATCGTCGGCGCGATCATTCATTCACCGGCCTATTTGTTCTCAAATCTGCTCGGACGAATTTTCAGAACTCACGACACTGACGTCGCCGGTTCGAGCTCTGCCATTATCGCCTCGCTCGCCCTCATGCCGCTGACCTGGCTGATCGTCGCTTCGATCCTCTGGTTTTACTTCGATCTGCAGGTCGCTCTTATCGCGATACCAGTAACCATCCTATGCGGCTACGTCGCTCTGCGTTCCTCCGAAACGCTGATCGACATGCGCGTCTGGCTCCGGTCAGCCTGGCTCTTATTCCGACAGCGGGCACTGTTTTTCCGCTTGCTAGTACAACGTCAAAGCCTCCAAAAAGAGATCGGAGAGCTCGTCGAAGAGTAATTTGAAACTTCTGGATCTAATCTCGAAGATGCCCGCCGCACTTTCGCACCAATACTTCAAAACGTCCAAGCCGGAGAACCGTCGCCTGTTAAACCGATATCTAAATTATGAGTTAGTTGAAAAAAAAAGATATGTAGGTTACTCTCCACTCTCATAGCAAAGTCAAGGTTTCCTTAGGGATGTCGGGTTTAGTGACGCCATGCACTTTTTGATGGTGGCGTGGTGATCGGTTCCAGGTCTATACCCATGGTTTCCTCAAAATTTGACAGCCGATTTGAAGGCGAGCCGGATGACAAGGATCTGCCGGGTACCGTAAGGTCTTCTCAGATCGTGAGTAGCGCTGAAGATCGGACTCTCACCGTTGATTTTCAGCACCCTGATCGGCTGGTAGGACAGGTGCTCGAAGGTCGTTTTTTCATCGAGGCTAATCTTAAAGAAACCGGTGGTGACGAGGGCGGCATCGGGGTTGTCTATCTCGCTCGCGATACCAAGCTAATGGGCAAGGACGTCGTCGTTAAGATACTTAACGAGACCGCTCTACAGCATCCAGACATCATTCGAAAGTTCGAGCACGAGAAAGAGGCCCTTGTAAGGCTGGATCACCCCGGCATTGTCCGAATACTCGATTCGGGGAAACTCGCCGACGGAAATCCATTCATGGTAATGGACCACATCAAGGGACACTCCCTTCGCAAAGCTTTGCAACTCGCCGGTCGTCTGCCGTTTGAAACTATCGCAAAGATCATTGAAGATGTGACCGATGCTCTGACGGCTGCGCACAACGCGAAGATACTCCATCGTGACATCAAACCGGAGAACATTATGCTGACTCCGATAGACGAGGGAATGTATAGGGTTCGCTTGATCGATTTCGGGATCGCACGCGTCGAAGAGTCCAAGCTCGCTCCCGTCACTGAAATATCCCGGGCTATCGGCTCAATAAACTATATAGCACCAGAACAGCTGATAGGCCGGCTCGACCTTACGCCTGCGGCTGATATCTATTCGTTCGCCATTGTCATATACGAGATGTTGACGGGGGAACTACCTTTTAAGCCCCGGGCATTTGCGGAGATGTACCAGCTCGAGAAAGAAGGCGTTAAAACAATTCCTAGTGCCCTACGTCCCGATATGCCTCGCGAAGCAGAGCGTATTCTGATGCATGCTCTCGATTTTGACAGGGAGAAACGCCCTCAGATAGCACGGACTTTTGGACGATTGCTCGCCCATGAACTTAAAGCCGATGGCACCGAGACAGACAGATTCTTTGCGTCAATAAAGACGGAGTTTTATACGTCACCGACAGCAGCTATGCCGGTACCTGTCATCGAGGAGCAGCCTACCGTTGAACGGCGGGTTGTGACTGGTGACTCCGGTTCTCGTATAAAGCGAGCTTGGATAATTCCCTCGATCATCGTTTTAGCCGTTATCTCTATTGCGGGTTATTTTGCGGTTCAGAATTTCGTTCCGAGTAGCGATACCACCGCCGTGGAGAGCGTCGTGCCTGAAACAATTCCGCAACGGAGTGTCGATTATTATCTGATGATCCAGAAGATGCGGAACGGGAAACCGTTCGAACTTCCGTTCCGCTCATCCGGGCGGGCAAGCGTTGAGCGGGGCTACAAAGTCGCAATGAACTTCGTGCCTCAGATGGCCGGGAATTTTTACGTTTTCAATTTTGGTACAGATGATGGTGGCGTAAACAGATTCAATATCCTTTTCCCTACGCCCCTGCGCAATAACGGCAGATCTTTGATCGAAGGCGGGCAATTGATCGAAACCGGCTCGGCAAACGTCGAGGGAAAGAGAGGGACCGAAACCATGTGGTTGATATGGACCGCGACCGCGAATCCCGATCTCGAGGCGGCGGTTACGGCAGCATTTCAGAACAATGGAGTTTTGCCCGACGAGCAGGCTGCGCAGCTGCAGACTTTTCTCGACAAAACGCGTCCTTCGAATCCTGAGGCGACCGAAGACACGGAGAAGCAACAGACAACGGTCCGAGTTCGGGGTGACGAGATCGTTTACAAATTTAGGATAGATCATCAATAAGATGGCGGTCTACATCCAAATCAGTAGCGAAAGCGAATTGCCATCCGCTCGATCGTTTAATTCTCAACGGAGGTCTCACATGACTGGAAATTTTGTAAAAAGCGTGCTTGCGGTGATCGCTATTGTTGGTTGGCTTGCGATCTCGGCAGTGGCTCAGGATGACGGTGTGCAGACCCGTTCGATAACATCAGACGATTTCAAGGCCAAAAGGCCCGCCGCCCCGCCAAATTCCTCCAGCGGTGCGAAAAGGCGTTCTACGACCTATAAGTTCGTCCGTGTCGAACGAAAACCGCGGCGGACATCTGGAACTGGAGCTCGGCCTTCGACTCCAACACCAAAGGGCCGCGCAGAGGTCGATAAAAAGGTGTCGGAGATCGGACTAACAATGTGGCGCCTGAGGCCGCCTATGACCAGTGAATCCGGCTACTATTTCACCTTTAGGAAAGACAGCGGTTCGACAGAAAACCTTATAGCGGAACGAGTTAGCCCTGCGTCCGGCTTCCGGCTCGGAGACAAGGTGCGATTGGCAATCGAGTCTTCGGTCGAGGGCTATCTTTACGTCGTTGACCGCGAAACTTTTTCGGACGGATCGCTCGGCCCGGCATACGCGATATTTCCTGAAGACTCTGAAGAAAATAACAAGGTCGGGCCGGGACTCTTGTTCGATATACCCTACGCGATGGAATCAAACCCCTGGTTCAATCTCGTTAACCGGCCTGATACCAAGCAGACCTGGAACGGCGAACTATTGACAATAATCATCTCGCCGACTCCGCTTCCCTGGTTTAGATCGGACAAGGAAGGCAAGGTCGAGAACTTAGCGACACTAGAAAAACTCGAAGACGCATCCGAAAGCGACGTTTTTGACCGCATCGACACCGGTGACAAGATCTTTTCGAAAACCGAGGCCGCCGCTTCGTGCGGCGAGGCCACTCGCGGGCTCGAACGTCAGAAACGCGTTGAATCCCCCTGCGGGAGCCGAGCGAAACAGCTGAATCGCGATGAGGCCGAGCCGCAGTCGATATTCCGCGTTAGATCGGACGTCGGCCAGCCATTAGTCGCATTCGTAAGGATCGACGTACGGCGATGATCTTTTAGTCTTTTAATTATTCAATTGGTGGAAATCCATCACAGAAACTGATTGAAATATGAACATCAAATTCTCTTTACTTTTCCCTATTGGCTTCGTCCTTGTCGGCACTTGTTTTGCTCGAGATGCCGGAAATCAAAGGGTAGCCCGTGGACCCGCGGAATGATTCCAGGACTCGTTCGGCACGTCGATATGAGTGGCAAGCTACGCGAGGGTTCGTTTCATTGGCAAACTAAAAAGGAAGAAAAAAGGAACCCCATGTAAGTATTTTATTCGTCAGGTCAATCTACAGTAGAAACAGCCCGACAATGTAGGAGTTGAATCTATGTACGAAATCTGTGACGGAGCACGTTGCTTCGCTGCTATAAGACAGTCATTTTTGATCCTACGGTCATTTCTGGTTGCGGTACTTCTGAGCCTTACCCTATTAATTCCAGTTTTGTCTCAAGACACAGTGACCGGCGGCTTTCAGGGCGACGTTACCGACAACCGTACTGGAACGCCCATTGTAGGTGCTAGGGTTACTATCACAGGCGAACGAACGGGAGTGACATACAACCTTGCCACCGATTCGAAGGGGGTATTTTTTCAAGGGCTGCTTGCTCCGGGCTTTTACCAGATACGGATAGCAGTACCTGGTTTTAGAGAACGGTTGCTTCGGCGTGAAATACGCATCACCGCTACGGGCGAGATTGTGCCGGTTCCTGTCTCGATGGAGCCCGAGACGACCCCTACCGCGGCTCCTACCACTGCAGAAGAACCCGATGATATCCGCGTGGTGATCAACACCACCGATGCCCGCAGGTCAACGTCATCAAAACAGGAGGAAGTCGGATCGATACCGCTGTCGGCGACTGCCAGTTCGCGTACATTCGATGAACTTGCAACCCTGGCTCCAGGTATTGCTCCGGCTCCTCAAACCATCGGCGATACTGCGGGGCCGGGCGTGGGCCCCGGGGTAGGCTCGGCGGGACAGTTCGCGGCGAATGGTCTTCGTTCGCGAGCTAATAATTTTACGGTCGACGGTTCTGACAATAACGACGAGGATATCGGAGTTCGACGACAGGGCTTTGTCGCCCTTGTACCACAGCCAGTTGGTTCTATCGAAGAATTCAGCGTTATTACGCTTCTCGCTCCGGCACAATTTGGACGCAATCTTGGAGCTCAAGTAAATGCGGTTTCACGTTCGGGCGGTAACGACGTTAGCGGCTCGTTATACGGGTTTCTAAATTCGAGCAAACTCAACGCCCGAAGTGCGTTCGACTCGGCGAATGGAAACGTTGCCTCGCCTTATCGAACGTCCGGCGGTCAGGCCGTTCTTCTCGACGGACAGCCCATAACCGTCCGCAATCAGAGCGGCGCTGAAGACCCGCTAACAATGACGCAATCAGGAGGAATGATCGGTGGCCCATTCGCGGCAAACCGTTCGTTCTTCTTCTTTTCCGGCGAGTATGTTCGGATAAATGCCTTGCGAGAGAAAAATTTCGCAGTGCCGACGATAGAGGAACGGGGACCATTCCGTACTGGGGCAAGTGGACTCAGTTCTAACCCATTCACGGGAACCCCTCTCAGCCTATTCCCAACCGGCCCGACAGCAAACGCGGTCTTTAGCCTGTTTCCATTCCCAAACGACCCGACTGGTATCTTCGGCGCAAATACTCTCACACAAAGCCTCCACTCGGGCGGCCGAGGCGTTATACTTTCCGGCCGGGTCGATCATAATTTCTCGATAGCAGGACGTAAGCAAACGATCACGGCTCGCTACAATTTTACCGACGATAACAAAGAGATACCCGCGGTGGCTGAGGCGGTCTTTTCGAATATTCGATCCGACATCGGCACGCAGAACCTGTCCTTGTTTCTCAACAGCGACTTAAATGAGGCCGGTTCGGCGGGACGTTTGTTCAATCAGCTACGGTTCTCATTCGGACATTCCCGGCTCCGATTTGAAGAGATACGAAATACTGACTTCCTAATTTCGAGCGATGACCTGCCGAACGAGCAGTTCATGCTAAACGCACCTGCCATATTCAACGTCTCGCTGCCGCAGGCATCGGCCAGATATACACGTATACAACCGGGGTTTGGTGTCGTTCCGGAATCGACCGAAAATGTGATCGGACCGGTCGGGCAGGTCATAGTCGCCGGGTTCAGCCCGATCGGCGTCGATGTCTACAATTTTCCCCAAGACCGCACGAACCGCACCTTTCAGATAGCCGACGACGTGACATTTCGAAACGGGGATCACACCTTCGTCTTTGGTACCGATATTCGCCGAACTGGCCTAGATAGCGACCTCCCAAGACTGGCTCGTACTCTATTGACCTTTAACGGAGCACCAAGACTCGTGCCGAGCACTGGAACCTGTGCCAATGGCGGTATCGGTGATCTTTGCTTTCTTCCTCGTTCCGACCCTCGTGCGACAATTCGACCTGAAGACCTTGTCGCCCTCAGCGTAGCGAGTAATTCTCTGTTGACCCTTAGCGTCGACCGACCTGGATCACGCGCAATACTGGGCTACCATCAACTGAATTTCTTCGTGCAGGACACATGGCGTCCGAGGGGTGATATTTCTATTTCTTACGGCGTACGGTACGAATACAACACCCCTGTGACCGAGCGCAACAGGCTGATCGAAGATACCTTTACCGATCCTCGGCTTGATCTGCTGCCCGTTCTCAAGAATCTTATCAGCGACCGTACCTCGCTATACGATCCTGACCGAAACAACTTCGCTCCGCGTGTCGGTTTCGCCTATTCGCCCAAGCTATTTGGAACACGCGTGACCGTATTCCGGGCTGGCTATGGCCTTTTCTACGATCAGATCCTGGGGGCAGTCGCAAACCAATCGAGAAATGTCTTCCCAACTTTTTTGACCGTTAATTTTGCCGCCACGATCTTCCCGTTCTTCGGTTTGACGATCGACAATCCGGCATCGGCGACGATAAACGGAATTCCGCTCCGACGGCCGGGAACCCTCAATTCCTATAACTCACCGGCGCTCGGCACAAGCACTTCCAGCTTCGCTGACGTACTCTCGACGATATCAGGCAGTCTTTTCGCAAATGCGATCAACATCACATTGCCGTCGAGAGTGATGCCGACGCCGATGGCCCATCATTATTCATTCTCGTTCGAGCAGCAACTGAGCCGAGCTCTTACCTTCTCGACGGCCTATGTCGGAACGACTGGGCGCAATCTGCTTAGATTTACCACGCCTAATCTAGGCTCGAGCTTAACCGTCTCGCCGACCGGTATTTCGCAAAGCCCCTTTGCCACGCTGCCGATCGCTCAGGGCGTACTCTTTGTGCCGCGGCGCCCCCTCGACCGCTCGACGACAGGCGGATTCGAATCGCTTGGTGCGGTTAATCAGTTCGAAACCTCGGCACCGTCGCAGTATCATTCGCTGCAGAACCAGCTTCGAGCCAGGTTTCTCGGATCGTTTGACGCTCAGATCTCTTACACGTTTTCAAAAGCAACCGACGAAGTATCCGACGTTTTCGACCTAGCCGGTGCGTATGTTTTGCCACAAGATAGTTTTGACCTCGCCGCGGAAAGCGGGCCGGCAAATTTTGACGTTCGGCACCGGATCGCCTACGACTTGACTTACATCGTTCCGGACGCCGCCGATGCTCGCTATGCTCGCAAACTTTTGAACGGCCTGCGTCTATCGACCACGGGGCGCTACCACTCGGGCCAACCCTTCACCGTCAATAGCGTCATAGACGTTAATTTGGACGGAAATATTACCGACCGCCTCGACAACCTGACCGGCATCGAGGTAACTGGCGATCGCCGCCAGCCGCTTCGCATGACGACCGCAAATACAACGTCTCTTCTTGCCCCCTTCGGTCAAAACGGCCGCATCGGCCGCAATTCGTTCCGTGCCGGAAGCGTCCTCGAACTCGACGTTTCCATCATCAAGCAGTTCAATCTCGACAAAACCAGGCTCGCCTTTCGAACCGATATCTTTAACATCATTGACCGCGCCAACTACGGCATCCCCGTCCGCATCGTCGAGGCCCCGGGCTTCGGAAAAGCCGTCAACACTGTCACACCAGGACGGCGTGTACAGTTTTCGCTGAAGTATGAGTTTTAACATGAGCGATAAATAAATATTGGAGATCTCGTTTGCAGGATCAGACCCTATGCAAGCTGGAGAGAGAATGTCCTTTACTAATTCGCAGATTCAACTTCGATTCCCATCATTTTTGACTATCTTGTTTGCGGCGGTGCTAGCAGCACTTACGGTTTATTTTGGTCCAAGGGCCGAGGCCCGGCAAGTTGACGATACGGCCCGTCCGTTTGCAACCTTGACTGTCACGAATACGAACGACAGTGGAGCGGGCAGCCTGCGACAGGCGGTGATTGACGCAGTACCTGGCGATACGATCGTGTTTGGCGGTGGGGTTACCGGAGCTATTACGCTTACGAGCGGCGAGATCCTAATCGACAAGAACCTGACCATAGACGGCCCCGGTGCCGCTGTTCTGGCTATATCCGGTAACAATTCAAGCCGCATTTTCAATTTTGTCGGGGGGACCGCAACTGTCGACGGTCTGACCATTCGCAACGGACGCTCCGGCGGCGGCGGTGCAATGCAAGCATTAGGTACGATACTTACCTTCAATGATCTCGTCATCACAAACAACGTCGGTACCGGGGATGCGGGGGTGATGATTACCATTGGCGTGACCTTAAACATCAATCGCTCGACAATAACAAATAATACCGCGCAGCAGATATCCGCGCTCTATCTAAGTTCTTCGACAATGACAGTGACAGATTCAACATTCTCGGGCAATTCTGCACCCGTCGGTGACGTTATCAGGAACGAGGGCTCGACCTCGACATTGATCAATACGACCATCAGCGGCAACACGAGCGACGGCCTTAACTCTGGTATCCGAAACAATCCCAGTGGAGGGGTCTCAGTCTTAAATCTGACAAACTGCACGATAACGAATAACATCACGGCAAATGCAGGCCAAAGGGGAGCGATCTGGCTGGAAGAGACTGGAACGAATGTCGTGACGGTAAGGAATTCGATAGTTTCCGGCAACATGTCCGGCGGTGTGCCCTTTGATATTGAGGGAACGGTCGATGCTTCCAGTTCGTTCAATCTTATCGGAACGGGTGGTGGTTTGACGAACGGCGTAAACGGCAACATAGTTGGTGTGAATAATCCGCAACTTGCTCCTCTCGCGTCGAATGGCGGCCCAACCCAAACCCGTGCCTTACTTGCTGGCAGCCCCGCGATAGACAAGGGCAGTAGTTTTGGCTCGACGACCGATCAGCGAGGGTCTCCGAGGCCCGTAGACTTGCCCGAACCGAATGCACCGGGCGGCGACGCAGCCGACATAGGTGCCTTTGAAATACAGTCGGGCGCTCCAACTCCCACTCCTGAGCCATCGCCTCTTCCTAAAGCCGATTACCAGTTTCAGGGCAATCCTACCAGTTCGGTCGCTGGCGCTCCGGCTATGACCAATCTCACCGGAAGCGGTGGTGCCAATTCGTTCGTCACCGACACTATCGATGGCTATAATCGTCAGACGCTGCGATTTCCGTTTAACAGTGGGCTCCAGCTAACGCCTTCCAACGGCGTGATTCCGAATGGTGCGACCTATACGATCGTGATCCTGGTTCGTTTCGACCAGGTAAGCGGGTTTCGGCGTGTAGCGAGCTTTGATGGACGAACAAGTGATGATGGAGCGTACATTCAGGACGGCCGTCTGGAATTTGAGCCAACAAACACCGTCCCCTTCGTAGGGAACACGTATCTCCAACTAGTTATCGTCCGCGAAGCTGGCGGAACGGTTCGCGGCTATCGCGACGGCGTTCTTCGTGTAAATCAGCCCGACGGGGGCACTTTTCAGATAAGTCCAGCCAATAATCTCAGTTTTTTTCAAGACGACAACATTTTGGAAGCTTCTGACGGAAATGTCGCGCGTATCCGGCTCTATGACGTTCCGATGACAACCGCACAAGTGCAGGCGCTTGACCGTCTACCAAACGCGACCGGCGGCGGTGAACAATCGATCGTTTTCTCCAGCCTTCGCGACGGTTTTCAGGAGATCTATACCATGAACCCGGACGGAACCAATCAGTTTCGATTGACGAACGATTCAGCGTATCAGGAAGCTCCAAAGTGGTCTCCGGACGGATCTCGCATTCTAATGGAGAGCGACCAGTTCGACGTCGCGCTGTTCCCCGAGATTGTTGTAATGAATGCCAACGGCACAAATCCGGTGCGACTTACAAATAACACCGCTAACGACGCATCGCCCGAATGGTCGCCAAATGGGGATCGAATTGTATTTACTACAAATCGCGACGGTAATAACGAGATCTATTTAATGAATGCCAATGGAACCAACCCAATAAACCTAACAAATAATGCCGCTGACGATCGAATTCCGTGCTGGTCTCCAGACGGAACAAAGATCGGATTCACTAGTTCCCGCGACCAGGCGGCGGGTGAACTTTACGTTATGAACGCGGACGGAACGAATCCGATCAGACTTACAACCAATACTTCTACGGATAATCAATGCGCGTGGTCGCCGGACGGAACAAAGATCGCATTTTGGAGCGATCGCGCTGTGGATCCTGAAATTTACGTCATGAACGCCGATGGCAGCAATCAGGTTCGACTTACTACTAGTCCCGGCGCAGATTTTAGGCCTGCGTGGTCACCCGACGGGAGCAGGTTGATCTTTATCAGCCCTCGCAACAACACGCGTCAGGATCTGTGGATAATGAACGCGGATGGAACTAACCAGACAAGGCTGATGTCCAACTCATCGGACGATTTTAATCCAAATTGGAAGGGTCTCGGCGGACCGTCATGCGGAACTGCTTCGATAACGATTGGGCAGGCTGTTTCTAGTACCGTTGGGCCAACTTCTTGTGTCATCGGGAATGACCGGACGGATTTGTATTCGTTTCCCGGGAATGCTGGTCAGCAAGTTGCGGTCACGATGGAGACATCTTTATTCTTCTCGAAGATAGAGCTTGTAAACCCCGCGGGGGTGGTTGTGGCGAGTGCCGGCGGGGTGAATGGGGTGAACAATTCTCGCCTGCCCGCTACTGGGTTTTTTACGCTGCCGGTAACGGGTACGTATACGATACGGGCGATCGCAGCGGTTGGCGGGGCGGGGAGTTATACTTTGTCGCTGTTTGAGGCACCGGTTGGCGGGCCGGGGGCTTGTACTTATTCGCTTTCTCGGCCGCGGACTGATGTGCCGATGACGGGCGGGGTGTTTTCGTTCGATGTGATCACGCAGCCCGGTTGTCCGCCGGCGGCGGCTCCGGCGGCTTCGGGGACCTTTTATACGAATGCCGCGTACTCGGGCGGACGGGTGACGTTCACCATGCCGCCGCATCCGGGAACTACGGACCGGCAGGAAGTGATGGCCATCGCCGGACAGTCGCATACGATCTTTCAATACTGCACGTGCCCGCCCACCAACGACTTTGTCGACAATCCGAACCTGATCACGGGAGCCAACAACCCGCCGAACGCTCCGGAACGAGGCTCGAACGTCAACGCATCGGCCCAGTCGGGCGAGCCTGCTCATGCGGGGAATACGGCATCGAAGTCGGTCTGGTACGTCTGGACGGCACCGTCGAATGGATTGTGGAGCTTTTCTACTTCGGGGTCTTCGTTCGACACGGTAATGGCGATCTATCGCTGTCCGGCCGGGCTAGCAGGCTGCAACTTCACAAACTTCACACAGGTCGGGACGAACGACGACACGACGTTCTTTGACGTAACGAGTAAGGTCAACTTCCGTGCCGATCAGGGAGCGACGTATCTGATAGCCATCGACGGCAAGAACGGGGCTTCGGGGACGATCGAGCTGTCCTGGCGGCAGTACGAGCGTCTGTTCCGTCTTTACCTGCAGAACTACAACGGCAATCAGTCGCCGCTTGTGCCGGATACGGTCACAGCATCTAACGGTTCGAACACCGTCATACCGACGATCGTCTCGCTCGGCGTCTATGAGTTCAACCTTCCGGCCGACGACTCGGCCTACACGGTGACGATCTCCGGTCCGACGGGCATCGTTTGGGACCCGAACAACTTTCCGCTTGATACGTCGTTCCGGCTGCTTAATGAACTGATGGAAGGGCCCGAGGGTGCCGGGACGATAGGCGGGCAGAACACTGTATCAAATGCGCAGAACCAGACGCCGAGGTTCATCTACGGCTTCATCAGGAACATCACGGCCCCGGAGGTGCCGGGCCTCGGTGTGATCATCGGATCGTCACGCGGGCCGAACCCCAGGGAAGAAGCCCCGTGCTCGCCGCTAGGCTCGACCGTGATCGCGTCAGTGGCATACGCGACGTATCAGTGCCTTTCACAGCCAAACACTCTGCACGACATAGTGCCGGCAATGCCGGGCAAGAACTTCGTCCGCTCGGTACTCTCATTCGAGGTACCGATCGCGGCGACTTACAACGGAACTCCCGGCGACAGCTTCATCGCCTCAAACTCAACGACCTATAACATAACGGGCCAGGTACTGGCGGGCGGGGCCGGAACACGGCTCGATCTGACGTATACGCCGACCGGGAACACGCAGCCGATAACGATCAGAAGGAATACGGATGCTGACGGTCGATTCACATACACCAACCTGCCGCCGAACACATACCGACTGAAGGCGAGCCGGACGGGCCTCGTCTTTACGCAGCCGGCTGATATAAACCTGACAGCGGATACAACGATCAACATCTCACCCGAATCATCGTGCTCATTCTCGCCGGCCAATACAACGCCGATCCCGGTGGCGGGAGGGCTTTCGCAGTTCACTGTCGCGGCCAGCAGCCCAACCTGCGAATGGGCGGCGGCGAGCGATGTGCCTTGGATCACGATCAACTCAGGAGCGATCGTCGGCAATGGGCCGGTGCACTTCACGGCGCAGCCAAACCCGGGTGCGGGCCGCATCGGCACGATCCGCATCGCAGGTCGGCCGGAACCAGTGCTGGTGCAGCAATCGAGTGCGAATCCGACATTCACAACCATCTCCGGCAGGGTCACGACGCCAAACCTTCTTGCATTGAGGAATGCTGTCGTCACACTGATCGACGCAACCGGAACGACACGAACGGCGACGACCAGTTCATTCGGTGTGTTCAACTTCGCCGGCATCGAAACCGGCCAGATCTACACGGCATCAGTAAACGTAAAACGCTACCGTTTTACTCCGAAAACCCTTACTGTCACAACCGCACTGAATAATGTCGACTTTATCGGCTTGGAGTAGGATTCTTCGATATGGTGAATGTACTTACAACAACAATCCTTATCCTATATCTTGCCACCTCTGTTTATTCGATAAACATGGCGGAGGCAAAGCCTGAATTAGTTCTACAGACTGGGCATTCCAGTTTGGTTCGGGCGGTGGCCGTAGCGAGCGATGGGGGGTGGGTAGCGACGGCGAGTTTTGACTCGACCATACGCATCTGGGAGACGGCCTCTGGCCGCGAGTTGCGGATGATCGCGGGCGGTGGCGGGGGGATCCGGGCGATGGTGGCTAGCGCCGATGGCCGCCTTCTCGCATCTTCGGCGGTCGATGGTGTTGTTAGGGTATGGAATATCGAAAGTGGTGCAGAACTAAAGGCATTTGAACCTATATCCGGTAGTGCGGACGGCCTTGCATTTGGCCCTGATGGGAAGACAGTGCTCGCAGCCGGGTCAGAGGGAAAGATCTGGAGGCTTGAGATATCAACTGGCGGCCAAGGCCCTTTTGGTGAGACTGGGAACTCGCCGATCAATTGCCTAGCGTTCTCGCCCGACGGCAAATTCCTAGCTGCGGGTTCATCCGATAAAAGGGTAAGAATCTTTGATATCGCAACAGCCAAAAGGCTTCGCGAGATCAAGGGCCACGAAACCGAGATCACCGCCCTAAAATTTGGCAATAAGAGCTCAACTCTTGCCTCAGGGGCAAAAGACGGCGCGGTTCGCGTTACAAGACTTCCGGGAGGCGGCGAAGAAGCTGCGTTTCCTGGCCGAGGCCAGCGAATACTTGCCCTGGGATTTGCCGCGGATGGTTCGGTCGCCGCGGCCGATTCGAGCGGAACACTTCGTTCGTTTTCGATCGCCACTAAGAAAGAATCCACTGCTCGCCTACCGGAAGAAACTGTTTCGCACCTCGGTGAGCCCGAATCGGCAGTTTTTGACATTACTGCTAAGATTGCGATCTTCGGTAACGGGAGTGGTTCCGCAGTCGTGGTCGATAGGTTGACCGGAGCCCGCGTTGCCCTTTTTGAAAACAATAAGGCAGGGTTGTACGGAGTAGCATTCAGCGATGACCGTCGCTGGATGGCCGCGGCGAGCTATGACAACACGGTAAAACTATGGGACCTGGTAACCGGTCAGGCACTAGCTCCATTGGCTGGGCATCAAGCCCGCGTACGATCCGTAGTCTTTCATCCTGATAACCGCCGTTTGATCTCATCGGGAACCGACGGGAAGATCATTGTCTGGGATACAAACGGGTCTGCTCCGCTGGACCGTCTTGACGGACATAAGGGTCCCGTGGGGAGTATCGCTATAAGCCCAAAAGGCGATCTGCTTCTCTCGGCGAGTGCCGACGGGCAGGTTGGGGTGTGGGATCTAGCGAACCGGACTTCGCCAAGATTCATCACGCATCATCGCGGCGAAGTTACGGCAGTGGCTCTCGGCCGAGACGGCTCACTTGGAGCCTCAACAGGTATCGACGGAACTCTGCGAATTTGGGATGTTGTCACGGGAAAGAGTCTTTCCGTAATCGAGCCAAAAGCGGGCGAGCTCGACACGGTCGCCTTCAGCCCCGACGGCCGGACAATTGCGACGGCTGGCATCGATAAAACGATAAGGCTTTTCGAGGTTGACACCGGTCTACCGCTATCCTCGATCACAGGCCATCGGGGACAAGTCTATTCACTCGCGTTCCATCCGGATGGCAAGAGTCTCGCGTCGGGCGGCATCGACGGCACGGTAAGGCTTTGGCCGCTCGACGGAACTGCGTCGGGCTCAGTTTTGACAGGACATTCAGGTTCCGTTTTTCTCGTGAGTTTTGCCGGGAACGGCGATCAACTCGCCAGTGCGAGCGAAGACGGAAGCCTGATCATTTGGGATCTCAAGAATAGAAGCCGGGCACTTTCGATCCTATCGCTTCGCGGTGGACGTGACTGGTTGGTCGTTTCTCCGCTCGGCTTCTTTGATGGTTCGTCTGCCGCTTGGCGGCAGATCTCATGGAGATTTGATAACAACACATTTATTTCTCGGCCTGTAGAAGAGTTCTTCAGCGAATTTTGGTCACCCGGCCTGCTCGCCGATCTCCTCGCGACCGGAAATCTGCCGAGTGAGAAAGATATCGCGACCAAAGACCGCCGACAGCCCGCAGTAAAGCTTAGGATTCCGGCAGCAGACTCCTCTCAACGGGTCACCCAACGATCAGTCGACGTTCGAGTAGAGATCGACAGCGCACCGGCCGGCGCTAAAGATGTCAGGCTTTTTCGAAACGGAACGCTCGTCAAGTTCTGGCGCGGCGATGTATTGAACGGGGCAAAATCAGTGACCCTTGAGACAATCGTTCCGGTCGTCGCAGGCGATAATCGTTTTGTTGCTTATGCGTTCAATAGTGACGATATCAAGAGTCGCGATGACACCACGGTAGTGTTTGGAACGGAATCCCTGCGAAGAAAAGGCTCCATGTACGTGGTTGCCGTCGGCGTGAACAGTTATTCAAACAAAGAGTTTGATCTTTCTTATGCTGTGCGGGACGCTGACGAGTTTGCCCGGGAATTCGTAAGGCAGCAGCGATCGATAGGCAGCTTTGAAACAATCGAGATATTGCGGCTGGTCGACAATAAAGCCACAAAGGCGGATGTTCTCAAAGCGATTTACGATGTTTCAAAAAGAGCTCAGCCAGAGGATGCGGTCGTTATATTTTACGCCGGCCATGGGATCGCAGACCGCGAGCGGTTCTACCTGATCCTCCATGATATTTCCTGGACGGGTCAAAGGAACAACCTTGATGAAAATGCCGTTCGAGCGATCAGTCGCGGAGGCATTTCAGACATTGAAATTCAGTCGGCGGTTCAGGATATTCCCGCTGAGAATATCCTGCTTATTATTGATGCCTGCAATTCAGGCCGGGCTATAGAGTCAACAGAGACTCGCCGCGGCCCATTCAATACAAAGGGGCTTGCTCAGCTCGCTTACGAGAAAGGTATGTTCGTCCTGACCGCATCGCAAGGATTTCAGGATGCTAAAGAAAACGCACGCCTCGGAAATGGATATCTTACTTTTGCTTTGATCGAGGACGGCCTGAAAGCTGCGAAGGCGGATAGGGATCCAAAAGACAACACAATAATGCTGCGAGAATGGCTGGCGTACACGGCCGAAAGAGTGCCGCAAATCGACCGCGAGGAATCTGACACTCCAGCCCGAAAAACCCGAAAGCTAGAACGAGAAAAGGCGAATCCAAAGAAAGCGAGCCTTGAATCCAATTTCCAACGGCCAAGAGTATTTCTAGGACGAGAAAGTAAAGATCGAGAAATGATGGTCGCCAAAGTAAAGGACTAGCGCACTCCTCCGTAAGCTCTAAATATTAATCAACCACGATCTTTTTATCCGCGAACGTAATTGCTTTTTCGGGCGGTTCTGAACTATCCTCTGGGCGGACTTCATATTTAACAAATCGGACGACCTTGAAATTTTTGGCACGAGCCGTATAAAACACCTTGGTTTTTAGCGGAATTTGTGTGCCTGTTGCCCGCCTATTGTCGCTTCTCAACTAAGGCACCTAAAGTGAATTTCGTTGCAAGATGCGCTGCGTTTTCTGTATTCAAGACGCAGCCAGAAGGAATATAAAATGAAAAAATCAGTCATTCTCGGCACATTACTGCTGGTAGTTTCAGCAATGGCAGCGGTGCTTTGGGTTTCGCGCGTGAGCGACACATTTCCCACCAATGGCGGCGAAACAGCTGAGAAACGCATTGAGGTTTCAGAGACGCTCCCGAACGCGGGTGAAACACGACCGGTTACCCTGGACATAGTGCCCGAACAGGTAGTGGCGGTGCCGGATGTTCCAGTCATTCTGCTGCCTCAGTTCCCACAATCGCAGCCTTATTATCCCAGAATAATTCAGACAAATAGATCGCCCGAAAAACAGTTGGCCCCGATTGAGATTGCAAGTGCCCAAAAAACTCAGGGTAGCCAGAAACCGGTTTTGCGCCAATTTGATAATCCCGAGGGACGGGCTAATTGGTTTATGGAGCAGCGCTTGTATCCATTTAAGGAACTTCCCGAGAATGCCCGGCGGAGAGCATGGCAGGAGGTGATCGAGCGTGGGGAGGGGCTAGGGCCCGAAGAGGTTGGAACGACATGGACGCCGATCGGGCCAGCTCCGACGGCGGGACTAGGGCCCGGCGGAGCTGTTTCCGGGCGTATCAACGCGATCGCGATCTCGCCGACCAATACGCAGTTGATTCTCGTCGCTGGCGGAACCGGCGGTATCTGGCGTTCGATAAATGGAGGAACGACATTCGTTCCAGTTACGGACTCTCTGCCAGATCTGGCTGTCGGAACCCTTGCATTTGCACCGAGTAATCCGAATATCGTTTACGCCGGTCTCGGTGACAGTGACAACGGATATTGGGGAACGGGCGTTTTGAGATCGAATAATGCGGGTGCGACATGGACAAGAGTCAGTACCGCCCCATTTCCAGAGCGGGTCCAAGCAACACGAATACTAGTGGACCCGACAAATCCGGACAGAGTATATGCGGCTCTTGACACTTTTCTAAATCCAGCAAACTTCCAGTCCGGGAGAGGAGGTATTCTTGTATCAACGAACGGTGGTGTCAACTGGACCGTGACGCTCGGGGGGCGGGCGACCGATCTCGCGATCCACCCGACAAATCCGCAGATCATTTATGCGGCCCTAAGGCTTGGAAACAGTGACGCTGCCCCCCGCGGACTGTTCAGATCGACCAACGGCGGAACGACTTGGACCAACGTGCTTGCTTCGCCTTACACGACAGAGCAAGGTTCGACCAGAGATTTCCGCATCGCTGTCACGCCCGCGGCGCCTGATCGTGTGTATGTTTATTTTGGAACCGATGGGCCACCGAGAGAGCTGCGGATCGAGGTCAGCAACGATGCAGGTGCAACGTTTAGCGATCGTGGTGTGATCTCAAATAATATCCTCGATCCGGGCCAGTTTGGCTACAACACTTACCTGGAGGCTAGCCCGACCGATCCCAATACGATCTATGTCGGAGCTCGCGATACCTTTCGTAGTACAGATGGCGGCGTTACGTTTACAAACCTAATAAATTCGCATGCTCCGCCGTATGATCCGGGCAACTTTACCGAGCAATTGCAGAAGATACACACCGACCAGCAGGCATTCGCCTTCGAACCGGGTTCGTCAACCACGTTTTATGCTGCAAATGACGGCGGCATCTTTAAAACAACGAATAGCGGAACGACGTTTACATCGCTGAATCAAACTCTCTCGCTGGTCCAATTCATCGGCATCAGCCTTCATCCGACCGACCCAGCCAGAACCTACGGCGGAACTCAGGACAACGGCTCGCAGCGACGCCCGGGCACGGGCCTCGGCTGGACAGAGTTTGTCGGCGGCGATGGCGGCAAGTCGGTCATCAACCCGGTTAACCCGACCATCGTCTTCCCGAGCTTTACAAACGGTAATATTGGGCGCGTAACGAATAACGGCACCGGAGCTCAGGCCACTATCGCGACCACCGAGACCTTTGGCGAGCAGGGCGACGGCGCTCGAATCGGATTTTATCCGCCGATCGTCAGTAACGGGGTTGATCCGAGGATATATTCGGGCTCGTGGCGATTGTTTATTTGCACCGATTGCGACGACCTAAGCAGGGATCTCGATGGCGGTACTCCACCGACCTGGACCGCCCCAGGAGGCATGTTCGATCAAACCCTAGGCGGCGATGATGTGTTGAGCGCAATTACTATCGCACGGAGCAATCTCAATGTGATCTATACTGGATCGACCCAGGGCCGGGCAATGGTAAGTACCAACGGAGGGGCCACTTGGACCGATATCTCTGCAGGTCTGCCTGATCGCTCGATAAGAAATATCACTGTCAGCCCGACAAATCCCGCACTGGTTTATTTGACCGTATCCGGCTATGGATCAGGACATATTTTGCGTTCAACTAACTCAGGTACGAACTGGACGGACATCAGCAATAACCTGCCAAATATTCCAACTAGTGCTTTTATGATCGATCGGCTGACCCCGACGACACTTTACGCAGGTACCGATATCGGCGTGTTCCGATCGACAGACAATGGTTCAAGTTGGGCAGTCTTTAATAACGGTTTGCCGCCGGTTCCGGTAATGGAATTCGCGTCTCAGGCAACCGGCTTGATCCAAATTGCGACGTACGGACGCGGTGCATATGAACTGCCCTTAGCTGGTGGGCCATCACCGACGCCAACGCCAACGCCGGGTGTGACCCCGACGCCAACTCCGGTCGCGACACCGACGCCAACCGGCGTAGTAACAGCTAGTTTCACCGGGCCTGTTGTTCCAATTACGGACAATCTTCCGGCGGGCGTTAACATACCCATTGTGGTCGGCTCTGCATGTACGATCTCGGATCTAAACTTCAGGTTCGATGGCACGGCGAGTGCGAATCCAGCTTCGACGACCGTCGGGGTCAACCATTCCTGGGTCGGCGATCTGAGATTTAGATTGACCTCGCCGAGTGGAACAAACGTGATCTTCCTTGACAGGCCGGGAGTTCCCGCAAGTCAATCCGGATGCAACAGTAATAATCTGGCGGCAATCGTTATTGACGATGACGGAGGTTTCCCTCCGGTCGAGAATCAGTGCGGCGCGGGCACTGATGCGGCGTTCCCATCGGGTTCATTTTCGCCGAACAACCAATTATCAGCATTTGACGGCCAGAATGCAGTGGGAACCTGGACACTGAACGTTAGTGATAGCGTTACTGACGATACTGGATCAGTCCGAGCGTTTTCGCTGATCTTCACCTGCACAGTGCCAACTCCAACTCCAACTCCAACTCCAACACCGACTCCAACTCCGACTCCGACTCCAACTCCGACGCCAACAGCAACGCCGACTCCTACGCCGAGCTGTACCCCAAATGCGAATATTGTCAACGACGGCGGATTTGAGGCAAACACCAATAACGGCACCAACCCGAACTGGACATCAACCTCAACCGCATTCGGCACGTCACTCTGCACGGTCGCGGGTTGTGGAACGGGGACTACGCCCCGAACCGGAACTGGCTGGGTATGGTTCGATGGAGCTAATTCCGGAGCCGCTTCCGAGACCGGAACGGCTCAGCAAACGATATCCATCCAACCGGGCCGTTCGGCTACGCTCACGTACTACTTCCGGGCTCCAAGGGTTACGACTCCCTCGAGCTCAGTGCTGACAGTATCCGTGGATGGAGCGGTTGTTCAGACAATAAATGAGCCAGCGGCTGCGGAGGCAGCATACACATTGCGGACAGTCGATCTGTCAACATTTGCTGGACCCGCTCCTCGAGTGCTGAGCTTTAATTACAGTCGTCCGGCAGGAACCTCGGGCAGTGACGATTTTCTGATCGACGACGTAACGCTCTCGACTACCTGCGTTGCCGTGACCGCTACTGTGAGCGGTCGAGTGACGACACCCACCGGTCTCGGTCTCCGAAGCGCTACGGTGACGCTGACCGATCCGCAGGGTGTCAGACGAACGGCCACGACAAGTTCATTCGGCGTTTACAATTTTGGGAACGTAGTGACGGGGCAGTCCTATACGATCAGCGTTTCTTCAAAACGCTACCGCTTTGCCTCTCTCATCCTGGCGATAAACGGTGATCTGAACAACGTCGATTTTGTAGGGCTGGAATGATAAGACAACGGAGGCGGGTAGGACGGGAAAATTCCCGTTCCGTGGAGACGAAGCTTGTATACGAGATGACTCATCCGAGCGGGAGAACGTTACTCACAGCAGCCACGGGCAACTGCCTACGTGACCTTGAACAATGGTAGCTGAAAGCAAGTCAACGAGCGGCGGAATTAGTTCATGATCGTTTTGGAGCTAGAAACTCTCCATCAGGCGCGTCAGAATTCATTAGCGAGATTTTCTGAGCTCTGAGTCAGGGTTAAGGGAATTTTCTCAAGTTCCTCAATGTCAGCATCGTTCGGTATTAGAGGTTAAAACGGACTTATGTTGTCATAGATAAGTCGCGTTTCCGCCATTTTCAAGCTGGTACGGAACAAAAGGTAAGGGCCGGTCTTGACCCTTACCTTTTTCTGTTTAACTGATACCAACTTTCTGTTTAACTGATACCAACTTATCAGTACTTCGGATTCACGTTCGGGAATGGCGTGTCGTCCTTACAAAGCGGATTAGTAAATGCACTCACAACACCGACCAAGCCGGTCGGGTCGGCGATTCCTGCAACACTGAGAACGTTTTGCACTGTGCCTATAGCATTTGCTTCCATCATCAAACCAACGTGACGACGACCCCACTCTTTCCTAATTTCGAGAGCGGCTTGTGGGGTAAACTTTTCCTTAATTGCTTGTGCGACTTCAGGTGATGTCATCAAGCCAAAATTCTCTGGCTCCGCGAATTCCGTTGCAAAAATCTCAATTTGCGACTTCCATGCCAGAAACATCGTTTTGTTGGCCATAGCTGCTTTGATGGCTACTTCATTTGCTTTATAGAATCGTTGTAATTTTTCAGCTTTATCAGCCAATCCAGCTAACTTCGGAAAATTCGCGACGAGCTTACCGCCGCCGACAGCAGCACCGGCCGAACCCGTCGCGCCGGCAGACCCACCAAACGTTACGATCAGGGCAGCAATCTTCACCGCTGCGATGATCGGTGAGGTGGTCATGGTGATAACAGATTTTGCACATTCAGTCCCAGTCGTTGCACATCCCGCCCCACAATCCTCCGGGTGTTGGCTCGGACAATTCTGCCAGCAAACCGGTCCTACGCCCTTATATTTATTCGGGGGGCCCGCATTGATAAACGCTGCTTCCTGGGTTCCCGAAACACGTCCAGGCTCACAAGCCGGATAGCAGATCTCACCTGTCGGATCTTTTACCGTTCCCGCCGGACATACCGACGCATAGGCTACCCCTCTTTTAGAAGCGGGTTTTTTGCAAGAAACCCCAATGTCCTCAAAACCGCTTGGACATATAGGGGTGCAAACGCTGCCTCCTGCGACAGGTGTAAAACCTGTTCCACACTTCGGAAATATTAGAGCCCCGCCTTGTTCACAATTACCTTTGCCATATTTCGCTTCGCACCGACCGGTCGGCCCTGAATAGTTTGGCAATAACGGATCTCCCGGTCTCCACCCAAAACTCTCTCTTGTTTTTGCGCCGGGTTTTCCGCAGTAGAGTCCGTCGTTGCGAAAACCTTCCGGACAATTTTGATAACACTGCTCGTCTGCGCCCGTTTCGTTTGCCTTACAGGGCGTAAAGCAGAACAAGCCTTCTTTAACGTATCCCGGCCGACATTCCATTATCTTTCCGAAGCCTCTTCCGTAGCTTTGTCTCCAGCAAAACGGAAGTCTCGCCGCACTTGTTCTTACTGAGATCCATTGCATCACACGTGACATTTCATTGACCGTCAGCGGCGACGGGAGCGTTGGCGTTTCACCGGAGCGTGTCGCGCTCGTATCGGTTGTATCCGGTGTCGGGGCTGCGAACGGAGCATTGCTAGAACTCGCGATCGGGGATTTGAGGGTCGTTCCGTTGACGCTAACGCTCCGTTCCTTTTTGAAAAGGTCCAAGACGACTGCTGTATTTTGGGAGCAAGCCAAGTAGACTGACCAGTCGTCTCGGTTGGTTTCGCTGCATGTTTGAGTTACGTTGCCCCGAGAGATGACTTGCCATGATTTCGCCCCGGATTGACGATAGATAATCTCAGGCGCCAAGCCGGCAGCAGCAATCGTTACCTCGGTAACATCCTTTCCCTTTGCCTGTGCAAAGGCGCTAATCTGCAAAACTACACATATTGTCAGTGCTGAGCATGCCAGCAATGCTGTTCTAAAGATCTTGTTCATTTTTCCTCCTGTTTTTCTGAGATCCAGCCTCGAAATTTCTAGCCGAGGGCATACAATTCACTTTTCTCTTGAGGCAACCTTTGCAGCAGCCTTAGTCAACGCCTGACGTTCAGCCACTAAAATATTCGTCAGGGACTCCGCGTCGATCGCCCCGGGAATTATCCGGTCTCCAATGATGTAAGCCGGCGTGCCGTTGATATCTAGAGATCCCGCCAGCCGTTGGGTTCGGGTGATCTGTTCGTCGATTTGTGGGTCGGCCATGTCCGTTTGGAGTTTGGAATAGTCGATCCCAAGGGTCTTGGAGATACTCTTGATCGAGTCCTCATCCGTGCTTTCGGCCGTCATCAGAGCATTGTGAAATTCGAGGTATTTTCCTTGCCGAGAGGCAGCGAGCGCAGCCTTTGCAGCCAGCCATGACTGCGGACCAAGGACTGGGAATTCCTTAAAGACAATACGGACCATCGGGTCCTTTTCTAAAATACTCTGAAGTTTGGGAACCGTTTGCTTGCAGTATCCGCAGTTGTAATCAAAGAAGACCACGATCGAAACGTCACCCTTGGCGTTCCCACCGATCGGTGAACCCGGATCGGACAAGATCTCGCTTCGAAGCTCTTTCATCTGGCTGGCCGCACGCTCTTGCTTTTCTTTAAGCTCCTGGGCTTGGAGTGCCTGCATTGCCTCGCGTATCACGGCGGGATTCTTCATTAGGTAGTTGCGAATGATCTTCTCGACCGCCTCTACATCATTTCCTGCCGCTATGGCTGGCGAGACGACGATCGCGGGATCGAACCCAATAGGTTGTCTAGCCTGGCCATTCACCTCTACGATCGAGCTCGTGACCAACGATAGAAAGAGTATTCCCGCCAACGTAAACAACCTTGTCATTAATCTATTGTTCATATTTCCTCCTGGTTTCCTGATAGAACGAGCTTAAGCCACAGACGATCTGTTAAGCCCCGGTGTGATCGGATCAGCTTTCCGCTTCACAATTTTTGCTCTCAACTACATAAACAAGATATTTCGCTTAAAAGGAACATGAACGGGATTTATTTATTCGGGTTTTTCCGTTACACTATGGGCAAATCTCCGTTCCACATAGTTAACGTATATGCTTGAAGGCGATTCGCATCGAGTAACACTACTACTGAATCAATGGAGCGACGGGAGCGACGCTGCTCTTGAGGAATTAATACCGCTTGTCTACGATGAGCTGCACACAATGGCTAAGCGGTATATGAGCGGGCAGAACCAGGGCCATACATTTCAGACCACCGAACTTATACACGAGGCATATCTGAAGCTTGCGGGCGGAGAGAAGAAGAATTGGAAGAACCGTTCCCATTTTTTGGGCGTCGCCGCTTTAGCAATGCGTCATATACTTGTTAATTACGCTCTTTCAAAGCAATCACAAAAGCGTGGCGGTGATAGACAACAAGTTACGCTGAATGATAATTCGGTTGTTTCAATGGAGCGATCGGAAGAAATAGTAGCTGTGGATGAAGCCTTAAAAGGTCTCGAGAGACTTGACGCACGAAAGGGCCGTGTCGTGGAACTGCGATATTTCGGCGGCCTTAGTATCGAAGAAACGGCCTCTATCCTAAAGGTCTCGCACCAGACCGTCCAGAGAGACTGGCGTTTTGCCAAATCATGGCTAATGCGTGAGTTAACATACTAAGCCGCTGATCCGATCGAATGCCTTTTCGCGGCGGCCGCAGCTTACGTGACCAATTGTCGTGAGGATTCGTTTGATCGACACGTAATGTGAAAGATCTGGCTAAAATTGAAGAGATCTACCATGCCGCTCTGGATCTACCCGAGGAGCAACGTCATGCTTTCCTGCTGAGCAGATGCGGTGATGATGTGGAATTACGTAATGAGGTCGATTCCCTACTCAGTTTTGATGCTAAAACAAGAACATTCATCGAATCCCCCCGGACGACCTTGCCGCGGCTTTGTTGGCCGGTCAGGCGGGTCACGATATTGTTGGAAAACAGATCGCCCACTATCGCATCATTTCGGCGATCGGCTCAGGTGGAATGGGCGAAGTTTACCTCGCCGAGGACACGCGACTCGGGCGAAAGGTCGCTCTCAAGCTCCTCCCCGAGCGATTCGCGCTCGATGCGGAACGCAAAGGCCGATTCGAACGTGAGGGGCGCGCGGCATCGGCGTTAAATCATCCGAACATTATAACGATATATGGGGTCGAGCAGTTCGACGGCCTCAACTTCATTGCGACCGAGTATATCGACGGCGAAACCCTTCGAGACCGTCTGCAGGCCGGCCGCGATTCGGTCACCGAGACGATAGATATCGCGATCCAGATCGTCTCGGCTCTCGAAGCGGCTCATTCGGTGGGGATCATTCATCGTGATATCAAACCGGCGAACATTATGATCCGTCGGGACGGAATTGTTAAAGTTCTCGATTTTGGCCTCGCTAAATTGACCTTAGGCGACGGTCCGAGCCAGCACTCTCAGGCCCTGTCGAGAGAACAGGCCGTTATGGGCACGATCAGCTATATGTCGCCCGAACAAGCCCTTGGCCAGAAGATCGACGCACGCACCGACATATTCAGCTTCGGTGTCGTACTGTACGAAATGCTGGGCGGAAAGCACCCTTTTCAAGGCAACAGCGATGCCGCTATTTATGACGCTCTCATACATACCAGCGAAGTCCCGGTATCCGTACTGAATCCGGATGTGCCGCCCGGTCTTGACCAGATCCTAAGGGCGGCGATGGCAAAAGACCGGCTAGAGCGATACGCCACGGCGAATCAGCTGCGGCTCGATCTGCAGGCACTACGCGGCAGTACCGGTTCAAACAACGTTCGGGATCTAACCGCCGTTTCTGCACACAGTGCGAAGCCCCGCATATTTCGGAGGGCAACTTTTGCGGCTGCGGCCGTACTTCTGCTCGCACTTTCAGGCCTTGGATTCCTTTCCTACAGCCGCTGGTCAGGCTCGTCCCCAGCTCCTGACGCAGCAAGTATTTTGGGTTTCACACAGTTCACCGGTAGCGGCGACGCATCGGAACCCGATCTTTCGCCTGACGGCAAAACTGTCATATTTTCAGGCCGTGCCGCAGGCAACCGGGACATCTATTTTCAGAGAGTTGGCGGTGAGAACCCGATCAATCTCACCCGCGATTCCCCGGTTGACGACAGCCAGGCGGTCTATTCGCCGGATGGCAACCAGATCGCTTTCCGGTCGGAAAGGAGCGGTGGCGGGATATTTCTGATGGGAGCGACAGGCGAGAATGTCCGGCGAATCTCCGATACTGGCTTTCATCCGTCTTGGTCGCCAGATGGTCAGGAAATAGTTTTTTCGACAGCCACATTCGAACAACCGAGCGAGCGTTTCCAGGTTCAATCAGAGATTTGGGTGGTTGCCATCGCAACCGGGGCAAAACGCCAGATCCAAACCGAATTCGATGCGATACAGCCTGATTGGTCGCCCGACGGCAATCGGATAGCTTTTTGGTCGCTTGGAGTAACCCGCGACATTAAGACAGTGCTTGCGAAAGGCGGCGACATCACGACCCTGACCAGCGACAAGGCTGTTAACTGGAATCCCAGATGGTCGCACGACGGCAAGCATCTCTACTATGCCAGCAACCGGGGCGGCAGCATGAACTTCTGGCGTATCCCAATCGATGAAAAGACGGGAAAAGCGCTCGGAGAAGCCGAACCGTTTACAACGCCATCGGCATCGAGCGGCAATTTGACTTTTTCGCGAGACGGCAAGATCGTCGCTTACGTTCAGTCGGCCAACACGGCAAATATCATCCACGCGGAACTTGACCCGAAAACAGAAACGGTCGGTGAAAAGCTCACATTGCTTACTCCGGGCGGCGGCCGCCTCTACCGAAGCCCCTTCGCGTCGCCGGATGGTGAAATGATCTCGTTCGACGCTATAAAGGACAAACAAGAAGACATTTACGTCGCGCAGCGGGATGGATCAGGCGTTAGGCAGTTAACCAACGATGTCCACCGGGATCGCGGACCGGCTTGGTCGCCCGACGGCTCGAAACTTATTTTCTTTTCGAACCGTTCCGGCGATTATGAATGTTGGACCATCAATCCGGACGGCACCGACCTGCGACAGATAACTTTTGACGGTGAACCATGGGGCCTATTTTGCCTATCCTCACCTGACGGGACGCTTATCATGCAAAATGCTACCGGTCGGAGTCCTCGGATATTCTCTGCGGCAGCCGTCGGAAAAGGGATGCCGTATGACAATATGCCCGAGCCATACTCCGACGGCGATTATCTTCAAGCAACGACATGGTCGCCGGATGGTCAGAAGATCGCCGGTTGGCGGGTCAGCACGTCGGAGCAGATGGGCATTGCGATCTTTTATTTGCGTGATCGGACGTACAGAAAGTTAACCGACTACGGCGAATCGCCAATGTTCCTCAGCGACAGCCGCCGGATCGTTTTCTTTGAAGAAAACACGCTATTTCTGGGGGACATCGTGACGGCCAAAGTTAAGAAGATCAAGACGCTATCCGCCAACGAAGGTATCCAATTGCTCAACGTTTCAAAAGACGACCGGAACATCTACATGGCCGTCAGAAAAAGCGAATCAAACATCTGGCTCGGAAAACATGATTAATGGGAAGACTAATTAATATTTATTTGCTCCACCCGTAAGCTTCCCGTCAAGCGCACAGTTCTACACTAGAGTTCTCTGCTGTTAGCCCGAATTTGAATTCCGCCGGTGGGAAGGCAACGCTCCGATACAGACGGCTCATTTTAAGGTTTCGTAAAACGTCCGCGCAGCCACTCGCCAAAGAGACCCAGGATCGTTACAACGATGAGGATAAAGATGAGCAGCGTCGCAAAACGGTTCTACCGGCCGAATTCCCGATAGGTAGGAAGCTGTAGGCCGATGCCCCCTGCCCCCACGTATCCACGATGCGACGGTCTTGTCACCAACTATCGGCCCCGAGATCCGCCCGTTGTCGTGTTCTTCTGTTCCGGATACCTTGCCACCGTTTTGGACGATCGAAATTAATCCCCAGTTGGATTGCCCTTGGCCGCTCCACTTTGCGGCGTCACTCGCGACGGAGAAGAAGTAGGTGGGCTATTAGCGGCTCCAAAGAATATCGGCAAAACGCGGACGACCGAGGGTAGCAAAAAAATTTTGTTTGATTGCCGTTGGTCGGGCGATACACATAAATTACACTCATAAACCATGAAGTTCAGATTACAAATCATTGCTAGCGTCCTGCTGAATGTTGTTGTAGCGACGTCCCTGACCGTGTGGGCACAGGAAAACACGCTTACGCTCGAGAATATCTACACGAAACGGGCGTTTCGATCGAAAGGCTTTGGGCCGGTGCGCTGGATGAAGGACAGCAAGGGATACTCGACCGTCGAGACGAACAAGGATCTTGGCGGTGAGGAGATCGTGCGTTATGACGCACAGTCGGGTGAGCGTTCGGTGCTTGTAGCGGCAAAGCAGCTCATACCTGCCGGAAAACAGAAACCGCTCGGGATAGATAACTACGAGTGGTCGGACGACAACGCCCAGATGCTGATCTTTACGAATACGAAGAAGGTCTGGCGGTATAACACCCGCGGCGATTATTGGGTGCTCGATCTCAAAAGCGGCAAACTGGAGCAACTGGGCAAGGGTCTCGATGAGAGCACGTTGATGTTTGCGAAGTTTTCACCCGATGGGACGCGAGTTGGTTACGTTAGCAAGCAAAACATTTATATCGAGGACATCGCATCGAGCAAGATCCAACAGATCACAGCGGACGGTGGCGGCAACATTATCAATGGCACGTTCGACTGGGTCTATGAAGAGGAGCTAGATTGCCGCGACGGTTTTCGCTGGAGCCCGGACGGCAAGACGCTCGCCTACTGGCAATCGGACACCAAGAATATCGGCACTTTCTACTTGATCGATAACGTATCGGATATTTACTCAAGGCCGATACCGCTTCCATATCCCAAGGTCGGCACTAAGCTCTCGGCGGTAAAGATCGGCGTAATTCCGGCGACAGGCGGCAAAACGAGGTGGTTCGATATGCCGGGCGACCCAACCAACAACTACATCGCCCGGATGGATTTCATCCCAAACTCGAACGAGCTGATGATCCAGCAGCTTAACCGCTTGCAGAATACCAACAAGGTCTGGATAGGCGACGCGGCCAAGCTGACGCTCAATAATATCCTCACGGAGACGGACAGCGCCTTTCTCGACATTCACGATAATATTCGCTGGCTGGACGGTGAAAAGTACTTCACGTGGACCAGCGAACGCGACGGATGGCGGCACCTTTATCGTGTGTCGCGTGACGGCAAGCAGATCAAGGCCGTGACGAAGGGCGATTTCGATGTGGTAAATATCAACTGCATCGATCCCGCGGGCGGCTATGTCTATTACATAGCGTCGCCGGACAGTTTTCTTGAACGTTATCTGTACCGTAGCCGCCTCGACGGCACCGGCAAAGCCGAACGCGTGACGCCGCCAAACACGCCGGGGCATCATTCGTATCAGATGTCGGCAGACGCCAAATGGGCGATCCATACGTACAATAACTCGACAACGCCAAACCGCATTTCGCTCGTCTTCGTACCCGACCACAAAAGCACAAAGTTGATGGAAGATAACCGGGAACTAAGAGCGAAATACGACGCCCTCGGCCTTAAGCCGAAGGAGTTCTTTAAGGTCGACATTGGTGAAGACAAGCTCGATGCCTATATGATCAAGCCAGCGAACTTCGACCCCAGCAAGAAATATCCGCTGCTTTTCTATGTTTATGGCGAACCAGCAGGAACGACGGTGCAAAACAACTGGGACGGCGGCGAAGGCCTGTGGCACCAGTATTTGGCCCAGAAGGGTTACGTCGTGGTAAGCGTCGATAACCGCGGTACACGAACGCCTCGGGGACATAAGTGGCGGCAATCGATCTACGGACAGATCGGAATACTCGCGTCCGAAGATCAGAGCAAAGCGGCGAAAAAGATCCTTAGCACCTATTCGTTCCTTGACCCCACGAGAGTCGGCATGTGGGGCTGGAGCGGCGGTGGTCAGATGACGCTGAACTGTATGTTCCGTTACCCCGACATCTACAAGACAGGCATCGCGATCGCCTTCGTCTCAGATCAAAAGCTCTATGACGCAACCTATCAGGAACGCTACATGGGGATGCTCGAGACCAATGCGAAGGGCTATTTTGACGGTTCACCGATCAATCACGCCAAGAATCTGCAGGGCAACCTGATGATCATCCACGGAACCGGCGATGACAATGTTCATTATCAGAGCTTTGAAATGCTGACCAATGAATTGATCAAACATAACAAGCTATTCTCGATGATATCTTACCCGATGCGGTCTCACGGTATCAATGAAGGAGCGAATACGACACTGCACCTTCGACGGACGATGGAAAAATACTGGTTGGCGAACCTCTAATATAGATGACCACATATCCTAGTATCTTCAACGATGTGATCGGTCCGGTCATGCGTGGGCCGTCAAGTTCGCACTGTGCGGCCTCGCTACGAATCGCGCGTCTGTGTCGCGACCTGATGGGCGGGCAGGTCGATAACATCCTCATCGAATTCGACCCGAATGGATCGCTCGCCACTACCCACAAAGATCAGGGCTCGGATATGGGCCTGTTTGGTGGCTTTCTTGGTTGGGACGCCGATGATGAGCGTTTGCCCGAGTCGGAAAGATATCTCGCCGATGCCGGAATTTCAGTCGCTATTGAGATCGTCGATATCGCGGCGACGCACCCAAATACATATAAGATCACCCTTTCAAATTCCTCTGAAACACGCCGACTAACAGCGATCTCTACCGGTGGCGGGATGATCGAGGTCACTGAGATCGACGGAGCGGTCGTGTCGATGGCGGGTGACTATTTTGAGACACTGGTATACACCACGTCCCCCGAAGCGGTTCACGAATTTGTAACCGATCGTATCCCGCACGAATACGTTGAAGTCCATGCCGGAGAGATCCAGTTTGTCGAGATCAAATCACGCGAATTTCCCGCGCCTGAGATTCTCGACGAACTACTTGCGCGGCCGGATGTTCTATTTGTAAGAAAGCTTAAACCCGTCTTGCCAGTGCTAGCACGCCGGGAACTGAAGATACCTTTCGAAACCTGCGAAGGAATGGTGGCATTCAATGAGGGCAAAAAACTAACTCTTTGGGAGTTAGCCGCCGAATATGAAAGTGCGCGGGGCGGGATCTCTAGGGCAGAAGTTTTTGAAAAAATGCGGTCGATTGTTCGCATAATGGACAATGCGATCAGGTTGGGGCTGAAAGGAACCGAATATTCAGACCGTATTCTCGGCAGTCAGTCACTCCAGTTGAAACAGCAGCTTGATAGTAGGGCACTTATCGGCGGCGACGCAAATAACACCGTCATCATGTACGTTTCGGCAATGATGGAGGTAAAGAGCTCGATGGGCGTGATCGTGGCTGCTCCGACTGCCGGTTCCTGTGGCGCGTTGCCGGGAGCGGTGTTCGGCGTCGCTCATTCGCTCGAACTGTCCGAGAATGAGATCGTCAAGGCGATGCTTGGGGCGGGCATTATCGGAGTGTTTATTGCGTCCCGAGCAACCTTTGCAGCTGAGGTTGGCGGTTGTATGGCGGAAACCGGTTCGGGAGGCGGAATGGCCGCCGCGGCAATCGTTGAGATGGCAGGAGGAACTCTCTCCCAATCGATTGGAGCTGCGTCTCTCGCATTGCAAAATTCACTTGGATTGATCTGCGACCCGATCGGCAACCGCGTCGAGGCTCCCTGTCTAGGGCGAAACGTCATGGCTGCTACGAACGCCGTCGCCTGTGCCAATATGGCCCTGTCCAACTATGAGCATCTGATCCCTCTTGATGAGGTGATAGATACCATGAAAGAGGTTGGCGATCGAATCCACAACACCTTACGATGTACGAATCTAGGCGGACTTTCGATAACTAGAGCCGCCCAAAAGATAAGCGAAACGCTTACTGAACGACAAGCATATTTCAAGAGTTGCTGAAAGTTTCCATACCAACATCCTTGATTGCGTCAAGAGTTGACACCTGCTACTGCCCGAACGGAACCGGGAGTGCGGGGCGGCTCACAAAACCGCAATCTAGAACTTGCTCTAGCATGTCGGACCTAACAACCGTTAGATAAAAGGCTTAAACACTGCCCAGTGGACCCCAGAGCCTAGCTGAGCGGATTGCCAATGCTACAACCTGTTTGACAAGGACCCGCTCTCCTTAACGAAGATTCCGAACTTGGCGAGCGCCTAGTGGAAGCGGCTACTCTTCATAATTCTATTCGATGGTATTCCCCTCCAGAGCGACACCTTCGTAACGGCTCGCCATATGATCCAGCCAATAAATTAACGAATCGCGCTGAGCCCGATAGTTTTAATCACCATCGATCGCCCCCTGCATAGATCAATTTTACGTTAAAGAAATACCCTTTTCGATATCAAAGTAGTTTTTAAATGGTATCAGTCGCATGACCGGTTTTTTGGATAACGGGAAAGATTACGGGAAAAAGCAAAGCGGCAGTCCTGGGGACTGCCGCTAAGTTGTTGTAAAGATTGGCTCCGCAGGTAAGACTCGAACTTACAACCCTTCGGTTAACAGCCGAATGCTCTGCCATTGAGCTACTGCGGAATGCTGTTCGCCCCGACGTGTTCACGTGACGGCGAACATAAAGATTAAAAAGTTCACGGGCGGTTGTCAAGCTTTGGAGTTATTTGTTCTGAGGGGCTGCCTTCGATAGCGGTGACCGCTTTCGGGGAAAAAATGTGGGAGCAATCTTAAAATACGAACGAACGGGCAGCCATCTGAGACGTCTTCCTCGTTTTTGGCAAGGCTAGTTTAAGCGCGTACTACAAGACATGCTAGGATGGCTCACACTATTTTCTTTTCGCGACATTGATCATTCCGCTATACTTTGCAATAGGAATGAACTTTTCGCCAAGGCCTATTCTTTTGCTAATAATGACGCTTGTGGTTGCGGGCGCGGCGCGGTCTCAAGATTTTCTGCCGGAACTGGTTAAACGCATCAAGCCGTCTGCGGTCGCGATCGAGACTTTTGATGCGAAGGACAATCCGATATCGCGTGGTAGCGGCTTTTTCATCGCATTTGACAGGGTAATCACAAACCGTCACGTCATCGAGAAAGCGGCCCGGGTCGAGGTTCACCTCCTGAGCGGCAAGAAATTCGCGGTCAAGGGCATTTTGGCCCTCGACGGTGAAGCTGATCTGGCATTGCTCAGTGTCGATTTGCCGAGAATAGACGCGAAGCCATTGCCAATATTGAAAACAGCACCCCAAGAAGGGGAATCCGTTGTGGTGGTCGGAAATCCTTTCGGACTTGAGGGCAGCGTTTCAAATGGGATCGTTTCAGCAGTTCGCGAAATATCGGGTTACGGCAGGATAATTCAGATCACTGCTCCGATCTCGCCGGGCTCATCCGGTTCGCCAGTCGTGAATATGGCGGGTCAAGTCATAGGCGTGGCCACGCTCCAAGCTGCTGAGGGGCAAAGCTTGAATTTTGCGGTTCCTGCCGAACGGATCTCGCAATTGAAGGTCGGCGAACTTCAAACCTTCATGTCTTTCAGTTCAGAAGCTCAGCGAAATAAGCGCTCCGCGGCCGAACGTCTGTATTCGCAGGGGCTCGCTCAGCTTTCGCGTGATGACTTCACGCGTGCCGCCGCTCTTTTTGAGAAGGCGGCGGAGACCGACCCGACGTATGCCGAGGCATGGTATCAAACTGGCTATTGCTACGGGGCTCTAGACAAACATATTGACGCTCTAAAGGCCTCGCGGCAGGCGGCGAAACTTCGACCGGACTGGGCTGCCGCTCACATAAATGTCGGAACGTCGAGCTACGCTCTGGCCATGTATAAGGAAGCGGCGGACTCGTTTCGTCAGGCGATCCGCATCGACGAAAGCAGCTGGGAAGCCCAGTATTCGCTTGGCCTCGTTTTGGGCAAGTTGACGCGAACAGACGAGGAGATCCTGGCCTATCGCCGAACCATAGCCCTCAAACCCGATCACGTAAACGCCATCGAAAAGCTCGGCCTTGCCCTGTTCAAACAGAAGCGTTACGCCGACGCGGCTGCCACCTTTGAGTCATTAAAGATCTACAGGCCTGACGCGAGAACCTACGGCAATCTTGGCGAAAGCTTGCTCGAAGCCGGAAAGATCGAGGAAAGCGTCGAGCCTCTCAACACAGCAGTCAGCTACAATCAGGACTTTGATAAAGCCCGATACAATCTCGCGCGGGCATACCTAAAATTAGGCAACCGTGATATGGCTCAAACCCAGTACGAGATACTTAAGAATGCAAAGTCTGATTGGGCTGATCGACTTTATGTTTTGCTTAATCCTTAGGAGAACCGAGATTTTATCGTTCCCCGCGGGCAGCCTCGACGGATGTTTCGAGATCGACCGCTAGTTTGCGTGAACCAGGTTGGTCGAAGGTTTCAGTCCACCTTAAAGCCTCGTCAAGTATCCTAAGCTGATATTCGCGAAAATTAGGCTTTCCCGCGACCGAACCAAGCTCCCCATTGTAGTACGCGGTACGCGGAGGGCGAACCATATCGGTCAATTTTGGATCGACAGCGATGGTCATTGTCGGGATACCGCTTTGTTCGATACCACGAGCAATAATCCCGAGAGTTTGATGACAGAGGCGTGAAGCCGGTATGAGAAGTGCGGCCTGCACTTCGTAACGATGGAGCCTCTCAGCGATCGCCGGGGCGAGTTCGTCGGCGACACGGGCGGCGTTTGGAATATGGCTGCTGATGCTCCACCAAACGCTGTTCAATGCACCGATCACAGAATTTGATTGATATTCGAGAAGGCGGTCGATAGGGATCTGTGAGTTTCGATCTTCCTCAACGGCTTTCGGGTCATAGCCCTTTGCCGAATAACTCAGATCCTCGGCTTCAACCTCAACCGGAATTTCGATGTATCTCAGGTCGCCATCGCGACTCGTTATATCGAAAGGATCCATACCATTGATATACGCTCCGGCCGATGAAATAACTGCTAAATTAAGCATCGGCAGCGCTCGGCGAACGGGCGTGAACGGGGCGTGAATGTTCTCAACCCACGGGTAACCTGAAAGCGAATCATTTGCGTTCCAACGTGAGAACCGCCCCGCGAATACGCCGCTATTTTCGATCAATTCCATAACTTTTAGACCTTAAACTCTTTTGAAAAATCGTAAACGTCGGCCTTTTCGGCCGGTGCCGCTTTACCAAATTTACGGTTTGCGATAATGAAGAACGTTAATAGCCCGGCTGCCAGGCCAACGAAAAGCACCCAGACAGAGTATTCGTGCACCATGTTGAACTGCAGCCGCAAAGGGTCGTCCGCTGCAACATCATCGATCGGCCTGCCGATTTGAGTGCGGATCGACGCGAGCCAAAATCCAAGAACAAACTGCCCAACGACGCAAGCGATAGTGATAACACCAAGCAGGACTCGCTCTACCCACAGCCAAAATCGATTCACCGTCGATGACGCGACAAATGACGTCAGGATAAGCAAAACCGAGATCACGAGCCCGCTGTAGTTGAGGATCGCAAGATTTCGGTTAACGACCGCACCGGCCAATTCGCGTTGCGGCAGAACGGCAAACGCCGATTGAGCAACTCCGATAAAGAAAAAGGCAGCTCCCAGCCAAATCGCTAACATCAGAAGCCGAATATCGGAGAAAAATTTCATAAAGCCTTCAAATAAATTAGCCCTATTATGGCGTTTTTAGTCAGAAAGGGCAAAATGTTGAAAGGCAGCCGGTTTTAGAAAGCAATGAATATCAAGACCCTGATCGATCGGACATCGGAACTACTTCGTGACGCCGGCATCGCCGAGCCGCGGCGGGAAGCGATGTCTTTCCTTGCTTTCGCTCTTGGCACTAATAGGACATTTCTATTTGCGCACCCGGAGGATGAACCCGACGCATCAGTGATAGCCGCTTTTCATGCATTGATCGCGAGACGCTCGAAGCGCGAACCGTTTCACTACATAACCGGTGAACGTGAGTTCTTCGGCCGGGATTTTTTTGTCGAATCGGGAATTCTGATACCCAGGCCCGAGACGGAGCTGCTCGTAGAAGCCTCGATCGAGTTCCTTCGTTCGAGAGGGGCTCCGCGCTTTTTTGAAATCGGTGTGGGCTCGGGATGTGTTTCAGTCTCCATCCTTAAAGAGGTCCCCGACTCGTCGGCGGTCGCGGTCGATGTTTCGGAGACAGCTCTGCGAGTAGCATCGTCAAATGCGAGGCGACATCTTGTTGCGGATAGACTCAACATCCGGCACGGGGGCCTATTTACTGGCATTGATGAGAAATTTGATCTGGTCGTTTCGAACCCACCCTATGTGCCGGATGCTGACCTACCGACATTGCAGCCGGAAGTTGCTAACTTCGAACCGCATACAGCGCTTTTTGCTGGCACTGACGGACTCGACTTGGTTCGAAGGATCATCCGCGATGGGCAAGATCATCTGCTGCCAGGAGGCGTGCTGCTTATGGAGATCGGTTTCGGACAGGCTGACGCAGTCGAATCGCTTTTGAATAACTTCGGATGGTCAAACATCGAGTTCGTCGAAGATCTTCAAAGAATTCCACGCATAGTCAAAGCGAGTTTGCCCGGCCCGCGATTCATATCTTAATTAGCTTGCAATTAAAACCAGAACGGGAGTAATATTGCGGTACTCTACAAGAAATAGTTTTTTGATAACGTAGCTGTTTTGTCAGGATCGGTTGGCGTGGCTTTTTGTGCACTCAACCATCTGCGGCCCAAACCTGTGAGCGGTTTAGCTCACATTCGATCGGAGGTGTTGATATGCTCTATGCGTTATTGGCTCTGGTTGCTGCTGTCGCGGCAGCTTTCTCGTTTTATCAATACACGAGCAGCAACGATAACAAGTTGTACTTGGTAATCGCTCTCGTCTGCGCCCTTGCGACAGTCGGGCTTGGCGGTATGTTCCTCGCGGGACGGATGGCAAAGAAAGAGGAAATTCATATAACTGAATAATTTCTCTGCCTTTGTTCGCGATCCGGGCATTGGTGCGCCATTCAGATCTTATTTGTCTCTAGACAAGGCCGATTTTCGGCCTTTTTTTCTTAGGAAAGGATTCCTCTGCCCAAAGATTTTGCAGGCAATCACTCTCATTTCAGTAAGCGTGCATCTGAAAAAAATCATCGCGGATAATCTTGAAAACGCCGAATCAATGTGGCATAGTAGAAAGTTGACAAAAATGTAATGATTTATTCTTGTCAATTAAACTGATGCCGAAAATCGCAGACATTCAAGAAACTCCAAACCCGAATGCCGTCAAGTTCATATTGAAGGAACCGGTGTCGCACGGCACGTCGCACTCTTTCAAAAAGGCAGAGGATGCGTCGGAGAATTCACTCGCAAAGTCGATATTTGACGTCGGCGAGGTCGTTTCGGTCTTCTACATGGACAAGATGATCACGGTTGAAAAGACAGATGATGCCGAGTGGGACGAGATACTCCCAGATCTCGCAGTGCCGATCCGTGCGGCTGAGGCTGTTGTGGTTTCGAATGGCAACGGCAAACGAGCGGCGGCCGCGGCGGTTGGCGGAGCTATCGCTGCCGCGGCAAGCGATGACCCAAAGCTTGCGGCCATAAACGAACTGCTCGACGACCGTATTCGCCCATATCTTGCTGGCGACGGCGGCTGGCTCGAGGTCCTTGAACTCGCAGATAACACATTAAAGATACGGTACGAGGGCGCGTGCGGTAGTTGCCCTAGCTCGCTGACCGGGACACTCATGGCTATCGAAAATATGATCCGCGAGGAGATCGATCCGGAGATCACCGTGGTCGCGACCTAAGCCTTCCTTCAAATGATCAATAAATAAAATCTTCCAGTGTTCAACAAACTTTATTTTGTTGGTTTTACAAGATTTTCTTGACTTTTGGGCTCTCTATTGTGGATAATCCAATGGTCGGTGGTTTATGCACAAACCCCGCATTCCGCCTTGGGGCCGACTATCTGCCCAAATCCACCGATACATAACCGTTCAAAAACTCACTTTTTTTTGTTTGATGGAGGAGAAACGTAGTGAATAGTGAAGAACTCGAACAGAGTCTCAGAACTGAATTTGAGAGCTATCTTAAATCAGTCCTTGGGGAAATGAAGCAGGAAACGGCCGAGTTTCAAACCAAGATCGAGGCCGAGTTTGAAAAACAGAAGTCTCAAATTGATGAGGCATTTAAGAGCTTCTCGGCTCGTTTTGACTCCGAACGCACATTCGACCCGGCATTTCAGAGCTCACTCGCTGAGCATCTTCGACTTGCCCGCGATGAAGGAGCCCGCGTTGCGGCAAACGCAATGGTCGAGGCGGAAAATCTCGGCCAGTCTCCGCTTGCGGGTATGCCGGTCGCCGCCGCTGCTCCGGTTGAGCCCAAATACGATGCGATCCGGGACGCGGTCGATGATATCAGTTCTAAGGATTCGCAGAGCGCCATCCTGAAAGCTCTGGTTCATCACGCAGGTAGTTTTGCCCCGCGAGGTGCTTTTTTCATTATTAAGTCTGAGCATTTTTCCGGCTGGAAGGTTTTTGGAGCGAGTGAGGCGGCGGACGGTGCAATTCGCGATATCCATTTCCCTGTTGCTTCAGACTCGGTCCTCGGCTCAGCGATCTCGTCGCGAGCGACGTCTACCGAATCGCGGCCCGGTGACGGAGCGTTCATTAATCCGCTTGAGTTTGCTGATGGCGACGGCGGAGTTGCGGTACCACTTGTAGCTCGCGGACGGGGTGTAGCGGTCCTTTATGCCGATTCCGGCAGCTATAGCTCCGACTCGAAGATCAATCGCGAGGCACTTGAAACAATAGTGCGAGTAGCCGGTCTGACGGTTGAACTGCTCGCTTCCATGCAGACCGCAAAGGCTGAAAACCGAGCTGTCGCGGCAGCTGATTTCGAAAACGTCCCGACGCAAGCTGAAGCCCCCCAGGCACCAGTTGAAGAAACACAGATCCAATACGAAGAGCCAAAAGCTGAGGCAGCGGAAGAATTTCAGCATCAACCGGAAGAGGTCGATCATTTTGCCCCGCCCGCTGTCGACCCGCGTGATGCCTTTACAGAGCCGGCCGGGTCTTTTGATCAGCCGCGGAGCTTTGAGCAGACGTTGTCGTTCTCCGATGAGCCCGCAACTGAAGCCCAGGCAGATAACGATTCATTTACCTTCAGCGAAAGCGTTTCATATGAAGGTGGATTCCCGCAGGAAGTTTCGTCAAATCCGTTCGATGCTGAGCCTGCAAATTACGGCCAGTTTGAGGTCAGCGAGCCGACGGCGGCAGAGCCCGCACCGGCACCCGTAGAATTAGCCCACGACAATAACCCATTCGCCGAAGAGCCTTATCCGGGCGACGAGGCAATGAGGGAGCGCGACGCCGAGTTTGACCGTGCTGAGCAGCCTGCTTCTTTCGAGCAGCCGGTCGTCGAGACCCCTGCGATTCCGTTTGATGAAGCGCCTGAAACAGTCGAAGCCGAGCACGGCGAGATGGTTTTTGATCGGCAACCTGCGTTCGATGAAGCTCCGGTAGCATCGCCATTTGAACAGCCAAAAGATCAGTTTGAGCCCGCTGCAGTTGTCGGTGGAGGTGGTTTTGTCCATCAGCCGGAAGTGCCCGTTATGGAGGCTCCGGTGGTAAAAGCTCCGACGCCCCGATTGAGCGAAAGAAATGTCGATCTTCCTATCGAGGTTCCGGAAGAAGAAAGGCGTATTCACAACGACGCGCGTCGTTTCGCTCGTTTGCTGGTTTCTGAGATCAAACTTTACAACGAGAAGAAGGTAACTGAGGGACGCGAAGCAAGCGATCTATATGTCCGTCTTCGTGAGGCGATAGACCGTTCTCGCGAAATGTATGACAAACGCGTTCAGCCGCCTGTCGCTGCAAAGTTCGACTATTTCCATTACGAGATCGTCAACTCGCTCGCCGAAGGGAACGCTGAGAAGCTAGGTTCCGGATATCCGGGAGCTACGGTTTAGTCTCGAACACCTTTCAAAGAAAAAAAGCCGCCCCGAAAAAGGGCGGCTTTTTTCGATGTGAAACGTCTGAGGTTCAATCAATGCGCTCCGAAGGGAAAACGGGGCGTGCAGCATCTGGCCGGTCTGGCGACGTGTGACGGTGAGTGATCTTCCAATCTTTTCCGACGAGTTTGTAAATAAGTGTCATTCGTCCCGCTGAATTTTCGACCTTGCCATCATATTCCTGAGTCTGCTTCCATTTGCAGCTTACGTAGGCAGCGGTTTTCCCCAGCATCTCAACCCGCAGTCCTGTGATCTCGAGCGTTACGTTTGCGACCTTTGCGTATGACGATTCGACATTGCTCTTGACCGTCTCCCAACCGATGGTTGCGGTTCCGTTGTTATTAAAGATCAGCAAGCGGTCGCTTTTCTCATAGGTTGACATGACCTTCTCGGCATCGACCTGCTTGATGCCGTCGACGAGACGATCGAATGCAGCTCGAACCCCCTTCGATGGATCGGAGGTTCCAGTAGCAGCCTTCTGAGCAAAGCCTGGTACGGCGAAAAAGATAGTTAGCGTAAGTAAAATTGCGATTTTATTCATAAATGATCAGCGGTTATCTATCCGGCCACCGCAACCCTGAGTTTATATTTTTAGATAAGACCCACGCAATACCGGCCCTACACGATTTGCTACGGAGCCGGCCTGGGGCTATACGATTTCAGGCTATCGTTTTGTCGTGAAAACGCATTTCCCTCAGATTTTTTGCTGTTTTCTTTTCTTCGTGAGCATTGGAATACTTGTTGCCATGTAATCTTCTAAGAACTCTCCCAATACGTTCAAGATCCATCTGGAGTAGGTAAGAACATGAGGTTATCCATCAAACTGCCGTTCATTTTACTAGCCCTTTTTTCACTTTCGGTCGTATCTTTTGGCTCGTCGGCCAGCGACGTCAATCGTCCGGCAGGAGGAAACTTTGTCATCGACGACGAAGACGAAACGCCCGAAGTAACCGATCGAGTTGCGAGGATAAGTTCGGTCGCCGGCGATGCAAAGATCCGTCGCGGCGGAGCCGAAGAGTGGGAAACTGTCACGCTGAATCTGCCGATCGTCGAGGGCGATGAGATCATCACCGAGACTTACTCAAGGCTAGAAATTCAGTTCGATAAGAATACCCATCTGCGGCTGGATAAAAATTCGATCCTGAAACTCGCGACTCTTAAGGATCACGGAATTGCCGCCAGCCTTTCAACGGGACGGGCAAGCCTTTTGACCAACAACTTCGATAAGGAACGGTCGTTCTTCGAGATCGACGGGCCAAAGGTCACGATCGCGGTTCAGAAAGCCGGGCGATACATGTTTGAGGCCGGGAAACAGGGCGGCGGCGAGGTTCAATTGACCGTAGATAATGGCGGTGAAGCCAGGGTATATTCTGAAAACGCGGGCTTTACCTTGAAAGATCAGCGAACGGCGCGCGTCTTTATCGATGGCCCAAACGAAGGTGAGTGGGAAACGTCGGCTTCGTTCTCGTCGAATGACAACTTTGCCCTATGGATCTTTGATCGTGAAGAAAGTGTCGCTCGCGGGCTAAAGGACGCCCATTACGGAAAGTACTACGATCAGGATCTGTATGGTGCTGAGGACCTTAATGACAACGGTGACTGGGTCGATACGGACGATTACGGCTACGTTTGGCAGCCGAGCCGGCTTGCCACAGCTCAGTATTCTAATTGGTCTCCTTACCGCTACGGCCATTGGCGTTGGATGCCGCCTTACGGTTGGACATGGGTAAACGACGAACCGTGGGGATGGGCGACGTACCACCACGGACGATGGTTCAACTACAGAGGCCGCTGGGTCTGGTCGCCATACGGGTATTACCGATCGCGACGAAGCTGGTGGTCGCCCGCCTTGGTTGTTATCAACATATACAACAACAACGTCTGCTGGTATCCGCTTTCGTATCACCGCCGACGGAACAATTTCAACTGGAATTACCAGCGTCGTCGCAACAGCACCAATCCTGGTACGATCGCCCGTGACCCACGCAATCCGCCGCTGACCGGAGCCGTCCAGACGGGCAAGATTCGAAATGGGAAGTATCCGATCGATGTTCCTCCGACCGGCATTATTACGACCGATTCTAAAGACTTCGGAAAACGAAATATGCGGGTAATGACGGCCCCTGAGCCGATCGCGAAGACGGTCTTCCTTAACCCCGAAGGCGATCTATCGCCTATGCTGCCGGACTACAAAGACAAGAAGCGTACAACCGATGTAATAACGGAACGCCCAAAGATCGATCCGGCGGTACAGACGCGCGTCGGAGCCGCACCGCGAAAGGCAAAGGCCCCGCTCGATGGCGAGCTGCAGAAGACACGAATGTTTGGCGGCCGTCCGCCCAAAACAACTGAAACGGAGACGCGTGAACCGGTTCGCGGCACCCAGCCCAGAAATACCGGGGCGATCGAACGCACGCCTGTTCTTCGCCAACCGGTCGACCCGGTAAGGGCCACACCGCCGGGGAGCGAGCCAACCAAGGTTCGACAGCCCGCTCCAATCTACACGGCTCCCGAGACGGTCGAGAGAACAAGAACGCCCAGACCACAATCACAGCCGCAGCCCCGTCAGACCGAGCGTAAAGATCCGCCGCAGCGTATCGAACGGACACAGCCGCCAGTCAAACAGGCTCCTAAGAACGATCCACCGCCAGCCAAGGCTCCGTCGAAGGATGTATCGCGGCCAGCTCCCTCACAGAAGGAAAAACCAATTACTCGCTAGTTGGCTGCCAAACAGATAACGCGGATCCCGATCGGTTCTAAATATCGATCGAGATCCGCGTTTTCTACAGCTTACAGTCCTAATTTGAGTACTTTTTGTGTCGTAATGACACATCTTGTGCATTAAATAGCACCCACCGCGACCCTAGCGACCGAGACATGAAATTTTTTTGGCCGCAATCGTTAGAATTTATATGTCGGTATTCCCTGTCTCCAAGGAGATGCAAAAGCAGAGCCTATTGAAGGCTCGTTAGCAACGCCGCCTTGTCGACATCTGCCGGGTTTCCGACGATGACGACGCGAATGTTTTTCATGTATTTATTTGCGGCAGCCCGTATTTCTTCGGGTTTTACTCTTCTCATCTTTCCGAGAAAGTCGAGCGAATTTTGCCAGCCGCCGCCGAGCATTTCATACTGAGCGAGTTCCGAAGCCTGTGCGGCATTCGTTTCCTGCTTAATGTAGTAGGTCGTGAGAAAATACGCACTCATCCGGGCGATCTCGTCTGCGTCTACTGAGCCTGCCTTGATCTTCCGTATCTCATCGAGCATTACGGCTACTGCTTCGTTAGGCCTGCTGGTCGAGGCTGAGATCGAGGCGGTGTTCGTCGCGTTGTCACCGAGCTCGGCATCCGGAGCGTACGACAGATTGCGACGTACACGAACCTCCTGGAAGACATTCGACTGCAAAACGGTGATCGCGGTTCGCATCGCGTAATAATCAGGGTCGCGGAGCGAAGGTGCGGCGAAAGTGCCCTTTACATAATTCGTCTCGAGGGACTTGGCCGAAACATCGACGGTCGGCTTGGTGAAGTTTAGTGCCGGGATCGGTTTATCCACGTAATTGCCGCGAGGAAGTTTTCCGAAAGAGCTTTCGACCATCGTTTTCACAGCGGCCGGGTCGAGATCGCCGACGATGACGAGGAGCATTCGCGACGTTTCAACCAAGCGTTTGTGATAAGCGGCGAGGTCGGCAGGTTTGAATTTGGAGATCGTCGCGACCGTCCCCTGCGGCTCGATGGCGTATGGATGGCCCGCGTACAATATCGAATCATTGGTCAGCTCAAGCAGTCCTTCCGGCGAATCGCCCTGGGATCTAAGCCCTGTAACAAACACACCACGAACGCGTTCGACGTCCTCGGGCAGAAAAGTAGGATTGACCACTACGTCGGTAAAGATCTTCCACGAGTGTTCGAAATCCTGTTTCGTACATCCCAACGCGAGCGCACTGAAATCGCTGTTTGACCCCGAAGTGATGACCGTACCGACGCTCGAAGTTTCCTTTCTCAGCCTCGCACGCGGGTAGGTTTTCGTTCCCTCAGCGGCGACATTTAGGGTAAAAGCCTCGATGCCGGCATTCTCGGGCGTAAGTTCCTTGACCCCGCCGCGAAAAAAAAGCCCGGCGGCGACTGTCGGGGTTCCGGTTCGTCGTTTTACCAGAACTTTTAGCCCGTTGACGTCAAATTCGGATATCTGCCCGGCCGCGGTCGTTACGCCCGTTTGGGCCGAAACGCCTTGCAAAGCCGAGACAACGAGAAATGAAAAGAGCGTAAACCTGATCAGGAGTTTCTTCATTTCGCCGCACCTCCTGTAAGGTCTTCGGTTGTCAACTTTGCGATCGCCTGCTGTTCGGTTGATATTAACGCGACGCTGATCCGCGGTTTGTTCTGGATGTAAGTTTTCACGTATTTGATAATGTCGGCACGCGTCGTCGCTCGCAGATTCTTATGATAGCCGCGGAAATAGTCGATGCCGGTCGTCGACCACCAGAAGCTAAGCGTACGGCCGTATTCGCTGAGTTTGTCACGGCTGTAGAGGTCGTCCGCCTCGAGCAGCGTTTTCGCGCTTTCGAGCTCCTCGTCGGTGAAATAGTTCGGCTTATCGAACTGGGCGATCTCGGCATAAAGCGCCTTCATCGCTGCTTTTGCTTTTTCGGGGCTAGTCGAAACGATCGCTTGGATGGGCCCGACATTTCGTTGGGTGTAATAACCGATGTTCGCACCCGTCGTTAACTGGGAATCGACAAGTGCCCGTTGAAAACGTGAATCCGGCTGGCGAATAATAAATGAAAAAACGTCCGCCGCGTAAGTCGCTGCATCGTCTTTTCCTATCGAAGGCCCTTGCCAACTGACCTGTACCAGAACACTCTGAACCGGCTGATTGACGATCACGCCTTCGCTTTTAGTCAGCGGCGGATGCTCGACCAGCGGAAATTTCACAAATGGATCCTCCGCTCTTTTCCAGTCGCCAAACAACTCTTCGGTCAACTTGAAAATATGCTGCGGATCGACGTCGCCGGTCACGATGAGTGCCGAATTATTCGGAACATAGTAACGAGACTGGATGAGCCGCATTTGATCCGTAGTTGCGGCTGCAACGGTTGCCTTTGTGCCGCCGGGGCTTTTGCGGGTTGGATATTTGTAAAAAAGGCGGTTGAGCGACTCCTGATTGAGGTAATAGCCGGGCTGCGAAAGGTTCCGGTCGAGCTCGGCGAGAACGTTCTGCTTTTCGCCCTCGAATTCCTGTTCGTCAAACACCGGATATCGAGCAGCATCCTTGATAAAACGCAATGCCGGAAGGATGTTGGGGCTCGTCGTAGTGAAGTAGTACTGGACGACCTCCTCACGAGTTGTACCGTTATTTACGATGCCAAGCTGGTCTATCAGCCCGACGTAGCTCCAGTCCTTTATCTCAGGCTTTAGCCTGAAATCGTTGTCACAGCCGAGATTTCTGAAGGCCGCCAAGTTGCGAAACTGGATATATTCGCACCGAAAGATCGCCGTCGCTTTATTGGTCTTAAAGAACATGTGTTCATAAAGATGCGAAAGGCCATTTAGCTCGGGCGGTTCGGTAAACGAGCCGTTTCGGACGGCAAACTCGATCGTTACGAGCGGCACCGAGGAATCCTGCAGAACGATGATCTCCATTCCATTCGCCAGTTTTTTCGTGACGATCGGAACCTCATAGGCCGCCTGCTGGCCGGCCGCCGGCGGCTTGATCTTTGGGCCGAGATATTCGGCCGTCTTCTGGGCACTAGCGGATGTCGCGACAAGCGATGTTAGAATCAAAAATGAGACAAGAAGTTTTTTCACAATGCTCCGATAAAATTGCTTGTTATCTGACTTATCTAAAATGTAACACACGAGAGGGATATCGAATGGAACGTGACAATATGATGCACGGCGCCCGCACGGCGTTGAATAAAGATATGGACATCCGCGCATGGGCCGAGAATTTTCTCAAAGAAAAGACTCGCGAAGAAAATACGCAAATGTCAGCAGAAGAGTTTGAAAAATACTGGAAATACCACAAACCAGAGATAATGCACGCAGGTGCGGCCGAGGCGATGGCGGCATGGCGAGAACAAGCGCGCTAGGATCTTGGGCATCCGACGTATTTGTTAGAGCGAGACGGCAAAGGGCTGTAAGTGCTGAGCCAGATAACCGCTGTCAATAAAGAATCTGAAGCCTCGATAAAGGAGAAACGCCAATGAGCATACCTGAACACTATTCACCGGTCATGCCCTATATCGTCCTGCCGAACGATGCCGAGGGATTTATTAAATTTATAACCGAGATCTTCGGCGCAAGAGAGATACTGCGAGTCGATCACGATGGCGGCGGCGTGATCCACGCCGAGTATTCGATAAACGGCGGCACGATCATGTTTGGCGTCGCCAGCGCCGAATGGAAGCCGTTTCCGTGCGGGATGTTTGTCATCGTTTCGGATGTCGACGGCGTTTACGCCAAAGGCCTGGAGCACGGAGCCATTGGGAATCAGGAGCCTTCGGACCAAGGTTATGGACGAGCTGCCGGGTTTATTGACCCGTGGGGAAATCAATGGTGGCTCAACGACCCGGCAGGCCATTGAGCCACTGCGGACTAACGAACGACCACGACCGGCAAGCCCTTGCCGGAAAACGACTTGTTAAATGCGGCTATATCCTCTGCCTTGATTCTGGCGAGGATCGCGAGCTGAGCATCGATCTTCGCCGTTAGGTCTGCGTAGACATCGGACGCCTGGTTTGTCGGCGGAAAATCGCCTCCGTCGACCGTCGCGTGAAGCGCGGCGAGCTTGTTGTTCAGCTTGATCGGGAAATTCAGCGCGTCCTGAGATGAGCGGATCTTGGTCTGGATCAACTCTTCTTCGACCGCCGTCAGCTTGTTTCCGATCGCGGCAGCCTGATCTTTCAGATCCTTTTGATCGGCCTTGAGACGGGCACTCAGATCATCAAGCTGCTTTTTCAGATCGCGTATCTCAGCGATCGAATTATGCGTTTCCGTCACTTTCTGATTGGTTCTCATCAGAAAATCGTACTGCTTCTGAAAATCCGCCTGGGTCGTAGTAAGGCGTGGATCAGCCTTGAGTGCAAAGCTTTCGGTCCCAACGGCCTTTCCGTCCACCGTTAGCCGAACCTGATAATTCCCGGGTACGACACGCGGCCCTGCGAGCGATCCGGCCCACATTATCAGGCCGGGAAGCCCGGCGGCGTTTGGCATCCGGTAATTCCAGACAAAGCGATTTAGGCCAACGTCCGAAGCGACGGGCATTTCACCCGGCCCGCCACGGCCCGTAAAACGTCTTACAACTTTTCCGGTCGAATCTAGAAACTCAAGAGCGATCTCTTTAGGCTTCGACTTTAGCCAGTAGTGGATCACCGCACCGTTTGGCGGATTTGCTCCCACGGTCGCGGTCGGGGATGAAAAACCAAAACCTCCGCCGGCCTGTCGATACGCGTCCTCAGGCTTAAAGAGCGTCGCCTCGGCATTCTTTGCATCCGCCAGTTGGTAGAGCACGTTCAGATTGTCGAGAACGTAAAACGAACGGCCCTGCGTCGCGACGACCAGGTCCATATCACGTTTGTGCACCGCGAGATCCGTGATCGGCACTATCGGCATGTTTAGCTGGAGCGGCTGCCACGATTCGCCGTCATTGGTCGAATAGTACATACCGGTTTCGGTTCCGGCATATAGAAATCCTTTTCGATTCGGATCCGCTCGGACAACACGGGTGAACGCATCAGGAGCGATTCCCGAAACCAGCTTTTTCCACGTCTGGCCATAGTCGGTCGTGCGGTAAATGTAGGGTTTGTAGTCATCCGACTTGTACGCGGTTGCCGCGAAATATGCGGTTCCGGCGTCATGCGGCGATGCCTCGATCGCGTTGATCTGAGCGACTTCCGGCAGGTCCGAGGGCGTTACTTTCGACCAATTCTTTCCTCCGTCACGCGTGACGTGAACGAGACCGTCGTCCGAGCCCGCCCAGATCACGCCTGCCGTCAACGCAGATTCAGCGACGGTAAAGATGGTCGAATAATACTCAACGCTCGTATTGTCCTGCGTGATCGGCCCGCCCGAAGTTCCCTGTTTCGACTTATCGTTTCTGGTCAAGTCCGTCGATATTGGCTGCCACGACTGCCCCTCGTCCAGCGAACGGAAAAGGATGTTTCCCGCTGTGTAGAGCTGATGTTTCCCGCCGCTTTTATGTGGGGAAAACAGGATCGGAAAGTTCCACTGAAATCGGTATTTCATCGCTTCCGCCCCGGCTCCCATGGGATTATCGGGATAAACATTGATGTTTCGGCTCTGATTGGTCTTGTGGTCGTAACGCGTCAATAAGCCGCCGTAGCTGCCCGCGAAAACGATATCCGAATTATCCGGATGCGGGGCGATCCAACCCGATTCTCCGCCGCCAACGTCATGCCAATGCTGCTCGGTGATCGAACCTTCATTGGTCCGCGATTTTATCTTGATCGTCGAGTTATCCTGCTGGGCACCGTAAATGTTGTATGGAAAGTCGTTGTCCAACGCCACGCGGTAGAACTGCGCCGTTGCCTGGTCCTGTTCGGTCCAGGTTCGGCCACCGTCGTTCGACACATTCGCCCCGCCATCGTTGGAGTTGATCATTCTCTGGTTGTTATCAGGTGCGATCCACAGGTCGTGATTATCCGAGTGGGGAACGCCTATGGTGCTAAAGGTGCGGCCGCCGTCTATAGATTTATGGAACCCGACGTTCAGCACATACACGATATCGGCATTTTGCGTATCGGCATAGACACGATGGTAGTACCAAGGCCGCTGACGGATCGCCGGGCTTTCTGAAACTCGCTGCCAGCTCTCTCCGCCGTCGTCCGAACGATAAAGGCCGCCGTCCCTGGCCTCGATCATGGCAAATACGCGGCTCGGATTGACAGGCGATACCGAGATGCCGATCTTGCCCAGAACGCCCGCCGGTATTCCACGATTCTTCGAAATATCGGTCCATGTGTCGCCACCGTCTTCAGAACGATAGACGGATGAACCTTCGCCGCCCGAGATCAGGCTGTACGGTGTTCGCTGAACTTGCCAGAAAGTGGCGAACATCAGATTTGGATTCGCCGCATCCCACGCGAGATCAAATGCACCCGCCTTGTCGCTGCGAAAAAGAATGTTCTGCCAGGTTTTGCCGCCGTCCTTGGTGCGAAATACGCCGCGTTCGCGATTTGGCCCCCATAGGTGGCCCATCGCCGTGACGTAGACGACATCAGGATTCTTCGGATGCACACGAACGCGGCCTATCTGCCGAGAATCGCCGAGACCCACGTGTTTCCAGGTCTTTCCGGCATCGACTGATTTGTAAACGCCGTCACCATGCGAGACGTTGCCGCGAACGGCCGACTCGCCCATTCCGACGTAGATCACATTCGGGTCAGACGGCGCGACGTCGATCGAACCAACCGAGCCAGTCTTGAAGAACTTGTCGGAAACAGGAAGCCAGTTCACTCCGGCATCGGTTGTTTTCCAAACCCCGCCTCCCGTTGCTCCGAAATAATAGACATTCGGCTGCGACGCAACGCCTGCAACCGCAACAGACCGACCGCCGCGAAACGGCCCGATCGTTCGATACTGCAGGGTTCGCAGCGGATCATTAGGGTCGGAGGACGGTAGAGTTTGGCTCGAAATGACAAACGAACCTGCCAGAAGCAGAAACAGCGACGCAAACACGAAAAGCCGCGAAGGCTTGCGAACGGATAGGATCATGCAGAAACCTCGATTGAAAAGTGTGATCTACTATTGAAGTAAATAGTTGATTCTTAATCTATTTGATGTTCCCGGTTTTGGCAACTGCGTATCGGCATTGGAGGTGTTTCTAGATCGCAAAATAGTAAAAAGGAGCCGAGTTCAAAAAGAACCGACTCCTAGATCCGCGTGATCTATACGAGAATTATTTTTTTGCTCCGGACTTGGCGAAGTATCCCTGTCGGTGGGTGAGCTTAACCTTATCATTCTTGAGCTGAGAGTTTGAGAGTTGGATCTCGATCTTGCGATACGAACCATCGCGATTTTGGTTCGTGGGTTCGTACGCGATCAGGTATTGCGAACGCATCTCGTCCTGGATCTGTCGGAACGCGTCGCGAAGTTCGCCTTCGTCGCGAGGAAAGTACGCCCGCCCACCAGTTCGTTCCGATATTTTGTTCAGAGAGCCTTTATCGACACCACTATAAAAGTTATCGCCGATGCCGATCGAATAGATGACCGCTTCGGACCGAAGAGCCGCCTGTACCGCATCGTCGAGCTTTTTCTTTCCAAAAGTATTTACGCCGTCGCTTAGTAGGATTATCGCTCGCCGAGTTCGTTCCGGCGCCGGGCCGAGGATCTCGTCAGAAGTGACCCAGATCGCATCCCAGATAGCAGTCGAGCCCTGGACTGCCTGATTATCGCCCGATATGGGTGGAGTTCCGGTCATCACGCCGCCGCCAATGTATCCGGAAGGCGGATTAAAACGGACTGAACTAACGGCCCTTCGCAGCCGTGTAAGGTTGTTCGTCAAGCCTTGTTCGAGTGTCGCTTCGCCGGTGAAGGATACGATACACACTTCGTCTTTCGAAGGCCGCACCACAGTCTCAAGAAACGCGATCGCGGCAGCCTTTTCTTCCGGCAGAGTCCTCTCCTGCGAAGCGCTAACGTCGATAAGGATCGCGAGGCTTAGCGGTAGGTCTACCTGTCGCGAGAAGGAGACGATCTCCTGAGTTTCGCCATTCTCTAATAGCTTAACATCGGCTGCCGAGAGCGTTGTCAGTAGGCGACGATTCTTGTCTTGGGCCGTGAATAGAACGTTTACGACGTCGCTGTCCACTTTTATGACCTCATCGTCCTCGATCGGCGGAGGCGTTGAAACAGGCGTTGGCGTTACCGTTACCTTAGCGGGAGGATTCGGCGGCTGCTGGGCACCTGCGACATCGAAGCCGACCATCCAGACAAGCACAGACACCGCGGAAAGCGATAGCAAAACCCTCGTTCGTATAAACATCCTATTAAAACTCCTACTTCAGGCTGTCTCTGATCTGTCGATAGCTGGACTTGGTCCTAACCTTGTATTTTTTGGCGTTATCCTTATCAGCGAGTCTGACCTCGATCTTACGCTCGCGGCCATCATAATTCTGATTTGCCGGCTTATAAGTGATCAAATACTGCGACCGAAGTTCCTGCGAAATTCGTGTAAATGCGCGTTCCAGTTCGATCATGTCTCCGGTAAAGAATGCTTCGCCGCCGGTTTCTTCGCATAGCTGCGTCAGCAGTTTGTCGCCTTTATCTTTGACCGTTCCAGCCTCTACGCCCGGAACTGTGCCGAGAAAACCTGCCTTTGTAGAGATGCCGAAGATCGTGGTCTCGGTTCGCTGTGCGATATCGATAGCGTCTTTGAGTTCGGCTCGGCTAAAAGTGTCATCACCGTCGGTAATGATGACGATCACACGTCTACCCGGCACATTTCTTAGCTTTTCGTCAGTAAACTGCCACACGGCGTCGTACATCGCGGTCTGCGAACCGGGCTTTTTGACCTTATCGACGGCACGGTCGAGAAGGTCAAGCTTGTCAGTGAAATCCTGCTGCAAAACGACATCGTGATCGAACGTCATAAAAGCCGCTTTATCCTTTCGGAGCCGCGTGACGGTAAAAATAAAATTCTTTGCCGCTTCCTTCGAAAAGTTGAGCTTGCCGGCCGCCGAAGGCGATGTGTCCATCAGAACACCAACGAAAACTGGCGGGTTGGTCTTCTCATCCGAAAAGAACGTGACTTCCTGCGGCACGCCGTCTTCCAAAATGATGAAGTCATTCCTGCCAAGCCCCGTGATGAGCTTTTTCTTCTCCGTCACAGTAACCGGCAGACGCACCTCGAAGACCTTTGTCGCATTCGGATCGTCCGGAACCGGCGTCGCCGTCGGAGCAGGATTCGCCGTCTGGGCGAACGAATTAGCCGCTGCGCCAAACGTTACAACAAAAAGACTAACCACAAACAGAAAGACCGATCTTTTCATACAGACGAAATTGCCTCGCTTTTACCGATAGTTCGATGCCGCTCGGACACAGCCTGTTGCCCGTAGCCCGAACCCTGAAGTATAGCAAATATCGGAGTTTCGGTCAGCCGAACGGTGATCGCCTATTGCCTCGCAACCCCCAAATGCGTGAGAATCGATGCAACGTTATGGATCCACACATTTTTAGGGAGTATGACATTCGCGGCATCGTCGGCGAGCAACTGACGCCCGAGGTCGTGAAAACCCTCGCGAATGCCCTCGGGACGTATTATATTCGCCATGGTGCACGGCGGATCGCTGTCGGTCACGACGCAAGGGAAAGCTCGCCCGTCTTTGCGAAGATCCTTACCGAGGGATTAAACGCACGCGGCTGTGACGTAGTCGCGATCGGCATGGTCCCGACACCTGTGCTTTACTACACGCTTTTCACTCAGGATGTCGACGGCGGCGTGATGATAACCGGATCGCATAACCCTAATCATCACAACGGTTTCAAGATCAGCCTCGGCACAGACTCGCTTTTCGGGGATCAGATTCGCGAGATTGGCGAGATCGCACGGTCAGAACCGCCCGCGTTAGCGGGCGGTGAGTCAGACGGAGTAAAACGATCTTTGGATGTTCTCGGCCACTACATTACCGATATCACATCTCGCATTTCCCTCGGCCCGCGAAAACTGAAAGTTGTTGTCGATTCCGGAAACGGCGTCGCGGGCATCACCGCGATCCCCATCTATCGACAACTTGGCGTCGAGGTCATCGAACTGTACACCGAGCCCGACGCAACGTTTCCCAACCATCACGCCGACCCGACGGTCGAAGAAAATCTCCACGACCTCATCGCCGCAGTCCGCGACCAGAAGGCTGATATCGGTATCGCCTTCGACGGCGACGGAGACCGCATCGGCATCGTCGACGAAACCGGCCGCATCATCTGGGGCGACGAACTAATGATCCCCATCTCACGCTCCGTCCTCGCCGAAAACCCCGGAGCAACAATCATCGCCGAAGTAAAATGCTCACAAACCCTCTTCGACGACATAGCTGCCCACGGCGGCAACCCCCTAATGTGGAAAGCCGGCCACTCGATCATCAAAGCCAAAATGAAAGAAACCGGAGCCGAGCTGGCCGGCGAGATGAGCGGCCACATCTTCTTTGCGGATCGATTTTATGGTTTTGATGACGCCACATACGCAGGTGCCCGCGTGCTTGAAATTTTGTCTAAGACCGACAAGCCACTTTCAGAACTGCTTTCCGACATTCCACCTAGTTTTTCTACCCCCGAACTCCGCGTGGATTGCCCGGACGAAACAAAGTTCGAGGTCGTAAGGAAAGTGGCCGACCACTTTTCAATGACCAATAAAGTAATAACCATCGACGGTGCCCGCATATCATTCGAACACGGCTGGGGCCTCGTTCGCCCTTCGAACACGCAAGCTATTTTAGTTCTTAGATTTGAGGCTGATTCCCACACACACCTCGCCGATATCCGCTCGAGGGTTGAATCGAAGGTAGCGGAAACGATCGCCGAGTGCGGACGCTCCATTAACGACCTCGCAAAATAAGAAAGTTTGGAACAATGATCGAGGTGTGCGCGTAGGAGATGAGGTATGAAAAGATCACCTCAACGCATTACGTCGATATTCTCCATTTTTGCGGCGATGGTCTCGGCGATCGCTGCCCAAACCGTTGTATCGACCGAAGACATTCGTCCGAAGGTTGATGAGTACATGAACTCACGCCTCGCGGCAAAGAATGCGGGCGGTTCTGTGCTCATTGCCAAAGACGGCAACTTAATCGTAGCAAAAGGCTATGGCCTTGCCGATGTTGCCGCGAACACGCCGAACTCCCCTGATACGAAGTTCCGCATTGGCTCGATCACGAAACAGTTCACCGCCGCATCGATCCTGTTACTGCAGGAGGACGGAAAGCTCAACGTCGAAGATCCGTTTTGCAAATATATGGAATCGTGCCCGGACGCGTGGAAACCGGTTACGATCCGAAATCTTGCGACGATGTCGTCCGGCATCCCGAGCTTCACGGGCCTCCCGGAATTTGGCGAGCTTCGGAAAAAGGACATGAAGCCCGCCGAATCGATCGCCCCCGTAAAGGATCTGCCGCTAAAGGCAAAGCCAGGCGAGGTATTCGAGTACAGCAATACGAATTACATCATCCTCGGGATGATCATCGAGAAAGTATCGGGTAAAGCGTATGAGCAATTCCTTACCGAACGCATCTTGAATCCGCTCGGTCTGAAGAACACCGGCTACGATCACGGAAAGGAACGGCTAAAGCAATCCGCTTTGGGTTATTCGCTGAAAGAAAATAATGTTGTTCCGGCTGAGGTCGCGAGCATGATGGTGCCCTTCTCGGCCGGATCACTGTATTCGACGACCGGTGATCTCCACAAATGGAACGTCGCAGTACACAGCGGCAAGCTCTTTAAGAAACCGGAAACGCTAACGCTGATGCTGACGCCCAGCAAAGGCGACTATGCATTTGGGGTCAACGTCCGTACCGACGCAAAAGGCCGTAAACGCGTTTCGCACGGCGGCGGCATCGAAGGTTTCTTGTCGGAAGCGGCGTATTATCCGAACGAAAAACTGTTCATGGCGGCCCTCGTCAATAACGATCGCGTTCCGGCCTCGGACGTGATCCGCACGTTAACGGCTATATATGACGGAGACAAATACGAAATTCCGAAAAAGCGTGTCGCCGTAAAAGTTGACCCTGCGATCCTCGACAAATACGTGGGCGAATACGAACTATCGCCCGCGATGAAGTTCAAATTCACCCGGGAAGGCGACAACCTCGTCCTCGAACCAACCGGCCAGGGCAAAGCGGCTGTGTATGCGGAATCAGAAACGGATTTCTTCCTGACCGTTGTCGACGCGACGTTCAAATTCATCAAAGATGCAAGCGGCAACGTCACAGGGATCGAGTTCACCCAAGCGGGTCGAACATCGACCCTAAAAAAACTTTGATCGCGTCCTCCAACGACCGATTCAGAAAGAGCAGGCGGACAATCTCCTCCTGCTCTTTCACCCTATATGTATATCCAGCTAAGTCGATCCGAATCTAACTCTCATTGACCTTTAGCACAGCCAGAAACGCTTCCTGCGGAATCTCTACGCGGCCGACTTTTTTCATTCGTTTTTTGCCCTCTTTTTGTTTTTCGAGCAGTTTGCGTTTGCGTGAGATGTCGCCGCCGTAGCATTTGGCGATGACGTTTTTGCCCATGGCTTTTACGGTTTCGCGGGCGATGACCTTGTTGCCGATGGCGGCCTGGATGGCGACCTCGAACATCTGACGCGGGATGAGTTCTTTCATCTTGGCGGTCAGCAAGCGGCCTTTTGAAGTAGCGGTGTCCGTGTGCAGGATGATCGACAGTGCATCGACCGGCTCACCGGAGACGAGCACGTCGAGTTTGACAAGCTTGCTGGCCTGGTAGCCCGAGACATGATAATCGAGCGACGCGTAACCCTTCGAGACGCTCTTTAATCGATCGTAGAAATCAAGCACGATCTCGTTGAGCGGCAGTTCATAAACCAGCATCACGCGGTCGGTAGTTATATATTCGAACTTTTTCTGAATGCCGCGTTTCTCATCGAGCAACGGCAGGATACCGCCGAGGAACGAGTCATTTGTTAGGATCGTGGCCTCGATAAAAGGCTCCTCGATCTTCACGATACGACCGGTGTCGGGCATTTTTGACGGGCTGTCGATCTCAGCGACCTCGCCATCCGTCGTCGTTACGCGATAACGCACGCCGGGTGCGGTCGTGATCAGTTCGAGGTTGAATTCCCGCTCGAGCCGCTCCTGAATGATCTCCATGTGGAGCAAGCCGAGAAAGCCGCAGCGAAAACCGAAGCCGAGAGCTGTTGACGATTCCGGTTCGTAAAAAAACGACGAATCGTTCAGCCGCAGCTTGTCCATCGCGTCGCGCAGGTCTTCGTACTGTGCCGAGTCGATCGGATAAAGCCCGGCGAAAACCATCGGCTTAACTTCTTTGAATCCCGGCAAAGCCTCGCTCACGGGACGTGCCGCCTCGGTGATCGTGTCACCGATCTGTACGTCGGCAACGGTCTTGATCGATGCGGTGATAAAGCCAACCTCGCCGGGGCCGAGTTCAGCGATCGGCGTTGGACGTGGACGGTTAACACCAATGGTTTCAACCAGATACTCACGGCCCGTGTTGAAGAATCTGATCTTTGTGCCCTTCTTGAGCGTGCCGTCGATCACTCGAAAAAGCACGATCACGCCCCGATACGAGTCGTACCAACTATCAAATATCAGAGCTTTCAGCGGAGCATTTCGGTCGCCTTTCGGCGCCGGAATTTTTGCAACGATCGCCTCCAGCACATCCTCTACCCCAAGGCCCGATTTCGCTGACGTGAGGACAGCTTCGCTGGCGTCGAGGCCGATGATGTTCTCGATCTGCTCTTTGATTCGGTCAGGTTCGGCTGACGGCAGGTCGATCTTGTTGAGGACGGGAACGAGTTCAAGGTCGTTTTCAAGAGCAAGATATGTGTTCGCAAGCGTCTGCGCCTCGACTCCCTGCGACGCATCAACGATAAGCAATGCACCTTCGCATGCCGACAGCGAACGCGACACCTCATAAGTAAAATCCACGTGTCCCGGCGTATCGATCAGATTTAGCACGTAATCCTTACCGTCCTTGGCTTTGTAATCCAGACGAACCGCGTGCGATTTGATCGTAATGCCGCGTTCGCGCTCGAGGTCCATATCATCGAGCAGCTGCGCTTCCATATCACGCTCGGCGACTGCTCCGGTCAACTGTAGCAAGCGATCGGCAAGCGTCGATTTCCCGTGGTCGATATGGGCAATGATCGAAAAATTCCTTATTAATTCCAGATCCATAAAAACGCCGTAAACAGCAACCTTAAAGACTATCAGAAGCAAGGCATTTTCGCATTTCGCCGTGTTCCGAAAAGGTTTCTGAATCTAAATCGTTGCGAAACCCGAATTTCATTGCGACAAACGTCAAAAATTAGGGTGAGAAACTCAGTGTTTTGAGCCCAGCATTCGGGCACGTAAAAGTGCCCTCCAACTCAGTTTTCAAGGGGGAGAAATGAAAAAACAATTAATTTCAGGCATCGCCGGGCTGGCGATACTTCTATCATCATCTGCGATCCCGGCCATCGCATCGAGCCATGCTGAAGCACCGCTAATAAGCATGGACCGTTTCGCAGACAATACGGACACTTACGCCTTTAGGAGCGTCGAACCGGGGCGTGCTGGCTTCGTCACACTGATAGCGAACTATATTCCATTGCAGGAGCCATCGGGCGGGCCTCAGTATTTCCGCTTCGACGACACTGTTCGTTACGAGATCAAGATCGACAACACCGGTGATGGTCAGGAAGATGTGGTCTACGAGTTCGAGTTTGTGACAACGCGGGTCAACAACAACACAGTTCTCGGACAAAGCACCGTCAACCAGGACGGCGTTATCGGCAGCCTCACCGATCCCGATTATAATATTCCTCAAACCTATCGGGTGCGCAGATCGACCGGTAAGGAAGAACGAGCGGTGGTACTCGCAAGCGGGCTCCGAACGCCGCCCGCCAATATCGGCCCACGTGTTACACCAAACTACGAGGCTAATCTAGGTCAGCCGGCCGTTTACAATTTGCCTAACGGGGGCAAGGTCTTCGCCGGAAATCGAGACGAATACTTTTATATTGATCTCGGGGTTTTCGACGCTCTCAATCTCCGTTCGGTCGGTATGAGCGGTGGTATTGACTCTACTAAAGGCTACAACGTCAGCACCATCGCGATCGAAGTTCCAATGCAAGAGCTAACTCGTACTGGTGCGGTTCCGGCGTCGCCAACCGCTCCTGATGCTGTTGTCGGTGTGTGGGCAACCGCCAGCCGTCGAACGACGCGAGTTATCCAGCCCGACGGTTCCAGGATCGAAGCAGGCGATTTCAGACAGGTTTCTAGGCTTGGAAATCCGCTGGTAAATGAGGTTGTGATCCCGTTGGGGCTTAAGGATGCCTTCAATAGTCTCTCCCCGTTTTCTGACGGAACGATACCGCAGGTGGTTCAGGCGGTGACCGATCCTGAGCTGGCGCGGTTACTTGCCGCAGTTTATGGTATTACCGTGCCGCCGCCGCCACGAAACGACTTGGTTTCGATCTTTGCGACAGGCATTCCGGTGAACCCGATAACCGGGCCGAATTACACAACCTTTCTCTCGGACGGTATCGCTCATGAGTATCTCCGCCTAAATGTCGCCATCCCTCCGACGCCGATCGCCAATCAGAACAGACTTGGGCTGCTGGGCGGGGACGTGGCCGGATTTCCGAATGGTCGCCGGGTCTTTGACGATGTGACTGACATTGCTCTGAGAGCAGTTGCTGGCGGTACGCCATTCACCCCCGCGACCAACATCGCACCGAATAACACCCTCGGTGACGGGGTCAGTTCCAACCCTGAAGGGCCGCTACTAATGCGTTTCCCGTACCTTCTGCCTCCAAATCAAGGCAATCAGCCGCGGACTGCGAATCAACAGCGTCCTGAACGTGATCCGTCGATCATCCCTACGGTCGACTCCTTCGGGTTGTTGACGAAATGAATACGTCGCGGCGAGCGTACATATCTATAAGTCTATAAGGAGGTAGATATGGTCAATAAACTTATTGCATTTCCCACAGCGATATTGCTTGCCTTTTCAATTTTAGGAAGCGGTTGCATGACATCAGAATCGCTTTCAGCCGGCCCGGCTCCGCTTGCTTCCGTTTCCGATCTCGATCCTGAGATCGCGAAGGCTCTCGAAACTATTGAGCGTTATCCGAATACTGCGGCCGTATACAACAACCTGGCGGTCGCGCATATTAAGAACGCCCGGAAAAGCGGTGATTTCGAGTCGTATATAAAGGCGGAATCAGCCGTCGACAGGGCTCTTGAGCTATCGGCCACGGATCTTACAGCTCGAAAGCTAAAAGCATCGCTTGCGCTTTCACTCCACCGTTTTCCTGAGGGTCTCGAACGGGGAAAGTCTCTGATATCCGAATATCCACGTGACGCCTTTGGTTTTGGCATCCTGACGGACGCTAATGTCGAGTTGGGTAACTATGACGAAGCTGTCGTAGCGGTTCAACAAATGGTCGATTTGCGACCGGACAGCAATTCGTACGCCCGCGTCGCTCACATCCGTTCAATTTATGGCGACATCGACGGAGCCATCGAGATGTTCAAGATGGCGGCCAGAACCGCTGATCCGGGCGATCGGGAGGCTCAGGCTTGGAGTCTTGTTCAGCTTGGAAATCAGTACCTTGGCATCGGCAAATATCCAGCTGCCGAAAGCTCTATAGATGAAGCCCTTTCCATACTGCCGGATTACCATCTGGCGTTGACAGCAAAGGGTCGGGTGCGTGCGGCTCAAAACGATCTGGCTGGAGCCATTGCCATTCTCACAAAGAAGATCGAGACGCTTCCCGATCCTCAATCCCTGATCTTGCTTGGCGATATCCATTTGAAACAAGGCGAGGCCGTTTCGGCAAAAGCGTTCTATAAGCGTGCCGAGGACATGGATGATCTCGACCCAAGCCGTAAAGCACAACTTTGGGCAGATCAAGGGATAAGACTCACAGAGGCTTTAGCTCTCGCAACTGAAGAGATCGGGCATGAGAAGGACCTTTACAGCGAGGCGGTTCTGGCCTGGTGTCTTTATAAGAATGGCCGCTTTGCCGATGCCAAAGCAGAAATGGAACGGTCGATGAGAACCAAGAAAAGAGATGCCCGAATGCTCTACCAACTGGGAATGATCGAATCCGCTCTCGGAAATAACCGTGCCGCCGTTAGTCATCTCAACGACGCAATCAAGCTTGATCCCGCATTTGACCTGATCCAGGTCGACATTGCTAAGCAAAAGCTGAACGAGCTAGGGAACAAAAATTAAGAAAATAAGAGCGGCCCCCGATCGTCGATGGCCGCTCTTAAATCACTAGATACACCGTCGATTATTCCAATCCTACGAAATCCAGATTGCTTATCGCTGCGTTCACGTTTACCACCTGTGGCGTAAAACGATATCGCTTCGACGTGACCGTGTAGGTATATGTTTGTCCGGTCGCGACGTTGGTAAAGCTGTATAGCCCGAACGAACTGGTCGTGGCAACACGGCGAACACCGTTGGCGTCGATCATGTTTACCGTCGTATTGCGAAGGTTCTGGCCACTCGGGGTGGTCACACGTCCACCGACAGTCACAAATTGCACCGCAGGAGCCCTGACCGTTACGGTACCAGCCTGATACACCGTAGGCAGCAATGCTCCAAAAGCGCTCGAAACGCTGAGTGGCGTCGGCATTGAAACAAATGTTAAAGGCGAGGCACCGAGCGGCGCGTCGGAGAGGATGGAGAATGTCACCGTTACGACCTGCCTATTTGGCGGCGAAACGATGAAGGGATTTGCCGAGTCCACCAGCAATCCCACTCTTCCTGCTCCAGCCTGGGTAGCGTTCACGGCCAAATTAGCTCCCGCAGGAGCTCCGGAGCCAAGAGCAACGACCGGGTTACTCAAAACCGCCGGGTCAAAAAGCAGCGTAAAGCTTAACGCAACCTCATCGCCCTGCGAGTCCATCTCGACGGAAACCGTCACCTGCGAACCTGCCTCGCCTTCCGTCGAGATCACGCTCACTGTCCTGCCGCCGGTCGGCTCTTCGGTCTGAGCGAGCGTTTTACGGGTAACGTCCGTACCTAGGAAAAACGTAGTAACGACCAACGCGGTCGCACACAGGACGACGAGTGATCTTCTTGCAACAGAAATTAAAATCATAAATTAACTCTCGGCACTTCCCCGAGCATGGGTCACGATAAAATGTGATGGTGACAAGTTATAGCCGAAAAAAATAGGGCTTTTCGAAGATGATAAACCCGAGGCAAAACCAAATGAACCGGGTAGATCAGATCGGGGCGATCCTCAATAAGTATGTTATACGAGTGCTTAAATGTCAACGTTTTTACGGTTGAATAACGCCCACTTCGGCTGTCGGCTCAGGATCATTTACTGGAAAATGCTTTTTATCCTTGATCGTATCTTCCGGCTCGAGGGCCGCCCGGAGAACGTCGCTGAGCCAGGACGCCGGAATTATTTCTAGTTCCTTACGAACATCCTCAGGTATCTCCTCCGCATCCGCCTCATTACGGTTTGGAAGGATTATCCGTCGAATTCCTGCACGATGAGCGGCAAGGACCTTTTCCTTAATGCCTCCCACAGGAAAAACAAGGCCTGAGAGCGTGATCTCGCCTGTCATCGCCGTATCCGAACGAACCTTTCGTCCCGTGTAAAGTGAGGCCATTGCCGTCGCCATCGTGACGCCGGCGGAAGGGCCGTCCTTCGGTATCGATCCCGCAGGGACGTGTATATGGATGCCGTTCTGCTTGATCATCTCCGGGTCGATTCCAAAGTCGCTCGCATGCGACCACAGGTAGCTGCGGGCCGCCTGCGCCGATTCTTTCATCACGTCTCCGAGCTGTCCGGTCAGCGTCAATCCGCTGCCGCCGGGCAAAAGTGTCGCTTCGATGAACAAAACCTCGCCGCCCATTTCGGTCCACGCCATACCGGTGGCGACGCCGGGCGGCAGTTCCTTTCTCGCTTCCTCAGGATAAACGCGTGGCGGGCCGAGATAGCCCTTTATTTCCTCGGCTGAAATGGTCACCTTATCGGTCAGCCCCTGGGCGACTTTCAACGCTACTTTCCTGGCCAGATTTCCAACCGTTCGTTCGAGCTGGCGCACGCCGGCTTCTCGGGTATACCGCGAAGTGAGCAGATTAATCGCATCGTCCGTTATCTCGAGCTGGTCAGCGGTCAAACCATTTTCTGTGATCTGACGCGGTACAAGATACTGTTTCGCGATATTCAATTTTTCGCGATCGCTGTAGCCCGCGAGCTGAATGATCTCCATACGATCGCGAAGCGGCATCGGGATCGGCCCTAGCTGGTTGGCGGTCGCGATAAAGAAGACCTTTGAAAGGTCGAACGGCAGATCGAGATAGTTATCACGAAAAGTATGATTCTGTGCCGGATCAAGTATCTCGAGCAGTGCCGAAGCCGGATCGCCGCGGAAATCGTTGCCTAGCTTGTCGATCTCGTCGAGCATCATCACCGGATTATTCACACCGACACGTCTCAGTGCCTGAATGATACGGCCCGGCATGGCACCTATATACGTACGGCGATGTCCGCGAAGCTCGGCTTCGTCACGCATTCCGCCAAGGCTCAACCGTTCGAATTCGCGGCCAAGCGAACGAGCGATCGACCGACCGAGCGACGTTTTACCGACGCCCGGAGGCCCCACAAATAGAATGATCGGGCTCTTCGAATCAGGCCGAAGCTTTACAACCGCGAGCGATTCCAAGATACGTTCCTTGATGTCTTCGAGGCCATAGTGATCTTCGTCGAGGATCTTCTGAGCCTCGTTCAGGTCGAGCTTTTCCTCGCTCCCCTTTCGCCACGGAAGTTCGAGAACGTATTCGAGATACGTGCGGATCACATGAAAATCAGGAGCCGACTGCGGCAGCTGCTCCATCCTCTTCAGCTCACGCTCGGCTTCTTTTCGAACATCGTCAGGCAGATCAGCTTTCTCCAAACGTTCACGCAACTGGGCGGCCTCAGCTTTTTCGCCGCCTTCTTCGTCTTCGCCGAGTTCCTTCTGGATCGCCTTCATCTGCTGGCGAAGGACGTAGTCACGCTGCGACTTGTCCATCTCGGTCTGAGCCTCAGTCGCGATCTTCGAGCGTATCTGCATGATCTCGACCTCGCGAGCGAGCGCGGCGTGAGTAAGCGTCAAAAGCCCGTCGACCGTCGAGGACTCAAGCATTTTCTGCTCGGTCTCGGTCCCCAGATCGAGCACCGAAGCGAGAAAATATGCGAGTTGCACTGGATTTTCCTGCGAAGTTACCGCAGCACGGATCTCAGGCGGAACCTGCGGAAGCAAAGCAAGGGCTTCTTGGATCATGCCCTGAATATTTCGTTTCAGGGCCTCGATCTCTTCATCATCGACGCGGCGCAGCTCGGGCAGGATCTGTATCTTCGCCTTCAGAAATGGCTGTTCGCCAGTCCATTCGACGATCTCATAGCGGTCCATTCCCTGGACGATCAACTGCATGATGCCCTCGTTCCGCATCATTCGTTTGATGTTTACAAGCGTTCCGATTCGATAAAGATCACCCGGAGTAGCGTCGTCGCCGGTGACGTTATCGTTCTTCGTCGTCACACAAGCGATCAACTTCTCCTCACTAGCCAAAGCCGACTCAACCGCCCGAGTAGACCGCTCACGCCCAACGGCCAGCGGAACTATCGTCTCGGGAAAGAGCGTCGTGTTCTGCAGCGGCAGGACGGCGATTTCCATACTAGCCGGGATCTGAACTTGCGTTTCTTGTTGGTTTTCTTCAGCCATAAAAATTGTGTTCAGGCCTTGTGAAGGCTAATGATCAGCAAGCCGTTCTCGAACTGATGGTCAACTTTGGCATTATCGATCGGTGCCGGGAAGCGGAGGGTCTTTTCGAAATTACTGTACGTTATCTCCATCTGCTGGTACGAGACCCCGGCGGCGCAAGACTTATCCTTTCGACAGCCTGCGACGTACAGAACGTTGCCTTGAATATCGATCTCGATATCTTCTGCCGAAACTCCTGCCAGCTCGACCTTCACAACCCACCCGTCAGGCGTTTGATAGACGTCCGCCGCCGGGTACCAAACCTGCCCCGAATGAACCGTCTTCGACGTCCCGACAAATTGAAAAAGCTTGTTAGTGGATCTTGCCATTAAAATAAACCGAAAAGCGTCGGGTTAGCTCACCTGCTCGTTTATCAAATTCTGCAAGATCGAGCTTGCCTCAAAGGCATCCGTTTGCGAAACAAATTCGTGATCCTGACTAGTAAAATAAACTCCCTCTTCCTTAGCAACTTCATTCGCCAGAAACTGGATCGCACGTATCTTATCCCTACGATCTAATGTTCTTAACGTCGGTAAAACTTCTGAGTACGTCATATCAATTCTTGCTCCAAAATGCGCTGCCGCTTGAGATCTCTTCAAGAGTTTCGGCGATTTCGCGTTCGTCTTCTGTTTCGAGTGCAACGTCGGCCATCGCAATGATGCCGACGAGTTCGCCTGACGGCTCGACCACCGGCACGCGGCGAACCTGCTTATCGCCCATCAGACGGATCGCCTCAAAAACAAAATCATCCGGGCCGACCGAAAAGACCTCGCCCGTCATCGCCTCCGCGACCGGCGTCGAAGCCGGATTCCCTTCCGCGACGACCCGAACTACTATGTCTCGGTCGGTGACAATGCCAACCAGCTTGCCCGCGTCGACGACCGGAACCGCTCCGATATCGCCCTCACGCATCAGCACCGAAACGTCGCGAACACTGGTCTCCGACGTCACCGTTCGCACGTTTCCGGTCATTATCTCACGGCAACGCCGTCGCGAGATCGCACTTCCTTCAGCATCACTCATGGTTAAAACTCCTAAAACTTATTTTGTTTGACCAGCCCAAATAAAGCAAGACCGCCGGCATCCCACGATGGGACACGGGCGGCCACCTGTGCAGTAATTATGATAGATTGGAGTTTATGAGTCAGGTTGATATTCTCGCTATCTTTGCACATCCAGACGATGTCGAGCTATGCGTTGGAGGCACTATGCTGAAGATGAAGGAGCTCGGCTATAGGACGGCGGCCCTCGACGTGACGCGTGGTGAAATGGGTACGCGCGGCACGCCCGAAACGAGAGCTAAGGAAGCGGCAGATGCAGCGGAGCTATTAAAACTCGACATACGTGAAAATCTCGGGCTGCCCGACGGCCACGTCTTCGTGACTGACGTGGAACGCACCGCTATGGTCAAAATGCTGCGACGGCTAAAACCTCGCGTCATCATCACTCACCAGATCGGCGATCCGCATCCTGATCACGACCACATCGCCCATTTAGTCCGGGAATCTGCCCGGCTGTCTAGCATGAAACGCTACGACGAAGAGACCGGCGACGAAAAGATCGCGGTGCCCATGGTGGCTCACAACGTGTTCTCACGAAACGTCGTACCGTCCTTTGTTGTCGATATCTCCGATCATCTTGAGCAGAAGATGGCGGCGATCAAGGCCTACCGGTCACAGTTCTACGATCCCGGCTCGACCGAACCCGAAACACGGCTCACAAACAAGCATTTTCTCGATGAACTCGAGAACCGCTCGCGTTACTTTGGTTCACTGATCGGCGTCGCGGCGGGAGAACCATTTTTTGTAAGGGAAACGCTGAATATCATCGATCCGATCGAGCTTTTGACGCGGCCGATGAATCTTTACTCGTAACTATGCAGCAGCTTGCGCCCGAAGAGATCGAACTGAACAAGAAGCGGGCGGTGCTCGAACGCCTCAAGGACAGGCTTGCCGACCGTGAGGAGGAAATGACCGATCTTCGTACGGAACTCGCTCAGTTTGAGGCAAACTACTCGATGCAGGTCGGCCGGCTATACGCTGAACTTGACGATATCGAGGCCCAGATTGCCGAAGAGGAATACAAGCTGGTCCCCGACGACGAAGAGATCAAGAAAAAAGCCGAGGAGCTGAGACGACGAGCCGAGGAATCGGCCGCCCGTGCTCTCGAAGCCGCCGAGGCGGCGGAAAAGAAGTGGGAGCCGACAGTCGAAGCCAAAAAGGCATATCACAACCTCGCCCGCACGATCCACCCCGACCTTGCTCTGGACGCTGCTGAAAAAGAAAAACGCCACGGCCTGATGGCACAGCTAAATCAGGCCTATTCGTCAGGCGATCAGACGAAGTTGAACAAGCTGGTCGAGGAATTTCGAAACAGCCCCGACCTCGTCAAAGGCGATTCGGTCGGCGACGAACTAGTCCGCTCGATCAGGCAGATCTTTCAGATCAAGCTGCGACTCGAGGAACTTAAGGCCGAGCTAAAGGCCGCCGAAACATCGGAACTGTTCACTCTACGCGAAAAAATGCGGGCCGAAATGGCCGAAGGCCGCGACATGGTCGCCCAGATGGCTGCTAGAACGGTCGTTCAGATACGAAAATCACAGAGACGGCTCGAAAACCTAAGGACCGTCAATCAGGCTGCTGAGGAGTATGTTAAGGAGAAATATGGAATGGAAATATCGGATTTTCGTTAGAGTGCTTTGTCAGTTCGAGTTCGGGCTATCGGCTCGGCCAAAGACATCAAAAGATTTGACATAGTCCACTGATTGTGTAAACTTTTACTGAGTTGTTAAACGGTTTTCCGAGCGTACTCCCTGGTTCAAAACTTGTTTTTAGTTAAGTTTTCGTGGACTGTGCACGCCCTGTGCACGCCGCGAAAAAAGGGGGAGACGGTGTGGGAGACGTCTCCCCCGCCTTACTTTAAATTGCGTTTCCAGCCGCGTAGCCCGATGACCAGGCCCACTGAAAGTTATACCCGCCGAGCCAGCCTGTCACATCAACTACCTCGCCGATAAAGTAAAGCCCCGGCACCTTTTTGGCAGCCATTGTCTTAGAATTCAGCTCGTCGGTCGACACCCCGCCCAGCGTTACTTCTGCCCGATCGTACCCTTCTGTATCAATAAATCGTAATTCCCAGTTCTTTATAGCCCCGACAAGCTCTTCGATCTCGCCTTTGTTGAGGTCTGAGATGTTTCCGTTAAACGATGCTCTCTCGGCAATATGTCGGGCAACACGATCGGGAAGAAACTTGGACAAGAACACTGCCACGCTGACACCGTTAGAGCGTGACCGAAGCGATTCTTCGACATCAACATCCGGACAGAGATCGATCGTGACCGGCGAGGTTGGCGACCAGTAGTTCGATATTTGCAGAACGGCGGGCCCGGAAAGGCCGCGGTGTGTAAATAAAATATTCTCTCGAAATGAAACATTATCGGTTGCCGCCACGGCATCAATCGAAACGCCTGCAAGGCCGGCAAACTTATCTCTGGCGACCAATGCAACAAGCGACGGCCTCGTATCCGTCCGTTTCAGACCGAATTTAGCGGCGATACGGTATCCAAGATCGCTCGCCCCGATCTTCGCGAACGAAAGTCCGCCGCACGCCACGATCACGTTTCGAGCTTCGAATCTGGCCCGGTTTGTTTCGACTGCAAAAGCGTGCTCGCCAGTTGAGGAAACATCGCTAACTGAGCACGAAGTTTCGATGGTTACTCTACTTCGGCGACACTCCTCAAGCAGCATCTGAACGATTTGTCGCGAACTTTCCCGGCAAAAAAGTTGCCCGAGCTTCTTTTCGTAGAACGCTATTTTGTGAGACTTTACCAGGCTAACAAAATCTTCCGGCGTGTATTGGGCAAGGGCGGATTTACAGAAGTGTGGGTTCTTCGAGATGAAATTTTCCGCCCGGGTGTGAATATTCGTAAAGTTGCAGCGTCCGCCGCCTGAGACGATTATCTTTCGGCCGACCTCATGATTGTGTTCGATGACCAGCACCCGTTTGCCCCGGCGGGCGGCCGTGAAGGCGGAGAACAGTCCCGCCGCTCCGCCGCCGATCACGATCACGTCGTAAGTCAAACCTTTCATTAGCTGGCCGCTGAAGCGTTTGCGTTCGGCAGGTAGCGTTCGCCGATGACATTAATATGATGCCTTACATGGCCAATGGAAATGTTCACAAGAGCCCGAACTGACACGGGCACACCGCTGGCGGTGCCCATTCGCGTGAGAGCTGCTTCGTCCAGGTTTCGAAGTAGATACTCATTGGCCCGCCGACACGCTTCGAACTCTCCGAGCAGGTCATCGAAACTTCTCGCGTTGGCATTTGAAAACTCGATGTATCCGTCCTGATCAAAGCCCTCGATCGGAGTCGTATCGTTCCGTGATATCCTGAGTATCCGGTAAGCAAATATCCTCTCGCCATCTATCAGGTGGCTGATCATCTCCTTAAGGGTCCATTTCCCCGGCTCATAAGCATATTCGCCCATCGCCTCACCGAGGCCTACGTAAGCGGCTCGCAGCTCCGCTGGCTGCCGTTCGAAGGCATCGTGGATGTCATCCTCGGTAACTAAAGAAACGTAATGGGCATAGTACGGGTCATACTCGTTGGTTTCGGGTTTGTACATGATTCTCGAAGCTCCTTTCAAAACGATCGGGGTTACGTGTAATATTAGCAAAAAGGCCCGTACCAGTCAGAAAGTCGGCGTACAGCTTATGCGTCTCTTGTTGATCGTTCTATTTCTAACCCTCATTTCGGGCGTCGCTCCGGCTCAGGGCGGCAAGGCGGAGCCGAATCGGATTCAGTTTGCTGCGAACAGAACAACCAAGACCGTCTCAGGCTCGCTCTCAAACGGACAGGAAATGGAGTACGTGTTTTTGGCGAACAAGGGCCAGACAGTTACGATCAAAAACTCGACTCGAAACCTGTTTGACTTTCGAGTCTTCAACCAGGAATTCGACTTCGAGACCGAGTTCGAAAGCTCACCTAGCCTGACTTTCGAGATACCTGAAACGGGCGACTATATGTTCTTCGTGCGAAAAAAGCAGGTCCGATCGCCCCGAACCGCCCGATTTTCGCTAACCCTGACTATCAAATAACTTTGCTATCACAGATCGTTCAAGGAGAATTATCAATGAAAAGACTTTCCGTAATCACTGCCCTCGCTTTTGTTGCTTTTGCAGCACTGCTGCAAACCGGAGCGGGTGCGGTCAACATGACCATCGCCGAGAAATTTGCAGGTGCTCCGTCCAAGGGGCCGTCTGGTGTTTACACTTTCGACAAGGCTCACACCGCGATCGGCTTTAAGATCAAGCACAACAACCTGATCTATCTTCCGGGGCATTTTCGCGATTTTAGCGGTTCGATCAACTATGACTCAGCTGATCCGAGCAAATCGACGGTCGAATTTACAGCCAAGATCACGAGCATCGATACCGGAGTCGACGGCCGCGACAATCACCTTCGATCGAAAGATTTTTTCGAGGTGGAGAAATTCCCTGATCTGACTTTCAAAAGCACCAAGGTCGAAATGAAAGGCAATCAATGGATGGTGACCGGTGACTTCACCATGAAAGGCGTCACAAAATCGATAACGTTCCCCTTCAACATCGCCGGTATCAACCCGGCTGGCGAAAGAAGTGGAGCCCGTATGGGCGTGACGGCTGCCACGAAGCTAAATCGTCGAGATTACGGCATCAACTACGGCGTACCCGCCGTGATCGCCGATGAGGTCGATGTCGATCTGCAGATAGAGGCAACAATGCCGCGTCCAACGGCCCCCGCGGCAGCCGCTCCAAAGACCGAATAGATCGTTAAACAAGGCATTCGCGCGGATCTTTCAATGCAGATCCGCGCGATGCATTGACACTCTCGGTTAGCGTCGATACTTCGGAAAAGGCAATGTCGTAGATCGGATACTGCTCCCAGCCTGTTAGGTCGAAGTGCCACCACTCGTTTTCGTTCACCGTAAAGCCGCTCGATTCCATCAACTGCCGCAGAAGATCGCGATTTTGTCGTTCTTTGAGCGTGCCCCCAGTGTAAACAGGCGAAGCTCGTTCGGTAAACTCGTCAAACTCCGACGGCATCGGGACGGCTTCGCCGGTACTGAGGTCATAGATGCCGAGGTCGACGGCACATCCGCGATTATGCTTTGAGCCCTCGGCCGGATCGGCTACAAAAATCCTGTCTTCCTCACTTACTGTTTCCCAGAAAAGCTTCGTGATCGACCACGGACGATATCCATCGTAGATCACGAGGCCGAGCCCTTTTTCGCCAAGTAGATCATGAACGCGAACCACGCCCTCGGCCGCGGCTGGCTGCAGAAACGCTCGGGCTTCCGAGTAGACCTGACGACCGATAAAGTTATCAGCAGTCGCGTACTTTATGTCGAGCTTAAGCGTCGCGTCGAGTGTGATCAGTTCTATCAAATCGCCTTCTCCTTCAGACAGCCCGGGCTCGATCGATCAATTCCGCCGCATCAGCGGAGGTGACGGTTTCCTGCACGCCTGATCTCAGGTTTTTAACTGTCACTTTTCCTTCGGCGATCTCACTGTCACCGAGCACGCACACGTATGGCACCTTGATCGAGTCGGCGTATTTTATCTGCTTGCCAAGTTTATCGGGTTCGGGATAGAGCGTGACTCGGAGGCCATTTGATCGAAGTTCGCTGGCAAGTTTCATTGACTGGGCGACGGTTTCTTCACTCCAAATAGTTACCAGCACATCCGCCGGGGCCGATTCGGCGATCTCAGGCGGGAACATTCCCCGCTCGTCCATCACGACCAAAATTCGCTCGAGCCCCAGACTAAACCCGCACGCCGGTATTTGCTCCTTACCAAACATCCCGATCAACCCGTCATAACGCCCACCGCCACCGAGACTGCCGGCAAGATCCGGAACGCTGATCTCCATTATCGCTCCGGTATAATATGAAAGTCCGCGGGCAAGACTCGGGTCGATGAGGATCGGGGCATTCGCGGCAAATTTGAGGACATGGCCGAGCTCGGTCAGCGTTTCGTTGCTCACGATGTTGATCAGGTTGGCGACTATCGCACGGTTGATCTCTTTCTCTTGGTTCAGTATCTCCTGCGTTTTAGCAAAGATCTGCATCAGCATCGCAGCTGATTCCTCAGAAATGCCCCGGGAAAGAAGTTCGGAGGAAACACCCTCGGAACCGATCTTGTCCAATTTGTCGATCGCAATAAGAGCGTCGGAGTGAACGTCGACGGAAACCCCAGCGGTGTTGAGAATGTCCGTCAAAACTCGGCGGTCGTTCAAGCGAATGGTAAAATCTTGAAATCCTAACCGTTTTAAAATCTCGCTAACCGCAGAGATAAGTTCACCTTCAACCACCATCGAACTCGACCCGATCGCGTCAACGTCGCACTGATAAAACTCGCGGAACCGCCCACGAGCCGGACGGTCAGCCCGCCAAACAGGCTGTATCTGATAGCGTTTGAAGAATCTCGGCAGTTCGTTCTTATTATTTGCGACAACACGGGCAAGCGGCACAGTTAGGTCGTAACGAAGCGCAAGGTCTGAAAGATCTGATTCCTTCAACTCCTGTCTCCCGTCACCTGTTTCTTGTCTCAGCTTCTCCCCGCGTTTGAGAATTTTGAAAATTAACTGATTCCCCTCTTCACCGTACTTCCCGGTGAGTGTTTCGAGATTTTCGACGGCGGGGGTTTCGAGCGGTTCAAAGCCGTAGCATTCATAGACTTCCTTGATTATGCCGATGACGTAGTTGCGTTTTCGGACATCAGCGGGAAGGAAGTCGCGCATTCCGCGGGCTGGGTTTGTGCTTGCCATAAAAACATTTTAGCCACGAATTACCCGAATAGCACGAATCAGCATTTTTATTCGTGTAATTAGAGGCTAGTCTTTTTTACGATTCCATCACTTCGACGATATTCTCAATGTGGAAGGAGAACGCGAAGACCGTTTGCCCGTCCGCTCTGTTTATATAACCGCCCTCACCCAGAATATCCAGCCCGGACGTTCGGGCTTCGATCACAATTCCGGGGCCAAGCGGCGATTCGCAAGGCAGGGCCGGATCAATAAAGACCGGCTTGCGTCCGGTTAACCGTAGAATTGAACCGAGTTCGGAAAGGGTGTCGATGTTGACTATATTGAGTAGATTACTTACGACAGTCTGATTAACGTCCTGTTCCTGATTCAGGATCTCATCGGTCTTAAGGAAAAGGTCGGCAAGAATGGTCGAAGCGTGTTCAGCAACGCCAACCTCCTGCATTTCGCCAACAAAGCCTTCGATATTGAACTTGCTGAAACCACGGATAGCGGTAAAAGTTTTAGCGCGAATTCCGTCCGGCACGCGGACCGTCTCAAGAATGCACTCCAAAACGTCGCTATGGCTGAGATAGACCGCGAAATTCTTGATGCCCAATTTCTCAAGAGCCCCGGTTACCGCAAGGATCATGTTTGCTTCGACTGACTTGTCATCCCCGCTGATCTCCTTCTGGAATGACCCAGCCCTTTCAAGCGGCTCGAACCCTTGTGATTCGAAGACTTCGCTGACGATGCCGGTGACGTAGTTGAGTTTGCGGACATCGGCGGGCAGAAGATCGCTCGTGCTGCGGGCGGGGTTGGTACTTGCCATAAGAGACTATTCTAGCCACGAAATAACCCGCATCGCACGAATCAAACATTCTTATTCGCGGCATTCGTGTTATTCGTGGCTAACTATAATGATCCTTTAGCTCGACATAACGCCGCCATGACCTTTCCAGATCGGCGAGTTCAGCGTCAGTTACCTCGCGTTTGACCCGGCCGGGCGAACCGATGACAAGTGATCGCGGCGGGATCTGAGTTCCGGGCGTGACGAGCGTGCCCGCACCGACGATCGAATCCCGGCCGATCCGCGCACCATCCATGATGATCGAACCGATGCCTATCAGACAGCCGCTTTCGACATGACACGCATGCAGCGTGACTCGATGCCCGACGGTCACGTTTTCCTCGACTATCGTAGGCAAACCTTGGGAACTAACATGGATGATAGTTTGGTCCTGTATGTTCGTCCGAGCCCCTATGCGAATATAGTTAACATCCCCTCGCAGTATCGACCCGAACCAAATGCTGGCATCTTCTCCGATCTCGACATCGCCGATAATTACGACATTATCAGCGACAAAAGCCGACTCATGGATGGATGGAAGAATACTCTTGAAATTTCCAATCAATTTGCTGCCCGCCTATTCCAGGTTTCCCCCGACAACCATAGTCCGATTCAATTCAACGACATTAAATGACTCGAATAGCTTCTCGATCACCCCAAGATTGCTTTCAAAAAGCTCAAGCAGAGGCGTATTTGTAAGATTTCCCGTGCTGACCACAAGCAACTTCTTTGGTTTTTGCTGCAGCAATTTTAGCTCCTTAAAATCGCCGTCTTTGCTGATTACAATTCGTCCCTGCCGGTCGGCTAGCTTGGCTATCTCTAGATCGCCAGTCCTGTTTTTCTGAGGTAGTTCGAGCGTGTGGACCGAATCATGACCATTTTCGTTTAGCCATTTGCTCAAACGCTGAGGAAGCTGTGCGTCAACGATGAACTTCATTATGCTGCCAGCACCCTCGATACGCTGTTAACTCGCATAAGACGAGCAGCAAAGTCGAGGGCCGCGAAGATATCCTTTTCTTCGAGGTCCGGATAGTCGGCCAGAATTTCCTCATTCGTCATTCCGCCACTCAGAAGGTCAAGAATCAACTCGACCGGATACCGCATGTTTCGGATCGTTGGCTTACCGAAGCAGATGTCCGGATTCATCGTTATGCGCTTTAGAAGATCCTCATTTTCCATAAATCCAAAATTATCATATTTTCGCGATTCTTTGAGATCTTTTACCGTGATAGCTTTCTTCGAAGCGAGTTCCAAAGCTTTTCAAGCTCATCTATCCTCAGCAATTTCGCTGCGATGAGGAAAACGAGTCCCGCAATGGCCATCGGGATAAACGCGTCGAACATTTGAACCACGAGCGTTTTTTCCGCAAAGATCTGCGTTACATACCGATAGGTCGCATAGGCTGCGGCCGACATTACTGCCGACGCAATAACGATCCGGATGAACGATGCCATGATCTCGCGTCCGTTCAGCCGTTCGATCTTTCGACGCATGAAGTAAGAAAGGACGAGCAAGTTGACCGTCGCAACGACCGACGTCGCGAGGGCGACGCCGATGTGGCCGTAGCCGTTCGGGCGTTCGGGCGAAACGCCGACGTTCGATAAAAGCATCATCATTCCAAAACTAGTTGGAACGTGGACGAGGATCGACGCCACGCTGATGTACATAGGTGTCTTGGCGTCGTCGAGAGCGAAGAAAGCGGGCGAAATAACCTTTATCGTGGCGTACGCAGCGAGTCCCACGGAATATGCCGTCAAAGCCCAAGCCGTCATATTTGTGTCAAACGCATCGAACTGTCCCCGTTCGTACACGAGGCTGACTATCGGCGTTCCGAGAGCGATCAGGCCGCAGGCTGACGGAATGGCGAGCAACAGGACAAGCTTTGTCGCGTCCGATAGCGTGTTGCGAAATTTGTCGAGCTTTCCTTCAGATGCGAGCCGCGACAAAGTCGGTATCGCCGCGGTACCGATCGCCACGCCAAAGACGCCGATAGGGAATTGCATCAGACGAAATGCATAATTAAGCCAGGACGCACCGCCGTCTATACCCGATGCGACGACCGTGTCGACCAAAACCTTGATCTGGATCGCCCCTGTTCCGACGATCGCCGGCCCCATCAACCGCATGACACGCTGCACCCCTTCGTCACGAAAACTAAGCTTAAACGAGAAACGAAATCCGACCTTAAACAACGAAGGCACCTGGATCAGCAATTGCGCAGCTCCGCCCAGAAGTGTACCGATCGACATGCCGATGACCGCCCACTGGGACGCGTCGGATGGCACCGCGATCTTGTCGACGGCTTTTTCCCAAGGCCCGCCCGCAAGCCAGTATGCCATCGCGAGGCCAACGACGATCGACACGATGTTAAATGCCGTCGATGCCGACGCAGGGATCCCGAATCGCCCTTTCGTATTCAGAACCCCCATCGCCAAAGCCGCAAGAGCGACTAGCAGAATGAACGGGAACATTATCTGCATCAGCAGCGTCGCGAGTGCAGCTTTCTCGGGCGGATAATAGTGGTCCGGGTCGCCTAAATAGTTATACGTGATCAGCTTAACGAAAAGCGGCGAAAGAAAAATTCCAGCGATGCAGATGACGCTGAGCACGACGGCAAGGCCGTTAAAGATCAAACTCGCGAGCCGCCATGCCTCTTTTTCGTCGTTCTTGACCTGATAATCGGTAAAAACCTTAACGAATGCGCTCGACAGGGCACCTTCAGCAAAGAGGTCGCGGAGAAGATTGGGAATACGAAACCCGACAATAAACGCGTCGTATAGAAAGCCGGCTCCGAAATAGAATGCAAAAAGTGTTTCGCGAACCAATCCCAAAACCCGCGAAAACATCACCGCGATCGACACGATGCCGGCTGACCTGGCAACGCTCGCCCTGGGTTTTTCAGCTTCGATCGCTTCTTCGGGGGCCGGGTCGGCGAGAGACTCGGGTTCTTCGGCCGGGTTTTGGGGCTGTTCGAGATCGGGCATCGGTTAATGGCGGATTATCTCACGCCTGCCAAACAAAAAAAAGCGGCTTCGCGCCGCTCTTTTCTTGAATTCAGTTTAGGATCAGTCGTTTCCGTAAGATTGATTGCCAGGATAAACGACCCGCGAACGAGCGAGCCGTGTTTCAATGGATTGTACGTCGTAAACCATTGGAACCGCTCCGCCGAACTGGCCTTGCACGAGCGTTACATAGCTGTTCTGAAAACCGCGGAATCGCTGCACGCCGCCTTTCATGTTAAAGATCACGAAGAGCAAACGCCCGTTTCGAGTATTCATCTCACCAGCCAGCGAACTCACGCCGCCGTCCGTATTCGGTAGCGTTCCCGTCTTACCAACCACACTTCCGCGGGCAAAATCACTTACAAACCTGCCTTCGAGCGTGCCTTTGTCGATGCCAGCGACCGGCATAATATCGGCGAAGGTCATCTTATAACGAGCGAGATCGGTTCTGAGAGCTCGAAGAAGCTTCATCATCGAGTTCGGCGTAACGCGGTTGTAGCCGAGGCCGCTTGAGGTTGCCAGCGAAAATTCCTGCGGAGGAACTCCTGCATGCTGCTGCACAATTCGGGCCACTGCAAACGGACCGCCAACCAACTCGCCCAGCTTTTCCGAAAGAAAATTGTTCGAATAGCAGAGGATCGCCTTCAGCATCTCGCGCATCGGCGTCGATTCGTGGGTAAAAAGGAGTTGCAGGCTGTTGGGGATGGGTTGGACATACGACCTGCCCGTAACCGAAACGCCGGGAACACCGCTGATCTGACCATAACGGCCTGAGTACGAGAGATGATTGAGCCAAGCCTTTGTCGCTGCGGCACTCCGCCGGTTTACATCCATCGTCGCGGCCAATGAGCTCGCGGAACTTACCGGCGACCCCGAATAGTTCAGCACAAAATTATCTGTAACCACCAGGTCGCCCGAAACCGTCCGAATGCCCAGGCGATTCAACTCATAAGCGATCGCAACGGCGTGTTGAGACCCGAACATCGGATCCTTTCCCGAAACGTAAACGTTCCCGTTGAGTGTGCCTGTCGCACGATCGATCGAACCGTCGGTGTAGACATTGGTACTGAAACGAAACTCGGGGCCAAAAGTCTTAAGGACAGCGAACGCCGTGGCGATCTTTACATTTGACGCGGGATTAAACGTGAAATTTGGGTTGCTTTCGACAACAACGTTGCCGTCCAGCGATTCGATAAGTATTCCCGAGTAGCCCGGCACCTGCACTTCGGCAAGGGCTGGAAACAGAGTCCGCATTCCGCTTGGGTTCGCTGGAACAGAGCTTGTAGTTTTTGTTACCAGCGGAGGCGTGGGCCCGGGTTTTCCGGATTTCGGAGCGTTATCTGGCTGGCCAACTATCGTCGGACGCTGATCGGCCGGAACCTTTATATCTTGTAAAAGCGGAGATCTATTTGTCTGGGCGAAAACCGGGAGAGTCAGACTAAGTGCAAAAATGGCGACAAGTATTCTCTGGATCATTTTTTTGGCGGGCCTTGTCATCTATTATCTAGCCGGATCGGAAGGCAGGGACGCGTCAGTCGCGACGCTTTAATTGAAGATAACACAACGATCGCGCTATTTTCAAATTTTTGGATATTGCACTTCACGGCCACAAACTACAGGCCGAGGGTTTGATGAATGATCTGGATTTCCGGATGAATCAGTTCTCTGCATAGCTTATACCATCGATCACATTTGTTTATACACGACTTTTTGGCAAAAGCAAAGGATTTTTTACGACTCGCCCTGCGCCGCCACGGCTCGTTCGATAAGCTTGACCATCGTGATCTTTGTTCCGTCGTCAGCTCGTTCGATGGTGACTTCGTTCATCAGGCTCTTCATGAGTTTGAGCCCCCATCCGCGCCGATTTTCGTCGGTCGTTGATGCCGCGGGCATTTTGTCAGCGAGTCTCAGACCACGATTTGTGATGGTGATGGTAATGCGGTCGGGCTCTACAACGAATTTCTGATGAATGCGCCGGTCGGGACTAAGAGAATGTTCTGCGGCGTTTATACACGCCTCGACAAGTGCGGTTTTGATCTGATTGATGGCTTTGAGCGGATAGTCGTGCCGTTTTGCGATCTCTTCGAGCGTATGGGCCGCGATCATCTCGGTATCCTCGCCCATTGGTACAACTACCTCATACTCGTCCGCTCCGGGACGTACTTCGCCGGTCAGATCCGCACCCAAAACCCGCGAAAGCAAATCGACCTGCTTCCGGCTGGAACCGTACGCCCCACGTTCGGAAAGCATTTTCATTGCGTCAGGGGAAAAACCTTCGGTGGTTATCAGCCACAGCCGGAAATTCTCAAATTCCGCGTTTACCGCCGCCATTTCGAGTCGGTCACACCAAAATGATGCAAGCTCGCTGGTAGCTTCGAGCTTCGAATCGATCTGTGCGGCTATCCAGGCAACCCCGTCTTTCCCCACAAAACCAAGGGCCGTCGCCGAACGTTCCGGGTCACAAAGCTCACTTAGGGTCGGATAAAACGACGATGTCGCCGCTGTATAAACTATCTGCGGCAGATGGACGGACAAATTATCTTCTTTTAGAGCTTTAAGGATCTTTTCGTCTTCAGCCCCCTTGAATTCCTCCTTAAACCGGGCGTAATCGAGGAACGCGGGCGATATCCTCCGTCCGTCAAACGTCGCCATCAAGCCTCGCAAAGCGATCGCCGAACTCTTTCTGTAGAACCGGGCCATCAACTGAGGGGCACGGTTTACGTATTTTGAAACTGCTTCACCGACCGCCAGCCCGCGCGGCCTGCGATCGATCTCGAGCGACGCACGAGCTCGAAGGTAATCGCAAAACGGAAAATCGTTCGGATCAATATCGACGGAGCCGCTCGACATGTTTACAAGCTCGCTTTTATGTAGCGTGTCGAGAACCTCAGCTGCATCAAAACCGGCTCTGGAGCCATGGCGTTCCCAAAAAGAGACCGGTACCCGCGATGCATTCGCGTGCAGGTTTTCGTGCAAGAGCCACAAGACACGTTCGCGCGGGTAAGTCCCCGGAACGGCACCCTCAAGGATCGCGTCATATTCACGCCCGATACGACCGCCAAAGATCTCGTCGCCATAAACTTTTTCAACGTTATCAAACGATGTAAGCGGTGTTTCGGTCGATGCGGCGGCGGCGAGAAGCTTTGCGATCTTTCCGGCATTTCCACCGAGTTGAACCGCGAGCAGATCACGGGTCTGATCATTTATCTCTACTCCAGAACGCGAAGCGAGCCGTTCAACGAGATCTCCGGCCTCTGAGAATGTGAACGGTTCGACCGCCATTGTGTCGAATGCAGTTTTTGCGTACAGTGCTCGGCGGTTCCCACCGAGGGCAAATGGAACCTGTCCCCGGCCGTATATCTCAAGGATATCTCCCAATAGAGCCTCTCCGTCTTCGAGCTCGGCTGCCAAATGGATATCGTCCATCATGACAAACGGCCGTGCTCCGCTAGCCGCCGCACGAAGCGGTGCTGCCAGACAATTTCGCACCCACGAGCGCGGTTCAGACGATCGATGATCGCCGACCAGGCTATCGACGAGTCGGTCGATCCAATGGCCATCGTCGGGCGATGCGAGATCGGCGATCTCATCCATCTGCGGTGCGATATCGAGGATCCTTGTATCATGACGGCGAAACGCGACCGCATGGAGCATGAACTCGCTAATGAAACGCAGGGCGACGCCCTTTGCCGAGCGGTCGGTTTTGCGTATTTCAAAATAGAAAGGCATCACCTCACCGCGCTCACTGAAAAGCCGGTCAAAAGTCGTTCTCAGTATCTCGGACAGTCCCGCTGACGGAGCAGACAGCAGAACTAACCCGCCGGTGCCCTTCGAAAGCTCGGTCAGGCGCTCAAAATAAGTCGACCGGCCGACTATATCGCCCGGTTCGACTCGTGAAAGTATCCTCTTTTCAGATCCTGATCTCATCCGCAACTAAACTATACGTCCCGCACGCTAGATCTGTTCAAAAGCCATGATCCGGTTGCGTCCTCGCCGTTTCGCCTCGTAAAGAGCCTTGTCTGCTGCGGCGACGATATGAACGACCGAACAAAGGTCAGCCGAACAACTGGCAATACCGATACTCGCGGTGACGACGCGGTGCGGAAAAACTGTTTCCGCAATATTGTGACGCAGGCGTTCCCCGATCGCCCAAGCCTCTTCCGGCCCGGTTTGAGGCAGCAGGATCGAGAATTCTTCCCCGCCAAAGCGCGCCGCGACATCCGCTCCCCGAAGCGTCTCACGTATAACGTGGCCCACAAGCTTGAGTGCTTCATCACCCGCCGGATGGCCAAACTGGTCGTTGTAAGATTTAAAGTGATCGACATCGATCATCATAAAACTCATCGGAAAACCGTGACGATTTGAGCGTTTAACTTCCTCAGCAAGACGGGCCTCGATATAGCGGCGGTTGAGCAGACCAGTTAACGCATCTGTGACTGAAAGCTGCTCGAATTCGCCAGCTTTTTCCTTCAAAGACGCACGGTCGATCGCAACGGCGATCTGCGAAGCGATCGCGTGAAACAGGTTCAGCGACCCGCGATCGAAAGGCTGGCCCGAAGCTTTGTCAGCAAAACTCATCACGCCTATCGCCTTTCCGCTGATCGAGAGCGGGCAGCTCATGAACGACGGTGTCTTATAATTTCGACTGGCGGCGACGGGCGGTAGCCCGGTCTTTGCAACGTCGGGTACGATGATCGGCTTGTTTTTATCGAAGACAAGCCGTGCGACGCGTTCGCCGACGACATCGTCTTTTCCTGGCTTCCCAAGACCGCCGATCAGTGCCTTGATCTCGAGAGCACCTGTTCGTTCGTTCATGACCATCAGCGACGCTCGCTCGGCCTTGAGCAGTTCGGCGGCGTTCTGAGTGAGCTTTATCCAGACGTCTTCTGCGTCGATCTGGCGAAGACTCTCGCTAAAGCGCCGGACGGCGGTCGAAAGCGTTTCGCCGCGAGCAACTGCTCCGCGAAGCCGAAGTATCTCCATTTGAGGAGCGATCGACTGGCAAAAGCGGGCGATCTGACGGCGGACACGTTCGTCTTCGATCTTTTCAAATATCGCAACCCCGGCGGATATCTCGCCGCCAACGCCGATCGGGAAAAGGTTCATTACGCGGTCGCCCTGCGGCGAACCATCTTTTGGCCGTTCAACAAGCTCGAGAGGCATTTCATTCTGTGCCGCTTCGATCAACCGTTTATCGTCCGCCGCAATACCGAGCCGCAGTTTGCGATTCTTCATCGCACCGAAGGCGAATGTGTTTACCAGTTTCTTATCATTTCGCTCTAGCCAGATAAGCGCTGAAAGCCCGTATTGGAGCGAGATAAACTCCAAAACCGACTCGACCGCCTTAGCGTGATCCGTCTTCAGCAGCGAACCGAAGAAGGAGCGCCAAGCTCTCGCCTCCGCCGCACGCTGTTCGTTCGAACGCGGTTTAGGGGCTTCGGGAACCGCTGTCGCGACCGGCACATCTGGTGCGGGCGTTGCCAAAACTTGTGGAGCGGGCTCGACCACCTGTTCGGGCTTTCTTTCCGGAACGAGAGCGGGCAGCTCGATCTTTTGCTCAACCTGTTTCTCGGTGATCTGGGGCTCTGCACGGGGCACCGCTCTTACAGTCTCCTTCCCAAGCCCGAGTTCCCGGTTAAATCTGGCGACGATGTTCGAAACCGTCGGAGCAGGATTTTTCCTAACCGGCTCGGCAGCCGGTTCCTCGACAGTTTCGGTTTTCGCTACCTCTTCCAGCTTTTGAGGTTTCCGTTCATCGCCGACGGCTTTCAGCTTTTTGGCCGACCCTCCGATCCTTGCCGCCGTACGATCTAACACCGTCGCAGAACCTGTTAACAGGACGTTCTCGAAAAATTCCGCCGGCGAGTGATCCTTCCAGTCGCCAGATATCGCGCGTGTGGTCGCACGTCGATAATTCTCAGCCTTGAGAAAAGTCCGTCCGATGATCGCGACCAGCGGCCGCTCACCGCCCTCGATCGGCACTACGCGACACTCGAGCCCTGCGTGACAGGTGAATGACACCGTCTCACCAACCTCGCTCGCTTCCTCGAACGCCGTTCCGCAAAACGCCTTGCAATGAGTTTCGAATTCGCCGTTCGGGTTTAGTTCGCGACAGATCGAATTGTTGTTCGCGACATACACCTCGTGCGCAGTTTCGTCGATGAGGGCTATCGCGATGCCATTCTCATTGGCTAAACGGTCTAATGCTGTTTTTCCGGGAATTTCCTGCCGCACTTTTAATTTAGTTGCAAAAATAAGCTTGCGTAACGCATTGGAGTAAGCCCGCCGCGTGCCCTCGGATAATTTAGTTTGTACGTCGAGAAAGAGCTAATCACCATCCGATTTCAAGAAACTTTTCGAATTTTTTATCTCATTGTTGGCTTCCGTACTTACGGGAGTTCCGGTTAGTAATAGTCTGAATATGCACGCAGATCCGATAAACGGTTTATGCGAATGGCATTAACTAAGTATTTAGCACTAATTCACGGAGGAATTTTCAATATGATCAACGACTACGAAGCAACTGTACCAATGACCGGAACCGACAACGTGGCAGACACGACGACCAACGACGATGTCATCTCGACCGTCAACGGCCTCATCCAGTATTGCCGCGATGGGCAGGAAGGTTTCAAGACTGCGGCGGAGGGCATCGAACGATCCGAACTGAAGACACTCTTCTACGAATATTCACAGCAGCGTTCTGACTTTGTCGGCGTGCTGCAGGGACTCGTTCGCTCGCTCGGCGGCGATCCGGAAAACAGCGGCAGCGTCTCGGCGGCTGTTCACCGCGGTTGGATGGACATCAAATCGCTCGTCACCGGCAAGGACGAACATGCCATCCTGAACGAATGCGAGCGTGGCGAAGACTACGCGAAAGAAGCATATGCTGAGGCTCTCAAGCTCCAGCTTCCATCTAACGTTCGTGACGTACTCCAGCAGCAGTCACAAGCCATCCTCGCGGCCCACAACCGCGTAAAAGCCCTACGAGACAGCTCAAAAAATGAGACACCCAGGGCCGCTTCGACCGGATTCTAATAGTAACTAGATAAAGTTTCTATAATGAAAGGCCTCATCGATGGATGAGGCCTTTTTTGATGTCCGATACGCGCCAAGGCCATTTCTTAGATCCCGACCGCTCCTAAACCTGCTGCCGCATTCGCCTTTATGTCAGGATTTTCGGCATTTATCCTAATGCAGGCGGCAAAATGGCGCGGCTTGATCTCAACCAACTTCGGCTCGACCCGCGAACATTCTGGTATCGCGAATTGGCATCGCGTATGAAAATGACAACCGCTGGGCGGATCGATCGGTGAAGGTACGTCACCTGCGAGGACAATGCGTTCACGTGTAGCCTCGATCGCGGGATCTGGGACGGGTACAGCCGACACGAGTGCCTGCGTGTATGGCATCAGCGGAGCGTCGTAGATGACCTTTCCGTCAGCGACCTCGACGATCTTACCGAGGTACATCACCGCTACGCGATCCGAGAGATGTCGGACAGCTCGCAGATCATGCGAGATGAAAAGATACGTCAACCCCTTTTCCGCCTGCAGCCGCTGCATCAGGTTCATGATCTGGGCCTGGATCGAGACGTCGAGTGCTGAGATCGGTTCGTCAGCAACGATGAACTCGGGCTCGACTGAAAGAGCTCGGGCGATGCCGACACGTTGACGCTGACCACCCGAAAATTCATGCGGATAGCGGCGGGCAAAACGCGGATTGAGGCCGACTGTTTCCATCAGTTCGGCGACACGCTCGTCGGTCGAGCCGTTCGCGATGCCAAAGGTCCTGAGCGGCTCGCCTATGATGTTTGCGACCGTCATTCGCGGATTCAATGAGGCATAGGGATCCTGAAATATCATCTGCAAGTGCTTTCGCTGCTCACGCATCTCGGAGCCCGAAAGCGATGCCAGATCGCGGCCGTTGTAGATGACCTTTCCCGCGGTTGGTTCGGTCAGGCGCAGTATCGCCCTGCCAAGCGTCGACTTGCCGCATCCCGATTCCCCGACGAGCCCCAACGTCTCGCCTTTTCTTATCTCGAGAGATACCCCATCGACCGCCTTGACGGTCTTCGCCGCGCTGAAAAGCCCGCCGCCGGAGCGGTAGTAGACCTTGAGGTCCTGGATTGAGATCAGATTTGGCTCGTTTGGTTCGGTCATCTTACTTGATCGGCGGTTCGATCGTTATTGGCGTTTCGGTATCGTATTTCACCGTCATATTTTTTAGCATGCCGTTGGAATATTCCACGTAAACCTTTAAGGGAAGGCCCGAGCCCTTGTCTATCCAGATCTTCGATGTGAAAGGATAATTTCCGACCGGCGTGACATTTTTGTACGAATAGACAAGTGCGGCCTTTCCATCGACAGTTTCTTCGCTCTCGAACTTAGCGTCCGTAAGCGACTTCAACCCGTCCTCCGTAAACGAATCTCGCAGGGTTGGGATCGCCTTGGCGTCACCCGGCATCTTGCTCCACGAACCGCCCGCTGCCTTCATAAAAGATTGGCTGCCGACAAATATCATTTCCATGCCTGCCCCCGTGCCGCCAAGGTATTTCACGTGATAACGGTCCGGCGCAACGTAGTCGACCTGCGACTTGATCTCGGTCTGGCCCATGCCTTCCATCTTTGCCGAGAACGCTTTCAGCGCAATGAACTTGTTTGCGGCCGCGACGATGTCTGCCCTTGGATCACTGCTGGCCGTTACCGAACCTCCGCTCGAGCCGCCCATTGTTCCACCGTCGGAGCCTCCGCCCCGAATGGAATCAATGAATTTGCAGCCGATCGCAGCGCTGCTCAATAGCAGGATCATCAAGGTCAATTTTTTCATCACGCCTCCTTAAAAACCTCTTGTGCAAAATGGCACAGCGAATGGTGCCCCGGATCTATCTCGACAAACGGCGGAAACTCACTTCGGCAGATGTCCTCAGCCCGCTCGCACCGCGGCGCAAACGAACAGCCGGGAGGCAGGTTCGCGACATCGGGCGGCTGGCCCGGGATCTGATAGAGCGGTACGCCTCGCTCGTGCTCAGGATCGGGAACGCTGCGAAGCAGTCCGCGCGTATAAGGGTTTGCCGGCCGTTTGAAGAGCTCGGCCGTCGGGGCGATCTCAAAAACCTTGCCCGCGTACATTACGATGACGCGATCGGTCATTCCCGCGACGACGCCGAGGTCGTGCGTTATCAAGATCACGCTGGTGCCCATCCGGTCTTTGAGTTCTTTTATCAACTCGAGGATCTGGGCCTGGATCGTCACGTCGAGAGCGGTCGTCGGTTCGTCGGCGATCAGCAGTTCCGGGTCACAGCTCAGCGCCATCGCGATCATCACACGCTGTCGCATACCGCCCGACAACTCATGCGGGTAGCCGTCCATCCGCTCTTCGGCATCCGAGATGCCGACAAGTTTGAGCATCTTGATCGCGTGGTCGCGGGCCTGCTGAGCGTTGTGGCCGAGGTGGAGACGTGTGACTTCGGTGAGCTGTGTCGAGATCTTCAGGAACGGATTGAGTGAGGTCATCGGGTCCTGAAAGATCATCGCAATGCGCTTGCCGCGAAGCTTCCGAACGTCGTTCATCGGGAGCGAAAGCAGATCAGTGCCGTCAAACGTGATCTTTCCGCCCGCGATCTTGCCCGGCGGTTCCTGGATCAGCCGCATGATCGAGAGGCTCGTGACGGACTTGCCGCTTCCCGATTCGCCGACGATCCCGAGCGTCTCGCCCTTTCGCAGCTCAAACGATACACCGTCGACCGCCTTGACCACGCCATCCTCGGTCGCAAACTGGGTGCGAAGGCCGTCAACGGAGAGAATGTTATGCCCGTTTTCGTTCATTTCTTGGCGTCACACTGACGAAGGCCGGTTTTTTCGACGATATCTATCTCGGTGATCAAGTTCCGATTGCCGTATTTGTTGTAATAAAAGTGGATTCCCGGATACTGAAAGCCCTCTTTAGGCTTACCGTATATCTTTTCCGTTTCTTCTTTCGTCGATCTCGCAAGGGTCACGCCTTTCGACGTTTTACCCTTAAATGGCGATTTGATCTCGATCAGAAAGATCTCCTCTCGCTTGTCGTTCTGACACAGGTAGAACGAAAGGCCAAGTTCTGAGTAGGTCATTTGATACGAGTACTTTTTGTTTATCTCCCATCGATAGACCTTGCCGTATTTTTTTATGACATCTGCCGAAGTAGATCTGCCGACAACAATCCCGTCGATCCCGACCCCTTCCCTAATCACTTTCAACGGCTTTGAAGCCTGTGCATTTACCGAACCAAAGGCGACCAGCACGATCGCCGCAACAGAAAAGAACCTGACTATCATCGTTTGAAAAACTAAAACTTGCGGGTCTGCGGATCGAGGGCATCACGCAGGCCATCACCTACAAAATTCAAAGCAAACAGCGTGAGTGCCATCGTCACGCCGGGAAAAATAAGCTGCCACGGATAGATCGCCAGATTCTTAATGCCGATGTCGGCAAGGCTTCCCCACGAAGCGTACGGAGCCTGAACGCCAAGGCCGAGAAAGGACAGAAACGCCTCGGTGAGCATCACGCTCGGGATCGTCAGCGTGGCATAAACGACGACGGGGCCGAGAGCGTTAGGTATCAAGTGCCGAAAGATTATCCCAAATGTTCCAACGCCCGTCGCCCGTGCGGCCATTACAAAGTCCTGGTTCTTGAGGCTCAAGATCTGTCCGCGCACAACGCGAGCCATGGTCAGCCACGACACCAGCCCGAGGGCGAAGAACAGCAGGAAAAGCTGGCTCAAACCCTGATTCTGTGCTCCGCCGATGTTGGTCGAAAGCCATTTTATCCACGCCGGCGTGCTCGCTCCGCCAAAAACTGAAAGCAGAACGATGACGATCAAAATGTAAGGGATCGCATAGATAACATCGACGATCCGCATCATGATGTTGTCGATCTTTCCGCCCAGATAACCTGCGATCGCCCCGTAAGAAACGCCAACGATGAGCGAGACGATCGTCGAAATGATACCGACCATCAGCGAGACCCGGCCGCCCTGCAAAACGCGAGCCAGCATGTCGCGGCCCTGATCATCCGTGCCCATCGGATGCAAAAGCGACGGCGGAAATGCTCTAACGAGTGCTCGATCAGTGGGTGTCGATTCGTAGGTGAAACCAGTCGTCCAGAAAATTATTGACGGGCCGGCGATGACCGCAACGACCATAAACGCAAGAAAACAAAGGCTGACGAACGCAAGCTTGTTACGCCTGAGCCGTTTCCAGGCATCGCTCCACAGCGATGTTCCTGCCGTTGTTTTCTCCACTTCTTCCATTATTCGTAGCGAATGCGCGGATCGAGAAATCCGTAGCTGATATCGACGATCAGATTAAATGCCATGATCAGGATCGACAGAAACGCCACGATCCCGAGCACCAAAGGCTCGTCACGATTGAGCACGGCCTTGATAAAAATATCGCCCAGGCCCGGCAGCGCGTAAACTTTTTCGACGACGACCGTTCCCGCCAGCAGAGCCGCGAGCGCCGGGCCGGTAAACGAAATGACCGGCAGGATCCCGCCGCGAAATGCGTGCCGTAAGAGAACGGTACGGTCATTAAGGCCCTTTGCACGAGCTGTTCGTATAAAATCCGATCTAAGGACCTCGAGCATTCCGGCACGAGTCAGGCGAGCGATGTAGGCTGCGTAGATAGCTCCTAGCGTTATTACCGGTAGTATCAGACTCGAAAACCCACCCCAACGCGCGGGCGGCAAGGCATACAGCCAAAATGCAAAGATCATGACCAGCACGGGAGCTAGTACGAAATTAGGTATCGATAGCCCGAACATGGCTAGCGACATCGGGCCGAAATCGAGGATCGAATTCTGCTTAAGCGCCGCATAAGTACCTGCACCCAATCCTACGATCAAGGCAAACAAATAAGCGAGAATTCCTATCGTCGCCGAATACGGCAGGTGCCGCCAGATTATTTCGTTGACCGTCTGGCCCTGATACTTGAGCGAGTCGCCAAAATCACCGCGAACGACGTTCGACATCATCGTCGCATACTGCTTGTACCAAGGGTCATCGAGTCCATATTTTGCCCGGATCGTCGCCTCGACCGCCGCAGGCAGCTTCCTCTCCGTCGAATAAAAATTCCCGGGAGCGATACGGATCAAACCCCACGTCAAAGAGACGACGAGCAGGGCCATCGGGATCATGATCAGTAATCGGCGGAGTATGAAACTTAGCACGGATTATTTCGAATTCGAACTTACCAGATCGGCCAAATGTTTATCGACCCTAGCATCCGGCGTCGTCATTATGTTGCTTACGTCGCGGTCCCATTTCGCGGGATCGCGTTCGATATAGACAAACTTCCATGGGATGAGCGTTCCCGGATTCGGGTACATCCCTTTCAAATACGGCTTTTTGAGCCAGTTGGTCGCGTTCACCGTGAGCGGAACCACCGGGGCCTGATCGAGAAGATAAAACTCAGCCCTCGCAAGTGTATCGTACCGCTTTATCGGATCGAGTTCCGAATTTGCCTCGTCGAGCATTTTATCGAATTTGGGATCATAGTATCCCGTGGCCCCCTCGTTCGACGGGCCGTACATCAAACTCAGGAACGAATACGGGTCCATATAGTCGCCTGACCACAGAAATTGCGAAAATCCCGAATATTCAAGGCCTTTCATGTAGGGCAGAAATGCCTTGAACTCCATTGTTTTGAGCGGAACCGTGATGCCCAGATTCTGCTTCCATTGGGCCTGAATAAACTCGGCCACCGCCCGGTTGTTTTCGTTCGTGTTATACGTTATCGATATCGTGTCCGTCGGAAAGGTAGGGCATTCCCAGCCGTCTCCCTTTTTTACCACTGGAAACCCCGCTTCGCCGAGCAGTTTATGAGCAAGTTCGCGGTCAAATCGTCCTTTCTTGGCCCATTCTTCTGGAGCGACGCCCTGCTCTTTTCGCAGTTCCTCGCTTACACGGTCACGAGCCTTGTCATAATCAGGAAACGTACCTGTCGGCGAAATGGCATAAAGCGGCTGCGTTATCTTGCGGAAACTCGAAAGTGCCTCGCGGTCAAGGCCGGCGATGAACGCCTTGCGAACCTTGATGTCATTGAACGGCGCTTTCTGCGTGTTCATCGAGTAGTATGCGAGCGCTATCTCAGGAAAATCGAGATACTCGTCCTTATACTGGCGAATCTCACCGATCCACGAACTCGGCACGACGTGATTGAGCATCGCATCGATCGATCCCGCTTTGTAAAGGTTCATGATCGTCGAAAGTTCTTCGATCGGGTAAAAATGAATGCCGTCCAGCCCGACATTTGCCGCGTCCCAATAGTTCGGGTCTTTTTCCAGGATCAGTGCGTCGTACGGGCGATGCTCTTTGACCTTAAATGCCCCATTCGTGACTATATTCTGCGGCCGCGTCCAGTTTTTCCCATGTTTCTCGACTACGTGTTCGGGGACCAGCCGGAAAAATTGATGAGCAAGCAAACCGAGAAAGAACGGCGCACTTTGACGAAGAGTTATCCTGACGCTTCTATCATCGATAGCTTCGACGCCGATGTCTTCGGCCTTTACGGGCACGAGCTCGGCTCCGTTTACCGCCTCAGCCAGTTTTGGATCTGCAGCGAGAGCCTTGGCGCGTTTCTTTTCGTCTCCGTCGAGCACAAGCCGCGACGCTGAACGCATGAACTTGTTGTGCTCGGTCTCAGGACCCAGCTGCGGAGCCCGCTCGTGCTCCGTCGCCCCGAAGTCTTTTTCCAGCAGGTAGCTGTCGCCTTTCTTCACAAAAACCCCGCCGCTCTTGAAAGCTTCGGAATACTTCACGAAGAATCCCAGTTGTGCGGTGCGCGAGATCGTTTTGGGATCAAATCCGCGGCGATAGCTGTAAACAAAATCGCGGGCCGTGATCGGCTTGCCGTCGCTCCATTTCGCGTCGTCGCGAAGATGGAAAACAAACTCGTCGACCTTGCTGCTTATCTCCCAACGTTTGGCGAGCGCCGGTATCGGCTGCTGGTCCTTCGGGCCATATTCGACCAGCCCTTCGAAAAGGGCCATGTATATACGGGCCTCGGGCTGGCCGTCAGAGATCTGAGGGTCAAGGATCTCAGGTTCCGGGCCCGAAATATACCTTAGAATGTTCTCTGCTGGAGGTTCGGTTTTGCCAAAATAGCGGGAGTCAGCCGACGTGGAACACGAGCTCAGCAGCCCCACCGCTATCAGTGCGGTCAAGGCTATACGGTATCCGCGAAGCAAAGCTTTGATCATACGAGACCGAATGAGTATCGAGCTTTAGGGTCGAGAGAACGAACGCTATCGGGCCGTTCGCGGTTGCCAATTGCTGTCTATACTAACCTCTTTTAGCGATGGTGCGTCAAGCCCGTTGACCTCAAAACCTCGAACGTATGGTTTAACGAGCGAATAAGACGTTGGAAAATAGAGCGGAATCACCCGTAGATCGAAGACTGCATCCGCCTCCGAAAGCACTTCGGTTGCAGGTGTTGGCGACGGAGTTGGCGTCTCGGCAGTCAGGCCGAGCGGCCCGCGTTCGGGGTCCGTAAACTCGATACGCGGGTCAGGAGTAGGCAGTTTATCTTCGGGCTGCACTTCCGCAGGTGTCGGGGTCGGAGGCTTACGGGCAGAGCCGAGAACCGATTCTAGATTAACCAGTTCGTCATTGGTCGGCAGCACGATCCCGCGGCGAAGGAGGTCATAGTCCTTTTGCTGACGCACCTCGTCCATGTCCTTCGCCTCTCGAACAACGATCTCGGTTTCAATGTTCAGATTTTGCTTCCACATCCGTGCGACCGACCGGGCGATGCGGTTTTGCGTATTGTTGCGGTTGATGACCAGACGGATGACCGGAAATCCTTCGCCGCCTGCGAATCCAGCCTTTTCAAGCAGATCTTTTGCCTTAAGAGTATCCAGGGCCAATGCTTCATTCCGGCGCTCGCCAAGTGGGAAAAACGAATACGCAGGTTGATTGGTCCCTTCGAGATCTCCATCAGTCAGCTTTGCTCGGTCAATAGCGATAGCCAAAGCCTCGCGAACGCGTCGATCGGAAAACGGTGCCTTCTCCGTATTGAACTCGTAAAAATTAAGAGCGCTGTGCGTTGTCCGTCGAAAATCCTCATAAGGGGCCAGCAGCTTTAACGCCAGCGGCTCGAATGCCGCGTTGGTAACGATGTCGACTTCGCCTCTCTTATAGGCTTCCAGGGCATTTTCCGCAGAGCTCGCAGGCACAAATCGAATTCGCTCCAGCGCGACCGCTTCTCGGTTCCAGTAACTCTCCGAACGCTCAAGCGAAACACCGTCTTCGCCAATTCGCACGATCCTGAACGCGCCGTTCGTTACGACATCCGGTGTGATCTTACCGCTCTCCATCCCGGCACCACCCTCGTAAACTGGCCGAAAGACCGGATGAGCTACAAGCCTGGGCAGGTCCTTATCAGGTAGGACAAGCGAAACCTTTAGCGTTTGCTCATCGACCGCCTCAACCCCAAATGCAGATTGGGCTGGCGTCTTCGCCACAGGAGACGACGGGCTTGCCTGTTGCGGCTGGGCGGGATCCGCAGCCGGGGATAGTTTTACCTGCGACATCACGTCGCTCGCTCTCGGTTCGACACCAACGGCAGCGGGGTCGACGGGCGGGAGAAAATCAAGCGGTTCGCCGGTAGCCGGATCGGCGCCCCTCGATCTCATTCCTACAATATTCTGGAAAAGATAGTTACTTGTCGCCTTTTCTCGCATCCCGGCGAGCCGTTTCCAGGAAGCGACAAAATCCTTCGCGGTCACTCGTTCTCCGTTTGACCAGCGGGCATCCTTGCGAAGATAAAATGTCCACGTCTTCAGGTCCTCACTCGATTCCCAGCGTTCTGCAACACCCGGCGTCTCTCGTAAGCTCCGGCTGTCGAGATCGGTCAATCCCTCATAGATCGCTCTGACAATGTCTGTCTCAGGTGCGGCGGATGCCATCGCCGGGTCGAGTGACTTCGGTGCGTTCCCGTTGCTCCATCTGAGTTCCTGAACACGCGGTGGAACTGTGACGGCATAGAACGGTTCGACTTTTGGAGGCCGAAGTTCTTCGCAGGCCAAAGTGAGAACAGCAAGCGCGGTAACAAGCACCAGCCTTTTCTGCCGGATAGATGCCTGCTGTATCTTTCGTATCGACCTAAACATCATGGCCTACGCTGAAGCTCTTCAGCCTTCGGAAAACATCTTGCGTCTGTCGGCGAGTATCTTCGAATCCGAGCGAGGTATCGATCAAATGATCGGCAAACCGCTTCTTTTCGTCCTGCGGCATTTGGGCGGCAATGCGTTTCCGGGCATCCGCCTCGCTCAAACCGTCGCGCGACATCAGCCGTCTTAATTGTATCGCAGGCTCACACCAGACAACAATCAGTTTATCGAACCGCCGATACCCGCCCGACTCGATCATCAATGCCGCATCGATGATCGCGATCGCGTCTGGATCGCGTTTTTCGATGTCCTTTATCCACAGATCCTGCGACTCAAAAACACGTGGATGGACGATGGAATTAAGCAGTTTTCGCTTTTCTTCGTCAGCGAAAACGATCGCTCCCATCTTCGGACGATCGAGTTCACCCGCACTTGTCAGAATATCCGGCCCAAACTTTTCGACGATCTCAGCCAGACCTTTGCTCCCTGCCGCAACAACCTCGCGCGCAGTCTGATCGGCATCAAGAACATAGCAGCCGAGCCTCTCGAACTCGCCGCAAACAAACGATTTTCCAACCGCTATCGATCCTGTCAAGCCGACTTTTACCATCTTTTACGCGGCTCGGTTATGACGTTTGGCGAGCTTTTGAACGTTGAACTCTGCAACCTCGTTCAGCGTCAGCCCAAGTTCGTCAGCACACGCGGAGATATACCAGAGCACGTCGCCGAGCTCGTCTTTGAGCTTCGCACGCGTGTCGTCAGTAATAACGCCGCCGTGATCGCGTTGGATCTTCTTAACGATATTCGCGACCTCGCCCGCCTCACCCGCGAGCCCCAAAGTTGGATACTCAAGATTCTCCATCCGCCGCGGATAGAGAGCCGTTACGCTTGCTTCAGCTTGATACTCTTCAAAATTCATAAATTTAAGCCGGAAAAAGCAGAAACGTGAAAAACTGGCGCCGCGTGAGACTGCTTAGCTTTTTCACCTTTTCCCTTTTTCACTTTTCCCTTTCACAGTCCTCTCCTGATCTTCGCTGCCTCAACTGTATTCTTCATCAGCATCGCAACTGTCAGAAGCCCGACGCCGCCCGGAACCGGAGTAAAATTCGCCGCCTTTTCCATCGCATCCTTTGGATTCACATCGCCAACGAGTGTAAAGCCGCGTTTCTCGATGGTCGCGAGGCGTTTATCGACGTCATCTACAGGGAACATCGAATTCGCCCTCGAACTGTCCGTAAAATTGTTGATCCCTACGTCGATAACCGTCGAGCCTTCGCCAATGTGTTCTCCCGTTATAAATGCGGGTCGGCCTATTGCCGCAACCAGGATGTCAGCTTGCCGCGTGATCGCCGCGAGATCTTTTGTCCGGGAATGGCAGATCGTCACCGTCGCATTCTCCTTCAGAAAAAGCATCGCCATCGGCTTACCGACGATGTTGCTACGACCCACGACGACGGCGTGGCGACCCGCTATCGGAATATCAGAACGGTTAAGTATCTCGATCACGCCCGCCGGTGTACACGGAGCGAGGGCCGGATAGCCCTGCGTCAAACGGCCGGCGTTTATGGGGTGAAAGCCGTCAACATCTTTCTCCGGATCGATCCGCTCCAGCACTTCCCGCTCGTCGATGTGTTTTGGCAGCGGAAGCTGAACAAGGATGCCGTCGACGTCGCTGCGCTCGTTTAGCGATTCGACAGTAGCGATCAGCTCTTCGTCAGTCACATCTGCGTCGAGATGGATATGCTCGGAGACGATGCCGAGTTCCTCGGCCGTTCGCACCTTGCTGCCAACGTAGACGGACGACGCCGGATCTTCTCCGACCCGTACCACCGTCAAAGACGGTGCAAAACCGTGAACCTCGCGAAGATCCGCGACATCCGCGGCAACTTCGGCTTTGATCGCATCGGCGATCAATTTCCCGCTAAGAATTCTAGCTGACATAAACGTTTAACCAATCTTATCGCAAGCCTCGTAAGTTTGCTAAAATTAGGAGAATGTTTCGCTTCGTCAGCCTGTTTTGTTTAGCAATCTTCCTCGTCCAGGCTACTCTACCTCTAACGCCCGATGCTCAACTGATCGCCGCACTCGATGCTGAAGACAGAACTGGCGCCATCGCTCTGCTCGAGAAACTGCGAACCACCGACCCGACGCTTTTCAAAACCGGCGACCACGAATATCTGCTCGCCAAGATCGCTGCGGACCAGGGCGATACGACTCGTGCTGTAGCCGCTTTGCACCGGGTAAACGCGACCGATTCGGCTTTAAGGCCTTATGCCCTAAAGCTTCTGGCCGAGATAGCGAGGTCGACCGGCAATCTCCTTCTCGAACGCTTATATCTGTTGGAACTTCTCGAGTTCGCTCCTGAGAGCGTTCCCGCGAAGAGCGCTCATTCCAGACTCGCCCGCAATCATTTTGAAAGCACTAATTTCGCCGAAGCGGTTCGCGTGCTCACGATAGCCGACGGTGATGTAAACGCCGAAAATGCAAGAAGCGACCGGTTGCTGCTTGCGATGAGCTACGTGAAACTTGGACGGGTCGAGAATTCGAGGCAGTTGTTCACCGAACTGCTCGACCAAACCCCTAGCCAGTCGCAGCCTGACGACATCGCTCTCGAATCCGCACTAAACCTCGACGCAATGTTTGGCGGCAAACGCGGAAAACAGGCGCCACAGCTTACCGAGGCCGAACACCTGCGGCGGGCAGTCGTTTATCAGTTCAATCGTGATTTCGTCGACGCACGCCTGCATTATCAGGCGATCCTGGCGGGCTATCCGGGAGGCTCCAGCTCCGCCGAAGCGGCGTTTCAGATCGGCCGCGGCTATGCTCAGCAGGCAAATTACGCCGAGGCTCTAAAATGGTTCGAGCGCGTGCTTGAACAATATCCGGCTAGCCCGTCTGCCAAAGACGCCCTGCTGCAAGCTGCGTCCGCCTACGCTCGAGTCGTCCGGCCAATAGAGGCGATCAACCGCTACGAGCTTTTCATCGAAAAGTATCCTGATGACGAGCGTCTCGACCGTGCCTACTTCAATATCGTAGACATCGTCCGCGATCAGGGCGAGGACACTGAGGCACTCAAACGCTGTGACCAGATCCGCGAGGTTTTCAAAGGAAAACTGCCCGAGGCGATCGCAGTTTTTACGCAGGTGCGGATACATTTCGCACGCGAGGATTGGCAAAAAGCCGTCGAAACGATCGACAAGCTAAAGGCGTTCTCCGATCTCGGCGGTTCGCGGGTTCCCGGCGGCACGAGCCGCGACGAACTTAGTTTTTTGCGGGCGTTTGCCTTGGAAAAGCAGAAAAACTTAGCCGAAGCGGTGACGTCCTATCTGGCGATCGCGGACGGCCGCGGCGAATACTACGGCTGGCGAGCAACCGAACGGCTAAAGGCCATCGCGGCCGATCCTGACGGCAAAGGGATCATCGCAATGGAAACGGGACGGGCAGCAACCGGCTTACAAACTGGGGATGCTGCCGCTGAGACGATGAACGCCCGTGCGATCTTGCGACTGGCAGACGACCCTGAACTCCGCAAAAAGGCGATCGATGTCCTGCGAAGACACCTTCCCCCGCTGCCCGCCGCTCTCGATCCGCCCGCCGAAAAGCCGTCTACGGCAAAGAAAGCTGGAAACACGCTCATCGACCAACTGATCGCCTTACGACTATTTGACGAAGCGGCAGCCGAAATGGGCTCTGATCCCGCTCCGCCCGGGTTGAAGCGAGCGACGGTTCTCGACATTTACCACCGCGGCGACCGAGCCGATATGGTCATCGCCTTAGTTGAATCGACCTGGCAAAGCGTCGCTGCCGACAAGCCGTTCCAGCTGATGCCTCGCCGGGAACTGGAGCATCTTTACCCCGTCGCTTTTCGCGACGAAACGGTTTCGAGTGCCAATGCTTTTGGCGTCGACCCGCGGCTGATACTTGCGATCATGCGGCAGGAATCACGTTTTCGCACTGACGCGAAATCGAACGCTGCCGCTCGCGGGCTGATGCAGTTCATTTCTACGACGTCAAGCACAGTTGCCGCCAAACTTGGCCGCGACCGATTCAAACAAGACGAACTCTACACCCCTTCGACCGCGATCAGCCTCGGCTCGCGATATCTCGCCGATCTTTACGAAGTTTTCCCGACCCGCACCGAAGCCGTCGTCGCGAGCTACAACGGCGGTGACGACAACATGAAACGCTGGTTTAACCGTGCCCGCTCGAACGAACCCGAACGCTACGTACCAGAGATCGTCTATTCTCAGTCGAAAGATTACGTTCACAAGGTAATGGCCAGCTATCGAATGTATCGGTACCTCTACAACGAACAGCTCCTCCCAAACCCAGCCGAATAAAAGCGTAACTTGCGTGCCTGCGACTGGTTAGCGAAAATGAAGTTTATGCGTTATTTGCTCTACCTTTCGCTGGCAGCGTTCCTTTTTTCTTCATGCTCAGCCGGTTCTGGCGAACTCACGGCCTCGCCAAACGCCAAGCGTTATCCGCTCAAGGGCAAGGTCGTTTCCGTCGACAAGGTAGCCAAACGTGCCAAGGTCGACCACGAAAAGATCGAGGGTTTCATGGACCGGATGACGATGGATTTCCCGGTCAAGGGTGACTGGGTCTGGAGCGAACTCAACGCGGGCGCCGAGATCAGTGCCGAACTCGTCGTCGACAGCACCGCCAAAGATCCGTACTGGCTCGAAAATGTCGCGATCACCTCGGCACCGAAACCCGGCCAGCCGGAGCCGCCCGTCAATGAAGACTTTGCCCAAATAGGAAATGTCGTTCCAAGTTTTACGCTTACCGATCAGGACGGGAAGAAATTCAATTTCGACCGATATCGCGGCAAAGCGCTTGCGATCACGTTCATCTATGCCCGCTGCCCGCTGCCCGATTACTGCATCAAGATGTCAACGGCGTTCAGCGATCTTGCCCTGCAGGTCATGAAAGAGCCGGAAGCGTCGAAAAACATTCGCCTGCTGAGCATCTCGTTCGACCCGGCGAACGACACGCCTGAGAAGTTGCGTTCGTACGGGCTCGGCTATATGGGCAAGGACGCAAAACCCGACTTCACCGTCTGGCAGCTCGCGGTCGGCCCTGATGAAGAAGTTAAAAAGGTCGCTGACTTTTTTGGCCTCAGATACGAGGTCGATCAGAACGACAAGACCCAGTACGTCCACAGCCTAAGAACCGCCGTGATCGGCCCTGACGGAAAACTCAAAAAGATCTTCACGGGCGGCGACTGGACCGTTAGCCAGTTGCGCGAGGAATTGGAATCGTCACTTAAACCTCAATAAAGTTAGTTTTTTCAGCCTCGCTGATTCGATAACTCGCGATTACCTGCTATCCTAGCGGGAAAAAATACTTTATATCTAACGGAGCCAATATGCAGAGAAACTTCGCTCGTCTCGTCATCGTTCTTCTCCTTTTCACGGTTGCCGTATCGGCTCAAAAGAGGAATATCACCGAACGTGACATTTTCGATTTCACCTGGGTCGGCGATCCGCAGATATCGCCCGACGGGGCGAGCGTGGTATTCGTTCGCGTTACGGTCAACGCGGCACGCTCGAATTACGACACCTCGATATGGTCAGTCTCAACGACCGGCCGCGAGGAACCGCGTCGCCTCACCAGCGGCAGCCGCGATACGTCGCCGAGATTTTCTCCGGACGGCAAATTTCTCGCCTTCGTTAGATCGCCCGAAACGCCCGGACCGGGCGGGGCTCCGCAAATTTACATGCTGTCGACCGCGGGTGGTGAGGCTTTCCAGGTGACGTCGATGGTTCGCGGTGCGAGCGGGCCGATCTGGTCGCCGGATGGGAAATGGATAGCATTCGGCAATTCTGCCAACCCTGACGATCTTGCCCGGCAGGGCCGACCGGCAGCGGCCGGAGAGCGGGAAAGCGATGTGCGCGTCATCACGCGTGCCGTCTATCGAGCGGACGGCGGCGGCTATCTCGACCCTACCCGGCCAAATCACCTTTGGGTCATCGCGGCTCCCAAAAGCGGTGACGACAAGCAAACCCCGAAGCAGCTTACCAGCGGCCCTTACAGCGAAGGCAACTTTACGTGGTCCGTGGATAGTTCGGCCATCTTTTTCACGACCAACCGCGACCCGGAACCGTATTATTCGACCCCGAAAACCCAGATATATTCGGTTCCTGTCAGCGGCGGAACTCCGGCTTTACTGACGGCTCTCGATATGGGTGTTGGCGGACTGACGCTCAGCCCTGATGGGCGAAAGTTCGCGTTCGTCGGTTCCGAGACTTCAAATCCGGTCAAATCTTACAATCAACCCGATCTATGGGTAATGGATGTCGCGACTAATGCGAAACCGAAAAACCTCACGACCGCGTTCGATTTTGACGTCGCCGGCGGCTTGACCGGCGATCAAGCTCCTCCTCGGGCGGGCGGCGGAAATTCGCCGCTGTGGGCCCCGGACGGCCGATCGATCATCGAGCGTTATGCCAAAGAAGGACGGGCGAATCTCGCCTCGTTCGATGCCGAAACCGGACGCATGACCGAGGTGACAAAGGGCGACCAGGGAATCCTGAATTACCGCATAAGCAATGACCGGAAATCCCTCGTTTATACCATCTCAACCCCGACGAAGATCGGTGACATATATACCGCAAACCGCGACGGCACCGGACAGCAGCAGTTGACCCGCGTCAACGATGCGGTGATGTCAAAGCTCAACCTGACCGAACCCGACGATGTCTGGTACACGAGCTTTGACGGCAAACGCGTGCAGACATGGGTGCAGAAACCGGCGGATTTCGACCCAAACAAAAAATACCCGCTGATCCTTAACATACACGGCGGACCGCACGCGGCGTACGGTTACATCTTTAGTCACGAATTCCAGTGGATGGCTGCAAAAGGATATGTCGTCGTCTACCCAAACCCTCGTGGTTCAACGAGTTACGGACAGGATTTCGGCAACATCATCCAGCACGCGTATCCCGGCGACGATCACAAAGACCTGATGCTCGCCGTTGATGAGGTCATCAAACGCGGCTACATCGACGACAAGAAACTCGGCATCACCGGCGGCAGCGGCGGTGGCGTGCTGACCAATCACGCCGTCCACATGACCGACCGGTTCAAGGCAGCCGTCTCGCAGCGAGACATCTCCGACTGGGCAAACTGGTGGTACACCGCTGACTTCGCTCAGTTCCAGCCGAGCTGGTTCAAAGGTGCTCCATTCGAGGATGTCGAAGGCTTTCGCGAGCGTTCGGCGATCACCCACGTCGCCAAGATCAAAACCCCGATGATGTTCATTCTCGGCGAGGCAGACTATCGAACGCCAGCAACCGCCGGAGGCGAAGAGCTATTCCGCGCCCTAAAATATCGCAAGGTCCCGACCGTCCAGGTCCGCTTCCCCAACGCAAGCCACGACCTCTCGCGCTCCGGTAATCCATGGCACCGCGTCGAACGCCTTCAGCACATCGTCGGCTGGTTCGACAAGTGGCTGATGGGAGCCGCGAAACCGGAGTATGAGATCGGAAAATAGCTTTTAATTTTGAATCGACTGTAATATTCTTTGCACTATGAACTCACTTGTCGAGGAAAAAGTTTCTGTAGAGCGAGCTACAATGATAGCTCTATCACTGTCTCCGCACGAACAGGCGGTTTTAATGACGCGACTGCATGAGAATCTCGAACATTTGGATCTTGATGGTATGGAGCCGGAGTGGCATTTGGAGATCGAGCGACGGGTACGCGAGGTCGAGAACGGTACGGCCGAGTTGGTCGATCATGAAGTTGCAATGCGGATGATACGCGAGCGACTCCGAACCAAATGAGGATCAGGCAGTATTCAGCGGCCGTAGCGGAGATTGCAAAGGCCGCCGAATATTTCGAGAATCAGCAACAAGGCCTTGGATTTCGATTTCTCGACGAGATAGAACGCACGATAAAAGAGATCGCGGCGTCTCCGATGTCTTGGCCAACTACCAATCACGGAACGCGAAAGCGTAATTTGATATCCCCGTTTCCCTTCACCATCCACTACAAGGTAATTGGCCAGGAGATCGCCATTATTGCCGTTGGACATCAGCGCCGAGATCCGGAATATTGGATCGGCAGAATTGGATAAAGCTTTTTAGTTGGCAACGAGACCACTAGATTTCCGGTGCCTCAGTAGGGGCTTTTTTCGATTTTAGCGTTCGGCGGAAGTACGAACTCTTTATTGCTAGCCTTCATCGGAACAACTTTTGTAGCGACGGCGGTAAGGATGAAATCTTCATTCTCGATGATCATTTTCAACGGTACGGCCTTGGCGGCTTTAAGATAGGTGTACCAATTGCCATAGAGGTGTTTGCGGAAGAGCGAAATATTGACACCCAGTTTTGCATTAAAATAGTACTTCTCGATCCCGTCCTCCAGCTTTATCGTCACCTCGTCACATTCGTAACCAAGCAGCTGAACAGCCTTTTTGCGAGATGTCACGCTAATTATCCGCTGCTCGTTAATTGAAGCATCGTTCCAAAAGATGGTGTCCGAATTGGCCATCTTGCTGTACAGTTTGTTTTCACGGTTGAGATACAATTGCCACTGTACTCTACCATTTAGCGATGACCTATAGTTCCCGCCCTTGATCAGGTACTCATGCATTGTGCCCATTAGCGATTCGAGTTGTTCGTTCTTGAAGTCTGCCCGTTTACTTTCGTAGGAATTCTGATAAACAACCTTCCCTTCAAAAAACTGACCGGGCGTATTCGGCACCCAGATTAAAACACCTAAAAACAATGAGAGAAATGTCGCTGTAAAGCGGATCATGGTCCTAAACACCTCAAAAATTACCGATCTACGATCTGCCAGTTTCGCTTAAGGTTAAAATGGCCGTCGCTTTTGCAAGTATACGGCAGCCTGCGGTGATCTGCCATTACATGTAAAATCTTGCACTAATGATACATTTTCCCCTTGACGAAACTCTCTGTTTCATTTATCGTAACAATTGAAAGATATTTTGCGATAAAAGAAGGAGATCGTTATGGGCAGTTCGATGTTTGAGACGGGAGATCAGGATTATGGTTCGATGGTGGGTTGGGATCCGCATAAAGAGCGGCTCAACAAGCTGATAGCAGAGGCGAAAAAGAACAACCCGCGAGTGTTTTCGCCGGTGCCGGACATGCTGTTCGTGAGGCCTGCAAATGGTGTTCAGGAGATAGCGGGCAAGTGGGAGCCGATGCAACAATTGTTTGGACCGCTGTGGCTCAGGGAAGAGGTAGCGGTGCTTTATTCGTCGCCCGGCGTTGGGAAAAGTTCGCTGGCGGTGCAGATCGGCGAATCGCTCGCTCGCGGCATTTCTATCGCCCCTTTCGACAAACCTCGGCCCGGCTGCGAAGTGCCGCCGCAGAGGGTCCTATACATCGATTTCGAGCTGACGCTGCAGCAGTTTACGCGGCGTTATTCGACCGAGAGCGACGATGGACTGAGAGTTGAGAACTTGTACGAGTTTTCGCCTAACTTTTTTCGCGGCGAGCTGGTCTGGAATGGAAGAATTGACGACGGATACGAAGATTTCACCGACATGCTCTTCACCGACCTCGACCGTAAACTTACGGAACACGAGGCGACTGTGCTGATCTGCGACAACATAACTTTCCTCAGCACGAGTTCAACTGCCAACGCCAGCATCGCGTTTCGCCTGATGAGCCGTTTGCAGGAGCTGAAAAAGTATCGCTTCATCTCGATACTTGCCGTCGCTCACACGCCAAAACGCCTCGAACATCGCCCGCTGACAGAACGTGACCTGCAAGGCTCGATAGACCTCGCAAAAGTCGCCGATTCGATGTTCGCACTCGGACGCAGCTGCATTGCGCCTGATCTGCGATACATCAAGCAGATAAAGTCGCGGTCCGGACAGATGGAGTTCGGCAGCGAGAATGTTCTTGTTTACCACCTCGGCAAGTTCGATCTCAGCGCTGATCTGTCGGAAACCAATGCCGCTTCGAGGAACTTCTTTGGCTACTCATTTGTCGGACTCGAGAACGAACTGATACATCTTCCCGCACCTTTCCGGCCGCTCCCGGTAAAACAACGGCCCAAAGTCGACCGCCGCGTGGCATACGCAAAAATGCTCGCCGAGCAGGGGATGAGCTCGGCCGCTATCGGGAAAAAGCTGGGGATCGGGAAGACAACCGCTTATCGATACGTCATGCGAGGAGGAAAAAATGCTCGTTCCACCATCGAGGCTTAACATTTCGTCAAGTGGAACGATTTTTCGACGTAAGTCGCTTCGTTTCAGTAGGTTAGGCGTTCCACTTTCAGCACGCATGTGGAACGATGCTCCCCTAGAATACTTTATGACCGGCTACCATAGTCATTTTCACGTCACGCGCGTTCGTCGAGAAGACGATCGCGGCATGGACGTCTTGCAACGCAGTTTCCGCAAGGCGATCGAGCGAGATAACGGCAATGTCGGCCTGTTTGGCGGGTTCGAGGGAACCGATCCGATCGTCGAGGCCGAGAGCTTTGGCTCCGCCGAGCGTTGCGGTTTCGAGAGCTTGCTTGGCTCCGAGGAATGGCGAGAGAGCCCTTGCTTCGCGCTGGCTTCTGCATTCGGGATGGTTGCGGGCGGCGAGGAGGGCGAAGCGGGATTCCTCGATCAGGTCGCAGATGTTATTGCTAGCGACCGAATCGCTGCCGAACCCGACGGTGATGCCGGCGTCCAGAAATTTTTCGAAGGGAGCGTAGCCGTGGCCGAATTTGGCGTTCGATTTAGGACAGTGAGCGATCTTTGCTCCGTAGGACGCGATGCGTTCGATATCGCTGTTGGAAACTCGGACGCAATGGGCAAGCAGCGGCTGAGTCGAGAGAACGCCGAGCCGTTCGAGGTATTCGATCGGCGTCGAATGCGGGCTGTGCCATTCGAGTCCGAATTTCTCGTAAACCTCGGTGAAAAAGCCTTCGCCGCGAGTCAGCAGCGACATTTCGTCGGCCGATTCGGCAGCGTGGATCGTGAGCGGCACGCGGTTGATGATCGAGTACTGGGCGAGAAGCTCAAAGAGCCTCGAACTGACCGTGTACGGCGAATGCGGCGAAAGCCCGATCCTGACCAGTTCAGTTTCCTCCTCGCGAAGCTTCTCATACTTTGTAGCAAGAGCGAGAAAATCGTCATCAGCCGTGCGGTTGTCGGGAGAAAACTCCGTTTCCTGAAAAACTACTCCGCGAAGCCCGACCTGTTTGAGAGCCGCGACACCGGCATGGCCCATACGCCCGATGTCGCCGAAGCACGTCACGCCCGCCCGCGCACCTTCGACCGCACCGGCGACGGCGGAGGCAATGATGTCGGCATCGGAAAGCTCCGCACGAAGGCTGTTCAGCTTAAGCAGCCACGAGCGGAAATCGTGCTCGACATCATCAAGCTGATTGCGAAAAGCGGTGAGTTCGAGATGCGAATGACAGTTGACAAACCCCGGAAGTATCACCGCGTTGCCATGATCTTCGATCTCGGCATCGGGCATGTCGGCGGCGAGTTCCCCGGCCGTTCCGACCGCGTATATCTCGTTTCCATCGATCGCGACAGCACCGTTCTCGATAGGTTCGGACGATATCGGCAGGACGAATTTCGCTGTAAGGATCTTCATCGACTAGTTTTGGTCTGCTCTGACCGGTACCGGTTCAGAATGGACGTCACGTACGATTTGGTACTCGAAATTCCGATCCGCTCGATAAAGTCGGCCTCGGGCAATGTTGCGGCATCGACATCCTTTGTCCACTCCTCGACGCGGCTCGGGCCAGCGTTGTACGCGGCGAGCGTCATGGCGGTTTCGGCAGGCCTTGCTCTGTACTTTTCGCGAAGTTTTTCAAGGTACCAGCAGCCAGCTTGTATGTTTCGTTCGGGATCAGCTAGGAATTCGTTGACGTTTTCGGCGGCCTGCTTCTCAAACTCCTTGAAGCCGGTTTCCTTCGCCCATTCGCGGGCAACGAGCGGCGTGACCTGCATCAGACCAACCTCGGCATCGGCGCCGATCAGCCAGGAGCGAAACCATGTTTCCTCGTAGATCAGGCTCCAAACGAGCTTTTCGTCGAGGCGGTAAACACGGGAGTGGCGGGCAATAAGTTCGTCGTAACGATGCTCCCAATAAGACGGGAAGAACACGACGGCGGAACCCGCGACGGCGACAGCGATGATGAGCATCGATATGATATACCGAAACATCAGGTTGAAACACCGCCCGTGGTTTGAAGTTTTACCCGTTCGCCATCGTCCGAGATTTTCGGCCGTTCGATGCCTTCGCCTTTTGATGTCGAGCGCAGTCCTGATCGGGTCAGTTCGGCAAACAGGTCGACATCATAGTCGGCCTCCTGAGCCATCTCACGCCGGATCTGGAGCAATACTTCGAGAAATTTTGGCCGTCGGTACATCTAGTGAACAATTGTTCACCTTGAGGCGTCTTTCGTCAACAGCCGAGATTACTGAAGCTGCTGGATCGTCGAAACGTCGTCGTAGCCGGGCTTAACAACTGATAATGGCGGAGGCTGTTGGAGAAATGCTTTCAGATCGTCAAAGCCCATTGGTCGTGCGAAGAAAAATCCCTGGCCGCCCTCGCACTCCAGTTCTTTGAGAAGGTCGCGCTGGGTCTCGGTCTCGACGCCTTCTGCAACGACTTTGAGCCCAAGCGTGCGCGAAAGGTTGATGATCGCTCTGACGATCTCGTCGTTATTCCCCTGGGAATCGATCATCGAGACGAATGAGCGGTCTACTTTGAGGGCAGAGATGGGCAGTTTTTTCAGATAACCGAGATTTGAGTAGCCCGTGCCGAAATCGTCGATATTGATCTCGATACCGCTCTCCCTCAGCTGATTGAGCATCACGACGGCTCGGTCCTGATGCTCGAAAAAGACCGATTCAGTGATCTCGAGTTTCAGCCTTCGCGGTGAAAACTGGGTTTCGTCGAGAATGTCTTCGATTCGCTGGACGAGATTGCTCTGGCTAAACTGCCGGCAAGAGAGGTTTACGCTCACCGAATAGTTTCTCAGATCGGTGCTGCGATTTTGCAGCGAGCCGATCTCGACACAGGCCCGTCGTAGGATCTGTTCGCACAGACGGTCAATGAGCCCGATCTCCTCGGCGAGCGGGATGAACTTTGAAGGAGCGATCTTGCCGAGTTCAGGATGGTCCCAACGGGCGAGCGACTCAAAGCACTCGATCTCGCCGGTCTGCAGCGTGTAGATGGGCTGATAGTAAACCTGTATCTCTTCACGCTCGACGGCGCGGCGGAGATCGGTTTCGAGCCGGAGGATCTCTTTAGCAGCACTATGCATTTTCTCGTCGAAAACCTCATGCCTGGCCTTGCCCGCTCGCTTTGCTTGATACATAGCGGTATCGGCATCACGCATCACATCCTCGGATGCATAGTGTTTTTCCGTCGCGTGAAGGATCCCGATACTCGCAGAACTATAGACCTCGTGGCCGCGCAGATCGAATGGAATGCTGAACTTCTTTTGGATCCGAGAGGCTATCCGCGTAACCTCAGATGCTTCGTAATTTCCCTCAACGAGTATCGTGAATTCATCCCCTCCAAGGCGTGCGACGAGATCCGACGGCCGCAGGCAGTCGCGAAGTCGAATGGCTATCTCTTTCAGCAGTTCATCGCCAATGATGTGCCCAAGGCTGTCGTTTACATACTTGAACCGGTCAAGATCAATGAAGAGGACGCTGACACGATACTCGTCCGCGAGCCTTCGCCGTTCAAGAGCACGGTCGAGACTGGTCATAAAAAGCAGGCGATTCGGCAAACCGGTCAAGGCGTCATGCGTCGCATCATGCTGAAGTTTTTCCTCGGCTCGTTTCTTGTCGGTAATATCCTGGATCTGAAATATAAGATTTGGCTGTTTCGCCTGAGTTTCGTTGGCTGCCGACACGCTCCACGACGTCCAAACGGTTCGCCCGGTCTTGTGAACGTAGCGCTGCTCCATTTGGCAGTTCGCGATCTTTCCTGCAAGAGTTTCATGGACCTTGACAAGCGTAAGGCCGAGGTCTTCGGGAAGCGTAATGGATTGAAAGTCAGTCGTCAGAAGGTCCTCCTCGGTGTAGCCGAGGATCTCAGTCAGTGCACGATTAGCTTTCAGCCACATGCCGCTTGGCGAGACCAGCCCGATCCCGATCGGAGCGTAATCAAATGCACTGCGAAACCGCTCTTCAGATTCACGCAGTGCTTCCGACTGTTCTTCCATTATCTTCGCGTATTGCTCAGCCTGCTCGGCCTGCTGCATCGAGATCTCAACATTTTTGAGATACATCCGATACGAAAGGAAGACGAAAATGATCACGGGGAACGTGGCCAAAAGGATGGCTATTCCAACTGCGTCGGCGACCTGCACCAGCAAGCCCGCACTCGCCGCCCCAACAAAATAGGAAAAAAATGTCCAGATGTACTTTGTCTTCCAAGTTTCCCAAAGATTTATACCGGCTTTCAGAGAATCATGGATTGAGGCAAGAGATGTATTGACAATAAACTGCGTCAGAGCAACCAAGGATAGGACGATGATAAAAGCCGATGTATTTTCACCGTGACCATGAAGATGCTCCTCCGTGTATAGCCCAAAGGCCTTAAGGACGATAACCACGGCGCTCGTCGATATCGCCATCGTTGCGGCATTGAAAAATACCGTTATCTTGCGGTTGCAGAATCTCCATGAGGATGCTGTTGCTTCGACTGCCGCCAGTATCACTGCGTACTCGCCACCATAGACGAGTAGTGCGAGGAAGATAAAGATGTCGGAAACAGAAATATGCGATTTGAATCGCGGTATCTGAATCGTCATTCTCGAACCAATACCAACCGTAAATACGGCCAGAACAACAAGATATATGTCGGCCGATGCGAAGCGGACATTGGCGAGCGCAAAAAGCACACACGCTATGCCCGCGACGATCACCGTCGCCATATATCTGTTTGAGATTTTGGTTCGATCCATTGTTTGAAGCCTTATGTGATCACGATCGAGGTCGAGATCGCTTAAGTGATGGGGAGGCTTTCAACGGGTGGTGCGGAATGATGAGAGAACGGCTAATTTAAAGAATAGCAAATGGGAAGGCCGGTATCCGAGCCTTCCCAATTATGAACTAGCCTAACATTTTTGTCTACCGTTTATTTTTATTAAACAAATAGTGTCGTGCACTCATCCGAACTGCGGAATCCAGCCTTTTCGAAACTGCGGTGTGCAGACGAAAAGTCGACATTGCTAAGCAAGCAGACGTTCGAGACTCGCGAGAGCAGTTCAACCGTCATTGCCGAGAGGCACTTAGGGCCGATACCTTTTCCGCGATACTCAGCTCCGACATAGACGCCTTCGAGATAGGCAACATCCTCGGTCTCAGCGATGATGTCAGCCTTAAATACAAGCTTGTCACCGTCAAAGACTACAAAGATGCGGCCTTGTTCTATCCTGCGTGCTACGCGGCGTAGGAAGCCTTCACGATCCTTCAGCATCGGGTCGACACCAGATTCAATGAATGCAACCTCAGCTTGAGCTTCCGCGACGGCGATCAGTTCGCCGGCTTCTGCTAGTCGGAGTCCTGTGTCCGTGCCCTGAACCATGAATGGAAAGGCAGCTTCGAACAGTCTCTCGACGCAGGTTAACCGTGGCTGACTTAACCCATTGCTAAGGTAGTTCCAGAAGGTTTGAGCAGCATCACCACTTGACATGATCAGGTGGATCGGCGTTTCGGAGTTTCTTGCGATCATTGCAAGCGCCCGGACGGCGGCTTCGGTTCGGGCTTCGACCAGAGTCGAATGTCCGATCAAGGCTACTCCCTCAAGCACTCCTTGACTATTTCTATAGCCGAAGAACTTACCTCGGTTGAGTTCGCTTACGATGCCGTTGTCATTTATAAAGCTGGTCATTACAACTGTATGTACCGGCCTTACACTGAGGAATCCCAAAACTTCTGCTGTATTCTCTTGATCAAGTTCACTGACTCTTTGTACATCAGCCGTGAACGCCATGTAAGGTACGACGCCGTATTCGCGCACCTGTGGTGTGTTGGCATTTATCTGCAGCATGTTTTTTCTCCTTTTTACAATTAATATGTGGTTAGTAGTTGTAATTAGAGCTACTGCATTGACGGTGTATCGTCGCCAAGAGCACTATCACCGATCAGCACGCCATCCCCGACAAGCACACCATCGCCGACGAGAACTCCGTCACCGACAAGTACGCCATCGCCAACAAGCACGCCGTCACCGACAAGTACTCCATCGCCGACAAGCACACCATCTCCGACCAGTACGCCGTCACCTACCAGCACGCCATCCCCGACAAGAACGCCGTCGCCAACGAGCACGCCGTAGGTCAGCCATATTGAGCCGCTACCCATCGAACCACCATTACTGGTCGTAACGGTTCGGTTAACGGTCAAGCCGGTCGTGAACATACCAGCACCGGTGAGGTTGAACGCTCCTGAGGAGAAAGTGACTCCCTGGCCAAACGTATTTGAGGTTTTATATACGTTCTGGAACTTCGACACGAGATTCTGGCCAGTCATGAACGTGTGGTCTCCTGTGATGAGCTGTGCCCAGTCAAACGAAGAGCCACCGATGCTCGATGTTGTAGAAGGCATCGACCAGCCTGAAGGTACCATCGAACTGCCTTTGTTAAGGTTATCGAACTGTACGTCCGTCCTAAGTGAACGAGCGAGGCGAACCGCGCCCTCAAGGTTAAGCTGACCGGCGCCCTGCTCGAAGGTGTTTGCGCCCGCGACAGGCTGAGCGGTGTACTGGAGGATCATCTTGACCATCCCAGGGGTCAGGTTCGGATTGACCTGCATCAGAAGGGCTGCTGCACCAGCAACGACCGGAGCCGACATCGACGTGCCGCTCATATACATCAGAGCATCATCCGTTGTCTCTCCACCAACAGGAGCTACATCAAGCGATGGATTGTTCATCGACATCGTGTTTCCAACCGCTTTGTAGGAAACAAGACGGTTTCCCGGAGCGACAATGTCTGGCTTGATGAGGTTGTCATAAACGCGCATTCCGTTCGAAGTGGTAAAGAAGCTGCGTGTTGGCCCGCGTGAGCTGAACGATGTGATCGTATCATCTGCCGGCGAATCCGTCCCATAGCTGTTTGTAGCCCCGACCGTTATCGCGTATGGGCTGTTGCCTGGCGAATGAATACGGCCGTAGGCTTTTCCGCCGGTCGCCGATTTGCCAAGGTTTCCCGCGGCCGCTATGACGACAATGCCCGATTCGACGAGCTGCTTGACCTTCAAACAGATCGGATCATTCATGTAGGAATCGATGGCCGTCGTGCCTAGGCTCAGGTTAACAACCTTGATGTCGTAGGTTCCGGCGTTGTTCAGTATCCAGTCAAGGCCGTTAAGGAGAGACGACGTGTTGCCCTCACCGTTTGAACCGAGGACCTTGACACTAATGAGCTTCGAGTTTGGTGCCACTCCTCTGTAACCATTCGAGCGAGCGCTTGCTGCACCTGCCGCCAAGCCGGCGACATGTGTTCCATGACCGTAGTTGTCGGTGGTCGCGTTCATATCAGACGTCGTGAAGTTTACATTCGCGACAATTCGAGACGAACCTGAACCATTCGTCTTGAAGCCCTTGTGGTTCTTCTGAATACCCGAGTCCACAACGGCAACACCGACACCGTTCCCATCCAGCGTATAGGCCGGACGACCGTTCATCGACGGCTGAGAGCGCATCGCAATGGCGCCGGTCGTTTCTTCGATATGACCGGTTACCCTGAGCTCGCGATCAGGCGAAATATAGTTGATCAGGCCACTTGTTGAGAGTGCCTCGAGAGCTGAAAGCGGTAGGTTGACGACCAGAGTTTCGCTATTGCCGATCCTGTCGGAAACACGTGCCTGCCCGCTTGCCATTAGCTGTCGAAGACCTGCGTTATCGGCATCTTTCGCTTGGATGATGACGTCTACACGCTTTTTACCGGTCGGATCCTGCTTCATCATTTCCCGCAGGTCCGGCGAAACGTTATCACCCTGATATCCGCCGCGGCTGGCGGTTTCCTCTGTATTGGAAGCCGTTGCCGAATTGCGATCATGTACAAGTATGCCTGCGAAGAATCCAGCGATTGAAGCATCGGAATTGATCCGCTCGTCATAATCCGCAGCTGAACTGCCGCCGATCATTACGATCTTCCCTTCAGTGACCGCGTTAAAAAGGTTATTCTTGACTGACGTTGCACCAATGAGATTTGTCATTTCATCGATGAACAGTATCGTCTGGCCATTCGAAGCAACGACTTCATTAATTATCGAATTAACAACGGTTGCGGCTTCGGCAGGCGTGCGAGCGTTGGAAAAGAGAGTCTCAGTTTCCAGCTTTAGGATGGTCTTGTTCGCGAGGGTTCCCGGCACGGTACCTTTTGCGATGCGGATCGCTGCCTGCTCAACGATGGCTTGCTGAACTGCTTTATCCTGATCGACGATGACGGGCTGACGAACCCCACGTTCTGCTAACGCCTTGACGAGACGCATCGTCTCGGCTTCAAAGCTTAGGTTTGCACGCAATCTTCCTTCACGGCCAAGCTGCGTCAAATTAGTGGTATATTTCGCGGTCGCAGTCGATGCGATTTGGATCTTTTCGGAACGGACCTGGCCAATGACCAGGGCATTCGAAAAAACGAACGAGGCAAGGATCGCGATAGCCGCGAGTTTCCTTGTCGCCGTAAAACCGAAAATTGATATCTTCATTTCCAATGCTCCTCTAAAAGTGGGGACTCAAAATAGAAGTGGCGCAATAAGCCGCTTCGCCGCTTTCTATTCAATGAGCGTGCCAATAGGTTAACTATATGTATTTAAGATATTTAGCGGGGTTGCACCGTTTTCTTATGCCTGTATTTCAGTCAGCGTGACTTGATCTGACCGGTCAGCCTGACCGAAAAACGGTCGTGATCGCTCATGTGAGCTTGGAGCACGGGAATATTGTTATAATCGTATGCATTGAGATGAGTTCAGAAGTATTGATCATTGGGGGCGGCATTATCGGGTTTACGTTAGCTCGCGAACTACGGCTTCGTGGTGTGCGTGATGTAATCCTTTTGGAACGGGGCACTCCCGGTTTGGAGTCATCGTGGGCGGCAGCCGGCATGCTTGGGCCTCAGGCTGAAGCTGACAAATATGATTCGTTTTTCCGCCTATGCTGTGAGTCACGTGACATGTATCCACAGTTTGTCGAGGATCTGCTTGCCGAGACCGGCATAGATGCAGAACTCGATCAAACAGGGACGCTTAGTCTTGCGTTTAGCGAACGCGACTCACAGAAGCTTCGCGAACGGTTCGAATGCCAGCGAGGGATCGGCCTGCCAGTCGAACACCTTTCGGCTGAGGAAGCCCGCCGCCGAGAACCCTTCATGTCGCCAGATGTGCGCGACGCTCTTTTTTTTCTAAATGACTGGCAGGTCGAAAACCGAAAACTTATAGCGGCTCTTAGACGAAGTGCCGAAATCCGTGGCGTAAAGATCGTCGAAAATACACAGATCGATCGCCTGAACGTGGAAGACGGCAGAGTGACCGGAGCAGAATCTCTCGATCAGCGTTTCCAAGCCGACCAAACTATCCTTACAACCGGAGCTTGGACCTCACTCATCAAAATGGGCGTCGCTGATATGCCGTTTTCGGTCGAACCGGTACGAGGACAAATAGCGGTTATTAAGACGGCGAAGAGGCTTTTTCAGAGCGTCATCTACAGTCCGAGAGGCTATTTGGTTCCACGGTTGGACGGCCGCATCCTGGCAGGTTCGACCTCAGAGCGAGTGGGATACGATAGTTCTACGACAGACAGTGCAGTTGCGGCGTTACGAGCCATGTCCAACGAGATAGCTCCGACCACCTCGGGCTTGCCGACGATAGATAACTGGTCAGGACTTCGTCCATTTGCCTTTGACGGATTGCCGATAATCGGACACTTGGACGCGATCGACGGTCTCACAATCGCCACGGCACACTATCGAAACGGCATTCTGCTTGCACCGATCACTGCCAGGTGCATCGCCAATAGTTTGCTGAATGGTATATCTCCCGCTCCGGCTTACAGTCCCGACCGATTTAAGTTGCGGAGTGTCGTATCCGGTATTTGATCGTATTGCAGTATGCTGAAGCACTCATATCTTCTACTCGTATTCCTGCTCGCCATTCCAATCTCGGGCCAGTCGGGCCGATCGTCGCGTGCGGAGTTGCCAACAGCCGCAGGGTCGGCCTCATCCGAGGTCTCGGTCAAGCAGATGTTCGACGAGGTCAACGGTTACATCCGGACCAAGGCAGATGAATTTGACTCGAAACGCGTGCCCTTCGATCAGGGCACATTCAACCGTGTAAAGCTCGAGCAACGCCAGTTGGCAGCTCGCTATGCGGCGATAGCCGTTCAGCGAAAAGATCTTTCTGCCGCGGACCAATACTACCTCGGGATGCTTCACTGGATCGCCGAGAATCTCGAGGGAACCGCCGCTGCTTTGCAACTCTTTGTGACAGGCAGCGAATCCGATCCTGCACGCCGGCAGACGGCTCGTTCTGTGTTGGTCGTCGTCTACGCAAAGCAAAAGAAGTTCGATGAGGCCGAGGCCTTGTTGGCCCAATACCTCAAAAGCGAACCGACCAAGATGACCGAGCGTTCGCGTATGGGCGGCGAAATGGCGAAGGCGTACAAGGCCGCAGGCGACTTCAAACGAATGGCCCCGCACGCCGATGCAGGTTACGCAGCTTCAAAATCCCTCCTGAAAGATGCCTCATCGAGAGCCCGTGGGCTTGAGGAGATACACGATGCGGCGATGTTAGTCTACGAGGCCTATCGCGACCTGCCCGATCAGAAAAAGGCTGACGAGGCTCTCGATGATATGCGTGCCACGGCCGCCGATGTCGGATCGCCCAGCTTCTACTACTACGCCGTCGACCAAAAGATGAAGTACCTCATCGAAACCGGCAGAAAATCTACGGCGTCCGCGTTTTACACCGCATCGATCGAAAGTGCGGGGCGTGACTTTAGTAATAAAGCAGCCGAAAATGACGTGATCTCGCGGCTGAAGCGACGAGAGAAACATTATCTGCTACTGGGCAGCGTCGCCCCCAATCTTCCCCCTGCGGACCATTGGTTTCCTGGTAGCCCCAAAACCATGGCCGACCTTCGCGGCAAGGTCGTGCTTTTAGATTTTTGGGCGATCTGGTGCGGGCCGTGTTTCGACGCTTTTCCCGCACTTTCCGAGTGGCACAACGATTTCAAAGACCAGGGCCTCGAAATACTAGGCCTCACAAGATATTATGGCGAGCTTAACGGCGCTCCAGCCGATCAACAGAATGAGTTGGCGTTCCTCAGGCGGTTTCGCGAAAAAGAACGTTTGCCTTACGATATCGTTGTTATGAAAGACCGTAAGACCCAAGATATGTTTGACGCGACTTCCCTCCCGACAGCGGTTTTGATCGACAGAAAAGGCGTGATACGTTACATTGAAACCGGAACGAGCAAAGCGCGATTGGAACAGATGCGCGAGATGATCGTAAAACTCTTAGCAGAAAAATAGATCGACGATGCCGAAGAACGGCAAACCCTTAAAAACGAACCCGCGAGGCCTCTATGATCGCATTGCCGATGTCCAAAATCTGGCGATGAAGGTGAACGGTTACCGGGCCTCCGTTGCGAAGTATCTTCGCTCGTTAGACCTTAAGCTTGATGCGGATTCGCTCGTACTCGACGCCGGGAGCGGAACGGGCATTGTAACGAACGCCTTTCATGACTGTGGTCTGGAATCTCGCCGCGTCGTTTCGCTCGACTTGTCGGTCAACTCGTTGAAGGTGGCCCGCGACAGTCTCAAAAAACGCAATGTCTTTTCGAAGCAAACTGATTTCGTGCAGGGTAACGTTCTTACCATGCCGTTTGCCGACGACACTTTCGACCTGCTGCTGATGTGCGGAGTGCTAGAGTATACGCCGCTCGACGACGGGCTTCGTGAGGCAGCCCGAGTCTTAAAGAAAGGAGCACCTCTCGTTTTCTTACCGGTCAAGCCGTCCGTAGTTGGCTCCGTCCTCGAGCTGCTCTACAACTTCAAGATCCATCCACTCGCCAGCGTCCGCGAGGCTTCGACGCGATATTTCAACATTGTCGGAAATCACGAATTCCCGATAACCGAACCGATCTCGTGGTCCAAGACCATCTTCCTTCTAGAGAAAAAGTGAAAAAGCCACTGATAATCGCTCACCGCGGAGACAGTTCGCATGCGCCGGAGAATACGCTTGCAGCTTTTCGACTCGCGCTCGACAAAGGAGCGGACGGGGTCGAGTTTGACGTCCAACTTTCGAAAGACGGCGTTCCGGTCGTCATCCACGACTTCGACCTGAAGCGAACGGCCGGCCGCCGCGAAGCTGTCGCCGAATTGACCGCAAAACAACTCGGCAAGATCGATGTCGGGTCGTGGTTCGCCAGGAAAAACAAAACCGGTGACGATCTATCATCGCAAACGGTTCCGACGCTCGTCGAAGTTCTTGACACTCTTACTGACTGCCGCGGCCCGATCTATATCGAACTGAAATGCCGAGACACAGGCTACGACGAGCTCGCCAAAGCGGTTTGTCATGTCATTCGCGATTCGCCGCAACTAAGCCAGATGATCGTAAAAAGCTTCAAGCTCGCGGCAATCCCTGCCGTCAGACACGCTCTGCCTGAAGTGAGGACCGCTGCTCTCTTCGCACCCGAGATAATGAACATCCTCCGGCGCAAACGCCATATTATTGCCCTGGCCCGCGAATTCAGCGCCGATCAACTCTCCGTCCATCACTCACTCGCCACGCCAAAATTGACAACTCTCGCAACCGATGCTCAGATGCCCATCACCATCTGGACCACCGACAACCCCGCCTGGCTCACGAGATGCAGAAAGCGCAACATCAGCGCGTTAATAACAAACAACCCCGCCAAACTGCTTTCGAAGAGGTAAGAATACGTTTGAGCTATGTAACGTGGTCCATATTCCGTGACGCATTTAGCGTCGATCTCAGGGGTGATGCTGAGCAGGCTATCGTCTCACTTCGCTGCTGAAAGTGAGACGGCTTAACTGTTGCAGACATTGTCGGTTACGCCGAAAAATCGTCTCACTTGAAAAGAAAAAAAGCCCGTCTCATCATGAAACAGGTTGACATATCGTTCCACTTAGCTGTTGAAAGTGGAACGGCTCAAATACTATATTTACAACACTTTACGGTGAAAAATCGTTCCACTTGCAAGCAAATACACACCTGCGTTCCACCAGAAACGAAGATCTACAGTCTCAGCCTGGTCGCCGATCGTTCGTCTCCACCAGCGATCGTAAATTATCAAAGATCACACATCTTGAAAGTCGCCTTGATGCAATACCGTTGCAAGAATCGCACAGTATGAATAAAAATGTCAAGGCCGATGATGCAATTAAAAAGGGGGGCGAAAGCGTTTCAGTGTGCTTCCGGCCTCTCTCGTTTCAATATATTAAAGATTACATCCTCCGTTATACGAATTTGAATCACCGTAGCCTGATTCAGTTGGCAGTTCGCTTTTTACATTAGTCCGAGCCACTGTGTGTGCGTACGCGCACGAATACCGGTCATTTGTCTTCACATTGAATCCACCAAACCCGCGGCCTGCTAAGATCGAGTGAAAAGAAAAACGGTACGAACTTGAACTTCGTACCGTTTTTTTAGGATCACATGACCTTCCCTACGGCAGCCTTCCCGGAGTCATAGGTGCTCCGGCTGCTTCAAGTTCTTTTTCGAAGCGAGGCATATCGACCTCGACCAGCTTTCGAAGCCGTGCGAGGACAGGAGCAAACTCGGAATTTGCAAGTTCGTAGTTGGTCACTTGCGTCGCAGTAGGTTTGATCGTCGCCAGACGGATCGTTCCTGCAACTCTGCCAATTCGGGCAAGGATCGAGGGCGGCGGGATCTCCGTATCGGCACGACCACCTCGTATCTCGTTTATGAGTTCGTCGATCTCATTATCGAACGCCTCGACCTGGGCCAAAAGCCGCTTGTTGTCGGTTGGAGATTCCGCGGCCGAACGCCGATAGAGTCCGATCCGAGACTTTGCCTCGGTAGCGACGCCCGACGATGCCGCCACTGAACGCTGAAGCGAGCCCACTTTGCGCTGGAACTCAGCTAGCAGTTTTGCGTCAGCAGGTGAGATATTCTCTTTTCCTTCGACAATAACGTTGAAGCTCTGCGTTCCGGGCATGTCGGTGACGACGCGATTGACCCGCATTGCCATCGAAACAGTATATTTTCCAGGCATTACGAGTTGGCCCTGAGCACCGCCGCCGAATCCACCAGCGCCGCCGCCAAATCCACCGCCGCCGCCCGGTCCGCCCTGCTGCGGAGCCTGAACCGAGGGCGGAAGGTACCTAAGATCCCAAACGACGCGCTGGATGCCGGGGCTTGCAGGCGAGGTGACCCGGCGAACGACCTTGCCCTCGGCGTCTGTCACAGTAAAGATCAACGCTGGCGGCTCTTCTTCGGCTTCCGCACGGAGTTCGGCGATGCTCGGATATTTGAACGGCCGGTTGCTTCGTTCTGCTGCACGTTCCGCTTCCTGTCGTTGCTGGCGAAGGGTTCGCGGGGCGGCCTTAAGGTAGTAGGTAAATACAGCGCCGTAAGCAGGGTTCGCGGCGGTGTAAAACGACGCTCCCTGCGAGCTTGCGAAGCTCGAGTTCGACCGCACGAACATCAGGGCATCCGCGATGGGCAGCAAAGCCGAGGGCTGCTGCATCATCGCCGCCGAGACCTGACGAAGCGGTGCATAGTTATCAAGCACATAGATGCCGCGGCCGAACGTACCTAACACCAGGTCATTGACCTCACGCTGGATGGCGATGTCACGAACCGAGATGGTCGGCAGCCCGGAGCGAAGCTGCGTCCATTTATTGCCGCCGTCGACCGTAAAGAAAGCTCCGAATTCGGTGCCGACAAACAGCAGATTCGGATTTACGTGATCTTCGGCGATCGCATAGGTGGAACCGCGTTCGGGAAGGTTGCCTTTGATGGATGTCCAGGTGCGGCCGGCGTCGGTGCTTTTGACTATGTATGGTTTAAAGTCACCATTCTGGTGATTGTTGATCAGAGCGAAAACCGTGTTCGCGTCATGCAGCGAAGCAAGGATGCGTTGGACATAACCGTTCTTCGGGACACCGGCGATCTCATCGACCTTTCGCCACGAACCGCCATCGTTTTCGGTGACCTGGATCAGCCCGTCATCGGTGCCGATGTAGATCAGGCCTTGTTTTTTGGGCGACTCTGAAAGGGCCGAGGCGTTGCCGTACAGAGCGGTCGATTGGTGTTTTGCGATCGCGTCCGGACCCCAGACCTTGCCCATTACCGGCAAAGTGTTGCGGTCAATACCCCGGGAAAGATCGCCGGAAATGACCTTCCAATCATCGCCACGGTTGTCGGATTTGAAGAGCTTATGCCCCGCAAAATAAAGCCGAGTGTGCGAATGCGGGCTGATGATAAGCGGCGAATCCCAATTGTATCGCTGCGATTCGATACCCTTGCCCTCTATCGGCGCGATGCTCACGCGTTCGCCGGTGCGCTTGTCGTATCGGACGAGGCCTCCGTTCTGGCTTTCGGCGTAGATGATGTTCGGGTCGGTCGGGTCGATGCGGGTCTGGAAACCGTCGCCGCCATTGGTCATGATCCAGTCAGAATTGACGATGCCTTCCACATTCCTATTCTTCGCCGGGCCGCCGAGCGAGTTGTTGTCCTGCGTACCGCCGTAGACGTTGTAGAAAGGAACGGCGTTATCGACGGCGACGTCGTAAAACTGCGTTACGGGCAAATTCGCCTTAAAGTGCCAGTTCTCGCCGCGGTCAAAGCTCTCATAAATACCGCCATCACAGCCGACGAGCAGGTAGTTGTTGTTGTTCGGGTCGATCCACAGAGCGTGGTTGTCAACGTGCTTCAGACGCTCGCCCGCCATTCGCTGCGTGCGTCCGCCGTCATCCGAGACCTGCATCTGGACGTCAGGAATGTAAACGCGGTCGACTAATTTCGGGTCGGCAACTATCTGGCCGTAATACATGCCCTGAGCGATGCGGTTTCCCATTCGCTCCCATGTCGCCCCGCGGTCGTTCGAACGGAAGATGCCGCTCAACTGTCCGCCGGCCTCGACCGAAGCGTAAATAACATTCGTATCTGCCGGCGAGATCGAAAGGCCAATACGGCCGAGGTCGCCCGGGGGCAGGCCACTTCTCTGGCGGGTCCAGGTGTTGCCGCCATCGGTCGATCTATAGATCGCCGATTCCGGGCCGCCATTGATCAGCGTGTAAAAATGTCTGCGACGCTGCCACGTCGAGGCGTACATCAGGTCGGGATTTTTCGGATCGATCACGACATCGGTCGCTCCCGTATGTTCGGTGCCCGGGATGACTGCCTTCCAGGTCTTTCCGCCGTCAGTGGTTTTGTAAAGGCCGCGCTCGCCGCCGCCGGACCAGAGCGGGCCCTGGGCCGCAACAAAAACTACGTTGCTGTCACGAGGATCGATGGCGATGCGGCCAATGTGCTCTGAGGTTTTGAGGCCAACGTTTCGCCAACTTCGGCCGCCATCGTCCGAGCGGTACACGCCATCGCCATATGCGACGCTTCGCTGGCTGTTTCTCTCGCCGGTCCCGACCCAGACGGTTGCCGGATTGTTAGGATCGAGAACTATTGCTCCGATCGAAAATGCTCCCTCGTTATCAAAGATCGGTGTAAAGGTCGTGCCGCTGTTTACGGTCTTCCAAACACCGCCAGAGGCAACCGCAACGTAGTATTTCGCCTTATCCGTTGGATCAACCGCAAACGCGATCACACGCCCCGAAGTAACTGCCGGCCCGAGCGACCTGAACCGCATCCCGCTAAAGGCCTGCGGCCCCATCGGATCCGCTGCCATGGGTGCGGCGGAGGGTGATGGAGACGGCGATGGCGAGCCCTGGACCACGGTCGCCCGTGTCGAGTCACCTGCCGGAGATGCGCCCGGCGACGGCGTCGGCGTTTGGGCAACGACGACCGATAGTTGAACGAGGAAAAGGAAAACGATACAAAACCAACGACGCGATCTCATCACGGCAGAAACTCCTTTGAATTGAGGTAATTAAATAGGACGATGGAATTATGGCGTGTTTTAGGATCGCTATCAAGCGCGGGCGGCGGCTTGTGTCAGATCGACGATATAGCGGATATCACCTCTGCATCTGTATCATAATGACGCGAAAACTCGGGTTTTCACACTCATCCGCCGCCGTCAGAGCTTCACTGCCGACGCCCTCGGCACCTCAGCCCCCGCGGCGTCGATCATGCTGTCACAGTTGCGTGAAAATTGACGTGATCTGCACTACAATCTGCTTTAGGAAGATGACGAACATATGAAGACCTTGAGAAACGAAAAGGACAGGAAAGCGATCATTGGACGAATCAACAGTTTGTCCGGGGAGGAGAAGGCGGCGTGGGGGCGGATGACGCTTGAGCAGATGGTTTCGCATCTGGTTCAGGCAGGCGAGATGCCGTTTGTAGAAAGTGTTCCGGCCCGCAGTACTTTTGCGTCGAGGACTTTTATCAAGCCGCTCGTCTTGTACGTCCTGCCCATGCCGAAAGAGGTCAAAGTTTCGGCTGAGTTGGATCAGCAGCAAGCGGGCCGGAAGCCGCAGGGTCTCGCGGCTGACCGCGAGACCCTTATTGAATTAACTAACAAACTAGGAACCTTGCCCGAAGGGCACCAATGTCTTGACCATCCGATGTTCGGGAAAATGTCCGCGAAGGAATGGGCACTGATCGCTCACAAACACATGGACCATCACCTGCGACAGTTTGGCGTTTAGCTATCTCGAAGGTTTCAGTGCAACCACCGCCTGCTTAGCTCCGTTTTTCGCAAGCATCGTCTTGCCGGTCGTTTGTGGAAATTGAGCGTTGAGCGTTGAGGACGAGATGGCTTCGAGAAAATACTCGCCGTCGATATTGCTAAAGATCAATTTCGCGGCCTTCGAAGTCTCGCCGGTATCCACCGAGCTAAAAATGTGAGCTTTTTTTGTTTTCATCTCACGAATGGTGACCTGGCCGTTCACGGAACGGGCATTCGTGCTCTCGATGCGGTATTCGCCGGCGGCAAACGTCTTACCTGAAAGTGTGAAATCGAACGGAACTTCGGCTTTGTACCCAGTCGACATTTGCGCACTGACTGATATAGTGACAACGAGCGATAAAGCGATAAAGGACACGATATTGATGATTGAATTTTTCATGATTTCCTCCGATGATTTTTTGATCGACGGTTAAATTTGCCCGTCTATTGAATAACGCACGGTTAAGGGCTAGAATCCCTCACGAAACGTCAAAAAAAATTTCAAGGGCAATATGGGGGCTTTACCTAACTCATTCAGCAGCGGCGGCAAGCTTGCCGAAGAGATCTTGCCGATGCTCTACGATGAGCTCCGGCGGATCGCCCGCTACCACATGAGCCGCGAACGCTCGTCGCACACGCTCCAGCCTACGGCCCTCGTCCACGAAGCCTATCTAAAGCTCCTCGACCAGCGTAAGATCGACTGGGAAAACCGCCCACACGTGCTTGGACTTGCTTCCGAGATAATGCGGCGGCTATTGGTCAACCATGCGAGAGATCGCCGGGCCGAGAAACGCGGCGGCGAGCTGCAGCAGGTTTCGATCAGTGTCGCGGCGGATGCGGCCCTGCGGCAGGATGTAGATATACTCGCTCTCAACGACTGCCTCGATGATCTAGCCGAGTTTGACCCGAGGAAGGCACGGATAGTAGAGCTAAAGTTTTTTGGCGGTCTAACCACCACTGAGATCGCAGAGGTGCTCGAGATCTCGGATGCAACCGTCGAACGAGAATGGAGCTTTGCTAAAGCGTGGTTGTTTGCAAGAATGAAGAACGAATGACCGCGGAAAAATGGCAAAAGATAAACGACCTTTTTCATGCGGCCCTCGCTGTCGACGCGGCGGAGCGTTTTGAGTTTATCAGGATCGAGAGCGGCGGCGACGGAGAGATCATCGCCGAGGTTTCGAAATTGGTCTCTGCCCATCACGAATCCGGAGATTTTATCGATCAGCCCGTGATCCCAAATGCCGCGAAGATCATCTCGAACGGAAACGGAGCTGCACCGACTCCGGAAACACTCACAACCGGGGAGGTGTTTGGACATTACGTCGTGCAGGAAAGGCTCGGCAAAGGCGGCATGGGCGAGGTCTATCTCTGCCGCGATAAAAGCCTCAGCCGCGATGTCGCGATCAAGATCCTGCTGCCCGAGTTTACCCGCGACCCGGATCGCGTGAAACGATTTCAGCTAGAGGCCAAGTCGGCGTCGGCTCTGAATCACCCAAATATACTGACCATCCACGAGATCGGCGAAAGCGACGACCTTCGGTTTATCGCGACAGAGTTCGTTAAAGGGCGTACGCTGACCGAATGCCTCAAGCACGAAAAGCCTTCTCTCAGTTCTGTTCTCAAGATCGCCCAGCAGATCGCCTCTGCCCTCAACGCCGCCCACGAGGCCGGAATAGTCCACCGCGACATCAAGCCGGATAACGTTATGATCCGTGACGACGGCATCGTGAAGGTTCTCGATTTCGGCCTGGCAAAACTCGCCGAGAGCGTGACAGCAGCGGCCGAAAGCGCAACGCTGTTGAGACCCATCAGCGTAGATTCAGGCTCTCCGCGTACCTCGCCCGGCATGATAATGGGCACGCCCGATTATATGTCGCCGGAACAGGCCCGCGGAAAGCCCGTTGACGCTCAGACCGATATTTTCAGCTTTGGCGTTGTTCTCTATCAGATGCTGACCGGTGTGCGGCCATTCTCGGGTGAGACGATCAGTGACGTCATCGCGGCCGTCCTCACTGAAAAACCTCCGCCGGTGAGCGAGATAGTCTCCGGCGTCCCGCCCGAACTCGAAAAGATCGTTACACGCTCGCTTGAGAAAGAGAAGAGCGAACGGTATCGAACGAGCCGCGAACTGCTAAATGACCTGACCGAACTCGCCGAACAATTGCAGGCACAGGATCGGATCGAACGTTCTCTGGTGCCGAATCGACCGGAATCCAGAACTCAGGTATTTCAGCCCGCGACGATGGAAGATGACCGTTCGACCACGGTGGGGAGCGGGGTCGGAATGCCTAGACGTCGGTCATTTACTTACCTGGCGGGTTTCGCGGCTCTGGTGGTCGCCTTCGCCGCGATCTTTTTTGCATATCAGTATATTTCGCCGTCAAAACAGATCGGCTCTATTGCGGTGCTGCCGTTCGTGAACGAAAGCGGCGACCCCGAGGTCGAATACCTGTCCGATGGCATGACCGATACACTTATCCGAAATCTGTCGCAGCTTCCGGGCCTCGATGTAAAGGCACGTTCTTCCGTTTTTAGGTATAAAGGCAAGGAACACAACCTGAAAGAGATCGGGGCGGAACTGAATGCACAGACGATACTGAGCGGCAGATTTGTCCAGCGAGGTGAGCAATTGACCCTCGAACTCGAACTGGTCGATCCGGCCACAGGAAATGTTATCTGGAAGGAGCGCTACGACCGCCGCCAGGCAGATCTGATCTCGCTTCAAACGGACCTCGCCCGCGACGTCTCGGCAAATCTGAGCGCAAAGATCACCGGGGCCGAGGTCGCACGACTCTCAAACAATGGCACGACCAACCCCGAGGTATATCAGCTTTACCTCAAAGGCAAATATATCGCCCGCAAAGGATCAGAAGCAGGTCCTCAACAGAGTCTTAAGTACTTTCAGGATGCGGTCAATCTCGATCCGAATTTCGCACTCGGATACGCGGGTTTGGCCGATTCTTACGCCTTGCTAGGCACACTCTTCAGATCAACTCTGCCTGCTGAAGAAGTTATACCCAAGGCGCGCGCGTCGGCTGAAAAAGCGATTGAACTAAACCCAAACCTGAGCGAAGCTTACACCTCGCTCGCCTGGATAAAGTTCCGTTCGGACTGGGACTGGCCGGGCGCTGAGCGAGACTTTAAGAAAGCTCTCGAACTTGATCCGAATAACGCCCAAGCTCATCAATGGTACGGTGAATTTCTTTCATGCATGCTTCGCAAAGATGAAGCGATCGCCCACATGAAAAGGGCTATTGAGATCGAGCCTTTTTCGGTAATAAGTACCTGGAATCTCGGGTTGATCCTATACAGCTCGCGTCGTTTCGAAGAGGCGATCCCAGAATTTAAGAAAGCACTTGAACTCGACAATACCGTCTCACGAGTTTGGCTAGTACTCAGTTCGGCCTATCACTTAGCGGGGATGGAAAGCCAATCTTTTGAGACATTTTTGGAGTATCAAAAAGTACTTCGTTCGCCAACAGAAAAGGTCGAACAGTATAAGGCTATTTTCAAAGAAAAAGGCATGTGGGCAGTCCTTACAATGGATCTTGAGACCGCGATAAGGGAACAAAGGTTTCCGATCACCCCTTACTTCGAGGCGCGCTATCACGCGGCCAGGCGCGACAGAGAGAGAACTTTGGAACGACTGGAAGAGGCTTTACGGGTGCGAACGACGGCTATGGCGGCGTTACAGAACGACGTTTATCTCGATTTCATCAGAGATGATCCCCGATACAAAAGGTTAGTCCAAGAAATGAAGTTCCCGCAATGATCAGCCAAAGAGTCTTGGTAAACGCCGTTGAAGATTCTTAGGGAGAAGAATTTCCATCGCATCGTCGACCGTGACGATCCCCGCGATGTCGCCTTCGTCATCTATGACTGGTAGGGCGAGGAGGTTGTATTCAGCTATTGTCTGGGCGACTGATTCGGCAGTCTCTGACGGATGTGCGAAGCGGAACTCGGTTCGCATTACCTCTTCGAGGCGTTTTGTCGGGTCGGCTAGGATCAGCGAACGCAGAGAGATCAGCCCGCAGATCTTCCACTTGTCGGCTTCTTCGACGACGTACATGTAATAGATCATGTTCGGCGTCTCGGCCATTTCGCGCAAGGATCGGATAGCCTCACCTACCGTTAGCGACCGTGGAAAGGTCACGAATTCAGTCGTCATCAGCCCGCCGGCCGTATCGTGTTCGAACGCCATCAGTTCCGCCACGTCGGCCCTTTCATCATCCTCCATCAGAGCAAAAAGCTGCTCGGACTTCTCGTCGTCCATTTCGTCCAAAACGTCGACGGCGTCGTCAGGCGACATTTCTTCCAGAATGTCGGCGGCTCGTTCCTCGTCCATGTCTTCGAGAATGCGTGCCTGTGCCTCGGTCGACATTTCCTCGAGCGTGTCAGCGGCGATCTCGTCATCCAGCGATTCGACGACCTCGGTTCGGTGGATCGGCGAAAGGGATTCGGCAAGCTGGGCGATCTCGACGGGATGCAGCCGCGAAAGCTTGTCTTTAGATGATTTAAGCTGCACCGTCACGGTCGCTGTGTCGGTAGCAAGATAGCCAACGTCCGCCCAGTCGATGACCTCGACCGGACGATCGCTGCCGTAAAATCCTTTTGGCATTAGACGACGAACAAATCCCCTTAGACTAACGTCGGCACCCGTGACGCGCCATTTGTCACCGGTTTCTATCAGCTGGACGTCATTAACTCGGACAACCCTTTTGCCGTCGACGTCGATCAGCTGATTATCGAGAACATCCTTGCCGAGCAGCACTTCACCGTCACGACGCTCAAAGGGCGTCAGGTCGAGTATCGCCGATATCATCTTTGCCCCATTTAGGCTTAGATCCTTAAAATCGCGGCTCGGCATGAAGAAATTTCGCCTGCGGTAACGCGCGACCAATCCGATAACGGGCGGGTGCTCTTCCTCGCCATACTTGACGATCACATCGTTAATCACCGCGATGGGCTCACCACGAACGTCGAAAACCGGCCGGTTAATGATCTGCGAGACGTAAAGCATTTGCTAGAAAGATACCACAAATATCACATGCTGATATGACACACAGTTCATACTACGACAGCGTTGTGCGCAACATTGATAAATATTTTTGTAATTTGTGGAAACTCTGGAAGGTTGAGCTTTTTTAATAAATGGGTAAATGGGCAGACGGCGAAGGCCGATGCAGGATGCCATATCCGGCCAGATACCCGTGTGCCTCGCATTTCAAACCTTCAAAATGAAAAACACACACCTCATCATCCTCACCTCTCTGTTTCTCGCACTCCCCGCATTCTCTCAGGATCGCCCGCGTATTTTCGATAATTTCGACACGGCCCGCGGCGTTCAGGTTGTCAAGCCAAGCTACGTCCAGGCGTCTGCGAAATCGTCGCAGTCGGCGAGCACCGTTACCTACGCAACCCCTTCGGGCAATACGAAGGTCATAAACGGCAAACGCTTCCTTATGCCGACAGGAATGTCCGCCCCGACGAATCAGCCGACTAGGTCCAAACAGACGTCGCGAAATGCCAGCATGGGCGTTTCAGAGGGAGTTGCAGACCGTGAAACGCCATCGTATTCAGCAAATCGAGCGCCAGCGATGACGATGGGAACGGTCGCAGGGATGCGTGGTTTTACGACCGGCAACTCTCTGCACGATCAGTACATTGTCGAATCAAGCCGCAAATACGGCATCGACCCTCTCTTGATCTACGCTCAGATGCATCAGGAGTCGGCGTTTAAGATCAAAGCTACATCGCACAAAGGAGCGAGCGGCCTCATGCAGTTGATGCCCGCGACGGCAAGACGTCTGGGCGTAACAAATATTTACGATCCGAAGCAGAACATTGAGGGCGGCGTGAAGTACATGCGGATCTTGCTGGACATGTTCGGACAGAATGTGACGCTTGCTCTGGCGGGCTACAACGCAGGCGAAGGAGCTGTGATCAAGTACGGCCGCAACATTCCGCCGTTCAACGAAACCCGCGAATATGTTCGCCGCATCTCGGCCCGGTACGGTTCGATATCAAATCCGGCGATGGCCAGCACCGCGACTCGCGTAACGAATAAGACTGCAACCAAGCTGGCAAAAGTAGAAACGCCACCGCTTACTGTCCAGCAAAACGCGATGGCGATAAAGCTTCCGGACGGCCGCATGAGGCTCGTCAATTAAAAATAGTTCCCACCGACGTGTGGCATTCTTCTCCAACTAGTCGGAAGACGCTCACCGCGGCCGGACGCACCGGCCGCGTTTTTTTATTCTAATCCGACAAAGTTAATGTTGGTCAAACTGCCTGTCACCGAAACAAACTGCGGGGCGAATCGAAAGCGTTTTGATGACACCGTCATCGTGTACGTCTGCCCGGTTGCGACCATATCAAAACTGTATATTCCGAATGAGCTGGTCGTCGCCGTTCGGCGAACGCCATTCTGATCGATCAACGAAACTCTTAAGTCTCGTAGATTTTGACCGTTCGGCGATGTGACGCGGCCACCGATGGTCACATTCGAGACCGGAGCCGCAACCCCGCCCCAGAATCCGCCCGTAAGCGAAAAATCACCGCCCGTCGAGGTCGTTCCTGCTAATGATTGCCCTATCGTGCCGTCGAGAACGAATGTTCCGCCGCTCGAGGTCCCGCCGCCGCCGGCGATAACTGACTTAGTAATCGTAAAGTCTCCTCCCGATTGAGCGGCAGCGGATGAGGCTAAGATGATGATAGCCAGAAACGATGCAAATTTTGTCCCCATGTGACCTCCTAAGTCGATGATTTCGTCATTTTCGCAAAGTTATCACAACTTCAACAAAAAGTCTCGATTTTTTTTGCTTCATGGCCGCAGTCTTTCCTAGCTGCATCCGTCGGTCGACGAAATTGTCCGCTTTCGCGATTCTGGGCTAAGATAATCTCGGAGGCTCACACCAAATGTTCTGCATAAATTGCGGCGAAGACAATCTCACGACGGCGAAGTTTTGCCGCAAATGCGGTGAACCCGTCAGCGGCAGCGAAGAGGTCGAAACGCGGGTCGTGGCGAGAAATGAGAGCAAGGTCGACGACATTCCAAACGAAGCTGAGCGACAGATCTTCACGATCTCGCCGACGCTGATGTTCGTCAAGCTTGGCTATGTTGCAACTGCTATCGCCGCTCTGCTGGTCGTCGCGGCCGCGAGTGCGTTCGCCTGGGCCATCGTTCCGATCTGGGCCGCAGTCGGCTTCGGCCTACTTCTGTTTATCATCCCGGCCTTTTACCATTTCAAACAAAAGCTGGTCAGATACACCCTGACCGAAACAAAACTCGAGATCGACTCCGGCTTTATCTCACGCACGACGCGAAGCATCCCGCTCCGCCGTATCCAGGACGTCACCGTCTCAGCCACCGTCCTCCAACGCCTACTCGGCTTTGGCAGCCTGACCATCGACAACGCAAGCGACGACACTGAAAAAATAACCCTCGCCAACATCAACAAGCCCCGAGACCACGCCGACACTCTCCTACGGCAGATGCGAAGGCTCGAGCACTAGTATTTGCATAAAAAAGCCATTCGCAGCTACACGAATGGCTAATTCAAAAGAACAAAGCGCGACTATTACTTCTGAACGTCTTCCATTTTCGGTGTCGACTCGTCTTCGGTTGGGCTGTTGTAGTAGTTGTAATAGCCTGAGCCGTAGTAATAGTACTCATCCGAATTGGCTTTGATGCCGTTTAGGACGACGCCGTAGATGCGGGCTCCGATGGCGGTGACGCGCTGTTTGAACTGCTTCATCAGGTGCAGCGAGCTCTTGTTGGCCATCGCGACGAGGACCACGCCGTCAACCAGAGTCGACAGGATCGATGCGTCGGTGAACGAGATCGCAGGCGGCGAATCGATGATAACGTGCTTGAATTTACCCGACAGGAACGTCAGCAGATTGCGCATCTCGTTCGAACTAAGCAGTTCGGCCGGGTTTGGCGGGATCGGGCCGCTGGTGATGATCTTGAGCTTTGGCAGATCGCGATACGTACGGATCAGGCCTTCGGTCTCACGGTCACCGGAAAGATAATTTGTCAGGCCACGCGTGTTTTCGAGCCCAAAATGCGTATGCAGTCGTGGACGACGCAGGTCGCAGTCGATGATAACGACATCGGCATCACCCTGTGCAAGCGTGATCGCCGTATTGATCGCCGTAGTTGTTTTACCTTCCGAAGGCTGCGATGACGTAACGAGAATCGTCTGCGGCGGTTTCCCTGCACTCGAGAAAAGCAGCGACGTACGCAGATGCCTGTATGCCTCGGCCATCGGCGAAGTGCGCTCGTCCATCGTTATCAGAGACGTCCCCGGTCCGCCGCCGCCAGCTCCCGCTCCAATACCGCCGCCGAGCAGCTTTTTCTTGTCAGTGGCAGCCGAATGCGGAATAAGAGCAAGCGTCGGCAAGCCTAAATGCCGGCTGATGTCATCCGATGTCCGCACCGAATCGTCAAGAAAATCAAGCAAGAATGCCAGCCCGATACCGGCGGCAAATGAGAGCATTAACGCGACGAGAATATTTCTGCCACGTGCCGGCCCGGTCTGCCACGCCGGCCCGGCCTGAGCCTGCTGCGTGATGTTGTTCGGGCGATCGATAGAAAGAGCGAGTTCGAGCTCTTTCTGACGTTTAGTATATGTATCGAGCAGCGTCTGATTCGATTTCAAAGCACTGTCGAGTGTACTCAAACGCGTTTCGGCTATTCCCTCGGCGTTTGCTCGGACGGCCGCACTCTCAAATGCCCCTCGCTGTTTAGCTTCACGTTGGCGTGCCGCGTTCAGAGCAGCTTCGCGGCTTATAAGAACGCCCTTTTCCGTGTCTTTTGCGAGAGTGTCCCGGTCTGTTTTGATCTTCGTCGCGACCTCGTTCTCAATGCGGGTCTTCTGTTCCTTCAGCTCCTTGAGCTGTGCGTCCTTGGTAAGAACATCGCGGTGGGCCTCGGTCTTTGTGGCGAGCAGTTCTTTACGTTTTTCTTCAGCCTCATCGATCTTTTTGTCGATCTCCTCGACACGCTTACGCATGTCGGCCTGGGCCTTTAGATTCTCCTCAAACAGTTTGGCTGTGCGCTGGCTCTCATCGATCGAAAGGATGCCCGGCGTGCCCTTTGCTCGGACGGCAGTGTTATATTTCGCTTCAAGCTCCGCCACCTCTTTCTGAGCTTCGCGCCACATTGTCAGCAGCCCTTCGAGATTACCCGCCCGCAGTTCGCCCTGCTTATCGCCGAGGCCGAGTGCGCTGGTTCTCATCTGGCTGATATACTCATCCTGCTGCTGAGCAATGGTCGTCCTAAGTCCTGCGATCGAAGTTTCGAGTTCCTTTAAAGCCTGTTTGGTTTGGCCGATCTCGCGTTCCTCGTTCTCTTCGATAAAGAGCGAGGCGATCTTGTCGGCGACTTTCGGGGCGAGTGCCTGATTCGTAGTGGTAACGCTGACCGTTACGATGTTGGTCTGCTGCTTTGGAACCGCCTGCACATTAAACATCCCGGCGTACGATGCAGCTCGTGCATTTTCCTCCGGCGTTAACTCGACTTTGACCTTGTTATCTTCGTCGATCGAAGTGTCGGATAAAACAGGCAGTGTATTTGGATTCTCAGTTGGCTTTTGCTCGCCCGAGAACAGCGATCTAAAGCTGGCGAGAAGCCCGCGATTCTGATCGCCAAAGAGATTCGGCTCGCGATGGAGCCCAAGCCCCACAACAACGCGTTTCATTAGGTCGGGACTTCTGAGCAGCTCGAGCTGCGTCATGTAATAGCGAGCATCGTCACCATTATTGATGATCGTTACATTCTGCTGCGACTGCGGAGCCTTGCGCGGTTCGATGATAATGTCGGTCGATGCCTGGAACTGCGAGGGCTGACGATAGGAATATATGGCCGCTGCCGCGGTCGCCAAAATAGTGATCGCCAGGATTATCGGCAAGCGCTTGTAAACGATCTGAACATACTGACGGATCGAGCGCTTGCCGCCCGGCGTATCGTCGTAGCTCGCGGCGTACCCGCCGCTGCCCGGATAGTCTATCGGCGCATTCGGCTGAATCGTTCTCAAACCCGGCAAAGGCGTTAACCGCTGATCGTTTTCCATATACTACCTAAAGCTAATAATACTACTCTAAACAAGCGCAATCCTGTTTTATACCATACTTTAGGCGTTTTTTCATCATTGTCTGTTATCTCGCTCGCAATCAACGGATATCAACGCCGAACGGCGACGAGTTCATAGAGAGCGTTCTTAAAAAAGATCTTTTTCAGCACGGTGTCCGCATTTCGAGCCGGAGCAGATGCTTGCAGGCGACGCGTTTCGTCGACGGTAGAAGCTTCGCTGACGATATTGACCGGCTGGCGGTGAAAGACTTCGGATATCTGAGATTCGGTCAGGTGAACGGTGTGGTCGGCGAATGCCGAAAGTTCGAATTTCAGCCCGACAGCGTTCCAGGCTCCGTGAGCACGCGAAGCTATATCGTAAAAGCGGTGATGGACGTTGACCGTAAAATAGAGTGTTCCGCCGGGTTTGAGCACGCGAACCAATTCGTCGACCACTGCCAATGGGCGGGCTGCGTGGTCGATGACGTTATCGCTCATCACGACGTCGAAAGAAGCATCAGCAAACGGCAGTTCCTCACCTATGGCTGCGATCGTCGGAGCAGTTCGCTGGATCTTAGGAAAAAGCTTCCGATAGTCGACAGCAAGCGGATCAAGCCCGACACCGCGAGCGTGCGCGAGCCCGAAAACCAGCCCATGAGCGCCGCTCCCGACCTCAAGCACACGGTCTTCCTCTCGAAGCGGCCGCACACGCTCGATCTTTTGCCGAACTTGCTGCGACCGGACGAAGTTTGTTCGGACCATCTCGTCCTCGGCATCGGCCAGGGCGTTGGACTTGTCCTGCTGATAGTCGAGTTGGCGCTCGAGTGCCCGCCGACCACGTTCGTCGGTCTTTCGTTCGGTCCAGCTAACGTTTTCGCCCGGACTTCCCATGTTCCTTATAAGAGCTTTGCCTTGACGGTCTCGCTCACCAGTTTGCCGTCAGCGGTTTTGCCCGCCAGCTTGGCAAGAGCGGCCTTCATAACCGTGCCCATGTCCTTCATCGACGAAGCACCCGTTTCAGCAACCGCCGCATCGACGGCAGCGACCACCTCTTCCGGCGTCGCGGCCTGCGGCAAATACACCTCGATCACCGCGATCTCAGTCTTTTCCTTCGCGGCAAGATCGTCACGGCCGGCGGTTTCGTATTGTTCAATAGAATCGCGACGCTGCTTTACGAGGGATTGCAGAGCTTTCGATATCTCCTCATCGGTCAGCTCGCCGCCCTTGTCGATCTTGCGGTTCATCAGGTTGGCCTTGACCATCCTGAGCGTCGACAGCTTGTCGGCGTCCTTCGCCCTCATCGCGTTGGTCAGGTCAGCAACAATAGTTTCAAATAGACTCATACGATGAGTCTAAATGCGAAGCGTTAACGAGACAAGCGCGGTCTATCTGAGCTTCGAACCGACGGCTTTCATCCAGTCGTACGGTTTCTTGATGACCGTAAAGGTCTTTGCCAGGAAACCGCGTTTGCGACGAACATCAACGCTTCGAGCAGAAGTTTCGTAATTCACCCCATTCGGCTCAGAAGCCTGCGTCATCGGGGTCTCGGTTCGTGGAGACTGAGGTTCAAACGCTGAAAAGGTATACGGCGATGGTGTCGGAACAGTGATCGTGACGGGTCTAAAGTCCGTCTCAAACGTGCGGACGGCTGGACGTTTAACCGCCTGGCGGCGGGCTATCCGGGCACGTGCATATTCAGGAGCGCTGGCAGGGGGAGTGGAAACAAAAGTGTAAACGTCCTGTTCAGGTTCGAGGGCCACAAAGTCGAGATCAGAAAGCTCGGCCAGCGGCTGTGCCGGTGTGACAACCGCAGCTACCTCAGCCGAAGCGTCGAAAAAGCGGCTGACCGTTCCATAACCGATGACTCCAAGCTGGAGCATAAAAACTGCGATTATTCCCACGATCGGCCCTCTCATACTCGTTTTCCCCTTAATATGTTTATCATTGACCAACACTTTTATTTAGTATAGCGCTTAAGACAAAAGGTTGTAACCTTAAAACTAAAGAAATTAAGCACTTTTTGTCCCGAACGGGTAAAGTGTCGAAGAATTTCACGATTTAACATACAATTTAGTTGCACGAAAGTTTTCGGGAGGGCTGTTGATGTACAGCTGAGATTCGCCAAAAGTAGGCGTCGATCCCTGGAACCTGATGCGGATAATACCGACGAAGGGAGAAAAACAGATGAGTAAACAGTCAGTAGACGCTAGTCAGCAGTCAGCAGAAAAGAGAAGCGATCAGGTAGTATTACCTTCATCGCGCAAGGTCTATGTCGAGACCAACGGCTCGACCGTCAATCAAAACAAACATAATTTAAGAGTACCGTTTCGCGAGATCGCTCTGTCGCCGTCGAAGGATTTTGATGGAACGTTGCAGGAAAATGCCCCGGTCCGCGTGTATGACGCTAGCGGCGTGTGGACCGATCCGTCGGCGAAATGTGATGTTCGGGAAGGTTTACCTGCATTGCGTCGCGAGTGGATCGTCGGGCGTGGCGATGTCGAGGAATATGAGGGCCGCGAGATATTGCCGCAGGACAATGGCTATTTGACCAAAGGTGCTGAAGATGTCGCCCGGGTGAAGGAACGCGGAACACTTGAAGAGTTTCCGGGACTTCGCCGTGCTCCCCTGAGAGCGAAGAATGGCGCGTGCGTCACTCAAATGCACTACGCCCGCAAAGGCATCATCACGCCCGAGATGGAATACGTCGCGATCCGTGAGAATTTGGGGCGGCAGGCAGAATACGACCATCTTACGAAAGCGGAACGAAGCGACCGTTCTTCACTGAATCATCAACACAAGGGCGAATCATTCGGAGCGTCGATCCCGACATTTGTCACGCCAGAATTTGTTCGTGACGAAGTCGCCCGCGGTAGGGCGATCATTCCAAATAACATTAATCATCCTGAATCCGAGCCGATGGCTATTGGGCGTAATTTTCTGGTGAAGATCAACGCAAATATCGGCAATTCCGCTATTGCGTCGAGCATCGAGGAAGAGGTCGAGAAGATGCGTTGGTCGACGCTGTGGGGAGCGGACACGGTGATGGACCTGTCGACCGGTAAGAACATTCACGCGACCCGAGAATGGATCTTGAGAAATTCACCGGTGCCGATCGGAACAGTACCGATCTATCAGGCTCTAGAAAAAGTGAATGGTAAGGCCGAGGATCTGACATGGGAAATTTACCGCGATACGCTGATCGAACAGGCTGAGCAGGGCGTTGATTATTTCACTATTCACGCAGGCGTGAGGCTGCCGTACATTCCGATGACGGCGAAGCGAACGACGGGAATCGTTAGCCGCGGTGGTTCGATCATGGCGAAATGGTGTTTGGCTCATCACGAGGAGAGTTTTCTGTACACGCGGTTCCGTGAGATCTGCGAGATCATGCGCACCTACGATGTGGCGTTCTCGCTCGGCGATGGTTTGCGGCCTGGATCGATCGCGGATGCGAACGACGAAGCTCAGTTTGCCGAACTCGACACGCTAGGCGAACTGACGAAGATCGCATGGGAAATGGATTGCCAGACGATGATCGAGGGGCCGGGCCACGTGCCGATGCATCTGATCAAAGAGAACATGGACAAGCAACTCGAGATCTGCGGCGAGGCACCGTTCTACACGCTCGGGCCGCTGACGACCGACATCGCTCCCGGCTACGACCACATTACGTCGGGCATCGGTGCCGCGATGATCGGGTGGTTCGGGACTGCGATGCTTTGCTACGTCACGCCAAAGGAACATCTAGGCCTGCCAAACAAACAGGACGTAAAGGAAGGCGTCATCACCTACAAACTCGCCGCCCACGCAGCGGATCTCGCAAAGGGCCACCCGGGAGCACAGTACCGCGATAACGCTCTAAGCAAAGCACGTTTCGAGTTCCGTTGGGAAGACCAATTCAATCTCGGCTTAGACCCGGAGAAGGCAAAAGAGTTTCACGACGAGACTTTGCCAGCCGAAGGCGCCAAGCTCGCCCATTTCTGCTCAATGTGCGGCCCGCATTTTTGCTCAATGAAGATAACGCAGGACGTCCGCGACTACGCCAATGCCCAAAATATCGAAGCTGAAAAGGCTCTGGCAGTCGGCATGAGCGAGAAAGCCGCCGAGTTCAAAGCGACAGGCTCCGAGATCTATCACGGAAATTTGCCTGATGGTGGGCACGAGCATCACTGAATTTCAGAACTATGACCAGAATATTGCTTTTAGTCACGATCGTAGTGCTATTTCTTGCGAATCAAATACCTGCGCAAGGTAAAGATGATCTTCGGGGAAAAATAGAACAGATCGTGTCGACAAAAAAGGCCGTGGTTGGTGTGTCGATCGCCAGCGGTGATGGGAAGGATGAGGTGTTCATCAATGGCGGAAAGCGGTTTCCGATGCAGAGTGTGTTTAAGTATCACATCGGGCTGATGATGCTGGCGGAGATCGATAAGGGCAAGTTTACGCTCGATCAACAGGTCGAAATCAAGAAAGACCAAATGCTGCCCGGAATGTGGAGCCCGCTAAGAGAAGAAAACCCCGAGGGCGGCAGTTTTCCGATCTCGAAATTGATCGAATACTCAGTTTCGCAGAGCGACAATGCCACGTGCGATGCCCTGCTGCGGCTGCTCGGCGGCCCGGTCGCAGTTGAAAACTACTTCAAGAAGCACGGCATCAAAGACATTGCGATCAGGATCAACGAAGAGACAATGCAGTCGAATTGGGACATGATGTTCCGGAATTGGACAACGCCAAAAGCTGCCAACGAAGTCCTGCGAAAGTTTTACGAAAACAAAAAGAAGCTGCTATCGCAAATAACCCATGACTTTATCTGGAAAGCGATGCGTGACACCTCAACGGGCCCAAAACGTCTCAAGGGGCAGCTGCCCGCAGGAACCGTAGTCGCTCATAAAACGGGCTACTCGGGAGCCCATAAGACCACCGGAATCTACGCTGCCGTCAACGACATTGGCATTGTCTTTCTACCCGACGGCAGACATTTTTTCATTAGCGCGTTCGTTACCGATTCAAGGGAAGATTTCGATACAAATGAAAAGATCATCGCCGATATTGCCAAAGCAGCCTGGGATCATTTTGTCTCAAGAGCAAAGTAATTAGTTCGATTGGAGCCCGGATCTATCTCGCAAAAAACTCAAAACATCGGATCGACACAAGATGCGTCTACTGGCCTGACGACCAGAGTGGTAAAAGGCTCGTTCTGGATGATCGTCGGTCAGGCGTTGCCGCTTGTGGTTTCGCTGATGGCAACGAGTTTTGTTATTCGCTTGCTCGGTGACGTGGGCTATGGCGTGCTTGCACTGATCGTTCTGATCCCGAACTACTTTTCCTGGGCGGATCTGGGAATGTCGATGGCGTCAACCAAGTTTGCGTCCGAGGCTTTCGCCGAGGGCAACATTGATCGCGAAGCACGGATCGTCCGAACTGCTTCGTTTATAGCTCTTGCGGTTTCGGTTCCAGTTGCTCTCGGACTCATCGTTCTTGCTCCGGAGATCATTACGAGAAGCAACGTCGCCTCTCAATACGCTACGGACGCCGTCTGGGCTTTGCGTATCGCTTCGGTTACCTTCCTCGTCAATTTTTTGTGCAGCATCGTCAACACGCCGCAGCTCACGCGGCTGCGACTCGACCTTAATACGGCGATAAACGCTACGACCCGCGTTGCCGGACTCATCGCTACGCCGGTCGTTATTTATCTCGGATACGGGCTAACCGGTGTTGCGATGGCATTGCTCGTTACCAATCTTATCTGTCTCGCAGGCCATCTTGCGATTTCCGGTAAACTACTCAAAGGAAAGCTGTTTGGCCTTTCTATCGACCGAGCGATGATGCGGCCGATGGTCAAGTTTGGACTTGGTTATGTCGTTGCAGCGATCGCTATGGTTTTGCTGATGAACGGAGAAAAAGCCATTCTGACCGATCAATATTCGACGACTGAGCTCGGTTATTATTCGGTCGGCTTTACGCTGGCTACGATGCTGACAATGTTTTCGGGCTCGGTTGTGCAGGCTTTGCTTCCGGCGTTTGCACAGCTGCAGTCGGCGACGGATGAGAGCCGTTTGAGTTCTTTGTTTTCGACGGGTGTCCGGCTGAATCTTATCTGGCTCGTGCCCGCGGCTGGCTTCCTGTTCGTAGTCGCTCAGCCTTTTTTCACTTACTGGGCAAACGAGCGTTACGGGGCGGAAAGTACGACCCCGTTCTACATTCTGCTCGGCGGGATCGCGTTCAACATCATGGCATACATGCCATATTCGTCTATCATGGCCGCGGGCCGAACTGACGTTCTGGCTAAGCTCTTCTGGCTCGAACTTGCACCCCATCTTATTCTCACCGGGTTACTCGTGGCGAGCTACGGAATTCCCGGTGCTGCCTTCGCCTGGAGCATTCGTGCGATCGTCGATTGCGTCTTGCAATTCATACTTGCACGCCGTGTCGCCGGGATAAAATTCGACGCCGGCTCTCTCATTTCACAGGCTCTGATCTCCAGCCTTTTTATCATCCCGACGATCATTCTTCGCCTAGCGTTTCCCGAACAGCTCGTGCTTGCGGGTATAATGTTGGTTTTGGGACTCGGCGGCTTTCTGCTCTACTGCTGGCGAGTTATCCTTTCGGGCGTCGAGCGCGACTGGCTGCAGAGCCGGATCCGGGTTTTTGTGAGTTGATCGACCACTTCTATGCTCAAATCTGCGGTCTTTACATTGATCGAAGGCGTGGCCCGCACCGCGCGAGCTTCATATCACAACGGGCATCTGACCCGCTCGCAGGAACGCGCGTTTGCCCGGGCGTTGACGAGATTTCAAATTGGATCGAAAACTGGTGGCGGGAAAGTGCGTATCGACCCGTTCCTGTTCAATTATCCAGATCCCAAGGCTTTTGCCTATAACTTCGGCGAGGTTTTCCTTGAAGAAGAGTATTTCTTCAAAGCCGATTCAGACTCGCCGGTGATCGTCGACTGCGGAGCGAACATCGGACTCGCGACGATGTATTTCAAACTAGCCTTCCCAAAGGCTCACGTCATCGCCATCGAGGCAAATCCCGCTACTTTCAAAGCTCTTTCGGCTAATGTTGCGGACAACAAATTCAACGATGTCGAAACGCTTAACGTCGCTGTCACGGGCGGCGACGAGACGGAAGTGGCGCTTATCTTTGCCGAAGCAGGCGATCTGCGTTCGACTCGGATGAAAGAGCTTCATGGCAAGAGCGAGACGACGGAGATCCTTGTGCCAGCGAAACGCCTGTCGTCGATCCTGCCCGAATCGGTCGATCTTCTGAAGATGGACATCGAGGGCAGCGAGCACGATGTGATCGATGAGATCGCTCCGAGGCTCGGCCAGATCAAGAATGTCATCATCGAGTATCATTATGCGGCAGGCGGCGGGCGGCGTTCGCTAGGCGAGTTCATTACGCTTCTCGAAAACGCGGGGTTCATCTGCCGTATCAAATCCGCCAATCCGGCGGACGTCAATTTTGACCCCACTGCGAACTACGTCGCGACCATCTACGGCAACCGCCCGAGCTGACCTATGAGCGACAAGATCAGCGTCGTCATCCCGACCTATAATCGGCTCGATCAGCTCGCCGAGGTGCTCGACTTTATTATTGCGAACGACGCCCAAGGTTTTGACGATATTGAGATCATAGTCGTCGATGACGGCTCGCCTGTTTCGGCCGAGGATCTGGTCGCCGCCAGATCGACTCGCGTTCCGTTTCGGATCCATTACGTTCGTCAGCAGAACAGCGGTCCGTCGGCGGCAAGGAACAATGGCTTGAGGCGAGCGGCGAATGACATCGTGCTTTTTGTCGACGATGACGTGCTTCTAACTAAAGACGGGCTCCGCGGCCACGTTGCAGCTCATCGCGATAATCCGAAATCGGTCGTTTTTGGGCTCTACCCGTATGTTAAGCCTGCGATCGAAACGCCGTCCTATCGTTATCTCGATAAGCTGGAAAGCGATGCGCGCCGTGAGGTCGCCTCGCTTGGCGAGGGTAAGTACATTCCCGCAAACATCGTCGCAAGCGGCAACCTTTCGGTTGAAAAGGCGACTTTTGCTGACCGCGGCGGCGTTTACGACGAAACGCTCAAAACCCCGATGGCTGAGGAGATCGAGCTTGCCACTCGGCTCGCCGCCAGCGGCGTTCCCATCATTTACGTGCCGTCGCTCGATGCTCTGCACACTCAGCCGACGACGATCGAGGGCAAATGTATTCAGGACCTCAAGTACGGCCTCGGTATCGCTGAGGCGTATTCGCGGCTTAGAGATAAAGTGCCGCCTGAACAGTTCGCTTACACCCTCCAGATCAATGGGCCGATCCGCTCCGAGGATCCGATAAAGCTTAAAGCCTCCAAGGCCGTGAAATCTGTCCTGGCTACACCAGCCATTCGCCGTCTGCTGTTAAAGGCGGTCGGTATCTTGGAGCGTATCATGCCGCAAAACGACCGCCTGCTGTTCCCGCTCTATAGAAAGATAGTCGGCATTCATTACTTCGCCGGTATTAGGGATGGGTTGAGCAAGTTTCAATAAGGGGCTCTTCTGGTAGAGCCGACAGATGCCTTCGTGCACAAAATAAGGGAGCAGAGGAAAATTACCTCTACTCCCATCCAGCCTTTCGATTGGAATTGATCAGACCTCCTCGATCGGGTCATCGACCTTTGCCCCTTCACGATTTCTCATCATTCTCGATATCGGGATCGAAAGCAAGAAAAGGACCAATGCGGCACCACCGAGGAACAAGGTGGTCGTCGTAAACAGTCTCGGCATTGCGGCGAGATTGTCAGGGTCGACCTCACCACCCACTAAGCCGCCGATCAGGTTGCCGACCGATGAGGCGAGAAACCATATTCCCATCATCTGCCCGACATAGCGTTTCGGGGAAAGCGTCGTCATGGACGAAAGGCCGACGGGACTCACGAATAACTCGCCAAGCGTCAAGAAGAGATAGAACGTGATCAGCCAGAATGGTGAAACTCGTACGCCGGAGCCGCTGACGACTATGTTGGCGGCAAATATCATGATGACAAAGGCCAACGTAGTAACGCTCAGACCAATGGCGAACTTAACAGGGCTCGACAAATTAATGTTTCTCCGCCCTAGAGATGTCCATATCGCGGCGATCACCGGTGCAAGAAGGATGATCCAAGCCGAATTGACCGACTGAAACCACGTCGCCGGCATTTCAAAACCGCCGATGTTTCTATCGGTAAAATCCTGAGCGAAAAGATTTAGAGCCGTCGGCGTTTGCTCGAATGCAGACCAAAAGATGGCAGCAAAGATAAACAAAACGCCGATGACGAGGATTCGCTTTTTCTCTCCCGAATCGAGGCCGCCAAGAAGCAAGAGATACGCAAAATAGACGAAACCGATGCTAACAAGCACGTATGCGAGGTATGTTCCTACGACCTGAGCATTGACCACAATTACGCCGGCCGCGACGAGAATAAAGACGATGGCGATTATCGCAAGGCCAACACCGGTAGCGAGCTTTACCGTACTTTCCTGCTTTGCCTGAACGACCGGATCAGGATGCTTGGTCGGTTCGCTTCCAATGTCGCCGAGGGTCTTGGCCGACATCAGCCAAAACTGTACGAGGCCGATGATCATGGCTAAGCCGGCGGCCGTGAAGCCCCAGTGCCAACCAATCTTTTCGCCCAGAAATCCTGTGATCAACTGGCCTATAAAAGCACCGAGGTTGATCCCCATGTAGAAGATCGAGAAACCGGCGTCCTTTCTGGCTCCGCCCTCCGGATAGAGATCCCCGACCATTGCCGAGATGTTTGGTTTCAATAGCCCCGTGCCGAGCACGATAAAGATTAGGCCAAGAAAGAATGGCACCTTGCTGTCAAGAAAAGCAGATGCACCGATGGTCATGTGTCCCAGTGAGATCAATCCGCCGCCGTAAAGCACGGCTTTACGAAGACCGAGCCATTTGTCGGCGATCCACCCGCCCGGCAGTGATGCGAGGTAAACACAAGCCGCATAGATACCGACGATCGCCGAAGCCTCACCGCGGTCCCAGCCCCAGCCGCCCTGCATGACTGCGGCGGCCATAAAGAGTACGAGCAGCGGACGTAATCCGTAAAATGAAAATCTTTCCCACATTTCCGTGAAAAAGAGAGTCGATAATCCCTTCGGATGGCCAAAAAAGCCTCCCTGCGATGTGACGTTATCTGCGTTAGCGCTCATCGGTATACTTCCTTTCTTGTTTTAATCTTGAGAAGAGTCAGGCAAAATATAGCAGATAAATCATTTATCCGAAAGCCTCGCAATCCTGTGTGGCGTGGTTGGATGACGCTGATCAGGTGGGTGAACGGGGAGAAGATCTATGGTTCTGCAATTGCTTGGCTTGATCACGATCGTAATATTTACGATATTCGTCGTTCGAACCGCGTCCGAGAACGGGCGAAACGGTCTCGTCTGGGGAGTTGCATGTGCGGGGGTCGGTTTTGGTCTGCAATGGATAATTCCGATCGCGATGTGGGTTATCATCGGCGTGGCCCTTACCGTGGCAGGAAATCCACCCGATAGGACCATCCAGTTCGCCAATGACTGGGCTCTGCTGGTAACGGTCGCTTTTCTTGCACTCAGTGTGCTTGGCATGTTTCTGATTCTGCGAAAAACCGCTCAGTTGCCAGACGACGATGCTTCCGAGCCGAGTGCTACGCCGCCACCGCCGTCTTTTGAAAGTCACGATTAACACTATGGAACTGTTTTTTCGTCTTGGCGAAGAGATCGAAGCACTCTGGCTCAAGCAAGATTACAACGAAGACCATCTTCCCGCCATCGCCGCCGAGGCTCTGAAAGGGGCCGATCTTCCGTCGAAGCTCACTCCGTGGGATGTGGTCGAATGGGCATTGAAGCAGCGTGAACTGCCGCCGCAGCGTGATCTGCATGGGAACTTTGCCGATCCGCCGATAACGCTCTTTTCAGGGCCGCGTTTTCACATCGATCTTTACTTCTGGTTTGAAGGGACGACAGCGATACATCAGCATGGCTTTTGCGGGGCATTTCAGGTGCTGGCGGGTTCGAGTATTCACAGTTGGTACGAGTTCGAAACGCATGATGTCGTAAACACTTTTGCCGAGATCGGAGAGCTGCGTCTGAAGGTATGCGAACTGCTCGAGGTCGGTGCGGTGCAGGAGATATGGGCCGGTAAGCCATACATTCACTCCCTTTTTCATCTGGATCATCCATCGGCGACGATCGTTGTCCGTACCGATCGATCACCGCTTCATCTTCCTCAGTTTGCGTACGAAAAGCCGAGTCTCGCGATCGATCCGTTTTTCGAGCAGCCGACATCAACAAAGAAGTTGCAGATCCTCGCCGCTGCCATTCGGGCAAAACATCCTGATGCCGACCGAATGGCGATCGAGATGATCGAAACTAGCGACCTTCAGACGACCTTCACGATCCTCAGCCGCCTTCGACACCTGGTCGGTGCAAACCAGCTTGAGCAAATGTTTCGTATCGAGGGAGCAGTTTCGCGGTTTCAGGCGTTTCTCGACTCCGCGATCTCGCGGCATGGAAAACGCGGTGAGATCTTCGGCCCAATCTTCGAGCGCCTCGACACAGTTGACGAACTCGTTAAGCGTCGTAATTTTGTCACGGATCCGGAGCACCGTTTCTTCTTTGCCTTGCTTATGAATGTTGACGACCGCGAGCGGATCTTAGCCCTGGTGAAGCAGCGTTTTCCCGAGGCCGATCCAAAGGAGAAGATCCTCGACTGGGTCTTCGACCTTGCCGAAACTCGGGTTGTCGGGTTCGAGACCTCGAATGCTCTGGGCATTCCCAACTTTGGTGATGCCGAGATAGCCGTACTTGAGGGGATTCTCAATGGGAGCACCGAGGATGAGATAGCTGAATCTTATTCGAAGGAACATCCAGGCATAAATATCCGTGAGGCAATAGAAAAAGTTCGAGGCTCGGCGATCTTTCGACCGCTTCTTTAGCAATTGAAACGAAATGCATAGATTTTTTGCACCACCAACGAGTTTTGAAACCGCCAGTGTGAAACTCGACGCCGATGAGACCCGCCACCTGCGGGATGTTTTGCGGTTGAAGTCAGGGGATACAGTGTCTGTGTTTGATGGTGTTGGAAGTGAGTTTAGGTGTGTCATCTCTGACATCGGGAAAAGGGACGCGACCCTGACGATAATTGAAAAAACCGTTCCGTCTTCGCCCGAATCCCCTTGCGAAATAACGCTTGCTGCAACGGTCTTGAATGGCGACAAGTACGATCTGGTCATTCAGAAATCCGTCGAGCTTGGTGTGACCAGGCTCATCCCACTTCAAACTATCCGCGGAGATGTAAAGGCAAAAGACGCTGCGAAACGGATGGTGCGTTGGAGCCGGATCGCGATGGAAGCGACCAAACAATGCGGTCGTGCACGACTGATGGAGGTTGCGGAGCCAGCTACTTTCGAGCAGGTGATAGCGGAGATTTCGGACGAGAGCGTCGTGATGTTCTCCGAACGTGAGGGCTCTGGATTCGATCACGTCAAGGTGGACAAAAAAATAACCGCCTTGATCGGGCCGAAAGGCGGTTGGGATGATCTGGAATTAAAGATGGCCCGTGAGAAAGGGATCGGCGTTATCACGCTCGGAGGCCGGATTCTTAGAGCGGAAACGGCCTCGATCGCTTTGATAGCTATTCTGCAGCACCGGTACGGCGATCTAAATTAGAATGTCGCCCCGGTTCGAGGCCTATAGAAAGCGTCTCCGCGTTGCTTCATTTTCGCCTTGGCTCCGAGCGAGTTTATGAAGAGCAGTAGCTTATCTTTGTCCTTGAAACGAAAACTCGCGGTTCCGTTCGCCTGAATATCCGGGTCCTCGAACGTCATGTTCGCGTATTTTGTACTCTTGTTCAAGAGGTTTGCGAGGCCGGCTCCCGGTAGCGGAATGTGGCTGATGACCTTTCCCGCCTGCGGAACGCTGTCCTTCGAGTCAGGATAGACCATGATCAGCGACGAATACGGTATCGAGAACATCTCTTTGCCTTCACGGTTGAAAACGACTCGTTCGTTCGCATCATCAAAGATGAGCGTCCCATTCTCTTTCTTACTCGCCCCGAACAACCCACCCTCGTAACGGGCTTCGTATGACGTCGGAGCATTTGCCGGAACGGCGGCTGCCTTGTCCGCAGGCCGCGGCTGAGCAAACACTGCGGTGCCAAACATAAACAAGGCGGTCACAATAAAAAATAAGGGTTTCATACGTACCTCCGAGTTACTCACAAGATCTGCACACCAACCAATGACTCGGCTCAAGGTTAGCAATGACCTTGATGATAACACTCTTCTTTTCACTCGTCTCAGGCAAATAGATGACAAAAACCCGCGTCAGGATGTCAGGTACCGGTTGGGGATCCTGCGTTTTTCTGGAACAGCGTTCGGTAAACCGGCAGTTGCTTATCTTCGACTGCTTTTTCCCTCTCGGTCTTTATAGGGAAAGGATTATCTTCGATCGGGTGTTCGATGAGCTCCGGCCTTTCCCGAAACAGGGCGAACATCTCTTCGGCAAGGAACTCTAGATCAGTTTGGACAAAGACCTTGCCCGCATCCGCCAGCTTATTGACAACGGCTTCGACCAGTTCGGCGTTGACCATGCGGCGTTTCGCGTGTCTTTTTTTGAACCAAGGGTCAGGAAACTGGATGGTGACCATCTGCAGACGGCCTTCGGGAATGCGTTCGAGCAGGTGGTCGAGCCAGAGCATGGCGTTGCAGAAATAGTAGTGCAGATTGGTCAGGCTCTCTTCGCCGGCGATCTGGTTCGCTTCGGTGACAAGCGGTTCGCGTATCTCGACACCGAGGAAGTTCCATTCCGGTTCGGCCATCGCCATTCGCAGAATAAACCGCCCGCGTGCACACCCTATATCCAGATGAAGCGGCCTCTCAGGGTCAGCAAATACCGCCAGATCAACCGGCTCCGGCTGCTGCCGATAGTAAGGCGAAAGCGGATTGACGTGCTGGTGAACTCGGACTCTGGGCATAAAGGATCAAGGCGAAAGGTAAAAGGCGAAAAGTGTTTCAGTGCGTTTCAGTGTTTCAGGTGTTTCAGTCTGAAACGGTGAAACGGGTGAAACGGAAATTATCGCAAAAGGAAGATTCACGGCAAAAGGTGCAAGGCAAAAAACCTGTCCCACCTGTCCCGCTCTGGGATGGTGGGACGAGTGGGATGAGTGGGATGAAAGGGGAGAGGGATGAGACAAGGTTGCGAAAACCCGCACGTGAGTAATGGCGGTACGCGAACGTTCGGAGCATCACCCTTCGGGTACAGACCACGTTGGAGGTATCGCCCTTCCTCACGGTCGGGCTTTTGCATTCGTTCCATTGGTTCCATGGCGGGATGATCGTCTCAGGTGTCTCATCCGTTTCAGTCGTTTCAGTCGTTTCAGTCTTTTCAGTCTTTTCAGGGTGAGACAGACTACATGTTTACGTAAAGTCGACCTAACTTCCTTCTACGTAATATAAACTAGTTCCTTCTATCTTATATCTATATAACTATATATATATATATTTAGAGACTAGATCACGCTAATACCTATCGCGACCAAGGCAAAGCTATCTATCTATTATCTTTAAAATATAAATAAGAACTACGTCGATTCATGAAGGGCGTTGCATCCGTCTCACCATCTCACCCTGAGACGACTGAGACGGTGTTAGACGATATGGGACGGTGGTTTTGCATTTCGATAGCTCCGCTAGGAGCGGTCTGTCTGTAGTCGCAAAAGCTGTTAAGGAACCTAGCTCCGTAGGAGCGACCTATCCTTGCGACCTCCTACGGAGCTAGATCTCTTCTTTGTTCATTCCGTTCTCGTCCCACCATCCCAGAGCGGGACGAGTGGGATGCTTCACTGTTCACCCGTTTCACCGTTTCACCGTTTCAGAGTGAAACGACTGAAACGACTGAAACGCACTGAAACGCTTTTTGCCTTTTACCTTTCGCCTTTTGCCTTCACCTTAAACCACTCTCAGCATCAACAAGATCGCGAACACTCCTGCCGCCAGATAGATGCCGAGGCTGGCGATGCCGGCTATTTCGGTGAATTTGCCTGCTTCACGCGGGTCGGTGTATTCGTTTGACGGTATCTGGACGAGGCCATAGAGGGCACCGGCGAGGAGGCCGCCGATGTGGGCGTAGTTGTCGATGCGGTCGAAGAGGAACAGGCCGAAGATGAGGATGAAGCCGATGTTGATAAGCAGCGACTTGCGAAACTCCTTCGAGATGAACTGCCTTCGGCGAAACGCATACACGGTCAGATATCCCACTATCCCGAGTATCCCGCCCGAGGCTCCGACCGAGCTGCCCTCGGGCAAAAAGATAAGGCTCAAAACACCGCCGCCGACCGCTGCCAGTAGAAAAACGATGGCAAGATGAGCACGGTTCGATATCGTTTCGGTGATCTTGCCGAACATGTAGAACGCATACCCGTTCATCGCCACATGCAGCAGCCCGCCGTGTACCGTCGCTCCCGTCAATATCCGCCAGTACTCGTGCTGAGCGGTAAACATCAGCTTGTCAAAGCTAACCGCCGCCGTCGAAACCTCAAACCCGGCCGCGAGCTGCACCGCAAACACAACCGCCGTCAGTCCGACCATCAGGATCGTGTAAATAGGCACAGGCGGACGGACAGTGATGTATTCGGCCTGCGGCTCTTCGGGCGGGTCTTGGTCGGTTTGGTATTGCAGTGACATGAATTAAGGCAAAAGGCTAAAGGTAAAAGGCAAAAAAAGTGGCGGATTCTACGGTCTTTTGGCGTTGACTATTATGGAGCCGATTATTGCTGCAAGTTGTTGGGCTTCATCTTTTAGGGCCATTACCTCGATTTGGATCGACTTTTCCAGATTGTACGAGGCCAGAATCACTCTCAGCCAGTACTTTGACTCACGGGCTTCCTTAAGCGATATTGCATTCTTGGTCACGAAGTCCGGTTTCGTCTGTCCTCCTTGTGCTTCCTCAAGATTAGCTCCGATCGACGTTCCTGATTTGAGCAACTGGGTGATCATCGTCCGGCCAACATTCTGCTTTTCGAGGGCTTGGCAAAGCTTTACGATACGCACGGCAAACTCGAAAGCTCGTTCTCTAATGTCCCATGCCGTCCCATCAGCGTTCCGCTTCACCAACTCCCGATCATCCATCTCGCTCCCCAATTTTTGCCTTTTGCCTTTAGCCTTTTGCCTTCAAATTGCCACTCCCCCATCCGGCTGGATAACCTGTCCGGTGATGTATGCTGCGGACGGCGAGAGCATAAAGCACGCTATTTCGGCTACTTCCTGTACGTTTCCGAGCCGTCCGAGCGGGATCGAGGCTAGGATCTTTTCGCGGTAGTCGGCGTTCATCTCGGCGGCCATTTCGGTTTCGATGAGGCCGAGAGCTAGGGCGTTGACGGTTATTTTGCGGCTGGCCACCTCTTTGGCGAGCGATTTTGTCAGGCCGATCATTCCGGCTTTTGAGGCAGAGTAATTAGATTGCCCGAGCATACCGACGACGCCTGAAATCGACGAGATATTCAGTATCGAACCGCCGTTCTCGTTCTTCATCATCGGCCTGATAGCGGCTTTTGAGAAGTTCCACGCACCTTTCAGGTTGGTGTCGATGACCGCATCCCAATCTTCCTCTTTCATGCGAAGAATGAGCTGGTCACGCGTGATCCCGGCGTTGTTGACGAGGTAGTCGACCGTGCCAAACTCCGCCACGACCGCTTTTACAAACTCCGCCGAAGCCTCGGTACTGGCAACATCGCACTGAGCCGCATATGCCTTCACCCCAAGTGATTCGACCTCAGCTTTCAGCTTTTCCGCCTCATCGGCACTCTTCGAGTAGTTAAAAGCCACATTCGCCCCGCCACGAGCCAGCTCCAGCACGATAGCCTTGCCTATCCCACGCGTTCCACCGGTCACGATCGCCGATCTTCTTTCAAATTGTTTGTTGCTCATACGAGGAGTCAGTTTACTACATCGCAGATCGCTAAATCGAACGTCTCAGCGTCTCATCGTTTCAAGGTGAGACGGGTGAAAACGCTGAAACGGGGGTACGTGTTGGTTTAATGCCGCAGAGCGGCACCCGAATTTAGCCGTGGGTTTCAACCCACGGTAAGCGGTGAAAAAGCATCCACGTCGCGTAGCGACGGATCGGATTGACCGCTCACGTTCACGTTTCGACACGTCGCTACGCGACGCGGGATCATTATTACACGCGTCCCGTGGGTTGAAACCCACGGCTAAAATCGGTTGCCGCTCTGCGGCATAAAACCAAAGCGTCTGAGCGTCTCAGCGTTCCACCCGTTCAGGTATGGAACGCCTGAAACGGTATGAAACGATGGGGCCAGTCGTGTATAGTCTAATTCTTCGATGAACGAGCTGCCGATAGGGATATTTGATAGTGGTGTTGGTGGGCTGACGGTCTATCGTGCGTTGCACGACCGTTTGCCGAACGAGCATTTTGTTTATTTGGGCGATACGGCACGGGTGCCTTATGGGACGAAGTCTCTGGCGACGGTAGAGCGTTATGCACTGGAGAATTCCGAGTTTCTCGCTTCGCGAGGCATCAAGATGCTCGTCGTTGCGTGCAACACGGCTTCGGCTTTGGCTTTACCAAAGATCAGAGAGCGTATCGGCATCGATGTCGTCGGTGTGATCGGGCCGGGCGGGAGGAGAGCAGTGGCCAGTGGCCAGTGGTCAGTGGTCGGAGAAAAAGACAAGCCCGATCTGACCACTGGCCACCGACCACCGACCACTCTTAAGATAGGCGTGATCGCCACCGAGGCGACGGTTGCGAGTAATGCATACGTCGAGGCGATACGGCGGGCTTCGCCTGAGGCTGAGGTGATGCAGGCTAGTTGTCCGCTGTTTGTGCCGCTGGCTGAGGAGGGTTGGACGGCTGAGCCTGAAACCTTTTCCATCGCCGAACGGTATTTGAAGCAGATGAAGGCTTTTGCACCTGACGCACTCGTGCTTGGGTGTACGCATTACCCGATCTTGCGGGATGTCATCCAGCAGACTGTCGGCGAGGGTGTTAGACTAATAGATTCAGGTGAAGCAACCGCCGACGAGGTCGCCGCTCTGCTGACAGAAAAGGGCTTGGCAAACCCGAACTCGCCGTCAGGCAAACGCCGCCTGTGCGACGATCTGGATCACTTCTATGTGACCGATGCCGCCGAAAGATTTGCCAATGTCGCCGAACGCTTTCTAGGCACCAAGCCGTCTAAGCTTGAGGCGATAGAGGTATACGGACGGGATGAGGTGAGAAGTGGAAATGTGAAAATGTGAAAAAGGGGAAAAGCGGAAGCGTGAACCACGTTTGCTCTTTTAAGCTTTTTCACTCTTTCACCTTTACACTCTTTCACCCTTACACTTTTTCACATTTCCACTTTCTATGAATTACACAAGACCCGACAACCGAACCCACGACCAGCTCCGCAACACCAAGATAACGCCGAACATCTCGCCGTATGCCGAAGGGTCGGCTCTGATCGAGGTTGGCGGAACCAAGGTGATCTGCACCGCATCGGTCGAGGACCGCGTGCCTATGTTTATGCGGAATAAGGGTTTAGGGTGGGTGACCGCCGAATATGCAATGCTTCCGCGTGCGACCAATACGCGTACTCAGCGTGAGACCAAGAGCGGGCCTTCAGGGCGAACTCAGGAGATACAACGCCTGATCGGACGTTCGCTGCGTGCCGTGGTTGACACCAAGCTGCTCGGCGAGCGGCAGATATACCTTGATTGCGATGTGATACAGGCGGACGGCGGTACGCGTTGTGCGTCCATCACCGGGGCATATGTCGCCCTCGCTCTCGCCTGCCGCAAGCTCGTCAGAACGGGCGTGATAAAGACCAACCCCATCCTCAGCGAAGTAGCCGCCGTCAGCGTCGGCATCATCGAAGCCACCCCGATCCTCGACCTCGCCTACACCGAAGATTCGAACGCTGACGTCGACATGAACGTCGTCTGCACCGGCACCGGCAAGTTCATCGAACTCCAAGGCACCGCTGAACGCGAACCCTTCTCACGCGACCAAATGGACGCAATGCTCATACTTGCCGACTCAGGAATCAATAAGCTGTTTGAAATACAGCGAAATGCCCTGGCGGGATGATCGTTTCAATCGTCTCAGTCGTCTCATTTGTCTCATTCGTCTCACGGTGAGACAGTGAGACAGTGAGACAGTGAGACGGATGAGACGATGAGACGGAGCATCGATATCCTTTTCGCGAACCTCTTATTTCTACGTAATAATAATAATATATTATAAGAGGATAAGCCCCTAAGAGCTTATGACGTAAGGGGTTAGATCATTATATATATATATCTATATATATATCTATGATTAAGTAAGAGAGCTATTTAACTACTACGTAGATCGAAGACGATCGTTCCATCTGTCCCACCATCCCAGGATGGAGGAAGCGGAACAAGGTGGAACGATCCGTTTCACTGTCTCACCGTGAGACGAATGAGACGGATGAAACAGAATGAACAGGTCTTCATCGCATAGCGATGATTGATAGTAGCCCTGGGTGACAACCCACAGTTGGCGATCACCTTGCCGCTACGCGGCGACGAGCGTCTCACTGTCTCACCCTGAGACGACTGAGACAAATGAGACAAATGAGACAAATGAGACAAATGAGACGACTGAGACGGATGGACGATGTGAAACAGCGTAAATAAAGGCCTTTTTGCCTTTTGCCTTTCGCCTTTTACCTTTTGAGGACGCTTCCCGGCATGGCTCCCGTTGGTTTCAGGCCATCCCAGACCTTTGTTCCGTTGACCATTACGGCTTTTATTCCGGTCGCGAGGTTTTGCGGTTGGGCGAAGGTGGCGTTGTCGATGACGGTGTTGGGGTCGAAGAGAACGAGGTCGGCATTCATGCCTTTCTTGATGATTCCGCGATCTTTCATTCCGAGACGAGCAGCGGGCATGGCGGACATTTTGTGGATCGCGGATTCGAGCGAGAGCCACTTGCTTTCACGCACAAAACGCCCCAGAACGCGGGGAAACGTGCCCGTTCCACGCGGATGCCGACCGCCGATGCCGCCGTCGCTTGAGACCATCACCCAAGGGCGTGTGTAGAAGGCTTTAACGTCCTCCTCGCTCATCGAATTGCAGACCACGCCAGCACCGCCGTTCTTGACTATCTCGATGTACAGGTCGATAGGCGAAATGCCCTTTTCAGCCGATATCTGTGCCATGTTCTTCATCTCGTACGAACGGTTTGCCGCATGGCTGGTGATCAGCACCTTGTCGGCTCCACCTACATTATTTAAGCCCTTTTCCACCTCGACTCGGTCCTCGTGCTTCCGGCTCGGAACCAAAACCGTGATCGTCGAAGCCCAAGCGGTATAGGGATAAGCGTCCGCCGTCACATCCTGACCGGCTTTCTTTGCCGCTTCGATAAGCTGGATGGCCTCGGCCGACTTGCCCCATACGTTTCGGTTGCCCATCTTGATGTGCGAGAGCTGAACGGGCAGTCTCGCTTCCTTACCGATGCGTATCGCCTCTTCCATCGCCGCTCGAAAGCCCTCTTCCTCGTCACGGATGTGGCTCATGTAGATGCCTTTATGACGGGCCGCGGCTCTTGCAAGCTCGATCATCTCCTCGATCGAAGCCATAAAGCCCGTGTCGTATTCCAGCCCTGACGACAGCCCGAAAGCACCTTCCTGCATCGCCTGCTCGACGAGCTTTGCCATCGCCGCTACTTCCTCGGGCGTGGCAGTGCGTCTCGTGTCCTGCTTCATCACCTGTGTGCGAACCTCGGCATGGCCGATAAACGCACCTACATTCGGAGCGATCTTGCCCTCAAGCTTGCCCAGATACTCGGCTATCGGCCACGGCGAACCGCCGTCAGGCCCGACGAGTATGGTCGTGATGCCCTGTGAAACCTGATTTGCCGCCGCACCTTCGCTCAGAAGGCCCGACTCGGAATGGTTGTGGATATCAATAAATCCCGGAGCCAGCACGAGGCCAGTCGCATCGATCACCTCATCCATCTTAGACGGCTTGATCTTCCCTATCCGCTCTATCTTTCCGCCCTTTATACGCACGTCACCACGGAACGAGGCCTTCCCCGTGCCGTCGATAATGGTGGCATTCTGAATGACCACCGAAACGGTCTGGGCGGTCGAAATAAGCGTACAAAGAAGCACTAGGGCGACTGTTCTCAGCAGGGCGGACAGATGTTTCATAGTTTTTGAAATAATAGACAAATCTACCTCGTTTGTCGCCTTCTGAAAAAGAGAAACAAGGGCACAGCTATCAACAAAACGGCGACAGCCGGAACGAGCCAGCTTCGGGCGTTGTCGATCAGGCCGGATTCGGGTTCGACCTTCTGGGCCGGTGTCCGGTTTGGAGCATCAAGACGAACTTTCGCCCTTGCCAGCAGGTCGGTCACCTTCCGAACGGCCTCTCCTTCGGTGATCGAATGAGCGATGCCGCTCAACGCTCCACCAAGGGCGTCAGAGCGGGAGACGTTCGTAAAGACGAGGTAAGTCTCATCCGCATCTCGGACGAGCGAAGAAACGGCAAGCGATGCATCGACGTAGTGGCTCGCATACACCTGCTTGGTCGCTATCATCAGGATCGACGAATCCCGCGTTTCTTTGGCATAGCTTGCAGTATGCGTAATGGTGAGTATCGGCTTCAGCCCGGAGCTGACGTTTGTCCAATCCAGTCGGCTCTCGATGCCGGGCACAGCGGCGTTGGGATAACGTCGCAGATAGTCGTCAAGGTCGGGGGCGAGAGCCTTCATCAGAAATGAGGCATCAAGTACAGACCGATTCTCAACCGATGGGCGAACATTCTGCTTGTGGTCGACATAATCCGGCAGACCGGCATCGCCTTTCGCAAGATACGCTTTGGCGTGCTCGACGAGCAGCCGCTTGTAGACCTCAGCCGCCTGTTTACGGGCGTCAGGAGCGTTCCAATCGACGCCTTTCAAGGCGGTGATCATCTCGGCAGAGAGCTTGACCGAACACTTTCCAACAACGCACCGCTGCATATCGGCAAGGTCACGCTCATCCGGCTTTAGACGTTCCAGATCGCCCAGGACGGGAGGAACGCTGAACTTGCCGCCATCCATCGCATCGGCATTGCCCCGCTGGCTAAGGCTCTCACGAAATCCTGCAAGGTCCGTGCTCTGAGCCGACGGAACCTTAACTATCCCGATGACCGATATCTCCCGCTTGTCCTGCGAAGGCAGTATCTTGACCACCGTCTCGCCGTTCGCAAGCCTCACCGACTCATCCGACGTCAGCAAAGCCCTCGCAGCCATCAGCTCCCGCATCGAAGGAGCCTTATCCTGAGCTGTAACACTCAAAACCGATGCCAGGATGGCCATCAGGAGCATTAAACGAATTGTCGTCTGGTATGAAAACAACGCGGTTCTCCGCTGATCTTAGTTCTATAGGAATTGTCGCATAATCCTGATCGTATGAACCAAAAAGGTCGCTCTGCATACGAAAATCCCCTCTTGGGATGAGTGGGATGGATGGGACGGTGGGATGAACGTTTCACATCGTCTCACCTGTCTCAGTCGTCTCAGGGTGAGACAGTGAGACGCTTGAGACGATGTTGCGAAAGCCCGCACGTAAGTAAGGGCGGTACGCGAACGTTCGGAGCATCACCCTTCGGGTACAGACCACGTTGGAGGTATCGCCCTTCCTCACGGTCGGGCTTTTGCATTCGTGTCACCCTGAGACGGTTGATCAAATTTTATTGTTACTTAGAAAGTGGTGGAGGCGGCGGGAATCGAACCCGCATCCAAAGGTTGCGACCAGTGAAATCTACACGTTTAGTCGAGTTCACTTATGTTTCGCCTTTCAAGAGCAGATGAACCGACAAGACCTCTCGAAAAACTAACCCGGCTAACTTTAAGTCACGTTCGCAGGTGGAGAACGTGCCCGAGCCTGAACTGTGTTATGCCACGGCCGGTCGCATCAGGCGGACTTCCGGTGTGACATTGCTGGAGCTAAAGTTAATTAGGCAGCAAGAGCTAATTCTTGATTAGCATTTGTTTTTGCAGCAGTTTTTTTAACGAGCTAACCACGCAAGCCCGACGTGCATTCAAAGATCTATACAAGCCCCTGTCGAAGCCTGTCGCCCCCATTCCCTGGCTCCCATCCTTAGGAAAGGACGAGTGTCTGCATCTAGCAGACGGGAACGTAGTCTACCGCAGTGAGATGAAAAACAAAAGCTCGTCGTTGCCGACGATATTGCCGAAGCGTGTTATCTCCTTTGGATCAGGGCAATTAAATTAGTTGACTCTGAACAGCTTCCGTACTACAATTCGCAAGTTCCAAAAAAAGCTGTATTACTTCGGCTCTCCAAGAGGAGATGCCTTGAATGTCTGAGATTAGGGGTTCGTGTCTTCAAACGGCAGATCAATGCCTTTTGGAGAGACGCTGGCTATTTGAGTGAGGATGAAAATATGAAAAAGAGCGGGTTTTCGGCAAAAAGTTTAGTTTTCGCCGTCGTATGTACGATATTTGCAGCGGGCTTTCTCGCTGTCGGGCAGGTTAGCGGACAGCAAGGGCAATCCGCAATGGTCGTCGGCGAGCCGGTTCGACCGACGGTCTCAAGGCCGGCAAGAGAACTTGCGGCCCCGAGGCTTCCGGATGAACCAGTCAGGGATATCAACCCCCGAAAGACGCACGACTTCGAAGAGCGTCGCAGACGGTCAAAGGAACACACCTTCGGCCCGGAACAGTACGCCGATGCCGACCCGCTTGCCTTTCTGCAGCTGCAAACGGAGCCTGCCGCCCCAAACGCTTTCAATAACCCGATCCTTAACTTCGACGGCCAGGGATTTACCAACGTAAATCCACCTGACACCGTCGGCGATGTAGGCCCGAATCACTATGTTCAGGCCATCAACGCCAGCGGCGGTTCACGCGTGCAGATCTACAACAAAACAACGGGTGCGACCATCGGAGCTCAGTTCGTGATGGAAACCCTTGCTACTGCCGCTCCGTGTAACGCAGGTGCCGGCGACCCGATCGTTCTGTACGACCAGGCCGCAAACCGTTGGATGCTCAGCGAGTTTTCGAGCAGCGGAAATCGCCTCTGTGTTTACATCTCAACCACGCCTGATCCGGCCGGCACTTACTTTGCCTATGCCTTCCAGGCACCCGGCTTTCCGGATTATCCGAAGTACGGCGTTTGGTCAAATGCATACTACGTCTCGTCAAACGAAGCATCCCCAGCGGTCTATGCCCTGAACCGAACCAACATGATCGCCGGCTTGGCCGCGACCTTTATCCGGTTCACCGCACCTTCGCTCAGCGGTTTCGGATTCCAGGCACTCACACCCGCTGATGTTGACGGAGCTGTTGGCCCTGCTGCGAATGCTCCCGGACTGTTCATGCGACAGGTCGACGACGAGATACATTTCCCGCCGGGTACGCCGGGCGGCGACAGCTTGCAGATCTGGGCGTTCTCGCCGGATTTTGCAGTTCCTGCAAACTCAACCTTTGCCCTCCTTACAACAGTAAATTCGCCCGAAGGAACGCGAATGGACCGGGCCCCGGATGTAGCCAACTGGAGGCCTGACGCAATTCAGATATTCCCTGAATTCGACTCGACCCTATGCGGCCAGACGTCTTTCTTCTGTATGGGCATGCCGGGCGTTGCTCAGGGTGCGGGATCATCGCTCGACCCGCTTCGCGAGGTCATCATGAATCGTCTCGTTTATCGTAATTTCGGTACTCACGAGACATTGCTTGGCAACTTTGTGACGGACGTCGGAGCTAATATCGGAGGCGTTCGGTGGTTTGAATTGAGACGTGTCGGGGCTGGCAGTTGGACGCTCCACCAGACCGGTACATACTCGCCCACCGCTCTCGATAACCGATGGATGGCCGGCATCGCTATGGACGGAGCCGGAAACATCGCTCTGGCATACAACGTTTCCAGCCAGACCATTTTCCCGTCCATCCGATACACCGGCCGACTCGCTTCTGACACGCTCAACGTTATGACGCAGGCTGAGACAGTATTGGCAGCCGGGGCCGCAAACAACGCCAGTAATCGCTATGGCGACTACTCAGCAATGAGCGTCGACCCGAGTGACGACTGCACATTTTGGTTTACCGGCCAGTACAATGCCGCATCCCAGTGGAGCACTCGCATCTCAAGTTTCAGATTCGATGCATGCGGCACACCTGGATTCTCAGTATCGGCAAACCCGAATCTACAGGCTATCTTTTCAGGTAACGCTGTTTACAGCGTCAATGTTGGCTCGGTCTCGGGCTTTGTAGATCCGGTAACGCTTAGTGCAACCGGAAATCCTGCAGGAACGACGGTCAACTTCTCACCAAACCCGGTCGTACCCGGAAATGCCTCGACCATGACCGTAAGTAACACCGCTGGTCTGGCTGTAGGGGATTACCCCTTCAATATACAAGGCACGTCCGGAGCACTTACCCGCAATCAGGACGTAACGCTGCGAATTAATCCATTGCTCTCAGCCGGAGCTCCGACAGTCACAACAGGCAACAACCTGATCGAACCCAACGAATGCAACTCGGTAAACATTAATCTAACGAATCTAAGTGGTGACATCTCAGCTACGGCTGTTAGTGCAGTGCTTTCGACGACAACCCCTGGGGTCACGATCTCGCAGCCGAATTCGGCATACCCGACGATCGCTGCCGGCGGAACGCAGACCAATACGACGCCCTTCCAGATATCTACGAGCAACTCGGTAGCCTGTGCGAGCACGATCAATCTGGTATTGACAGTGACATTCACGGGAGGAGCTTCGCCGCAGGTCTTTAACTTAACCCTGGGAGTCGGACAGACCGCGAATCCGAACTATACGTTTGTCAGTACTGCGGGTGCCACGATACCGGCAGGAGGCACATTCGTAGCGGGTTCCGCAGCAGATGATGCGATCATTGGTATCCCTCTTC